>Ga0206983_101_pt3 | contig 517759 bp, 437 predicted proteins | sample Alteio_BWMinCont_15_FD_153306 | JGI IMG/M metagenome (GOLD analysis project Ga0206983, IMG submission 153306) | Enriched cells from forest soil in Barre Woods Harvard Forest LTER site, Petersham, Massachusetts, United States -... | ecosystem: Environmental > Terrestrial > Soil > Temperate forest >... | reverse complement strand
CTGTTAAAATAATTTCATAATCACCCGCTTGCAGCGCTGCTTGTGTGCCAGCGCCTTTGCTCTCCTCTAAAACTTCTGCCAACCAACCTTTAAATTCTAACCGTTTAAACCAAGAAATTAATTGTTCATGTTGATGTGGTTCGCGCCGTAAATCGATGGGTTTTAAAGTTAATGCAACATCTTGTTTTATCGTCACTAATTGTCGCGACAGAGGCAATTGATCAAGGTGTGCTCTAAATGTTTCACCCACTTTGCCTTTAATATCCTTTGCATGAGCAACTAAATTATCTAGCGTATCGTATTCTTGTAACCACTTCGCCGCCGTCTTAGGGCCTACACTGGGCACGCCCGGAATATTATCAGAGCTATCGCCCACTAAGGTCATGTAATCGATAATGCGTTCGGGTGGCACACCAAATTTATTGATCACACCTTCACGATCAAGCACTGTGCCTGACATGGTATTGATCAATGTAATTTTGTCATCGACCAGTTGCGCCATGTCTTTATCGCCGGTGGAAATTAACGTGTGTAAGCCTAATTCTTTGGCTTCACGCGCTAAAGTGCCAATCACATCATCGGCTTCTACGCCATCGATCATTAACAACGGCAAACCACTTGCACGCACGATGGCATGTAATGGTTCAATCTGTGCTTTTAAATCATCGGGCATGGGCGGACGTTGCATTTTATAGGAAGCAAAAAGATCATCACGAAATGTTTTACCTTTAGCATCAAAAATCACCGCAACATATTCGGGTTGATATTCTTTAAGCAACTTGCGCAACATATTGATAACACCATACACCGCGCCGGTCGGCTCGCCTTGGGAATTGGCCAACGGTGGTAACGCATGAAACGCCCGGTAAAGGTACGAAGAACCATCCACGAGAATAAAAGGAGCTGTCATAAAACACCCTATGTAAAAAGGTATGATACCTCAGGTACTTTACCTGAGGTATATTTTAAAATATACCTCAGGTATATTATCAAACCTAATATGATAACATGACCCAAAATCCCTATTTACTTAAGCGGACGAGCTACCATGAACACCACGGAACCGATTATTTACGAGCAACCTATTAATGAACACCTACGTGTGTGTCTACGTTTAGAACACTTATTCAACCAGGTATCCCATTGGCTGCATGGTCAAAATATGTGGGAGACGCGGGCGGCGCTGGCAGCCCTATTAGAAATACTTAACGTATTAGATCGCCCTGATATTAAAGCAAAATTTGTTAAAGAATTGTCACGCTACGGGGCTGCCCTCACCCGTTTTGCTGATACACCGCATATTGACCGCACCAAACTCAGCGCTATTCAACATGAGATCGAGCACACCAACCACCAACTTCATAACATGCAAGGCCGAATTGCTCAAACTTTGCGCGATAATGATTTTCTGACCAGTGCCCGTAGCCATTTGCTTAATCCCGGTGGTGGTTGCAGCTTTGATACCCCGGCTTATTATTTCTGGTTGCAACAACCACCTGCCGAACGCATCGCACAATTAACGTTTTGGTGGGGCCAACTCAAAAGCGTTCGCACCGCCGTTGAACTCATGCTACGCCTGATCCGTCAAAGCAGCGCACCGCAATTGCATGAAGCCAGCAGTGGTTTTTATCAAGCTTCATTAGACCCACAAGCACCATGCCAACTGATCCGTGTTGCAACCGCGCACAGTGTTGGTGCATACCCAGAAATCAGTGTAGGCAGACACGGTATATCGATTCGGTTTTATGCATTAAACCTCACCGATCGTCCGTCACAGACCACAGAAGATATTAAATTTCAACTAACTTGTTGTGTGTTTTAAAGCGCCTGCTGCAACCACGTTAGGTAGGCAGCGACACCTTCTGCCACTGTCTTAAACGGTGCATTATAACCCGCAGCGCGCAATTGCGTGATATCTGCTTGGGTGAAGCTTTGATAACGACCTTTGAGATGATCAGGAAAAGGAATATATTCAATTTTACCCGTCTTATGAAAATCAATCACCGCACGCGCCACTGCATTAAAACTTTCACTGCGGCCGGTGCCTAAATTATAAATGCCACTTTTATGGGAGTTTTCTAAAAACCACAAATTAACATTGACGGCATCACCGACATACACAAAATCACGTTTTTGTTCGCCATCAGCATAACCATCACAACCCTTAAAAAGCTTTACTACACCTTCAGCAGGGATCTGATTATTAAAATGAAATGCCACGCTTGCCATGCTGCCCTTATGGTTTTCACGCGGACCATACACGTTAAAATAACGCAAACCAACAATTTGACTTTTTGCATTTGGCAAAATGCGCCGCACATACTGATCAAATAAAAATTTGGAATAACCATAAACATTTAATGGCGCTTCGTATTCCAACGCTTCTTTAAAAACTGTGCCACCGCCATAAACTGCGGCGCTGGAAGCATAAATAAACGGCAATTTGTGCTGCAAACAATAATGCAATAATTGTTTAGAATACTCATAATTATTGCGCATCATAAAACGACCATCCCACTCCGTGGTAGTTGAACACGCCCCTTGATGAATGATCGCTTTTATCGATTGGGCAAACTGATGATCATCTGTGATCAATTTTAAAAAATCATCTTGGTCTAAATAATCAACTACATCGCAATCCACCAGATTTTTAAATTTCACACCGTCGGTGAGATTATCCACCACTAAAATATCACGCACACCACGCCGATTAAGTTCTTTGACAATGTTGCTGCCGATAAAACCTGCCCCGCCTGTTACTATAATCATATTTACCCTTTATTGATTCGATCAATAATATCACTGGTCGAACACCCTGCCAAAAACTGCAAAATTTGCACCTTACCGCCATTGGCTAATACCGGTTTCGCCTCTGGCAAATCCTCCACCTTATAATCACCACCCTTTACCCAAACATCGGGCAACACCGCATTCACAATACGCTCGGGCGTAACATCCACAAATGGTACCACCCAATCCACCGCGCCTAAACCGGCCAATACTGCCATTCGACGGGCTAAATTATTAATCGGGCGGGAAGGCCCTTTTAATTGTGTCACTGAATCATCATCATTCACTGCGACAATCAACCGATCACCAAACCCTTTTGCCTGCTCCAAATAAGCCACATGGCCTGCATGTAAAATATCAAAGCAGCCGCCGGTCATCACAATACGCTCACCGTGAGCGCGCGCATCTGACACCGCAATTAACAACTGTTCTTCGTTCATGATGCCACGCACTGAAGCATGTTCTTCTTGAATCGCCCGCCGCAACTCCGGCACACTCACTGTAGCCGCGCCTAATTTACCCACTACAATTCCGGCGGCAATATTAGCGATCTGCGCCGCTTGGGTTAACTCACCTGACTGCGCAAAACTCGCTGCCAACAACGCAATCACCGTATCGCCGGCACCCGTCACATCATAAACTTCGCGTGCATGAGCAGGCAGATGAAATTCAGGCCCTTCAGGACGAATGAGCGTCATCCCCTGCTCACCACGCGTAACCAACAGCGCCCCAATTTGATAATCTCGCAATAAAGCACGGCCTTTTTGCACAAATGCTTCTTCACTGTCGCAAACACCCACCACGGCTTCAAATTCTTTACGGTTCGGTGTGAGCAAACTCGCACCACGATAGATACTAAAATCATTGCCTTTGGGATCAATAAATACCGGTTTTTTTGCGGCATTGGCTATAGCAATCATTTCTGGAGCATAGCGTAAACAACCCTTGGCATAATCCGATAAAATAACCGCATCGACTTGTGCCATTTGATTTTTAAACTCAGCCAGCATGTGGCTGCCATCAAACGTTTGTGAGGGTTCTTCAAAATCAAGGCGAATCAATTGCTGGTGTAAGCTTAAAACACGCAATTTAGCGATGGTCACAAAGCCAGGGATACGTTGCAAATAACATTGCACCCCAGAAGCTTGCAGTTTTTCTTCTAATACATCGCCTGCTGCGTCTGCGCCACAGATACCCAGCAGGGTCACTTGCGCACCTAACGCGGCAATATTCAATGCGACGTTACCTGCCCCACCCGGGCGTTCTTCGATATGTTTAATTTGTACCACGGGCACCGGGGCCTCGGGTGAAATACGTGCGGTGTTGCCCGACCAATAGCGGTCTAACATCACATCGCCTACCACCAATAAACGGGTTTTATTGAAATTGGGTATTTGTAGTTGCATAACAAACCATTACATTAAAAGTAAGGAGCGCAATGATAACATACTTGACAATTAGCCTCCAGCCAGGCATGATTTTACTCCATTTTAAAGATCTGTGGAGTAATTCTCTTGGCAAATACAATACAAGCAAAAAAACGTGTTCGACAAAACGAACACCGACGTCAAAACAACGCCAGTCAGCGTTCTTTGGTGCGTACCTATATCAAAAAAGTCGTTAATGCGGTAAAAACCGGTAACCGAGCAGAAGCGGAAGCAGCGTATAATATCGCTATCCCCTTCATCGATCGCAGTGCTGGCAAGGGCATTATCCATAAAAATAAAGCTGCAAGACATAAAAGCCGCTTATTGAGCCATATCCGTGCCATGGCTACTGCTTAAAACCAGTATCCCTGAGTAAAAAATTAGTAAAAAGCTAGTAAAAAACCGGCAATGCCGGTTTTTTTATTGGTTTAATTTTTCTAGCTGTTCGGGAGTGCCCAAATTTTCCCAGCGACCTTGGTAATGTTCGCCAGTTATTTCACCGCGGGCAATCGCCGGAAATAATAAATCTCCTAAACGAAATTTTTCAGGCTTACAGCCTTTGAAGAGATTAGGATGTAGCACCCCCATGCTGGCATAAGTTAACTTGGGCCCACCTTCCAAAAATAACTTTCCATCGCGTAAAAAAAAGTCTCCTTTAGGATGGTAATTGGGGTTATCCACCATAATTAAATGCGCCAACGAAGTCATTTGTATGGGTAATTGTTGCAGCGGGTAATCAGTCCAAAGATCAGCACTGATAACAATAAACGGCGCATCGTTTAATAGCGTTAACGCTTGAAAAATACCACCACCCGTCTCCAGCAATTCTGGTTCAAACGAATAATGAATGCGCACACCAAAATCACTGCCATCACCTAAAGCCTGACAAATTTGCTCTGCTAAATAAGAAACATTGATCACCACATCTTTAACACCATGCTTTGCCAATGCTTCTAAATGATAAATAATTAACGCTTTGTTTTTTATTTTTAACAACGGCTTGGGGGTGTGATCAGTCAGAGGGCGCATACGCATACCCTGACCAGCGGCGAGGATCATTGCTTTCATGTTGGGCCCTCGCCTTGCCCTATCCCAGCGGGAGAGGGGGGAAAATTTTGTAATAAAAATTGATGAAATTTTTTCAATTCAGGATGATCTTCACTCACTTGCAGAACATAATTTAAAGTGCGCGGCACATCATTAAGATAATTCGGTTTGCCATACAGATAATTCAAACGGGTAAAAATTCCCAGTGCTTTGAGATGGCGTTGCACGCCCAATAAATCAAAACCACGCACAAATTCATCGCGTGAAATTTTTTTAATTAATCCGTGTTCGTACGTCTGCTCATAATAATTCCCTACCCATTGCATCACCTGCTCGCGCGGCCATACGATATAACAATCTCGCAATAAAGAAACAGCATCATAAGCCACCGGGCCCCAAACAGCATCTTGAAAATCGAGCACACCCACTGCACCATTATTCAGTGATAATAAATTACGTGAATGATAATCGCGATGTACACAGACTCTTGGCTGCAACAAAATTTCTTGCAATAAAAATTCAAACGTATTAGTTAATAAATATTGTTCTTGTGTATTAGGCTCTACACGCCAGTGAGTAGACAGATGCCATTGATGAAACAGCTGCCACTCTTTCAAAATCAATTCCTGATCAAAGTTAGGCAACTGCCATTCTGGCACTTGGCTACAAATTTGTAGGCGCGGCAAAATAGCTAGTGCTTTTTCATATAAATGATCGACATTTTTTTCATTTAATAAATCTAAATAAAGTGCATCGCCCAAATCAGTGAGTAATAAAAATCCTTGCGTAAAATCGCTGGCAAAGATTTCAGGGACGCTAATACCTAATTTTGCAAAAGCTTTAGCAATGGCCACGAAGGGGCGAATATTTTCTTTGGCAGGGGGGGCATCCATGACAATAAAACTTTGATCGGCTAGCTTCGCCCGAAAATAGCGGCGGAAACTGGCGTCGCCCCTGAGCGCAGTCAACTCAAAATGCGGTGTGGGCAAAACGGCCTGCAACCAGCTATTGAGCGCAATTAATCGTGGGTCTTGTATGTTAGCAAGCATTTTTGACACGGTATTCTAGATTTAAATGATATAACTGTACTATAAGCCAGCATCTTTTGTCGGATCCGTCGCTTCGCTTCTTGATCCAATCTACATGCTAGTTATAATATAACATCGAAGGTCTTTCCTTGCTACGAGAATGTAACATGCATGATGCCAAACAAGTCGTCCAAGAACTACTGCAACGCGCAGATATCCAAATAAATGGTACACGCCCGTGGGATATCCAAGTTCATGATGAGCGTTTTTATACCCGTTTATTTAAAAATCCTGAACTTGAGCTAGGCGACACCTATGTCGAAGGCTGCTGGGATTGCGCCCAACTCGATGAAGCTTTCACCCGCATATTTCGTGCTGATTTGGAAAGAATCGTACAATCCGATAAGCGGTTTTTATATGGTATTTTATATAATAAAATAAAATCTGCACTGACCCGTATTATCAATTACCAATCTAAAACTAAAGCGTATGAAGTGGGCCGTCGCCACTATGACATTGGTAACGATCTTTACCAACTGATGCTCGATCAGCAGCTCAATTACAGCTGCGCATACTGGAAAAACAGCAGAACATTAGACGAAGCCCAGAACGCCAAACTTGAATTGGTTTGTCAAAAATTAGGCTTAAAACCCGGTATGCAAGTGTTAGACATCGGTTGCGGCTGGGGCGCATTTGCTAAATACGCCGCTGAAAAATATCATGTTTCAGTTATCGGCACGACAATCTCGGAACAACAATATCACCGTGCACGCGAACTTTGCCAAGGTCTACCCATTGAAATTAAAATGCAAGATTATCGCGACATTACCGATCAGTTTGATCGTATTTGCTCTATCGGCATGTTTGAACATGTGGGCTATAGAAATTATCGACGTTATATGAAAGTAGCCAACCGTTGCCTTAAAGACGATGGCTTATTTTTATTGCATTGTATTGGCGTTAATACCTCATTGACGCGCACTAACCCGTGGATTGACAAACATATTTTCCCTAACGGCGGCCTACCTTCTATTAAACAAATCGGCGCTGCTATTGAAAATTTATTCATCATGGAAGATTGGCATAATTTTGGTGCCGATTACGATACAACTTTATTAGCCTGGTATGCTAATTTTAATCAACATTGGGATACCTTAAAAACCAAATATAACGAAGAATTCCGCCGCATGTGGAATTTCTACTTAATGTCTTCGGCGGGAGCATTTCGGGCAAGAGAACTACAACTCTGGCAAATAGTGTTATCTAAAAAAGGCCTTCCGGGTGGTTATTTGTCCTTGCGATAATTGTTCTTTATAAGTTTGTGTGGGTTTGTTAGTATGGGCATTAAATAAATTAGTTACTTTTAACGGATCAGTTATAATGCAACAATTCATCGAATTTGCCACCCGACACTGGGAACTCTGTGCAGCCTTTTTGGTCGTCCTCGTTGTTTGGGTTGTACTTGAACTACGCAATAAGCTTATGGGTATTACTGAGCACTCGCCCCATGAAGTCACCATGCTCATCAATCGCCACGAAGCGGTGGTACTTGATGTACGCGATAATACCCAATTCAACAATGGGCATATTATTAGCTCGATCAATATCCCATTGGCAGAGCTTGATACCAAACTCAACCAATTAGCAAAATATAAGGCCCAGCCCATTATCTTGGTTTACCCTATCGGTGAATCTGCAGCAAAAATCGGCGCATTATTGCAAAATAATGGCATTGAAAAAGTAAGCAGCTTAAAAGGCGGCATCGCTGCCTGGCAAAGTAATGGGCTACCGCTCGTTAAATAGGAAAATTATGGCCAACGTAATCATTTACACCAGCAACAATTGTGGTTATTGTATCCGTGCTAAGCAACTATTAGATCAGAAAGGTATTGCTTATACTGAAATTCGCGTTGATTTGGATCCCACTAAACGCGAAGAAATGGTTGCACGAGCAGGCGGACAACGCACTGTTCCACAAATATTCATCAACGACCAGCATATTGGTGGCTCTGATGACCTTGCAGAACTCGCTATGTCGGGCAAACTCGATATACTCGTTAAATAATTGATATTAACTTAAAGGAAACTACCCATGGCCGACAAAAAACATACTCCACCCCCAGCTGCACCTCAAGCCACTACGCAAAGTGCTAACCAACCTGAATTTGCGATTCAACGCGTTTATATTAAAGATTTATCGTTTGAAGCACCGCAATCACCGGTGGTATTTCAACATGAATGGAAACCAGAATTAAATTTGCAAGTACAAACCTTGAGCGCCAAATTAGCTGATGATGTGCATGAAGTTACATTAAAACTCACCGTCACCGCGAAAACCGGCGATGCTGTGGCCTTTTTGATCGAAGTACAACAAGCTGGTATTTTCACTATGAAACATTTCCCCCAAGATCAAATGGGTGCTTTATTAAACAGCGCTTGCCCCAATATTTTGTTCCCTTATGCACGCGAAACTATTTCTGATTTGGCGTCACGCGGCACATTCCCACCGCTCTATTTGGCTCCGATCAATTTCGATGCGCTTTATATGCAACACCTTGAACAACAAAAACAAGCTGACGGCAAAGATGGCAAAACTCATTAATGTATACTCAAAGCGTTTCATTTTGAGGAGTATATGCTCACTATTGGCCTAACCGGCGGCATCGCCAGCGGCAAAACCCTCGCAGCACGTTATTTTGCTGAGTTGGGTATAACCGTTATCGATGCCGATATTATTGCCCGCGATGTGGTTGTTGCAGGAACCGCAGCCCACGAAAAAATCATCCAACATTTTGGTACCCGTGTTTTAGATAAAAACGGCGGGTTACTGCGCGAGAAATTACGCGAAGTAATTTTTGTCGATGCCAATGAGCGCGAATGGCTAGAACAATTATTACACCCTCTAATTTTACAAGAAATAAAACAGCGCATTAAACAAGCCCACTCTCTTTATTGCATTGTTGTCATCCCTTTATTATTAGAAAAAAATACCAACGAAGGCATTGACCGTATTTTAGTCATCGATGCACCCGAAACATTACAAATCCAGCGCCTTAAACAACGCGATAACTTAACTGAAGATTTAATAAAAGCGATTCTAAGAACACAATTAACACGACAACAACGTCTGCCAAAAGCCGATGATGTAATCATTAATGATGGCGAGGTAACGCAGTTAAAACAAGAAGTGAATAAATTACATAATAAATATCTGAACCTAGCGTAGCAACTGTACTTTGTCATTCCCGCGCAGGCGGGAATTCATGCGATTTACCCAACAAATGGATCCCCGCATTCGCGAGGATGACACAATAAACAATTGCTACAAATTCTTTTACTTAAAAGGAAATTTTTTTATGCAACTAACCAATTCTAAACTGTTTCACCAACAATGTTATATCAATGGTCAATGGCTTGATGCCGATGATAAAAAAACCAGCGACGTGATCAATCCTGCCGACGGCATTAAAATCGGCACAGTGCCCGATGTAGGCGTCACTGAAACGCGACGCGCGATTGAAGCTGCGCATGTTGCATTTAATGTCTGGCGCAAAAAAACTGCCAAAGAACGCGCACAAATTTTGCGGCAATGGTTTGATTTGATTTTGCAAAACCGCGAAGATTTAGCGCGCATTATGACCTTGGAACAAGGCAAGCCAATTACTGAATCACGCAATGAAATTAATTACGGCGCTGCTTTTATTGAATGGTTTGCCGAAGAAGGCAAACGTGCTTATGGCGATGTCATTCCACCTACAATTGCTGGTCAACATCTAATAACCATTAAACAACCGATTGGTGTAGTCTCTGCCATTACACCGTGGAATTTTCCTCATGCGATGATCACACGCAAATGCGCACCCGCGCTCGCAGCGGGTTGTACCATAGTGATAAAAGCGCCTTCTAATACACCTTATTCTGCATTGGCGCTAGCAGAGTTAGCACAGCAAGCAGGCATCCCACCGGGCGTATTCAATGTCATTACCGGCACACCACAACCGATTGGCAATGAGATGACGAGCAACCCTTTAGTGCGTAAAATATCTTTCACCGGCTCGACTGCCGTCGGTAAATTATTAATGCAACAATCCGCAAGCACTGTAAAAAAATTATCACTAGAACTCGGTGGCAACGCGCCATTTATTGTCTTTGATGATGCCGATCTCGATGCCGCTGTTACAGGTGCGCTCGCCTCTAAGTTTCGCAATACCGGGCAAACGTGTGTATGTGCCAACCGTTTATTGATCCACGATAAAGTTTATGACGCATTTACAGAAAAACTAGTCGCTGCGGTAAAGAAATTAAAAATCGGCAATGGGTTAGAAGAAGATTCACAATTAGGGCCATTAATCAGCATGGCCGCCGTCACTAAAGTTGAAAAACATATCGCCGATGCAACCAGTAAAGGCGCTAAAATCGTTTACGGCGGCAAACGTCATGCGTTAGGTGGATCGTTCTTTGAGCCAACTATATTAACCGGTGTTACTCGCGATATGATTATTTCTTGCGAAGAAACATTTGGGCCAGTTGCTCCGTTGTTTAAATTCAAAGATGAAAACGAAGCCATCGCATTAGCCAATCACACTGAATTTGGTTTAGCCGCTTATTTTTATAGCCGTGACATTGGCCGTGTCTGGCGCATCGCCGAAGCACTAGAAAGCGGCATGGTAGGCATCAACACCGGCATTATCTCAAATGAAGTCGCACCGTTTGGTGGCGTAAAAGAATCGGGCATTGGCCGCGAAGGATCGAAATATGGCTTGGAAGAATTTTTGGAGATTAAGTATTTGTGTATGGGGGTGTGATCAGCGTACTTTGCGGTGGCGACCACTTTTCATTGTGGTCATAACTGTCCGCAATATAGCATTAATACGTGATTGATAACCACGACCTTGATCTTTTAACCAATGTAAAATATCAGTATCTATACGAATAGTGATTCTTTCCTTGCCTATTATTAAAGGCATAGCAAGATGTGCTTCGCGCCAAAATTTTTCATCCGCAATAATAGTATCTTTATCTGCATTGGCATTATCCTGAAGTTCTTTTTCACTCATTGCATCTACGCGTTTCCAATCAGTTTTGGTGTCTGCAGGTAGGTCGTGATGATCATATCTGACGATTTTTTTTGTATGCTGCTTCTTCATGTTTATTTGCTCTTCGTGCAGAAATAATTCGGTATTTTTCTTCTCTTCGTGTATAAACCACTGCAAGTACACGGCCCTCTAATTCGCCAACTGCTAAGTAACGTTCTTCGTTGTTCTGATCAGATCGCTTCTCATAATGTGGCTTAAAAAATAGTTGCGCAGCAACGATAAATGAAATGCCATGTTTTTTTATGTTATTTGCTTCTTTGTTATTATCCCATTCAAACTTCATATATATTATGTACCATTGTGCATACAATTTCAAGGGGCTAAACCGATCAATATCCAATTATATGGAAATCATCAATTATTTTATAATAATAAACATAATAATATATTGTTTTTATTTATAGATCTACTTTATTTTTCTACTCTTCAATAAATAGATTTTTGCTTGTCTCTTAGCCTACTTGTATCTACAATTAAGAAAAAAAGCGATTTTTACAGTCTTCTCACTCAAGAATAAGCATATGCAAGCAAAGACAAAAAGTATCAAGAGCGATTTGAAAAAAGTTGATGCTCATTCGGTTAAGCCCAATGAGTATAATGAGCTTCCCGAATTGACTGATGAAATGTTTGAAAGGGCAGTTTATAAAATCGGTGGTATTAAAAAACCACCGCCGCGAAGACGCGGGTCACAGAAAACCCCTACCAAGGGATAAAACTACACCCACATCGCCGCTAAATTTAAGTGGGTTTGGGAGTAGTAGGCCGTGCCCCGGCTACAGGGGAGAAAATATCAGCCTCTCCTGAAGGATCAGCTTCAACGCGCATTGATGGCGGCAAAGTCGAAGTAGCACGGCTAGCAAATACTGGGTCATACTGGGCTTTAGTACCGAGCGCCTTTTTGCCTAAGTTCGAAGTAAACGTCGCACCATCTGCATCCGCATCTGAATCGAACAATCCTCTTCTTGAACGATTAGTAGTTGCGCTGAACCCAGAGCCACTCGTCATTTTAGCCACACCGCTATATGATGAAGGTGAAGCGTTTGCGTTTGCTGCTGCAATAAGCGCATCAACATCATCATCTTTCGATTTTGGTTTAGCAGTAAAAATATCCTCATCATCTTCTGCCATGGCAGTGTTTGATTTAGGAGGTACAGCTGCTTTTGGTGGTACTGGTACTGCTACTATTGTCACTGGAACCGGTTCGGGTTCTTTTAAAGATTGAAGTTTCTCCATCTTCGCAACACGTGGTGCGACTTCAGCAACGGCAACCTCAACAAGGGCAGCAAAATTCTCTTTTTTGGGTGGACTTAAAATCCATGCAGCCAGCATTTGCTCAGCAATCATCATCTGATAATCAATTAATAATTTTAAAATGCTTTTTAGATCAGGGGATTGCCGATTAAGCTGTTTTTGTAGATCTTCAATTTCTACGCTATGGTTCTTGGAAATGAACCCTTTAAGATAATGCTCACATAAAGCTAACAATGCTTTTACACACTTTCCATTATCATCAAGTTCTTGTTTTTGATCTGATGTTTTATCTGCACTTGGGTTGAACGATTTTTCATAAATATCTGCATATTCTTTTTTATTCGGCGCTTGCAAAGAAACCTGGTCTTTGACATCAAAATAAACATCTGTTACATCAACAATTTTTTTTACATCAAATCGCAGCACATGGAGTCTCTCTGATGCTTCTGGTACTTTTCTTCTATCGCTAACTTTGAATTTTACTTTGAAAACTAACGAACGTTTTCCTTGATCAGTTACCTTTGGCCCTTGTTCATGTTGATCAGGAATAGTTTTATTCTTGCGTAGAGCTTCAATTGCATTTTCATCAGTAGTCAAATATCCGTTGGTAACTTTAATCCAATTTCCATCTATATTTTCTTCACTGCATGGAAAATATCGGAGTAATCGCCCAGCATTATCCGCAGTCAGCTTTTCTCCTATTTTGTCATAGGTTGGGGCCCCATATCGACGCCATGCTTTGTTTGGATCTCCAGAATGAATCCAATCATCAGCATCCGCATCACTACCCTCAGCTACAACCGCTCGCGTCCAGTTGACTTCAGATATCACATACACAGTTATAATTGGCATTTTGCATTTACCTTTTAATTAAATTTACCCAATGTTAACAGACTTTATTTATAATGTAATATGAAAAGATTAATGTTTCATTGAATAGGCATATCAACTATTTAAGTGGTAGCTCTGCCAATTTCCCTCGTCTTGCATTATCATACATGCAACAAAAACCACGAGAACACCCTATGCCTATCCTAAAAATGACCGCAGTAGATTTACACCACAAACGCGTATTAATACGCGAAGATTTTAACGTGCCAATGCAAGACGGCAAAATCACTAGCGATACGCGCATTCGCGCTGCATTGCCGACTATTGAATTGGCGTTAAAGCAAAATGCCAAAGTGATTTTAATGTCGCATTTGGGACGACCGAATGAAGGCGAATTCCAAGCAGATCTTTCTTTAAAACCCATCGCTGATGCGTTGAGCAAATTATTAAATAAACCAGTTAAATTTGTGGGCGATTGGATCAACGGCGTCGATCTACAAAATGGCGAAATCGCTTTATGCGAAAACGTACGTTTTTTAAACGGCGAGAAAAAAAATGACCCCGCACTTTCTAAAAAAATGGCCGCGTTGTGCGATGTATTTGTCATGGATGCGTTCGCTACTGCACATCGTGCCGAATGTTCGACTGCTGGCGTGGCGGAATTTGCACCCGTCGCTTGTGCGGGTTTATTGTTGGCGCAAGAATTAGAAGCACTGCATAAAGCATTATTGAATCCGCAGCGGCCTTTGGTGGCAATTATCGGTGGTTCCAAAGTTTCGACCAAATTAACGATTTTAGAATCCTTGTTGCAAAAAACCAATCAATTAATTGTGGGCGGCGGTATTGCAAATACTTTTCTTGCGGCAGCGGGTTTTAACGTGGGTAAATCATTATATGAGCCGGAATTGCTTGATACCGCAAAAAAATTGCTTGCCCACGCACAACAACAAAATGTGGCTATTCCATTACCGGTCGATGTAGTTGTTGCTAAAGAATTTTCAGCCACGGCAACAGCAACCATCAAAGATGTGAATAATATCGCAAATGATGATATGATTTTGGATATTGGCCCTAAGACTACCCAGGCATATATTAGTATTTTGCAGAGTGCAAAAACTATTTTGTGGAATGGCCCCGTCGGCGTATTCGAGTTTGCCGCATTTGCCGAAGGCACGAAGGGAATTGCCATGGCGATTGCAGAAAGTGAAGCATTTTCTATTGCCGGTGGTGGTGATACTTTGGCGGCTATTGAGAAATATCACATTGCCGATAAGTTGTCTTATATTTCCACCGGCGGTGGGGCGTTTTTGGAGTTTGTAGAGGGCAAAGAATTACCAGCAGTGAAAGTTTTGCAAACGAGGAATTAGAAAAATGATGACCAAGCCACGACGAACAAAAATAATAGCCACTCTGGGGCCAGCGACGGATGACCCAAAGGTCATGCGTGCGATAATCAAAAGCGGTGTCGATTTAGTGCGCATTAATTTTTCGCACGGTAAAGCCGAAGATCATCAACGCCGTGCGCAGTTAGCGCGTGAATGTGCGGCGCTTGAAAAAAAAGAAATCGGTATTATTGCTGATCTACAAGGCCCCAAAATCCGTATCTCACGTTTTAAAAATGGCAAAGTAGAATTACAACCGGGCGCTATTTTTACTTTAGATGCTGAGCTAGCTACTGATGCAGGCGATGAAAACGCGGTTGGCATTGATTATAAACAATTACCCAATGACGTTAAAAAAGGCGATCGTTTGTTGTTAGATGATGGACGTTTAGTATTGTTAGTCAATAAAGTTAAAGAGGCAAAAATTATTTGCGAAGTAATTGTCGGTGGCAATTTATCTAACCACAAAGGTATCAATCGACAAGGTGGCGGCATTTCTGCTGCAGCCCTCACCAAAAAAGATTGCGCCGATATCAAAACTGCTGTTGCATTGAATGTCGATTATATTGCTATTTCATTCCCACGCAGTGCGCAAGATATGATAGCGGCACGCCGTTTAGTCGCTGCTGAAAATAGCGAAATTGCACTGATTGCCAAGATCGAACGCACCGAAGCCGTAACAGCTATTGATGAAATTATCAAAGCTTCTGATGCTGTCATGGTGGCGCGCGGTGATCTGGGCGTGGAAATCGGTGATGCTGAATTACCCCAAGTACAAAAACATATTATTCACCGCGCCCGCACTTTAGATAAAGCGGTGATTACTGCTACGCAAATGATGGAAACGATGATTCACAATGCCATCCCTACGCGCGCCGAAGTATTCGACGTTGCTAATGCGGTATTAGATGGCACTGACGCAGTAATGCTGTCAGCAGAAACCGCCACGGGTGATCACCCTGCTAAAGTCGTAGAAGCGATGGCACGTATTTGCATTGGTGCAGAAAAACAAGCCAGCACACGCCTTTCGCGTCATCGCGTTGAATGTGAATTCCAACGCGTCGATGAAGCGATCGCCATGGCAACCATGTATACCGCCAATCATTACAAAATTGCCGCCATTGCAGCGCTGACAGAATCCGGCTCAACACCCCTGTGGATGTCACGCATCCGCTCTGGCATTCCTATTTATGGCTTGACACGCAATATTTCCACCCACCGCAAAATGACACTTTATCGTGGCGTATACCCTATCCATTTTGATATCACGGCGGTTAATAAAACACAAATTAACCAAAAAGCCATCGATGAGCTACAAAATCAAGGTATTGTAAAAAAAGGCGATTGGGTCATCTTAACACGTGGCGATGAAGTGGGCGTACATGGTGGCACTAATACTATGAAGATTGTGCAGGTGTAAGTTTAAATTTATAACAATAAACCTATAAAAATAACGAGAGAGAAAAATATGATCGGCACTCAAAAAACTCCAGAAAAAAAAGATGCCTGGGAAGAAAAATTTGAAAAAATTAAACTTTTATCAAGTTATGATAAAGCTATACAGGCAAAGTTTATTACTGAACAAGAAGTAAAATTAATTTGTGGAGAAGAACCAAAAATAGAAAAAGGAAGTAAAAATAGTTTTCTCCTTACAGCTATCAATAGCGAACATCGCCGCCCGCATACTAAAAAGCCCACATCTGATGCTTGCACCCATCAATATCCCAGCTGGACAGCTGCTTTCTCAAAAAATAATCCTGACTATGATCGATTATTTTCTTTCCTTCAACACGTGCATTGTTTATTAGTATTTGATGATAACCCTACTATTTTGCAATGGCAGCACGTTAAAAGCATAAGCATACGACATATGGAAGCTATACTATTACACTGGAAAGATCATGGGAGAAGCTTGTTCGAAGAAATGAAAAAAGAAACAAAAGCTACACCAGACAATAAACCCCAAAAGGAAACCCGATTTACTTGGCGCGAATTTTGCTTGATTAATGAATCAAATCTCAAAGAACTAAACGCCGATACTCTCGTTCGAATTAAAAGCTCTTATGAAGGACAGCCAAACATATATTTAGTTCTTGAAAAAGAATTCCCACCATCTCTTCTAACCCGTTTACTTTTTTAAAATTATCATGGACAAAAAAACTATAAATACCGAAGATAAATTTCTAAAAAAAATCATTGGGCTTGCAAAAACTAACCCTGATATTCGAGTACTTTGGCTCTATGGTTCTCGTGCAAACAATACCGCACATGCTAAAAGTGATTATGATTTAGCCATCGCTTTTAAAAATTTTATTAAAGATCCCCTGACCAGAAGATTACGACCAGAACATCTTGCTATTGAATGGGCTCAAGCACTACAATGTGATGAACATAAACTATCGATTGTTGATATTAATTTGATTCCAGCTACTTTAGCATGGGAAATAATAACGCACGGTAAAGCACTATTAACGATCGATCAAGATAGATTAATTAAAGAAGAATCACGTATTAACAGTCAATATGAAATAGACGTTACCTACCACAGGAAACATTATGGCTAAAGAAAAAAATAATTATCAAGCATCTATTCTTGAGCATACTGAACAGTGCATACACAAACTTGATAACTTTTTCACACTATTAAGCAAAGAAAAACTAACTGACACAGATTACCTTGCCATTGAACGCTTACTACAAGTATTAATCGAAGCAGGTATTGGGTTCGCTAAACAATGGCTAAAACATTTGGGAAAACCCGTACATATAAATGCTTATGAGAATATGCAGGCTTTATGCGACCTTGATTTAATGGATGACAAAGAACTGACCACATGGAAAAGCATGATTGGTTTAAGAAATGTATTAGTCCATGATTATCTCAACATCGACCGCAATATAATACAAGCTGTTTTAAAGCAACAAGCCTATCATGCAGTAATACAGTTTATTCAGTATGGCGTTGAGCAGTGGATTCCCGCCCACCCCATGCGGGGATGACTGCCTATTCCACCGTCACTGATTTCGCTAAATTACGAGGCTGATCGACGTCGGTGCCTTTTAATACGGCAACGTGATAGGCCAATAATTGTAAAGGAATGGTATAAATGATGGGGGCAATCAAACGATCAGTTTTAGGCATCGGGATGATGCGTACACCGTTGCCATTTTCTAGCGCCACTTCTTCGTCGGCAAAAACAATTAATTCACCGCCGCGTGCGCGCACTTCTTGTAAATTCGATTTTAATTTTTCGATCAATTCGTCGTTAGGAGCAAGTGCAATCACTGGCATCTCATCATCGACTAAGGCGAGCGGCCCATGTTTTAATTCACCTGCTGGGTAAGCTTCGGCATGAATATAAGAAATTTCTTTTAATTTTAGTGCGCCTTCTAAGGCAATAGGATAATGCACGCCACGGCCTAAAAATAACGCGTGATGTTTATCGGCAAATACTTTAGCGAGTTTTTTAATGGTGGGATCTAATGCTAAAACTTGCTCTAATTGTTTAGGCAAATTTTGCATTTGCTTGACGAGTTCAAGTTCTTTTTTAGCCTGATCTTTTTTACCATTTGCACTGTGATGACGACTCAACACCGCTGTTAACAGCAATAAAGCAGTAAGCTGTGTGGTAAATGCTTTGGTTGATGCCACGCCAATTTCCGGGCCCGCGCTGGTCATTAATACCAATTCGGATTCACGCACTAACGAACTTTCTGGCACATTACAAATAGCCATCGTGGCTAAAAAACCGCTGTTTTTTGCTAGACGTAACGCACCTAAGGTATCAGCAGTTTCACCGGATTGCGATAAGGTCACAAACAAAGTGTCGGGCTCGACCACCGTAGCACGGTAACGAAATTCACTGGCGATTTCCACTTGGCATGGAATGCCTGCTTCTTCTAACCAATTGCGCGCTACCATGCCGGCATGGTAACTGGTGCCGCAGGCAACGATTTTCACTCTTTTTACTTGCTCAAAAATAGTCGCAGCTTGCAAGCCAAAGGTTTCTTCTAAAATATGACCACGACTAAAACGCCCTTCCATCGTAGCTAACACAGATTTAGGTTGCTCAAAAATTTCTTTTTGCATGAAGTGACGAAACTTGCCTTTTTCAGCCACATCGTGCGTGAGTGAAGTCGTATGCATAGCACGTTCAACACGTTGGCCATTAAGATCATACACATGAATTTGATCGCGGGTTAAATCAGCAATATCGCCCTCTTCTAAATAAATAAATTGATGGGCTACCGGTAACAAAGCTAATTGATCAGAGGCGATAAAATGTTCGCCGATGCCAACACCAATCACCAACGGGCAACCGCGACGAATAGCAATAATGCGGTTCGGTTCGCGTGTATCAATAAACCCAATGGCAAATGCACCTTCTAATTTTGGTGCAATTTCTTGTACCGCTTGCAGAAAATTTTTGCCGGTTTGTAAATGCGAATGCAGTAAATGTGCAACCACTTCTGAATCAGTTTCTGATTTAAATTGATAACCTTGTTTCAGCAATTGCGGACGGAAGCTTTCGTAGTTTTCAATTATACCATTGTGCACTAAAGCAATTTCCTGGCCCGAAAAATGCGGGTGCGCGTTATATTCTGTCGGTTTGCCATGCGTCGCCCAGCGCGTATGGGCAATACCGGTAGTGCCGAGCAACGGTTGTGCTTGCAATAAATGCTGTAATTCACGCACTTTGCCTAAGGCACGATGACGTTGCAGTTGCTGTTGACCATCGATAACAGCAATACCCGCAGAATCATAACCGCGATATTCCAGGCGTTTGAGCCCTTCCAATAAAATCAGAGCTACATCACGTTGCGCTACTGCGCCGACTATTCCACACATGGTTGATACCTCGTTATTTATCTTTTTTCACCGGCCGTTGCCAATTGTTAATCGTCTTTTGTTGATCGGCACGTCGTAATGTCAACGCATTGGCGGGTGCATCACGTGTAATGGTAGACCCCGCACCAATCGTTGCACCTTCACCAATTTTAATCGGTGCCACCAATTCGGTACCCGATCCAATAAAAACATTATCATCAATAATGGTGTGGTGCTTGTTCGCACCATCATAATTACAGGTAATCGTGCCTGCGCCGATATTTACTGTTTTACCAATAGTCGCATCACCCACATAAGTTAAGTGATTAATCTTAGTGCCTGCACCAACTACTGCGTTTTTTATTTCCACAAAATTGCCCACATGCACATTGGCCGCCAATTTTGTACCCGGGCGTACTCGTGCAAACGGGCCAATAGTGCAGCCATCAGCCACTTGTGCTTCTTCTAACACACAATTTGCTTTGATCACTACGTTGTCACCGATGGTTACATTACGCAATACAACATTGGGGCCAATAGTGCTGTTTTTTCCAATGCTTATTTTGCCTTCTAAAATAACATTGATATCGAAAGTCACATCCATTGCGCAAGTAATCTCACCACGCACATCAAAACGTTCGGGATCTTTGAGTGTAACACCCGCTAACATTAATTTTCTTGCCACACGTCGTTGATAAGCACGCTCTAACATAGCTAATTGCGCGCGATCATTAATGCCTTGCACTTCTTCCGGCGATTCCGCTGCCACTGTAGTGATTGCCATCTTTTCTGTCACCGCCAGCGCAATGATATCCGGCAAATAATATTCGCCGCTGGCATTATTATTATTAATTTTTGGCAACCATTGTTTTAATTTTTGTGCAGGGACCACCATAATGCCGGTGTTAATTTCTTGGATTTTGCGTTGCGTAGCAGAAGCTTCTTTTTCTTCGACAACAGCAATCATCGCGCCGCTAGCATCGCGCAAAACACGGCCAAGGCCGGTGGGATCAGGCATATGCACAGTGACTAAACCTACTGCATTTTCTGGCGTTTCTTGCAATAATTTTTGCAGTGTGGCAACAGTGATTAACGGCGCATCACCTAATAAGATTAGAACGCGCTCATTGTCTTGAATATGTGGAATAGCTTGCGCTACGGCATGGCCTGTACCGAGTTGTTGTTTTTGTTCGATCCATTGTACAGATAGATGCTGCAATTGTTGACGTACTTGCTCACCACCGTGCCCGTAAATGATAAAAATAGCGGATGGATTTAATTCACTGGCCGTCGATATAATATGCTCAAGCAACGGCTTACCCGCAATAGGATGCAAAACTTTCGGCAAACTGGAACACATACGTTTGCCAAGCCCTGCCGCGAGAATCACTACATTGAGCGCCATTAGCGTTCACCTGTTAATCTTTTCTTCAATTTACGAATCGCTTGTAATTGTGCCATGGCTTCGGCTAATTCGCCGCTGGCTTTCGCATAATCAAATTCGCCTTTGCGTTCTTTTAATGCTTGCTCTGCGCGTTCTTTTGCTTCGATGGCGACAGCTTCGTCAAGATCAGCGGCACGCACGACGGTATCGGCTAATACTGTTACCACGCGCGGTTGTACTTCTAACGTACCGCCTGAAATATAAAAAATTTCTTCGTCATTTTCACTTTTGACCACGCGGATAGGCCCGGGTTTTAATGCAGTGAGTAAAGGCGTATGCCCCGGCAAAATACCTAGCTCACCTAATACGCCGGTTGCCACCACGCGTTCGGCTAGGCCAGAAAATATCTGGGCTTCTGCACTCACAATATCAACATGGATGGTCATTGGCATAATTTTATTCTCTTACAACGATTTCGCCTTCGCGATGGCTTCGTCAATTCCGCCCACCATATAAAATGCTTGTTCTGGCAAATGATCAAACTCACCATTGGTAATCGCTTTAAAACCACGGATGGTTTCTTTTAACGGTACATATTTACCCGGTGCACCGGTAAACACTTCCGCCACGAAAAACGGCTGCGATAAGAAGCGCTGAATTTTACGCGCACGCGTTACTGTTAATTTATCGGTTTCCGAAAGTTCATCCATACCTAAAATAGCAATAATATCTTTTAATTCTTTATAGCGTTGCAAAATATTTTGGATGCTGGTTGCCACATCATAATGTTCTTGTCCAACAATCAGCGGGTCAAGCTGACGACTGGTAGAATCTAACGGATCAATCGCTGGATAAATTCCCAACTCCGCAATCTGGCGCGACAACACCACCGTTGCATCTAAATGTGCGAACGTCGTTGCGGGTGACGGATCGGTTAAATCGTCAGCAGGAACGTAAACCGCCTGAATAGATGTGATCGATCCGGTTTTGGTCGAGGTGATTCGTTCTTGCAAACTACCCATTTCTGCCGCTAATGTCGGTTGATAACCCACTGCTGATGGCATACGGCCTAACAATGCAGAAACTTCCACCCCCGCCAGTGTGTAACGGAAAATATTATCGATAAATAACAACACATCGCGCCCTTCATCACGGAAATATTCTGCGAGTGTTAAACCGGTTAATGCCACGCGTAAACGGTTACCAGGCGGTTCGTTCATTTGCCCGTATACCAACGCTACTTTATCTAATACATTCGATTCTTTCATCTCGTGATAAAAATCGTTACCTTCGCGGGTACGCTCGCCCACGCCGGCAAATACTGAAAATCCGCTATGCTCGATAGCAATGTTGCGAATCAATTCCATCATGTTAACGGTTTTACCTACGCCTGCACCACCGAACAATCCAACCTTACCGCCTTTGGCAAACGGGCACAGTAAATCAATGACTTTAATACCGGTTTCTAATAATTCTTCATTGACCGCTTGTTCAGCAAACGTCGGTGCGGCACGATGAATGGGCATACGAATTTCTTCGCCGATGGGGCCTGCTTCATCAATAGGATTGCCTAACACATCTAATATTCTACCCAAGGTTTGTTTGCCCACTGGCACGCGAATCGGTTCGCCGGTATTACGCACTTTGAGGCCACGACGCAAGCCATCGGTCGTACCCATGGCGATGGTGCGCACAATGCCGTCACCCATTTGCTGCTGTACTTCGAGCACCAAATCAAAATCTTCTACCAATAATGCGTCGTGAATTTGTGGTACGTGCTCACGTGGAAATTCCACGTCGAGTACTGCACCAATAATTTCTACAATGTGACCTATGTGTTTTTCAGTTTTCATAATTTTCTCTCTTTGTTAAAACTTTTATACTGCTTCAGCGCCTGCTACAATTTCTGCTAATTCTTTGGTAATCGCCGCTTGGCGTGCTTTGTTATAAGCCAGTTGCAATGTGTTAATTAATTCTCCGGCATTTTCGGTAGCGTTTTTCATTGCGACCATGCGTGCTGCTTGTTCACAAGCAATATTTTCTACTACGGCTTGATACACTTGCGTTTCAATATAACGCGTTAATAATATCTCCAATAAATCTTTAGCTTCGGGTTCGTAAATATAATCCCAGTGGTGCTTTAATTCTTTTTCTTCGGTTGCCACCAACGGCAACAACTGCAACGTGCGCGGCCGTTGCGTCATGGTATTGATCAATTCGTTATACACCACAAACAACGCATCTAATTTTTCATCTTTATAAGCATCTAACATCACTTTAACAACACCAACGATATCCATCACTTTAGGCGCGTCACCCAAATGATCGGCATGTGCCATAATGTTGCCGCCATGACGTTTGAAAAAATTTTCGGCTTTGGTTCCCACTAAACACAAATCAATGCCAACACTTTGATCATGATATTCTTTCATTGCTTTTACAGCGGTTTTCAAGAGATTGGCATTTAAACCACCGCACAAACCGCGATCAGACGTAATCACAATAAAACCTACGCGTTTTACCTCACGCACATCTAAATACGGATGCCGATACTCGGCGCTACTATTTGCCACGTGACCGATCACGGTACGAATTTTAGTGGCATAAGGGCGCGACACGGTCATACGCTCTTGTGCTTTGCGCATTTTACTCGCCGCCACCATTTCCATCGCGCGCGTAATTTTCTGCGTGCTTTTGATGCTGCGTATTTTCGTATTAATTTCTTTTGCGATCGTCATTTATTTCTACCACGTTTGTGTAGCTTTAAAATCGCCAATGGCTTTGGCCAACTCACCTGCAATCGCATCATTGTAATCACAAGTTTGATTGATCTGCGCCAATAACTCACCATGCGAACTACGCATGTAAGCATGTAACTCTTGCTCAAACGACACAATCTTCTTCAAATCCACATCATCTAAATAACCACGATCCACAGCAAACAAACTCACTGCAATTTCTCCGATACTTAATGGCTGATATTGCTTCTGTTTAAAAATTTCTGTTACACGCTGACCACGCTCAAGCTGTTTACGCGTTACTTCATCCAAATCAGACATAAACTGAGAAAACGCCGCTAACTCGCGATATTGTGCAGCTGCCAAACGCATACCACCGGCCAATTTTTTAATAATTTTCGTTTGTGCCGCACCACCCACACGCGATACCGACAAACCAGTGTTGATTGCAGGGCGAATACCCGAATTAAATAAATCCGTTTCCAAAAAGATCTGACCATCGGTAATGGAAATAACGTTAGTTGGTACGAACGCAGAAACGTCACCGGCTTGCGTTTCGATAATCGGCAATGCCGTTAATGAACCAGTACGCCCTTTAACGCGGCCTTTAGTAGCTTTCTCGACAAATTTTGCATCCACACGTGCTGCACGCTCCAATAAACGCGAATGCAAATAAAAAATATCGCCGGGATACGCTTCACGCCCCGGTGGTCGACGCAGCAATAATGAAATTTGACGATACGCCCACGCTTGTTTGGTTAAATCATCATAAATAATCAGGGCATCTTCACCTTTATCGCGGAAATATTCACCCATCGCACAACCAGCGTAAGGTGCAATATATTGCAAGGCAGCTGAATCAGCAGCACTCGCTGCTACGATAATGGTATGGGCCAACGCATCGTGTTCTTCTAATTTACGCACTACAGCAGCAATCGACGAAGCTTTTTGCCCAATCGCCACATAAATACATTTTACGCCGGTGCCTTTTTGATTAATGATGGCATCGACAGCGACGGCAGTTTTACCCGTTTGGCGATCTCCGATGATCAATTCGCGCTGACCACGACCAATGGGAACCATGGTATCGATCGCTTTAATCCCCGTTTGTAAGGGTTGCGAAACCGATTGCCGCCATATAACGCCTGGCGCTACTTTTTCGATCGGTGAAGTGGTTTGTGCCGCAATCGGGCCTATGCCATCGATCGGGTGACCCAGCGCATTCACCACACGACCTAATAATTCTTCACCTACCGGCACTTCTAAAATTCGACCGGTACATTTTACGGTTTGGCCTTCTGCTAAATGATCATAAGGGCCAAGCACGACAGTACCCACAGAATCGCGCTCAAGATTTAATGCGAGACCAAAGGTATTATCGGGGAATTCGATCATTTCTCCGAGCATGACATCGGCTAAACCATAAATGCGCACAATACCATCTTTAACGCTGACGATAGTGCCTTCGGTGCGCACTTCGGGTGCTAGTTCGAATTTTTCAATCCGTTGTTTGATAATTTCACTAATTTCAGATGGATTCAGTTGTTGCATATTGTGCTCTCAATTTAAAATTTAATTTATTAATTCCGCGCTTAAACGCGTTAATTTACCGGCGACGGAGCCGTCGATGACTAAATCTCCCGCCCGAATAATAAGACCACCTATCAAGTTACTATCAACCTTGCAATCGAGAGTGACCTCACGTTGTAAACGTTCTTTTAATGCCGCAGTTAATTCTTTTTGTTGTTCTGCCACCAACGGGAGCGCAGAAATAACTTCGACTTGCGCAGTTTGTTCTTGTTCGACACGGTATGTTTGAAATAAAACAGCAATTTCCGGCAATGCAATTAACCGATTATTATCAGCCAATAATTGTAAAAAGTTGCGACCTGCCTCATCGAGCGGTTCTAAAAAAGATCCGCAAAGTTCCGACAGACAACCCAAACGATCGGCATTGTTATAATGTGGGCTATGTAATATTAAACTGACCGCTTCATGTTGCACTGCCAGAGAAGCTGCCAGCAACAAACTAGACCATGCTGGAATTGTTTTATGCTGCAAGGCTTCTGCAAAAGCAGCCTTGGCATAAGGGCGCGCTATGGTCGTGTTATTAGACATATGTATTAAATTTCGGCAATAAGTTTTTTAACCAAGTCGTGTTGGGCTGCCGCGTCGACACTGCGTGCTAAAATCTTTTCAGCGCCCGCGATAGCTAACGTGGCAATTTCAGCACGTAATTGCTGTTTAGCGGCTTGTATTCCTTGTTCAATATCATTACGCGCTATTTCCAATAAGCGTTCGCCTTCTTCGCGCGCACGGCCTTTGCTTTCTTCTATTAGCTGGTTAGCGCGTTTATTAGCTTGTTCTAAGATTTCAGCCGCGTGAATTTTAGCGTCACGCAATTTTTCTGCGGCTTTGTGCTGCGCCAATTCTAATTCATGGTGTGCGCGCTCAGCAGCAGCAAGACCATCGGCAATTTGCTTTTCGCGGTCTTGCATTGCTTTCATGATCGGCGGCCACACATAGCGCATGGTAAACCACACCAAGAATGCGAAGGTGATAAATTGGCCCAACAATGTTGCGTTAATATCCATCATAAAAATATACTCTTCTCGTTTTAATACTATACGCCAGCGGGTTTAGCAACGGCATCAATTATCGCAGCCAGGAATGGGTTTTTGGCAAACATTAAATACAAACCCATTACGATAGAAATCGCGGCAAATGCGTCGACCAAACCTGCCATTAAAAACATTCTGAGCATCAACATGGGGCCCAGTTCGGGTTGCCTGGCAACACCTTCCAAAAACTTACCTCCTAAAACACCAAAGCCGATGGCGGTGCCTAATGAAGCTAAACCGATTAATAGTGCAGCGGCAACAGCGGTCAAGCCCTGTACGCTAGCGATAAGTTGTGCAATTTCCATCGTTTTCCCCTTAGTATAATAAAAAATTAATGTGATTCATGTGCCATGCTAATATACACAATAGTCAACATCATAAAAATAAAAGCTTGAATTAAAATAATCAATATATGAAAAATCCCCCAAATACTACCAAATACCCACTGCATACGCCAATCCATTAACGCTAATAAGATAAAAATTAATTCTCCAGCAAACAAATTACCAAACAATCGCAATGATAAAGAAATGGGTTTTACGCACTGCTCGATCAGATTAAACGCTAAATTGAGCGGAAATAAATAACGCCCAAAGGGATGCACTAACAATTCTTTACCAAAACCGACGGGGCCTTTAATTTTAATGCTATAAAAGACAATCAATACAAATACGGCTATCGACATGCCAAACGTAGCGTTTGGATCTGCCGTTGGCACAGAACGGAAATAACCGGCTCCAACCCAAGACATAACCTTAGGCAATAGATCAACGGGCAGCAGATCCATAAAATTCATTAAGAATATCCAAATAAAAATGGTCAATGCCAACGGCGCTATAAGGCGGCTGCTACCGTGAAACGATTCTTTAACGGTTTTATCTACAAATTGGATGACTATTTCCACAAAGTTTTGCAACTTGCCGGGTGCACCACTAGTCATTTTTAAGGCAACTAGCCGAAACAAAGTACAGAACAATAACCCTAAGAATATCGATACCCCCATGGTGTCGACGTTCAGCGTCCAAAAGCCATTTTGCGTGAAAGTAAAATTATGCAAATTGAGCGGCAAATGTTCGAGATGATGCTGAACATACGCGGCGGCAATGTTGGAAGAATCTGCACTCATATTTTTATCACTCAGGGTTCTCGATTAACTATTAATGGGGTAAGCCAAAAAGCGGCTTGCGCTAACATAAAACCCAATAAAAATGGCAATATCGCCACACTAAAAAATTTATACGCTAAAATAAAAAACACGCCATACAGCACTAGCTTGATAATTTCAGCACGCAAAAACACCCGCAGCATCTGCTGGGATCTCGTTTCCATCTTAGCAAAAAGCTTATGTGCAAAGTAAAAGTTTGGCACCCACCAAACCACCCCACCTAGGAGGATTGAATAGCCGATCTTGCTGCCAAAGAGCATTCCTGCCAGCAAAGCAACGACCATAACAACACCTGTCGGCAGAATCATAAAGCGGTAGGCTTGATCCCTCACGGTACGCAATAACACTTTAGCCACCCTATCTTAACCTCGCTATTGACGCCTAGCCACTGGCGGTGAGTATAATAATTTTATGCTGTTTCTGCAATCAACTTCTGTGTATACTGCAGCAAATTATTTAGGAAGCAATGGACAATGGCCTTTAACCTTATATCAAAATTTTGGCTTGGACTGATTATTGCAGGGAGTTGCTTATTTACCCTGCCCAGCTACGCCGACTTTGTACCACCCACTCAAATCGCCGATTATCAGCCCGACTGCCCACAAGGGCCGCCACAAGCAGGCGGCTGTTGGACGACTTCTCTCATCTTAAAACGACCCAATGCCTGGCGTTGTTATGTACACGGACATCCATTTGACCCCTGTTTTAATGGCCCCACCCCCAATCAGGTTATCTGCGATGCTGACCCTATGACCCATAAACCTGGCTTTCTTGTTGAGTTAGAGGGTGTACGACCGCTGCCACCCGGTGGTAATATGCGCTCACATCGTTTTGCCTGGATCCTGGAACTGGCTGATGGCACTGTCTGTAAATATCGAACCTTATATGTCGATTACGTCGATGCCGTGCCCATTATGTATCTTTGCAGCGATTCTTACAATTGCAAAGTGAACGGAAATTGCAGTTATTTATCAGGCATCTTGGGTACGCCAAGCTATGGCCGGGTATGGAAGGTCCAAAAAGTGATTTATACACCTGCGCCTGATATGGGTTCCATTATCAGGCAACAAAGAACCGTTGCAGTAACTAAAGTATGGCAATAATTAACCAATATCTAAGGAATTTGCTTATGTCGAAAATAAAATTTTCCCGTTTACACACCGCCCTTTATATTGCCCTTGGCATTACATTGCCATTGACCAGTTACGCTGCCGATAGTTCAACACCTTCGGCTTCATCGGTTATTTCAAGCCTTCTGCCACCCAGCACCAATGCCGGTCGTGTCGGCGAACAATTAGCGCCACCACCCACAAATGAACAAGTCACTCAAGTAACTGTACCCGGTTTTAAACCAGGCGGTGTTTCTGCATCGGCTTACCGCACACAATTTGTTTTAAAAGAATTAGATGTCACCGGCGCTAGTGTTTATGGGAATCAACAAATTGAAAATATGTTCCGCAATTATATTGGCCGCACAGTCTCTTTGGCTGATCTACAACAAATGGCCGATACCATTACCTTGAAATACCGTAACGATGGTTATGTACTGACTCAAGCTGTAGTACCCGCGCAAAATATTTCCAGCGGTGTAGTAACCATTCGCGTCGTAGAAGGCTTCGTTAATCACGTTGATATTCAAGGTGATCCCAAAGGTGCGCGCAATTTGTTACAAGGATATGCAGACAAAATCATGCAAGCACGCCCACTTAATATTAAACAACTTGAACGCTATGTTTTATTGGCTAACGATATTCCTGGTATGAATGTGCGCGCTGTATTAAGCCCTGCCGCACAATCGCAAGATGTACTTGCACCAACCGATGCAGTACCTGGCGCTGCTAATTTAACTTTTGTTGTGCAACAACATACGGCCGGTGGTTATTTCAGTTTTGATAATCGCGGCACGCGTTACTTAGGGCCAAATGAATTTAATCTCGGCGGCAACATCAATTCCATTTTTGTTTCTGGCGACCAAACTGGTGTGCAAGGTTTATTAACCTCTGACTTAAAAGAATTACAATACATTCGTCTTTATAACTCCACTCCACTTAACAACGAAGGTTTGTTGCTTAATTTAGGGGCTAGCTATAGCCATTCGGAACCTGGGTTTACTTTGACGCCGCTGGATGTTGTCGGTACCAGCAAATCAGCTTCGGCAGGTGTTAGTTATCCGGCTATTCGTTCACGCGTGCAAAGCTTGTACCTCAATTTAGGTGTTGACGCATCGAATAGCACAGACAATATTTTAGGTACGCAACTGTACGATGATCGTCTACGTTCAGTACGTGCTGGCGTTAATTACAATATCAATGACAGTTGGTTGGGCAGTAACCAAATCGGCGGCCAAGTATCACAAGGTCTTAAAGCATTTGGCGCTAGCCCGGATAACGGCATGGATGTTTCCAGACCATTCGGTCAAAGTGATTATACAAAATTCAATATGGATCTCGGACGTTTGCAAAGTTTGAGCCATAATTTTTCGTTATTAGTAGCAGGGCAAGGGCAATATACGCCTGACTCATTACTGGCCGAAGAACAATTTGGTTATGGTGGTATCAACTACGGGCAAGCGTATGATCCTTCCGAAATCGTCGGCGATCGGGGTGCCGAAGGTAAAGCCGAATTGCGTTTAGATACCCAACCTAATTTCAAAATATTACGCAACATTCAATATTTTACTTTTTATGACATCGGTAAAGTCTGGAACGTGCATTCAATAACAGGTGTTCCCTCCAGCGCGAGTGGTGCTTCTGCCGGTGTGGGCTTGCGCACTAATTTCACCTCATTTTTAACTGGCACTTTAGAATGGGCCAAACCGCTAACGCGTGATGTGGCTACCGCAGGCAATGAAAACGCGCGCATATTTTTTAGTATTGGTATCGCTGGCGATACCCCTGCAAGCTATACAGCGGCTCCATTACCAGTGGTACAACCGATTCAAACAGGTAATGGACTTACCCCGGTTTACCCAGCCTCTTTACCGGCCAACCCGCCCAATGTGCCACCCATAGCTAAAGCGACCACTACCACAGCCCCTGCAAGACCAGTGGCTACGGTTGCTAATACTACTGCTACTAAGCCAGCTGGGCCACAATATCAGGGGCTCACTGAAGTAAATAGCAACGTCAGCCCCGTTCCAGCAAAAACATCAACGAACGCAGCGACAGGCAACTATTACACCCTACAATTAATGGGTAGTCGCAATATCAGCGATTTACAGCACTTTATTGCCCAGCATCAATTATCCAATGCCGCCAATATCGTTCATACACAACATAATGGCAGCAATTGGTATATTTTGACCTACGGCCATTATGCAACATCACATGCCGCTTTATCGGCTCGCAATGATCTGCCAGCAACGGTATTACAGCAAAATCCCTGGGTGAAGCATATCGAAGGTTAAACTATAGTATATTTTCACATAATCCCCGCAGAAGCTTAAGCTTCTGCTATAACTTATATATGAGGAACGCAATTTAAGGCAGGGACATCTGCCTATAAAATAGCTACGGAAGAGCAAGTTGCGTTAAAGTAAATGATAAATCTCTTGCGTAGAGGAACTTGCCTAGCGGGTGGGTTTCTATTATCTGTGACAGCTATCGTCAGTACCCCGCTCTTGGCTAACCCTCAAGGCGGCTCGGTTGCGCAAGGCAGTGCTACCATTACGCAAAGCACAAACAATACGCAAATCACCCAGTCAACCAATAAGGCCGTTATCAACTGGCAGGGTTTTAGCATTGGCAATGGGCAAACCACTAATTTTACCCAACCCTCCAGCACTTCCATCACCTTAAACCGGGTCACCGCGCAAAATAACCCTTCCCTCATTCTTGGCACTTTAACAGCCAATGGCCGCATTTTTTTAGTGAACCCTGCGGGTATTGTATTTGGTGCGGGCAGTATTGTAGACGTGGCTGGTTTAGTGGCATCAACCGCGAATATATCTGACAAAGATTTTATGGCAGGCAACTATCATTTCATTCAACAAATCAACGCCAATGGTACCGCTCCTGCCATCATCAACAATGGCAACATTACGGTATCTAATCGTGGTTTAGTGGCCTTGGTCGCACCCGGTGTAGAAAACAATGGCACTATTAACGCACGCTTGGGTCGCGTGCTGTTAGCTTCTGGTAATGAATATACGATCGATTTAAATGGCGACAACATGATTCAATTTGCACCTGGCGCTAAAGTCACCCAACAAATAGTGGCTCCCAATGGCCGTGTGTTAACCAATGCCGTCGCTAACAATGGCACTATCATCGCCGATGGCGGCACAGTGCAATTAAGCGCGCGCGCCGCAGAATCTGTCGTTAGTAATGTGGTGAATATGGATGGTGTTATTCAAGCCCGCAGTGTAGGCAAACGCAATGGTCAAGTTATTTTAGACGGTGGCAACGAAGGTATAGTTAATGTAGCAGGCACGATTGACGTACAAGGGTTAATGAAAAATAGCACTGGTGGCAATGTAACCATCACTGGTCAAAAAATAGCATTAAATGCCGGAACAAAAATCAATGCATCGGGCAAAAAAGGCGGCGGCACAGTTTTGGTGGGTGGCAATTATAAAGGGCACGGAACACTACCCGAAGCGCAAGCGGTTTATATGGATCCCACCGCTGTCATTAATGCCGATGCCACTGATGTAGGCAACGGCGGCATGGTGGTCGTGCGATCAGACGTGACTAACCCTAATGGTTTTACCGCTGCTTATGGCACTATTTCTGCTAAAGGTGGGCCCAATGGCGGTAATGGCGGTACTGTGGAAACATCAGGGTATTATTTGAATACCAGCGCCACCGACAGCGCGGGTATTACTCATACGATTAATGTTAACACCAGTGCAGTTAAAGGAACCACAGGAGATTGGTTGTTAGACCCTTTTATCATTCAAATCGTTCCAGCTTCCACTCCATCTAGTAATACGACACTCACTAATGAATCGTGGGAAATGCTTTTGGACAATAATTCAAGCATTTGCAATACCACTACTTGTACCTCACAGCTTTCAGTAACAGATCTCTATAACTCTTTACAGAGCAACAATATCACCATTGATGCATTTGACACTCAGTTAAATGCTGGCGTTGTTATTGTTCCTGGCCCTTCGCAACCGACAGGTGTAATTGATATTCAAACCTCCATCAACAATACCTCATCGAACAGTCTGTCTTTCCTCGCAGGCAGCAACATCATAATTGAATCAGGAATAAATATAACCAACGTTGGCAATCTCAACTTTGCTAGCCCCGTCACCTTGATGGGTGCTTCTACTATCCAAACCACCGGGGCTTCGAGCGGTATCACTTTTATGGGCACGATTGATACGGACCCAAACAGCAGCGCTCCAACAAACTTAACGGTGAGCAGTCTTGGCACGGTGGACTTCCAAGGTTCAGTGGGCAGCATTTCTCCTCTAAACAGCTTAACGGTGACAGGAAACGCTATAAATTTCAATGATGGATCTACGCCTAGCACAGCTTTTGTAGTTGCCACAGGTGCAGGCAATGTTTCTTTAACTGCACCTAGCATAGCATTCGATACCACCAGCACCGGCGGCACTTTTGCTATTTCATCAACCGGTGGCAACGTTAATATAGGATCAGGTACAACCGGTACTACAACTTTTAATGGCTTAGATGGATCAGCATCACCCTCCACTTTCACTATAACCACAGGTGGTAATGTAAATCTCAACGGTGCAACCACTAATGTTTTTGGCGATGACACCGCTTTAAACATTACCAGTACTAATAACAGTACTAATGCCGGAACCGGCATCAACATAAATTCCATACTTAACAATGATAATCTTTTTTCAGGGGTTGCTATTACATTAAGTGGCGATACCACCATAGGTAGTACCGGCCAAATCGGCATTAACAGTGCTTTGGTTCAACTCGGTAGTGTAAACATTACTGGAACATCATCACAGACACTCACCTTTAACAGCACAACCGGTTCACCTGCAATTAATGCCCCAACTATAAACATTGATGAACCTATTTCCTTGGGGGTAAACACCACAATATCAACAGGACTCCATAATATTTTTTCATCTGTTGCTGCTCCCAGCATTACACTTGGCACAAACGCTGCCGTTACCGGGAATGATAATAACTTAACACTGACCAGCACCATCGGTAGCAGCAGCAATACAATTACCGTCGATGGAGCTATCGAGGGCGTTAACAATCTATCTTTACTAACTACAAACAACAGCACTAATAATACAATTACGGTTGGAGGAGATATCACCAACGTTAGCACTCTCACCGCTACTGCTTCTGGAGCTAACGGCATTATAAACTTTAGTGCACCCATCACAGAAAATGCGGGTGAAGCATCCACAGTTAATATTAATGCGGGCAAAACAATAAATTTTGGTGCTGGTTCTGGCATTGTTGATACCGCAGTGCAAAATGGTGGCGTAGGAACTTTAGCTGTCACTCTTACCGCTGGTTCAGGTGGTATTAATTTAACTGGTGGCACTGCCGCTAGCATATTTGCAGAAAACTTTACCAGTAATGGTACATTATCAACTAATAGCAATATTACGACGGGCAGTAGTGGCAATCTCACCATTAATAATAATTTGATCGTCACTGGCAATACCGCTTTGCAAGCAGGCGCTACGCTTGATGTCAATGCAATCAATGGAACAACCACAATAAATCCAGGTGTTAACATTAGTCTGGCCGGTAATGACATTACACTCAACACTAGCTTGTCAACCACCTCGGGCGGCACACAAACTTATACCCTCATCGGTGCTAATGCCAGTTTAAATTTATTGGGTACTGAAACATCCGATACAGGGGCTATCACAGTTAATAGTTCTCCTAATGTGGCTGGCCCGATTACTTTGGATACGAACACAAACTTTATCAGCACGACTGGCAACATTACGATCAACCCTGCTATTACTGCTGCAAGCAATCAAAATTTAACTATCGAGACCAACGGCACTACCACACTTAATAATGTTACCGGCTTAGGCACACTAACGATCGAAGGTAACGGCACAGCAACTAATGGGCAAACTACACTCATTGGAACGAGCTATGCTGCCAATACCATTAATCTTGATAATGCCGTTACTCTTTCCCCCGTGGGTATTAACACCCCCGTCACCATCAGTGGCACCAACGGCGTCACCTTCAGAAGTACTATAACTGGGCAAACAAGTCTCATACCGGCCTTAACTGTTACGTCGAGTAATGGCTCCGTCAGTCTTGTTGGAGCAAGCGGATTAAGTAATCTTATTGCCTCTGCCAACAACGGCAAAATTAATTTAACCGGTGGCACTTTTAGTAACATTGGCAACTATAATTTCCAAACTGCTGTTGTTGTGCAGGGCCTTACTACCCTCAGCACCACAGCCGGTGGTGCTCAAGGCGGTACCATTAATTTTGCAAATACATTGGATACTAGTAATGGCAGTTCACTCACTTTTGGGCAAGCCGGTACCATTAATTTTGTTGGCGCGGTAGGGTTCAACTCGGGAGGTTCTTCTTTCCCGATTCAGTTTGGAACTAATGCTGTCAATACGGTAAATTTTGATAGCCCAGTTAATACAGCGCCCCCACCCCTCCCTTCTTTCGTAACGCTCACTGGTCAAGTAGCCAACGTAAATATTTTGCCGAGCAACCCAAACAACACAGGAGGCATGATTCCTGCTGGGTTTGATATCATTGGCCAAAACGGTACGTTAACTATTGGTAATGGTAATTATTTAAATGCTAATGATGGAATTTCTGTAAACGACAAAACTTTTAGCTTGATTGGTGTGGGTGGAACAGTCGTCGTGCCTTATATTACAATTTTTAATGGCAGTAATATAAACATGGCAGGAAATTGGCAAACAGCCATTGTTTCTGGCGCTCCTAGCAGCGCTATTGACATCACCGACAGCACGCTCAATCTCACTGGTGCTACCAATTTCACTTCTGCTAGCACAATTGCAATCACCGACAGCACACTCAATCTCGCTGGCGCTACCAGTTTCACTGCTGCGAGCACTACAGCAGGTGATGCAATTCTGTTTGATAGCACTTCAAAGGTTACTGGCCATCAAGCACTTACCTTAAACGCACTGGGTGGCAACACAACTGATATCGATCTACAAGGCACTATGGGTAGCGCAGCAGCACCGTTATCAAGCTTTACCGTTAATGGCGTTAATGGCGCATTCACCCAACTTTTTACGGGTAGCACAATCTATGCAGATACCAGCACCTTTAACACAGCAACTCATTTATTAGGCAATACCATAATTCAAGGCAACAGTAGTACGTTTAATGCACCCATTACTTTGTCGGGTGGTTCTCATTTGATTGCCGATAACACTATGCTGTTCAACAGCACTATTGGTGTTGCGGATAATGCAGAAAATCTAACTATACAAGGCAACACGGCAGGCGCTAATGTTACTTTCATTAATGCCGCAGGCACGTTGACTAATCCGCTTAACAATCTTACTTTTAATAAAATGAATTCGTTGACGCTGTATGCTAATTTGTTTGCCAATAACATCAGCGCTGCTGATATTCCGACGGTAAATGTTTTTAGCACCAACGTAAATTTATTATTAGGTAATCAATTAGTTGCTACCGGTGGTAATTTGAATGTAGCAGGTGGTACTTATTTAGTTCCCGGTACTAATACTTTAGTGCCGTTAGTATTTACCCGCGGATTTAATGTTACTGCATTAGCGCCGGTTAATATTGCTAGCCTGACCGCCAGCGGTGGTACTTTAGGTTTGAACGGTACTTTCAATGCACTGACTGGTGCGATGTTATTTAACGGGGGTGTTAATTTAAATGGGGCAACCAATCTTAATGACACAACCAATAGCATAACTTTTAATGGTGCACTGAATGGCAACCAAACATTAATCGCAAACGCCAATCAAAATGCTACCTTTAATGGCATGGTAAATGTCGGCCCACTCACCGTTAATACAAATACGGGCAATATAGCATTCAATAATAGTTTGTATATGAACGGCGCAACCAATCTTAATGCCAGTAATGGCAATGTAACTTTGGGCGGCACGGTGAATGGTCATCAAACACTCGTCGTAGACGCTAATAAAACCGTCACTATCGCTAATGCGATAGGTAATACTACACCGATTACTAGTCTAGCCATTAACAGTGCGCTAACCAACCTCGGTGGTAACGTTTCGGCACAAGGAGGAGGCATCGCATTCAACTCACCAGTGCAATTAACGACGGGTGTTGTTATCAGTGATAAAGGGACTCAAGGTATTTTCTTTAAGAATACTTTAAATGGTATTTACAACTTAGTATTGAATGCAACCCAAGGTAATATTTCCTTTACGGGTGCAGTGGGTAATTTACAGCAACTCGGGGAATTTGTGATTAATTCAGCTCAGAATGTTTTTGCACAGAGCACGATACAAGTAGCAGATTTTGATCAGGAAAGCGGCACGGGTATGACTTCCATAAAAGCAGGGTTAATAACTAATGGTAACATTAGCATTAACACCAATTCTATTGTTGGTAGCTTCCAAGGTAATAATTTAATTCTGAATGGCACTAGCTCTGTGCTAGGTGAAGTAGTTGCGAATACGCTGACTTTGGGTGGGCAAGGTGGGGGTGATATTACCGGCACGGTAGCGGGTGAATCTGGGCCGCTAGCAGCATTCTTTACCAACCTGGCTGCAGGTGCTGCGCAATCGTTTTTTGTGAATGGTTGTTTAGTGCCTGGTGGTTGTTTCCAAAACGAGGCTAATTTAACATTCCCACAAGATTTCTTGCAGGATTCAGAACAAGAGTCTGATGCTGCACCGAAAAACATGCCAGCCTGTACTTATGCCGCCGCTGGAGATAAAGAAGCCGCCAGCAAATGTGCCGCGATTGAGACCCATCCTAAGAGTTTGTTACCTGCTATTTAACCCCTATCCCCATAAATAACATAATAACTTCTATTCCCAATCGGCTTGCCTGATGTCAACGCAGACGAAACTGCGTCCATGCGATCGTTGATTACGTCCCTGTAATCGACGGTCTGCTTTTGACATTCAGTCAATCCACTTGGGAATAGAAGTTATTCCCTAGTATCTTGGCTCTACCTCTCAAGTCGAGCCAATCAATAACCTGGCAGATATTTACTGCCTGTTTATGGGTGTGTTATAAAGCACTTAAAGAAAACAGGGATCAGATATCCTGTTTCTCTGATATTCTAAATAAACTAATAAGGGGCCCTCCAATGTCAATTCACGAACTCGAAGCAACTATCCAGCAACTTGCAATCCCAGGTAAAGGCATTTTAGCTGCCGATGAAAGCACCGGCACTATCGCCAAACGTTTTAATAGCATCAACTTAGAATCAACGCCGGAAAACCGCCGGGCGTATCGTGAATTACTGTTCACCACCCCCAATGTCAATAAATTTATTTGTGGCGTTATTTTGTATGAAGAAACATTGGGGCAACGCAGCAGTAATGGCCAGTTATTTCCCGATGTATTAGCTGAATTGGGCATCGTGCCTGGCATTAAAGTGGATAAGGGTATTGTTGATTTACCGTTTGCCCCCAATGAAAAAATCACGCAAGGTTTAGACGGTTTGGCCGAACGTTTGGTGACTTATAAAGAAATGGGTGCGCGTTTTGCGAAATGGCGCGCGGTATTAAATATTTCTGAGCAATTACCGAGTTGCTTGGCGCTTCACACCAACGCCGATGCGCTGGCGCGTTATGCCAGCATTTGCCAAGACCAAGGTATTGTTCCTATCGTTGAACCTGAGTTACTGATGGACGGCAATCACAGTATTGAACGCTGTGCTGAGGTCACCGAGAGAACATTGCATATTGTGTTTGATTCATTGGTTAAACATCGGGTGATGTTAGAAGGGATGATCTTAAAACCCAGCATGACCATCGCAGGTGTTGACCATCGCCCAGTTGCGAGTATCGATGAAGTAGCGCGTGCTACAGTAAAAGTGTTGCGTCGTACTGTGCCTGCTGCTGTGCCTACCATTAATTTTCTTTCGGGTGGGCAAAGCCCGGAGCTTTCTACCGCGCATTTAAATGCGATGAATAAACTCGGCCATCAACCTTGGCTGTTAAGTTTTTCTTATGGCCGTGCTTTACAAGACCCTTGTTTGAAAACTTGGCAAGGTAAACCGGAAAACGTCAAAGCCGCACAACAAGCTTTTTACAAAGTCGCTGAAGCGAATGCTGCGGCAAGTTTGGGAAAAGCTGCGGTTTAGCACCACTGCTCAAATCGCTGCGACAATAATGTGGCGGTGGCGTGCATTATTTTTTCGGCGATTTCATCGACGTGACGGTGACGCCAATTTTCTAGCGGTGTGCCTTTCACCCATTGATTAAATGCACCGAGAGCGGGACCGCAGTGTATTTGATAATCAACACGTTGCTCTGCGCTTCCCTTGAGTGCAAGGCGCGTGGTGTGAATAAAATACCAACGAAAAATCAATGCCATTTTATGTTTGGGATTTTGCTCTGCTTTGCTAATTTCATCAGGCTTTTCAACTAAATAATAATTACGTGTTTCTTCCCATACTTGCGCAAAATCTCGTTTGAAATATTTCTCCTGAATTTGTTGACTGGTTTTTTCATCGATATCATCAAGTGAATTATATTGCCGATATAAATCATACAATTTATTAGCACGGGTGGGAAAAAATAAACCTTTGTTAAACACTTGCACGCGCGCACCGAGTTCAAACATATCACCGGCAGGTGCATATGCAGTATCTTGCACATTCATCGTTTGCAATAAATCTTTAACAATGTCACTGGTTCCCGCTTGCACCGTGCACTGATTTATCGAACCCGTCATAATAAAATCAGCGCCCAACATAAATGCGGCGGCGGCGGCTTCGGGCGTGCCAATGCCACCCGCTGCACCGAGCCGAATTGCTTGCGCGTATTTATATTGTTCCATCATTTGATCACGTAATTTAAGCATCGCTGGCATCAGCGCATAAGCAACACCCTGATCCGTGTGTCCACCAGAATCCGCTTCGACACAAATATCGTGCGCCATTGGTATCTGCTCACTCATTTGTGCTTCTTGTGGTGTTAACTTCCCTTGTTCGACTAATTGGCGCACGATATGAATAGGCGCAGGAGCCATAAAAACTTGCGCTACTTCAGGTCGTGAAACTTTAGCTAAAATTCGGTGCGGAATGATGATTTGCCCTTGTTGATTGCGCTGCAGACCTTTAAGCCGATACCACACCAAACTCGGTGTCATTTGCATATAAGCAGCTGCTTCGATAGCGTTAATTTGGTATCGCAAAAATAAATTGACTGTATCTTCTTCCAGCGCTGGTCGCACTAAATCGCACAACAAATTCATGCCATACGGTTGTTGTGGTTTGAGTTGTTGTTGAATGGATTGAATAGCCGTTTCGATGCGCGCAAGACGTAAACCGCCTGTGCCTAAATAGCCCAGCAAACCCGCTTGCCCTAATCTAATAACTAGTGCTGGCGATGCAATTCCCTTATACATTGCACCAGCGACATAAGCATATTTCAAACCGTATTCTGCTTTGAACGCAGGGTCACCTAATGCCGTTGGGCTAATCATCGGTTAATTAAGTACACTTGGCTGCTCGAGGATCGCATTGGAGCCCAGTAGGTATCTGCCCTGGCGCATGTTGTCTTTTTTGTTGTGCGGTTGGAATAGCACAACTGGTAATAAACAGAGACACGGTTATGGCTAAACAAAAAATGGCGATGATTTTTTTCATGGTTGAATTCCTTTTTTAAAGATTAATAATTTATCACAAAATTCTAACTCTGTTTACCTTGCTTGAACACACATGTAGGTCGGATCAAGTCGCGCCAGCGACGGATCCGACATACGATGTTAATGATTATCGCTGTCGGTTCCGCTTCGCTTGAACCGACCTACTTTTTTGTTTCAAGTTCTTCCCACCGTTTATAAGCATCGGCTAAATCTTGATCCACTTCTTTCAAACGTGTGGTGGTGGTTGCGATCGCTGCCGGTGTACGTTGATAAAATTCTGGGCTAGCGATCAATTCTTGTAATGCTTTTTGTTCTGCTTCCAATTTTTCAATTTGCCTGGGTAGATCAGCTAATGCTTTTTGATCTTTATAACTTAATTTACTGCTTGTTTGTGTAATCTCTTTACTCGTTTTTGTCGACGCTGTTTTCTGTTGTATGGTTATATTTTTTTCCGCTTGCTTTGCTTGCCTGACCCAGTCTTGATAACCACCGATATACTCTTCAATTATACCATGCCCAGCAAAAACTAAAGTACTGGTCACGACATTATCTAAAAATTCACGATCATGGCTTACCAATAATAATGTACCTTGATAATTGCCCAATAATTCTTCTAATAATTCTAAGGTCTCAATATCTAAATCATTGGTCGGTTCATCCAACACTAACAAATTAGCCGGTTGACTAAACAGCCGCGCCAGCACTAAACGATTACACTCCCCACCGGATAATGCTTTCACCGGCGTCAACGCGCGTTGGGGCGTGAAGAGAAAATCGCTGAGATAACTAATAATATGCCGTTTTTTTCCATTCACTTCAATCGTTTCTCTACCTTGCGCCACATTATCGAGCACTGATTTTTCTAAATCAAGTGCTTGGCGTAATTGATCAAAATAAGCAATCTGTAATTTTGTGCCGTGGGTAACACTACCCTGCTCTGCTGTTTCTTTGCCGAGCAGAATATTCAATAACGTACTTTTGCCAATGCCGTTAGGCCCGATGAGACCAATGCGATCACCCCGCATGATGCGGATCGAAAAATCTTTAATGATTACTTGTTGATTATAGCTGTGACTAATGTGTTTAGCTTCGATCACTAGCTGGCCTGATTTTTCTGCTTCATTGGCATTAAAATTCACTTTACCTTGTAACTCGCGCCGTTGGCCGCGTTCTTTACGTAACGATTCGAGTGCACGTACGCGCCCTTCATTACGTGTGCGACGTGCTTTTACACCTTGACGGATCCATTTTTCTTCTTGTGCTAATTTCTTATCGAACTCGGCATTTTGTTGTGCTTCTGCATGTAGCATTTCTTCTTTACGCCGCAGAAAATTGTCATAATCACCAGGCCACGAAGTTAACTGGCCACGATCTAATTCTATAATGCGTGTCGCTAATCGTTGTAGCAACGCACGGTCATGAGTAATAAACAATAAACCTACATTACAATCGATCAGTTGATCTTCTAACCATTGTATCGCGGCGATATCTAAGTGATTGGTAGGTTCATCTAGCAATAATAATTCAGGCGCAATAACCAACGCTTTGGCTAAAGCCACACGCCGCTGCCAACCCCCCGAAAGTTCAGCCACTCGTTTATCGGGTGCAAGTTCTAAACGCGTTAACACGGTAGTAATCGCTTGCTCAAATTGCCAGCCATTATTCGCGTCGATGGCATGTTGCAGCCGTTCAAGTTCAACCAAATCTTCTTCCGTATGCCCGTGCATTAAACGCTCAGTTAGCGCATGATAAGCCGCCAACAATTGGCCGGTTTCGGCCAAACCTTCAGCTACAAACTCATATACCGTACCACTCGCGTATTGGGGCAATTCTTGCTCTAATCGGGCTATGCGTAGATGAGGTTTGCGCCAGATTTCGCCACTATCGGCTTGCAGCGCGCCATCAATTACTTTCAACAAAGAAGATTTACCCGCGCCATTACGGCCGATCAAACACACGCGCTCGCCCAAAGCGATTTGCAGCTTTACTTTGTCTAATAATGCATTTAAACCGAATGCAAGCGAAACATTGTCGAGGGTGATTAGGTTGGTCATTTTTATATCATAGCACACGCTTGCGAGGGGATCGCCTATGAGGTAGGATTCTTATCAACAGGGGCCAATACGAGGGATTGTACATGACTGAGCAATTTGACGTGGTAGTAATAGGGGGTGGGCCAGGCGGCGCGACGATATCAACTCTAGTCGCCAGAGCAGGCCATAAAGTATTGCTGTTAGAAGCACAAGCGTTCCCGCGACACCAAATAGGTGAATCGTTATTGCCAGCAACCATTCGCGGAATATGCCCGCTGCTGGGGGTGCAAGACCAAATCGAGGCGGCTAATTTTATGCCGAAAAAAGGCGGCACGTTCATTTGGGGTAAATCAAAAGATCCTTGGACATTTTATTTTGAGAAACCACGCAAAGGCCTAACGCCAAAACCGATTGCGTATCAAGTTGAACGTTGGAAGTTTGATAATATATTACTTGAAAACGCCAAAAAAAGTGGCGTGGAAGTTCGACATCATTGTTGTGTGTTAGATGTGATTGAAGAAAATGGACGCGTTGTCGGCGTTAAATACAAAGATAAAGACAATGGTGTTCATACTGTGGCTGCAAAATATGTTGCTGATGCATCGGGTAACCGATCGATTCTTAGCCCTAAGGTGGGAGAGCGTCTTTATTCAAAGTTTTTTAATAACATTGCCATCTACGGTTATTTTGATAATGCGAAAAGATTGCCCGAACCAAACCAAGGCAATATTTTAGTAGAAGCGATACCCAAAGGCTGGATTTGGTATATACCGCTGACCAAAACATTAACGAGTGTAGGTGTGGTAGTTGATAAAACGACAGTGACTGATGTTCAAAAAAATAAAGAAACGATTTTTAAAAATATTTTGAATTCATCTGCAGTAGTTTCTGAATATTTATCGATGGGGACGCCTTGTGTAAGCGATTTGTATAATGAAATAAGAGTTAGGGTTGACTATTCTTATACCAACACTAAACTTTGGAAACCAGGATTAGTGTTAATCGGTGATGCGGCTTGTTTTATCGATCCGATTTTTTCGAGTGGCGTGCATTTGGCAACGTATTCGGCTTTATTGGCAGCGCGCTCCATCAATACTTTTTTGCAAGGAACACTACCAGAGCTAGAGTGTTTTACTGAATTTGAAGAACGTTATAGAAAAGAGTTTAGTAATTTCTATAATTTTTTGATTGCTTTTTACGACATGGAACAATCGACCGAAGATTATTTCTGGGCTGCTAGAAAAGTGTTAAATACCACTGAAAAAAGCAATAAGGCATTTATAAAATTAGTTTCTGGTTTTTCCACCGAGGGTATTCCAGAAGCAGCTAACCCTGATGAATATTTTAATGTACGCGCAGGCATTGGAGAGGCATTACAACACAATATAAAAAATGAAGGTGCAAAAAACCTAAATGATGATGGCGCCTCTAAAATGGATATCTCTAAATTTATGGAAGGGCTAACACGAGAAATAACCAGTATGCAAGCGCATGCAAATAATATTAATCTAGAACAGTTGCAAGGAAGTTACTGTAGTTTAATACCCACGGATGATTCATTATATTGGCAAAAAGAACCGGAGATCGTTACATGATTACTTTACAAACCACCCATGGTGATATCAAAATCGAATTAGATACTGAACACACCCCAAAAACTGCGCAGAATTTTTTAACCTATGCTAAAGAAGGATTTTATGAAGGTACGATATTTCACCGTGTTATCAACGGCTTTATGATCCAAGGTGGCGGTTTTGATGCCAAGATGGAACAAAAGCAAACGCGCGCTACCATTGAAAACGAAGCTGATAAAGGTCAAAAAAATAAACGCGGCACTATTGCCATGGCACGCACCTCTGACCCCCATTCTGCCAGCGCACAATTTTTTATTAATGTGGCCGACAATGATTTCTTAAACTTCAGTGCGAAATCTGCTAACGGCTGGGGCTACTGCGTATTCGGCAAAGTGATCGAAGGGATGGATGTCGTCGATAAAATTAAAGCGGTCCCCACAGCTACCCACGCAGGGCATGGCGATGTGCCGGTTAATACTGTGGTGATTGAAAAAGTGATTGTGGGTGAGAAGTAAAAGTTTTAACCTTCTAAATCACTCGGAGTCAAACTTTTGTGGTTCGTTAATAAATCGGTGAACACATCGACATTTACCGGACGACTAAAATAATACCCTTGGATCATATCGCAACCGCTCTTGCGTAAAAATTGCAGTTGCTCTTTATGCTCAACACCTTCTGCTAACACGGTTATATCCAAGCTTTTTGCTAGAGTAATCGTGTTTTGCACAATCGCTTGGCAATCACTACTCGTTTCTACGTCATCGATAAAGGACTTATCAATTTTTAATTTGCTAATAGTCAATAACTTAAGATTCGTTAAACCAGAATAACCTGTACCAAAGTCATCAATCGATAACCCTAATCCCATCGCTATTAATTGTTGTAAATAAGGAATTACATCGTCTTTAAATGCTTCTGATTCAGTCAATTCTAACTCGACGAATTCAGCCCCAAGACCCGTTTCTTGTAATATGCCACTAATAACACCGACAATATTTTTTTGCCGCAACTGGCGTGATGATAAATTGACTGAAACTTTTAACGTAGTAAACCCTTGATCATGCCAAACTTTGGTTTGCATACACGCTGTACGTAATACCCACTCGCCCAATGGAATAATAACGCCATTCGATTCTGCCAATTGAATAAACTCAAGCGGTGGAATGAACCCAAGGGTGGGATGTATCCAACGCACCAATGCTTCCATGCCACAAATTTGGCCGGTTTTTAAATCAACAAAGGGTTGGTACTGCAAAATAAATTCATTGTTTTTTACCGCAGTATGTAAATCGCATTCCAGTTCTAATTGCTTATACAGATCTGCATTCACTTCTGCTTTATAAACACTCAAGGTATTACCGCCGATTTTTTTGCTTAATCTAGCCGCATCGGCGTTCATAAATAAAGTTCTGATTTCTGTGCCATGATTAGGATAAACACTCACGCCCACACTTGCTGTTAATTTTAATGCTTGATTTTGCGTATTCACCGATTCATCGAGCACCGAAAATAAAAGCTCTGCTTTAGCTTCCACCTCGTCTAACTGCGCAATAGGCTCCAACAAAATGACAAACTCATCGCGACGAGAAAGCGTCACGGTATAATGCACATCTTTTGGATTATCACTCGTTGTACTTTCGCAAAATGCTTTAAAACGTTGCGCGATCGTCTGGATCACTTGCTCACCCGCTTGATGACCCAGTGCATCATTAATTTTTTCAATTTCATTTAACGAGAAAAACGCCACTGCAAACATGCTTTTATTTTGATTAGCCGTTTTAACCGCCATCTTCATATATTCAAACAATAAACGTCGATTCGGCAGCTCCGTCAACAAATCATGCGTAGCCTGATAAGTCACTTTCTTTAAAGACTCTTGCAACTCAGCTGTACGCTCTTGCACGCGGATTTCAAGAAATTTATTAGCGCTTTCGAGTTTTTTGCTGAGGGCGACGTTGATGAAGCTGAGCCTGAATGATTTTTTAATTAGTACATAACCAATGTAAGATGTAACTAACATAAAAATACCTAAAAGAAATAATGCCCCGCTAATCCCCACATCCAGGTTAGCGTCGCCACCAGTAGTTTGTATCGATTGAATTCCTACATATATATGAAAGCTGAGGTATGGGATTAATAAACAAACTATGCAAATAGCGGATGCAATAAAATCGGTAATTGTACCAAATCCAAAAGCTACTAACGAAAACAATAAAAAAGCAAGTATAAATATTTGAAGATGAGTGTCATTTGATGTATATAAAATAGCCCCACAACCAAACGTTAAACATAGTAATACCATAATTACATGGTAGACATTACGCCAAGGTTTAAGGTCATCAGCAGCAACATTACAATGCTTGTAATAGAGCGAAAAACTAATATTAATTATATTCATTACAGCAACAGCTACAAACCAACTTAATAATAAAGATAATTTTGTATGGCCATATAACATGTAGATGGTAAAGATAACAGAAATGGTATTTGCAATACTACCCACCCGGATCATTTGGATTTGGGAATTATTGAGTTCCAAAGTCACCTTCTGATCAATTTCTGCTAGTTCACTAGCACTCAGAGGAATAGCTTCGGCAAATTTATCCGATTTGATTTTATTACCCATGCGTTCCTAATCCCTCAGTCTTATTTGTTATGATTATAACTTAAATGTAGCAAATAGACTGAAACTTCGCCAGTATAATGCGTAAATGGAATGACCAAAAGAGACAAGTAAGACTATTGACCATTTTTTATTCGACGGATAATCCCAGTTAATACATTCCCCGGCCCTATTTCTTCAAATACTACATTACTTTGGCTGAGCAAATATTCAACAGTATCAATCCATCGTACAGAATGTGTGATTTGCTGACTCATGTTTGATCGCATGGCGGCAGGATGATAAAAATCAGCATCAATATTGGCTAGTACCGGGATTGTTGGAACAGAAAATTCAAATTCCTTTAAAAATTCAGCAAATTCCTGTTGTGCCGATAGCATATAAGGTGAGTGAAAAGCGCCACTGGCTTTAAGTGAGATAAAAGAGACTTCTTTTATTTTTTCAAATATTTGACGTGATTGATCGATATCGTTTTTTATACCCGAAATTACCGATTGCTTATATGAATTGTAATTAGCAATAGTAATATCAGTTAAATGATTATCTTCTAACAATTGTTTAATTTCCATGCTGGTTAAACCCACGATAGCAGCCATAGCCCCATTCGTAGCTTGGCTCATAAGTTCACCGCGTTTTTTTACCAGTTGCAAACCGGTTTGAAAATCAAAAACTTCCGCTGCTAGTAATGCATTATATTCACCCAGACTGTGGCCAGCAACATAATCTGGCTTTAAACGAGTATCTTTTAGTTTTTTAAAATAAGTGATGGCATTAACTATATACAAAGCTGGCTGTGTGTATTCAGTTTGGTTTAATTGTTGTAATGGATCGTGTAAACACAAGTTCTTTATGGAGTAACCTAAGATCTCATCCGCTTGAGCACTAATTTCAGCAAATTCATCAAACAGAGTATTACCCATTCCGCATATTTGTGAACCTTGTCCAGGAAATAAATATCCAAGCATAGTCAGCACTCAAAATCACTTATAACCAATTAAATAAGTTACAATACAGTTGCCCCTCTTTGATTTTATTTTGCCAATCTCCCATTGATAATTTGGAGCATCTAAATTAGATATTAATTCGTTTAATTCCTTTGGCGAATAAGTCCTCATATTCGACGCAAAATAGTCCCACATTGTTGTAAATGGTGTAATTGGGATAAGATAAGTAAATAAAAATTTCGACCAATTTAGTTTTTTAGAAAAAGGCAATACTAACAATGTTACAATAGGATTAAACAAAACTGTCAGAAATTCGAGGGGATGACGCCTTGTACACTCGAAAATTCCTATAGGTGCATCAGCATTAACTGCATTTTGTAATATTTTTACAGCCATTTCAGGCCTAAAATGATGAAATGAAGAAAAAAAAGTTCTCATGCCTTTCATCTTTTTCGGCAATTGAGTTGCATCAAGTGATTCTTCGTGAGCAATTATTCCATTTGGATAAGAAGCCTCTAATTCTCTAAATGATTTAATATTTGGAAATTTATCAGTTAATGTTATAGTAGTTGACTTGTTATCTATTTTATCTAGATACTCACGCAAATATTGAACCGCTCCACCACTACCTGAACAACAATCAATTATAGTATTAAATTTTGTTTTATTTAATACCTCAACAATCTTTTCGAAAGCTGATTCGTACATTCCCATCAAACCATACAACGTAAATAAAAAATCTGTCGTGGCCTCTCTTATAAAATGAGGACACCACGATTGATCTTCAAACTCAAATAAATGCATACGCCCCATAAGAATCCCCTTAAAACAATGTCAAATTTTTTCTGCTTGCAACAAACCTACAACAGCGTTCATTTCTTCGGTCATCGGACGACAAGCTGCTAGCGTGGGTGAAGATCCCCTCACTGTTTGATAAATAGCTTGTGCTTTAGGGCTTGCTTTCTCGATGCCACGAAACTCTAGTGCTTGGGTTGATGCCAACATCAAAATGGCCGTTAATCTTTCCAAATTCGCTACTGCTTCTTGAAAATCTAATGCCGCATGTGTGCCCAAACTATTTACATCTTGATTATCGCCCTCAGTCGGCAGCATAAATGCTTGTTGTGATTGTGCTAATTTTCGATTTTGAACTGCTAACGCAGCTGCAAGTAATTGAATCGGACGGAAGCCATTATATTTGCCAGGGTCCTGAATAAGATTTGTCGGTAAATTATTATTTTTGCGCGGATGCACCATGTTTGCGAGCAACGCATGTAACCAAGTGGATGCCTGCGCAATATTCATTTTTTAAAATATCACAAGCATCAGTGATATAATAACCCATAAAATTTGCACCTTGATGAATTTGTTTACCAACCGCATCGATAATAGGATTATCATTGACAGAATTCATCTCGTTCTCTACCCAAACCGTTGCACGATCTAGATTTTCATAAAAGGGCCCAAACCCTTGCGATATTGCACGTAACGAATAATAATCTTGCACAGGTCTTAATTCAGAATTACTATTCCCGGTTGCCGAATGTTGATCGGCATTAGCTATACGCAATTCATCTAAGTTAAATAATAATTGGCTGTTCTCCCAAAAACTCAAAATAATCTCATTGACTCGCATTTGGCCCACATGATGTTTCACTTGATGAACCAATGGGTGATAGCCACTACTAATAATCATCATAGATTCTAGCGTCATTGCAATAGCGCTGATCATCTGCAGAAATAAGCGTTTCAGATCATAGAGTGCAACACTCGCTATTGCCGTCATAAAAGAAGTGCCATTAATCATCGATAAACCATCGCGCATTTGCAGTTTAAATGGTTTTAATCCTGCCATCGCAATGGCTTGTGGAGCACGCATTATTTTATCTTGATATAATACTTCTACATCTTCACCCACTACAGCGGCTGCAATCATTGCCAGTGGAATTAAATCTCCACTTGCACCTATCGAACCATAACAACGCACAATTGGCACTATACCTGCATTTAAGAAATTTAAAATCTTTTCTATATGGTCGGGTGCAACTCCTGAATATCCCTGTGATAAACAATGTGCACGCAACATCATTGTTACTTTAATTATTTCAGGTGGTATTATTTTTCCTAATCCGCACGCGTGTGAGCGAATAAGATTTTCTTGCCGCGCTTGGATAGCCTGATAATAAGATTGTTCGTCGGATTTAAGATGTGGCTCTAACAAATTAACTTGATCACCAAAATGCGTGTTAATGCCGTAAACAGGTACGCGCCGATCAATATACGATTTTAAGAATTGATGCGATTGATTCATCACCGCATATGAATCTTTACTTAATTTGACAGGTATATTATTGTTGGCAAGACATTTAGAGTTAACTAGCGTTAATCTGCTATTCGCGCCAATTGTTATTTGTTGATTATCAGTAATGTTAAAGCTGTGCTTAGTTTTATCCACTACAGCATCAATCATAAATTCATCCTTGCCTTAGTTAATAGAGCGACTTCCTGTAACTTGTACTAATGATTATTATGGTGACACACTTTAATATTGATGTAAATGATTTTTTCTGAAAATAAATATGCGCATTTCTTCGATCAAATTATAGTATAATCGCTCAATATATAATGAATGGAAGCTTCATATGTTTATCTTAAACAAGAAATATAAAAACTTAGTTTTAGTCTTACAAGATAGAGCTAAACGCCGACCCCACCAATCTGCTTATCTTTTTTTAAACGATGACCAACAAGAACCTCTTTCTATTACTTATGGTGAATTAGACAAAAGAGCGCGCGCCATTGCAGTTTATTTGCAGAGTAAAGATTTATTTGCGCAACGCGTATTGCTGCTCTACCCCATGGGTTTGGATTTTATTTGTGCTTTTATGGGTTGCTTATATGCTGGCGCTATTGCCGTGCCAGTTATCTATTCTAATGATGATAATTTTAAAAAATCATTACCAATACTAAATGCAATAGCAGATGATGCTGAAATTCACTGTATTTTAACTGCACAAAACCATTTAACGTTAAATAATAAGCCTATACTTATTTTGGATACGCGTGACTTAAATGATGAATTGTCCATAATGTATCAATTGCCGCTTATTCAAGACGATACTATCGCCTATTTACAATATACCTCTGGTTCAACTTCTGCCCCCAAAGGTACTATTATTCGACATGGAAGCTTGACCCATAGCTTAGTCGAGAATGCAAAAGCCTGGAACTATAAAAAAAGTAGTATCAGTTTAACCTGGGCACCGCATTCACATGTATACGGATTAGTTTGCGGCCAATTAACACCGCTTTATCATGGATCACTCGCTATTTTAATGCCGGTTGAAAGATTTATTCGACGACCCGCGTCTTGGCTTGAAGCAATTGCAAAATATCGAGTCACCCACAGTGGCTGTCCAAATTTTGGTTATGATTTGTGTGTACGAGAGATTAATTCCATCGAATTAATAGGACTCAATTTACAAAGTTGGAAAGTAGCTATTAATGGCGGCGAAATTGTTCGGCAACAAACCTTAGATGATTTTAGTAAAAAATTAAGTGCTTATGGTTTTAAGTTAAAATATTTTTGTCCGGCATATGGCATGTCAGAAGTAACCGGAACTGTTGCTGTTAACCGCAATAAAAAGAAACCTATAGCTTTAAGCTTAAACGCAGAAGCTTTAAAAAACAATGAAGTTATTACCGCAAGAGAAGAAACCACCCAACAAATATTTGTAAGCAGTGGGCGTTTGCTAAATGGGTTGCAAATAACTGTTGTAGACCCTGATACACGGGTACCTGTTAACAAAAACAAAATAGGTGAACTTTGGATAACCGGTAAATCATTAGCCAGTGGTTACTGGCAGCGACTTGAGGAAACAAAATCGGCATTTTATGCTACTTTAACTAATTCTAAAAAATGCTACTTTCGAACAGGCGATTTAGGGTTTGTAAAAAATAATGAAATATACCTTACAGGTCGGCTTAAAGAGCTTATTGTCATCTATGGTAAAAAATATTACCCGCAAGATTTAGAAGCTACGGTGAAAAATGCGCTCAGTCAATTTAATTTGGATAAACCTTGTGCTTGTTTCACCCTATCAAATAATAAAAATGAAGAGTTAGTTTTCATACAAGAAATTAAAGACGATATATCTAACTCATCGCAAAATGAAATCATTAAATCTATACGTGCAGCTATTTCTGAACATCATGGCATTGACCTGCATGGAGTAATACTAATCAAACCCGGTGCTATCCCCAAGACTACCAGCGGAAAGCTACAACGATCGCTGTGCAAAACATTATTCATCGAAGAAAAACTAGAAATTGTAAGAAAACATTTTAAAACCAATCAAACTATCGAAGAACCTCATCCACACCCAGATAATGAAATCAAAGTAACTACGGAAATAGATTTACAGCAATTTGAAAAAGATTTTATTAACCTTGTTGCCTCCATATTAAATGTTGATGCGAATGAAATTGACTTAAGTGATTCGGTTAATGAATATGGTTTTGATTCGATCACAATAACCAATCTAATGGTGTTAATCAACAGAGAATATCAAGTAAACCTCACTCCTGCTAATTTATTTGAATATACGACTTTAGATGGGCTTTATAATTATCTAATATCGCAAAAATTCACGAATGTAGTGCGAATTGAACCTGCAAAAACCAATGAGTTTATTGCAATTCCAACCAATGATAATGATATCGCCATCATTGGTATGAATGGCCTCTTTCCCGGTGCTGCTGATTTAGATACTTTCTGGAATAATCTGATATCTGGTAAAGAAGTAATTACTGAAATACCCCAAGATCGTTGGGACTGGAAAGCTTGCTACGGAGATCCCCTCTTAGAAAATGATAAAACAAAAGATATCTGGGGCGGCTTCATCGATGGAGTTGGCGAGTTTGATGCAAACTTTTTTAATATTTCACCACGAGAAGCTGAACTTATCGACCCGCAGCAACGTCTTTTTTTACAAACAACATATAAAACCATAGAAGATGCTGGCTATAGCACCAAAACACTTGCTAACTTTAAAACGGGTGTTTTTGTAGGTATGTTTACTTATGATTATATCGAACTTTTACAAAAAAAAGGGATTACAGATGTTTATATGATGACTGGCATAACATCCACAATATTAGCCAATCGCGTCTCTTACACACTTGATTTACATGGACCAAGTACAACCGTTGATACAGCGTGTTCCAGCTCTTTTGTTGCAATTCATCAAGCGGTACAAGCAATAAATAATGGTGATTGTGATATTGCACTTGCAGGTGCAGTTAATACCATATTTACCCCTCATCTACACGCCAGCAAAGCCGGAATATTAAGCGAAGATGGCAAATGCAAAACTTTCGATAAAGCAGCGAATGGTTATGTGCGCGGCGAAGGAATTGTGGCAATCCTCTTAAAGCAATTAAATAAAGCACAAGCCGATGGAGATCATATTTACGCAGTCATCAAAGGTACTGCAGTCAATCATGGTGGCCAAGTAAGTTCAATTACCGTACCCAACCCAAATGCACAAGCAGATGTTATCATCAGCGCATGTCAACGTGCGCAAGTTCCGATCGACACTATTAGCTATATTGAAACTCATGGTACGGGTACTTCAATCGGTGATCCCATAGAAATAAATGGCCTAAAAAATGCATTTCATACTTTATCAGCAGAACAGACATCAAAACCATTGAATAATAATTATTGTGGCTTAGGCGCTATCAAAACGAATATTGGTCATTTGGAAGCAGCAGCAGGTATTGCTGGTTTAGTTAAAACAGTATTGTCTATGCAACAGGGGCAAATACCTGGCAATTTAAATTTCACTGAATTAAACCCTTATATCGATCTAGATAAAACACCCTTTTATCTTGTTAACAAAACCCAACCATGGGATCGATTAAAAACAGCAGCTGGTGCTGAAATCCCACGACGTGCTGGCATAAGCTCGTTCGGATTTGGCGGTACAAATGCACATATTATCGTTGAAGAATATAGAGATCATTTGAATGAGAACCCGATAAACTCAAATGAATCCACCTCTTACTTAATTACTTTATCTGCAAAAACAGATGGGGCACTAAAACAACGCATCAATGATTTAAGCGAATGGTTAATGAAAAAAACTGATCCACCAGATCTGGCGGCAATCAGCTATACATTGAATCTAGGTCGAAATCACTTCGATAAACGCTGTGCTCTGATTGTAAAATCGATTACTGAATTGCAAGAAACTTTAATACGCATCCAACAAAATCAGTTTCCTGAAAATTATATTGTTAATGATGGTTTAGCTCAAACAAACAATCGCTTATCGTCATCAAAAGAATTCTCCTTAGCGCGTTTATACGTAACAGGCAGTAATATTGAATGGGAATCATTGAAACTGCCTAAACGACGGGTTTCATTGCCCGGATATCCGTTTGCTAAAGATTATTATTGGGTACCTAATCTAAATCAACCTGTAAATTCAACTTCAATCAAGGTCGAATTAACAGAACCCAATTTTAGACAAGAAAAATTGGAAATAATTAAACAAGATTTAGTCCAGCTTGTAGCGCAATTATTAAAGAAAGAAACTTACGCTATCAATCTAACAGCTTCATTTAGTGAACAAGGCTTAGAATCAATCGTCCAAAAAGAATTGGCTGCGCAATTAGCAAATCGCTATGGCATTGAACTAGCCCCCATCGTTTTTTTTACACACACTAACATAACTGCGCTAAGTAAATATTTATTAGAAGCCTTTCCAATTGTTTTTTCATCTTTTCGGTATGAAACTCAAAAGATAAATTATATTAAACCAATAAAATCGACTTTTAACCATGAGCCCATTGCAATTATCGGTATGCAAGGCTATTTTCCTCAATCTAAAGACCTGACAGAATTTTGGGCGCATCTACTAGCGAGCCATGATTTAGTGACTGAAATTCCTATCGAACGCTGGGATTGGCGTGAATATTATGGCGATGCCAAACAAAACCCTACTAAAACCAATTCTAAATGGGGTGGCTTTATAGATGGCGCTGACACTTTTGATGCAGCTTTTTTTAATATATCTGCCCGTGAAGCAAATTTGATGGATCCACAGCATCGCTTATTTTTAGAAATTGTTTGGAAAACCATTGAAGATGCTGGCTATGACCCGTTTTCACTGTCGGCACAAGAAGTAGGCATCTTTGCAGGAATTGAGTTTCAAGAATATCAAACTCTAATACAAAAACAGAATAAAATATTTCATGGGCATATCTCGACCGGTAATTCACATGCTTTACTCACCAATCGAGTTTCATACTTTCTTAATTTGAATGGCCCCAGTGAATCTATTGATACTGCCTGTTCGAGTGCCTTAGTAGCAATCCACCGTGCAGTCAATGCACTACATAATGGTGAGTGCAATATTGCTATCGCAGGTGGAGTCAGCCTCATACTAGATCCACAAACGTTTGTAGTAACCAGCCAATTAGGCGCTCTTTCTCCTGATGGTCGTTGCAAAACTTTCGATAAAACTGCTAACGGCTATGTCAAAGGAGAAGGTGTCGCCACTATTATGCTAAAACCTTTAAACATGGCTCTGAATGATGGCGACCATATTTATGGAGTTATCAAAGGGTCTGCAGTAAATCATGGGGGCAAAGCACAATCATTGACAGCTCCTAATACAACAGCCCAAAGCGAACTACTCGTTAAAGCATATAAACAAACTAATATTGATATAAATACTGTCTCTTATATTGAAACGCACGGCACTGGCACTGAATTAGGTGACCCTATTGAAATTGAAGGGATAAAACAAGCGTTTAATATATTAGTATCGCAACAAGGCACGCCCTCAAAGCAAAAAGCTTTTTGTGGTCTTGGTACAGTCAAAACAAATATTGGTCACTTAGAACCTGCTTCTGGGATTGCGGGAGTTATTAAAGTCCTACTGGCCATGCAACATGAAACAATACCTGGGAATTTACATCTTAAAGAATTAAATCCGTATATAGATTTATCTAATAGCCCCTTTTACATTGTTGAAAAAACACGGGGATGGCCCCGATTAAAAGATGGAGCTGGAACCGAAATACCACGGCGCGCAGGAGTGAGCTCTTTTGGTTTTGGAGGAACTAATGCACACATGGTCATCGAAGAATATCCACAGATTAAAAATTCATCAACGTCTGCCCTACTAAAACCTTATTATTTAATTACTCTATCAGCCAAACAAGAGGCAAGCTTAATACAGAAGTTTAAAGATCTGCATGTTTGGTTAAAAATGAATTTAGTAACCACAAATCTTGCGGATCTAAGTTTTACACTTAATGCAGGCCGCAGTCATTTCAATACACGCTGCGCCATAGTAGTAACCTCACTGGAAGATTTATTACAGACGCTGGAACTGCTGATGGAAAACCAGTTACCTAATAATTGCCTACGAAATACAACATCAACAAACAATTGTAATGGGCCTTTATTTAATGAAATATATAAATCGACCATAGATGCCATAAAGAACTATGAAGCCCTTCCTCCCGAGATCTATCGCGATAAGTTATTATTACTCGCCGATCTTTATATTAATAATTTTCAAATAGACTGGGGTATTTTACATGCGGGAGAAAGAAAATTACGCTTAGCGGGCCTGCCATCCTATCCTTTTATTAAACAACGTTATTGGTTTGATGCTGACATACAAACAGCAAAATCGGAAATAACCACAACTAATCCAATAGTTATCAGTCAAAATGCAACACAACCTATAGATTTATCAAATCTCACTATAAATTATTTACAACAAATATTTGCCGAAAAACTCCAGCTGCAGTCACATCAAATTTCTGCTGATGCAACCTATGAAGAATATGGTATAGACTCCCTAATAGGTTTAGAGATTACCGAACGCTTAGAAAAAGATTTTGGCAGTTTATCTAAAACACTACTCTATGAACGAAGCAAGATAGCGGATCTGGCCTTATTTTTTCAACAATCGCATAAACCGACTTTACTAAAATTAGTTGGAAATCAAAATAATGATTTGGGCGAACCGCGCGAGGAACTCAATGCTAATTGTTCGGTTTCACAAGAAACGTTTACTCCAAGTCAACCTGATAAATCAGCAAAAACTAATGAATCGAATGACATTGCTATAATAGGCCTCAGCGGCACTTATCCCTTAGCCAAAGATATTGATGAACTATGGACTAATTTAGTGCAAGGACGAGATTGTATATCTGAAGTTCCAATCGAGCGCTGGAACTATAAAGATTATCCTGTTTTATTAGGTGAAGAAACAAAATACTTTAAGTATGGTGGATTTATTCCAGACATTGATAAGTTTGACCCACTACTTTTTAAAATTTCTCCCGCAGATGCAGCCACAATCGACCCACAAGAAAGGTTGTTTTTACAATCTGTCTGGACTACATTTGAAGATGCAGGTTATACACGTGAAAGCTTACAACGTTTAACCAACGGCAAAGTAGGCGTATTTGCAGGTGTCACTTATAATTTTTATCCATTATTTATTGCAGACGAATGGGCAAAAGGCAACCGTATACCATTAGATATTCAAATGTTCTCTATTGCCAATCGTGTTTCCTATTTTTTTAACTTAAATGGGCCCAGTTATCCTGTTGATACCGCTTGTTCTTCATCATTGGCTGCCATTCATTTAGCCTGTGAAAGCATTCTTCGTGGCGAATGTATTATGGCCATCGCTGGCGGAGTTAATTTATCATTACACCCTTGTAAATATCATATGCTTGGAAGTTTAAGTTTTATGTCTGACCAAGGCCGCTGTTCAAGCTTTGCTGCTGGTGGTCAAGGATATGTGCCCTCAGAAGGAGTAGGTACCGTTCTGCTTAAACCCCTATCATTAGCCATTAAAGATAATGATCGCATTTATGGTGTCATTAAAAGCAGCACGATGAACCACGGTGGTAAAACCAGCGGCTACACTATCCCCAATCCTAATGCGCAAGCAGCCGTGATCAAAGCCGCATTAGAAAAAGCGAATATTGACCCACGCAGTATATCTTACATCGAAGCCCACGGTACTGGTACGGCGTTAGGTGACCCCATAGAAATAAGAGGCCTACAAGAAGCATTTGAGCACTATACTAAAGATAAACAGTTCTGTGCGATCGGCTCTGTGAAGTCAAACATTGGACATTTAGAATCAGCGGCAGGAATTTCGCAACTGACTAAAGTATTATTACAAATGCAGCATAAAAAATTAGTGGCTTCTATTCATGCCGAAGAGTTAAATCCCTTTATTGACTTTAAACAATCTCCATTCTTTGTACAGCGGGAATTAAGTGATTGGTCACCTATACCAGGCTTTCCACGAAGAGCAGGTGTAAGCTCTTTTGGTGCTGGCGGTACTAATATTCATATTATTATTGAAGAATATATTGCAGACGTCAGAAATAATAATGATGCTCAATCTAAACAGATCCCATTTATATTGTTAATCTCTGCGCAAAATGCCGATCGCCTGCAAGATTACGTGCAGCAAATTTATGCTTTCTTACTTAGCGAAGGTAAAAAACAAAATACTGAAGATGATCTAAAAAACTGGTTGAGCAATATATGTTATACCTCACAGGTCGGTCGCGAAAATATGCCTACTAGACTTGCTATTCTTGCAACCACATATAATGATTTAATAGATAAACTTAATTCATATTTAACTAATCCTGCCAATGCAATAAATCAAGTATGGGTAAGTTCCCCCGTGCAGAACAATAAAGCAGCCCTACAACCTCAACATAATTTAGCTGAATTTATAGAACAAGCAGAATATGAAAAAATAACACCATTATGGACAAACGGAGCTAAAGTAAACTGGGAACTACTTTATACTCCATATAAACCAAAACGAGTTTTTTTAACAACTTACCCGTTTGCAAAAAGACGTTGTTGGGTTCCGTCATCAACCGCACAAAACCAACAACAGCAAGCTATCGATAAATCACCAACACCTCCAGTAATTCAGCATGAAGAAAAAAAGCAAGATACAAACTATGAAATACCAAACGATATAAACGATTGGCTTTATTGTACTCGCTGGGAACAAAAGTCTACCGATAACACAAGTATCTCAAATATCGAAACAGAACGTTGGCTTATTTTCAGTGATAAAGAATTAGGGGGCTTACTACAAGATACCCCAGGAAAATCTTCTTGTATCTATTGTTTTGCTGGCGAAAAATTCGAACAATTAAAGGAAAATGTATTTTATATTAACCCCAGCAGCTCCAGTGATTACCACCAATTATTTGCATCTATTTTCACTATTTATAATAAAGACCTCAAGGGAATAATTTATCTTGCTAATTTCGCAGAAGATCGGCAGCAAATGATAGAACAAACTGATTTATATTCTAACAATCAACAAGCTGAAAATAGTCTTCAGTTATTCTCTTTGTTGCAGGGACTTATAAAACAAAACTGGCAAAATAAGCTGAAGTTCTGTTTGGTCACACGAAGTAGCCAGCCCGTTGTTGAAAATGACCCTATACAAATATGGCAGCACCATTTATGGTCATTAATGCGCATTTTCTCTGTCGAGCACGCAGATTATAAAATACTATTACTTGACTTAGACTCTAAAAAAAGACTACGCGAAGAAGCTAGCGCTATCACACAAGAATTACTAAATTTGGAACCTGGTGAAAATTATTTGGCTTTTAGAGAAAAATCACGCTATGTGATCCGCCTTGCATCTCATCTGGAAGAGACAACCCACATAAAAACTACAAGTTGGCGTGCTCCTGAAACAGCATTAATAACTGGCGGTTTGGGTGCACTTGGGGCAGAAGTAGCGCAATGGCTAGTAAAACAAGGCACTAAGTTTTTACTTTTAACAGGGTCAACACCATTACCTGAGCGATCCGAATGGTCAAAAACACATGAGACATCGTTGCAAGAAAAACTAACCAATATGATTTCACTTGAGAAGCTTGGTGCTCAAGTCAAATATGCCACGGTTGATGTTTGCGATAAAATCAAAATGCAATCTATTATTGAACAAACCGAACAATCATGGGGAAAATCCATTAAAGGTCTCTTTCATCTAGCTGGCATTACAACCGACAGTATACCTATCGCAAAAATGACTAAAGAATTGCTGCAAAAAGTACTATCTGTCAAAGTCCAAGGAACTTTAGTATTACATGAGATATTTAAAAAAGCTGACCTTGATTGCTTCGTGTTATTTTCTTCAATTGCTGCAATGCCTTATTTTGGCATGAGTGGTTTGAGCGCCTATGCCATGGCCAACGAGTTTTTAAATGGATTTGCTGCTTACAGACGTCAACTTGGACTACCTGCGACAAGCATTAACTGGACTGCATGGGCTGATAAAGGAATGAGTTTTAGATATAATCACAGTGCTTTCTTAGACGCAGTCGGTATGTCAACAATTGCGATACCAAAAGGAATGGAAATACTAGAGTTTTTATTGAATAATAAACATAGTACCACTGTAACAGTATTTAAAATGCTTTGGCAAAAATTCTTCAAAGTAAATTCCGATACCAGAAAATTACCTCTCTTTGCCAACTTTGCTGCTCAACATACTATCAATAATCAAGCAGCGCAATTAAATATTGATTTAGATCCTGAACAAATAACCACTAATGTCGCCTCTGCTCTAGCAGAAATATTAGGTTTAGAAATTACTGAAATGGATACCAATAGTACTTATCAAGATTATGGCCTTGATTCAATCAACGGCATCAATTTTGTGAGTAGATTATCTGATTTTTACCCGGATATAGTTTCACCCATGGATCTCTTTCGTTATACAACCATCAATCAACTGGTTGGGTTTATCATTCAATCATGTCAACCTACAACACCAGCACTAACTCAAAAATCTGCAGCTAATAATGGGGATATATTGTCAACGTTAAGTGAGGATGAATTCTTAGAAAAAATGACTCATCTTAATGATGAGCAAATTAATAAATTGTTAGAAGAAGAGCTCATGCAGGTTGATGAGCTTAGTCGATGACAATAATAGGGCATTTAATATGACTGAAGCCACGACATTACATAAAGCATTATATACTATCAATAAACTCAAGCATTTATTAAAAACCCAAAAATCTAACTCTTATCAACCTATTGCCATTATTGGTGTAAGTTGTCGGTTTCCCCAAGTGGCAAATAAAGACGATTACTGGCAATTACTGACTCATGGCAAAAACGTTATTACGCATATACCTGAGGAACGCTGGCAATTATTAGAAGGTACCGATGAAATCACTAAACGCGAAAAAGACCACCCTTATTGGGGCGGTTTTTTATCAAACATCAGCGCCTTTGATGCTTATTTTTTTGGCATTACTCCACGTGAAGCAGTACGTATGGATCCCCAACAACGTTTATTGTTAGAAGTTACTTATGAGGCAATTGAAGATGCAGGGTTAACGACGGAGGCTCTGGCAGGCTCTAATACAGGTGTATTTGCTAGTTTATATCCAAGCCAATTGGGTCATCTACAAAAACTTGAAACAGAAATGGATGCTTTATATCTTCCCACTGGTAATGCCACAAGTATTGCTGCAAATCGCATCTCATACCAATTTGATCTTCGTGGCCCAAGTCTTGTTGTTGATACTGCATGCTCTTCATCATTGGTAGCACTACATTTGGCTTGCTTAAACATTCAGAATAATAGTTGTGATCTATCGCTTGTGGGTGGTATTAGTTTAAATTTACTGCCCTCCATTAATTTAACGCTATCAAAAGCAAAAATGCTATCGCAAGATGGACAATGCAAAACATTTGATGCACAAGCAAACGGCTATGTGCAAGGTGAGGGGGTTGGTGTAATTGTATTAAAGCCATTAGCAAAAGCCATAGAAGACAAAGATAGAATTTATGCCGTCATCGCGGGCAGTGGTATTAATCAAGATGGTCGAACCAATGGATTAACAGCACCCAATGGCCTGCAGCAAGAAAAATTACTGCGAGATGTATACAACGCTGCGGGCATTGACCCTTTGATGTTATCTTATGTGGAATGTCATGGAACGGGAACTTTTTTAGGTGACCCGATAGAAATACAAGCTCTGGGCAATATAATAAGCAAAAATCGAAAGCCAGAAAATCCTTGTTGGATAGGTTCTGTAAAAACTAATCTCGGCCATTTAGAACCGGCGGCCGGTATGTCCAGCATTATTAAAATAGCATTAGCTTTAAAAAATGCACAAATACCACCCCACCTTAATTTTATTAATCAAAATCCGCATATTCCATTTAATAAATACAACTTAAAGATCCCCAAAAATACAATCGGTTGGCCGAAACATAACGATCAACGTATAGCAGGAATTAGTAGTTTCGGTTTTGGTGGAACCAATGCACATGTTATTGTGCGCGATTTAACCGAACAAGAAAAGCTCGCGTCTATTTCTTTATCAACTGCGCCTATAGAATCTACAAATAATGAATTGTTTACTTTATCGGCTAAAGATCCTGTCGCGCTTAACCAATTAATTCTACTCTGGCGTAATTATTTAAAAAATAATCTAACCGTAAATTTAGCTCAGCTATGTTTTAATACCCACTTAAGACGCGCCCATTTTTCTCATAAAGTTGCAATAATTTCTTCCAGCATAGCTGAGCTATACAATTTATTATGCGCAATAATTGAGAATCCATCTGAAATTCCAGTTAACGTTTTTACAAAAACAAATTGTAACGATCCAAATCTGTTAATTGAATATAAAAATATAGCCCATATGCCCTTAAACTCATTGGATTTAAAAATAATTGCCAAGTTATATGTACAAAATTCCCCCATCAATTGGATTAAATTTGAAGAAAGAAGAAGCTACCCATACATTGAAATGCCTTCATACCCATGGCAGCCTAAAAGTTATTGGCCTAATTTAAATAGTAGTCATACTACAGTAAGCGCACAAACCGGCAGTTACCCTTTACAGGGAAAACAAATTATTTCCCCCGTATCATTGCTACAATTTGAATTTATTTTCAATATAAATCAATTACCAGAACTAAAAGATACTTACAATATATTACATGCAGGTTATTTTATTGAAATGTTAGCATTTGTTGTTAACAATCTTTATCAACAACATACCTTTAATGTCGAAGAACTTACTTTTTTATCGCCAATATTAGTTCCTAATAATAACACCATCAGGATCCATCTAATATTAGAACAACTAGGAAATGATTTACTATCTTGCATTTTTTACAGTCAGCCGATTGATAAAAACAACTGGGTAAAAAACTCCACCTGTAAATTAACATTGAGTATTATCAAATATGATCTCCCCATTCTCATTGATGAAATAAAAAAACGAGCTATCTCATCGCATGATGCAGAAAAGCTTTATAACCGCATTGCATCAATGGAAATGCCAGCTGGAGAAAGTATCCGCTGGACGCATCAATATTGGCTAGAAGAAAAAGTAATGGTGTGTGAATTTAAAACCCCAGCTTCAGTTGTGAATGACAAATTTAAACTTAATGTCCATCCCGGCATTATTGATGGCTGTATACAACCTCTATTTATGTTGCTACCCGAACAACTTAACCAACCTTATGTGGCCTCTACGATAGGAAAATTTTTGTATTCAGGCATCACAGACCAATCTTTATCTCTATTAACTATACTTAAAGAAATTAGTCCAAATGGAGAAAGGATTATTGGCGACTGGTACCTAATAGACAATAACAATCACATTGTTGCCGTTTGTAAAGATATGCATATGGCCAGACTCAACAATAAAATATCACTCGAACAAATTATGCATATCAATACTCAGCATGATTTTAATTTAGACTCTATACCACCTGAACATCGCCAAGGAAAAATTACTGATTATCTAGTAGAAAAAATCGCTGCTATTTTTTCTATGCCAAGCAATGATATCAACACCCATCAATCTTTACGAGAGATTGGAATTGACTCGCTCATGGCCCTCTCATTCACGAAGATAATAGAAACGAATTTGGGGGTAAGCTATTCTGTAGAAAACTTATTGCAAGGACCAACAATCGCTGAAATTACTGATTTCATACTCACCCAAAAACAACTCAATCTTCAACCCTCAACCCATACTTTCGATTCAAAAGAAAATACAAAAAATGGTAATTCCTGGATTGCATATAGAAAAACTCAACCCAATGCAAAAGTACGTTTATTTTGTTTTCCTTATGGTGGTGCTGGTGCTTCCATTTACAATAATTGGCAACGCTCATTACCAGAAACAATAGAAATATGCCCTATACAACTACCTGGCAGAGAAAATAGGATGAATGAACAAATAACCACCGATATTGCACTTTTAATTAACAATTTAGCAGAGCATCTGAAAAATGAATTTAATTTGCCTTTTGCATTCTTTGGGCACAGTTTTGGTGCATTAATTGCATTTGAGCTAATCCGCTATTTACGGAAATGTCAGTTACCATTACCTATACAATTTTTTGCATCGGCTTTTCCAGACCCTCGGGCCCCGACTCGAAGTCTAAATAATTTATTGCAGCAATTAAAAACCAATAATTTAAACATACTTGAATTAGATAATGCTGATACGATCTCTTTGTTGAACGACAAGCAGCTAACCCAATTAGCTTCTATCTTTAATGAACATAATGATATTAATTATGACCCTGCTATGAATAAAGAACTATTTAAAATATTGTTACCAATTTTAATAGCTGATATGCGCTTAGTTAAAAATTATCAATTCACAGAGGATACTCCATTGGAAGTACCTATTACTGTATTTTCAGGAAAGCATGATAGCCGGGTTTCTTATAATGACATGGCAGGATGGGTAACACATACCAAAACCGAATATCAAACATATGAGTTGAATGGAGGGCATCTCTTTATTCGCGATGATCAAAATCGTCAGGAAATTTTTCAAAAAATAAAACAAGCTCTTGCCCACCATCTATTGCCTAATGGTGTTAACATTTAATAACGAATAATTTTGCTAAAGAACAAGCATTCAATGAAAAAATCAAATATAATGTAAATAGCTTAGCTTTAGCAATTTTTTAAACTACTTGAGCTAAGTGTCCATTCCAAACCAACCTTAATATAGGAGTTTACATATGCAACCTGGAGCTCAACCCCTAAAACTCGACGAAAAACCTGCTGCAACACTTACCAAATTACAACAAAAAATTACCGACACCCGCAAACTGTTAACAACTACGCCACCCGAAGTTTTAGCGAAAATAATGAGCAATAAAGATATACCAGCTTTATACGGTAAAATTGTTTTCATGATTGCATTGTTTGGCCGTAAAGATATTACTTCTGACATGATAGACTGTTTTACTGAACAACATAGAAACGAGTTTCCTTCTCCTGAAGCATTTGAGGCAAAAAAAAGCTGGTTAAAAAAATTCATAGCTGAAGATCCTGAATTTTTAAAATATAAAGACTTGTCAGATGATGCAAAAATGGCAGTATTAGCCGAAGCTATAGAGCAACATAAATCATTAATCATTGCCCAAATCGATGAAATCAATGTCAACGCCGCAAAAGCATTTATTTATGATGCAATGTTAGTGTCTAATGTTGACGCTAAAGAAACCAAAGGTGAAATAGAAGCAGTAAAATTACTAGCTATGGAAGAGCATGTTGACGATGATGAACTGGAATTGGTTCAACAACTTGCAGTAATTGCTACAGAAGAGCGCCTAAAAACAGTAACAGATGACGTCTTGGAAAAAAGACTTGATAAATTAACTGAAACGATTAAGAACTCAGATCTTATTCGGCAAAAACTTACCGAAGCACGCAGATTATTAATGCCTATTCATCTTGACGATTTAAAAAAAATAATGCGCGAACCAAAAATAATGCGAAATTACGGCCAAATCGTTATTCGCATTGCAGGATTTGACCGTGATGTTGTACCTGATATGGTAAAATGCTTTACTGATCAACATAAACATCAATTCCCTACACTAAAAGCATTTCAATGGCAGGACAGACAATTAGCGGAAGATATTAAAGCGCTTGCACCTTTTAAACTTCTCTCGGAGAAAGATAAAATAGGAGAATTAAATAATCTTATTGCGGAACATACTGCTTTAGTCAAAGGAGTTGGGGTCTCTGATGCTTATTCCGAACAAGAATTTATTTTAGATTCAATATTAACAGCTAATTATGATGACCACGAAACAGCGGGAGAAAAAAACGCAGTTCGCATATTAGCAAAGAGCTTAACAATTAATGATGAGGAACTTGCACTAATTCAAGAACTCGCTATCATCACTACAGAAGCACATCTGAAAAGTGTACCGCAAAGTGCTTTGATAGAAAAGCTTGATGCGTTAATTCAAAAGATTAAGGTATTTGCAGCGAAAAAATCTGCCCCGAGTGATGCTGCTCAAGTCGGCGCTGTAAATGCGGACAAGGTTAAAGCTGATGAAAAATTAGCTGGGGGAACGGTCGCGCCAAGAAAACTGAGTGGCGCTGCTGCGAGCACGAGTGAATTTCTTGCGAAAGTATCCGCTTCAGAGTCTGCAGCTATTGCTTCTGCTGCACTAGCGGCTGTTGTCAATCCACAAGCACCCGCCGTGGTAGTTCCTCCTCGGTCTGAATCACCCTCACATCGCCGGTGATACTTATATCGAAAAAAAAGGCAAGGAGTTTCCACTCCTTGCCCCCTCATTAGAGAATTTTACGCGCGACTATGTAATACTCCAGGTCAATTGCGCACCTATAACGTTATTCTGTTGGCTACTTTTACCAATGACTGATCCGAATCCTGAAGTATTATTATATGCGGTATCGATGAAGAAAGCATGGGCGTAACCAAGGTCATAACCAATGTTTTTATTTTGCTGGTAATGTGCGCCTACACTCAAAATTGTACCCGCACCTACTGGGTCAGCTATAATGCGATACTGACTGCCTGTTGCGCTCGCAAGATATTCCGCACCTGCTCGCAAAGTCCAGTTACAAGTTGGTTTATAGTTAATACCACCTGCATAATCGAAAGTGTTATGATAATTAAAAGGCACAGTATTGCTAATGGCTGTACCACCTGGAACTTGAATATTATTAAGAGTTACTTGTTTAAAAGAACTCCAGTTGCTATAAAACACTGTCGCCATTACATTCCATTGTTGATTGATATCATGATAGATACTAACTTGTGCTAAAGCAGGTAAAGTCACATTTGCATTCAAATTAGAATTTACAATGCCATTCCCAGGGATAATGGGACCGCTTAATTGACTCGTACCAGTAAGGTGAAACACGGTTTGTGAATTATAATCGACACCGACCCTAGTCGCTGGTGTAAATTGATACAATAATCCACCGTGCCAACCAGTACCCCAATCTGATAAATTATTTTGACTAAGAGAATCTGGCACAAAAGGAGGGAACCCAAGCTGATTATTAATCGAAAAAGACAATCTTTGTATGTCTAAACCTACCCCTGCCGATAATTTATCAGTGATTTTCACCCCTACGCTTGGGCCTATATCAATGTCGCTAATTTGTGATTTGGTTGCTGCATAACGAACAAGAGAAGTAGTTCCATAATTATTGCCTAAACCAAATGGTATCGTTTCTCCAAAGCCAAGAACAATTCGGTTGTCAAGAAGAGGTAACGCGTAATAAGTAGATGGGATCAACCCTCTCAGTTCACTTCCTGCAGTACCTGTTTGTGGTGGAGAAGGCGGAAATGGCGGCGTAGTCGTACCGGTAAATTCAGTATGGCCGAGCACCCCAACGCCACCAAATTCAAATTGTTGTGTGGGGATCAAAACTAAAGCTGCAGGGTTTGTAAATGCAGTACTAGCATCAGCGCCCTCAGCTGCCCAACCTGCATACAGATTGCCAAGCCCTGCGCCGTTAATAAAGGGAATATTGAAATCTGCAGCGAACGCTTGTGAAGAAATGCCTACTAACGAAATGGCAACACTAAGAGCTAACTTATTAATTGCTATTTTTTTCATAACTTAAAGTTCCTTCTAAAGTTTTAATTGCGGCAATGATATAGAAGTTTTTTCAACACAGCAATTAGCTAAATGCTTACAAGAAATATAGCGGATTTCCTATGATTGGGATTGCTACTATTGGCCAGATGAAGTAATGAAATTATTAATAAATTGTTTATAGACGTAACAAATTCAGATCCGATATTAATTTAATGATTTCAGTTTTTCTTTGCAGTTTTAATTTAGACTTAAGATTATTTAAATGAGTTTCAACAGTTCGTGGTGATAGATCGAGGGTTTTCCCAGTCTCTTTCAGAGTACAACCATTGGCAAGTTCTTTTATTACATCAAGCTCTCTGCTAGATAGCGATATATCTTGATGTTTACCTGGCAGAATATAATTTTTCACCTCTAAGTGCTTTAGAAATTTTCTTTTAACAATCACAGACTCAGTCGAAACATTAATATTACCTAAATTAGAATACATTTCTTTAGGCAACTGTATTTTGTTTTTATTGGATTTTGCGATCAACTTATTTGCTTTGTCTCTGAAATAAAATTTAAATTTCTCCAATATATCAATATTATTTAGGTAAAAATTTAGAATTTCATGGTTATTAGAAGTGGAGCTATAAATAATTAATTCCATATACTGGTGATAATGTTCAATAAAATAAATAGGGATATCAATATTAAATAAATTCCTCCAATCCGAATTTGCTTTGTTAAAACCCTCATGATCTATCACACTTGGGAGAAAAAAGAATTTATTACCAAGCGATTGGTTTGAGATAGGCGGACTAATCAAATGCTGTTTTTTATAATGGTAATGTAGAGCATCCCAATTTTGGGTGAGATGAAGAAGCGTGCCGTCATTAAAAAGCCTAGCGTAAAGAAAAAATGTAATCCCGTACCCCCGCAACGGCTCACAAATTTCCCCCACATCGCCAGCAATCTTTCTTGAATAATGTTTTTCTGATAACTCAGGTAACAAAATAGTACTCATTTTTTCAACGCTCCCTCTATAAAGTTATAATCGCAGTAAATTCAGATCCGAGATTAATTTAATAATCTCGGTCTTTCTTTGCAATTTTAGTTTGGATTTAAGATTGTTTAAATGGGTTTCAACGGTGCGCGGAGATAGCTCAAGTGATTTTCCTGCCTCTTTCAAGGTACAGCCATTAGCCAATTCTTTGATAACGTCAAGCTCTCTGCTTGATAGAGATATATCGCAATGCTGTCCCGGCACGATATAGTTTTTTACTTCTAATTGCTTCAGAAATTTTTGTCTGTTAACTACACTTTCATCAACATTCATTTTTATATTAAAACCAGAACACATTTCTTTAGGCAATAATATTTTATTCTTAATTGATTTTGCAATAAGCTTATTGGCTTTATCTTTAAAATAAAATTTAAATTTTTCCAGCATATCAATATTATTAAGATAGAAATTAATAAGCGCGGCATTATCTGGTGTAGAACCATAGATGAAAAAATCCAGATAGTTTGGCTGGCATTCAATAAAATAAATGGGCTGACCTATGTCAAACAAATTAATCCAATCATAAGATGCTTGGTTATAGCCAGAGTCTCTCGTCATGCCTGGAAGATAAAAAAACTTATTGCTCATTATTTTTTCAGACACAGGCGGACTTACTGAATAACGCATTTTACAATGATGGAAATAAGATTCCCAATGGTTAGTAAGAGAATAAGTTGATCCATCATTAAAAAACAACCTGGAGTATAAAAAATGAGTAATCCCATACCCCCGCAACGGCTCACAAATCTCCCCCACATCGCCAGCAATCTTTCTCGAATAGTGTTTTTCTGATAACTCCGACAACAAAATAGTACTCATAGCAACTCCATTTATTAGACCGTACAGGGCTTAATAATACCATATTTGGGTGATTTTTGAACAGTTTGTGCTTAAAAAATCCACAATTTTGTGCAAATCATCCGTGATCCTCACGGATGTTTGAGACATATCTTACAAGTATAGTTATACCTGAATCTTATGAACGCCAATCCTGGCCGGAAGTATTTACTTAAATGGAGAAAGATCATGTTAAATGCCAATCGTTTTTCAGGAAAAAAAACCCCTCAACATGTTGCAGGAGCTAGTAAAGTGCAGCAAGCCCGTCATGTCAAACCCAAAATTCTATTAGTTGAAGATGACCCTTTGATCCAACATATACATATGCGGTTTCTTGAACTGATGAATTGCGAAGTCATCATTGCCAATAATGGCCAACAAGCGATTGATTTTTTTGCAGAAAAACCTGCCTTGGTTTTGCTTGATATTGGCTTACCAGGCATGAGCGGTATTGAGGTTTGTCGCATTCTCCGTCACGAAGAAGGCGAGCAACGCACACCGATTATTGCTCTCACCGCGTTCGGCGACATTATTGAATTTGAATGTCGTGCCGCAGGTGTAGATGATTTTGCAGTAAAACCGATCACATCCAGCGAACTTTATAATTTATTGAATCGCTGGTTGCCACACTATCACGACACACTAAAACCAATCAATTAAAAGGAAAATATATGTCTGCTAATACTAAGGTAATTTATACTTTATTTGCACAAAATCGTGACAATACTATTGTCATTAAAAATATTAATTTGAATACTTATATGGTCGTAAAAGCAACCGAAGTATTAGCAAACCGTAAGCTAATGAAAGGTTTACCGTCGCGCGATATCAATATCATCAAGTTTATTGCTACCGCGTAACCTCCACATCCATAAGCTCGCTTTCCAAAGCAATTGCCACATGCTCAATCACTTCTTCCCACGCACCCGGTTGTTTCTGACAAAATAATCGGGCAGTGGGATACCAAGGGCTATCATTGCGTTCAATTAACCAACGCCAACATGCATCATATCGGTTTAATATCCAAACGGGTTTACCCAAAGCACCCGTTAAATGTGCTACTGCTGTATCTACCGTAATCACTAGATCTAGATTAGCAATCAGTGCAGCTGTTTCAGAAAAATCAATTAATTGATCAGTATAATCTATTATATTAATGGCTTTGCGCACTTCTTTAATTTGTTGACGTGCTTCCCCTTTTTGCAAACTATAAAAAACAACTCCTGCAATTTTAGCTAATGGCAAAAACCGTGATAAATGTAAACTACGCCTCAGGTCAATATAATAGGAAGTATTATTGTTATAGCCTTTAAGAGCAGCGCCTGCCCAGACTAAACCCACCTTGATTTTATTGGCTTGTTTTTGCTTGCTAATTAATCGCGACCATTTTTTTACTAAATCAATATCTGCATTTAAATAAGGAATGTTAGTCGGTATTGTTGCTATGGTTGTTTGAAAAAAATAAGGCAGGCTCAATAAATAACAAAAATAATCGACGTGTATTACTTCTTTTTCTTCCACAGTTACAATTCTTTTAATGCCAGGGATTTGTGAGAATAATTTTTTTAGTTCTTTGTGGCATTTTAAAATAACAATTGCCTTTCCCCGTATAAGTAATGGCAAATAACGAATAAATTGCAGCGCATCACCTAACCCTTGTTCACAAATTAATAAAATAATTTTTCCACTAATATTATCCCCGGGCTGCAAGTAATGCCTATAGTTAACTAAGTCTTTCAAATATCCATCATGCAACGGTGCTGCTTGCAAGCGTGTTTCATAGTACTTCCAACCTTCTTGATAATTTCCAGCTAATAATAAAGCTAATGAATAATTAAAAGATATGAACTGGGAATTAGGGTTAATTACTAACGCCTGTTTAAAAATTTCGATTGCTTCCTGTGGTTTACGTAACGAACAATAAACAACTGCTAGGTTACCGAGAAAACTAATTGAAGTTGAATCTAAATCAACCGCACGTTGTACATACTCTACTGCAACAGCAAATTGCCCTTCTTTAATGAAAGCAGCGCCTAAATTATTGTAAGAAATCGCATAATGATCATCAAGGCTAATGGCACGTTCAAGTACGACGATAGCTTCATCAAGACGCCCAGCATCTGTCAGTATAACTCCTAAATTATTATAAGCTTCGGTAGTTTCTTTACAGGCTATCGCTTGCTGATACATTGGAATAGCCGCTTCTATATGTTTTCTACCTTGCAATAATACCCCTAATCTAAAAAAAGCATCATAACAATTTGAATCTAATGCAATAGCCAGTTGATAAGCCTCAGTCGCTTCATCTATTTTATTCAACTTCGTCAAAGCGTTACCAAGCCCCACTTGCGCTGCCGAATAATTAGGCTTGAGTAAAATCGCTTTTTCAAACGCAATTCGAGCAACGTTATATTTAGCCTGCTCTATTTGCGTGTTACCCAGATCGTAATAATATTCCGCATTTTTTGTTGGATCTTCACTTATTTGTATTTTTTCTGTTTGCGCATAAAGCAATGGACTATGCACACCTTCTTTAACGACTTGCTCTAATGTTTCTACTAACCGGTCAATTACTTCATCCCAATCTCCTGGCTGTTTTTGATGAAATATGCGCGCGGTCGGGTACCATGGGTTATCTTCACGTTGATTTAACCAACGCCAGCATCCATCAAAACGACTCAATATCCAAACCGGTTTGCCCATCGCACCGGCCAGATGCGCCACAGAAGTATCGACACTAATCACTAAATCTAAATTTGCGATCAGTGCTGCGGTATCGGCAAAATCAGTTATTTTATCGGTATAATCAATTATTTTAAATTGTTTGCGAACTTCTTTAACTTGTTGACTGGGCCCTCCTTTTTGTAAACTATAAAAAATAGTTTCAGGTATATTTGCAAGTTTACTAAACTTTGATAAATGCAAACTGCGCCTAAGATCCATATAATAAGCTACATTTTCATAGTTATCTTTTCTGGCATCACCCGCCCACACTAAACCTATTTTAATTTTTTTATCGTCATTTTTTTGGGTGATTAAGGGCTGCCATTTTTTTATCAATTCAGCTTCCGCAGTTAAATAAGGAATATCCGCAGGTACTGTTTCTAAGGTTGTTCCAAAATAATTCGGCAAGCTGAGCAGATGACAAAAATAATCGAAGTGGAATGCTTTTCCTGCTTTTTCTTCTTGTAGGAATTCTTTAATCCCTTTAATTTGTCTAAATAAACGGCGCAAACTCGGAGGACATCCCACAATCACGCTAGCACCTTGTTCAATCACGAGCGATACATAACGAATAAACTGTAATGTATCGCCCAAGCCTTGTTCTGCGAGTAATACAATGGTTTTACCGCAGAGGTCATCGCCAGGCTTTAATTGCAAATGATGATAAGCCGCATGGTTTTGGTATTCTTTTTTTAAATACGACACTTCCCAGCGATATTCATAGTTTTTCCAACCTTCTTGATATTGACCTAGCGTCAACTGCACCAGCGCTAAACCAAAACGCGAATATCCTGATTGTGGATTTTTCTCTATATTTTTGTTAAATACTTCTATTGCTTCAGTATATTTTGTTTGACAGGATAGAGTAAGCCCTTGCCTTATATAGGCATCCTCAAGGGTAGGGTCTAAACTAATGGCCTGGTCTAAATATTGTATTGCTTCATCAAAATTTCCTCGCTTCAGCAATGCACCTCCCAAATTGGAATAAGCCAAAGCAAATTTTTTATCAAGGGCAATTGCCTTTTTAAAAACATCAATAGCTTGATCAAGTCGCCCTTCACTAAATAAAATGGCTCCCAAATTATTATAACCACTCACATCTTCTTTTATAGCAAGCCCTTGTTGATAAATTGATATAGCTGCCTCACTTTTTTCCAAATTTTGCAATAATAAACCTAAATTAAAATAAGCTTGGTAATAATTGGGATCCAGTGCAATAGTAAGTTGATAAGCAGATATTGCCTCATCAAATCTTTTAAGCTTGACTTGAGCGGTGCCCAATCCTACTTGAGCCTCTGGGTAATTAGCTTTGAGCGCGAGCGCTTTTTCAAAAGCGGCGGTAGCTTGCTTATATTTACTGCGCTGTGTTAGTTTATTGCCGAGGTCATAGTAATGCTCGGGGTCTTTGCTAGGCTTGTTAGAATTTTTTATTTGCTGATTTTGTTGCATTTTTTGGTATAATGGGTCTATTACCGTTACAGTTTTTAACATAGTTTACCTACCTTGGCTTATACTTAAACTCAGGAGCATTACAAATGGCAACGTCTAAAGTAACAAACCAAGCAGTAAATTTAAAGCAAAAAATGCATGAGTTAGCTATTGCAGTAGCACAAGAATGCACTAAATATGCCAACCCAACGGCATTAAGTAATAATGATGACCAAAACATTAATCCTGTTGTAAACGTTGCGTGTTTACGTGTGATCAAATTTAGGAAGCAAAACCCTTTTGGCATTTTGGGTGTTATCCGCTTGATCAGGGCAATTCGCAAACAACTCAAAGCATTGAGTTACAATAATGATTTTGTCAATGACATGACAATCTATCTAGTGCGAGCTTTGTTGCGAACACAAACAACCTAGAGTTAGGTGGTATAGTTATTTAATTTCAACAATATCGTTCTACCTAATTTTACGATTTCTCCATTTGAAACGTAACGGTTCATCAGAATAACAATACCGGTTTTGCGATTAGGGATCACCGCCATATAAGCACGAAAACCATCGGTTGCACCTGTTTTATCAATGAGCGCGTTACCATCAAATTGTTGCTGATTTGCACTCAGCTGCATTGCAGATATTGGGCCCATATTCATTTCTACCGGTGGCTGCAATAATGTCGGTAAAGTTTTGCTAGTCAGAGGATGAATTTCCCACGCTAAGCCTTGTAGAGAATCTGCTGTTGCTACATACGGCGTTTGTGTTAGATGCATCGCTTGCAAAATATTATCAGGCGTTCCTGGTAAACCGATCGCTGCGTTAAGGAACATTAACATATCATGCCCGCTTGCCCGCATAGCTCCTGCCGCTTGGAACAAAACCATATCGATAGGTGAAGCAGTTTTACCATCTTTATCATAACCCTGCGCCACATACGGTTGCAAACCTTTGGCCACGCTAATGCCGATAGGATCCATACCCAACGGTACTAAAATTTCTTCGCGCAATAGTTGATTATAATTTCTGCCAGTATTTGCTTCCAACGCATAACCCAACAAACCAATACCCATATTAGAATAAGCCCATTGACTACCGATAGGTGAAGAAGGTTTCCAATCCACAAAATATTGTTGTAATCCTGATTGCGAAGTAATGATATCAGGTGCTTTAAACGGCAAACCTGATGTGTGCGTCGCAAGATTTTGTAATGTAATAGTATTTAAATCTTTATTCGCTGGCAACAAATGCGGTAAGTATTCAATGATGGGATCACTTAATTTCATCTTACCTTGACCAACTTGTTGCGCGATGAGTAAACAGGTAAATACTTTTGTAAATGAACCCACTTCAAAAATCGTTTCATCGGTAATTGGTGTTTTCTTCACTTGATCCGCCACACCAAACTGGTATGAATGTGGTTGACCCTCTAAATAAATTTCCACCGTCATACCCGGCACATTATTTTTTTTCATGAACGCTGTGACCGTTTGGTTTATTAGACCTGTATTCGCATCAACGGATTTTGGATCAGCATTAGCCATGTTAAATAGCAATAAACTGGTTAACCCTAGTAATTTTATAGTATGTTTGATTTTCATAGACTTACTCATTAACCCCCATGCTTCAACATCCCACGTAACACATATTGCAAGATGCCACCATTTTTATAATATTCCACTTCATTGACCGTATCTAAACAACAGAGCAAATTAACTTCTGTGGTTTCACCATTAGCACGATGAATGATCGCTTTTACATTCATGCGCGGTTTTAATTGGTCATCTAAACCAAGAACATCAATCACTTCTGAACCATCGAGTTTTAACGTTTTACGCGTCGTTCCTTCAATAAATTCTAACGGTAAAATACCCATTCCGATTAAATTTGATCGGTGTATACGTTCAAAACTTTCTGCGATTACTGCCACTACACCCAGCAATTTAGAACCTTTGGCCGCCCAATCGCGCGATGAGCCCGTGCCATATTCCGCACCCGCGATAACCACAAGTGGCACATGATCTTTTTTATATCGCATCGCCGCGTCATATATTGGCAACGTTTCACCACTGGGAAAATGTTTAGTTATGCCGCCTTCGATTCCTGGCACCATTTCATTTTTAATACGAATATTTGCAAAAGTGCCACGCACCATGACTTCATGATTACCACGACGCGAGCCATACGAATTAAAATCTGGCACAGCAACTCCGTGCTCTAATAAATATTTTCCTGCGGGGCTATCGGTTTTAATCGAACCGGCCGGTGAAATATGATCGGTGGTAATGCTATCGCCCAACAATGCCAACACTCGTGTACCCATAAAGTCATGGATCTGTTCTGGCGCAGGGGCCATCGTTTCAAAAAATGAAGGGTGTTGTATATAAGTAGAATCTTTGCGCCACACGTAGGTTTGACTCTCGGGAATTTTCATCGCTTGCCAATCATGATCACCGGTAAACACATCGGCATATTGTTCTTTAAACATTTTATTATTCACCACCGTCACGGCATGAGCGATCTCAAGATTAGTCGGCCAAATATCTTTGAGATAAACAGGTTTACCTTGTTTATCGTTGCCTAAAGAATCTTTGCTAATATCAATTTGCGTCGTGCCCGCTAACGCATAGGCTACCACCAGTGGTGGTGAAGCCAACCAATTTGCTTTTACTTGCGGGTGGATACGCCCTTCAAAATTGCGATTGCCTGATAACACCGCAGAAACAACCATATCATTCTGCGTAATTGTTTTTGCGATAGGGTCGGGCAACGGACCAGAATTGCCAATACAAGTTGTGCATCCATACGCTACCAACGAAAAACCGAGTGCATCTAAATGTTTTTGTAAACCCGCCTCTTCTAAATAACGTGTTACCACTTGCGAGCCAGGCGCTAATGATGTCTTGACCCAGGGTTTACTGGTTAAACCTTTTTCTACCGCTTTTTTTGCGACTAATCCTGCTGCCATTAATATGCTGGGATTCGAAGTATTGGTACAACTGGTGATCGCAGCAATCACTACATCACCATGCCGAAGATCAAAACCCGCATCGGTTTTAAACGCAATATTTTTTTCTTTGGCTTTATTATTATCTTCGAGTAATTTATCAAAGGTAGAAACTGTTTGTGCTAATGGAACACGATCTTGTGGGCGCTTAGGGCCAGCAACACAGGGTTCAATTGAATTCAAATCGAGCTCTAACGTTTCAGTGAATAAAGGATCAACGCTGTGCTCATCGTGCCAAAGGCCTTGCGTTTTAGCATAAGCTTCCACCAATGCAACCGTTTGTGCATCACGCCCAGTCAGAGTGAGATATTCCAAAGTAATATGATCGATAGGGAAAAAGCCACAGGTAGCGCCATATTCAGGGGCCATATTGCCGATCGTTGCTCTATCTGCTAATGGCAGGTGATGCAGCCCGGGTCCAAAATATTCGACAAATTTGCCCACCACACCTTTTTTACGCAATATTTGGGTGATCGTTAATACCAGATCAGTCGCTGTTACACCTTCGCGCAATTTCCCCGTCATTTTAACTCCAATCACTTCGGGGATTACCATGGAAATAGGTTGACCCAACATTGCTGCCTCAGCTTCGATACCACCGACGCCCCACCCTAAAACACCTAAACCATTAATCATTGTCGTGTGGCTATCCGTACCCACCAATGTATCGGGGCAGGCAATCTTTTTGCCATCGATTTCATGTATCCATACTGCTTTAGCGAGATATTCTAGATTTACTTGATGACAAATTCCTGTGTCCGGCGGTACTACACGAAAATTACGAAATGCTTTTTGCCCCCAGCGTAAAAATTCATAGCGTTCGCGATTGCGATCCATTTCCATTCTGGCATTAATTTGCATGGCATCTTTGGTATTAAACTGATCGACTTGTATCGAATGGTCAATGACTAAATCAACCGGTGAAAGTGGATTAATACGTTCGGGATCACCGCCCATTTTTTTAATCGCATCACGCATTGCCGCTAAATCTACAATCGCAGGCACACCGGTAAAATCTTGCATCAACACGCGTGTAGGCCGATACGCAATTTCATGATCAGAATGTTTTTTTCTAAGCCACACTGCAATCGCCATGATATCTGCTTGCGTAACCGAAACATTGTCTTCATAACGTAATAAATTTTCTAATAAAATTTTTAATGTATAAGGTAATTTAGAAATTTCTTTGAGGCCTGCTTCTTCGGCAGCTGGCAAACTATAATAATCATAGTCGGTGCCTTTTACCGTGAGTGTGCGTTTGGTATTCAGTGAGTTAATGGATGTCACAGGTATTTCCTTTTTATTTGATTAATTTAATAGTGATATGAATAATAGAGTTGACAGAATTTGCAATAAAACAATTAGCGTGCGCTTTTTCGCGTATTTTAACTAATACAGCATCATTAGGTTGAATGCCTTCAAATTTGATAATAGGATTGAGGCTCACTTCGGTCATGCTCATTTTTCCCTTTTCATCATTGCCTAATACACCAAAGGCCTCGTCTTTATAGGATTTGACGTTATAACCTTGTTTACTGGCTACAGCTAGGAACGTCTGCATATAACAACACGATAACGCAGCAATCATTAACTCTTCCGAATTTGCATGTTTGGCTTCACCAAAATAGACGGGTGAATTTGAAACCTGAATGCGCGCGCCTCCAGCAAAGGTTAGTTTGGCGTCGCGGTTATAAGTTTCATAATCAAAATTTGCACTCGTACGTTGCCACTCAAGAGTGACTTTGTCTTGTAAGGTATTAGCTGTGCTTGATTTTTTATGCTGTCTTGACACCGTCGTCCAAGCAGGCGGGTCACTGGCGGGAAAAGATTCATCAATAGACTCATCTATACTTGCTTGTGTGAGTTTTGTCTTAGATTTTTTTAATGTGACCATCCGAAACCTCCTTATATTTAATGATTATTGATATTATATACTCTTTGATTGTAACCATGCTAGAATTTTTCAAATAATATTTATGAGAGGAATCATACAAAATGAACACTAAAATCGGTTTTATTGGTCTAGGTTTACTGGGAACACCCATGGCGCAATAAGTTTTTTGAAAAAGATCCGTATCAAACATCTTGAAACAAATCATCAAGCGTTGCTCTACTAGTAATAAGCTCTTCTGAATACCTGTTTTTTTTCAAAGCATTTGCCGTAATCATCGATAAAAATATTTGTTTGTTGACTTTAGTACGCTCTTTAAAAACCTTCACTTTTCTCACTAGTTCATCGGCATATTTTTTATCAATTTCAAATGGTGATTGACAATACTTTATTTCACATAATGTAATCACTCCATCATCTCTATCAAACAACAAATCAATCTGCGCTCCTTCCAATTTATTTTTTCCGTCAGGTTGGCAAAACCATGACCCTGATAATGTTCCTGGGGGAATAAAAAGCGCCTTTTTAATCTGCGCCACATGTTTTAAACAAACTGATTCAAATGCATACCCAGACCAACTACGCCATGCAGGTGTACTATTTTTTGATGCCCAATAACCAGGCTCAGATTCATTTTCAATTTGCCGTTTAACAGGGTTAATCCAGGTAAGGTAAAACAGGCAATATTCATCAATTAACTTATAGCACAAACCTTTTTCGGTATAGCCAATCGGCACAAAACTTTTTATAAATCCTGCCTGCTCTAATGCCACTAAGCGATCAGTTAAAGTTCCACCACTTTCTGACAATTTTGCTTTACTTTCAAGCTCTCTCCGTGTCATTCCATTTCTTTTAGTAGCGATAATTTTAATCAGCTCCACATAAGTTTCTGCATTATCAAATAGTGATGAAAATAATTTATCAAATTCCTTAAATAATTGCCCATTTCTTGTAAAACAAAGTTTAGAAATATTTTGTATTGCGGAAAGATCAGACTTTACTTTTTCCAGATAATGTGGAATGCCTCCCAACACCATATAAAGTTCTAATGTTTGCTTTTGATTAAATTTATTGCCCATATAATTTAAATAATCATAGCTTTCTTTTAGAGAAAATGGATATAAAGGGAGTTGTAAAGTAATACGGTTATGAAGACCACCTTTATCATTAATTATATTTTTAATTATCCAAGAAGCAGCGGACCCACATACAATAAGAATTATCCTGTTATCTTTTGACCATCTTGTATTCCAATAAAAATCCAACGCTTTTTTAAAGCCGGATTTTTTCGAGGCCAGCCAAGGCAATTCATCAAAAAACAACACTACCTTCTTTTGCTTTGAAAATTTATTGATTGCATTGGTCAGCAATTCAAATGCTTTTAACCAATTTGAGGGGCTTTCCAATTGAATGCCAGTATTGGCAAAAAAAGCGGTGCTCATAGATTTGGCAAAAACAGTTAGGTGTTCTTTGAGTGTTCCTTTATGTAACCCTGTTAAATAAAAATATAAACAAGGTTTTTGTATGAAGAATTGTTCAATAAGGAAGGTTTTACCGACCCGGCGTCGGCCATAGACGGCGACAAATTCAGCTTTTTTCGATTTTAAGGTGGCTGCTAAGATATTCTGTTCTATTTTTCGACCAACAATCATCTTCTTCATGGCAAGTACCTGGGTTGTGGCTAATTATACCTCTATTATAGCCAGCCATAACTCGAATGTACAGAGGAGTTGTGGCTAAATATAAACATCTTATAATCAGCCACAACTGTATGCATCAATCGACCTATAGGGTAATTGATCATACCAAAATAGTGAGAGGTTTACGAATTAACATTCATAGCCGGATCATGCTCGGTCGCGTCAGGGTTGCTAAAATAACGATAATTATTACCGCCTGCTTGTTTAACAGCATACATGGAGTCATCGGCATTTTTTATAAGAGTATCGGCATCATTGCTATCAAGGGGGTAGATGCTGATACCAATACTGACACATATTCCATATTGCACCCCATCAATGATAAAAGGTTCAGAAATGATTTTACAAACATGACTGGCGACCTTACTAATATCTTTTGTATCCTTAAAATCTTCCATGATAACGGTAAATTCATCACCGCCCAAACGAGAAATCATGTCAGAAGCCCGAATATTATTGCGCATTCTTTCTGCTATGACTTTTAAAAATAAATCACCGACTTGGTGACCATAAACATCGTTAACACTTTTGAAATTATCGAGGTCAATATAAAAAACGGCTAATAATTTTTTATTACGGTCGGCACGTTGAATAGCAGAACTGAGCGAAACCTCAAAAAGATGACGGTTTGCCAACCCGGTTAAAGGGTCATGAGTAGCAGCGACTTCTAATTGTTTATTTTTAATTTCCAGTTGACTACGTACTTGTGTTAAGTCATTTAATAAAACTTCATTTTCAAAACATAATCTAAAATTATTGGTAGTTAACTTATTCGCTTTAATAGCAATAACGATGGTATAAAGATAATAAGCGGATACAGCGACCTCAAAGACATCATAAATACCGCCATGCACTCTCATTATTAGGTAGACAATCAATGGCAATAGCGCGGCTGATATAAATACCAGTGCAGCGACAAGTTGGGCTGTTAATGCCATTACGGCACCGGATGTAACCCCCGCCAACAATATAATAATAAAAGTCCGCTGTAGTTCAGTACCATGGGCAAATAACATACTTCCTGCAATCCCCCAACTACAACCACCTAAAGTAGCACCCACTAAAAATAAAATAGTCCATAATTGCAAATGAGATTCAGTATTTTTTTGCGCTTTATAAACAACATTAAGAATAATTCGAAACAAAGCAACACTTATAAAAAATGCAAACCAATCAAATAATAAAGTATTATCGCTGTTGGGTGTAAAAAAACCTAATAGGATAACCAACGCACATAAGATCGATGCCGCCTGTGACAGCAGTGTTTGTTTAAATGCACTATCAATGAGTGCAATAAAGATTTTTTGTTGAATAGTGTTAATGATCTGACGAGGAAATGGTTCCCCATTAGACATAATTGGTATGTATTTTTTTTGCATGCCATAAGTTCCTTTTACTAGCCTTATTCCATTATAGTATAGATATTTGGGGTTATCGAGTTTTGCGGCTTAAAATTTTACCATTTCGATCGACTTTTGCGTAATTTCTTTAAGTTCCTGCAATGTACTAAACTCTATGTTAAGCGGTGGAAACCAATAAATCGTGTTACCAAGGGGGCGCAGCAAAGCACCAAGTTTAACCGCTGATTTATATACCTCAAATCCTACACGTTGCTGTGGATCTCGCACGATAAAATCGGCCGCAACAATAGCCCCCATACTGCGCACATTTTCCAATTTACCGGTGTGTTCTGCTATTTCACTCATATATCTAAACATGAGTGGTTCTAATTCAGAGACATAGCGACAAATATGTTCTTGTTCCATCACCTGCAATGTGGCTAAAGCTATACTCACTGCAAGGGCATTACCACAATGTGTGTGAGAATGTAAAAAAGCTTTACCAGTATCATACTCATCATAAAATAAATAATAAATTTCATCTGAGGTGAGCACTGCACTCAGTGGCAACCATCCTGAAGTTAAACCTTTTGCCAAACAAAGAAAATCAGGTTCGATGTTAGCATATTCACAAGCAAGCATTTTTCCCGTGCGACCTATTCCTGTCATAATTTCATCGGCAATAAGATGAATGCCATGTTGTTTGGTCCAATCACGTAAGCGTTTTAACAAATCTTGGCTATACAATCGCATACCCCCTGCACCTTGAACAATCGGCTCAACAAGAATGGCCGTCGTTTCATGCGCCAGTAAATCTAATTGTTTTTTTAGAATATCCCAGTGTTGCTGGCAATTACCCCATAGTGGATCATTTCGGGTAAGTACATAAGGTAACGGTGCAAGAAATGCTACGTCAAATAGCAATTCTTTATAAGGATCACGATACAAGCCCATATCACTAACGCTAAGTGCTCCTATTGTTTCACCATGATAACTGTTACTGAGTGCAATAAATTTTTTGCGGTTTGTTTCGCCTTTAATTTGTCTGGTGTGTAAACTCATTTTCATAGCGATTTCAACGGCAGATGACCCATCACTGGCATAAAATACTTTTTTTAAAGAAGGCATAAGCGCTGTCAGTTTTTCAGATAGTTGTACAATCGTTTCATATGTCGTATTAGCCAATAGAACGTGTTCAAATTTATCTAACTGCTGCAATAATGCTTTTTTAAGCTGTGGATGATTATGGCCTAAAGATTTACACCACCAACTTGCAATGGCATCGATAATTTTACGGCCATCCGATAATTCAATGATGCTTCCTCTAGCTCGTTTGATGATTAGCGGTTTGAAAACTTCATAATCTTTCATTTGTGCGCAGGGGTGCCATAGGCAATTTAAATCGCGTTGTATGAGGCTCATATTAGTAGACCTATTTTATTTTAGTGGTTGACTAATGAAAAAAGATATCGTAAATTAGGTTTTTTGTAAATATAGGGGCTAAAAATAATATGTGGAATTACCAAAAGGTCAGTGAGCTGTTTGATCTGCCCTTCGTCGATTTATTTTATCGTGCGCAGGCTGTTCATAGAGAACATAAGATGGCGGGTAAAATGCAGTTAAGCACTTTGCTCAGTATCAAAACGGGGTCATGCCCCGAAGATTGTGCTTATTGCCCACAGAGTGCGCGCTATAAAACGAATATCAAAAAACATGCTTTAATGAATGCTGATGAAATTATTGAAAAAGCCAAATGCGCCAAAGTAAATGGGGCTACGCGGTTTTGCATGGGTGCGGCTTGGCGTGATATGCCTGACCGTGAATTGCATAAAATAGCTAAAATTATTAAAGCCATTAAAGATTTAGGTTTAGAAACTTGCGTGACCTTGGGTATGTTAAGTAAAAAACAAGCGGATATTTTAAAAGAAGCAGGTCTTGATTATTACAATCATAATTTAGATACTTCACCTGAATATTATAAAAAAATAATCAGCACGCGCAATTATGATGAGCGTTTAAGTACTTTAAAAAACATAAGAGATGCACAATTAAAAATATGTTGTGGTGGTATTCTAGGCATGGGCGAAAGCAGAGCTGATCGCATTAATTTTTTATTACAGCTCACTCACTTACCCGAACCACCCGAGAGTTTACCGATCAATCGGTTAATACCGATTAAAGGCACGCCTCTGGCAGATGCCCCTAGTATTGATAATTTTGAATTTATTCGCACTATTGCAGTTGCACGCATTATGTTACCCACCTCAGTGATTCGCCTTTCTGCTGGTAGAAATGAAATGTCGGAAGAAACGCACGCATTATGTTTTATGGTTGGGGTGAGTTCCATCCATTTTGGCGAAGTTTTGTTAACCACCACTAACCCGACCAGCAACAAAGATTTAAATTTGCTGAAAAAACTGGGGATAACACCCACATGTTAATGACACAATTAAAAGAAAGAAAAGATTTGCATCTTTGGCGCGACCGCGTTGCCATTAGTGCTAGATCTGGCAACAAGATTAAAATAAATGACTCATTACTGATTAATTTTTGTAGCAGCGATTATTTAGGTATCGCAACCGACTCTGAAGTATGTCAGGCCTTCAAAGAAGGTATCGACATATATGGCTTTGGCAGTACTTCATCTGCATTAATTTCTGGCTATTATAAAGCGCATCAAGTTTTAGAAGAACAGTTCGCCGATTTTTTAGGGAGAGAAAGTGCAATCTTATTTAATTCAGGATACCTGGCGAACTTGGGTCTCATCACAGTGTTAGCTGGAAGGAATTCCACTATTTTTTCAGATAAACTCTGCCATGCATCATTGATTGATGCCATTAAATTATCAGCAGCTAAACATTGGCGCTATAAACATAACGACGTAGCCCATCTACAATCGCGGTTAAATCAATTCGATAGTGCAAATAAATTAATCGTCACAGAATCTATTTTTAGTATGGAAGGCGATATTGCCCCACTACAAAATATTGTTGATTGCGTACAACAAACGAATGCCACTTTACTAGTTGATGATGCCCATGGTCTGGGTGTATTAGGAAAAAATGGTGCTGGCATATGCGAAGCATTGGCGTTGACAACAAAACAAGTTCCCGCGCTAGTCTCACCTCTTGGCAAGGCTTTCGCCAGTTTTGGTGCTATTGTATCTGGCAGCAAAGAGCTAATAACTGCATTAATGCAATTTGGCCGCACTTATATTTATACCACTGCTCTACCGCCTGCTTTAGTCCATGCCACAATAACAGCTTTACAGATCATTAAAAATGCACATTGGCGCCGTGAAAAGCTTGCAAAACTTATTCAGTTTTTCATTAAATCTGCTCAGCAACGCAATATATCCATTCGATCGGAATGCGCCATTCCCATTCAATCTATTATGATTAAAAGCAGCGCTAAAGTCTTAGCGTTGCAAAAATTACTTTACAACAAAGGTTTTTTGGTTAGTGCCATCCGTCCACCTACTGTTCCCGTTAACACATCACGAATTCGAATATCTTTGAATTATGAGCATACCGAAAATCAAATTACTGACCTTTTAGATTTAATTGCTGAATTTTATGAATCACATACGCGCTTGCTTTAACAAAGCAGCAAATACTTATGATAATAATAGTGGATTGCAAACTATCATTGGTAATAAGCTGATTAAGATGTTGATACCACATACTAAATCATCTCTGCAGTTGATCGATTTAGGTTGCGCTGCTGGAAAACTGACTATGGAATTGGCACGTCATATTTCTCATCATTTTTTCATGGCAATAGATATTGCAGAAAACTTGCTTGCATTAGCAAAATCAAGACTTACTCCATTGTCTATAAAAGTTTTACAAGCAGATTTTGCCAATATCCCATTAAAAGACCACTGTATTGATCTGGTATTTTCTAACATGGCATTACATTGGAATATCGATAATACAGCAATTATTAAAGAACCAGCGCGCATATTAACACCAGGTGGCATATTGGCTTTTTCTGTTCCCATTAAAGGAACTTTTATTGAACTTATAAACTGTCAACAACATATAAATAATACTAGTTATGATGACCGTTTTACCGCAACATCAGAATTAATACAACAACTCAAATCGAGTGATTTCAATATCATTGATTTAAAAATAAATAATTATATTATTTATTTTAAAAATATTTTACACCTTATTAAATCCCTTAAAAATTCGGGAACAAATTATGTGAAAAACCTAAATAGTACACTGAAAACTAAAAGTTATCTTAACCAACTGGAGCAATATTATTTTGCTAAGTTTGGCCATACTAATCATCTGTTACCGTTAACTTATTCGATTTTATCTGTTATAGCTCAAAAAGGTAATTAATCATGTCTTTAAAAATTTTCGTTACAGGTACAGACACAAACATTGGTAAAACTTATGTGGCGACGTTATTACTACATGAATTTAATCAATGTGGTTATTCAACATTAGGTATCAAACCCTTAGCTTCTGGGTGTCATTATGTGGAAGGAAAACTATATAGTGATGATGCTCTCGCTTTACAACAAGCATCTTCGATCAAATTGCCTTATGACCAAATTAATCCATTGGCATTTCAACCGGCTATTGCCCCGCATATAGCAGCTGCACAAATACCAATAAATTTATCGGCGGCATTACTCAAAGAAAAATGTCATGATGCACTACATCATTCAGCTGATATTCATATTATTGAAGGTGTGGGTGGTTGGTTTAACCCATTAAATGAAACTGAAACAATGGCAGATTTTGTGACACTCATGCAGTTTAGCACGATATTAGTCGTCGGTGTTCGTTTAGGTTGTTTGAATCATACGTTATTAACTTATCAAGCGATCAAACAATGTAAAATTCCCTTGTTAGGTTGGGTCGCTAATTGTATTGATCCACACATGATTGCAGCAGAAGAAAACATTGCCACCTTGCGCCACTGGTTAAAATCACCTTGCTTGGGGGTTGTGCCGTATACCCAATAACTTCTGTTCTCATATAATCAGGCCTACGTCTTTTTAACGCTCGCATCGCCGGAGGAGAATGCGTGTGTCCTTCCGTTGGGGAGTTTAAGCAATAAATGCCCTTGCTCATTGATGCCTTGTGCTAATCCTTGCACTTCTTCTTTCCCATTAATTATCGTCACCGATTGACCTAGCAAACAATCAGAAGCGTTCCACTCTTCCATAAAATGAGCAAGCCCGTGTAATTCAAATTGCTGAATATAATTGACTAAATGATTAATGAGCGCTGCAACAACAACATTACGGTCAAAATATTTATTTTGTATCTGCCGCAACGAAGCCCACGGTTGTGAAACTACATCATTATCTGCATCTAGCATATTGACATTAAGCCCAATGCCAATCATTGCTTCACAATGCCCATGTGTTTCGGCACTGACCTCAATCAGTGTTCCAGCTAATTTTCGGCGTTGCCATAAAATATCATTAGGCCATTTGATCATAATTTTATTGTTAAGCCCGAACTCATGCAGTGTTTTTATGATGGCAAGCCCTATCACCAAACTCAAACCCGCTAGCTCGCTTAGGTCTTTAGCAAATCGATATTGACAAGAAAGATAAATATTCTGCCCAAACGGCGCATGCCAAGCTCGCTGAAAGCGCCCGCGCGCTTGTGTTAAATGTTCAGCTAAACAAATTTTAAAGCGATTTTTACTCGAAATTTTTTTTAGATAATTATTGGTCGAATCAGTTGTTTCAAGCAGCGTGAGGTCTATATCTTTTTTGATTGCTGGGTCAAGCACTTGTTTAATCTTTTTGTCATCTAATAAAACGAGTGGTTCCTGCATTGCATACCCCTTACCTTTAATTGAAGTAACTTTTATTTGGTATTTATTGAGTTTTTTAATTGCCTTCCAAATGGCACTGCGCGTGATCCCAAGTTTATTGCCAATTTCATCGCCTGCATGAAACTGAGTATCATTCAGTATATTAACAATTTTTAGCAGATTAGAATTAAGTTTTTTCATGAGTTTATCTTTGTATTTGCCACAGTATTTATTACCTGCTATATTATATAAGTTTTATCGAACAAAATGAACCAAACACGGAGATATTTATAATGATATTAATCTTATGGGCAATTCTATTTTTTGTTGCTGCTATTTTGCTGGGGTTTCTCGCTTTTGGGGGTATCGCCATAGCAGTTTCGTTTTTCACTAAAATTCTTTTCTTATTATCACTCATCTGTTTTATGGTGGCTTTTATCTTAATTATGATTGAAAGAATTCAAATAAAAGCAAAAAAGAAGTCAGAGTAAGTTTAAGCTATTTCAAACAAATTGATACCCCATGACCTACTCTGGGGTGTTCTTTTTTTGCACATTAGATCAACCAAGAGGCTTGCCGCTTATCATGTGTTGGGCTATGCTCACACAATGACACAAACTAAAAACACCAGCGGCAACCTCACCCCCTACTACCTCTCACTTTTTATTGCTCAAGTGATGGTCGGTATTAACATTGTCGGCGCGAAATTTTTAGTAGCACAATTTTCAATTATTTTTATTATTACGGTGCGCTTTGTTATCGCTATTATTTTTTTGTTGATCATGCATTTTTTTTCTTCGTTGAATCAATCAAACCAAAAAATGCAAAGGTTAAGAGATTTAACAAAAAGAGACTGGTTATTTATTACTGCCCAAGGCCTTTGTGCTGGCGTATTTTTTAATTTATTGTTGTTATTCGGGCTGCACTATACCAACGCGAATGCGGCAGGTATTATTTCTAGTGTATTGCCAGCCATTATTGTCATATTATCCATTCTGTTCTTGCGCGAACATTTAACTTTATTTAGTTCACTCTGTGTAGGTTTTGCCATCGCAGGTTTACTGGTGATTAATGCAACTAATTTTCGTCAAACAAATTCACATGATTTATTCGGCGACTTTATCGTTTTACTATCGCTGTTACCTGAAGCAGCTTATTATGTGATGGCTAAAATCCATGTGAATAAATTGCCTATTTTTCTCATGTCTGCCCTGATGCACGCGGTAAATTTACCCATACTATTACTTATCGGCTTAGGAACTGCCCATTTTTTCCCTGCGCAATTACCCCTAAAAAGCATAAGTGTATTAATAGCTATAGGCACTGCATCAGCACTTTTTTATGTTTTTTGGTGCACGGGTTGTAAACGAGTGAGCGGCGCAACCGCCGCTTTATTCACTGCGGGAATGCCCATTGCAACGCTCATCATCGCCTGGTTATTTTTGCACGAAGCGATCTCCGCATTACAATTTTTCGGAATGCTACTCGTTATTGCATCCATTGTATTTAATGCCATGGCTAAAGGTAAACGAGAAAAACCAACTGAGGATGAAGTACAACCGCTTTAGAAGAGTAAAGTCGCTTATGGATACAATAGAAATATTTGTCATTTTATTTGGTATTATAGTTGCTGTAGCCCAGCTCTTTAATAAATCTTCCATCCCCACGTCATTGTTACTTGTGATCACTGGAATGATCTTAAGTTTTTTGCCATATTTTCCACAAATTAATCTTAATCCAGATATCGTGTTAAATATTTTTCTACCCGTTTTGGTCTACGAAATCAGTGCTTATTCTTCATGGCAAGATCTTAAAAAAAATGTTCGCCCCGTTATATTGATGTCAGTAGGGCATGTGCTATTTATCACAGCCGTAGTGGCTGTTGTCATTCATGCTCTTATTCCCCAAATCGGTTGGCCACTGGCTTTCGTTTTAGGTGCAGTGATCTCACCACCCGATACCGTAGCGATAGTTTCTATTGCTGAAAAAATTCGTATGCCACGACGAATTGTCACTATCCTCGAAGGTGAAGGCATGTTAAACGATGCCACTGCACTTATTTTATTTAGATTCGCTTTGGTAGCAGTGGTCACTCATCAATTTTCTGCCATACATGCTGTTTCCGCTTTTTTTGCTGTAGTGATTGGTGAAACACTTTATGGGTTAGTGCTGGGTTATATAATTGCAGAAATACGGCTCCGAATTCGCAACCCAATGTTACATGTGTTGGCATCGTTCTTAACACCTTTTTTAGCCTATCTACCTGCAGTAAAACTGGGTGGTTGCGGTGTACTCGCCACGGTAGTGACAGGTTTTGTCATTGGGCACATTTATGCGATGCGTTTTACTCCCGAATTTCGCTTAGTGAGTCGCTCCATATGGCCGGCAACCGCTTTTGCTATTCAAAGTATTCTTTTCTTATTAGTGGGTTTAGATATGCGCTTTGTTTTGCAAAGCATTTCATCGATATCTTATCAATCTTTATTAATTTATAGTGTAGCAGTTATTTTGGCGGTCATTATTGGTCGATTTATTTGGGTGTTTGCTGCAACTCTCATACCACGATTTTTAATTCCTTCGCTACGCAAAAAAGACCCTTATCCACCTTGGCAAGCAACATTTATTGTTTCATGGGCGGGAATGCGTGGTGGAATTTCATTAGCTGCCGCACTGGCTGTACCTACTTTACCAATAATGATTGATGGAGCAAACTCAAAAAATTTGCTGATTTTTCTAGTATTTTGTGTCATCACGGCAACATTGCTATTGCAAGGCTTAACGCTACCCTGGTTATTAAAAGTTTTGGGTGTACAATCTTTCGGCCAACATGAAAAATATTGTGAACATGTTGGTGAACTACGGGCAAGGTTAAAAATGACGCGCGCAGTTTTACGTTGGTTAGCGGAATACAAAGATCAAATTAAAGATGATCTAAAATTATTAGACGAAGTAAAATTGCGCATCAAAAAATATCGCATGGTCAGAAATCAACTAAAAGAAAGAATTGCCAACCATCAAGAAGGCGATGAAAAAGAACATACCGAAGAAGCCGAAGCTGCTAGTACCGTTTACCTGCAATCGCAAGTGATCGAAGTGGAAAGGGGTGAACTATTGCGGCTCTGGCACAAAGAAGAAATCAGCTATACTGTTCGTAACAAATTAGTCGAACGGCTTGATCATCGAACTAAGCATTTGGCGGAGTAATAATAGGCTTATTCTAAAAAATTTGACATTTTTCCCCTCTTAATGGAAAATATTTGACATTTATCGCCTGAGAAACACGCTTAATGGAAAAAAATATCCCATCACCCCTACCCGAAGTCATCTTTGGCACGTCTGATTCTGCTATCTCCAAAATAAAATATAATGGAACAATCTACCATTAAAGTTACTGTTTTATTCGAAAACCCATTTTTTGTTGCCATTTTCGAAAGAAATGACGATAAAGGTTACGCTGTTGCCCGTCAGGTTTTTGGTGATGAACCGTCTGACCCTGAGCTTTATGAATTTGTTGCTAGCCATTTTTATGTACTTAATTTCAGCAAACCTAATAATAATATTAAACTTATTATAAAAAGAAAGAACTTTAAGAGAATATCGCGCGAAGTACGACAAGAAGTGAAAAAACATGTATCAGTAAAAAAAGAATCTAAAGCTCAAGAAGCTTTAAGATTAGAGCTTGAAGCCCACAAGAAATTAAAAAAGAAAATTTCAAAAGCTGCAAAAGAAGCACATCTACAACGAAAATTTGATCTGCGCCAAGAAAAGAAGAAAAAGAAAATGCGGGGGCATTGATTATTTTTATATATTAGTCGCACTAGCAATTTTCCTACTTTAACTTGATGCCAATTTCCTCATCCCAAACCCAATAATCGCCAGCGCTAGTAATGAGCTGATGACGAGCAACCACATCGCGGCTTGATAACCATGGATAAAAGATTGTTGCGCATAAATACGGTAAACAACCACGCCTACGCCTAAACCAACTGCGCCGCCGATATTGTGTAAAGTCCAAGATGAACCCATAGCGACTGCGCCCATGCTTTCGGGCAATGATGAAAGTGCCGCCACGGTGGAAGGCCCTAGAATGCAAGCCCAACCGATTCCCATAAAAATAAATGCTAACAAAATGTAGAATAGCGAACTATTTTCTGCAAATTGCGTTTGTAAAAAAGCCGACAAAGTAAAAAAGATAAAACCAATTACTAACGGCAATTTAGCGCCGAATTTGTCGACTACCCTACCCACAATGGGTGATAATAATGCTACCATTGCTGTCGTTGGCAACAACATCAAACCGATCATATAACCGGTTTCGTTACGAATATTATGTAAATACAACGGCATTAAGAAAAAAGCTAAGCAGTAAAATAAAGCCAATGCAAAGGTTGCTACGATGCTGGTAATAAACATGCGGTTAATAAATAAATGAAATTGAATAATAGGTACATCAACTTTCATTTCGATAAAATAGAATGTAATAAACATTAGGATTGCAACAGCAAATATGCTCAAGGTTGTGACTGAACTCCAACCCCATGCAGCACCTTGCGTGAGGCCTAAAATCAAGCACGGCAACGCTATCAACAGTGCAACAAATCCAAACCAATCGATTTTGCTCGACTCTAGATTGCGTGATTCGTGCACACTGATAAAACAAATAGTTAAACTTATTAAAATAGCGGGTACATTAACCAAAAATATCCAGCGCCAACTTAACGCACTCACTAAAATTCCACCGATGACCGGCCCTATCGCTAAACCAATACCATTAACACCAAATAAAGTGCCGATTGCTTTACCACGTTCTTCAACCGGAAAAGCATTGGAAACAATGGCACCAGATGCCGTATATAAAATTGCGCAAGAGATGCCTTGGATTAACCTGAAGAAAATAAGTCCATCAATGCTAGTTGCCAAACCAGCGCCCAATGAGGCAACACCAAATACTGTCATACCAATATAAAGTAGCAAACGGCGCCCATAAATATCCGCCAAACGCCCCATAATCACCATAAAAGTAGATAAGGCTAAAATAAAAATATTAATGATCCATTGCAATTGTGTCACGGATGCACTTAAACCGGTTTGGATCGCCGGTAATGCAGTGTTAACAATAGTAAAATCAATGCAACCTAGAAAGCTGGCAATGCTCACGCCGACCAGTATCCACCATTTGCGATTTGCTTCTGTTAAGATGTTCATTTTTACAGTTTAATGACTTGGTATATAATAATCAAGTAGGCACAAAAATAGCCTATAGTATACATTTATATACTTAGTGGAGATAATAGATGACCAAGAAATCTTATAATGAAAACTGCCCCGAAAGCGCAATACTTAGAGTACTTGGTGGCAAATGGAAAATTCTAATTCTTTATTCATTGATCGATGGAACGAAGCGTTTTAACGAATTACGCCGCGTTATGCCACATGTCACGCAACGTATGCTCACCAATCAATTGCGTGAACTGGAAGACGATAAAATAATTACCAGAAAAATATATGCACAAGTGCCACCCAAAGTAGAATACTCGTTAAGTGAATTGGGTAAAGCTCTAAGCCCGATATTAGAGCAATTAGAAAAATGGGGTTCTTGTTATCTGAAGAAACGTAAGCAGATGCGGGAATAAATTATTCCTCTTAGCTATTTAACTGGAGCATATTATATGCTAAAACCCTACAATTACTATCACTCAGGAGCAACCTAACTATGAGTATATTCGGAAACCAATGTCAAAGTTGTGGAATGCCGCTTAGCAAAGATCCCCAAGGTGGTGGCTCTGAAGCCAATGGCACAAAAAGCACTAAATATTGCAGTCATTGTTATTTAAACGGCAAGTTTAGCGAACCTGACATTAAAGTGCATGAAATGGTCACTAAAGTGCAAAATATAATGTGTGATATGAAATTCCCTAAATTCATGGCGAAATTCTTTACACGTAAGATACCAAAGCTAGATCGGTGGAAGGCGAACTAAATTACCTTTTTAATTTTTTCAGCAACTGCTCTCGCTAATAACTCGCATTGAGATAGATCAATCAAAACACCCCCCCCCAATTTAAATTTCTGACATATTTTATATATTTGACAATTAATGATTTATACGCCATACTGCGATTAATATGTCATATTAGGGATTAAATCATGTCTGAATATAGAACAAGATTAGGGGAAGATGGCCGAGTTGTTATTCCCGCTTCGTGTCGCCGCCAACTTCACTTAAAAGCGGGGGAAGAATTGGTTATTCGGATGGATGACGAAGAGTTACATGTTTATAGCCTTAAGCATTCACTTAAAAAAGCACAAGAATTAGTCCGGAAATATAATAAAAAAAATAAATCGCTCTTGACCATCCTTAAAACAATGCGGCAGAAGGATGCGCAAGATGAGTAAAATTGTACTCGATGCTTCAGCTTTATTGGCACTTATAAACCAGGAAAGTGGCCATGAACAAGTTGAAAAATCACTCCCACATGCCATTATGTCGGCTGTAAATGTTTCTGAAGTGATGGCTGTTCTTATTAATCTGGGTATCCCTGATAATGAAGCTGAAAGAATAGTTTATGACCTTATTGAGGATGCAGAACCTTTTAACCGTGAACAAGCATTAATCGCCGCTTTTTTTCGGAAACATACTCGTCAATATGGTTTATCCTTAGGTGATCGTGCTTGCCTTTCGCTTGCCAAAGCAAAAAATCTTCCTGTGATGTCGGCTGATAAAGTTTGGAACAAAGTCAATGTAGGGGTTACAATTCAGATCATTCGTTAATTTAACCCTTGCAAACATACATACCCTACTGATTTTATTTTACATGGAAATACGGGTTTTTTGTAGGCAATAATCTGATAAACACCGCAAAACGGCTATTTCCTTTAATGCTTCGTCTTTAAAATTATTCCAAGTTTCAACTTTTGTTCTCCCTGCATTTAGCGCAGGATTTTTTGCCTTAAGTTGAAGTTGTTGGCGTATTGCTTCTGCTCTTTCAGATGCACCTTCTAACGCCAACAGTTTGTTGATAATTGAGCCAGGATCGGTGAGAGAAGGAGATAACCTAAAATCGGGGTGTTGCGCTAATGGCGTAGTCATGATTTTTCCTCCAAAAAAAGTGGAATAAGCAGATTAGAAATATAACATTACCTTAAAGGTCAAAAATCCAGTAAATACCATACACTAATTTTAATGTTTAATTCACCATGGTACGTTTTTCTTCACCAAAACGGCCAAGTTCATCGGTAAAGCCAGTGCGATGTTAAGTAGCTTACAAACGATGTTAACTGGCGTACTCGCCGCGCTCATTGCCATACCCGCAGATAACACCCAGCTACCTTTAGCGCTAGTGCTGATTTGCTTAGGAACGCTTTCAGGGTTAGTATTATGGCAACAGTTACGTCAACAAGGAGAAACGTCATGAAAAAAATACTCATCGTTGTTACCAGCCATGATCAATTAGGGACTACAGGAAAAAAGACTGGTTATTATTTGCCCGAAGTAACTCACCCATTTTTTAAATTAACCGACGCCGGTTTTACCATCGATTTTGTCAGCCCTAAAGGCGGCAAAGCACCGATGGATGAAAAAAGCCGCGATCTCAATGACCCAGAGAATAAAAAGTTTTTAGAAAATCCCGTCTACATGAATAAGATCGAACACACCTTTAGGCCCGATGAAATCGACTTTCAAAAATATTCGGCTATCGTATATGCCGGTGGTCACGGCACGATGTGGGATTTCCCAGATAATCATGATCTTGCGCATTTAGCCGCACAAATCTATGAACACGGTGGTGTAGTCGCCGCCGTATGTCACGGCCCCGCTGCTTTAATAAATATTAAACTCGCCAATGGAAAATATCTAATCGACGGAAAAAAAGTTTCTTCATTCACCAATGCCGAAGAAAAAGAAGTGGGATTGACCGAAGTAGTGCCGTTCTTGCTCGAATCAAAATTAGTGGCGCGCGGCGCAAAATTTCAACCCGCAGCCAACTGGAGCAATAAAGTAGTCGTCGATGAACGCTTAGTGACCGGGCAAAACCCGCAGTCGGCAGCCAGCCTGGGTGAGGCGGTTGTGAAGTTATTGGAAAAATCCTAGCGGATTTTGACAATTCTACTATTTTTTCCCTGCCTTAAACCGATTAATCAATGCAAACTCATCAAGATTGCGTCATGTTTTTATAGGTATGCCATTTATTCGTATAATTGTACCTCTCCTTAAGGAAACCTTAAGGTTCATCGGCTAATATGGGTCATTATTTATTTTAATCGAAGAGGCATTATATGAATCCAGAACAACCGTGGCATGTTCCATCAGACCAAAACGGTGATAGACAACCGGCATCTCAGACAGGGAGAAACCAACCCAACAGTCACTTAGCTATTGGTGAACATGATGATCCTCGCCATCTGTTAGAGATGGAATCAAATGAAGATTTAGAAAAAGCTGTATTTGGATGGGTGTTTGATAATGAACCTAGCGATCTAGGCAACAAGGTAGCTACACAGGCCGGAACTGTTAATAATGAATCTAATGCTCAACTAAGATCTCTCAGCCCTGCTAAACTCACTCCTGCAAGTTCTACTGCTAGCTTTGAATCAACTGGCAGTAATCAATCATCAGTATCAGTAGGTAGCATGGGATCCGACACAAGCTCTGCGCATTCAGCAACATCTAGCCCAATCCCATTTTCTGCTAGTGACGAAAAACAGGATGAGTCTGAAAAAATTAGACAATTACAAGAAAAAGTGGCACTGCTTGAAAAACAATTAGCGAAAAAATCAACACTCATTGTTGCGCTGGAAAGCAGCAAGATGGATTTGGAAAATACCTTAGATAAGGCAAATGCATTCAATATGGAGTGGGTAAAACATAATAAAAAACAATTGGCAGATATAGCTGCTTTAAGGCTTGAGAACCAACGCCTTAAACGATCCAATGACAGTTTTATGAGGATTATGCCACCCCCAGGGCAAACTATTACAATAACAACTCCCCCACTGCAATATGGGGCACCATTTGTTGCGCAAGTGAATGAAAGGGAACGGGCCGTGTCACAACAGAGGGTAGTGCAAGCTGCCCCGGCTTCATGTCAACCAAATGTTGTAAGGATTTTGTCGCCTGGATCTTAGGTGGTTCTTAACTAAAATTTAAAATCCCCCCTAACCCCCCTTTTTCAAAGGGGGGAATAGGAAGCCCCCTATTTCTTACGCTGCCATTTCTGAATCGCTTGTAGCGCAGCTTGATATCCCAGCTCAATCAATTCATTTTCGTGTTTCTTACTTATATTTAATAACCCAAATTGCGAGAGATCAGGGCTTATTAATACATCGGCCACCAAACCATTTTCTTTTTGTTTGGCAGAAGACCCAGCTAATAACGATTTTAAAAAAGTATCGACAAAAGGCGGGAATTTATATTCCTGATAACCCCAACCCAATTTTGCCATCATCGCTTTACCAAATGTTAACACCGGTGGAAAATTATATTCGTTATCGTCTCGATAACTGTGCGTTAATTCAACCGCGACTACATTTTCGATACCCATGACAGATTTTTTCATGATATCAACCGGTAAGTTATTTAAGATACCCCCATCTAAATGCAATTTTCCTTTAATGACCACTGGCGGAAAAACACCGGGCACAGATGTACTGCTGCGAATGGCTTTCCATAAATAACCGCCACGATGAATCACTTGGGTGTCGTTAGAAAGATTGCAAGAAATACAAAAGAATGGCAACCACAAATTTTCAATACGCGCACTAGCAAACATTTTTCTCTGTTGCTGCGTATAAGTTTTACTGCTAAATAGTGAAATTGCAGGCCAAGTTAAATTTTTTACCGACACTGTTTTACGCGTCACTTCCGAAAGCTCTGCAAGTGCAGAGTGAATATCTTCATAACTTTCGTACATCGCATAATAACCTGCCACAATAGCACCACCACTCGTGCCACCGATCGCATCGATAGGAATATTACATTCGTGCAATGCTCTGAGTGCTCCCAAATGCGCCCAACTTCTTATGCCACCACCCCCCAATACCAACCCCAGCGCTTTGCCACGTATAAAACGCAGTACCCGCTGATAATCTTTGTCGAGATTGATACGAACATGATGATATAAAGCAAATTTTGCTAACTTTAACCATCTTGAAGTATATTGCGGCAGATGTTCAGTTTTTTCATGCAATAAAATAAGTTCCGGTTTAATACGGTCCGCTATTTTCTTAGCGGTAAACTTTTCGAGGATAAAACGACTGATATAAGGCTTAGCACTACCATTGCCGACAATATAAATTTTATCGACTTTTTTAAAAGCAGCCGTTGCTAATGCAGAACTATACGACTCCAGCAAATATAAAATGGCTTTATCTTTTTTTTCTGACTCATCTATTGCGCGCTGTAATTTTGCTTCGGTGTTATGATGTTCGCGAAATTTCTCGTCATAATCTGAAAATACAACTACGTCCGATAAATGCGCTGCTTGTGCGGCGATTTTTTCAGCAAAATCTTTTAACACCGTTTTTTTACTAGCGGGCACAAGAACAATATGTTTTTTTACTGTACCCTCTTCCGATGAAAATAATTGCAGAATATTGTGGGTACGTGCCGCCAAGGTATTAATAATTTCGTGGATAACAGAAGGATAATTTTGGCAAAGCTCTTTAAATTCTTTACTCGACAACTTGAGTAAAATAGAATCTTCGAGAGCTTTTATGGTCGCGGAACGCCGCCCATGGGTAAGCTCACCTAATTCGCCGGTGGTCTCCCCCACATTAATTTCGCCAATAATTTTTTTAACTTGATGCTGCGATTGCAAAATAACCGAAAGTTTACCGCTAACTAATACATAAAGGCCGTCGGCCAGCGATCCTTGACGAAATAAAATTTTATTCTTATGCAGATAAATTTTATCAAATTTTGTAATCAATCCTTCGAGCGCAGTATCATCTAAAGCAGAAAAAAGCTTACATGCTTTGAGCATGTGCAGTAAATCAATCGTCATGGTAATCCCCCAACCGTATTATTTGCTATCATATACTCAATTTTTTCTAATAAATAGTGTACACTGCGCGCTGCCATTGAACTTGCTAAGGAGAAAACCCCATGAAATTTATTTTAAAGTTAACATCTATCTTATTTGCGTCGGCAATGTTGATTTTTTCATTGCCCGTGCAAGCTGCGCCAGAGACTTATACCCTCGACCCGAATCACACCTATGTACTTTGGCACATCAGTCATTTTGGGTTTTCCAACCCCTCGGGTAAATGGATGGCAAATGGCACCTTGACATTAGATCAAGCCAACCCACAAAACAGTAAGCTCGATGTGATAATTCAAGTTGATACACTAGTCACTGGCATTAAAGAGTTAGATGAACATCTGAAAGGGGATCTGTTTTTCAATGCCGCTAAGTTTCCGACAGCTACTTTTGTGAGCGATAAAATAACCACCACAGGTAAAGATACTGCGCAAGTACAAGGTATGTTGACGGTGCATGGCGTCACCAAACCAGTTACATTAAATGTAAAATTGAATAAAATTGATATTAGCCCCATTACCAATAAAAAGACTGCGGGCTTTACTGCAACCACAAGCATCAAACGATCTGATTTTGATATCACTACTCTATTGCCCGGCGTTGGTGATGATGTAAAAATTGAAATAGAAGCTGAAGGTGCAAAAACGAATTAAACTTATCTTATTAACCATAACAAGGAGAGCCCATGAAAGTTATTTTCTTACGACCATTAATTGCCTTATTAATCCCCTTCGTATTATTTTTTACAGTGCCCGTGCAAGCAGCACCCGAAACTTATACGCTTGATCCACACCATACCTATGCGCTGTGGTTTGTAAACCATTATGGTTTTTCTAAAGTATCGGGCAAGTTTATCGCCAATGGCTCGCTGGTATTAGACGAAGCGAATCCGCAAAATAGCAAAGTCAATGTAATTATTAACATCGCTGATCTTGCCACTGGCATTCCTGAATTTGATCAACATCTTAAAAGCAAAGATTTTTTTGATGCTGCACAATTCCCTACTGCGACTTTCGCTAGCACCAAAGTGGATGTTACCGGTAAAGATAGCGCCACAGTATATGGCACACTCACCATACACGGTGTTTCTAAACCTGCTATTTTAAATGTGAAATTAAACACTATCGGAATGCATCCTTACACGATGAAAAAATCAGCCGGTTTTAGCGCAGACACCACCATTAAACGCTCTGATTTTGGCTTAGGCACATATGTTCCTAAAATAAGTGATGAAGTAAAAATCGATATTGAAGCAGAAGCTGGCAAAGCGAGTTAAACCATTCCCATTTTATATTATATAAGGAGAACATTTATGAAACGCATTTCTATTTTAGCAACATTGTTGTTGGCATCTTCGCTGTTTTTTGTAACCTCTGCACAAGCAGCGCCTGAAACCTATACATTGGATAACACACATAGTTACGTAATGTGGCATATCAGCCATTTTGGCTTTTCAAACCCAGCGGGCAAATGGATGGCTGATGGCACACTGACCTTAGATGAAGCTAATCCACAAAATAGCAAAATCAATGTCACCATTAACGTTGATAGTATGGATACCGGGATTCCTAAATTAGAGACTCATCTTAAAAGTGCAGAATTTTTTGATGTCACCAAATTCCCTACCGCTACTTTTGTGAGCGATAAAGTTATTGTCACGGGTAAAGATACTGCTAAAGTACAAGGCATGCTGACCGTGCATGGTGTTACTAAACCGCTCACCCTTAATGTTAAATTAAATAAATTGGCGATTAGTCCTATCACCAATAAAAAAACCGCTGGCTTCACAGCAACGGCAACGCTGAAACGTTCCGATTATGGCATGAGCGCATTTCTACCTGGCTTATCTGACACAGTGAAACTTGATATCGAAGCAGAAGCAACTAAAACAGGCTAGAGGATAAACAATGCAGCTAACAAATACACAAAATCGTTATGGATCAATAAATATATTACTGCACTGGGTGATGGCAATTCTGATCATTGGGATGCTTGCGTTAGGCATTTACATGACAGGGTTGCCGAATAACGCACTGAAACTAAAACTTTTTGGATGGCATAAAGAGTTTGGAATTTTAGTGCTGATGTTAGTGTGTGTGCGTATTGTATGGCGCATCAGCAATGTGTTGCCGTCATTGCCAACAGCAATGCCGTATTGGGAACAATTCGCTGCGCGTTTTGTGCATTGGCTTTTTTATCTTTTAATGTTTGCAATGCCAATCACCGGCTGGCTGGTAACTTCAGCAGCGGGCATAGGGCCTTCTTTCTTTGGTTTGTTTGTATTGCCTACACTGGTTGCCCCTGATGAAAAATTGCTGCATTTATTTGCCTTCATCCACAAATGGTTAGGTTATGGTTTAATCGCTATCATTTGTGGCCACGTGGCGGCTGCTCTCAAACACCATTTTATTAATAAAGACGATGTTCTAAGGAGGATTTTCTCATGATTACATACCCTTCCCACTTGGCTTTTCAGCGTTGTTCTCTTCGCTGCTCGCAAGCCTCACATATAACCCATATGCTCCGGTTGCTCGCAGCTCGACGCCTAGCTGAAAAACCAATTGGTTTGGGTATGGGCATTATTTGGGGTTTAATTTTTCTGATGGCATTCCCCATCGCCGCCTCTGCAGCTGTGCCTGCTTGGCAAATTGTGCCGAGTGAAAGTCATATTACATTTACCGCGACGCAAAATGGTGCTCCTACCACGGGTGAATTTAAAAGTTTTAGCGGCACGATTAATTTTGATCCGACACAACTTGCCAGTAGTAATGTTAAAATTGTGGTGGATATGACTTCTGTTAGTGCTTCTTATGGCGACGTAGCAACCACATTGATGACACCTGATTGGTTTGATGTAAAACTTTTTCCACAAGCGATTTTCACTGCCAATAAGTTTACTAAAACGGGCGACAACACTTATCAAGCTGATGGCACACTGACCATTCGCGATAAAACGTTGCCGACTGTGTTGACGTTCACCATGCAGCAATATTCCGCCACTAAAGCATTGGCGAAAGGCACTGCCCTATTAAAACGCACGCAGTTTGGTGTAGGTCGCGGTGATTGGGCCAAAACAGACACTGTAAAAGATGATGTGAAAGTTGATTTTACGTTGAGTGCTAATAAGAAAGCTTAAGCTGCTTCTAATATCGCGGTCACACCCATTCCACCTGCGGTGCAAATGGAAATGAGACCGCGACCTCTTCCGTTTTGATGCAATATCTTTGCTAGTGTAGCTACAATTCTTGCTCCAGTAGCTGCAAAGGGATGCCCAATGGCAACACTACCACCTTTGATATTTAATTTTGTTTTATCGATAGCACCCAACGCATTCTCTCTTTTTAATACATTCCGGCAATAATTGGCAGATTCCCAAGCTCTTAGTGTACAAAGTAGCTGGCCTTCAAAAGCCTCATGGATTTCGTAAAAATCAAAATCTTGTAATTTAAGTCCATTGCGATCAAGTAATTTCGGCACTGCTATTGTAGGGGCCATGAGTAAGCCATCGCCATGTACATAATCTACTCCAGCAACTTGCGCATCCACAAAACGTGCTAAAGGCGTCCAATTTTTGCGTTTGATTTCTTCCTCACTCGCCAATAAAACTGCAGCCGACCCATCAGTCAATGGTGTGCTATTGCCAGCAGTTAAGGTACCTTGGCTAGAAAAATCAAACGCCGATTTAAGTTTGGCGAGTTTTTCTAATGTAGTATCAGCGCGTAAAAAGGCGTCTTTTTTTAACCCGCAAAATTCAAATACTAAATCATTATAAAAACCATCGCTATATGCGTTGCTGCCATTTTGATGGCTCTTAAGTGCAAGCTCATCTTGCGCTTGTCGTGAAATATTCCATTCTTTTACCATCTTTTCACAATGTTCGCCCATCGACAGCCCTGTACGCGGTTCTTTAACAGAAGGTGTTTTAAATTTAAAATCAGCAGGGCGTATTGAAAAGAAAATCTTAGTTTTATCGACCAATGTTTTTGCCGAATGCATTCCTAACAGTTTTTTCACCAATGATCGTGCGAGCGTAATGGGTAAATCGCTATTGGTGTCAACACCGCCAGCAATACCGAATTCAATCAATGTAAACGGGTCTGTTGTTCATTTCCTATGCTCCTCATGTTTTAAAAATGTTCAAATAGTCTGTTTAAATAGATCAGCTAATGTTACCAAACCATTAATCAACTCTTCTGAATACATCGTTTTCTTAAGACCATTAGCTGAAATTATGACTAAAAATACTTGTTTGTCAGTTCTTGTTTCTTTTTTAAAAACATTAATTTTTTTCTTCAGGTTCTCTGCATATGATTTATCAATCACAAATGGTTGATCGGTATATTTGATCTCACATATAGTTATTGCATCATCATCTCGATCAATTAACAAATCAATTTGCGCACCATCCTCATTCTCTTTCTCTTTCTTGCCAATTATTTTCCAAGATGAAATATTTTCAGCAGTTTTTATATTTAATGCTTGAATAATTTGAGCGATATGTTTATGGCAAATTGCTTCAAATGCATATCCTGCCCATACATGATATATTGGTTTTTGTGTTCGTTTTAACCAGTAATCGTGTAGAATTTTTTTATTTCGTTTTGTCGATAACCAATAAATATAAAATAAACAAAATTCATCAATAACTTTATAATACTCGCCTCGTTCTTTATCCCAAGGTACATAAGTTTCAATAAAGTTCGTATTGGTTAACTGACCTAATCGTTGCGTCAGCCTTCCTCCACCACGGGACAACTTTGATGATGATTCAAGCTCTGTACGACTTATTCCCTCTTTCTTCCGTGCAATTAGTTCCACTAACTCTATGTAAGCATTAGCATTTTTAAAAAGTGAACTAAAAAGTTTTTTAAATTCGTCCTTAAGTGGTGCTTTCTTATCAAAAAGAATATTTTGTATGTTTTCATCCGCAGTTAACCCAGGCTCTATATATTTTAAGTAATACGGAATACCCCCAAGCGCCATATAAAGTGCCAAAACATGATTTTTGTTTAACTTAATTCCTTTGCTAATGAGATAATCGTTTGTTTCTGCCAAATTGAAAGGATCCAATTTAAGCTCACAGGTACAACGATTATGTAGACCCCCTTGATTATAAATAATATTTTTTATCAGCCATGAAGCACTTGAACCACAAACAATTAAAATAATTTTAGGGTTGGTCGACCAAAATTGATTCCAGTAATAATCTAACGCTTCTAGCAACCCTGAACGCCTGGTCGCCAGCCATGGTAATTCATCCAAAAAAATAACCATTTTGCTTTTAAATTTTATGGAATCAATAAATTGGGTAAGCATTTTAAATGCTGCTTCCCAAGAGTCCGGCGTGGTAATTCTCACACCCTGAGTAAAGGTTTCCGATAATGAGTCGGTGAAATGGGTGAGTTGCTTGCTTAGAGTTCCCTTTTGTGACCCCGTAACTTGGAAAAATTGGCAGTCCTTTTGCGCAAAAAACTCCCTGACCAAGTACGTTTTCCCGACTCTTCTCCTACCGTACAAAACAGCAAATTCAGCCTCCGATGACCGGAAAAGCTTCTCCAACCTGCGAATTTCAGTGTTTCTACCTATCAACATAGCCCACCCCCAAATTACCGGACACTTATAGGCCTATTATAAGTGTCCGGTAATTACATTGCAACAGGAATTATCGGACACTTATATGGGGCTTATAAGTGTCCGATAATCTCCCTCACATTTTTAACCCCATCCCGCTTTAGCAATTCGGCCAGTTCGACCAATATTTTTCTTATCACCAGTGGGCCGTGATAAACAAATGACGTATAAATTTGCAAGAGATCAGCACCGGCTCGTAGTTTCTCATAAGCATCTAAACCACTGCTAATACCACCACAACCAATGAGAACTAGCTTGCCTTGAGTAATTTTATAAGCGCGACGTAGCATTGCTGTGGTGCGTTCTTTTAATGGCGGCCCTGATAAACCACCGGCTTCTGCCGCGTTTTTACTGCCTTCTACACCTTCACGGCTCAGTGTAGTATTGCTGATAATAATGCCATTCACGGCTTTTGTGATCAAAAATTCTAGCAACGCTGTTTCTTGTGGAACAGTCATATCTGGCGATATTTTTACAAACAGCGGCAAGCCTGGTTTTTTACGGCGAATAATATCTTGGATTCCATCAATGATCGGCGCGAGTGCTTCTGGTGTTTGTAAATCACGTAACCCGGGCGTATTAGGTGAAGAAACGTTGACAACAAAATAATCACCGAGTGTGCATAACACTTCTGCATTACGCAGAAAATCATCGGCATAATTGGTAGTTTCTTTATTTTTACCTAAATTTATTCCAGTAATACAGGTGCGTGGATATTGTTGTAGATGTTGTGCCATATAATCCAAACCTTCGGAATTAAATCCATAACGATTGATAATGGCTTGTTGTTCTGGCAAACGAAATAAACGTGGTTTAGGGTTGCCTGGTTGTGGGCGTGGCGTTACTGATCCCACTTCTACAAATGAAAATCCTAACTGCCCCAATTTATCAAATACATCGGCATTTTTATCAAAACCCGCCGCCAAACCAAGTGGATGAGTGAATTTCATGCCTAATAGTTCTTGAGAAAAAATATTGCTATCAATATCACTAAGAACATTTTGCGCTGGTAAATGACGTAGCATTTTAATGGCTAAATGATGTGCTGTTTCTGGCGCAAAGCAATGCAAAAACTGGGTGGTGAGCTGATTTAATATTTTCATATTTTGTCCTTAGTTTTATAATTTCGAAACAAAGCAATTACCTTTAATATAAAAACGTAGCAATCGTTTCGCCCAATGACCCGCATAATCTACTCCAATGCGTGGTTTTTTCACAATGCTAAAACGTGCGCTATCGTCTGCAGCTGCGATATAAAAATTATCACTCATCAAATCATGAGCATTCAGTTGTTTATTAATAGCTAGTGCTTTGCACAAAAGCCCTGGGCCTTGGGTGCGTTGATCGATATTCTTGATAGGCTCAACCGCACGCAATAATACAGCGGATGCATGGCCTTCTCGTTCTGTCACCACATTCATACAATAATACATGCCATAAATTAAATAAACATAGGCATGGCCAGGTGGCCCGAACATCACTTTGGTGCGATCAGTTAAACCTTTTGCAGAATGCGCAGCGTTATCATGAGGCCCTAAATACGCTTCCACCTCAACAATTTTGCCAATACGTTCAATGCCATGGGTATGGTGCACTAAATATTTACCTAACAGTTCTTTGGCCACTGTAATGGTATCTCGATCGTAAAATTTGCGTGATAGTTTTTGCATGGTAAAATGCCCTTAGAGATGTCATAATATAGCTTAAATAAACAGAATACCAGTGGCTGAGCACTTCCATACAATGCGTTATTTCATTAACCTTTCCTTATTAAAACACAATCGTAACTATCGCTGGCTTTTTCTCGGTCAATTTATTTCATTTCTTGGCACGATGTTAATCATGGTGGCGTTGCCGTATCAAATTTATCATCAAACTCAATCTACTTTGATGGTGGGTCTATTAAGTTTAGCGCAACTCATCCCATTGCTGTTCACGGCATTAATCGGTGGTGTGTTTGCCGATCGTTACCATCGCCGCACATTGTTATTGATTGCCGAAGCCTCACTTGCTTGCGGCAGTTTATTATTAGCTTGGAATGCCACTTTGCCTACACCACATATTTGGATCTTATTCGTAGCTTCTTCTGCCATGTCTGCACTTAATGGGTTACATCGGCCTGCGCTGGAAAGCATTACGCAGCAAATGGTGGATAAAAAAGATTTTTCAGTGGTAGGCGCATTAAGTACTTTTAAATTTAGCGTATGCATGATCGTCGGCCCTGCTATTGCAGGTATTATCATTGCAAATTTCGGCGTTGTTATTACTTTCATGGCCGATTTTTTTAGTTTTTTATTTTCTCTGTTTGCATTGATCATGATCAGCAATATTCCTAAACCTGTTGCTGTAAGCGACGAATCCACTTTGGCTTCGTTAAAAACTGGCTTTCGTTATGCCATGTCACGCCAAGAATTAATCGGCACTTATGTCGTTGATTTTGTTGCGATGATTTTTGGTATGCCGATGGCTTTATTTCCTGCTATCGCTCAATCTTACGGCGGTGTGCAAACATTAGGTTTATTATATTCAGCACCGGCTGTTGGTGCACTGATTATTTCATTTCTCAGCGGTTGGGCGAAAGAAGTAAAACGCCATGGTGTGGCAATTGCATTGTCAGCCACATTATGGGGTGTTGCGATCATTTTATTTGGTCTTACCTATTATCTTGGGCATCATCTCTGGATGGCATTATTTTTCTTAGCGTTGGCGGGTGGTTTCGATGCGGTAAGTGGAATTTTTCGTAGCATCATGTGGAATGAAACCATACCCAATAATTTTCGTGGCCGCTTATCTGGCATTGAAATGATCAGCTATTTAAGCGGCCCCAAACTCGGCGACACCGAAGCCGGTTTAGTTGCCGCCGCGTTTGGTGTTACTTTTTCTATTGTTTCCGGCGGTGTTTTGTGTATCGTCGGCGTTGCCGCTTGTTGCTATCTACTGCCTAAATTTTGGCGCTACCGGTCAGATGCTCTATAACCACTCCTAGTATTACCCTAATTGCTTACGTATTTTTACGAGATTTCAGCAAATATTGTTGTTGATATCCTCTTGTAGCATTTTGCATATCACTCACTACATTTAATAAAGGTAATATTATGAGATTTATTATAGACTCAAAAGCAAGCTATCAAAAACTTATCGATCATCTCAATAATGCTGACGATAACACATTAGAGATAACTGAATGGAAGCTAGATGCTAAAGCGCTAAACACTAAAGATTGGGAAAATCTAAATAGTGCTTTAAACAACGCAAGAGGAAGGATCGCCTATTTCAAGACGCCAAAAGGGATTTTATCACCCCATTTAATAAGAGTATTCAATGAGTTTTTTGAAGGAAATGCTTATCTTAAAACTCTTGACTTAAGCGCCACAGATTTTACTCCGGAACAATTTAAAGTTGTCATTGATTCATTAACAGAATGTGAAGCGCTAGAAACACTACAATTATCTTGCCCAAAAGATGTTAAAAAAGCAGAGCTTATTAAAATATTGCTTGGTAACCTTACTATTTGTAATTCAATAAATTCTATGATGATAAGGGATGTAGTGCTTGATCGAACAGCCTGCAGCAAACTAAATATTTTATTAAACTCCAATAGTACGCTTAGAAATATTGAACTGCAAGACATACAATTGCAGGTAGACCGCGCCACTGAAGATGGTCACGCAGTACAGCTTTTACAATTATTAGAAATCGGTGTTAGTAAAACTACAGCTACAATAAACTATCAATTTTCAAAAACCTGCCCCACTGTTATAACTACCTTAGGCAAGAAAGATAAAAAACAAGAAGCTGAACAAGTTGAACGCAGAACATATACTGAGTATCTAACAAGCCAATTCCAACCAATAATTAATAAACATAATGCAGCATGTAGCGAAGATAAAGAAGTTAAAGAACCGGGCCCTGATGGCAAAAAGTTAAGTCTTGCTACTACAACTGAACTAGAAACCGCCAAAAAAATCAGACACAACCGCTATAATAAGGATCGAGTAAAAAAAGAGCTAAAACATTTTGAAAAACTTATTGCATCACTGACCCTTAATAAAAATAAAGCCGCGCCATTCTATCAAGAAAACGGCATTACTATTACCGATCTTATTAGCGCAATTTATATCGTCATTAATACGCTCTGGCACTACCAAAATACCAAATCTATCACTCAAGGCGTTGTGGGTAAATTAGCTAAAGGTAATAAATCTGAACAGGAGATGGCAGGGCTCAAACTACGCGTTAATAAATTATTAGAAAATTTAAAAATTATTCTCCATAAACTTCATAATCAAGCTGTAGATACGCCACACACTAATGCAGATATAATTATTGATATTTTTAGAATTCTTAATGTTGTGCTTGATGATAAAAAATCCTTATTTAAAGATTATAAAAACAGCACGGTAGAAAAAGTGCTTAAGGAAATTAAAAATAATCTTGAAAAATGTTTCAGTAAATCACAAGAAAGCATGCACAATTTAAGCGGCGAGTTACAAACACATATAGCGCGTTTACGCACCGATAATAATGCTGAAAATACAGGTCCATTACCCATCCCATATTTCAAGCAAGCTGATGCCCCGTTGCCTGAACAAGAACCACCCTTACCTTCATCCTTTGCTCGTTCAATGTCGGCATTGGCAGAACACGGCACAACTGCAACCGTTCAACCACCCACAAAACGGCCTCCTCCTCCACCCCCATCTGCACGAAAAGTGGATGAAGAAGACCTGTCACAAAAAGAAGAGGAAAAATCAACTGATGAGTCATCTGTTCCACAGGCACCATCTGCACCTGCAATGCCCATAACTGATGAAGATAAACAATCAGCGCCAATGTCTAACAAGGAAGGGACACCGGCAATGTTAATGTCTAGACATGGCGTTCATAAAAAAAAATCTTCTTCTGAGCAAACTCCTTCTCTACAAGCTTCTCTTGCTGCAGCACTAACGCGAATGGGCAAAGCAATATATGACTATGACAATCCAGAGGAAGATGACAAAAATTGGGCGCCAACCCCACCTGGTTCACCCCCTTTACCCAGCTAACCTAATTATTACCAATAATCTTATTAACCATTAACTAACGAGGAAATTAACATGAAATTTGCAACAAATAACTTTAGCAGAGAAAGCTTTAATACATTCTTTGAAAAACTCAAAACATCAAGCGATGAAACATTAGATTTATCTGCTTTACCCATCGACTCACCTCTCCTAAAAAAGCAAGATTGGGAAGCTGCCGCTAAAACTCTTATGGAGGTACGCCCTACTATTACAAGTTTTAAAACGCCAACGATTACTCCTGAAAAATCGCATCCTGCTGCTTTAGCTTTAGCTAGTTTTTACGAAGGTAATCATTTTTTAACTGTTCAAATACAAGAGGTATCTGCAGCAACTTTAAAGAAAGATCAGCAACAAAAAAAATTACTTGCACAACTAAAATTTATTACTGATACTTTGCTTCCTCAATCTTTATTACCTAAAAAAAACCTAGATGATAAAGAGGAATCTGCACCATTGGCAAAAAACATTATAGGAAATATTATTATTCTGCTCAACCATTTAATCGACTATCAAAAATCCAAGCAAAATCAAGATAAAAATGGATTGAAGAGATTGTTAGATACCGCTAAAGATCGCTGGAGTGGCAAAAACGCCACACGTGAAGAACGCGAAAACCTACAAGATGCAACCATAGATATTATCAATGTAATAAAAAAATGGATTGAATCTAATAGCCCGCAAGCTTCACAAGAAAATCCCGTTAAATTTCTTATTATCATACACCAGGTTATTAATTATCTTTTGAATATTAATAAAAAAATATTTGAACAATATGGTGGCAAGAAAAAAGACAGCACTGTCGAAAGTACGCTTAAATCTATCTGCACTGCTTTAACACATTGCATCGCAAATCAAACCCTATTTATTACCCAGGGGTTAGATCCTGCTATTATCAAAGAAATTGACCCATCAGCGCCAACTATAACCACGCTTGAAGAGACTAAAGCTGAAACTACTGTCATCGCACCCAGCGTCGAACAAAAGACGGCTAAAAGCTCACGCGAAGAAGCACTCAAAAACATGGACCCCGCCTTCCGACGTAGGGCTGAATTAACGATGGCTCAGCTTATGGAGGTAGTTCAAAAAGGTGGGTTTTTAAAACATACAGCTTCAATAAACAATCCCTTAGCAAAAAACACCCCTGTTTTAGCCTCAGCAGCCAATATCGCTCCTGAAGTTGCCGAAGTTCCTGAGGTCCTTGAAGCGCCAGTAGCACCACCGCCTCCTCCCTGGGTTTTCATAAGGTAAGAATTAACAACCACCATTCTCCCTATCACCCCAGCTTATTAAAAGGCAGGGGTGGTTGTTAGAATTATTTTGCTAAAAGATCAAAAGCTCTAGCAACTAATTCAATACGGTTGGCGCAATTAAATTTTTGTTTCATCTTTTCAATATAAAACTCTACAGTTCGATGTGAAATATTAAGAGCACGTGCAATTTCTTTTGCAGTTTTACCCTGTATAAGATAATTTAAGCATTCGCGCTCACGCTTAGACACCTTATTTGCTGCACTAAACGGTTGCTTGATATTTTCTGCTGGCGGAGCCAAATTAAAAACAGGCATTAATGAAGAAATCATTTTACTATCTTGTGCTATAGAAATACCAAATATACCAATTAGCACTCCGGTTAAACTGCGAACAGGCATTTTATAACTCAGATAACTACTTAAAGGACGTTTTGCAACTTGAACCGATTCGACAATAATGCGCGGGGTTTCAGTGTAGAAAACATTTTTATCATTGCTATTAATAACAGCAAATTCGCTTTCAGAAATATAATCTCTTTCATCAGTGCCAACTACATCTGCTGGGTTTTCAAAACCCATACATCGAGCATTAGCAACATTGCACTCTAAAAATATACCTTTAGTGTTTTTCAAATAAACGTGATAAGGCAAATCAAAGTATTTATCAAACTCTATAGCCAATAGGTTTTTTTGCATTAATTTATTTTCATTTAATTTATTCATTTATAGAGCCCTCCAAAACATTGAATTCTGGTAATATTTAGTAATATTTTAGAATAATCCAAATAACTGAGGTTTTATCTACTGTAAAAATACGGTATTGTTGTTGAACGCACTTGTAATCATAATCCTACCGTATAAATACGAGAAATTCAATTTATCGCCAAAACGAGAGATAGCATTCAATGACAATATCTAATTTACATGGTCGATTTTTTAAATTAGACCCCTCTGCTAGGAGCTACTTTATATTAAACAGTGATAATAAAATGTGGTCTTGTAAGAAAGCCGCAGGATGGATCCGTCAAAATGATAAAATATTTCTGCGATTTAGCGACCGTAGTCCTAATTTTCGTAATGGTGGAACTGGAATTATAGATGAATTAACATGGGCACTTACAAAAACAGCATCAGGACATATTAACGTAACGCCTACCGGGTCATTACAAGCGCCTACTATTATCATTGACAAAGAGCTTGATAATCTTGATTGCTTATTAGATGCAACAGTTGAGCGAGCAGCATCAATGGAACGAAAAAATGAAACTGCTGAAGAACTACCTCTGTACATAAGTGATGAAAAATTAGTTGCTGAGTTACTAAGCCAAAACTCTAACGAAAGAGCAGCCGCAGAAAAAATTCTGCCACTAATAGAAAAAAAAGCGAGTCTTTCTGAAAGGCATACCGAAGATAGAATATTACAAGCCTGGCACGAGTTAAAACATGAACTTATAGTAAAACAAAATATAGATCTTGTTTGTTTGCGCTGGTGGCAAATTATACCGCCTGCTAATGGTACCCCTGCTCTATTAACAAACGGAGTACAAACGGAGGAAAGCAAAGCCACCGATCTCCGTCACCAAACTATAAAAATTTTTGCAGCAGAAGTCGATACAAAACCCGGTGATACCAGCGGATATGATCTAATTACTGCTAATTTACTTGAACGCGATCCAACACTTATTGATTATCATCATAAATTTAAAAAATCCATCGGTGCTAAAAAAGCAAAAATTATAGGCGAGATAGAGAAATTATCCGCACCTGAAAAAATAAGAATTGCTGAAATTAAGGCCAAAATTGCCTCATTGAAACAAGAAAAAAACGACGCGCCTAAAGGGCAGATCGCCCGTTTAAAACAGCAACTGAATGATAAAAGTAAAGCAAATATGCCTGAAAATCCTGAATTAAAGCGGTTACGTGACCAATTATTTGAATTAGATAAAATACAAGCGCATCTTGATGAGCGAGAACGGCAATTCCAGCAATTATTAGACGGGCCGACCAGAGATATTAAAATATTAGAAGTAATTCCCCTTAAATGTATCACTAATCAAGAAAATCCCTTCACTCCGGTTATCAGCAATGCCGAAAAACGCCTTAATGCAAAACTGCAAAATAAAGATTTTATGACAAAATATTACGCGTTAATAAGTACTTGTGTCGCAAACCGAATTAATGCCCATTTGCAAAAATGGGCTGCTACCAAAGCAGATAACTTTAACCAAGCTGCCATTAATGCTGCACTAAAAACAGTATTAGGGAGTACTGAATTTAAAAAATGTTTAACCAGGATCATTTATCTTGAAAACCTATTTATGCAAAAAGAACTTGCAGATTTAATGGGATTAGATGATGACGCTAAAGCATGGTCTATTCAGATGCGGGGGCAATGTTGTTGGGTTCCTTATCCTGGTGATAATCCTATTTTTGTTTTTTTCCGAAACCATTTGCAAAGAAAAAATTCTACTTTAAAAATGGTCGATACGAGTTCTATTATTCAACCCGCTTTAACGCGCGATCAATCAGGATTTACTGGGTTAACTTCTTCAGTTAATGCTGGATATGAACGATGCCCACCATTCTCAGTAAGCCTATTAACAAAAGACAGTGAAAGCCAACCTGATGCTACAGGACCTTTAACTGGAACACGTAATTTATTTTCTTTGGTAAAACATTAAGTAGAAAATTACCGCAATATTACCGTATTGCGATGTTCAACTCTTAAAATATATCATGTTATTTGCCAAGAATTATTGTTGCAATAACCATTAAACCAAGGAACTAACATGATAACTATTTTATTAGTAGATGATCACAAACTTGTTCGCACTGCTATTAAACTGTTGCTTAAAAATATACCGGATGTAGAAATAATCGGCGAAGCCGCAAATGGTGAAGAAGCGGTACAACTTGCAAAAAAACTAACCCCGAATCTTGTATTGATGGATTTAAAGATGCCAGGGATTGGCGGTTTAGAAGCCACAAATCGAATACTAAACTATAATCCAGAAATAAGAATAATGATACTTAGCTCTTGTATAGAAGAAGTATATATACCTACTCATATGATGAAGTTAGGCGCCGCAGGATATATCACCAAAAATGCAGATATTAATGAATTTATTACAGCTATCCATAAGGTGCATTCTGGTGCATCCTATATTGCACCTGAGGTTGCCCAACGCATAGCTTTAAATCAAGCCAACAACTTAAATACCTCTCCATTAACACGCCTCTCTAAACGTGAAATTCAAATAATGTGGATGGTGATGGAGGGAACGAGCGTACACGAGATTGCTAAAAAACTTTTTTTAAGTCCAAAAACAGTTAATACTTATCGCTATCGCACCTTTGAAAAATTGCAGATTAAAAATAATGTACAGCTAATGCACTTGATATATCATTATAAAATGCTTGATCACAAACAATCTATTAGTCATCTCTAGAGAGTAGTAATAAGCCGAATCGTCAGCGGATAACGAAAAGTGTTACCTTTGCTAACTTTTATCGATGCAATTATAATTAAAATGATATCAGCAAGCCCTATAATACCTATGAAGAAATGTCCGATAGCAATAACCGTCGTAGATGACAGATAAAAAGTAACGGCCGCTGTCACTAAAAAACAAGCTAACATATATAACAAACAGGATAATTGAAAATTTGCGGCTTCTTTACCATTGGTATCTACAGATGGGTATTCGCCTCGTTTTAACGACCAAACAACCAGTGGGCCAAGAATGAAACCGAGGGGAATAATTAACCCGGTTAAAGCACTGGCATGACATAAAACATTCCACATTTTGGCCGAATCGCGGGCAGGTGGTACAGTTGGATTACTCATGTTTTTCTCCTCGATTAAGGCATTCAGCTTCAAACATTATAGCAAAAAATATGGGGCTTGTGAGCAAAACAAACATTTTGTGTTGAATTTCCACCTAAGTAGACTACACTTAAATGAGGGAACAAATAATTACCAACTCAGTAGGGAGACTACCATGAGATCTATTACCACGATTGCAGGCATTATTCTCATCGTCTTAGGTGTTATATCTTTCGCCTACCAAGGCATTACCTATACCTCACAAGAAAAAGTCGCTGAAATAGGTACACTCAAAATAACAGCGGATCAACAAAAGACCATTTCATTGCCGCCTATTTTCGGTGGCGCAGCTCTGGTGGCTGGTGTAATTTTAGTGGTAGTGGGTAGAATGGGCGGCAAATAGAATTTATTCTGCTACGTGTTCATGCCACCGAGCAGCGACTAAAGAATCAATAATCATTTGGCCGCGATGTCCAAAAATAGGATGTGGCTGTAACGCCAATTCATCGGCTTGCTTGACTGCTAAAATTGCTGTGGGAACTTGCGCTGCTTTTGCTTGAGTTAATAATCGCCATACCGTTTGGTGGATGGAATGATGCCAATCACGGTTGAAATGTTTTGCAAATTCGGGGTCGTTATCTACTCGACCATATTGCTCATTCGCGCAATGTACAATGCCCATTCGGTTCACTAAAAAATCGGGAATATAAATAATGCCTTGATCATGCAGCAGTTGATCATCACGCATGGGATCTTGTAATTGATTATTAGCAGCGCCACAAATAATTTTAGCTTTAATCATGGGAATCGTTTGCGGATTAAGCACACCGCCGATTGCACAAGGCGCAAGAATGTCACAATCCGTTGCTAATATGCTGTAATCATTATTCTCGCTATGACGGATCGTCAGATTTTTTCCGATAAATTTTTGTTGCAAGTGTTGTACTTGTTGCGCATTGGTATCGCTGGCAATAATGTGTTTCACTTTTTGCTCTAATAAAAAATTAATTAAGGCAACACCAACATTACCTGTGCCTTGTATACCTATCACTTTATCGGCCAGCGTGCCTAACTGCATAAATTCACAAGCTGCTATCATGCCACAGACTACGCCACGTGCAGTGGCTGTCGAAGGGTTGCCACTGCCACCGTATTCCAATGGAATACAAGTGGTAAATCGTGTTTGCGCAAACACGTTGGCCATGTCAATGACATTACTACCCACATCTTCTGCGGTAACGTAACAGCCATGCATCGCTGACATTAAACGACCATAATGACGATAAATACTTTGTCGAACTTTAGGATCCTGTTTATCAATCTGCGGATTATGTGCGATCACCCCTTTACCGCCGCCCCACCAAATACCCGCCAAAGCATTTTTTTGCGTCATTCCTTTGGCTAAGCGCAAGCCATCACGCAAATAATCTTCCACTGTTTCATAGTGCCAATAGCGCGTGCCTCCAGCTGCTTGACCACGCACAGTGCGATGCACAAACGCACCTTGCAAGGTTTTATGCTCGGGATCAATTTGAAAAAACAAGCCTTCATGCTGATCAAAATCACGACTATCATTCATTATGGCATCAGCTAACTCTTGCAATGCAGGATGCGAAGCAAGCACTTTTTTTGCTTTTTTATCATAAATAAAATGAAAACGCTGAATAGAGAGATTGGTTAAATTCTCGACGAACTGCTGAGGGTGGTATTGCAACATAGAGTGCCTCAAATAATTAAGATAATTTTATACCTTACTTGCAATAACTGATCGAATGGCTTCAACAATATTATTTAACTGCGGCACACTCGCCATTTCTAAACTATGCGCCAAACCAACGCCAGGAATAAATGCCCCCGCCAATAATTTAGGCGGCGCACTTAAATTATAAAAAAACTCATCGACAGTACGTCGAATTAAATGTTCACCAAAATTTGTTACTTCGGTATCTTCATTCACATATAATACACATTGGGTTTTTAAAATAGATTTTGAAATTAATTCCCAATCATAAGGCCACAACGAACGTAAATCGATCACTTCAGCTTTTATACCTTCTTGCGACAGTTGATCGGCGGCTTTTGCGCACAACGGTAAAGTACGACCATAACTCACCACGGTAATATCAGTTCCTTCACGCACAATTTTCCCTTTACCAATTTCTACCGAATAATCGGTTAATTCGGGCGGCCATTGCGGCTGCCAATTTTCTGCAGCGGCTTTATCTACAGGTTTATCGATTAACGCTTTTAAACCACTCGCTGGTTCACCCGGAATTAATTCATCACCACCCAAATACATCATCGCTTTGGGCATTAAAAACATAGTGGGATTTAATTCTTTGAGGCACGAGATTAATAAGCCATAAGTATCTTTAGGGTTTGATGGAATTACAATTTTCCAACCCGGAATATGCGTCATCATGGCATCGAACGAATGCGAATGATACAGCGAACCACGAATGCCACTGCCGACCGGTGTCATCACCGTCATTGGCAAATTCCAATCGCCATTGGTCGACCAGCAAGTGTTGCCCGCTAATTTTAATAAATCGATAGCATTAAAAATATAATCGCAAAATTGAATTTCAGCGACGCAACGTTTGCCCGCCATTGCTAAACCAATCGCTGCGCCAATAATGCCGCGTTCATCTAACGGGGAATTCCATGCGGTTTTAAGGCCTTGCGTAGCAGTGAATACACCACCTAAGGGTAAACCCACATCTTCGCCAAAAACATGGGCGAGTTGTAAATTTTCTTCGCCGTAATGCAATGCCATTCGAATGGCTTGAGCTATAGTTGCCATAGTTTTTTACCAATATTTACCTTGTTGTTGCCAATAGGTGAAATCATAAATGGAATGCGGATCAGGCTGCGGCTCGGTTTTTACTTGATCGGCCAACAACCGTAGTTCTTCTTCATATTTTGCGCGTAAAGTTTCTATTGCTTCTGCCGATAACAAATTAGCCGCGATTAATTTTTTTTGCAACAGCGGCAGCGGATCTTCTTCATTCGGGTTAAACATACCACCACTGGCAGAACTGTGCCCATACAAGCGCGAAACTTTAGCTTCTAACAAAAATGGTTTGCGTTGGGTGCGCACATAATGCATTGCCTCTTGAATAGCAGCAAAGGATTCGTTGACATCATTACCATTAATCACTTGGGTTTTAATACCAAATGCGTTGCCTCGATCTGCGATGTGTTTTTCACCATGCTGAGTTTTAGCAGACGTAGAAATGCCCCACTCGTTATTTGTAACGATAATTAACATCGGGAGTTCTTGCTTGGGTCGTGACGCCCACACTAAACAAGAAGCGAAATCACCTTCTGCTGTGCCCGCATCGCCGCCATTAACAATCGTGATGCCTGTGCCGCCATGATCTCTTTGCGCAATCGCCGTACCAATTGCAACAAGATATTGCACTTCAATCGGCGAAGTAATTGGCGCAACGTTCCATTTACGCATGGAAAAATGACCGGCAAAATTTCTGCCGCCAGAATGGGGATCGAGCGCGCTATTTTTCATTTGTCGAATCGCATCCATGGGATCCATCCCCATCGCCATTAAAATTCCGCTGGAGCGATAGTGCAAATGCAAATAATCGTAATCTAAACCGTGCCCTTTTTTAACTTGCAGACCCAACGGTATGTTAAATGCTTCTTCGCCTGGGCCGCCGATCCAAAAAAAGCCTTGGTTTTGTTTAAACATAGTAATCAAGCGCTCTTCTAATAAGCGGTTTTTTACCATTAAGTCATGAATTTTTAATAAGGTTGCTGAATCGACTGTGGTCATGGTTTTTATCAGTTTTTAATGTGGAACTGGCAAGATTATACCCTCCAACTTAACTATTGCCTACCATTAGTGCTATAATTTTGTTATGCAAATAGTCATTATGCTGCCACTAAAAAATTAACTATTATGTAGGTCGGCTCAAGAAGCGTAAGCGACGGAGCCGACAAATGGGTCTAATGATTATTGCTGTCAGTTCCGCTTCGCTTGAACTGACCTACCTTAGAGAATAATACTATGGACAAAGACTACTACCAAATAATGGGCCTCGCCCGTAATGCCACCGAAAAAGATATCAAGATGGCTTATCGGAAACTGGCGCGCAAATATCACCCTGATGTGAGCAAAGCACCGGATGCCGAAGCAAAATTTAAAGAATTAGGCGAAGCCTATGAGGTTTTAAAAGATCCTGCTAAACGAGCAGCGTATGATCAAATGGGACAATACGCGCGCGAGAATCAACAAGGCCAGCATTCTTATCGGCAACCACATCATCAACAAACTTCCAAAGCTGATTTTGCTTCAGCGCGTGATTATTTTGAATCGTTGTTTAGCGGCGGCTTTGGAGCGGGATCCGGCGCTGGTCGTTTTCAAGATGCCGCCATGCCCGGCGAAGATTATCACGGTAAAATCACTATTAGTTTAGAAGAAGCTTATCAAGGCACTACTCGACAAATTCAAATTCCCGTGCAACAGCTTAATAAACACGGTCAACCCGAAGTTACCCAACTGACTTTAAAAGTTAAAATTCCTGCTGGAATAAAATCAGGCCAACAAATTCGTTTAGCCGGACAAGGCGCGCCTGGTTTTAGCGGTGGAGCTAAAGGCGATTTGTATTTGCAAGTGCAGGTTGAAAAACATCCGGTATTTGATGTCAGAGAAAATGATATCTACACCACTTTAGCGGTTGCGCCGTGGGAAGCCGCATTAGGTGCAACTATTGTAGTGCCCACGCTAGGTGGTCATGTGGATTTAAAAATTCCTGCGGGCTCGCAAGGCGGCCAAACACTGCGTTTAAAAAGCCGTGGTTTGCCAGGTAACACGCCAGGTGATCAATACGTGATGTTAAAAATTGTTATTCCACAACCGACAACGGAAAAAGCCAAAGCACTGTATGAAACCATGGCAAAAGAAATGCCATTTAATCCACGCGCCAAGATGGGAGCTTAACCATGAAAAAATCTAACGAAGGAATGACTATTACCGGCGTGATTGTTGATGAAACAGTGACTATATCGATCACCGAAGTTTGCCACAAATATACCCTCAGCGAAGAAGCACTGATTGAAATGATCGAACATGGCTTATTCAAATCACCTATAGCCATTGAGAAAAACAGTCAGTTGGATGTAACTGCAGTGCGCCGTCTTGAATCTGCTCTGCGCTTGCAACGCGATTTAGGCGTTAATGTACCCGGCGCAGTGTTGGTGTTAGAACTCAGTGATGAATTAGAACAACTGCGAAATGAGCTTAATTTTTTACGGCGCTATTTGGCGGAGTGAATTTAATCACGTACAGGTAAGATATCTAAGTAGCTCGTGTTCATTTAAACGACCCAAGAGGCATACTTGATAATCCCTGTAAGAGCCTTGTGTTGCATATTCACCAACCGTCACTAAAATTTCTTCTTTTCCATCCCCGTTAAAATCAGCGCGTGCGATTTCTGTGATATCACTTTCCATATTCTGTCCATCATAATAAATTTTTGCCGAATAATTAGCATGAGTAATCTTCACTTTTCCTTGTTTGATGAGGTCAGCAATAGATAGCCCTTGTTTACTGTATGAATCGAGCTGATCTGAACCCTCCTGATTTACTACTGGCAGTAAGGTTGGCGATAAATATTGCGCATCATAAATTTGAATATTATTCAAATAACTTTCAGCAGGTTTCTCTGCATGCAAAAGTCTTTCTAAAACTCCGCAAGTGTGATCAAAAAAACCTGCCATCGACATATCATAAGTAGTGTTATTGGGAACAGATTTCATCCAATATTCTTGACAGTTTTTTACTTTATTCTCACCTAAACCTTCTGGGAATTGCCCACCACCACTAATTTTAGCATAGGTCAGTTGTTCAATTTCATTATGCGATAATTTTCCCGTTACGGTTTTATTATCAAAATCAATTCCTGATGTAATATTTACCTTCCACTGGGTTTTGTCGTTTGGTGCAATATCGCGTAACAATTGAAGGTTCTTGGCCTCATACAAATTCATTAAACAATATTTTGCCTTATCAGCTGCTGAATCGGTTAGTTGACTATTTTTGTCGATGCCGCATTGTGAATATCGATCTTTAAGCCACTGGCGTTGTTTATCAATGATAACTAATTGGTCAGCACCATAAGCCTGATTTTTCATAACTGTAAACAATTGCGCCATGGTAAAATCTAAATGTCTCAGATATTGATCACCACAAATTAATTTTTCTAGCGGTGAATTCGCTTTATCACAGGCAAAACTTGCATTGTATTTTTGCTCGTCAGCAAAAATATTAAAGCTTATGAACATCAGCAATAATAAACTCAATAATTTTATCTGTTTTTTCATTTGTTTATCCTTAATACCATGATAGCGAACTATCGACTTTACGTATATACCTGGGTAGAGGAAATTCCGACCTACCTATTTAGGCTGTAAGCTACTTGCAGACGACGATGCAGGGCTAATAATAGTAGCTTCTTTCGTAGTTGTTAGTGCCGAGGGCGCAGAGTAACTTCTAGTATGATGCGACGTAGATAACCCACTGAAAAATCTCGATACACTGCTAGAAGAAGGTGTATTACGAGAGTGGCTGCTTTGGCTTGGTGCTAAACCTTCTTTTTGTATTTGCAATGGATCAATTTTTTCTTTGATCAATTTTTCAACCGTAACGCGTACTTCTTCTGAAGGTGTTATATCTACAGCAAGCTTTGAATCATCTTGATATTTTTTGAGTGAGGCTAATACATGCCCTAAAGCAATTGTTACGCGCTTGCCTTTATTACATTCTGGAATTGCTTTAATCTGCTCAATAGCAAAAATTAAATTGCTTAACGTTTGCACATCATTCTGATTTTGATTTAAAACGCGACCATAATAAAGCGTTAACAAAATCTCTAATGCGGCAGTAATAATTGATCTAATCTGCAAACGCGCTCTGCTAGCAGCCGATTTAGCGTTTTGATAATCATAGGCATCATGAATAAACGTTATTGCTTTAGCAATAACAGCTTCAATGGTAGGTTTATTTTTATCGCCGACCATTGTTGCCAATTCTTTAACTCCACTTTTTAATTTTGTACGCAAGCTTACCCTAACAGCATAACTTTCACCTTTATTCGCATGCGTTTTTTCATCATTATCTGTGGGTCGTTGTGAGTGACCAAAAACAAAAGGTGTTTGTTTTGAGCCATGTGTTGCTTTGTTTTTTGTTAATGCTTCTTCTAAAACTGGCGTTGATCTAAAAGAATTATATTCTACATAAAACGTTGCCCCGTTCACCATACGAGCAATAGCACCATTTAATAAAAAATTCTCAGAAGATCTTAATAGTATTTGACTACCCTGTTGCTCAACCATTAGCATCGGCATATTCAGATTTAGGGTTTTTAAATTGAGACCTTCTTCTTTTGTAAACCCTACTAAAGCCATCGCACTAGGCTCATAAATCTTAAAAGATACCAATGTAAGTTGCTGAAGAGATTGGATGTTACGAAGATTTTCTAAAAATATACGATTGAATGCGATTGTTTTATCTTTTAATCCTCCATCTTTTAATCCTCCATCTTTGCTTTTCGATTTATCAGCGACAATCTCATAACTTATTTCAAGTTCCGTTAACCCGGTACAGGTAGTTAAACTGCTTAAAAAACCAGTTAATTCTTTATCTGTAATATCAGCAGGGAGCAAAAGCTTTATCTTTAAATGTTTTAAAGTTGTATTATCTTGAAAAAATCTTGCTAAACTTTCCAGTTCATGGCGATCTAAATTTTTCTTGGGTAAAATCAAGGTTTCAATCTGCGAACGGAGTACTGGAATCGAAGAACGAGACTCATCCTCTTTAACATCACCCATAGCAAAACTCACAGCAACGACGGGTAATCGAGGGCAAGTCTTATTAACAAATGAATCCCAAAAACCATCATCAGTACCATGTTGTGATAAATCTAGACTACGAGAAGCATCAGAACGAATAGGATCTAATAAGGGTTCCAGCGCATCGTTAGATTTGTGTTCTGCTGGCGTTGGAGAAGCAACGGTACTACTTCGGAATCTAGGCAGGGCAGAATTTAAACCTGCCCCACCGCCATCGACACCCATATCAGAAGGTCGTCCTTCAAATGATAATCTGCTCTTATCGCCTGCCAACCCGCTACCAATTATACGAGCAAATGACACAGCAGAGGATCTTGCAATAGCAATAGCATTATCAATATCGCCCATTATCGGAGCAAGTATTTGCGCTGACTCAGAATCTATACCGCCTTTAGGCTCATCAAAACGGTGAAGGGTTTCTTTATTAAACAGCAATGATCCTATTAACTGCTGCCACTTGTCAGAAGTTATTTTAGCGCACGGTGAAAAATCGATTGATGTAACACCACCTTTATTAAGCTCATCAATAAGCGCTTGCAATTTCTCTTCTGAATCTATATCTGCTTGGGTTACGATGATATCTGGCATAAAACACTCCTCTTAGTTTTGTTTAGTTAAGAGCAAGCATACCATTCAAAGCTTAAGGAAATCTTAAATACGCTAAAAATCAATTTTTTCTTACAAAACCTAGGCCTTAGGCCCAGGCAATTAACTGCTGGTCTTTCGTTTTGCCAATCAAACCACCGATAGCGATGCGGGGAGCAGATGATTCACTGATCGCATGAAAATTTCTGCAATTAAATAAAACTAATTTGCCCGGGGTAACTTTAAAACGATGTTTTACTGGTTGATTAAATTGTTGAATGCCGTAAGAGTTTTCATCGATCGGGGTATTTTCATCCCACACATAATCATAAATCGTTGTTTCACCGCCTTGTTGCGGAGCAGTTAAATAAATGTTCCAAGCCAGTTGCTGTTCGACTTGATTGATCGCCCACTCTTTTCCATCATAAGGACCAAAATCAGCGTGAGGCAAAACTTCTTTCGCCAAATCACGCACCACTAAGGTAAAATAGTTCTGCTGGTTTTTGTGCGCAGGCTGCAAATTAGCTTGATATTTCTTTTTAAAATAATCGACTAATAAAACAAAAGGATCAAAACCGCAAGCTGTGGTTAAACGCTTCCAGGTTTCAGCATAATCTTGGCTTATTTTTAAATAAGCAGCCTCATCAACACCATCTTCATAAAAACCATACTGCGTATAAAATAAATGTTTAGGGAAATCTTTGATAGGAAATAAATGCTGCAGTTTTTTAGGAATTTTTGGTTCATACCAATCAGGCATCGCCGTTAGCTTGGCTAAAAAAATATTAATTTGCTCCGGACTGAGAAATACATCTTCAACAATACAAGCTATTTTATTGGCAAAAAGTGCGTCTAGGTTTGTTGGCATAGATTAACCCTATAAAGATAAGAATATATGACAATAGCACTATCTTTAGCCGGTGTCATTGCGAGGCGACCAGGGGTTTATGGTCGCCGTGGCAATCTTCAAACCATCAGATTGTACAACAATTATTTATTGTACATACTGAATTTTGTAAGATTGCCACGTCGCTTTAAAATTGCACTTGCTTTGGGAACACTCGAAGAATTCAGCAACCTCTTTAAGCCCGCTCCCCCAGAACAACACCTTTCTCTTGATGAACTGCTGCGAGATAAAACGCGCAAACGGGGGCGTCAGTAAAACATCTTACATCATGATTCAAACAGCGCTTAATCACATTGCGCAAAACTTCTAATATTACCTATTTGGTCAATACTAATTTGCCTTTCCATAACTATACTTAAAGTGAATCTAGAGGAAATCCTTCTAGCCAATAAGGATTTTATGAAAAACCTGGCAGGTTACACATTATTAGAAAAAATCTGTAGCACGAGTGAATCTATTGCCATTTATCGTGGAATGCGCCTATACGATAAACAAATGGTAATGATTAAATTAATTGAACTTGAACACCCTAGCGTAAAAGAAAATGCATTAATACAGCATGAATATCAATTACTCAAACGTTTTCACCATCACAATATCATCCAACCTTATGAGCTAGTTCAACCAGAACCAACAACTACTACCTTAATTCTAGAAAATTGTGTTGGGCAAACATTAGAAAAATTTTTTGCAGGAAAACCCCTAGACTTATCTACTTTTTTTAAAATCGCTTTACAAATTATCGACGTAATAGAATTTTTGCATAACCGACATATTATTCACAAAGATATTAAACCTGCTAATTTTATAATTAATCCAAAAAGCTTAACTCTTAAACTGATAGACTTAAGTCTGGCTTCGCAGATTTTAGAAGAAACTCAAGAATATGTGAATCCTGATAAATTAGAAGGCAGCTCGCCTTACCTCTCACCCGAACAAACGGGACGAATGAATAGTCCTGTCGATTACCGTACTGATTTTTATTCACTTGGCATTACTTTTTTTGAACTGCTAACCGGTAAATTACCGTTTCATGCAAACACCGCTGCTGAGTGGGTGCAATGTCATATTGCACAAAAACCACCTTTAATCACCGAGGTGAACTCCAATATTCCCGTGATGCTTGAAAAAATTATTACTAAATTATTAGCTAAAAATGTGCTTGAACGCTACGCGAGCAGTGCTGGTTTAATAGCCGACCTGGCTGAATGCAATTATCAATGGGAACAAAAAAAAGAAATTGCAATATTTAAACTAGGGCAACATGATGCCTATAATCACCTGCAAGTATCACGTAAATTATACGGACGTGAAAAAGAAGTTGCCGAACTACTAACTGCATTTAGACAAATCAATCAAGGTCAAGCTGAAGTAGTTCTCGTGTCCGGCTATTCTGGTGTTGGGAAAACCTCACTCATCAATGAGGTACGTAAACCTATTGCGTATCAAGGTGGCCGTTTTATTAGCGGTAAGTTTGATCAATTACAACGCATTGTACCTTACAGTGCCATCATCACTGCCTTCAAAGGGATGGTGGCGCAAATTTTAACCGAACCTGAGGAAGTGCTTAATAAAACTCGTGCTGCTTTACATGAAACATTGGGTGATATTGCGCAAGTGATCATTGAAATGATCCCTGAACTTGAAAGCATCATGGGTAAGCAACCTCCTATTCCAACTTTATCACCCAACGATGCACAAAATCGCTTTGATTTTGCTTTGCAAAAATTTGTCAGTGTTTTTTCAAAAGCAGAACACCCATTAGTTATTTTTTTAGATGATTTGCAATGGGCAGATAATGCTTCACTGCACCTACTTGAAACGTTGCTTCTCAATCATCTCATTTATAACGTCTTACTGATCGGTGCCTACCGCAGTAATGAAGTTAATGGAAGTCACCCCCTGGCGATTACGCTCGATAAATTGCAAGAAACGTCTGTAAAAATTACACGCTTAGAACTAGAGCCATTAACGTTAAATGATACACAGCTATTATTAACCGATACTTTTAATTGCGCTATTGCCAAGGTTACTGACCTTGCGTCGTGTATCAATGATAAAACCCAAGGTAATCCATTTTTCATCAACGAGTTTTTAAAAAATTTATATCAAAAGAATTTAATACGATTTTCATATGATAAAAGTCAATGGCAATGGGACACTTCAACCATTCAGCAAGAAAATGTAACGGTAAACGTTATTGACTTGCTAACAACCAAGATTTACGCATTGCCAGAAGAAACACAGGAAATATTAAAATTAGCTTCTTGCATTGGTTATAAATTTAGTTTGCAGACGCTAATAACAATTAGCGAAAAAACTCCCATCACTGTTGCACAATTACTTATAAATGCTATCCAGCTTAATTTGATTATTCCGCTAGAGAAAGCCTATTTTACCATTACTTTAGCAGAAACAGGCATCCCTCTCATGGAAGAAAACTTTAATGATTTACAATATTGTTTTATTCACGATCGAATTCAACAGGCCTGCTATGAACTGATGCCGCTCTCTATCCGACAACAGACTCATTTACGAATTGCCCGACTCCTACTCGGTAAAAATGAATTAGATGAGAAGGATGAATGTTTATTTAAAATTACTGACCAGTTTAATCACAGTCTATGTTTAATCACCGACTCTATAGAGAAAAAGGTTGTTGCAAAATACAACCTCTGGGCGGGGAAAAAAGCAAAAGCTTCAACAGCTTATCAAGCCGCCATCAGCTATTTTGAGGCAGGGATTACCTTATTAAACCCATTTAACTGGCGCGTAGAATATGAATTGTTGTTTCCTTTGCAACGAGAATTAGCTGCTTGTAAATATTTAATAGGCGATTTCGACCAAGCACAAAAATATTTTGACGCCTTACAAATTCAGGCCAAAAATATTTTAGATAAAGTAAGTGTTTATAAATTGAATATTGAAATGTTGTCGTATCTTAACAAGCATACTGAAGCAATTAATATAGGTTTAAATGCGCTAAATCTATTGGGGGTTAACATCCCCGCCAAACCCAACATGATTGATTTGCTATGGAATATTACTAAAGTAAAATTACAATGCAAACGGAAGAAGATAGAAACATTGACTTTATCACTTATTAATTCACCGCCACATCGTGCTGCCATAGATTTAATTAGCCAATTATTCAATAACGCGTTTATAGCAAATCAAAAATTATTTGTGCTACTCGCCTGTAAAAATATGAGTCTAAGTTTACAATATGGGTATGCTGACAGCACGTCAATGGGCTGTTTAGTCTATGCTTTTACTTTGATACACAGTCTAAATTGGTATGATGAAGGCTTAAACCTAGTAAATTTTTATGATAAATTAAAGATAAGACATGGTGAGGGTGCTTTTGCAGGTATTAACCGCTTCATTTTGGGAACATTTATTAACCCGTATCGCGCTGATGATACTGCAGTTCTCAATGATCTTGCAATCGCCTATCAACTTGCGCGCGATGTAGGCCACCTTGCATATAGCAATTATTCTAATATTGTATTGATTATAACCGCCTTCGCTTTTGGTAGACCACTATTAGAAATAAAAAAATACGTATCTAACGCTACAGAGTTTATTACAAAATCTAAAATTAATGACTTCGGTAGAATTATCAAATGTTGCGATTATTCAATTCAATGTTATGAAGAAAAAACGGTTTTTGATATTAATAAACTTGCTGAAATTGAAAACGATATTTCAGCCAATATTAACAAAACGGAATTCGGTTTTTTCTACAGCCAATGCACTGCATTGTGTTATATCTTTGAAGCATATACACAAGCACAACTCTTCGCCGAAAAATTCCAACCTTATACCGATTATAATATGGGGTTAATTAACAGTGTCAGCGTACAATTCTATCACGGGCTTGCAATCGCTGCTCAATATCATAAAATACCAGCCAAGAAAAGATCTTTAAAAAGACTCTATAAAATTTTTAAGGCATTGCAGCGCTGGGCAGATTGGAGCCCCCATAATTTTCTGTCATATTCATTATTAATTAAAGCCGAAATAGCACGCCTAGAACAAAAAAATTCACTCGCCATTTCCCTCTATGAAAAAGCCATAGAGTCCGCAAAATTGCAAGATTCTCTTCATAGCATGGCTGTTGCTAATGAATGTGCCGGCCGCTTTTATAATGATTTAGATCTTCCTCGATTTGCAAACTTACATTTTTCTGAAGCCTATAATTGTTATCAACGCTGGGGAGCCAGCGCCAAATGCAAACTTTTACAAAAAAATTATCAGAGATATTTCTCGCCAATTATTAGCAACACCATTTCCTCAGAAGAAAATACTACGCAAATTTTCCCTTTAGAAACAACTGCGTCAGGGATAAATATGCTGGCTGTCATTAAATCTTCGCAAGAAATATTTAATGAAATTCAGCTGGATAAACTGTTAAAAAAGTTTATACAAATTATTTTTGGAAACACACAAGCGCAACGTATTGTATTATTATTACAACAAGATATGAGCTGGACTATTGAAGCAGAAGAAACACAATCAACGCAATTGATAAATTTAACACAACCCACTGCTCTTGCTGCAAGAGTTGATTTACCTCTGGAGCTTATCCTATATGTTGAACGCACCCAAGCGCCACTCATAATTCAAAATATTACCTCTGCTGAACAACCGCTTCACGACCCTTATATCGAAAAAGTTAAACCTACTTCTATATTACTATTGCCCATCCTCTATCAAGGCCAATTGCGCCGTATTCTTTATTTAGAAAATACCGATAACAGTGCCGTATTTACCACACAACACTTACAAACCTTGCAGGTACTTGCTACCCAGGCGGTCATTTCGTTAGAAAATGCGCATCTTTATTATCAAGCCACTCATGACCCACTAACAGGTTTAGCCAATCGCAATCTTTTACATCAAACTTTCAATTATATTGTTGATCAAATGATGCGCGAAAAGAAAATTATCGCTATTCTTTATTTAGATATCGACGACTTTAGGCGTGTTAACGACAGTTTAGGTAATGATATCGGCGATCAATTGCTAATTAATGTAGCCTCACGCTTAAAAACTTGTGTGCGAGAAAACGATTTAGCCTCACGTTCTGTGGGTACTGACGAATTTGTTATTATGCTTGCTAATATTGATGATATCTCACAAATCAGCATTATACTTGATCGGCTATTTTCTAATTTGACCATGCCTATCGTAATTGAACAGCATGAATTACACATCGCGGTGAATATAGGTATAAGTTTATTTCCTGAAGATGGTATGGATATTCACAGCTTACTCAAACAAGCGGATATCGCATTGTATCAAGCCAAAGCAAATGGCAGGAACCAATATCAATATTATTCTCCCGCTTTAAATCAAGCCGTACAAGAGATGCACGCACATGAAATGGAATTGCAACAAGCATTAGACCGCAAAGAATTATGCCTGTACTACCAACCTATATATAACCCTCATGACGGCAGTATTATCAGTTTAGAAGCATTGATACGTTGGCAACATCCCCAAAAAGGTTTATTGTCTGCAAATGAAATAATACCACTCGCTGAAAAAACGGGGTTAATTTTTCCTATTGGTGAGTGGGTATTACTAGAAGCTTGCGCTCAAATCAAAACATGGCTAGAACAAGGTTTAGCGGTCGTTCCTGTTTCAGTGAATATATCGATATTACAGACCAAACAAGTTTCGATCAGCCAAGTGGTTATGGCCACTCTGCAACAAATGGCGCTTGACGCGCGCTATTTGGAATTAGAATTAACTGAGAGTAGTTTTATTGATAACACCAAAAGCATGCTTTATGAATTACAAACCTTACATGACCATGGTATTAAATTAGTGATTGATGATTTTGGCACAGGTTATTCTGCACTCGGTTATTTGAAGCGACTGCCCATTAGTACTATTAAAATAGATCAATCTTTCATCCAAGAAATTCAAACTAATGCCGAAGATCGTGCCATAACTTTAGCTATTATCGCCATGGCACATCAACTTAAATTGCAAGTGATTGCTGAAGGCGTTGAAACCCTAGAACAACTCGAATTTTTGCGTAAACATAAAGTAGATGCCGTGCAAGGATATTATCTTAAATACCCGCTAAGCGCAGAAAATTGTCAACGATTGTTGGCCAATACGTTAACCTGCTAAAGTGGGGAAACGATGAATCAGATAAAGTGGGTAATTAGCAATTTTGCCATTTTTCGCTAAGTTCATGAGCGAGGATCGCCCCAATAAAGCGGGAGCATATTTATTGTCATAGCTCAATAAACTTTTTTTACGCCTGGAAACACCTGCTTTTACTTCTAAAGGATATATTTGCGAATTATAGGCCACCACAAAATCAACTTCAGCCGTCCCTTCACTCGTCCAATAATATAATTCTTTATATAAGGGCATCAATTCTTGCGCGGCATAATTTTCTGTCAAAGCACCATTAAATTCAGCAAATAAATCATGGCCTTCGATAATTACTTGCGGCTGAATTTTACTCATCGCTGCCAATAACCCTACATCTAAGAAAAAAACTTTAAAGGCGTTTTTATCTGCATAACCTTCCAAAGGAAGCCTAGGCGTCGAAATATTAAAAGAACGATGAATAAGCCCAAAGGCTTATCTTACCAAAACGTGATAATTACCACGTTTTACCATCGTAAAATGTGAGATTTATCACGTTTTACCATGGTAAAACGTGAAGAGGCGCGTCGCCCTTTAGAAGTAACCTTATAAACTCCCCCATTTTTTGATACTATACCTTACCTTTTTCTCATACTCACGGAGCAGCCCATGTCAGTAAAACCTATACCCACTGGATTTCATACCTTAACACCATACTTGGCAGTCAATGGTGCGAGCAAACTTATCGATTTTCTTAAGCGTGCTTTTGACGCCCAAGAAAATTATTGCTCCAAAGCACCAGATGGCTCTGTCATGCACGCGCAACTTAAAATCAAAGATTCGATGCTGATGGTGTCAGATGCTAATGGTGCTTTCCCTGCCATGCCTTCTTTTATTTACATGTATGTAGAGAATACAGATAAAGTATATAACCAAGCCATGCAAGCTGGCGCCATTTCTATCATGGAACCTGCTGATCAATTTTATGGTGATCGTAATGCCGGGGTAAAAGATCCGGCCGGTAATATGTGGTGGATCGCCACGCACATCGAAGATGTGTCTGAAGAAGAATTAAAAAAACGAGCGGCAGCACTGCGTAAGTAAAAAGCGGTGCCACGTCTGGAATAAGGAATAACGTTATTCCTTATTCCAGACGTGGCACCATTGCTTTTATTTCCGATTTAGGGCAAAAGCAGAAGCCGGAGCCATGACAGGTTCTTGCTCTCCTTTAGCACCGATAGCTCCTGCTTGATTTTTTCCGTCTTGACCTATCTTAGCAACCATACCTGCCTTTGCATTCAATAAAGCATCTGTTACCACTTTAGATTGTGACTGCGGCGGTTTTGCGGCAACTAGTTTTTCATAAACAAATGCTTTATCAGAACGGATTGCGCTATCCAACTCTATACTAAATAAGACGTCTACACCTTCAAATACTTGGCTCTCTAAAAAATTTAATAAATTAGGGTATTTTAGCGGACTATTTAGAACTATCTTACCATTAGTATCGTCCATAATTATGTCTGGATTAAACCCATGCGTTACTGCCTGCCCTTCATTTACTTTTGTCTTATCTTTTAGTTTATTGACAGCAAACATGCAACATATTGATATGTCTTCGCCATTAGCTGCTCTAAATTTGCTAACATCTTTTTGCTTAATAGTAACATTGAAATGAGAGTCGGCTCTTTCTTCTACCTTTAGTGGCTCAACTTCAACACTAGACTTGAGCGCCATAGAGAAATCTTTCTGTTTTGTCTGTTGGCAAAATGCATCCATTACTTCACGACTAACAACAAACTGTGCAGTCTTATCAACTTCAGTTTTTTGCTTTTCTTCACTCATTGCTGGTAAAGATGATGGTGGTTGTGCAACTCCCTCTAGCGACATTGGCTTAGGTGCCATCGGAAAAATACTCTGAAAAGTCTGAATATCTTTTGCATCGCTGAACACAATAACTATATGATTATCTTTTTCTTCCATCAATCGAGGTGTAAGCTTCTTTGTTGCAAGATAAGCCTGAAATTTTCGACCTAGTGGTTGACCGGTATAAACCGCTTGGGGGTTCTTCTCCAAACATTTGGATACATCATCAAGGCTAATACGGACTTCTAGTGGTTTAAGGGGTGCAGTTGGAGCGGCTTTTATGCTCTGTATGGGTACTTCAATAGTTTCAGCAAATTCACATGAATAACAATCAAAACCATTTAATATTGTTTCATCTTCAGGTCTAATTAATACACGGTAACAAATTGGTTTATCGTCAGTCTTGTTTGGGTATCCTGATGTAGAAAACGTTTGTACTTTTTTTGCTGTCAAAAGTTCTGAAATTTCCTCAAATGAAAAGTCAGCCTTGCCACTTAATCTTTGCAAACTTTTTCCATTAAAAGAAAAAACCTTTAGTTGTATCTGACTCGCCTCAGAAGGCGGCATCGGAGCAACTGCTGATGGAGTTACGGATTCTGCGGCCTGCGATTTTTGTTCTTCTTCTTTTTTAGATTCTACTATCGATAATGTTTGAATATCACTTTTTAGAACCGCGACAGGTGCGCGGCGAGAAAAACGACCAACGTTTTCCTCTAACCGCCCCAAAACATCGCTAGATAATAAAAAATGGTATTTACCATCAGCAATAGCTGGAAAAACAGATGTATGAATTATTTTGATGTTATGTTTTTCTAATGCCTTTATTGCATCAACAAGAGTAGGCGACTCAGGTAATTGATGATCCAAATCTTTTAATTGAGTTACATTAAGAGCAACGTGGGATAAATTATCATATTCTTCTTTAACCGCCGGATTACCTTTAAGTAAAGACATCAATCCATCCCAATCATCATCACTCATGGCAACCCTAAAACCTAGATAACCTTTACGAGCTCTTATTTTTTCTTGTATTTTCTTTACAAAACCAAGTTCCAATAAAATTTGAGCCAGTCTCAACTGTGTAACATCACTGTTAGGATTATGACAATACTGATAAAGTTCTTTATTACTTTTTAATGTATCTGGAGCGAGCGCTAGTATGTTATCTTCTTTTGCTATACCCAATGTGGTTTTCATATGGCCAATCAAATGATCGCGAAGTGCTTGGGTAATTTCACGCTCCAATATCGGCGCGCCCGCTTTGCTTGTTATAGCTGACCACTTTTCATAACTCACAACAACCCTAAAAATCCCTTCACCATATCTATCTTCTACTTTTGTATAATAATCCGCAGATTCCCCAGATATACCGGATAATGTCTCCGCCATTGCTTTGGTAACTATTTTGTTTGATTCACCTAATGGATCTTTTTCGCTTAGCATATTTCTCTCCAATTAATAAAATGATCATCACGCAAAGAACGGCTTGCATCGGGGGGAATTTAAAAAAGTTAAGTATAAATAAATTTTGGCGTTCTTGTCAATGTTAAGCTTGGTAATAACGGCTAGATAACGCTGCTACTCTCATTAATGTATTTCGTTAACCTTTTAATTATGCTACCATGCTGCAATTTTAAGAGGGGCTATCAATGTCAATGCCAAATACAATCAAGAATTTAGCTAGAGTGATGATGACGGCGAAGTTTTCATATCGCCCGTTCTCAAAACTGAAATCGAAAAACAGCTGGAATCCGAACGCACAAGATTGGATGACCACCGCCAATAAAATGGGCTGGAGCCAACCTCCTTCCACGCCAGCAGATTACGCATTTTTGAGTGCGATTATTAATAATGCTAATGCCCGCGTTCTTTATGTAGCTGCCGGGCAAGGATGCATGATTTTTAGAATTTTTGCCTTTTCAGATACTCCACCAATTGTACATACGGTTGAACTGCACCAAAAACATCTAGACGATATTACCCAAACACTCGCAGAAAATATGCCGGAAGATAAATGTCGCAATTTCATTCCGCAACAAGGTAATATCCATGAAACTGAATTTCCACCCCAGTTTTTTGAATATATATGCGAACGTAACCTCTTACATTTTTCTACTGGCGCACAAATTGGGGCGCTTTATAAAAAATATTTTACCTGGCTGACTCCGCGCGGAAAATTATTTTCTTCTGGCAATTCGCCATTTACAAAGCTAAACAAAGAAACGGGTATTCTCGCAAGTATTGAAGAAAACGAAAAACAAGGGAAACCATTTCCTGGTGAGATAAATAACTTTGGAGAATTAGTAACACTGCACAACCCTGAAGTAGGAAAACGGTTACCCGCATTGATGAATTTTTTAACCCCTCCTATTTTAAAACCCGTAGCAAAAAAAGCAGGTTTTACCGAATTTCATGGGGGTTTTTCACCACTGCCTTTTTTTAAAAACCCCAATAACCCAAGCGCAGAAGCGGCCGCCGCCTTAGTCCGATTAGACCCTCAGGATCAAGATCATGGCAAAGAATTCTACTGGACAACTCAAACAAAACCCCCGCAACTTAGATAATAACGGTGCCATAATATAATAACGGTGCCACGTCTGGAATAAGGAATAACGTTATTCCTTATTCCAGACGTGGCACCGTTCATCCGTTCATATCCTGAGCTACCGAATAGGCTTTCTTAAGGTTAATCTGGTACAATTACCCTTAACAAATGATCTTAATCTATTAGGAGAGAGTTATGCCGCCCAAGAAACGTCAAAAAATAGCGCCCGAAGAAAAACGCATCACTGGAATATTAGAGGAAAGCAAAGTATCTATTTTCATGAAAAAAGCAGCGGATAAAGAAAAAGAACACTGCAAATGGAGATGGGATATTTTTATAGCAGGGGTGAAATCTCATCATAGTTTTCGACCTGCGATTGTTATTAAAAAGTATCGTGCAAAGGCGTATGGCTCGTTTAAAGAAGTAGCAACAGCTCGATTATGCAAAAACTCAAATAGATCCTCATCTTCAAAAAAAGAAAAGCAGCCCCCTCGACTACCTACACTCCTCAATAAAATAATCCCTAAAGAATTTAAAAAAAAATTAAAAATAAAATCTTTTTCTGACAGGAAAGACAAAGAAAAAGGAATGTTTGCGTTATTAAAAAAGGATGAAATAGATAGTGACTTACGTCAACAAATGGTAAATGCGGTTGTAGATACCATCAAAAATGTATATTCTGCGCAAGGATATTCTATACAAGATATGGCGCCGCCGGAACAAAAACAAACAGATCCTGCTCCCAATAATGAAACTACAAATGATGTAGCAACTATATTGGCTCAACTAGATGAGCCTACATCATCCCAAGGGCTACATAGCACCGATATAGATATTCCTGAATTTGAAGATGGCGATGATAATGACACAGAAGAAGAAACAAGCTTAGATGATTCTGATGTGCCTACATCATCAAATAATTCTGGAGAAGAGAAACCCCACTCTGTAGATCAAGTATTGCTGCAATATAAAAAACAACTTGATGATTGGAATTTTAACCTCACTACGTTAACACTGTTGCTACCTTATTTACCTCCTGCTGATTCTTTCAACCATTGTTACGCAATACAAATTATTAAACACCTCAATGAAGGATTTAATAATATTGTTAACTTAAAAAATGTGGGAAAGGTTGGAGAAAAAGATACTCCATCCATGCTCTGGCTAGTCCCGTTTCATGAGAATGAACACTGGAAGAATTATGCAAATATATTAAACCCTATATTCAATACCTACTCCACAAATAGATATAATTTTTTTCGAGCAGCTCCTCAGCCAGCAGCATCGGTTACAGATACACCTTCAATAATAACGGTGCCACGTCTGGAATAAGGAATAACGTTATTCCTTATTCCAGACGTGGCACCGTTGCCCTTCATATGGTATTATTTTATTAACCATTCATGAGAAGGATCAATTATGTTTAAACCTACCGATGCTAAGACCCCTAAAGAATATATAGATTCACTTTCCGAACCGAGAAAGTCGCAAATTAAAGCCATCGATCAGTTTATCAAAAAAACTGTTCCTAAGTTAAAGCCTTTTATCAATGTGGGGATGATTGGTTACGGTAAATATCGGTATAAATCCTCATCCGGTAAAGAGGGTGATTGGGCTATTATTGGCTTAGCCTCCCAAAAAAATTATATTTCCATTTATGCTTGTGGAATAAAGGATGGAAAATATATAGCGGAAACTCATAAAAAAGAATTGCCCAAAGCTTCTATTGGTAAATCGTGCATACGCTTTAAAAAAATTGAAGATTTAGATCTAAAAGTTTTAGCCAAGGTCTTAAAAGAAGCAGAAAAAAACCCTATGAGCAAGGTGTAATTCAAGATATTACCTATGTCTATGGAATAGACACTCCCAGCTTTATTGAGTTGAGCCAATATCTTTATCTGCTGCAGCACCCTTTATCAAGCGGGTTAATTCTTCGCAATAAACGATTTTTTGATCTTTGATTTTAAAAAAAGCCATGTCTTTGACAACTAATTCGCTGCCATCATTTTTTACTATATCGATGTGATAAATAGCAGCGGCATGCTCGCCTTCAGCTACCACTAAATCAAAGGTAGGCTTCATGGATTTGACTAATTTTTTAATATTTTTTTGATGCGTGACCCATTGGTCATAATTAAATACATTGCCATCAATGGGGTTAATAAAATCTTTCGACACATATTTACTATAATCCATTTGCGGATCTGTATTTTCAAGCGCATAAATGACAGCATTTTTAACGAATTCTTTTTCTGCAGCCGGCGTCATCAATGACTCAGCATAGGAATTAGAAATCGGAATTAAAAAAGCACACAATATTAGAAGTAAATTTTTCATAAGCTAAGAATAATTTTTAATTTTTTGGTCATGTCAACATTATACTTTTTAATGTCGGCCTGTCAATTTCAGGAAATAAACAGTGTCACGTCTGGAATAAGGAATAACGTTATTCCTTATTCCAGACGTGGCACCGATGCCTTTTCACCTGGCAGCTAGCTTTATCGGGTTAACACGACCCCCATTTTCTAGATCAGCCTGTTCGTCATCTATATCTACTATGGGTATTTGATTACTATTACTACTACGAATAACAGCTTCATTGCTTCGACGATGTGGGCGATCTGACGGAGGAAAACCACCTAGTCCAACCCACGAAAGGAATGCAGAACTCATTGATGAAGAAACAGCACGAGGTGTCGTAGATGGACTGTACTGCATTTCTTTCAATTCTACGCTCTCTACTTTTTCCTTAGGACGGTGCGTGAAAGAACTTGAATGTTGTTGATCAGCTTCTTTCACCAACATATCAGGTTTCATAACGGGAACAAAATGGAGCGAACCTTGATAAACAGCAAGATGAACCACTTTGGGATTTCCATATATTTCATTAGCTTCTTTCTCATTTAGTTGTCGTGACTTACCCCCATCTGTTAATCGATGTTCTAAGACTATATTCCCATCATTATCGGTCATAATTTCTATAATATGCAGTTGGATTGATAACGCTTGGCAAATGATGCGCCCTTCTATGTCTTGATTACCCCATATTGCAACTCCCGAGAATAAATTTTCTTTTCCTTTTAGCGCTTCCATTTCAGGAGCAGTGTACTGAACTGTGGCTAAATAGGTAGGATAATCTTGTTTGTCTTCTTCAATAGCTTGTTTTATCCAATTATATTCTTTTGATTTATCGAGTTTTTTAACTTGCTGATTACAAAGCAATCTAAGTTTTTTGTGACCAGGTACATTTTGTTGTTTTTCGTCCGGGGATATAGGTATATTCATGCTTTCAAGCTGCCGTGAAATACCATCAAAAAAACAATCCCCTTCACTATAAGCAGTGCCAATTACCAATCCTACTTTGGCTAGGTGATCCCCTAGCGTTACCTTGGCTTTTGCATCCTTTACTTGCTGTATAGCACTTTCTTGATCTGAATGTTCAAAGAGCCCAACCCGGATTCGTAGCTCTGAAACACTAGGGGAATTTTTTGGAGAAAAGGAAGATTGGTTACCTTGTGCAGCACTAAGAAGTAATTTACGTGCTCCTACTTCTGAAACCCACTGATGAATTTCTTTACGTGTCTGGCAATCTTTTTGACAAACTTGCCACCTCTTCTTACTGTCCTCCACTTCTTTAATATAAATAGGATTACTAGGTTCTCCATTTAATTTTCTATTTGCTTCATCTAAGATGTTCTTTTCATCACTTAGTTGTTTTTCTTCTTCGTCAAGTCGCTTTTTGGCAACCCCGATAGCAGAGTTGTCTCTTCTAGATAGTTTTTCCTTAATCATTGCTGCGGCCTCCATTTTTCCTACTCTGATACATCTAGCCAATGGTGTAAGACCTTCGTCATTTTTAGCTAATAAATGAGGGACACGCTCAAGTCTATTAAGCAAACGCCAAAGCACATCTTTTGATTTTGGATAATAAAATACGGCTTCGTGCACAATGGTGTTTTTTCCACCGTCAACAACAGTCATATCAACACCGCTTTTACTAACAAGGCATTCAAACAATGCAACGTATTCAACAAGACGGTGCAACAATGGCTTGCCCATCGGGTCTCGCCATTCATTAATCTCCTTCGCATCAGCTGCATTTATCAGTCTTTCAATTTCACTTTTAAGAGTCCTTATTTTGTTTTGGACAGCAAGCAATTCAGCTTTTTCAGTATCAAGTCTCAAGGAAGAACCAAGCGTTTTTTGTTCTTTAAGAGTTCCTTTCGATAGCTCTTGTTCTTTCTTTTCCGCCAGTTCATATTCAAAAAGCCTAGCATGAATTTGATCGCATGAGCTTGTCGTGGTTCTTTGAGATTTCTTACATTGACGATACCCTGTTCCTAATAGGCCTATTACTCCTACTGTTCCTGCTATTCCAATTCCAACCTTAGCGCCTCCTGATAATCCAGATGATCCACCGGGAGGATCAATCTTTGGAGCTGTGCTTGAAGGATCTAATACAGCACCTGCACTTGATGAGCTATCACCGCCAGAAGAGCTTTGTGGATTACCTGCACTAGATGAACTAGTACTACCAGAAGAGCTTTGTGAATTACCTGTACTTGATGAACTGTCAGCGCTTGACGATGGGGGACTAAGACTACTGCTAGAAACGGGCGGGGCAATACTGATCATCCGCATGCCGTAGTCGGCATCAGACACATAAGCCACGCCGTTGGCCACTACTATATCGTTAAAATTAATATTAGGTGCATTGTACAGCACTGTAGAAACAGGATTGGCAAGGTCGCTTATATCGATACGTTGTATACCATAGCTCCCGCTCGCTAAGAACACGTAATTATCCGAAAATGTAATACCTTGGATATTCCCTAATACGGAACAACTACCTACCAAAACTGGATTTGTAGGGGTGCTAATATCGTAAATAACAAAATTATCAAGACCACTTGCATAAAGATACCCATTAGAAACAGCTATAACATTAACATTTGTCAATGGCTGAAGTTGGGTATTTTTAACTTGAGTTGGAGCAGAAGGATTGCTTACATCAAAAATTAACACCCCGTTTGTACCAACAGCGACATAAGCATAATGGCCTGCTACGGTAATATCCAAAAACGTGAAAGATGAATAACTAGAATAGACTGAGCCTTCTGCAATGGGGTTTGATTGTGTTGCTATGTTTACAATACCTAAACGACCATCACCAGAAAGTTCGTATAAATAATTACCCTGAATGAATATTTTTATCACTGCCTCGGAAAGTTTAATGCCAGCTATGGCATGTGGCGTGGCAGGTGTGGCCAAACTAAGAACGTATACATATCCAATACCAGAATTTACCGCAAACATATAATAACCGGAAATAGCAACATCATCGAAAGGATAGTCAAAACCAATTACATAATTATCTACTGGATTAATTGGATTTGTTACATTAAGACCATCTAACGTATAATAACTAGTATGGTAATAAGAAATGTACACATAATCACCATAAACAAGTACTTTTGAGCACTGACTTGCTGGATAGCCACCTAAATATTCTGCAGGCGCGAACTTCCTCCTCTTATCCGGCAATCTTTCTTTTCGGCTTAATGCTTTTTTAACAGCAGACGGTTGAGGTTTTTGTTCTGAATTTTTGCTGGGAGTATTTTTTAATGGCGGTGTTCTTCCTGATGCTACACCTGATTGCGTGGTCACAACATTAGGCGTTTCAAAACGTGATGGATTATAAGGTAATATCCCGGATAAACCATTATTTTCTGGCTGTAGTTCCAGCGCATTTTGCTCATTCCTTGAATCCCGCACCAGACTGCGGCTACCGTAAAATGCTCCGGTGACTAACAACAAGCCCGTAAAAATTGCTTTCCAACTTAAGCGCCAACTGCTTTGCTTTTTTTGGGTATTTGAAGATAAAGGTAACATATAAAATCCTCCAGTTAAAAAAGGGATTGGTTTCTTTCAAAAGGAATGGTACTAGTAGTGAAAAAAATGAAAATACTAAAAAATATGTATATTTTGAGGAGATGTTAATCTAAGTTTATTTTTGAATTTCTATATCAGGCTTACTTGACGCAGTAAATTAATTAGCTCAGACATTTTATTGCACTGTAATTTAGATTTTACATTATTAATATGTGTCTGAACTGTTTTTGGAGATGAGTGATTAGCTGCGGCAATCTGGGCACAACTACGGCCTTGAATCCATTCTTTAACAATGGCCATTTCCTGCCGTGTTAAATAGCAATTATATTCATCGATATAAAATCGTTTATATTTGGTTTTTTTATTAAAAGCATCCAGCAAATCAGAATCTATTACCGTTAATTTCTTATTTTCCTGAGGAGGCATTATTAATTTTGTTTTTAACGTGTCTTTAATGATAGAAAACGCTTTTTCATGAAAGTAATTTATAAACTGATGCAAAAGCTCAGTGTGACTTGCAAATAGCATATTAACTTGCACAGAGTCTTCTGCAGCAAAGTGATAAAGATTACAAGATTCTAATTTGTTACTAACAATAGTTATACCATTATTAGTTATGGAAAATAATTTTCTTTCTTTCAGGATAACATCTGACTCATTGATGTCAGACCATAATGTAATACTATTCTGATAGGCGCGCAATCTACTAAAATGGGCATGAGAGGAAAGATTATTTTTATAAAAGTGTTCTAACCAAGTCTTATTCTTCGAGAGAGATATCCTTGTGTTATCTTTGAATACTTGCGAAAAGTGGAAGTGATGAATACCTAAGAGTTTCAGTGGCTCACAAACCCGCTCCATGTCCTCGTGAGAATAGACTCTAAGTAACTTATCCACATTGTTTGCTAGCTGATTGTTCATAAAATAAATGTAAATTGTGCGTTAACACAACTTATAGTTATTTTCAGTCATTATCATCAGTAAAAAATACTTAGTGGGTTTTTATGATTTGGTTCAAACGGTTTTCTAAGGCAATATCAACAATTTCAGACTTCCGATTGCAATCTAACTTGTTTTTTATATTATAAATGTGCGCTTCAACCGTTCTGTTTGATATTTTCATCAATTTTCCTATTTCTTTAGCAGTTCGGCCATTAGCAATAAAAGCCATGCAATCCAACTCTCTTGTGCTGAGTGGAGTACCCGTTTTACTTAAAATTAAGGGGTAATTATCGGGTAAAATATTTTTTGGGGGTGCTTTAAATGATTTATCAGGGGGAACAATCAATCCCTCAAACTCTTCTGGACGATCCTTTATCCGTAAAATTTTATTTTCAGGTTTACTTGCGTTCTCGATCAATAAACTTGCTTTATCTCTAAAGAAATGAGTGAATTTATCCAAATATTCTAAATTGTTTAGGTAAAAGTTAACAATCCCAGAATTGCCGACAGTTGATGCAAATGCAAAAGCTTCGTAATAGTCAGGCTCTTGATAATTAATGCAGAGCATGTAATCAAACCCGAGTAGGTTCTTAAATGCATCAACACATTTTTTATATTTTTTTAAATCCATTGGAGATGAAGGTAAAATTTCTGACCCTAACAAGCTGAATCGCTCAAAACCACGTAATTCGATACCAGAAGGAGAGACCCCATGCACAAGAGAGTATAATAACCATTCAGGATGGCTGAATAAGCCAGCAATAGAACCATCATTGTAAGCTCGTGCATAATTAAAATAAGTAATGCCCGCCTTACGAAACAGCGGCTCACAAATAGCATTAACTTCGGGAATTACTTTCCACAGATAATGTTTTTGGTCGATAATGTTAGTCTTCATAGTCCATTTACAAAAAAACCATAGTACGCCCACGGATGGATGGTCTGGTGAATTCTAATTAGAAGCGCGACAGTCTAACAGTTTGTCGCACTTGGAGCTAGAATTCACCGCACCTTTTTTACTAGTATCGGTGTACTAATGCGACATATGACCTTCTTTGGTTAGGTTATTTGTGAGTCAATTCGTTAAGGTAAGAATAACGGTGCCACGTCTGGAATAAGGAATAACGTTATTCCTTATTCCAGACGTGGCACCGTTACTGTTGTAGGAATATCTTCATCCAATGATCCCGGAGATGGAGCCACAGCCGAAGCACTTGCAGAACTAACTAGTTGTATAGCACTAATGCCCAATTGCTTTTGCATGGCTTCGATATCGGCCATGACTTCATTATATTTTGGATGCTTTTTAGGATCACTATCCACTGCATATCGTGAAGGATGCTCGGTCTTTTCCTCTGCTGACAATTTTCTATTAGCAAGAGAAATAACAACCGAATTCCTAGTCAGTTCATAATCTTCTAAATAAAGTTCTCCGCGCGATTTATCTAACGATTCAAAATCAACACTGTAAAAATAAGCAGCAGCTTTCAAAGTATCGTTTGAAGTATCATTATCATCAGCATTGAGGGGTTGATAAAGTGTTCTTACTCGAGAAGGAGTCGTTGCACGTGACCAGCATGAACACCATCCCGTTATAACATGCAACCAGCTAGATTTATCTACATGAGTATGTTGATAAAACGTTCCAATCAATGAAAAGATTGTTGCGCGCGCTACTTTATCTTTATGATGTCCATATAATTTCATCAATATAGCACATAACCAGCTAAATTTTTTATATTGCGTTGTATCTCTTACATCTAATTTTTTTTGAAAAAAACCTTGTTGTCCATTAAAAAGATCTATCATAATCCTGGCAAAAACTTTCTGATCCAGAATATCAACGGCCGATTTCAAATCTCTATAAGCATCGTCAAATTTATCCTCGCTATTGGCCAATTTATTTAATGCTTTTTTGCAATTTAACACAGCTTGACAAATACGGGTGTTAGGAAATTTTGATCTTTCTACAGCTTCAACGTCATGTTCAATTCCAGCAGTTGTAGCACCCAGTTTTATCAGTTCATAAATATTCGCCGGATCCTTTATTGCTTTATCATAATTATGGATTATTTGCAGTTGATTCGATGCATCTTTAGCTTTTTGGCCTCTTCCGCGTATCGGTAAATTCAACATTTCTCGTATATCTTCATCATTTTTTCCAGAACTCTTATATGCTCCTATAGCTTTTTGTAAATCACCCACCGTTGCTGTTAAAATCAGGCAAGTTAATATTGTAAACTCTGATACCAACGGGTAGTCTTTGGCCAAAAGCAAAGAACTATCTTTTTGTAAACCAGATAATATTGATAATATTTCCTTTTCTATCCTGCCAGCAGGAAGTTGGTCACGTTCCGCAATAAGCAAATAATGCAATATGTGGTATTGAGCTTTTTCTTTAAAGGTTAAATAGGGGATAACTAATAAAATATGTGGCAGATAATAACGCCACCATATTGTTCCCGGATATCGTGATCTACTATCATTCTCTTCTTCAAAGCTAAAATGCAGTGTAAACCAGCTACCATTTGCTAAAAGTTTTGGTATAACACCCCCAAATAAAATTTCTGCATTGGGACTTAGAAGATACATTAAAGGAGTAAGTTGGTCAGAATCACGTTGATTAATCAATGCAAATAAACAACGTGGGTATTTTTCCTCAATTTCATCAAGTGCAGTTATAATAATAGTCGGATCATTTTCCCTAATTGCACGCTGAACCTCAATATGTAAAAAGTTTTTTCCTGGCCCTCCCGGTGGTTTAGACCATCCAGCCTCAGTTTTAAGCGCACTTTGTAGTTCTGCTTTCAGGCCTTCATTGGATATTAAATCCACATAAGCAATGGCCATTTGATCTGTATTATCAGCACCTGTTAACCAAGCAAATAAAAAACCATATATATTGTCTTCATGTAATTCTACTTTTGCCTCTATCTCTTTTTCATCCCATTCTTTTTTGGCTTCTTGTAATTTTTTCTTCACCGTTTTTATCAAATGTAAGGTGAGTTCTGGTTGATCACATCGTATAGTTAGATGTAATAATGTGCCTTGAAATTCACTTTCGTCGATATTAGCTGAATATTGTCTAACAAGATAATCCAAAGGCAACTGATCAATTATTTTTATAAGTTCTGCACGTTTGACTTCATCTTTAGAATCTAATTGCGTAATTCCATGTATTAGGGCGTTAGCTGCTTTGTGGAAATCGGTAATTTTTGGGTCGGCTGGCTTTATTTGAAACATGAGGTGTTCCTTCAAAAATCGCCTAATTTAGATAAGGTTGAATGTTAACATGAGAGATAATAAAGTGCAATTTTAAAATAAACGGTGCCACGTCTGGAATAAAGAATAACGTTATTCCTTATTCCAGACGTGGCACCGTTATTGTTGGAAAATCGTTACGCCGCCGGGCTATGTATATTTAATGGATACCAATAAATATAACGCTCTATATTTTTATAGTCGTCAGGCTCCATTAACGATGCTCTTTCGAAATCAATAATATTGTCTTCATCGGGAAATAAACTACGGCAATAACGTGGTGTTACATCATGTGGAACCAATCCAATATAATCATTTCCTGTTACCATGGCCAATATTTCCTCCGCAGCAGCCAAGTGCACAATGATACCATGGTCATAAAGCGCTAACGCCATTTTAACAGTTTCAACTACACGCACATAACTTGAGCCACCTAAAATTAATTTCCATCGACCATCAACTTCAGAAACATATAATGAAATATGAGTCGAATTACCACCTCGACAAATCTCCCATGGATGCCCACCACAACGCTTACTGTGATACCAATCCGAAAACGCTTTTGCTGAGTTCTTTTTTATTTCTGTCAATCCTTCATCACGCATATCAGCCATAATACGGTATTTTTTTACCGGAGATAAACCAGGATCAAGTTGCGAATAACGATTAGCATCATAACCAATTGCGCAATAACGAAAAAAATTATTGGCTGTCATCGTTTTCAATAATACCCCTTCTTTAATTTCGGGAAGTATTTTTGCAAGTTTATTAATCCTTTTTTTACCCAGCTTTTTATCAACTCTATTTTTTTCATAAATAACGCTCCAGTAATCAGAACGTTTTATGCGGCCGAAGCGATAACGCTTTGGTAATGTTTTTTCGAGAAATTTTGCATATACCGCTGAGTTTTTAATGATTGCTTGGACAACTCTATTCAACTGATCATAAATAAAATCCATTAATTGATGCTGATCTTTGATATCAATCTTTGTATAACCGCGCAAACCACCTTTCTTATCTATCATAATAAAATATCTATCAAATGACAGACAAAATTCTTTCATCTCCTCATTTAAATTAAAACCCAAGCGATACCATTTCGTTTTTTCAGGATATTCACCTTCCCATTCAAAACACAGTTCATCAGCCAATTCAGCTGGTTCCATCTCTTCTTCAGCAGCAACTATTTTTAAATAGTGCTTAAAAGAACCCGTAGGGATTGGTATCCAAAATGACCAAGTTACATCATATAAGTTCTTTTGTGGCTGAATTAACGAAACCATTTTTTTGAATTGGCCCAATTGTTTTTTGAGCGTGTTATCAACAAAGTCATCGCAATTAGAATGCCGGTCAATTTTCTTTAACAACTCATCAAGCTCATACGCGTACTGAATGTTCATAACTACTCCACTTGCCAAATATTACCAATTACTATACATTATCTTATTGGTAACAATCAAGAATCAATGGAAATCCTACGAAGAAGTTTATATCAGCGCTTAAGGGAGTTTATAGCCCAAGAAAATCCTGCTATAGGGAAACCCATAGAAGATTTACCACAATATCGAGATTTATTTATTCGCTTTGGTGCGGCGGGTTATGTATTGCGCTACCGGATACATTTGGATAGCATTTATATTGTGCATATACAGCATTATCGGGAAGTGGATTTTCAAACTCAAATGGGAACATCTTATGAAACGTTATCGTTATAAAGATTTTGCTAAAAATGAAGCCTGGTTAGTATTTCGCACCGACACCCAGATAAATGACCTGCCAGTGGACATCTATTTCTTAATGGAGCTTCCCAGCGGCAATATCCTTGCCTTTGATATAATAGAAACAGAAGTTGACCAAGCGCAAATTGATAATTTACTGCGACATGGCAGATCGCAAACAGGCGCTTTGCCACGCCGGGTAATCTTGGTCAAAGGAGATCCATCTGAATCTTTGTTGCAAAATTCAGCTAAAAAACTGCTCATTGATTTCGAAGCCGTACCCGAACCTTGCATTGAGGAACTTACAGCCCCGTTAAAACAATCCTTTGGCCAAGAATGTTATTCTCCCGCTTCGATTGGTTGTACTCCTAGCAACCATCCTATGGATGAATGCGATCGAGAAAGTATCAAAAGCTTTATACCGGATAGCTACGCTCCCTGCTCTTGCGCGTCAGGAAAAAAATATAAATTTTGTTGTAAGAAAATATTACGCGAAGTCACCGAAGCTATGGTAGCGGCAGAAGAGGGAAAACTAACAGAAGCTTTAACGTGGATTGCCAAAGCAAAAACTATTGTTGGAGAAAGCGCTGAAGTGTTATGCCGTGAAGCAATTGTTTACAGTTTTTTCGATGACAAAAAAAGTGCAGAAGCTCTAAACCAATGTCTGGCAGTAAACCCTAACCATCCACGCGCTCATTACATTCGAGGTATCGATCTTAAAAAACAGGGTGATTTACCAGGCGCTATTAAAGCATATGAAACTGCTATTGCTAATTATCCCCCATCAGATCATTTCCACTTAAACGAAACTTATAATAATTTAGGCACCGCTTTTTATGAATCAGGCGATCACGCCCAAGCTAAGTCCGCTTGGGAAAAAGCACTGTTGTTTCTCCCATCCGACAAGGTCGTAAAACGAAATCTTGATGAGCTTATCTATACATCCCCCCGCGCTCTTTAAACAAGGTTATCGCTGTTTTTGTGGTTATATTAGCCATATAAGATAATAAAATAGTACATAGTTAAAGGTAGCAGATCTTGATTTGTAGCATCTCAATCAAATGTTACAAATCAAGATCTGATCCCCATACTACGCCCCGATTCTCCCCATAAAATCAGATTTTCATATTATCTAATTCTATGCTATAATTCACTTACATCTATCAATAGGGGGGGGTTATATGTCTAGCCATACCATCAGTGCGACCCAAGCCAGTCGAACATTTTCCAACATCTTAAACAAAGTTCACTATCAAGGTGAAAGTTATGACATAAAACGCGGCAAAGAAGTCATTGCGAAAATCGTTCCTGCGACTGCGAAAAAATCGATTTTGAAGGTAAGTGAGCTCAACAAACTTTTTAAACGCCTTCCCTCACTGGAAAGCGGCGATGAAGAAATATTTAAAAAAGATTTAGAACAGATACGCGCGCAGATGAACACTGAGAGTAACCCATGGGATTAATTCTAGATACTTGTGTTTTAATCCACTCCGAAAAACAGGCTAAACCACTAGACTTTAATCAATGGAAATCCTACGAAGAAGTTTATATCAGTGTGGTGACTGTCAGTGAATTATTAATGTGCGTACAGCGGGCTAACACCGGGGCACGGCAATTAAAACGTTCCGCTTTTGTAGAAACCGCCATCAATGAAATCCCCATCATTGATTTTACGGCTGAAGTTGCACGCATCCATGCTGAAATTTATTCACACCTTGCTGAGCAAGGCCAACTTATCGGCGCACATGATCTCATCATCGCCGCAACGGCATTAGCCCATGGATACGCGGTATTAACAAGCAATCATACCGAATTTGGTAGAGTGCCCGGGCTTAAAGTGCTTAATATGTAAGTTCTGAAACGAGCAAAAGCAAAGGCGTTATATCTAGCCAGTTTTATTCCTTATTCCAGACGTGGCACTGTTGCCCAAACGTGGCGCCGTTGCCTCAAAAGACACCTTTAAAATAAATTAATTTTTCGCTGTTTGATGCGCTGTAATCATTGAGATCAACAGATCAAGCTCTGGAATGCTCTTCCGCCTTTCTTCAAGTAATTGTTTATTTAATACCCGCCTGTAGAATTCACGATGATCGTTTTTTTTAAATACTCCGCCTAAAGCGCTTTTAAGTTGCTTAATTTGTTCATCTCTCTTATCAGCTTCATACCTCGAACAAGGAGGAGCATATCCCAACGTTTTCAGTATCAATGATTCTACGCAAACAGGTTGAGAAACTATTAAAACGGGCTTCCTACGCTGGATGTTGTAAGTAGACTGAAGGTCTCGTAAAGCGCATAACAAGAATGAATCCATTAATTGCGGAGAAATATTCCAACATTTTGCAATAGCCCGTAGAGTTTCTTCATCTAAATCTTTATCCTCATCAAGCCATACAAAAACCAGATCTCGATCAATATATTTTAATGCAGAAAGAATAAGACTATTTGGAGTACCTCCATGTTTTGGGTTTTCCATAAAAGAAGTTAGGGTTGGATCGAGATAATGTTCTTTTAGATATTCCAAAAGGTTTTTTTCTGACTTTTCACCTTCCATGGTACCGTGGACTGATATTTTCCTTTTGCGTTTATTTTTTCCCATATCATAAACCACTACAACCAAGTAACATTGGGAACACCGCCGTAAACACCAGCAGTATATTTCTGAAAATAATTCTCATCATTCCTTATACCTTCAACACTATCTAATCTATAAATTTCTGTTTCAGATAAAACATTATTTTTCTCAGCAATAAATATCTGGGTCTTCGTTCTGTCGTTTAACAATAAATGACTATGAGTTGAAAAAATAAGCTGGGCATTATATGGGTTTGTTTCTTTATTTTCAAAAAGTGCAATAATTTTTTTTGCAGCATATGGGTGGAGGCTGTGCTCCAATTCATCAAGAACCACTATTCCCCCAGTTGATAAAATTGGTGATATCTTTAAAAATATCAAAATATATTGTTGAGTTCCATTAGATTCTTCAAAAATAGGCAAGCTAAAAATTTTTTGTTTAGAGGAATGAACGCATTCCAGAACTGAAATTTTTTCCTCTTTCATGGAGTTCTTTTCTATAAACTGTCGTTCAGAAAACTTAAAATCAGAAATTCCCAAATCTATCTCTTTAGAAAAACCAAGAACCTTTTTACATAAAACTTCATTTTTTTGTAACTCTCTAGAAATACTTATAAAATCAAAAAAGATATTGTAATTCATCATGCCTAATTGATTTACATTGCTAGTAAAGTTTTTAAAAAAAGATATTTCAGATAAATAACCAGTATCAATTAAACTAGAAAGTAAAGGCACGTTCCGACGCTGTTTAAATCTTATTTCATCTGATTCATTTATTTTTAAGTCAGTACGAGTATTAATAAAAATATTTTTAGCTTTACGATCTAAATCAAAAATAAGAGAAATACGCTCATTCTTTCTTTTTAATGATTCTTTTAAAACTTCTTCCCTATTAAACTCAATAGAGTATATATAAAATACATCATTATTAAAAAAATCTATTTCTATTTTTGTAGACTCATTTTTATGTAGCCCATGCTGATTAACAGGGATCTTGCTTTCCTTTTTTAAACTCGTATATGCGTTATTAATAAACCAAAAAAGAAAACTCATTGCCTTCAACATTGTTGTTTTACCAGAAGCATTGGCACCAATCACACATGCAACTAGATTTAATGAAGTACTGCCTTTTTGTACTTGGCGCGCCGAATCATCGAGAACATCTTTGGAAGTAATTTCCATTGAAATCTCTTGCTTATCGCCAATACTATAAAAGTTTTCAACTTTGAATTTTTTTAACATAAGTCACATTTTTAACGAAAATTTGTTGAAATTTTGAATTAATATACTCTTTTCAATGGATTAAGTAAAGTCAAAGAAAAATTTACCCATTCAAACTCCCCCTATTCCCCGCTGCCGCCGCTTCCACCCTACAAACATAAACCCCGCTCTTGGTTCTCCCATACCAATGACCACCCTGGCTGTGCCATATGCCAGTATTGGTGTTTAGCCAAACAACTTCATCGTTGGGGCAGTGGCTTTGGGCAGCTTGTTCAGTTGTGAACAGATGTAGGTCGGCGGCAATTGCCGATATAGGGGTAGAAATAGTAATTAGTAGACTGATGAGCAACAATAGAACAAAACGGAAAGCATTTAATCGTAAATCTTTTTTGAGTAATAACATCAGATTTTCCCTTCATTCCTTCGACACACCTTCGACACGCTAACTTCCTATTTTCGATCGGTATCGCCTAAGTTATTGATAAATAAAAGATTTTTGGTGGGCCCACTAGGACTCGAACCTAGGACCAAGGGATTATGAGTCCCCTGCTCTAACCAACTGAGCTATGGGCCCTGTGAGGGGCAAAAGGGGGTATTCTACTCCTGCTCTAAGAAACTACGCAACGGCTCTGAGCGGTTGGGGTGGCGGAGTTTGCGCAGTGCTTTGGCTTCAATCTGCCGTATACGTTCGCGGGTGACGTCAAATTGTTTGCCGACTTCTTCTAGTGTGTGGTCGGTGTTCATGTCGATGCCAAATCGCATACGCAATACTTTAGCTTCACGCGGCGTTAATGTCGAGAGAATTTCTTGCACCGCTTCGCGCAAGCCTTCGATGGTCGCAGCGTCAATGGGTGATAGCGCCGCAGAGTCTTCGATAAAATCGCCCAGGTGGGAATCTTCGTCGTCACCAATTGGGGTTTCGGTCGAAATCGGTTCTTTAGCGATCTTCAAAATTTTGCGAATTTTATCTTCCGTCAAACCCATAAACTTACCGAGTTCTTCCGGCGAAGGTTCCACACTGGTGGTTTGCAAAATTTGGCGCGAGATACGATTGAGTTTATTAATAGTTTCGATCATATGCACGGGGATACGAATCGTGCGCGCTTGATCGGCGATCGATCGCGTAATCGCTTGGCGGATCCACCACGTCGCATAAGTTGAAAATTTATAGCCACGGCGATATTCAAATTTATCGACCGCTTTCATCAAGCCAATGTTGCCTTCTTGAATGAGATCTAAAAATTGCAACCCGCGATTAGTATATTTTTTTGCGATAGAAATCACTAAACGCAAGTTAGCTTCTACCATTTCTTTTTTAGCACGGCGCGCTTTCGCTTCACCTAATGACATTTGCCGATTAATCTCTCTGATTTCAGCAATATTCATGTGGGTTTCTTCTTCGAGCGTGACCAATTTTTTCTGTGCGCGAATCACTTGCACGCTCATTTCTTTTAACGCTGCCGAATACGGTTTAGCAGGCGTAATGTGTTTATTGATCCATTCCAAATTGGTTTCATTTTTAGGGAAGGTATCGATAAAAAGTTTGCGCGGCATTTTTGCTTTGTTCACACACAAGTGCATCGCATGACGTTCTTGCTCGCGCACCGCATCGAGCAAACTACGCATTTTTTTGGTGAGCTTATCGAGTTGGCGCGGCACTAATTTAAATTTAATAAACGCATCGCCTATCGCTTTGTTTTGTTTGTCGGTCGATTTATGTTTGCGGCCGTAACGTTTTTCTGCGGCACGATATTTTTGATACAGATCGCGTAGTTCGGTGAAACGTTGTTTCGCCAATTCAGGGTCTGGGCCGCCATCGATATCAGCGTCATCGGCATCACCGGCTGCTTCACCCCCTGCACCTTCTTCGCCTTCCTCTTCTTCGGCCAATGCTTTAACGGGGAAGGTTTCATCCGCCACTTCGCCGACTTCACCCACCGCCACTTCTTCGGTGAGGTTGAGATCAGGGATTTCAGTAATCGCAGCCACATCGGCTTCTAATTCTTCTACTTCCGCCACCGCTACGGGTGGAACATTGGCTTCGGCATCGGTAAAGCCACTGATGATATCGCTCAAACGCATTTCAGAACGTTCGTAACGCGCATAGTCATTTAACACATCGGAGATAATTTCAGGGTATTGTGCCAGCGCGCCCAACACTTCGCGAATGCCTTCTTCAATACGCATCGCCAATACAATTTCGCCCTGACGCGTCAACAATTCGACCGTGCCCATTTCGCGCATATACATACGCACAGGGTCGGTGGTGCGCCCTAGTTCCGCGCTCGCCGCTGCCATGGCAGCCGCCGCTTCGTCCACCACCTCTTCGTCGGGCGGCGAACCTTCGGGCAAAGCACCTGATAACAGTAGGGTTTCAATATCGGGTGGGGCTTCATAAACGGGGATTCCCATATCGCCCAACATGCCGATAATCTCTTCAATTTGAGCGGTTGCTTCAGGGTCGATTTCATCCAGCAGAAAATCGCCTACTTCCGCATTGGTTAAAAAACCCTGGCTTTTGCCGTGTGCAATCAATAACTTCAATCGTGACTGTTGTTGTTCGAAATCCATGTTTTTTTGTACCTCGAAAAATAATTGATGACCGGGTTTAAATTAGCTTTACCCTATTATACACAAAACCACAGCCAATTTGCGAACTGAACGTATATTATATCTGTTGCTAGATTGCCCGTTTTGCGGCAATATTGCCATTCTTTAACAATGGTTATTTATAAAAAAGGTCGTTTCATGGCAAAAGAAGATCACTTAATAATGGATGGCACGGTTACCGAAGCCCTACCCAACACCGTGTTTCGCGTGCAACTCGACAATGGCCATCTCGTTACTGCCCATATCTCTGGCCGTATGCGCAAAAACTATATCCGCATCTTAAAAGGCGATCGGGTAAAAGTAGAGATGACCCCTTATGACCTGAGTAAGGGGCGTATTGTGTTTCGGGATAGGGATTAGCTACCCCTTAGGCTGCCGCCACTGCTTGCTCATCAATGACCAAATGCAAGCTGTCATTGGCCACCGTCAACAATACCTTACCACCATTGGCCAGCTTACCAAATAACAACTCTTCGGCTAATGGTTTTTTAATTTTTTCTTGAATCAGTCGCGCCATTGGTCGTGCGCCCATGGCGTGGTCGTAGCCATGTTCACTCAACCAGACCCGTGCAGCTGGCTCCAACTTTAACATCACGCCTTTTTCTTCCAGTTGCGCTTCTAATTCCAAAATAAATTTATCGACAACTTTTTCCACCGTGGCAGAATTTAAATAATCGAATTGAATGACGGCATCCAAACGATTGCGGAATTCCGGTGAAAACACATGCTTAACTGCTTCCATATCATCCGTTACTTCGTTATGCGCTTGAAAGCCTATGTGACCTCGTTCCAACACTTCTGCACCGGCGTTGGTGGTCATGATTAAAATCACATGACGAAAATCAGCTTGACGGCCATTGGTATCCGTCAACGTGCCGTGATCCATCACTTGCAATAAAAGATTAAATACATCGGTATGGGCTTTTTCGATTTCATCCAACAATAATACTGCATGAGGATGTTTAGCGACTGCTTCCGTCAGCAAGCCACCTTGATCAAAACCTACATAACCAGGAGGCGCGCCGATTAAGCGTGAAACGGTGTGACGTTCCATATATTCCGACATATCAAAGCGAATTAATTCAACGCCCATTAATTGCGACAACTGACGTGCCACTTCAGTTTTGCCAACGCCGGTAGGCCCTGCCAATAAAAACGAGCCAATCGGTTTTTGTACTTCACGCAAGCCCGAACGCGCCAACTTGATAGCAGCCGACAACATCTCGATTGCTTTTTCTTGCCCGAATACTTGTAATTTTAAATCGCGCTCGAGTGTGCGTAGTTTAGTTTTATCCGATGACGAAACACTGCGTGGTGGAATGTGTGCCATGCGTGCAACTACAGATTCAATTTCAGCCACGGTAATTAATTTTTTACGTTTATTGCTCGGTTGTAACGCTTGAAAAGCACCTGCTTCGTCGACCACATCAATGGCTTTATCGGGTAAAAAACGATCGGTGATGTAACGTTCTGCTAATTCTGCGCTAGCACGTAATGCTTGCGCACTGTATTTCACATTATGATGTGATTCAAAGCGGCTCTTTAAACCTTGCAAGATTTCAATGGTTTCGTCTACTGAAGGTTGTGGCACATCGATCTTTTGAAAGCGACGTGAAAGCGCGCGATCTTTTTCAAAGATGCCGCGATATTCTTGATAGGTAGTAGCGCCCACACATTTAATTTCGCCGGTGGTTAATAACGGCTTCATTAAATTAGAAGCGTCCATCACGCCACCCGATGCAGCACCTGCGCCGATAATGGTATGGATCTCATCGATAAATAAAATAGCGCCTGGGTCTTGCTTCAACTGCCAGAGCAGTGCTTTAAAGCGTTTTTCAAAATCGCCACGATATTTAGTACCAGCCAGCAAGCTGCCTAAATCTAACGCGTAAACGGTGCTATGCGCTAAAACAGTGGGTACTTGGCCTGCGACAATCATCTGTGCTAAGCCTTCGGCAATCGCGGTTTTTCCTACACCGGCTTCGCCAACTAATAGAGGATTGTTCTTGCGGCGGCGGCATAAGACTTGAATTAAGCGCGACAGTTCTTCTGCTCTGCCCACCATAGGATCGATACGGCCTGCTGTGACGCGTGCATTGAGGTTTATCGTATAGCTTTCTAGCGGGCTTGCGCCGGGGGCTTCTGCATTTGGTTCGTCATCCAACACATGACCAAAATGGTGCTCATCTGGCTCGCTGGCCGGTTTAGCGGCCAAGCTATGCGAGACATAGTTCAATATGTCTAAACGGGTGATGTTTTCACGACGCAGGAAGTAAACCGCTTGGCTGTCTTGTTCGCCAAAAATGGCAGCTAAGACGTTAGCGCCGTTAACTTCGGCCGCTGCACTGCCCGATTGTACTTGGAAGATGGCACGTTGTAAGACGCGTTGGAAGCCCGGCGTAGGCTGGGTTTCTGATTCGGTGTCAGTAGGGGGTAATAACGGCGTAGTCGCGGCGATAAAGCTGCCTAATTCGAAGCGTAAACGGGTCAAATCGGCGCTACAGGCCCTTAAAGCGGCGGCAGCTGATGGGTTATCTAGTAGTGCCAGCAATAGGTGTTCTACCGTTAAATATTCATAACGCTTCTCGCGGGCTTGGCGAAACGCCTGGTTTAGGCTTTGTTCTAGGTCTTTGCTTAACATAACACGACTCCTTCCGTTAATAATTAACTACATGCCAGTGTTTAAAAAATAAACACCTCGAAAAATTACATCCTTATAATTTAACCATAGACGATATTTTGAAATTTTGCCAACGCCAGAGAGCGTCACATATGCGAAATAATCGCGTCGCCGAAGCCAGAGCAGGTGACGAGGGTTGCGCCGGGCATGAGGCGTTCGAAATCGTAGGTAACGGTTTTTGCTTCGATGGCTGCTTCAATGCCTTTGATGATGAGATCAGCGGCTTCGATCCAACCCATATGACGCAACATCATTTCTGCGGAGAGAATAATCGAACCGGGGTTTACTTTATTTTGCCCGGCGTATTTAGGTGCAGTGCCATGCGTTGCTTCAAACATCGCAATTTTATCGCTGAGATTAGCGCCGGGTGCAATACCAATACCACCCACCTGCGCAGCAAGTGCATCAGAAATATAATCACCATTCAGATTCAACGTGGCGATCACACTGTAATCTTCTGGGCGCAATAAAATCTGCTGCAAAAACGCATCGGCGATGACATCTTTGATCACAATATCTTTACCATTTTTTGGATTTTTCAAAACACACCAAGGGCCGTTATCAATTAACTTAGCCCCAAATTTTTCGCGTGCAACAGCATAACCCCAATCTTTAAATGCGCCTTCGGTAAATTTCATAATGTTACCTTTGTGCACTAAAGTAACTGAAGAACGATTGTTATCGATCGCATATTGAATCGCGCGCGTGACCAAACGTGTAGTGCCTTCTTGCGAAACTGGTTTAATACCAATACCACAATGATCAGGAAAACGAATTTTTTTCACGCCCATATCGTTGCGTAAAAAAGCAATAATTTTTTTAGCTTCTGCTGTATCAGCTTGCCACTCGATGCCCGCGTAAATATCTTCCGAGTTTTCGCGAAAAATAACCATATCGGTTTTCCATGGCTCTTTCAACGGACTTGGCGTGCCTTTAAAATAACGCACCGGACGCAAACAAACGTATAAATCTAATTGCTGGCGCAATGCCACATTGAGCGAACGAATACCACCACCGACCGGTGTGGTTAATGGGCCTTTGATCGACACCACATAATCGCGCACAGCGGTTAACGTTTCGTCGGGCAACCAGGTATCTTTGTCATAAACCTGGGTGGCTTTTTCACCGGCATACACTTCCATCCAAGCGATTTTACGACTATTTTTATAAGCTTTTGCAACAGCGGCATCAACCACTTTGCACATCACGGGGGTGATATCAACACCAATACCGTCGCCTTCAATAAAAGGAATAATTGGGTGCTGCGGAACGTTTAACGATAAATCAGCATTGACGCTAATTTTTTCAGCATTGCTGGGAATTTTTATATGTTGGTAGGTCATGAATTTTCCTCAATAGCATTTTTAATATCAGAATAAGCGATGATATAAGCACCTTCGCCTTTTAAATGTGCAGGTAAATTTTCGAGCGCAACTTGCGCAGCAGCGCGTGAAGGATATTGCCCATAGGTCAACACAAAACGCACGTTACCACTTTGTGTGTGAATTTTATAATAATGCGCTTCACTGCCCAATTGTTTATCACGGATAAAAGACAACACATCGTCTAATACACGATCTTCGGTCAACTGAATCGTATAACCATGACGATTTGCTGTCACCGCAGGTGCATGATTAACAGCGGGTGCGGGGCTAGCAGCAGGTACAGGGTTAGCAACAGGTGTTAAAGCATCAACAGTCGGTGCGCCTTCAGCAGGAATAGTAATCACGGAAGCTAAATAATTATCTTGATTTGCTGCTGCAACAGGTGCAGGAGTTGTAGATGCAGGAGCCGCATGAACAACACTATCAGACGCCGATGCCGTCGAGATAGGATCTAATTTCACTTCTGGTGATTTTTGCTGCCTGAGTTGATTAACAAGCGCCGATACTTGCGTCGTTATTTTCGTAGCCATTCTTGACGCCATTTTTGTTATTGCGCTGGCAGTGGTTTCTGATTGTGGTTGCACAGCAGCCGTCTTGGTATCACTCACTGTTGCTATCAACAAAGATTCCACACTCGGAACTGCAGTAATAGGATCCGCTGCTGGTGCAACGAGTGGCGCAGTCGGCGTTGGTGCGGCAGATGTTGCTACATTATTAGCATCTGCAGTCACCGTCGCTACTTTAACTTGCGGCGCGGGTGTTTGCGGCGGCGGCAAGATTACAGAAATAACTTTATGTTGTGCAGTGTTGGGTGTTGTGGATGCAATCGGTGCAGCTGGTGCTACCAAAGTTGCAGCCGGTGCAGGTGCATCATTATCAGCAACAGCGGAAGATGCGGCGGTGATGATGGTTTTATCATTCGGTACCGTGTTGCTATTAGCCGCCAAATTCATTTCTGCTTCTGCCATTTTTTCTTTGAGTTGCGAAACTGGCACTACCGAAGCAGTCACAGTAATTTTACCGGGCGTTGGCGCAGGTATTGGATTAGCAGCTTGATTAGAATTAGACACTACATTACCGTTCTTAAATGGGTTTTGCGCCGGGCTTGGGTTTGCAGGCAACACGGCAGCGGGTTGACCACTATCATCGCTAGTGTCAGTTGCACCGGCATCAGCAGTGGGTGGTAATGAAGTCACTGTGGGGCCAGCAGAACCATCCGCATTCGATTGCGGTGAAGTTGCTGTTGTTGGAGTTGGGGCTGGAGTTTGTGTTGGCGCATCTGGCGGTGTAGTCAATATGGAATTCGCCGATTGCATCACCCCCGAAAAAGTCACTAATTTTTTAACCGTGCCTTGCGTCAACACCACCCCATTTTCATCGATACTTTGGATATGAAAACCATCGGGCAATTGGCCACCAGTCACTACATCAAAGGTTTGACCATTCTTTTTCAAAGTGGCGGTCCATTGGCCATCGCCTTGTTGACCGGTATAAACCAAACTATAATCTTGTGAGTTTTGATCCGTATTCGTGGCCGCAGCGCCTGCGGTAAGATCATCTGCACTACCGCCGACAATCTTGGCCGTATCTTGACCGGCTTGAATCGCATTGCGTTTAGCAATGGCAATAGCCTCGTTGTCTTCGGCAATCATGCGTTGTAATTGCGCCATTTGATATTCGTTGACCAAGCGTAGGTATTCCGACTGACTGTTGGAGTCAGGGTTGACCGCCGTTGTTTGCCCTACGGCGCTGGCGGGTGTGTTGCTCAATTGCGCAGAAACCGCTGCAGCTGAATAATGTTGTTGCTGCATTTGCATCGCCCCAACTTGCTGCTGCATAACCACTTTACCAGTCGCCGGGTTGCTCGCGCCCATACCCATGAGTTCATAAATCTGCCAGACCAAAACCAGCAAAATAACCACTAAAGCGGCAAAAATCACTTTTTGCTTTGTATTCAGTTGTGTGAAGACCATAGCGTATTTCCCTGAGGTTAATTACCTAAAACTGTTAATTGAATTGTACCTGATAATAAACCATTTGTAAGATTCAAAGTCGAACTTGTTAAAACTATTGGCAAGCCAGATAATTGGCCCGCCACCAATTTCAGCGCCGCCGGTGACAAATTTTTAATTTCCACCGTCACATCGGTTTTTTTAAAATAACCTAATGCGGTTTCCCCATTAATTGTCACACTTTTTTGTGGGATAACCTGCATCATACGATCAACTAACACGGCCAGCGTGGCCTGGGTGTTTAATGGCACCTTATCCACATTGCTGCGATTAAACATCGGCAAAGTAAGATACATCGTTGCCCCATCTCGATTCAACTCCACCGTAATTCTATTGGCTGCCGCCCATTTTAACAAATTATCGAGCGAACCGCCTAGTGAATGCACCTCAACCGAGGCTAAATTTCCATTGTCATAAGTCACGGTAACCGCTTGCCAACCCGGCAAACTATAAAGCAGCACGATAGCGTTAGCCAGATAGCGCAATTGGTTAGCAGGGTCAGGCGTTTGCATCGCATCCAAATAGTGTTGGGCAGGCAACTCCACTTGCACCGGTTTTAACGTTGCCGTGGTGGGCAATTCCTCCACCCACCAACCAATCAACGTCAGTAACACCAGCCCAAACATAAGCGCGATGAAAATACGCAAAGGCTGATCAATTTTCAATTCACTAATCGCTGTTTCAATCGGTAGCAATTGTAAATGTGGGTCAAGCGCTAAAGTAGGAAATAACGCTTCTGTTAGACGCGAAAAAGAATTAACACGCTCAGTATCTAAAACTAATTTGCCTGCCCCGGGATGATCGCTTAACGGCGTATCGCCACACACATACACACTAAAAGATAAAGGAGTTGCTGACAATGTCGCTAATTCTTCTAATAAATCACGATGGTTTATTTTATTGTCTAAAAAAACTTTGCCATCGATGACAATCACCATCAATGTATAACCAGCTTCTGGCAATTCTTCGCAATAAATTAAATTATCGGGCTTAGCAAAATGTTGCCAAATTAAATCACCCAGCAAATAACCCGCATCGTGTGAAAACACCCCTTCATAACTACCATCAGGCTGTTTAAAAAAACGGGCATAATTACCATAATTTTCACTGAGTAAGCGAATTTCCTTCTTAAACAAACTGTGCCCGCTCATTTGTATCGTTTCGCGATAAGGGCGTAGCACAAAAGGTGTTAAATCACCCCGCAATAACACACTCATCCAGTCGTGTCTCCCACAATCGTCGGCGTAATGATAACAATAATTTCCGTATTATTTTGTTGTGCACCACGACCGCCGAGCGGATCGATACCAAAGTAAGAAGCTTTATTCGTTTCATTCGTCACTTGTCTAAAACCTGCTAACACCAAGCAAGCACCGGAAGGAACCATGGTGCGCTGGTTAAAACTCTTCGAACTCACAGTCGGCTCTTGAATCGAAGCCGTACTGTTTTGCGTACTAGTAGAAGTACTACCCGAAGTACTACCACCAGAAGTAAAGGTGGTCAAACTATCGAGATTAGAAAGTTCACTGGTGAGCTGCAAATAAACATCGCGCCCCATGATCTTTGGCAACACATATAAAGTAAAACCAGTATTCACCACACCGGGCGTTAACGAAACTTGGCTGCCCACATTCACGGTATTCGTGGTAGTTAAGCTCGCTAAATAAGTTTTTTGTGTAGTGATAGCGATCTGCGCCACTTGGTTATTTAACGTCACCACACGCGGTTGCGTGACGACACTTAAATCACCTTGTTGTTGTAACGCAGTCAACAATATTTTATTTAACCCGTTACCTAAAATTCCCCAACCTAAACCGGTCGGTTGAATCCCACCTAAGGCAGTAGCATCGGCACCCAGCGAAGTAAATAATGTGCCGTCAACATTACCACCCACGCCGCCTTGTGCTTCGATTTGGCCTTGAATCATGTTCCAATCAATGCCGTAGGAAAAAGATTTATTTAAATTAATTTGCAACACTTGCACTTGCAAAACAACTTGGCGCGATAAATCTTTATTCATGCTCGCCAAATATTCAGCGACAGTACTCACATTTTGTGGATGGTCACGCACCGTAATCGTAGTGGTCGCTTGTGAAACCATCACTTTGCCATCGGGCGACAACATATCTTTAATGGTTTTTTCTAAATCGCTCCACACCGAGAGGTTGCCCTGCATATTGCTATATTGATTACCGAGCATTTCACCGGTCGTTACATTCGCAGAAGAAGTGCCTGCTGCCACATTTGAATAATTTGGATTGGTGTTGCCTGCTTGACCACCCATCATGTATTGCGATGCACCCGGCACAAACGAAACGTCAAATGTTTGCGTCACAAATTCTTGCCAGCTCACGCTATTACCTTCCACGGTATAGGCATAACCCGAAATCGAAGCGAGCTTATCTAATGCACCACGAATGGTGCCGGTATAATCAAACGACAGTGGCACATTGCGATTCATATCTTCTTGATAACTCATCACAGCGCCCGTTTGTTGTAACGCTTTATTCACCCAAAAATTAAACGGCATACTTTGGCCGTGCATGGAAATAGAATTATTCATCCACGAAGGTTGGCTATACCAACGCGCAGGTGGCAGTAAAGCAGACATGCTAGTTGGGTTTTTAAGTTGCGCAGCAAAATCGCGATCACGCGCAGCAGTAATTTTGGCTTGTACATCAGCGGTATTATTATTAGTTGTGCCATACAGCGGCAAACCACCCGGGCCACAGGCCGCTAACATTCCTGCCAGCACTAAGCACAGCAAAAATTTTGACATCTGAGACAAGTTCATTTTACTTCCTCTAAATAGGTGGTGCATTATTACATACATATCTTAAAAGATAAAAGCACTTGTTGTTTGAGAGCTTGTAGGTGTATAGCAACTTACTGTGGCGAGGAGACTGCCTGCACCAGAATAAAAACAAGTGCCAGGGCAAGAAGGGCCATTGACCCAAAACTTTGGCGCACTCGTTGCACTTACATTACTTAAATCTACGAAAATAGTATTTAGAACAGGATGGACACCGCCGGATGAGGCGTAGGTGGTTAACCCTACAAGGGTCGCATTAATTTGCATTGTCATACCGGTGGGACAAGTTGGAAAACTTTGCCCATTAGCTAAGTTGTAGGTGCAAACTTGGGCATTACCCGGTGGTTTTTGCCCATTTCCATTATCCGTACAAGTGACAGGGACAACCCCAACAACAATCGGGCCGGTTTGTGTTGGTGGCGTAGTACCTCCGCTACCCGGAATAGCAACAGATGCTGTTACAATAAATGGGGCGGTAGAAGAAGCCGGAGGCACTCCATTCGGCAATTGCCCGGCAATACGCTGCCCAATAACTTGAGTAGGAACGGTGATTTGCACACCAAAATAATTAGTTCCCGAATTAGGCCCACCGCCAGGGGGCGCGGTTGGAATGACAAACACATAAGGCGATACAATATTATTGATGTACCAGGGCGAGTTATCGATAGTTGCTGGTTGTACATAAGAAACGTTCTTTGGAGCGTTTGTTTTTTGGTTACAGGTTGCGACGGGATTACCGCTCGCATCAACGCCTTCTAACTGCGCTTGTGCGTAAGCGGTGGGAGTGGGTTGCGGATTGGTCACGCCCTGCGCAGGCCATGCGCCACAATTAACGTAAAATGCTTTCGCTGCTTCCAACCACTGTTGCATTTGGATCGATGTTTTGTCGACACGCGAATTTAGGATTTGTTGTTGATAGCCATTGGCGACAAATACAGTGATTACTGCAACGACGGCGAGAACCAGCAATATTTCAAGGAGGGTGAAGCCTGATTGCTTAATATTCTTAAATGTTAATTGCCGCATGGAACACCTATACCCGGACCTGATATTTTAGGTTCGCTTTTAGCAAAAGATTCTAAATCACCTTTCATCAACCACAAATTCGAACTCACGCGCAAGCGCGCTGCCATCGGGTCAGTACTTGGCGCTGATCCGCCGGGATAAATCGTGCCTATCGCATTATGAATAACACTCATATCGGGTACTCGCGTCCAAGTAAATACACTACCACCACTAGAAGCATCTGTGCCCAACGTGGCTGCTACTTGGCTCAATTGACCGCTCGATAATTTATCAAAGGTTGCACTCACTTGTAATAGATATATAGTTGCCGAAGGATCTTGCACCACACTCACCGCTAAAGGACTTTTTCCCCATGGGTTTTGCGTGGCCAAAGCACATTGACTCAGACTGCTAAAACCGCCGGCTGCCGCTAATTGACTACAAGCCAACCCTTGCGGCGGCGTAATTGAACTGCAATTTTCTTGATAATAAGCCGCAGCCGCCTGCAAGAGCATGCTCACACCTTGTTTAACAACATTGGCGTTCTTTTGCCATTGATATTGTTGATACATGCGTAGGCTTAACACCCACAACAAAGCGATGATGGCCAAAACCACCATCACTTCTAACAAGCTTATACCTTTAGCTCTCAATTAAAAGTAACCGTATAAGCGCCACTTCCAGTAGCCGGGCAAGTCGGTACTACAGCCGTCATATTAGCTAACTTAGGGTTTACATTGGCACAAACCAAAGCTGGTATCGCTGTAACAGTTAAAGTATACCCATTTGCATTAATAGCAAGCGCAAGTGTATTACCCCACGGATCAACCGTCGCACTCTGTGGCAAATAACCAGGAACTAAATTCGCGTATGTAGTATATGTGCCGTTAGCTGTTGCGTAACTGGTTTGCGCAGCCACAATCGACGAGATGCTGTGTAACAAAGAATCGGATTGCGAACTGATCTGCACCACGCGATATAAACGTGTCGCTAATACTAAAATTAATGCGATTACCGCTAATGACATCATCACTTCTAATAAGCTGATACCACGTTGGTTTTTTCGATTGTTAAAATTTATCATAAATAAAATTCTCCACTGTAATTAAAATTAAAATTCACTAGCCGCCTCCCAATGTCATCCCTACTATATAAACCGACGAAACTAGATAAGCAGCCAAAAAAGCGCTGGCGACTAACAACAATGCGCCGACTATTTTGCCAATACGGTTTACTTCTTCCATACAATCCGTTGCTGCTTTACGCCCGCATCGTAATAAAGCATGTTCAAACCCTTTACCTTGCGCGATAACACGCAAGCGCATTAAATCATTGTCATTCAGTAACCCACTGTTGAGTACTTCCGCAATATTTTCTTTGCCGCCGCTCAAACGATATTCCATCGTTAAAATATGCGAGAGCAAATACGGGTTTGCACTTTTCCGTAAAATCTTTAGTGCTTTTTTAAATACTACGCCATTGGTAATTAATAATCCTAACATTTCCATAAAACGTGCTGCGGTCAAGCGACGATACAACGACAGCATGGGGAAATGATCAAACAATACACGGCTTTCGCCGATATAAGAGTGCAACAACCACAAGATGCCCCAGGTTATTCCCCCAAACACCAACAAGGTCAACCACCACCAGCTCTGCACAAAGTTCGCCATCGCCACGGCCATCTGCGCACTGCTTGGCCATTCGCTCACTGGCTTAATACCAGCAAACGAGTTAAATACCGAATGATTAATAAAAACCATCACCACAAAACCTAAACACATTACCACAATCGGGTAAATCAAAGAGTTCGCTAACATGGCTACCGCATCGCTACGGCGTGTAATCGACGCTGCCGCTGCTAACATACTTTGTTTTAGCGTACCGCCCTCTTCACCGGTTTGCACCATTTCAACAATGTGATCGGGGAACCAACCGCGCAAACCATCGGCAAATTGTTTGCCCTCTGCTAATTTTATCAAAACGCCATTCGCTACTTCTGTTAGCAAACCACCCGCAGTTTTACTAACAATTTCAACCGCTTTGTTCACTTGAATACCGTCTTCAATCAACGCAGCAATATCTTCCAAAAACGCTTGTTTTTGTGCGACGGTAAATAACCGATGTTTAACGCTCAGTTGTAAATTATAATATAACGCCTGCGCATTCATTGCTTACTCACTATACTCTTTAGCCATTTTAGCAGTAGTGCCGTAAATCATTTTATGCGTTTGCAGTGCCGACAAATCACCAATTAATTTTTCAGCGTCAACCGGATCGCAAACACCTTCGCTGACCAAACGTAACACTTGATCAGGGTAACCACTCCAACCTTGTTCTTTTAAATATTTTTCCCAACCCAAAATATCGCACTTTTGAATAAAGTAGCGACTTTGTTCATCGATCCAAATTACTTCGGCAACCACCGTGCGACCACTAATGCCAGTATGATTACACAGTTTGCAGTGCTTACCGCGCACGTGCACTTGTGACAATTTATCACCGAACACTTCTGCCCAACGTTGCAAATTAGGTTGGTGCGCCGCTGATTGTGTCACCGGTACAGCACACTCCAAACACAACTTTGGTAGCAAGCGTTGGCAAATAAGACATACTAACACATTGGGGTCACCTAATAAATTTTGTGAAATGCCCATATCGACTAAACGTGTAACAATCGCGGTGGCATTGTTGGTGTGGATGGTTGAAAACACCAAATGACCAGTGATAGAAGCGCGCATCATCACCCGTGCGGTGTCTTCATCGCGTAACTCGCCTAATACAATCACGTCTGGATCCATACGCAATGCGGCACGGCCTAATCCGGCAAAATCGCGATCTTCTTTTTCAGTATTCACTGGCACTTGCGTGGCGTTGCTGATTAATTTTTCGACCGGGTCTTCGATGGTATAAATTTTGCGATCATCGCTGATCATTTGCATACACGCGGCTAAGGTCGTGGTTTTACCAGAACCGGTAGGTCCTGCCACTAATACGGTGCCATAAGGCATTTGGGTCGCGCGATGGATCAATTTAATTTGATCAGCGGTATAACCTAATTCATCGAGCGTCATCGATTGTTCGTGACCGGTGGTTAAAATCCGCATCACCACATCAAAACCACCGTGCGCCGGTAAACTGGCTAAACGCAAGCGAATGTCCATGTCTTCGATATGTAAAGGCATCGAAGCATTTTGTGGCACTAGCGGATTAAAATGGGTAATCGCGTGATCAGTCTCGCGGTTAAACGCTACTGCAGAAACTTCGCGCCCCACGCGAGCGGGCCATTCGGTGTGTAAATATAATTCACCATGACGACGAAAACGCACATAGGTGGCATCTTCACGCACTTCGAGATGAATATCACTGATTTGTTCGCGAATGCCTTCAGCCACCAACATGCGCAAACGTTGTTGTTGTAAGCTCACGCTTTGTGGATCACTGGTAGGGTCAAGGTGCTTATCGGCTTCTTCGTCTTTGGCACCTGCGAGCAATAAACGCACCAAGGCACTGGTCGTTGGCACAACCTTGCCCGCACGTAGGCCTTTGCCACCCATGACGATTTTGCAATTTTGTACGCTACGGGAACTGGGGTTGCTCGATAAAATTAAACCGCTGCGCATCACCACGATGTCGCCTTGTTTTTCACACCAATCCAGCATTTCTTGCATGGGGTGATCTTTGGGGTCTAAATCAGCATGAGAGGTATATACTTTGCTGCTAGCAATAGCAGCAAATTTGCTTAATTGTTCCAATTCTATTTGACTTTCTGTCGACATAATCTCCACCCTGTAAATACCGAATGACTACCTGTTCCATCTACTGATGGCACACATTACCATATATGACCGGTCATTGTCACACTACTAAGCTATTATGACAGGTGATTATTAAGGAAACCTTAAATCTTACATCTATTTTGAAAAATATTTTCTATAATAGTGCGCTTTCTTAATAAAACCTTAAGGTTGGCTGGGTATACTAACAGTACATTTTAAACGTAATTAGGAGATTAATTGGATGAAAACGCAAATCGAAAGTGTAGTGCAATGGGTAGGGGTCAGCGAGCTTGGCATAGTTTATCCCGGCAAACCGGCAGAATACCAAACTCCACAATATCTAGAGGCTATGCGCAAAGTGAGAAAGCATTCTACGCTTGGCACTCATAATGAGGCAATGAAAAAGACCATAGGCACGATAGCGGGTATTCGCCAAGGAACTGCGCAAAAAGTAGATGTTATATTAGGAAAAGATGAAAAGGAGGTTGATATTGTAAAAAAAGCTGATATTCCAGCAGGAAATGAAATGATAGCAAAAGCGATTGCTAATTTAAAAGATGCTCACGGCAAAGAAGCCGCACTGCATGGTATTAAAGATGATGCGGATCTTGATGAAGACGCCACCTCCAAGCGTGCACTTAAAAAAGCGTTGAAACGTATTTTGAAAAAGCAAATTCTCCTTCTTGAACTTGATCTTGCCAACATTTTGCCTTTTTTAAGTTACATCGTTCTCCAGAGCGATAAAATTGCTAAAAAAGATCAAGATGAATCTGCACTTCATCCAGTCGAAGAAGATCATTTAAAAGAAGCTATTACATTAATCAGGGCGGTCAGCCGCCACTTGCTTGACTTTAAAGAAGAGTTAGAACGCCTAGAAAATGATAGTGACTGGATTCAACCAAAAGATGGTCACTTCTTTGCTACGGCATCTGAACAAAGACTAAGACAACAAGCCGAAAACCACGAAAAAATAAGCCATTTACATGAACTGGATCTGGGAGAAGACACTGAAGAAAAAACCGAAGTCTCGCCAGAACGAGCTGAAAAAATAAGGGAAAGCAAAAACAAATTTAAATCCATAAACTTTGAAATGGCTGACCTGGCGGAATATATTGTCAATTTAGATGTTTTTCAGCCAGCACCTGGAGCGGGAGAAGCAAAGGCCGCTGTTCCAGTACCAGCTGAGGCTGTTGCAATAGCTATAAGAGAAGGTGATGATGAAGATGCAGCCCAACCAGATGATGTACAGCTAGATGGCATAAATATTGGAAGAGGAGAACAAAATGAGGCATATCAACAACTCGACGAAAAAGGAGATGTTCGAGAACTACGATCCGCAGATGATCTCAACAAATTAAAAATTAATATTGCCCGCGCCGCACGCCGCACAGTTTATTCTTTAGCGATTAACGGTAATATCGAATCAAGTTCCTGGTTTGATCATCGCTTTTATTTCCCCGCTGGGCAACAAATAAAAAATGACTTTTGTCCTCAGTTTGGCATAGGTGAGTTTACTTATCTTGATTCCGCCAAACATAGGCCGCAGGATCCAAAATTTGTTGGAAAATTTATTAAAAACGAAAAACAAACAAAATTAGCCATGGACAAATTGGTTGAAAAACATGGGGAATTTCCACATGCGCCGCCACAAGATGAAGTATCGCGCTTACAGCAATTCAGCAAGGCAGCAGTTACAACGGTAGGATTGTTAACTCTCGCTGGTGCTGTAGTTGCTGGGTATCTGGCAGGGCCGCAACCAGTATCTGGGGTTGCTCCTCTGCCACCGCTTGCCGATATCCCCACTACGCCCGTGGAACCTGTAGATGTCGAATTGCAACCATTAGACCCAGCTGCAGTACAAGATTATCTATTGTTAGGCGGCCCAGTAATTGCGGATTCCGTAGAAGGTCAATTTAACAATACCGCTGCGATTGCCCTAGCTCTGTTGCAAACTGTGGTAGGTTTCAATCATGCATTAAATCTAACTGCCAATTCTACCAACCAACAAATTGGAATAGCATACAATAACCTAGATACGCGCATAGATACGGTTAACGCACGCATTGAGCATTATGATACTCGGTTATTACTGTTAATCATGTTAGGTATCGCTGCAGGTTCTTTTTTATTAGTAGCCGGAATTTGGGCGCTCACTCGTCGACGATCTTTTGAAGGGCGCCCCAGTTATGGCCCTGGTGCGGTTTCCACACCTGATGACGTAGTGGTTCCTTACAAGAGTGAAAAATTTAGAAATGATACACCACCTTTGGTTTTACCTGAAGTAGCCGATCCGTCATTATTGGATGAAAAAGTAGCTCCACTTGACCCTGCTCTCTCACCTCGCAATGGAGGAGGAGCTAGCTCCTCCTCCTTACGCCAACCCATTGCTTGGTTACGCGTGTTGTATGATCCTAAAGAATATCAAGCGGCCGTCGACAAACGCCAGGCCAGGCTTGCGGGTAGAGATATTTCTGCTGAGACAGATGCGGCAGCAATGCGACATCAAGAAGCTGTTAAAGAACGTGGGCAAATGTTGCACCATCATCACTTAAGACCAGTAGGTGCTGCTGCTGTCAAGATGGATGAAAAATATCGTCAAGGAGAAGATGGAGCCAATACAACTGCTGCACCCGGTGAAGCAGGTGAAGTGCTATTAGCCTTGGCTCATCGCAACAAAGGTTTCGTACCACCATCTGAAACATCAGATGAGAAACAATCTCTAAGGGGCGGCAAGGGGAGCAGCAAACGGATAAGCAGTACCAGTTATGGAGCAACAGAGGACAGTTTATCGTCTAGCTCTTCTTCGAGCAGCAGCAGCGCAAATAACGCCAGTAACTATGCAACTCGTAGTGCGCATGACCCTAGAGCTACTACTGGTTTCGGTGGTCGTCGTAGTGGTGGTTCTGCAAGCAGTATGAGTAGCAGTAGCTCGAGCACTAGTGCTACAGGCGGTACCCCTGGTAGCCCGTCATCATCTGTCACTCATTATACAGAGTTTGTAAAAAAATAAACTCTTCAAAATTCTGAACAATAACCTAAACACCGCTCCCTTAAAAAGGCGCGGTGTTTTTTTATTTTCTTCAATATGTTTAGTATAAATAATATTCTATGCCCAATATTATAAATTAATAATTTTTCCAATATCACCTCTTGTGGCTGACAACAAATATTTTTACTTCATGTTTAATTCTCCGAAATTCTAAAAAATAGAATTTTCTACCAACTATTTGTAGCATTTAGAAAAAGGAACAAATCATGCTAAGCACTAAACCTAAAACTTCATCTGCTGAAAAAAACACCCAAGATAAAAATCTTGATACGCAAACTGCAACAACTGAAAGCAACGCAGAGGATCTCAAGCCAGTTACTGTTGGAAATGATGTAGCTGGGGCGATAGAAATTTTTAAGAGTTTAGTAATGTTTATTGTTCAGAGAGTTTTACCCTACAGGGAAAATGTACTAAATATAGAAAAAGATAAAGCGAATATTATCCCTAAATTAATAGAAAATCTGGGACAAAAACCTAATGAAAAAAAATCAAGTCTAGTGGGGAAAATATTGGGAACCGATATCCCAGACTATTTGATTGAAAAAATCCAGGATATTCTAACGCCATTGTGTGTTGATAAAAAAACCCCTAAATATAGGCGCGCAGCAAGTAATATACGTAAGCAATTTATAGAACAATTAAATAAAGAAAAACAAAAAAATGCCAAACGTCTTTTATCACTTGCTGTAGAAAATCTATCAAAGCTGCCTGAAGCTGAACCATTCAAACGGATCGAATTTGTTTTTTTTGATGAAGCGGCTAGATTGCATTATTATGCAAAGAAATTAGAAACACAGGAGCATGAAAAACGTCATGCTAAGATGGTTGATGTAGTCAAAAAACTCATAGAGTTTATAGTAAAAACTTATAGACCATATACTCTGAATGTAGATAATATAGAGAAAAATAAAGCAGCTATTGTTGCAAATCTAATAAATAATTTCGGTGTAGCTATTGATAAAACGAGAATTGATATGCAACTCGACAAAGCAAATTATTTGATAGGTAAAGTGCAAGAGATATTAACACAATTTTGTACCATTGATTCTGGCATAAACACAGAAAGGGCTGGGATGGTGAAAAGTAATTTTAAAAATAATCTACCTCTAGATTACAAGCGCTTAAATATCGATCGTATTTTAACAGAAGCAGCAAATAGATTGTCTGATCCAAACGGTAAGTTGTTATTTAAGGATATGGAGCTTTCATTTGGAACAGCAATACCGAATGACAATCAACAAGTAGCTGTCACTAGCAATGCTCTTGCAGCCGTTGAACAAAAACCTACACGCACTGCGAAACCATCAGGAGACGTAAGAGATAGAATAGTAAAGAAAGGGTATACCGTTCCAGTATTTGCGCACCGTCCTCTATACTATTATTCTGGGAGTAAAGCTTCCGCACAATCAGGAGTTGCTAGTGGTTCTGGTATGGGAGCGGAGCTAGGTGAAATTTCAAGTGCGATATCTAATGCATTATCCTCTCGGGGAGGACAATATAACATTACTATCAGTTCTTCTAGTAGTTCTTCGAGCAGTTTGCCTTTTCCATCAGATTCTCAATCTCAACCGCCTGACGTATTAACGCCTTCTGTTGAACAAGGTGCCCCTGTTGTTGAAGGGGTTTCAGTTACAAAACCAGTAGCTGGTACAGAATATAAACAGGAAGGAACAAAAATTGTAGAGGCTGTTAAGAAGTTTATAGAATACTTGGTAAAAGAAGTGCCACCCTATTCGAATAATAAAACTAATATTGAAGATAGGAAAAATCAGATAATTAATAATCTAATAAAAAACTTTGGGGCAATCCAAAATGACCCTCGGTTAAGTAAACATGGCATGTTGCTATCAAAAGCTACATATTTTATTGATAAAACACAAGATGTGCTTTTCCCTTTTTGTATTGCAAAAATTCCAACCCCAATTAGGCCTAAATCTGAAAACATTTTAAGTGAATATAATGTATTCTCTAATATTACTAAGCACCTTGAAACTGAAACCCTTTTCGCTACCATCGCTGAAAAACTTTCGAAACCTGAACATTCACAATCCTTCATTGAACAATTGAAAGCCATTGAATTTTCATTTGCAGCAAAATCTACACGCACTGCGAGTCAAATTTCTTCGGCAGCATCTGCGACACCTGCAAGAACTTCTGCAGTCGCCCCTCTCCCGACATCAGAACAAAAACAAACAACTACAACTTCCAGTGATAATACAGATTTAGCTACCTCACAAGCACAGCTTGAATTGCAAAGCAATTTACTCAATCAGGCACAGACACTCATCGCTTCACTTGCCCAAAGTAAAGAAAAAATTGATGCGCATGAAGCGGAGCTTGCTGCCCTGAAACTACAAATGTCAAAAGTAAGCGGCGCAGAATTGGCAGCATTAGAAGGTCGCACCAAAGAACTGCAAGGCGTACTTGAAAAAGAGAAAAGCGCGCAAGCTGCGGAAAAAGAACGTCAAACTATTTTTGCAGATGATAAACTGAGTGATTATTACTATGTTTTTATTTTGCAATTCACTAGTGTTTATATGGCCTGCCAATCTATTTACAGCAAGATGGTTGCTAATGGTACACAAACAACTTTGGAAACCATAGCGGATGGTGTCAACACCGTCGGCTCACAATTCACGGGGATTGGTTTATTGACGAGTTTGGCAGCTGGAGCTGTACATGCTTGGGAAGGACGAGATAAAAAATTAGCGGTTAATCGCATGGCGAATTTTTTTAGGGGTATTGTTGATGCTGATACTATTATCGAAGCACTTGCACGTAAACTTACATTAACTCTTTGCGAGCAAATAAGAGAACTTGCCGTAGAAAAAACCACCGGTGTTTTTAGTGCTGTGGTTGGCAAACTTAAAGAGATTAAACGCGCAATCACTGTCGATGATATAGACAATGCCATGAAGCAATTTTCCGTAACACACGTAAAGAAATTGTTAACTGCAATTATGCAAGATAAAATCTCCTCGCACCCTACGTTAGCTGATCTCGATAAATTAGCGGAAGTTATAACTCCTGCTAAACAAGCAGCAACAACAATTTCACATGCTAAATCATCTGAAATAACAGCAGGGCCAACGGTGAGCATTGAACAGCCCGAAGAGCATACTTTTCCATCCGGCCGCAGGTATACAGCGATAATTCGTAAGATGGAAGAAAAATTCACTCGTGCCGAAGAAGAAAACGCCAAGGTAAGAGAAGAATTAGCTGCTTTAAAAAAACAACTTCCTAATACTGATGCTAACGCTGATGCAGGTGACGGATTAGTATTCGCCACCAAGGACGGAGTAGCTCCCCATGCCCAACGACAGCAAGAAAATATGCTTTGGCAATTGCAAAGTCGCATGCAACAGCTTGAGACACTAACTGTAGTGCAACAAGAAACCGTGGCAAACCTGGGCGACCAAGTTGATGGCCAACAAGCACTATTAGGTCGTTTAATAAAATAATAATTTTTATCCCTTATGAACGTTTACGGGAGCAGCAGAAGGAACACCACTTGCATTAGACAATCCTGGTCTTTTAGCTTCAGCTTGACCTTTTTTTGGTGGCGGCAGCATTAATTGTTGTGCAGTATATGCAACAGGTGCAATTGGAGCAACATTAGGAACAAAAGAAAGTTGCATTGTATTAAACAAAGATTTACGGTTTGGATCAGACAATATGACTGCTGCTCTAATTAAACAATTATTGATATCTAGGCTTCCTTTATAAGCTACTGGTAAATCAATTCTAAATTTACTTACTATTTGCACAGCTTCACCTTTCATTTTAATAGAAATCCTATCATCACAAAAAAACATTAAGACATCCTGCACTTTATCAATCAAATAGTATGCTTTACCGAGTGATATATCACGTCTAGTTATTCCACTATTAGGAGTCACGCCAAAATTATCAATTAGATTTTTAATAATAGTAACTTTATTTTTCTCTATATTATCTACATTTTGTGAATAGGGCTCATAAGTTTTTACCATAAACTCTATTATTTTTTTAACAACATCTATAACTATAGCATCGTCACCCTGTGGAATTATTGCAGGGGTAGAAGCTACGCCACCCGAAGTATGACGTATTGGCTGAGTCCTGACTAACTGCTCTCTTTCTGCGCGTTTTTTTTGTATAGTTGTTTGTTGACTATGTCTAGAACTATGCTGTGTTAGTGTTTTTCCACGCGTAACTCTCCTATTAAAACTCTCCGGCTCCTCCCCTAACAACTCTTTCATGCTTACTCTAAATTGACTAATGCTGAGTTCTCGTTTCATTTCAGCAGGCGGGGGTGGTATTACTTCGGCTGCGACGGGTACTTTTGGTTTTACCACTACAATAGGTTTTACTATTTCAGGCGGTTTTACCGCCATAACTACTGGCGTGGGAGCTACAGCTACTTTTTCAACGGGTTTAATTTTTGCAGAAAGTTTGCCGATGATGCCTGTGGCTTCTTCATTTTTACCTTTTTTTTGCTCTCGCGCGGTATTACCAAGTAGCGCCCTGATTCTTTCTTGTTCGGCATTAGGTTTTGTAATACTAATTTTTTTACCGATCATTTGATCGACAATATTGTCTCTAATCTTTTCTTTATCCTGACCCGTAAAATCCACAAAGGCCGATCTTTTATGCTCTTTTTCATCGGTATAATTTAAAATAATGTCCACAATGGTCGCAAGCACATAACGCTTTTGGCCATTTTGCGGAAGAATAATACTTTTTTCAGCATTAAAATAAACACCTCTTAATTCTTGCTCAATAAATTGGGCAAATTTAGGCGTCCTAAGTGGGAGCTGGCATCCTTTTCCTTCCTCATAAGTTGCAAAATGGGGATCTTTTTTAATAGTTTCATAGATAGCAGCTATTAATCCTTTTTCACCCATCAGCTCTTCATGAATTTCTGATTTTTGTTCAGGTGCTTTAACGACAAGCGCATTTTGCTCGCTAGCTCGTTTTTCGACAATAGCTTTATCCGCCACAGGTTTAAGTTCCGCGCTTTTAGTCGCCACAGATTGATACCCACAGAAACCAGCAGCAAAATCATAAAGATCTTCTACAAACGCACAAACCATACGAGTAGCAGCTACAGAAGCGGAAGCAGGGCCGCCTAGTGTAACAATAGTCGCATGCACACTGCTGATAACTGCGTCTGTTAGGTGCTGATTACATTCAGCTATTTCACCATCCGCGTTAACTGATAACTGTGCAAATTCTGCTGATACTTCATTAGAAAAAGGCACTTCATCATCTTTAAATTCCCGCAAACCCGCATCTACCCTAATCAGCTCGTCTTGCGTCATCTTTGCTGCTCGTTGCAATTTTTCTTGCTGCGCAACATCTTCTTTTTTGTTTTCAATTAACAGTTGCCACTCTAATGCTTCTATTTCTTCTTTTTTTAAAAAAAGATGGCGTTGCAATTTTTGAACTTCAATAAAATTTGGACCAACTATGCTTGATTTTTGTAAAATAGCTAATCGTAACGTGAGTGCTTGTAACTTAGCTTTATCTAATTGAAACGCTGCTTTATCAGCCAATGTTGGATTTGCTTGTGCTTTTCTCTCAACTTGCTTTTTATTAAAATCGAGGATAACCTCTATAAGCTCTCGTTGTCTTATAAGCGATTGTTTTTTCTTTAATAGACCTTTAGGATCAAGCACTGAAGCGTCAAACTTCTGCTTAAGTATATCCACTAATATTGTGTCAGTATTTGAAGCTTGTGCAACTTCTTTTTCTTGTTGTTGCAATGCACTTTCCATAACAGCTAATTTTGGTCCATTTGCTTCTAGCTGCCCATTTTTATTGGCAAGATCCTGTTGTTTTTTTGCAACACCCTCAACTACCTCTTTAGATTCTAACAGCACTGCTTCCAACGCTTGTTGTGATATTTCTGGTTTTATAAAAACAGAGCCTAGACTTCTAGCCCTTGCAAATCTTTCACGCTTATTAGCATCTTCAGTTGTTTTTTGGCCAATTTTAAGAGCATCTTCTAATACTTTAATTTCATTTACCAAGGTTTCATTAGCTACTCTCAGATTATGAACTTGCATACGTGCATGTTCTAACTCTGCTTTTTTTATCTCTAGCGCTAATCTGGCTTTCTCAAGTTCATTGATTTTATTTCTAATAGCATTAAATTGATCGACATTATAATGGCCATCACCAGATTTTACATGCGCAACCATAATATCTTCTAATAAAGCTTGTGCAGTATATTTAACTGTAGCGTCATCACTATCGGCTATTTGATATTTTTGCAGTGTAAAATGCTCAGCTATTTCATTTTCCCTCATGCTTCCAGATACTGTAGATCTATTTCTTACAGAGGTTATTTTACTACGCACCTCTTCAATATAAGCCCGCACATCCTCCTCTATGAGAATTTCTATGCGTGGAACTTGGTTTCCACTATAGCTTACGTGGGCTTTGTGTGCCTGAAAGCTATATTGCTCATTTAACAAATATTTGAGTTGTTTTAGTTGCGCATCAACAATATGTAAATAATATTCAGCACGCCTTAATTCGGGAATCGCATTTACATTTAAGCTAGCTAGTTTAATTTCAGCTATTGATTCAAAATCATTAATTTCAGCAATAAGATTATCAATTTTTTCTTGTAAAAATTTTTCATAGGTCGCAATTTTTTCATCTAAGTTTGCAATTTTCGCCAATTTATCTTTTTTATTTGGTTTTTTTTCTTTTTCTACAGCTGGTTGCTCGTCTTCTTCCTGTAACAAATTATTCACTTTTTCTTCTAGGGTGATTTTTTCATCTTCGTAGCTTAATTTGGCATCTTCTTTGGCTGGCGTGACGCGTGCTAATTCCTCACAAACATTCATGGTTAATTGATAATTTTTGCTGTGATTTAAATTCATTACCACTTGCTGGCGCACTAAACGATTTAGGTCGGGTACAAAAATCAGGTTATCTAATAAACAGTTGATAATATTTTCATGCCTATCCTGTTTTTTACTATTAGGTTTTGATTGCAATAAATCTGCGATTTTAGCGGTTAAAACATCGACTAATTGCGCTGCTGGTGCAACCCCACCGCGATGCTGTGCCGCACCTAGTTTGATTTGTACCGTGCTATCGGGCGTTAGCCTTAGGGCTTCAAAAAGGGCTAATACTAATTTTGGTATGGGTTTAGCATCTGATTGTTGATATAGGTTTCTAAACTCTTGAATTGTCAGAGCAGTTGACACTAATTCTTTGGGTATTTGTTGCTTTGGATCTCCCACCTCTTTTTTAATTTCTTCACGCTCTTCTTTCACTATTCCCTCAAGTACTAATCCTACACAAATTTTATTGAGAACTTTGAGAATGTTAAGGTGGCTATATTCAACGAAAACTACGTTCTGAGGACGTTCCTTATCATCAGGTTTATATTCAGCTTTGTCACCATTCTCCCTGATATAAAATTGTTTTTTAACTTTTTTGCGGCGCATGACTCCATCTTCATCCTTTGCCTCAATCTCTTCATAATCCCCAATCAAATCCTTACTTGATGGGTCTTCAGTTAAATCAGCATCAACCGTATCATCTCGGCGTTTTTGTCCACTAGTTTTAAGCATGTATTCCGTTTTGCCTGCGAGCTCGGCTGACATATTTGAGTCGAGAGAACCCTCTATGGTGTCTAAAAGCTCTTTCAAAATTGGCTCAAGCACTTTAGATTCAAGCCCCGCTATGAATGCCGTTACTGCCCCCTGACGCTGATCAGGTAGTAAACCGTCAAACTTTTTATCTTTTATTTTTTGCTGTAAATGTTTATAAGGAATTGCTTCTAATTTTTGAATTAACTCATCACGTTTAGTTGCATCCTTAGGATCATCGCCGTGGATTATTTTAGAAAATATCAATCTTTCTTGCGTTGTGCTCACCATACCCGCCTCACCATATAACATTACTATGAGGCAGTTAAATAACGGTTTATCCTTTTGTTGATAACACCAATTAATAAAATGCTTTACATACATATGAATTCACTCCAAAAAATTAGACGCAAAAATAACGAGGATTTGTTAGTGACTAGTATACACACCCAACCTTAAGGTTTTATTAAGAATAGGCTGAATTGCTTGGTTTTATTGCATCCGCCAATGTATTATTGTATAATATTTTATTCATTTAAAGAATTAAAAACTGATAACTATTCAGCTATTATTATGAAAACAAACATTAATGATTTACATAGCATAAAACCACCCAAAACAAGGCTGCACGGTAGCCGCGCCAATTGGGATGTAGCCTTTAAAAAAATGGCCGACCTAAAAGATGATGACTTGCTCATTCCCGATGATTTAGAAAATAATTGGGATAAAGACGAATGGCTATCTTTTTAAGATAAATCGCGGGTACAAATAGCAAACCCCCACTAAAATGCTATAATAACATCTTAACTAAATTTTGGATAAATTCACTCATGTCAACCACAAAAATCTCTCTTGAACCGTTGCAAAAAGCGCTTGCGTCTTTAGAAAATGCTCTTAAGCAACCGAAAAATGAATTTACCCGTGATGCAACCATTCAACGATTTGAATACACTTTTGAATTGACCTGGAAGCTGCTAAAACGCTATTTAGACGCAGAAGAAGGCGCCCAAGAATATAACATTAAAGACTTATTTCGGACCGCCGCTAAACATGATCTGATTAAGTCCGTGGACAACTGGTTTACCTATCATAAAGCACGCAATTTAACCTCACATACCTATCATGAACAAACTGCTGAAGAAACTTATGCTGCAGCTAAATTATTTGCCCACGACGCCAAACAATTGTTAACTATCTTAGAAAAACGTTTAACACATGCAACTTAAACCGCAAGAACGTCAATTTATAAAAAAAGTCCTGCAAGAGTTTTTACCAAAAGCAGAATACCGCGTGTTTGGATCACGTTTACACGGCACTGCAAAAACATATTCAGATATTGATATCGGGGTAGTTATGACAGAGCCTATCCCCTTGGCTACTTTAGCTTTGCTCGAAGAAAAGCTCTCCGAAAGTGACCTCCCTTATAAAGTTGACCTGGTCGATTATCAGCGTATCAGTGAATCCTTTCGCGCCATTATCGATGAGAAATATGAGTTATTGTAATTGAGCTTGGATTTAATGCTATAATCCCCCCAACTCAACCAACCCGACACGACTATGACTATCAGCATCTTTAACTTATTTTCTATTGGTATCGGCCCCTCCAGTTCACACACTGTAGGGCCAATGAAAGCGGCGCATGAATTTGTGCACACGCTGGCCGATAAAAAACTCATGCCGACAACTGCACGTGTGCAAGTTGATTTATACGGCTCACTGGCGCTGACCGGCAAAGGCCATGGTACTGATGTTGCTATCTTAAACGGGCTTGAAGGTAAGTGGCCGAAGAAAGTGGATCCCGCCCATGTACCCGTGCGTGCGCAAGAGATTATCGCGCAGCAACAAATTAATTTGGACGGTAAACATAGCATTCCATTCCACGAACAAACTGATTTTCTTTTACACCAAAAAGAATTATTGCCCTTGCACACCAATGGTATGCGCTTTTCCGCATTCGATAAAAATAACCAATTATTAACTGCACAAGTTTATTATTCTATTGGCGGTGGTTTTATTGTCACTGAAGAGCAGTTTGGTAAAGAGTTGCCAGCACCTGCTGTGCCTTACCCTTTCAAAACTGCCAAAGAATTATTGCAACAGTGTTATCAAAATCATTTAACCATTCGCGATGTCATGTTAGCCAACGAACAAGCGCTGCATCCTGATAAAGATATTGCCGCCGGTTTATTAGAAATCGCCGCTGCCATGCGCGATTGTATCAATGCCGGTTGCCAACATCACGGCCATTTACCCGGCATTTTAAATGTGAAACGTCGCGCACCGGAATTATTTGCCAAAATGCAAACTACTGATGCAAAACCCAGTGAAGATACAGACGTGATGCATTGGCTAAATATTTATGCCATGGCTGTGAATGAAGAAAATGCCGCTGGTGGCCGCGTAGTCACCGCACCGACTAATGGTGCAGCGGGAATTATTCCATCGGTATTAAATTATTATCGTAATTTTTATCGCGGCGCTGACAACGATGGCATCGTTACTTTTTTATTAACCGCTGGTGCAATCGCAATTTTATATAAAACCAATGCTTCTATTTCCGGCGCAGAAGTCGGTTGCCAAGGTGAAGTAGGTGTCGCTTGTTCGATGGCCGCCGCCGCGTTGACCGCAGTGAAAGGCGGCACGATTGCGCAAATCGAAAATGCTGCTGAAATCGCCATGGAACATCATCTTGGCATGACGTGTGATCCTATCGCTGGTTTAGTGCAAATTCCATGTATCGAACGCAACGCCATGGGTTCGGTAAAAGCCGTGAATGCGGCACGTTTAGCGTTAGTTGGTGATGGCCAGCATTATGTATCACTCGACAAAGTGATTGCCACCATGCGCCAAACCGGCATCGATATGATGTCGATTTATAAAGAAACTTCACTCGGTGGATTAGCAGCGAATATTCCGGAGTGTTAATCAGTCCACTTCTTACTATGCCTAAACCACACATCCAACAACGGCAATAAGCAAAATAATGCAATACCGCCAATGAGGATTAATTCAAAGCGCAACACACTACCGATCTGCACGCCGGGCGGGGGGAAGAAACCAAAAGCAAAAGTCGCTACGCAACTAAGAATACCCAAGCCTGCTACAATCCACATGCCCGCATTACCGCCAGGAATACGGAATGCACGCACTTTTTCGCTTTGTTTGTAGCGTAAGCAAATAGCCGCAGCAAACATAAAAATATAAAATAATAATGCTAATTGCGCTGTCATGGTGCTGAGGATCCAATACGCACTACTCACTGTCGGCATAAAAATAAATAAACTGGCTAAAATCGTCACGATCAACCCTTGCAAAATCAATAACCGACTTGGCATACCGTGTTTATTCACTTTTTGCCAACGTGCGCCAATTTCATTTTCTTGCAAGGCAATCATTAATCCACGTGTTGGGCCGATGACCCAAGCTGAAACCATGGAAAAACTGCCTAATACAATTAGCATTATAATTACCGGTATAAAAACACTGAGATGATAAGTGCGAAAGAAAAGCTCATAGGCGTCGGTTAATCCTGATAATACACTCAGTTTATTGGCAGGAATCACCACGGCGATAGCTAACGAAGCTAATATTAATGTGCCCAAAATTAATAACACCGACCAAAGCAATGCACGCGGGTAATTGCGCTCAGGGTTTTTAACATCCCCCGCATGTACCGCTGACATTTCTAAACCCACTAAACCAAAAACCACGGTTGTTAAAAACGCAAGATTATTAATTGAAGTTAAATCAGGGAAAAAAGTTCGCACTGAAAAAGTTACTTCACTGTGTTTGCCCAACATAAACCATGCTACGCCCAAACCGGTTATCACGATCATAGGGATTAATGTGCCCGCTATTGCGCCTATAATACTGATTGAGCTGGAAATTTTTAGTCCTAAACAGTTCACCCAAGTAGCTAACCACCAAACTACCACCACGACAATAATCACATACGTTTTATCATGCGCCAAATTAGGGTCGATCAAATAAGCCAGCGTTGCTGCGATAAAAGAAAGAATAGTCGGATACCAAATCACATTGTAAATCCATTGCAACCAAATCGTCATCAAACCCCAATGCCGACCAAATGCGGTACGCGTCCAAATATAAACACCCCCGGTATTCGGCCATGCTGTTGCGAGTTCCGCAGTCACCAGCGCAGTCGGAATAAAAAATACCAACGCAGCGAGAATATAAAAAAACACCAGCGAAAAACCAAACTGCGCACCAGCGGGCAATGATCGCAAACTATCAATGGCGATTACATTGATCATCGCTAAACGAAAAACGCCCAGCGTTTTTTTCAGGGTGTCTGAAGAACCAGATAATTGCATGTGGATGATCTCTTATTTAGGGGGATGTTTGCGCAGTTGTCGTGTTTTACGCAATGTCCATAAGGTAACTACGGGGCCGGAAAGACCATAGCCAAAGAAAATAAGAAATAAAACTTTGGGTGGATCTAACGATATCAAAACAAAAACAACAACCATAATTAAAATAGCGACAAACGGCACGCGCCCTTTTAAATCTAATTGTTTAAAACTGTGATAGCGAATATTACTCACCATTAAAACTGCGACAAGCACAGTTAACAGTGCTACCAAAATCGAAATATAACTGCCTGGAATGGCGTATTCATTGCCCAACCACACCATGCTAGCAATAATCGCCGCCGCCGCTGGAATAGGTAATCCTTGAAAATAACGCTTATCGGCAATACCCACTTGGGTATTGAAACGCGCTAACCGCAATGCGCCAGCCGCCGCATAAATAAAAGCCGCCAACCAACCGAGTTTACCTAAGCTTGCCAATGACCAGCTATAAACCACTAAAGCGGGGGCAATCCCAAAGGAGGTAAGATCGGCCAAACTGTCGTATTCAGCCCCAAACGCGCTTTGCGTGTTGGTCATACGTGCCACACGGCCATCGAGAGAATCCATCACCATCGCGACAAAAATAGCGATAGCAGCAACGCTAAAACTGCCTTCCATCGCCGCCACAATAGCGTAGAAACCCGCAAATAAACCGGCGGTTGTAAATAAATTGGGCAGCAAATAGATGCCGATACGGGGTTTTGAATCATCAGATTGGAACTTCATAGGCATAAGGTTTGCTCCATTTAAGGTCTTGCCCCATTAAAGGGTATCTGTTGCTGGGCGTCAAGGCTGAAATAGGGGTCACATCTGGAAATAGGACAACCGGCTCCCTGGTAAAAAATAAATATATCGGCTAGAATATAAGTAATACCGTAATACGTAAGGAGTAAACCATGCTCGCATCCACTATCACGATCAAAGGCCAGACCACTATACCTGCTGAAGTACGTAAAGTTTTGGGATTGCGCCCTGGAGATTTAGTGTCTTTTGAGATTGTTGACCATAAGGCCGTGCTCACTAAAGTGGATCCTTTTGACCGCATGTATCATCGCGCTTTATCAAATACATTGTCAGAATGGGATTCGTCAGAAGATGATGAGGCTTATAATGACTTATAATCCTTTTTCAGTAATTGTAGTTCCTTTTCCTTTTACAGATAAAGGAAATGTAAAAAGACGACCCGCATTGGTGCTCAGCAGCTTAGAACATCAAAAACAGACTGCGCACATTACATTGTTGATGATTACTTCAGCAAAACACAGTGCTTGGCCAAGTGATTATTCTATCAGCCATTTAAAAGATACCGGGCTTACCTCCCCTTCGATTGTTCGACAAAAAATATTTACTATCGATTCTAAATTAGTTATTAAGCACATCGGAAAATTGTCAGCAGCGGATCATAGAGAAATTTTAAAGCGTTTAAAATTACACTTTAATCATTAACCGATAAATAAGATCTTCTGAACCCTCCTTACAAATAATGTAAGCCTTCCACACCCCCCGCCTTCATGTCATTTTTTAATGCTATACTTTAAGCTGAATCAACTATATGGAAGGATACAATATGGATCCCTCTAACAACGTGCCTCCTCCCTCTTCCGTGGGTAGCACGCCATCCCCTAACGACATACCTACCTCACCTCTTACGGCTAGTACAACTTCTATGCCCAAAACAAGCATTAATCTTGAGGAAGCAAAGTGGCAAGAAAATGCTAGTGATAGATTAAAATTTAAAAATATTTTAAATAAGGCTATTGCAAAACTTTTCCAAAATGCGGCAGCGTACAATGCGAATGATACAAAATTAATGCTAAAGGTAAAATTAAGTGGTGAGGTAGAGTTAGCTTTTGATGACGGGTATTATGACGAAAAATATATTTCTAAATTAGAGGATGAAATTTTCCAAGGGCAATGCATGGGTATAACCATCTTGTCTTTATATGCCATCTGGTTAGAACATCAGCCCATAGCGACACAGGAAAAAACCAGCAAGGAAAATCGAGATGATTGGACGTGGTTATATGGCCTATTTCAAAAAATAGCCAACAGAGGCCTCATTGATTCTGAAGATGAAGCTGAAGTAATTGCAGAAAAAGAAGATATCGAACGGTTTGTATCATTACTGGTTTTTTACCAAGACGTTTCTAAGCTGCTCCCTATTAGCCAATATGAATTTCAGACGTATCTCGATCAAGCCAACAGTACGGCCAAGCAAGCAGTCTTGTTAGATACCAAAAACAGATCTTTAAATAAAGAATACACGCTAGCGATCGTCACTACAAAAAATGATCTTCAGAAAAAAAGTAACGATAGTTCACAGGAATCAAAAGAAAAAGATCCACAAACAACCAATCGATTTTTAGATGATTTAGTGAAAGAAAATAAACTAGTCTTATTGATGAATAAAGACCATGTTATGGGCTTGCTAAAAATTAATGATAATATCTTTATAGTTAGACCTAACAAACTTGGTTTTTTAGCGATAAGAAAAACTAGCGGCCACGATAAAATTATAGATATGATATTTGAAGAATTATTTGCAGATAAAACTGAGCAAGAACCAGTCATATTGCACTGCAATGAATTTGGGTTTAATGGGCAAAAACCAGCAAATTACCCTTCACAGCATAGTTTATTAACGAAATTTGGGGTTAAAAATCAAGTCGATATGGATACAAGGGATGACGATGGCTACAGTGTTTTAGATTACGCTGCAGAAATAGGTTGTACTGCATCATTACATTTCTATTTAGAAAACTTAGTAGAACAAACCAATGATCATGGGCAAACCCCTTTACATATTGCCGGAAATCCTGCTGTTATCGATGCACTTATAACAAAAGGATTTGATGTTAGCACACAAGACACAGATGGACAGACTCCTTTACATACAGCTAGCAATCGTCTTGTAGCCGAGGCGCTCATAGAACGTGGCGCCAAAGTTGATGCGAAAGAAAAATACGGACAAACTCCTCTGCACACCGCTAAAAATCCAGCTGTGGCCGAGGCGCTCATAAAACATGGCGCCAAAGTTGATGCGAGAGAAAAATACGGACAAACTCCTCTGCATACCGCTATAAATTCAGCTGTGGCCGAAAAACTCATCGAACATAAAGCCGATGTTAATGCGCGAGGTCTATTCAAACAAACGCCTTTGCACACCGCTAAAAATCCAGATGTGGCAGAAACGCTCATAGAACATAAAGCCGATGTTAATGCACAAGATAAATATGGACAAACTCCTTTACATCTTACTGCAAAAAATAATAATTTTAGTGTCGTACGGATATTATTGGACCATGGGGCTAACCCAAATATACCGACTCAAAATGGTGAAACTCCGCTTCAATTAGCAGCAAAAAATGGTCACACTACACCAGTGAGATTATTATGTTCACATCATGCCAAATTAGATCTTTCAGACGAAAAAAACGCCATTGATGCTGCTCCTGATGTAGATATGATTCTTGCTTATTTAAAACAAAACAATGTGGAGCAAGATCCGCAAAAAGAAATTTTATGTGCATTTAAAAAAAATGTGATTACCAAATATGATGAAATGAAAAAATTTTCTCACGAATGTGCATGCGTTTATTTAAAAAATCAGCACCAGAATTTAAAACAATTAGAACAACACCTTAGAACAATCAATAGTATGGCGAGCGGGATTGGCGGAGAAAAAAAAGATAACATAAATGAAAAAACTGACGATCTACTACAAAATGCCGAGAAGTCCATTTATGACTTTACAGACTTAAACGATTCGTTAGTGGAAGTTATAAGGGGCATAAACAATAAACCAGTACAAATTGCTGATGTCGAACCGTCGGCTGATACTGATAATGAAGTTGAACTAACAGAACAAGAAACAGAACAGGAAGAAACAGAAGAAGAAGTAGAATCGACAACAACTCCTAATACAGCTAGCCCATTTACCCTTAAGAAATAATTAACAGTTTTTTAATTGATATAAAACTTCCAATGCTTCTTTGGGCGAGAGTTGATCAGGTTCAATTTTTTTCAATGCTTCTATTATAGGATGTGGATCAGCAGCAGCTTGCACAAAAAAATCTCTTTGCACTGGGTTATGGTGGCTCATCACATTCTGATTTTCTAATTCCACTAATTTTTCTTTTGCACGCTTGATCACGTTGCGTGGCACACCTGCTAATTGCGCAACTTGGATTCCATAACTTTGGCTGGCTGGGCCTGCATTCACCGCATATAAAAACACAATGCTATCGCCGTGCTCTACCGCACCTAAATGCACATTTGCTACTTGTGGTAAATTTTCGGGTAAGGCGGTGAGTTCAAAATAATGCGTGGCGAATAACGTGAATGCACGCAAATGCTGCGCTAGATATTCCGCACAAGCAAATGCTAACGCTAAACCGTCAAACGTGCTGGTGCCACGACCGATTTCATCCATCAACACTAAACTTTTTTCAGTGGCGTTATGTAAAATATTCGCGGTTTCCGTCATCTCCACCATAAAGGTAGAACGGCCACTGGCTAAATCATCAGCTGCACCGATACGCGTAAAAATACGATCGACCGGCCCTAGCTGCGCACGTTTAGCAGGCACAAAACTCCCCACCATCGCTAACAAAGTAATGAGAGCGGTTTGCCGCATATAGGTGGATTTACCACCCATATTAGGGCCGGTGATCACTAACATGCGGCGATCGGGATTTAATTGCGTATCATTCGGTACAAACGGATTATCTAACACTTGCTCGATCACCGGATGACGCCCTGCTTCGATATGAATGCCCGGCGTTGCCACTAATTCAGGACAAACAAAATTTAATGTTTCGGCACGCTCAGCAAAACAAGTTAATACATCGAGTTCACTTAATGCAGCAGCAGTTTGTTGTAACGGTGCAATTTCCAATAATAATTTTTCTAATAATTCTTCGTAGAGTTGTTTTTCTAACGCTAACGCGCGACTGCGGGCGCTTAATACTTTGTCTTCGTATTCTTTTAATTCCGGCGTGATATAACGCTCAGCATTGGTTAACGTTTGGCGACGAATATATTCCACGGGCGCTTGCGCCGCTTGACCACGACTGATTTCAATATAAAACCCATGCACACGATTAAAACCCACTTTCAAGGTACTAATACCGGTACGTTGCCGCTCGCGCGTTTCCAGATCAATTAAATATTGCCCGGCGTTTTCACTTAAATTGCGCAGTTCATCTAATTGCGCATTATAACCTGCTGCGATAACACCACCATCACGGATCACCACGGGTGGATTTTCCATGACCGCACGTTGCAATAAATCAAATAACTCGGGATAAGGTTTGATCTGGATATATAATTGTTCTAAAAGAGTGATTCCCCCCTTTGAAAATGAGACATCTCCTGTTCCCCCCTTTGAAAAAGGGGGGTTAGGGGGGATTTTGATTTTATAATCAGCAGCAATTTTAGGCAACACCCCCAATGCCGCACGCAAACCCACTAAATCACGCGGACGTGCGGTTTTTAAAGCCACGCGCGCAACTATACGTTCCATATCCCCCACACCTTGCAATAATTCTTGCAGCCCTGCAAATACACGTTTTTCCAATAAATCATTTATCGCTTGTTGGCGTAATTTAAGAACGGTGTGATCACGCAGCGGACGATGCAACCACCGCCGCAGCAAACGACTGCCCATCGCAGTCATGGTCTTATCGATTACCGATGCCAAGGTATTTTCGATACCACCTTTTAAATTTGTCGTTAATTCTAAATTAGCACGCGTGGCGGCATCTAAAATCACACATTCTTCGCGGCGATCAATTTGTAACGCGCGAATGTGTGGTAAGGCAGTACGTTGTGTTTCTTTGGCATAATGCAACAAACAACCTGCAGCGCAGATCGCTAACGGTAAATCAGCACAACCAAAACCGGACAAATCACGCGTTTGAAATTGCTGGGTCAACAAACGTGTTGCCGTAGTTAACTCAAATTCCCATGGAGCGCGCCTGCGCAAACCTTTGCGATCGTTTAACCACGGCACAGTCATATCTTCACTGATCAATAATTCCGCCGGATTCAATCGTGTCAATTCACTCATCAACGCTTCATTGCCCGACACTTGCAACACATGAAAACGCCCACTGGCAATCTCCAACGAAGCCAAACCAAATTGCTCACCTTGCCCATGCAACGCCACCAATAAACTATCGTTACGCTCTTCTAATAAGGCTTCATCGCTCACCGTACCTGGTGTTAAAATACGCATCACTTGACGATCAACAGGCCCTTTACTGGTTGCGGGATCACCCACCTGCTCACACATCACCACTGATTCACCACACTTAATTAATTTTGCCAAATAACTTTCGACGCTATGATAAGGCACCCCTGCCATGGGAATCGGTTCACCCGCAGATTGCCCACGTTTAGTCAAAGTGATATCTAATAAACGCGCGGCTTTTTGCGCATCAGCAAAAAATAATTCATAAAAATCACCCATACGATAAAATAATAATTTATCAGGATACTGCGCTTTTAAGCGCAGATATTGCTGCATGACGGGTGTGTGTTGCGATATAGTATCGAGAGTGGTAGTGGTCATAATGTTTGGCGTTTTCTATTAGTAACTAAAGAAGGGTTTGGTTGTGGCATCTGTGATGCGGGATATTCATCTTCAGAAATTTCTTTGTTGCGTTTGCGTTTTCCATGTTGTAAAACAGCAGCATCTTGTTTAGATTGTTCATCCAAGAATGTCACGTGTTTTTTCGTTGTATCTTTAGATTTTTGCTTTGCCGCAGGCGGAGAGTTCTTTTCTTCTTTAATTTCAGCTGTTCTAGCCTGGAGTGTGAGATGATATTCGTCTAACTTTTCTTTGTGAAGCTCATTTATTTGTTTTATAGGCCCGTTGATTCTAGGTTTAATTCGTCCAATTTTTGCTTGTGTATCCTTGATCGTTTGCACATGTTCTGGCATTCCATAACCAGCGCCTTTTTCAACGCGCGACGAACTCAATGCGAGTTTATCGTCTAATTTTTTGATGATGTCGGCTGGATTCACAGCACCTGCATAATATGCTTCTTGCGATAATTCTTGACTCGCCGCAGCCACCTGCAGCGTTGTTTCCCTATATTGTTGGCGCTCATGCGCTTGACGTTCATTCGCGAGGAATTCTATTCTTTCGCTAACAATTATGCGCCAACCCAAAAATTTTCGTAATACTTCTTTTTTTACTGCTTCGCGTGTTTGGTGTTTTGCTAATAATGGAAAACAATTTGCTGGCACTTCTTGTAAAAATACACGCCATACATCAAACGATGATTCATATTGGCGACATAAATTTGGATCTGTAGCAGTAACAACGTTTTCCTGCACATCTCTTATAATCTCATAGACCATCCAATAAAACTTGTTGCCGTCAGCAAGAGCAAACGGTTTATCTTGCAGACTTAAAACGATCGCCAGTTCAGATTTGTGAGCATTATTTAAAAAATATTGCCCAAAAGGTGATTGCAAAACTCTTTTGAGGAATTCTTTGCAATCTTCTTTTTTATTATCAAATTTTATTAATTTAGCATAAATTAATTTTAAAAGGATCTTAATCAATTCAAAGCCATAATCTTCTTTTTCTGCTTGCTGTGCTTTTTCTTCTTCGGTGAAACTAACACAAAGAATCGCTATATCATCGACAAACCCTTCCATTAAATCATTATACATGAAAAGCAATATTGTTTCCGGTCCTTTTTTTGTTTCGCCAGCTACTGCTGCTTTAAAATGTAATAGAGGCCTCTGCGCTACGAGATATTCAAAAAACAAAGGGATAAATTTTTTATAAAATGCTAATAGTTTCCCACAATTTTCTCTAATAGATATTTCGACAGATAATGCCGTAGTACACTTTTGTGCAATTTTCAAGCATTCATAGATGCTATTGATAATTTCGTATACTGCCCATTTGGGTCTTTCGGTTTCTGTCGAAGGCGCTGCAAAAATCTGCGTTGCTTTCTCTAGCAGGCATAACATAATACCAACATCTTTTGTGTCGCTCGCTTTATCAAATACCGTTTTGCCTTCCGCATTCAGTTCATAAATTAAGTCAGGATTATCTTTCAATAATTGTTTAATTTCATCCGTAGAACGCTCTGGTTTTTCAATAGCATGATGCAGGGTTAAAGCTGGCCACATATTTGTAATCTCTGGGATAATTAATTAAAGCGTCATATAAGATTGCATAAATCGCTAATCATGCCCATAATTATACTATGAAAACTCATAACACTCTTTATTTTCTGGCTGACCAAGTGGGGCGCTTATTGAAAGAGCACGGTTTGATGCTGGCAACGGCAGAATCGTGTACCGGCGGCCAGATTGCTGAAGCCATTACGACCATAGCAGGTAGCTCTAATTGGTTTGAACGGGGCTTTGTGACTTATTCAAATGCCGCCAAGACCGAAATGCTCGCCGTTAAAAAAATTACCTTAGAGAAAATGGGCGCAGTCAGTGCCGAAGTTGCACAAGAGATGGCCGAAGGCGCGCTGAAACTAAGCCAGGCGCAAGTGAGCATAGCCGTGACCGGCATTGCAGGCCCCGAAGGCGGCTCTGCTGAAAAGCCCATCGGGACTGTCTGGCTCGCTTGGGCACAAAAAGATAAACCCACCCAAACTGAACTTAAACACTTCACCGGCGATCGTAATACTATCCGCACCATGACCACCACTTTTGCGTTGCAGAAGCTGGTTGAGATCTTGCAAAAATCCGCTTAGACATAAGAAATGTATTGGCATAAAAAATAGTTTGACAATTAAACTATTTTTATTCTAAACTATCTCCATGGATAAAAACACCCACAAAAAAATCGATGATTCCCTGGAAGGGCGAGTACAGCTATTCGCCAAATATTTATTATTGCTGCGAAAAATACAGGATAAAAATAGTGCGGAATTTCTTGCATCGTTGGGGAGTTTAAGTTTGCAAGAACTCAACGTATTAAATGCTATTGGCGACAACGAACCCTGCATTATGAGCGATATTGCCAAGCAAGTGTCTTTATCACTCAGCAGCGTGACGGTTATCGTCGAGAAATTAGTTAAAAGTAAATTAGCAAAACGCTTAAGAAACGAAGAAGATCGGCGCGTAGTACACGGTAGCTTGACCGCCGAGGGCAAAAAAATCTATCAGCGGCAAATTGAGCATATTAATGAAGTCATCCATACGTTATTTGGTATGCTCACCGTACAAGAACAAGAAGGCATTTTAAAGATATTTCGAAAATTTACCCAGATATCGATGTAATTTGAGTTAAAATTTTTTATGCTAATACTTTATAAATTAAACTATTTTATAAATAAATATTATTTATATAAAACAAAAAGAGAGGTGCGCCATGCTGATTATTTAACGAACACCCAACAACAACACCAAACTTTTTTAACTTCACTTACGGAGCAATCACATGAAAATTTCAAAATTTAAATTAATACTACCACTGGCCTTGATCCTGGCTTCAAATGCTTATGCGGGCAATAGTTTTCAATGCCCTGATCCCGATGCTATTTTTATATTAGGATCTGCACCTGGGTCGTTCGGACCTTGGTTTGGGCCTGCTTTACCCACTTCGAAGGGTATTGGTGGAGGGATGGGGGGTTCTCATGCGGGTGCGTTTATCGGCTCATCCTCAGCAACTGTCAATGGTCAGAATGGTTGGATCTGCTATTACGGCTCTAATCAACCTGCGTCAACACAAGAAATTTATCGCAATATCAATAAACTGCCAGCCAACGTACAACCTTTAATAGAAATGCTTAATAGTAAGAACATAAATATAACTGGCATGGGAATAGTTGGCTACGAAGCGAAATAATTTTTAAATTTATTTAAATCATCCAAACTAACGAGGTAAAACACGATGAGTACATACAAACAAATTATTGAAATATCAAAAATGTGCATTAATGGCTGGAAAGATATACACCTTAGCACAAACAGTTTATTTGATGACGCCGCTAAAGAAAAACTTTCACAAAAATTAATAGCCCACATCAAAGAACAGAAAAACGTTTTGTCTGCGGATAAATATAACGACTATCTGCGGGAATTAAGGCGATACATTAATCAGGAAGGATTTTATCCCAGCCAAGCTGCGGTAAAACTTGGCGGCATGTTAGTAGCTACTGTCAAGGAATGTCCAGAATTCCAACAACTCGATGCAGCACTAGCCGACGAAATTGCGAACGATCCTGCTCAATTAAGTGATGAAAAATCTCATTCATTTTCAACAATGAGCGCTTTAAGTTCTGCCATAAAATGGGGATTTTTACTGTTTGCACCAGTTGGAGTGGGCGCCGCAAGACTTGCCGCTCGCGAAAAGGAATCCAGCCCATCTCCTGATCAATGTTTTTCTCTAACAAATACACCCGTTTTTGAAAGAGGACACGGTCCACTAACGCCCTACTTTCGAGATATTCCGCAATTTAAAAATAAAAATAGAGTTTGCCTAAGCGACATACCTTCTTCTGAACACGCTATTTTTTTAGGCACACTAAAATATATCCAGCAATTTAAATACTTAGAACTGTTTAGTGCTGTGATGTTAAATGCCGATCCCGCACAGCTTAAAGGCATGATCACGGAAGCAGAAAATCGGTTGCAAAGAAAAGAGCCTGCTATATCAGAAATTAATTCAGCTTTAGAGGCATTTATACAACTCGCTGCGGTGCACAGTCATAAATCAGCTTTCGATAACTTGATTGCGAATTCTCTACAAGCGACCGGGGCCGAACCTGATGAGTTAATCACTAACGCACAAGAGGGTGGATTTATTCGCACCGCACAATTATTAAGGCGCGTATTCGGCGAGCAAATTGCAGTATCCGCAACTCCCACGATAAATATAGCGCAGTTTAGGGCAAGATAATTACTCGTCGACACGGCAAAAGCCCCTGCGGGGGCTTTTGCAAAAATTCTTTTAGATAAATAATTTGGTTGTTGCATTTTACCTTTATTACCATTATGATAATTTATAAGTTTTATTATTACCATAAAGGGGGCCAAATGAACAATAACTTAACTTTATTTGAAGACAACATCCGACGAACCTATGATGAACAAACTGAGACATGGTATTTTTCGGTGGTGGATATAATCCAGGTTTTGATCGAGCAACCTAATTTTCAAACAGCTAGAAAGTATTGGAACAAGCTGAAAGAACGCCTAAAAAATGAGGGAAGTCAGTCGGTGACAAATTGTCACCGACTGAAATTGCAAGCTGCTGATGGCAAGAAATATCCTACTGATGTCGCCACCGCCGAAACCCTCTTACGTTTAATCCAATCAATTCCCAGCCCTAAAGCCGAACCCGTTAAATTATGGCTTGCCAAAGTGGGCTATGAACGTATGCAAGAAATGGCAGATCCGGCAAGGTCTTTGGACAGAGCACGTGAAACCTGGCAAAAGCACGGTCGTAGTGAAAAATGGATCCAACAGCGTATGACGGGCCAAGAAACCCGCAATAAACTCACCGATTACTGGAAAGAAAATGATGTCAAAGAAGACGAGGAATTTGCTATCCTTACTAATATCATCCACCAAGAATGGTCTGAACTTAGTATCAAAGACCATAAGAAACTTAAAAATTTAAAGTCACAAAACTTACGCGACCACATGAGTGAAGCTGAATTAATTTTTACAGCACTTGCAGAACTCTCCACAAGGCAAGTTGCTGAAAGTATCCAAGCAAAAGGTATGCCTGAAAATACTGTGGCAAGCAAAATTGGTGGCGGCATTGCTAAAAATGCCCGATTAGATTTAGAAGAAAAAACCGGGAAAAAAGTGATTTCAGCAAAAAATTATCTTCCACCTAAGAAGCAAAATAAACTATTAAAGCAAGATAATTAATGCACGCAAAAATCACCCATAAAAGCTTATTAAAAAATGAAAGAAGTCAGTCGGTTACAAAATGTAACCAGCTGGAAATGCATGAGAAATTAATTAAAGAAGATAATGAAACCGTGACGAATTGTCACACCTTTAGCCGTGACTCAGAGCTAAGCACCAACAGGGGTACAATTTGTACCCCTGTTGAGACAATAGCTGTCCACGGTAAAATGTTTACATGAAAAAATAATACAAACTTGTTGCATTATTTAATTATTAAGCTATAATAATACTTACGACTCACCCTATCGTTTCGTCGGTAGGGTAAAAGCCCCTTCGGGGGCTTTTGTTTTATCTAGCAAGAAAAATAAAAACATATGCCGCAACAATTAGATCGCACTGCCGTATACATTGATGGTTTTAATCTTTATTACGGCTCTCTCCGAAAAACACCTTATAAATGGTTGGACTTAATCACACTATTCACCAAGCTTCTTGAGCATCAACATCAAATAACTGAAATCAAGTACTTTACAGCAAGAATCTCCAGCAGAGATGGGGATCAAAGCGCACATCAGCGACAAAAAGCTTACCTCCTCGCCTTAGAAAAATATATACCTAAAATTCATACCTATTACGGACACTATCTATCACACCCAGTGACAGCAAAAGTTTATATGCCACTTCCAGGACAACCAAAGTACATCAAAGTTATAAAAACGGAAGAAAAAGGTTCAGACGTTAATATCGCCCTACATATCCTAAATGATGCTTGGCAAAATAAATATGATTGCGCAGTCTTGGTTTCTAATGATAGTGATTTAGCAGAAGCACTTCGATTTGTTAAGGAAGATCACAATAAAAAAATTGGTCTTGTCGTCCCCGGTAATGAAAAATATCGAAAAGCTTCATCCGAACTCAGTAAACATGCAACCTTTATACGTAGAATTAGCAAAAAGCTCTTATCTGAATCTCAACTACCCAACCCAATTCCGGGAACAAATATTTATAAACCGGCAACTTGGTAACATAACTGTCTGAATATTCTCCAATTCGCCACGCACTGCGTGGCGAATCTAAAAATCCGATGCAGTGCGTCGGAAATCATAGTGACAGATCATAATCCATTATCAACGGCGCGTGATCAGAAAATTTCTGTGCTTTATAAATGGAAGCGGATTTCACTTTATGCTTTAAGCCAGGCGTCGTGATCTGGTAATCGATGCGCCAACCGACATTTTTTGCATACGCTTGACCGCGGTTCGACCACCAGGTGTATTGATCGGGCTCTTGATTAATGGTGCGGAAGGCATCGACGTATTTTAATTCGTCAAATAATTTATCTAGCCATGCGCGCTCTTCTGGCAAGAAACCGGAATTTTTTTTATTGCCGCGCCAATTTTTTAAATCAATTTCTTTATGCGCAATGTTCCAATCACCGCAAATAATAAATTCGCGTTTTTGCTGCAGTTGTTTTATCAATAATTTTTCGTACTGCGCCATAAAATCATATTTAATCACTTGCCGTGCATCACCACTCGTGCCCGATGGCATATAAATAGAAGCCACGCTCAAATTGCCAAAATCCGCTTGAATATAGCGCCCTTCTTTATCGGCATGATCCCAACCTAAACCGGTTTTTACTTTATCGGGTTTTTGCTTGGTATAAAGCGCGACACCGCTGTAACCCTTTTTTTCAGCATCGAAAAAATACATATGATAACCCGGCAAACAGATTGCACCATCTAATTGATGCTCTTGCGCACGGGTTTCTTGCAAACAAATCACATCGGCTTTTTGCTGCGCGACCCAGGTAAAAAAGCCTTTTTTGGTGGCTGATCGAATGCCATTGAGATTTAAAGTTAGAATGCGCATATTAAGTACCTCCTACTCCAACCCAAACCGACCGTCAATAGGCAATTTCTCAAATAAATTCATGCACAACTTATCCACAGGTTAATAAGCGGATACACACATTATATTGTGGTTGCCAAGTGCTTTGAGCACATGATATTGTGTTTGTTAAGAGCGCCTAAACCCGCTCAAACCCCTGGTTAAATCCCAGTATAATTTTAACACTTGATCCTGTCGACTGTGGCCCTAAACAGCCCAGCGGCTTGATACTATCTTCAGCGGAGACCTCATGCAAAGCGAAATCGAAATTACCAGCAAAACCCCCAAAATTATGCCGATGGGTGCACCTGAAAACACCCACGCGGATAACGCCGAATTGGTTGCCAACACCCCTGGCCAACTGCGCGTTATTAAACGCAACGGCAAAATCGTTTCTTTTGACGCTGAAAAGGTCAGCGTGGCCATGACTAAAGCCTTTTTGGCCGTTGAAGGTGGCAGCGCGGCGGCCTCAACCCGCATCCACGAAATGGTGGCACAGCTAAGCGCTGATATCGTAGCCGCTTTTTCACGTCGCCTACCTTCGGGCGGTACTTTGCACATTGAAGATGTGCAAGACCAAGTCGAACTGGCGTTGATGCGTACCGGCGAACACAAAGCAGCGCGCACCTATGTGCTCTATCGCGAAGAGCGCCGCAAAGCCCGCGCGCTAGAAGCTGAACAAAGCAAAAAACCTCAGTTCACCACCAACATTCATATCACCCTAAACGATGGCGCACGCATTCCGCTGAATATTGCCGAATTGCAAAACACCATCGCCGAAGCCTGCCAAGAATTGCCGAACGTGGAACCAGAAGTAATTCTACAAGATGCTTTGCGTAACTTGTATGACGGCATTCCACACATTGATGTGAACAAAGCATTAATTATTTGCACGCGCCCACTGGTTGAACGCGACCCTAACTACAGTTATGTAGCTGCGCGTTTGTTAATGACCACGCTGCGCCAAGAAGCACTCGATTTCTTAACTTTACCGCCCGCTATCAGCCAAGTTGCGATGCAACAAGAATATCCCGTTTATTTTCAAGCCTATTTGCAACGCGGTATCGAATTAGAATTGCTCGACCCACAATTACAAAGTTTTGACCTCGCCAAAATTACTGCGGCCATTAAACCAGAACGCGATTTACAATTTACTTATTTAGGTTTGCAAACACTGTACGATCGTTATTTCATTCATTCACAAGGTGTACGCTTCGAATTACCGCAAGCGTTTTTCATGCGCGTCGCGATGGGTTTGTGCTTACATGAAAAAGATAAAGAAAAACAGGCGATTGAATTTTATAATCTGTTGTCTTCTTTCGATTACATGGCGTCTACGCCTACATTATTTAATTCCGGCACATTGCGTCCGCAATTATCCAGCTGCTTTTTAACTTCTGTGCCCGATGATCTCGAAGGCATCTACAGCGCGATCAAAGATAATGCCCTGTTATCAAAATTTGCTGGTGGCTTAGGTAACGACTGGACGCCCGTACGCGGCATGGGCGCTCATATCAAAGGCACCAATGGTAAATCACTTGGCGTTGTACCTTTTATGAATGTTGCTAACGCCACTGCAGTTGCTGTCAATCAAGGCGGCAAACGTAAAGGCGCGGTATGTGCTTATCTTGAAACTTGGCATCGTGACGTCGAAGAATTTTTAGAACTGCGCAAAAATACCGGTGACGAACGCCGTCGCACACACGATATGAACACCGCCAATTGGATCCCTGATTTATTTATGAAACGCGTTATCGAAGGTGGCAATTGGACTTTGTTTTCACCGGAAGAAGTGCCAGATTTGCATAATCTTTATGGCCTCGCTTTTGAAAAAGCGTATGCCGCTTATGAAGCCAAAGCCGCTAACGGTGAAATCAACAACCATAAAACCATGCCTGCTATTAATTTGTGGCGCAAAATGCTCACGCTGTTGTTTGAAACTGGGCACCCTTGGGCAACATTTAAAGACCCTTGCAATCTGCGTTCGCCACAACAACATGTGGGCGTGATTCACAGTTCTAATTTGTGCACCGAAATTACCTTGAATACTTCGGCAGAAGAAATCGCCGTATGTAATTTGGGCAGCATTAATTTACCGCTGCACATCACCGCTGACGGTCAACTTGATCATGAAAAATTACAACGCACCATTCGCACCGCAACCCGTATGTTGGACAACGTGATCGATATCAACTATTACACTGTGCCACAAGCGCGTCGTTCTAATCTTAAACATCGTCCGGTCGGTATGGGCATTATGGGTTTTCAAGATGCGTTGTATCAACTACGCTTGCCTTATTCATCTGACGCTGCGGTGGAATTTGCTGATCGTTCGATGGAAGCCATCAGTTATTATATTATCGAAGCATCCAGTGATCTCGCGGTAGAACGCGGCAGTTATTCCAGTTTCGCTGGTTCACTTTGGAGCAAAGGCATTCTGCCGATCGATTCCATCGAACTATTACAAAAAGCGCGCGGTCAATTCTTAAATCAAGATCGCAGCAAAACTATGGACTGGGATGCACTACGCACCAAAGTCATCACCCAAGGTATGCGCAATTCCAACACCATGGCGATTGCACCCACCGCAACTATTTCTAATATCTGCGGCGTATCGCAATCGATTGAACCTACTTATCAAAACTTATTTGTGAAATCGAATATGTCGGGTGAGTTTACTGTTATTAATCCTTACCTCGTTACTGATTTGAAAAAATTAAATTTGTGGGATCAGGTCATGGTCAACGATCTTAAATATTACGATGGCAGTGTGCGCGCGATTGCACGCATCCCTGAAGATCTCAAACAATTATATGCGACCGCTTTTGAAATTGATCCTAACTGGTTGATTGAAGCCGGCTCACGCCGTCAAAAATGGATCGACCAAAGTCAATCATTGAATCTTTATATGGCACAGCCTTCTGGCAAAAAATTGGATGAGCTATATCGTCATGCTTGGTTGAAAGGGCTAAAAACAACTTATTATATGCGCAGCTTAGGTGCGACACATGCTGAAAAATCAACCGTCGATATGGGAACGTTAAATGCCGTGCAAGCTAATGTTGCTGAACCAGCACCTGCCGCTTGTTTGATTGCTGATCCTGAATGCGAGGCGTGCCAGTAAAATAGGTATTATTGCAAATCCAAACGTAGGTCGGCTCAAGGAGCGCAAGCGACGGAGCCGACATAAAGTGCTGATTTTAACTATATAACCATCTTAAGGAGCAAACACATGCTACAGTGGAATGAACCAATCGAAACAACTATCGCTCCCACACTGCTAAAAAATGAAGAGAAAGAAAGTGGCACAGGCGGTTTTACCGGTCTTGAAATGATCAAAATGGGTACAGCACGCGTGCAAGTTGATGACAAAAAAATCATTAACTGTCGTGCTGATCTCAACCAACTCGTTCCTTTTAAATATAAATGGGCGTGGGATAAATATTTAGCCGCTTGCGCTAATCACTGGATGCCCAACGAAATCAACATGGCCGCTGATATTGCTCTCTGGCAAGATCCAAATGGACTAACTGAAGACGAACGCATGATTGTTAAACGCAACATGGGCTTCTTCTCCACCGCTGATTCTTTAGTGGCTAACAATTTAGTGTTAGCAGTTTATCGTCACATCACCAACCCAGAATGTCGTCAATATTTATTACGCCAATCGTTTGAAGAAGCACTGCACACTCACGCTTATCAATACGTAATCGAAAGTTTAGGCATGGACGATGGCGAAGTGTTTAACATGTATCACGAAATTCCTTCCGTTGCGAAAAAAGCATCGTGGGCATTGCCGTATACTCAAAGTTTAGGTGACCCGAATTTTCATACTGGCACACCAGAAAACGATCAACGTTTATTACGCGACCTCATCGCCTTTTATGTAGTGTTCGAAGGCATTTTCTTTTACGTCGGTTTCACACAAATTCTTAGCATGGGCCGCCGCAATAAGATGACCGGCACTGCCGAACAATTCCAATATATTTTGCGCGACGAATCGATGCACTTAAACTTTGGTATCGACGTTATCAACCAAATTAAAATTGAAAACCCACACTTATGGACACCAGCCTTCCAACAAGAAATGATCGCACTCATCAAAAGCGGCGTCGAACTCGAATACCAATATGCCATGGACACCATGCCACGCGGCGTATTAGGCCTCAACGCTGCCATGTTCCGCGACTATATACAATTCATCGCTAACCGCCGCTTCGCGCAAATTGGCTTAGCAGAACAATACCCCGGCGCAGAAAACCCCTTCCCCTGGATGAGCGAAATCATGGACCTCAAAAAAGAGAAAAACTTTTTTGAAACCCGCGTAACCGAATACCAAACCGGCGGCACGTTGAATTGGGATGAGTGATTGTCCGATCCCCTCTTCCTCTGGGAGGGTTAGGGTGAGGGCTGTGTGGGGTTCCCCATAACCAAGAGAAATTTTCTCCTAAAACTCCAATTCCTATTGATTTTTCCATTTAAATATCTATAATTAAGAGTAAATATCTCTTTAGGTGACCTATGCTCATTAAGTTCTCCGTCGAAAACTGGAAATCATTCCGCGATAAAGTGACTCTAAATATGGTCGCCAGCCGCGAAAAACAACACAAAGAACGCCTGCCCTTTATCGAAAAATACAAATTACACCTCCTGCCCACAGCGGCAATCTATGGCGGCAATGGATCGGGCAAAACCAAGCTCTGGGAAGCTATTGCGTTTGCAAAAAGGTTTGTCATTAGAGTTACTCAACCTGAAAGCACCATACCGCGCGAGTATTTTAAGCTAGATAATAAATGTGCTGAGCAACCCTCTAAATTCAGTTTTACATTAGTTGCTGAAAACACCTGTTATGAATTTAGTTTTTCAGTGACAGCAAACAAAGTAGTTGAAGAAAAACTAGTAGAAATCACCGGGGGTAAAGAAAAAACTCTTTATCACAGAGAAGAAGGTAAAAAAAATATTTCCTTTGCAAAAAACTTACAGCAAGATCAACGATTAGAATTTGTTGCCAAAGGCACCAGAGAAAATCAACTATTTTTAACCAACTCTATCGATCAAAAAATAGAAAATTTCCAACCCGTATATGATTGGTTCAAACATAATTTAGTTTTAATTTCTCCTAATTCTTCTTCGTTTTCTGGACTTAGCAAATTTATTCAAGAAGATGCGCCAGCATCTTTACCTGCAGAGAATATACTTTCTAAATTCGATACAGGGATCACCCACCTTGGTGGAAAAAATATTCCCATCGAAAACCTCCCAATTCCTGAAGCAATAAAGAAGAGCCTATTAGAAGATCTTTCTGAAGGGGAAGATATTTTTCTGTTTGAACAAATCATCTTAACTAAAAAAAGCGGAGCGCTATTAGCTAAAAAACTAATTGCCTATCATAGGTCAATGGACGGCCAATATATTCCGTTTGATTTTGAAGATGAATCTGCTGGCACTTTAAGAATGCTCGCATTACTTCCACCTCTTTCAAATATTTGCGCACATAAAGCTTCAAAAGTTTATATCATTGATGAATTAGACCGCTGCCTACATACGTTATTAACCCGCACATTTTTAGAAACCTATTTACAATCTTGCTCTGCGTCAACGCGATCACAACTTATTTTCACTACACACGATGTTTTACAGATGGATCAAGATCTTTTACGACGCGATGAAATTTGGATAACAGAACGTAACGAACAAGGCTGCTCATCGCTTTTTTCATTTGCCGAATACAAAGGCATTCGCTACGACAAAGACATACAAAAAAGCTATTTGCGCGGCCATTTTGGTGGGATACCAAAAATCATTCTAAACGGAACTCACTTAAAGAAGAAAAAATAATAATAAAAAGAATTCTTTTATGGTTAAAAATTTCAGAAAATTTACGCGAGCGATCGCGACAAGGCCTTATAGAAGAATATTTCGCATATTCCCAGAAGGGTATGAAACAGAACCAAGTTATTTTGAGGTAATAAGAAAATTGTGCCCCGATGTTCATATTTCAATTCATTGTCATAGTTCAAATACACATCCGCAACAAATATTAGCCAGAGCTAAAAAATTTATCAACGATAAGAAATTGGGTAAACACGATTTAATTTGGTTAGTGGTAGACGTTGATTACCATGATAAAAAAGATTTGCAACCCCTAATCGATTGGGCGAAAGAAAACAAAAATTACGGCGCTGCAATTAGCAACCCTAATTTTGAATACTGGATATTATTACATTTTGAAAAAGGTGATGGCATAAAAAATATGAAAGATTGTGAGAACAGGTTAAAAAAACATCTGCCAAATTACAAAAAGAATTACTTAGATGAGAAAAAATTAATTCCAAATATAACAACTGCGATCACCAACGCAAAAAATAAACATCGACAAAGCCAAGACTGGCATAGCGATCATCATACGACTGTTTATGAACTGGTGGAAAGTATTATAAGTACAAATAAATCCTCATGATTGAATCATGACTTTTAAGTATTGGCTATGATTATAGACTTTAAATTTCTTATGACAACTAAATAGTTATATTTTTAACAGATGGAGTAAGCATGTTGTTTTTACGCTGGAACTAGTGGTAAATGTTCAGTAAATAACTGTGCTGGAGTGTGCTTTATAATGCCATCCAAATTGGTAGACAACATGAGCCAATAATACCGAAATATGAAGTAGAAAGGTGCTCTACGGGGGATTAAATCATCTATATATTGTTCATCTACTGTGAGTGCTTCGGTAAGATAATCTGCAATTATTGCATGTAGTTTTTTTCGCGCTTCGTTGGCAGTCTCACCTTGAGCAAAAAGATTTAAATCAATACAAATAGCAAACCAAGATTTATCATTTTCTTGCTGAGCAAAACATCGTAATTTTAAATCGATAGGACGCATTTTATTCACCTTTAATATCAAGTAATTTATAGTTTAAAGCAGGAGCAACTACGCTTTATAGAAATCAAGCTACTGGGGAAAAAACTTACTCTATTGTTAAATCAAGTGCAAAAAACTAAATTATTTACCCTCATCGCGCAGTTGCCTTAGTATTCCTAAACTAGAAATTTTCGCTTTCGTAAAACGAGCGCGAAATTTACTCATATCTGGAATTGGCATTAATTGCTTTTTAACAGCTTCAATACGCGCAATAGGTTGCCCCTGACGGGTAATATTTACTTTCTCCCTCAACATTACCTCATCCAGAATCTTGTTCAATTGTGCTCTAGCAACAACTATACTGATAGTACGCATCAGATTCACCTTTCAAGTTTGTAATCTTTTTATAAAATTATACTTGCAAATAACCATCATTGACGTATATATAGTATATACTAAACGCCAAAATAACTATCGAATCATTTCGGCGCGGAGGGCCAATAAAGATGAACGCGAAACATATTTACAACATCGATAAATTACCTGCTGGGAAAACCGATTGGAAAAAAGTATCTGCCCTTTCTGATGAAGAAATTAATAAAGCAGCAAAAACTGATTCCGCTGCAAAACCACTTAGCAAAAAAAAATTATCACTTTTTAAGCGAGTACCCTCCCAATAACAAATCCTCCACCAATTCCATCGCAATTTCTGGTAATTTACGTTCTTGGTCTACACAATTTTTGATTGTAATAATTGCGTGACGAATATTATCGGGTAATTCATTAGACCGCCGCCCAATAAAATAAGTGGCGATTTTGTGCCAAAGTTTTTGATATTCTTCTTCACGATCTAGTTTTATATAACTACGGTAAATCACTGCAAACATTCGATCACCTCTAATTTTGTGCATTCTGTTAACTAAATTATCATTTTACACAGATTTTTGTAGTTTTTAACTGCAAAAAACATAAAAAGCATCATTTACAACTATTGACAATTGTCGTATATAAGCTACAATATTGGCGCGAATTTACTGGAAGATCGATGCCATGAAATCATTCATATTAAAAAACACAACAAGTTATCATGAGAGCCTTATTAAATTTCTTACAGAACCAGAACAAGCTGCGGAATATCTTAAAGTTGCATTAGAGCAATATGAAGAGGATGGTGAATCTGAAGTTTTTTTACTTGCTTTGCGCAATGTTACTGAAGCGCAAGGTGGAGTGACTAAACTCGCAGAAAAGACGAATTTAAACCGTCAAAATCTTTATCGTACATTATCAGGTAAAGGCAACCCCACTTTTCAAACATTAGATACTATCCTTCATTGCTTGGGGTTTCGCTTATCCATTGAGCCGCTACGAGAAAAACATGCGTAAACCAATGGTGAAAAAAATGCGGGAGAAACTGGGTATTCCCAATGAACCAAACAATTAATCCTAACAAACGATTATTATCCCTAGACGTGTTTCGCGGGCTAACAATTATTGGCATGATTATAGTGAATAGCGCAGGTAATAATACCGCCTATCCTTTTGTGAGTCATTCGGAATGGAATGGCTGCACATTAGCAGATTTGGTTTTTCCTTTTTTTGTTTTTATTGTCGGCGTTGCCTTGGTGATTTCATTAACGAAACGCATCGCTCAAGGCGAACCTTTAAACAAATTGTTTTTTGAAGTTTTAAAACGTTCGGCGATTATTTTTTTGCTAGGTCTATTTCTTAACGCTTTTGGCCATTATTTTTTCCATTTTGACTTTGATATTCGTATAACAGGCGTGCTACAACGCATCGCTTTATGCTATTTTTTTGCAGCACTTCTGTTTATTTATACTTCAATAGCAATTCAGGCATTGATCATGGTCATGATCTTAGTTGGTTATTGGTTGTTAATGACTTATGTTCCCGTGCCTGGATTTGGAACGGGTAATTTAACGCCTGCTGGAAATCTTGCTACTTACTTGGATCAACTATTAATTAATTCCAAGCATCTTTTTCGAGGCGTGAATGATCCGGAAGGAATATTAAGCACGCTCCCTGCAATTGCCACAGCACTGTTAGGAAATTTAACTGGCAAGTGGTTGATCTCTAACTATTCCCAAAAAATAAAATGTATTGGTATGCTACTGATTGGAATATTAGCTTTATTTTTAGGATGGTTATGGGGATTATGGTTCCCTATCAATAAATCGATTTGGACGAGCTCTTATGTTCTTTGGACAGAGGGTTGGGCTTTGTGTTTACTCGCATTATTTTATTGGCTGATTGAAATTAAGAATTGGCGTCAATGGTCAAAATTCTTCGAAATTTTTGGCGTCAATGCCATCGCAGCTTATTTTTTGCATATCTTTTTTTTAGAAATTCAAAGTTTTATTCGTCTGCCAGGTATTGATGGCGCCCAAGTCAGCTCGCGGCTTTTTATCACACAACATTTATTTGGTTGGGCGTCTTTGCAAAATGCTTCTTTATTTTACGCATTATGCTATACATTATTGTGGTTTTTTGTGCTCTGGATCTTTTACCGCAATAAGATATTTATTAAAATCTAGAGTAATCACTTTTTTTATAACTTTACCCAATTCCTAATATCTCTGGCAATTCTATTAATGCTTGTTCTATTGGCAATAAGTTAATATCTTCACGATATTCACGATGAGTGCCGGTATAGATTAAATGTAATTTTGCTTCAGGGTAATCTTCTTTAAATTGTTTTAATCCACGCAATGATTTATTAGTGATAATGCTGGCGCGTTTAATTTCAAAAGCGTGTAGCCCTTTAGGCCCATAAACAATAAAATCAACTTCTACTTGATTGGTCGTACGCCAAAAATAAATGGTATATCCTAAATCTTGATAATCATTAATTGCTTTTAATTGTTGTAAAAATAATGATTCCAACGCTGCGCCTTCAACTTCTTCTGCACTATCTAACGGCCCCATCGGCCGCAAATTACGATAAACACCAACATCAAAAAAATAAAATTTTGGATGGGTAACAAGTCGACGCTTTGCGCGTTTAGTGAAAGCCGGGATGTGACAAGCCAATAATAAATCTTCTAAAATAGTGAAATAATCTGCAATATTTTGCCTGCTGACTCCCACTTCTCTGGCAATTTCTGAATGATTAACCAGTCCCCCTTGTGAAAAACTAGCGACTTCCAAGAAACGTGAAAAAGCAGTTAAATTTCTTACTAAACCTTCTTGCAAAACTTCTTCCTTTAAATAAGTTTGTACATACGTTTCTAAATAACGTTTAGCGTCTTGGCTGTTTACTGCTGCAGGCAATAAACCAAACTCAAGTGCTTTTTTAAGATTAAAATCTTTACCTAATTCTTGTATCGTTAATGGGTGCATGTGATAACGCAATGCACGTCCCGCTAATAGATTTACACCTTTACGTTTCAAGCTGCGCGCACTGGAGCCAGTTAATAAAAACCGATGGCCTTGGCTCTCAATTAAACGGTGCACTTCATTTAACAATTCGGGAACTTTTTGGACTTCGTCCAGAATCACCCAACCTTTAAATCCATTAGGGATAAAGTTAACCAAACGGCCGGGATCAGCCAATAATTCTTTATAAAGCTTAAATTCCAGCAGATCTAAATAGATGCCACCAGGCAAGTGGGTCTTAATCCAATGGGTTTTACCAGTGCCACGCGGCCCGAATAAGAAGGCGCTACTAGGTGTATTAAGCGGTATTTTGAGCATTCTGTTATACATATTAACATTTTACACTGTTTTTTGTATTTTTCAATAGCAAAAAACATAAAAATAATGTTTTAATAATTAATATGTCTATGAAAAACTATTCTGGGCCATGCTTCAAATCACCTTAAAACCTGCTTTTTCCCAAGCAGAAATACCACCTTCTAGATTATAAACATCAAGATTCGGATCACTCATGAGTAATTTATTACATGCCACTTCACCTCGTTTACCGAGATGGCAATGTATAATAAATTTTTTGTGCCCGAGCTCTAAGAGCTTCTCTTTTTCAATAGTGCCGAGTGGAATCAATTTAGCGCCTGCAATATGCATTTCAGAATACTCTTTTGGTTCACGCACATCAATTAGAATGGCTTCATTTTTATTAAGCCATTCTTTTGCTGTTTTAGCATCTATTGATTTAATGGTTGGCATAATTTTTTCCTATCACTTACTGAACCACATACGTTGAAAAACACCATCTTTGTTAATAATAAGATGTTTAAGTGCAGCAAGAACATGCAGCGAAATCAATGTAACTAGAATCCATGCAACCACTCCATGCACTTTAAAAAATTGTTCTGATAGAGCATGGTTCTGATTGACCCATGTTGGCAATTGTAATCCAAAAAATGCCACGCCGTATTTACTAAAAGAAGCCCCCAGAAAACCAGTTACTGGCATCACGATGATGCAGATATAAAGCAACCAATGGATTATTCTAGCTATTTTATATTGCCAAGCAGGGAAACTTCGTGGAAAAGGCGCCGCTTTTTGTGTCAGCCACCAAAGCACTCTTAATAAGATGAGTGTAGCGACGATAAGGCCAAATGATTTGTGAAGATCAAAATACCAACCACTATTTGGTTGATTTTCGATCGACACCATATACCAACCTAAAGATATCATCCCTATCAATAATAGGGCAATCACCCAATGAAAAAATTTAGTGGTAATACCATAATGCCATGCATTATTACTTGATAAACGAGCCGTTTGATTTTCCATGTCAAGTCCTTATATGTATTGTATTTAACCAGAAGGCTGATACTAAAAGATCTGGGAATAAAAATCAATTTATGATAACTTAATCTTCCTTTTTAACTTAACAAGCGGAGCAATTTATGAGCGATAAAAAACCACAGATAGGTGAAATATGCTGGAATGCGTTAATGACTTCAGACACTAAAAAAGCCAGCGAATTTTATGGTTCATTGCTGGGTTGGAAAACGCTGGCACACGAAGTAGATAATATCACCTACACCATGTTTAAATTGGGCGAAAAAGATATTGGCGGGATGATGCAAATTACTTCTGACCAAATGGGCAAAGTACCCTCGCATTGGACAAGTTACATTAACGTCGATGATTTAGACGCCATGGTTAACAAAGCAAAATCGTTAGGTGCAACCATTGTAGTACCAGCAACTCAAGTGAGTGATTATGGGCGCTTTGCAGTGATCAAAGATCCCACTGGCGCGCAAATTTCTTTGTGGCAATCATTAAAAGACTGCGCATAATTATTTTTAATTAGGTTGATCGACATATGGCAATTTTTCCCAAACCTTTTACCAACATCGAAAATGAGCGTTACTTAAATTTAATTATTATTCTTATTCCCTTAATGAATTTTTTATCGGGAATTTCGATTGATTTGTACGCTCCTTCGATGCCAGCTATTGCAGTGTATTTTAATACTTCGGCGTTAGCGGTAAAAAATACTATCACTGCACTGATATTAGGTTTCGGTTTGGGCAGCGTGATTTTCGGCGTTTTATTTGATGCGATTGGGCGACGCGAAGTTATTCTCTCTTCATTAGCATTATTCATCATTACGAGTCTTGTCGCGCCGTTTTGTCATTCGATAACGCAATTACTTATCGTTCGTTTTATGCAAGGGTTAGCAGTTTCAGTCGTGTCTATTGGGTCGCGCACTTTAGTGGTTGATCATTTTAGTGGTCATCGTTATTTGGTAGCAATGCTATATACTTCTTTAGCGTATGGATCGGGGCCTGTTATCGGACCATTCATCGGCGGTTATTTGCAATATCATTTTGGCTGGCAAGCGAATTTTTACGCCTACGCGTTTTTTGCATTAGCGATTTTTATTATGTTTTTAGTCTATATTCATGAGAGTTTGCCGCAGACAAAACGCGTGCCCATAATACATGCTATCGGTTCATATAAAACAATTGTCAGCAATCCATTATTTATTATTTGCGCCACAGTGAATGGCGCAGTATGGGTTGAACAATTACTTTATCCACTCGTCGGGCCTTTTTTAGTGCAAACACAATTGGGATATTCACCCATCACTTATGGTAACAGCGCTCTCTTAGCGGGTTTAAGTTATGTATTAGGCACTTTAAGCAATCGACTGCTGTTAAAATCGATGACGGCAAAACAATCGGTGGCTTTGGGATTAGCATTATCACTTCTTGCCTTGGTCATTCAGTTAGTTTTTGCGCTCACCATAGGATTAAATTTATGGACACTGGTGTTGCCCGTAGTCATTATGGGTTTTAGCACTGGATTTATTTTTCCTAATATATTATCACTTTGTATGCGCATATTTCCGCATAATGCTGGCGTCGCAGCTGCCGCACAAACATGCTTATTGATGCTGGCTACTGCGATTGGCACGACGGTTATTAGCGTCATAAACATCCATCGTTTAATCGATCTATTTTGGTTGTATTTAATATTGATCGTTTTGCAGTGTATTGCATTTACAACTTATCTTAAAAACCGTTTTGCGGTGTAATTTCTAGCCCAATCGGCTATTACCCCATAAAATGTCGTAGTCTGCTCTTCTATTACCCCATAAAATGTCGTAGTATAGCTCTGTAATCCCCCTGAAAATGTCCTTGGATTGAAAAAGGTACCCCTAATGATAAGAGATTTACTGGTTCAACTCGAGGAATGGCGCTTCCACCCCCTGCGCAAACCCCTGATCATCCATGGCGCGCGCCAAGTGGGGAAATCATGGTTAATCGGTGAGTTTGGCAAACAATTTGAAACTTATGTGACCCTCAATTTTGAAAAAAACCCAGACGCCAAGCAATTTTTTACCGGTGAAATTAATATCCCACTAATCCTTGAAAAACTCAGTTTGTATAGCGGAAAAACGATTACCCCAGGTCAAACATTGCTATTTTTAGATGAAATACAAGAATGCCCGCAAGCACTCACCGCGCTACGTTATTTCAAAGAAGATTATCCACAATTACACGTGATTGCTGCTGGTTCATTATTAGATTTTGCTATTGAAAAATTAGGCGTGCCGGTTGGTAGATTACAATTTCTTTATCTTTACCCATTATCGTTTGGTGAATTTCTTGTTGCCCAAGGCAGAAATGATTTACGCCAATACATCCGACAACAATCTGTTGATAATGTTTTTCATACCCAATTAATGGATCATCTTAAAACATATCTTTGGTTAGGCGGTATGCCTGCTGTAGTTGATGGTTGGCTGCGTTTAAAAAATGCAAAAATTTGTCAAGAGTTACAAGATGAGCTGATTCAAACCTACAAGCAAGATTTTCAAAAATATGCGCACAAACACCAAATCGAGAGTGTTGAAAAAGTATTTAATGCCATCCCTCAACAATTAGGGAAAAAATTTAAGTACACAGACGTCGATAGTGATTCACGTGCTGCCCCATTAAAAAATGCTTTACTGCTTCTTGCTAAAGCAGGCATCGCCCATATTATTTATCATTCTTCTGGACAAGGACAACCGTTGGGTGCAACCAAAGATGATAAAAAATTTAAAGTGTTTTGTTTTGATGTCGGCTTAGCCCAACGTATGTTGGGGCTTGATTTAAAAGATTGGATCATCTCTTCCTTAGAAGTAAGACATGTAGGCGCTATCGCCGAACAATTAGTAGCACAAGAATATATTGCTTACACTTCCATTAAATCACGACCCGAATTGTATTATTGGCAAAGAGAAGAAAAAGTTAGCAACTCTGAAGTCGATTTTTTATTTCTTAACAAGGGAATGATCATTCCGGTAGAAGTAAAATCAGGCAATCGCGGCGGTTTGAAAAGCGCGAGAACATTTTTAGAAACTCATCCGCATTCAAAAATGATCTTAAAAATATCTGAGCATTCTTTTGACCATAACCACCCTGTCCAAAATATTCCCTTGTATGGGTTAGAAGGATGGTTATGTACTTAAGCTTAAAGCCCATATGCCTATTGACCTCGCCGCTAATATCTGTAAAATTAGCGCTATAGTACTGATACGTGGAAAGGAGAGTCGGCAATGGCTACCACAGCACAACCCGTTAAAAATTATTCCGATAGTGAGATAAAAGAAAAAGTTAACCAACTGTTACTCGACACAGGCTTGGATGGCGTTTTTCCATTTCCTGCTGAACGTTTAGCTAATATGCTAGGTTATAGCAGTCATTATTTTTTACCCAGCGAAAAAACACGCAGCATTTCTGGCGCGGTTGAACACAACAAAAATCGTATTCTCATCAATAAAATGGATCCTCTTGCGCGGCAGTTTTTTACCTTGGCGCACGAAATTGGCCACATTGTGCTGCACAAAAATAAAGGCAACAAAATAGATTTTCGCACCAGTTTAACCGACACCACCGACCCCGTCGAACTCGAAGCCAATCAATTCGCCGCCGAACTTTTAATGCCGGAAGAAGAATTCAAAAAAAAATGGAAAGAACACAAAGATCTTGAACTGGTTTCTGCTTATTTCGGCGTCAGCATCGCCGCCGCCAAAGTGCGCGCCGATAAATTAAATTTAAAAAAGGGATTTTTTATTTAAATATAACATAAAATAACTACCTGTTTTTGAACGGATTGCCTGAGTGTCATAAGCAGACCGTCAAGCACAGGGATGTGCTTGCCGATCGCAGGGAAGCTGATCCGTCTGCGTTGACATCAGGCAAGCCGGGTGAAAACAGGTAGTTATTTTACTCATCTTAAGGAAAAGCACTCATGTTTGAACGCGACAAGGACGCCCTACTCGAAGAACTAGAACAAGACATCATTACTGCACCCTCATCCATTGATGAACAACTCAAAGCAGAAGATCTCTACGACCGCAGATTACAAAGAAAAATGCGCGTATCAGTCGAAAGCCGCGCATTTATGATCTTATATGCTGAACTCAGCGTACTCGGCATTGTGGTATTTTTACAAGGCTTCAAACTGGGTGGCTTCTTTTTAAACGACTGGGTTTTTGGCATTATTTCCAGTGGCTGTTTGTTACAAACCTTTGGTATAATACGCGCCATTACCATTAATCTTTTCCCCAACCACAAAAAAAGTAACAGCAATGTCACTGTGATGCCAACGGCATAACCAATTGACGCTGTCATTAGTATCTGTAAACTAACCACCCATGAAAACACTCGGCCCCATCATGCTCGATTTAGTCGGTCTGGAATTGACGACACTCGAACGCGACATCCTCAAACACCCACAAGTGGGTGGCGTTATCTTATTCACGCGCAATTATGCCGATCCCGCACAATTGAAACATTTAATTCAACAAATCCGTGCAGAAAGCCATACGCGCCTATTAATTGCGGTGGATCATGAAGGTGGCCGCGTGCAACGCTTTCGCGAACACTTTACGCAACTGCCTGCTTTAGGCACAATCGGCGCGCTGTATGACCGTGATCCAACACAAGCCAAACATTGCGCTGAACAAGCCGGATGGTTAATGGCGACCGAACTACTCGCATTTGATATCGATTTTAGTTTTGCACCGGTGTTAGATATCGATCGTGGTAACAATCCGTTAATTGCCGATCGCAGTTTTCATCATGACCATAACATTATCACTGAACTAGCAAAAGAATATATCAATGGCGTACATCGCGCAGGCATGGTAGCGATTGGCAAACATTTCCCTGGGCACGGTGCGGTGACGGCTGATTCACATTATGCCATCCCCCACGACCCACGATCGCTTGCAGAAATCAGTGCCACTGATCTCATACCGTTTGGTGAATTAATCAAACACGGTTTAGACGGCATCATGCCCGCACATATTGTTTATTCAAAAGTAGATGCTAACCCCGCAGGATTTTCACCCTTGTGGCTGCAAAAAATCTTACGCGATCAACTACAATTTACTGGCGCTATTATTAGCGATGACCTCACGATGGAAGGCGCAAGTTTAGTCGGTGATTTAGCACAACGCACTGAAATAGCATTAAATGCAGGCTGCGATCTACTATTAATTTGCAATCACCAAGCAGATGCTTGTAAAATCATCGAAATGCTCGAACATCGCGCTTTTACGTTAGCACCACAAACCACACAACGTTTAGCGAAATTAGCCCACTCAAATTAACCTATGCACATACCTAATTACATACAAACCGTCTACAAAAAATCGACTTGCCTCTTTACCAAAAAAGAAATAGAAGCAGCACTCGATCAAATGGCACTTGAAATACACGCCAAACTTGAAGAACGCAATCCGATCTTACTGTGCGTGATGGTCGGTGGTTTAATCCCCGCTGGTAATTTATTACCGCGCTTAGATTTCCCACTCGTTGTCGATTACATACATGCCACTCGCTATAACAACACTACACGGGGTGGTGAATTAGAATGGCTGGTTAAACCCAAAATTTCATTGCAAGATCGCACGGTATTGGTCGTCGATGATATTTTAGATGGCGGCATCACCCTCAATGCTATTTTAGAATATTGCCGCACACACGGCGCTGCCGAAGTATTAAGTGCCGTTTTATTAGATAAACAACAAACCCGCGTGCCAGGGGGGTTACCCAAAGCAGACTTTACCGGCATTACCATGGAAGACGGCTACGTATTCGGCTATGGCATGGATTATCAAGGCTATTTACGCAATGCACCCGGTATTTTTGTGGTCGACCCAGAACATCATTAAACAAAACCCTTGCAATATTTCTTTTTTTAAGTTGAAATATACGCATCCACTATTTTGAGGCTAATTTATGAATCAACATATGCTTGAAGTCAGCGATAGTTCGTTTGAAGCAGACGTTATGAAATCCACCACTCCTATTCTTGTCGATTTTTGGGCTGAATGGTGTGGGCCTTGTAAGATGATCGCTCCAATCCTTGATGAAGTAGCCACCCATTATGCCGGTAAAATAAAAATAGCTAAATTAAATGTTGACGACAACACCCAAACTCCGGCAAAATACGGCGTTCGTGGTATCCCCACCCTGATTTTGTTTAAAGATGGCCAGGTCCAAGCAACCAAGGTAGGTGCTCTGACTAAATCGCAATTAACCGCATTTCTGGATAGTCACCTCTAATTCATGTTTGCCCCATCCTTGAGCAAAAACCTGGTTAACAAATTAACTTAAACTAATGTAAAACTTATCGACGTAAAAATCGCATCATATGCATGTTATTTCCAAACCTCAACCTAACCATTCCATCCATTCACTTTGAAGACTATACCCTATGAACCTAACTGAACTAAAAAAGAAAACCCCAGCAGAACTCGTTACCCTCGGCGAAGAATTACAAGTGGAAGGGCTCGCCCGTCTCCACAAAAAAGATATGATCTTTGCCATTTTAAAAGCCCATGCACGGCGCGGCGAAGACATTTATGGCGACGGTGTATTAGAAACACTGCAAGACGGTTTTGGCTTTTTACGTTCGGCGGAAGCTTCTTACCTCGCTGGGCCTGATGATATTTATGTTTCACCTACGCAAATTCGCCGCTTCAATTTGCACACCGGCGACACGGTGTCTGGCAAAATTCGTCCGCCTAAAGAAGCAGAACGTTATTTTGCATTGCTCAAAGTGGATGAAATTAATTTTGATCAACCCGATAACGCTAAAAATAAAGTCCTGTTTGAAAACCTCACCCCGCTCTTTGCTAATGAACGTTTGAAACTCGAACGCGGCAATGGCAGCACCGAAGATATCACCGCACGTGTTATTGACCTGGTCGCACCAATCGGCAGAGGGCAACGTGGCCTTATCGTTTCGCCGCCGAAAGCCGGTAAAACCGTCATGCTGCAAAATATTGCACAGTCGATTACGCACAATCATCCTGAATGTTATTTAATCGTATTACTGATCGATGAACGCCCAGAAGAAGTAACCGATATGGAACGCTCCGTGCGTGGCGAAGTGATTGCCAGCACCTTCGACGAACCAGCAACACGTCACGTGCAAGTCGCCGAAATGGTGATCGAACGCGCCAAACGTTTGGTCGAACACAAACGCGATGTGGTTATTTTATTAGACTCCATCACCCGTTTAGCACGCGCTTATAACACCGTTGTACCTGCTTCCGGCAAAGTACTCACCGGTGGTGTAGACGCCAACGCCTTGCAACGCCCGAAACGTTTCTTTGGTGCAGCACGCAATATCGAAGAAGGCGGCAGCTTAACCATTATTGCTACTGCATTAGTCGATACCGGCTCGAAAATGGATGAAGTTATTTACGAAGAATTTAAAGGTACGGGTAATATGGAAATCCATTTAGACCGCCGTATCGCTGAAAAACGTATTTACCCATCGATCAACATTAATCGCTCTGGCACACGTCGTGAAGAATTACTGGTTAAACCCGACGAATTACAAAAAATGTGGATCTTACGCAAATTGCTTTCACCAATGGACGAAGTGGCTGGCATGGAATTCTTGATCGATCGTTTACGCGCCACCAAAACCAACGAAGAATTTTTTGACGCAATGAAGGGTAAGTAATAAAAAAAAGGGGGCAGAGGGGATTTTATATGCACTATACCGTCACCATCAAACCCTCCGGCTACAATCTACTGGTACGACCCGACGAAACTATTTTGTCGGCAGCCTTCAAACAGGGTTATCGCTTTCCACACGAATGTGAAAGCGGTGTGTGCGGTGCGTGCAAAGGAAAACTTCTCGAAGGCCATGTTAGCTACGACGAACCCTTTTTACCCGCGCTCAGCGATGAAGAACGTGAAGCCGGTTGGGCGTTATTTTGCAGCGCTAAACCTGCCTCTGATTTAATCATCCACGTTGAAAATGTAATTGGCCCTGAACAACTGCCGATCAAAAAATTAATCTATTCCGTAAAAATCTTTGAACAGCTCACCACAACGATTTATCGCGTTGTTTTGCAACCACCGGCGAATGATTTTATTCAATATCGCGCCGGGCAGTATGTAGAAATTTTGCAGCGTGATTCCAGCCCAAAACCTTTTTCTATCGCCAACATGCCGACGTCGGATAATAAAGACATTGAATTCCATATTCGCCATAATCCTGATAACCCTTATACCAGTGAAGTGATCGACGAAATAAAAGCGCAACAACAATTACATCTGCGCGGACCATTTGGCAGTTGCATTTTACGCAAAGAACCGCCCTACCCTTTGATCTTTTTAGCGGGCGGTGCTGGATTTGCACCGATTAAGGCATTAATCGAACAAGCGTTGACAGAAAATGTGAAGCAGCCAATTTATCTTTATTGGGGCGTGCGCATTATCGAAGACTTTTATTGTCATGACCTCGTGCTAGATTGGGCAAAATGCTTTGAGAATTTTCATTATATTCCGGTATTATCGGGCAAAAATGAAAAAGATAAATGGCACGGCAAAACTGGTTGGGTACATGAAATCGTTTTAACAGAACACAGCGACCTCGCTAATTTTCGGATTTACGCCAGCGGCCCGATTGAGATGGTATATGCTGCGTTGCACGCATTTGAACCACGGCACTTGAAACGCGCATTAATGCACTCTGATATGTTTGCTTTTGTCGCAGAATAAACCAATGCTAAAATCCTCCTTAAAATCCATTACTGACAACTACCTCCAACAACTCAGCACCACCAAAGGCTGGTTGATCCTCGCCGCAAAAGTAACCACTGCCAGCATCGTTGCCTTATTGTTAGCAAAATATTTAGCTTCACCACAAAGCTTTTTTTTAATTTTAGCGACCATTTTATTGATGCTCAACAACCCTGATGATACTTTATATCAACGCTTGGGTAGCATGATATTTGCAGGGATATTAGGATCAGCAGGCGTTTATCTGGCAACCCTCGCCAGCACCCATTTGTTGGCATTGCTGGTCGTCTCGATCATCACTATCACCATCGGCATCAATGCTGCGCGCATTAACCTATCGTATGCGCTTGCAGGTTTGTGCGCTTTATTGCTGGTGATTACCGCAGGCGGAATTCCGGCCAACTCGGCCATTGCTTTAGAACGCTTAATCCTTTGCTTATATGCTTGGGTCATCGCTTTAGTGGTTACTTTCTTGTTGTTCCCCACTAACCCACGTAAAAAATTAAAAGAAACCTTGATTTTATTATTACATGAGGCCACCGAATATTTTTATTACAGCTACACCGATAATTTACGCGGCAATCATATCAACCCCCGTCATTGGCAAATCAAAGAACATATCTTAACGCTACTCAGTAAATCCAGATGTCTTGCGCAATCATTAAAACAAAAAACTGCGGCAGAAAAAAAACTACAAACATTATTAACCGCCGTCGAAAAATTAGTCGACCATTTGCTGCCATTAACAAACATTCTCACTGACCCAGCCAGCAACACTGCCTTTGCTAATGTCTTGCCTGAACTCTCGCAATTTGGCGCCAGCACCCGCGCGTTATTACAAAGCTATGGTGATTTTTTGAAGAATGATATAGATATGCCAGACAGCAAAGATTTTTTACAAAGCTGTGCTTTATTACAAAATAAAATAGATACTGCTTTAAATGTAACACTGCAAAAAGAAATTGTTTACCATTGGCCATTTGATATGACAATTTTTTCGTATTATTTAAAAGATCTACAAATAACAGTTGCCGAATTTGGCGTCATTGCGAATGATGTAAGCCGAATCAAGTAGGTCGGATCAAGTCGCGCAGCGACGGATCCGACATGAGATGCTATATGACAATTAACAACATACTCACCATCAAAGACACCTACTGGAACCGCGCCTTACAAGTAATGGTCGCGGCCACCGTCGCCATTTGTGTCGGCTACGCGTTTAATTTAGATTATAGTTACTGGGTCACCCTCAGTGCCATTATCACCATTCGCGCCACCACCGGCGCTTCTATCAAACGCGCGAAAGAAAGAATTTTTGGTACCATCATGGGCATCTTAACCGGCGCGATGTTACTTTATCTCATTCCCAATACCAATTATTTTATCATCACTGTGCCATTGTTTACATTTTTGGCGGTATATTTATTTAATAACTACTACTATTACAGCATATTTTTCACCAGTATTTTACTCATTCTTTTATTGAGCCATGGCGCGCCCTCTATTTGGCATTTTGCTTTTGCCCGCATCCTCGATACATTTATTGGTGTTACTATCGGCTTAATCGCCAGCTATTTATTATGGCCGAATGCTTCACGCATCGAATTAAAAAAGAATTTGCAAAAAACATTGTCATGTTCGCAAAATTATTTTGCGCTACTCTCTAAAAATATACTTGAAAAAAATACAACCACAACTAGTGATGAAAAATATGAAATAGAAAATTCACTCATTGAAAGCATGCGTTCTTTTAAAGAATTTTCTTATGAACCCGGTGTAATGCCTATTAAGACCGAGGCGGTTTATTCACTTATTGTCAGCCTCAATATAGTACACAATCTTTTATTAGCCATTGCGTTAGTCGCTAACAAACTCGCAGACTTATCGATTAGCAATAACCAACGCATCACATATTTTGTACAACAAATCACTTCCGGTTTTAATGAAAACATCATGCATTTAGACCAGATGAATCCCCCATTAAAGGATTCGGTATTTAATATTGATCACTGGAAAACCGACATCATGTTAATAGAAGAACAAGAGCTCAAACAAATGATGTCAAACCAAACCCCCAAAAATATGGCATTAATATTTTATGTTTACCAACTCAAGAAACTAGCCATCGAACTAAAACACATCAATCAAGCGATTTTGGAATTATAAAGTACTCCCAGTTCCCCAATTTTCATTTCAGTGTAGGTCGGCTCAAGCGAAGCGGAGCCGACAGCAGTACTATATCCACCCCCATAATTCTATGCTAGACTTCAACCTTAATGAAGTATTTTATTAAGCCCAAATAAATAAATTTTGCAAAAAAATATAAAGAGGCCACCTCATGAAACTAACAAAATTAGCTGATGGCACTTATCAAGTTTCTGATATTGGATTTTTGGAAAACTCCAAGGTAAATGCAACACTACAAGTGCTCAATCGTCAAATGTTTATGGGTATTCCCGCAATAAAAGATGGACGTTTTAATCTTAAAACTCAAAGAGAAGTAGTTTGGTTTGCATTCTGCTATGGGGCGAAGCCCATAAAAGATCAACTTATGGCATTAGGAGAAATAACTTCAGTAGTCCACGGGTTTTTTGCAGATGATAAATCCCTCAGCGAAGATGACTTGCAAGCAATTTTTAATTCCAAATGCAACCCCAAACAAAAATCAATAACAGACAGACCAAGCTCATCGTCATATTCAAGGTGGTTATTCTCAGGAAGTTCCAAAAAAAGACCTGAAGATGAACCAGATGATGCAAAATCTGTAGCACCTCCATCATCTGCATCAACATCTTCCACCACACCGATGAGCATTTCATCAGCATCCAATGCAAGTATGCCAGATACGGAAGAAGACAAGGCGACACAGTTCATCAGAGATTCCCGTCTATTCAACCCAGAAACCTGCGACGCCTGGCATGACCTGTTCTACGGAAAAGTAAAAATAAACGCATGTGATGTACTAGCGGGTAGTGACATCACCAGTCCAGGTGATGTAACCACACAAGATTTTTCTTGTGATATAGAAAAATATTTGGCGTTATGGATCACTACTCTACCAGCCAAAGAACCACCCATAGCAAGCCACCTAAATGACCCTACCAATAAAATAGAAAACCGTAAAAAAATCCGCAATATTCTTGAACAAATTTTAATTTGTTTCGCACGCTGCTATACCTCTCAGTGGAAAATATTGTACCCCTCACCTGCATGGAGCGAATTACTCACTAAATTTGAAAAGCTAGAGAAATTATTATTGCAAGCGTTAGCAAACGAGCAATTGTGGAGTTTTATTAATGACTTTAATCAAAACCAATCGACAGGACATCCAGAAGTAGTTAAATACACCCATCATTTGTATCTGAATTTAGCATGGCAAAAAGGCGAAGGCCATAAGGATAAACTAGAAAATAATGATCAGTGGTTTTTTTCTCGTGCCACTACAGCAGCAGAACAAAAAGCCTTTGGGCACGTATCTAAAACACACCGTGACTTTAAAGACAATACCAATGCGGTTATTGAAGAATCAAAGTTCCGCGTTCCACCCGCTACTGTAGTAGATTTTGAAGAACAACTTATTGTTGCACTTGCTATTGCGCCCTCACAAGACAGTATAAAACCAGCTGAAGAAAAAGCGAAAGAAAAACATCTGGAGTTTGTACGCACTAAACAACTACTCACTGACACCCATTCTCAATCTGCGACCCTCAGTCCAAGACAACAACAATTTCTAAAAACAACACTCGGCGAAATTACACATTTTTTAACAGTTGATGAAAATGCCGCCTGGAAAAAATTAGAACATTCAGAAATAAAATTAGGTGGGGATAAAGGAGATATTAATTCAAAAGAATTTTCATTTCCAGCTACTTTAATCAACCTAGCGCTTCTATCTCCAAACACTAAAGATCTTGCAGATAAAAAAACAGCAAGAAAACAAAAAATTAAAATTATTATAGATTTTATGGCAATCTGTCATCAATCAAAAAATAAATTATTTAAAGGCATAGGCAAAGATAGAAAATTACTATCACCATGGAAAACACATTATAAAAACTTTCTGGATTTTAACGATGCTTTATTAGGCGCTTTGCATAAACACCAAGAATTACGCGAAATTTTATACGAATATCGTAGCGATCCCAGCTTGGCCGCGCCTATTCAAAAATATATTGATTATTTAACACTAGACCTGCGGTGGCAAATTGATCCGCAATCGCAGGATAAAATGCTTTCGCGTGTAATTGATAAAGAATTAACGAGTGTTGTAGCCTATAAGACTACTTTTTCTGACAGCACCATAAAATGCCTACCAGCTAATAATATTCCCAATTCTCCAATGAAATTCCAAATCGATGCATGGGAAATCGATATTTTTGAAACCTGGTTAGCAGATCAACATCCACGCGGAAAATTTGTTGACGATAGAAATGGTGATGCTAAGCAAGAACCACAACGATCAAAGCCACCAATAAAACCGCAAGCTTCTGCAACTACTACTGCATCTGCGTCAGCTCCAACGCCAGCAACCTCCGGCACTTCACAAAGCACTTCTGCTACAAGTAATTCATTCGGCGAAGGTCGACCTAAATCTCTATCTTATGCCCAAACGCTGGCATATTTTACTTATACACCAGAAAGACCCACCTCCCCAAAAAGAGCGCAATCTCCAAGCCGTTTTTTTGCGTCAGGCGAGGCTGGGACCTCCGTGCGAGCATCTGTATTGCGCATAGAAGAAATGACTCGCCCTCAAAGCCCTACTGCTGCACGAGCTATTAGTCAATCTTTTACTTCTTCCCGCATGTTGACGAGCAGTACAGTTAGTACATCAAAAAAACCAGAAGTTCCTACCACAACTAACCCCTCTGATAAAAATCCTGAACAAGCTTTGGGTTCCACAGCAGCAGCAATTTCATCACCTGCTAACAGTGTGACAAATGTTGTATCAGCACATCATTCGATTATTACCGCTTTTAAGAAATAATAATTTATACTTACATTTGGAAAGTTCACTTACCATATGGCTTGATAAAAATTAAAAAAATGAATAACTGTATAGCCAGTTTCTTACATTCCTCTTAAGTTAAAAATAAATACTTCCGAAAAACGCGCGGATTGTTTTACAATAGCGTGGCTAAGTTTTTCCTCTACCTAAATCAAAAACAAAGGAGTGCGCAATATGGGAATCGAAATTAAACTAACCAATCCCCAAACTACTGTTATTCAAGTAACTATTAAAGGCCCCAAAACAGAATTATCAGACTTACTCAACGATATAAAAAGAAGAATAAACGCGCAAAACATTTCGGAGTACTCAGCAAAATTATTAGGTGACCCAACCCTAATAAAATTAGATGAATGTGAACTGAAAGAGGATGAGAGAACAACAACGCTTATTCTAAAAACCAAATCTGGAACTTACCAATCTAAAATCACCGGAAGACCATTACCCTGCTTAGATATAAACTCAGCATTTTTTCTAGTCACTTACTTAAACAGTTATTTTGCATTGCTTGCTGGAACTATTGTACCATCTTCTGATCCTTCCCTTCAAAATCTACAAGAAAAAGACTTATTCACAGCTGTCCAAAACAACTGGGAAGGTCATTCACATACTCGCAATGCCCAGTGTAATGACGATGGATCTCCCAGATATGATTTAATTACCACTGCTCTTGCTGTGTTACTAGGCACTGCTTCTCGCGTCGCTGGTAATATAAAAAAATTTCCAACATCAAACAATACTGTCGTTAAACCAGAAGAATCTAAGCAAGATAACGATTATCCTAATACCCAAACAATAATGCTGGGTAAAAAAAACATAGCCACAAAACAAGGCGAGCAAACTATTGTTGAATTTTTTACATCACTAGACCCAGAGCGGTCTGCTGCAGACGATATCACTAACGCTATATTTATTTTATATCAATTCAGTAAAATGGGGATAGCACCTAATATTAAAGATAAAGAAACTGAGGAAAAAGAAACACAACCGCCTTCAGATCGCGAAAGAATGGCGGCCAACTATGGCGAAATATTAGAGGTCTTACAAGATACCGATTTACAAACATACATCAATACATTTATAGACGAAAAACTCAAACAGCATCTATTAGCATCGCAAGAATATGAGAGAGTTAGCGCCTTTGCCAAGAGCATTTTAACACCATTACCAATACAACTGACCCCAAGGTTAACAGCAAGTGCTGCGCAGCCACTTACTCGTTCAGATTCATCTCCGAGAGACGGAGTAAGCCGCCCATCCGTACTGATTGTTAATGCAACTAGCTTACCAGCCGTGAAAAGAATCATGGCGCTTGAAAGCAACGTAATATCTGAGAATGCTCAAACATTAAATATCGTAGATTTTTTTAAAAATTTACGAGCCTATAAATTTGAAGGCGAAAAGGTTTTAAAGACAATATTTATTTTATTCATGTATAAAAATTTTAAACCTACGCAAATAAACGCAGCAACACCAAATTTTGAGAAAATGGAATCAGTTTATCAGCAAGCTATTGCAGCCATCAAAACTCCTGGGGTTTCATCGTACATAAAAGATAACCTTCAAATATTTGCTTTATTAAAAACAAATAATTACGCTGAAGGCAGTGAAGGTTACCAATTTGTCCAAGGTTTGTTAGAAAGCCCAACTCAAACAACAAGTGCAACTACCACATTAGTAGCAGATGATAAAGAAGAAAAAATTTATACCGAAGCAATTTTGCCTAAATTGGTTTGGCAAAATGATGTAATCGATGGCTATACACATTCAGCACCGATTACCACCACGATACAATATGAACTATTCGATCAATTAATAGTTGCCAAGTCGATTCAAGACTGCAAAATCTATGAATTAGGCCAAGGCCAAAAAATAATAAGAGCAAACGGCGAAACTGCAAAATTAATATGCGACGATATGCGCGATAAAGCTATATGTCATGGCACTAAAGACTGGTTAGATGGAATAACCACAATGATTGTTACTTCTCTTCGTGAGCTTAATGATAAAAATAGACTTGGAATTGTTCTTGCATGCTTGGGCAATGAGCAACAAAAAGCAAACATGCATTTACCTGCTTTAGCTGGAGAAATAAATATCCTTGAATTTTTTAAAAATTTTGAAAAGCATAAAGAAAACCTTGAAGGTGTGTTAGATGTAATTCTTATCCTCTGCTCTTACAGAACGATGAGAATGGATAAACAAATCACTAAAAGAACTCCTGATTACAGTATTATAAATGCTAATTACGAAGCGGCAAAGGACTTACTCGGGCAACAACGTAACTACATACAAGAAAAATTTTCAGAGTTCAAAAAATTAATATCGCAAAGAAACTATACAGCAGATACTATTACTGATATTGAAGAATACCTGCACGAAAAATGCGGGACTCCAAAACCTACGGCAAAACCAACTCACAGAAAAAACTTTAGTATCAGTAGAACATTTAGCAAATTTGGGAGAACTCCATCCACTTCATCACACGGATCTGCATCATCAGCTTCAACATCAGCACGACCAAACTCTCCCCCTCCTGCAGCAAGAGCAGCTTCTCCTAGCCCACAGAGTTCATCTAAGGCTGCTGCTGCGAGTACCGGCCCTCGCCCAGCGCTTGATAGGCCAGCGACAAGCCCAGCATCATCTTCCAATTTAAATTCTTCATCACACTATATGTCATTTAGCCCTCCGGCTAGCTCGGCATTATCTTTTCAGTCGTCGTCATCGATGCTTGCCACATCTCCCACCAATCGTTCGCCTATTGCTGCTGCAACCGATTCAGCAATTTTTGCTACTCCAGCATCATTTTCTCCAACACACGAGGTTAGGCTCGCGAGTGAAGAAAAACAAGATAAATACACTAAAAGAGATTTGCCTATACTAAAATTTGTAGAACTTAAACTGTCTACTATCGCAAATGGGGTAGAATACAAATTAATTTCTCAAGCGTTATCAGATAAACAAATTAACTTTTGGCAGCGTATAGCTCGATCCACGACAACCAAAAATTGGAGTATCACTAGCAAGCAGGGAAAAACATTTATAAGGATAGATAAGGAAACAACAGGGCAAACTTGCAATCGACTGCAACAAACCGCTATAGATAGTCCGCAACAACTTGATGCTCTTTTTGCACCACTCCAATCCAGTGTGCGTGCAGTTAGCCCCGCTCCTGGCTCTTCACAGCATCATAGAGCAAGGACACAATTTACAGCAAATGTATTAGCATCAATGAACCCCCCAACAGATGATAGCAAACAAAATGCGGAGGAAGAAAGTTTTAAAACCTTCAGCAAAGAATATATGCGCACCGGGCAAATACAAATTTCAACAGGAACAGTCAATATACTTGACTACTTCTCAGCACTTCCTACTCAAGCTGGCGATAGTACAGAGGTTAATTTAGCAGACTTAGCGTTAGTCATTAAAGTACTATTTTCTTATCGTTCTATGAAACAAGATGATGGAACACTTGGAAATAGCCCTAATCTTGCAGCGATGGATGGCCTTTATGAAAAATCAAAAAGCAACCTTTTAACGAAAAAGAATTTTATCGAAAGCAAACTTGATCAAATCAAACAACTCTGCTTTCCAAACGAAGGCGCTGCTCAATTAGTTTTACGCACCAGTCTCGTTAAGTTTTTAACTCATATCTTAAACCCTGGCCAAGCTAAACACCACCGAGCGAAAACTGCAGGTGCTGGGATTGCGGCAGATAGTGCGAACGCCGCTCAAGCAGACGAAGAAGATATTATACTACTTATGAGAGGCGCACTCTATCTCAATAAAATAATACCTAACCTCTCTACAAGAATGTCTATAGTGGATTTTTTTCAAGGGCTTCCTAAAAATGATAACGCTACTCGTGAACATATTACGAAATCATTGCTGGTTTTATTTTCTTATAAAAAAATGAAAGATGATGGAAAAATAACAAAAACCACAGCGCATTACGCTGAAATGGAAAAAACCTATGAAACAATAACAAAATTGCTGCAAACAGAAGATTCGCCGCCGCAACCAACAGCAATAGCAACACATATTATTTTTAAGCTAAAATTTTTGGATCATATTAAAAATCCAGGTGTACTAAATAATGAATTTGCGATTGAAATAACTAATTTTATTAAAGCACTTTTAGGTCTTGTTCAAAAAACGGCAGCTGCATCAACCCCAGAGAAAAATACAGAAGTTTCTCCCTTGCTACTCGTAGAACTATCGGATAAAAAAACAAAGGTTAATATATTGGTTTATTTAAAAAATCTCCCTGATAGTACAGACGTTAATTGGAAAGATTTTATATTAGTTATGGCATGCCTAAAGAAGTATACAGATCTTACTCCTAATTCAAGGGGATCGGTTATCGAAGAAAAAGCAGGAGAAAATGTTGAGCAAGAAATGCAGGGTATTTATGTTAAAGCAATGGCATTAATTAAAGAACAAGCTCGAAAAGATTTTATATGTAATAAAATGCCAGAATTAATGGACTCTATGTTCGGGTCAAGCAACGGTACAATAGCCAAAATTGATGGTAATCAGGTAGCATTACTAACCTTTATTACAGAGTGCGTAGAATATAAAGAACCCAGCTCGCCTAAAGCGAGCAAGCCCCCAATAGAGTTCCCAGATGCGGCGATCGATCTAAGCGCTTATACTACAATCGATACGCCGGATGGCAAAGTAAATATACTCGATCTTTTTACAGCGCTTGGTACTCAAGAAGCAGTTGATTGGGGCAGGGTTTCATTAGCATTGGATGCCTTATGCTATCTCAAAAATGGAATAGCAGCAGCAAAAACAGAACCTGCTGACGGTGACCAATCGCCATCAGAACAATCAAGGTTTCAAGCAAAAGAACAAGTTTACAAAAACGCTGTTGCTTTAATACAAACACTAATGCGAGCCAAATTTATTAATCAGAATATATCTACATTACAACAAGCTGTTAATAAAGCTAAAGAAGATGATGGGCTAATCACAACCCCTGAAGAGATCATGGGTCTTATACAAGAATTAGCTCCACCAGCTGATGATGAATTCGAATTGCCAAATAATAACGACCATGAGGCAAGCTTACAAACTGGAACAACATCAAGTGCTAGTAGCCCCAGCGTTCTAACCTCAACAAAATCTCCAGGAACAACGTCGATAACTGTATTTGGATTTCAACCTGCCCCAGCGACCCTTGCAGCATTCACCGCAAATTCAAGTTCTAGTTCTTCATCTGCAGCTAGCCAACAATTGAGATCATCACTCGCGGATATTAGTGACCTGGGTCTACAATCGCCACCAAGGGTTGTTGTAGCTTCGCCCTCTTCGACGAACTCAACAGCTATGCCATTTAATCTAGATTCCACTTCTTCTTCATCTTCTAGCAATCGCAGTTCGGGGAGTAGTGATGGTGAGACTAAAATGGGAGTAACTGAGCAGCCTGCGCAATTGACCCCGCTAGAAACCCTTGTTAAAGAAGCTATGTTAAAAGATACAATAAAAATTGGCCCGGCTAAAGTAAATATTATTAATTTTATCCAACAGTTGTCCTCCAATAAGCGCAGTTTAATGCGAGAACAATTTATTACAAACTTGGCTACTGTAATACTTTATGTTGCTGTTTATGACGTCAGAAAAGATAGAATGAAGTTATCTTCTACGGATAGTAAAAAAGTAGAAGATCAGCGCAAAGAAATTGTTGACTGCTTTTTTGGTACAGACGTACGCGAAGCGAGCAACATAAAATTACGCAAAGAAATTATAGCTGAGGCTAAACAAGACATAAAAGCTTATCTAAAGCCAACTACAAATAATAAGATACCGCTGAATGCTTATGAAAATTATCAAGTCGATGCTTTCATCGATAATTTAAGTGCAGCAACTCAGGTCGCAGTTCCAAGACGTCTTGATGTTGGTGCTGCTTATAATCCTCAAAGACCTTGATAGCCTCAAATCAGCGTCATTCCCGCGCAGGCGGGAATCCATGCGATCTATCCAACAAAAATGAATTTACGCTCTGCAATTGGTAATACAAAACTATCAATAAACGCTTGCCAAAATTCATCATATAAGTATTTTTGTAATGGATGGTTTGGATCGACTGGGAAACAAGGGCCATGGTTGGCTTCTAATAACCACACGTGTTTGTTGGCATCGACGAGGAAGTCGAAACCGAAGATGGCGAGTGGGTTTGATGGATTCCCGCCTGCGCGGGAATGAAGGAACTGCGGGTACATCTGTTGTAAAGCAGAAGCCACCTCCGTCACTATTTTTGTAATTTTCTCAAATAATTCTGGAAAAAAATCAAAACGTTGTGTGGGGATTTGTATCACATTGGCTGCATCTTCGTGCAAATGCTCGTTGGTTAAATGGGGATTTAAATTAGTAAAATCATTAGGCTGATAAGGCGATTGTGCTACATTAAAATAGCCGTGCGGATAGAGATAAGCACCTGCGTCAGTGGTTAGCACCACAAACATGCGGATACTGTATTTATGGCCTTTTAACAAATGCGGTTGGTCTACATATTGCTGCAATACGTGTTCGCCGCCTAAACGGTCGGAACTCAAATAATGTTGTTCTAATTGGCTCAATTTTTGAAAGATCTTTATATTTTGACCATTATTCAGCAATGCTGGTTTTAAAATCCACAGCAAACCATCCACCTGATCTTGTAATTGATGATCACGCGCATAATATTTATCAGACACTTGCTGCAATATCGTTGCCCAATTTTGATCATTAATACAATAGGTCACCGGCATAATTTGCGGGCAATATTGAGAAACTAATTGCGCTAATAAATGTTTAAATTCGAGTTGCTCTGCCACTTGTTGATTAAATTGAAAATTGCGTTCGCCAAAATCTGCACGCCAGTTAAACCGCGCGCTACGCCAACCACGCGCACGTAAAAATTTGGCTAAATTAAAATAAGTCGGCGATTGCGCCACACGCAAATAAAAATAATTTTTCCGAAATTTTTTAAGGAATGTAATCATAAAATTTTAATAGGCTTTTTTATCCAAATTAATGCCATAAGAGAACCACACATATAAAGCACTGCACCAATAATTAATGTACAGTGCATGGCACGTACAAAATGACTGCTCGCGGTAATGATCGTTCCAAAAATTGCTGTACCTAATAAACTACCAATTTGACGGCTGGCATTAAATGCACCCGACGCAATACCCGCATTGCCATCAGGCACAGCATTAATCACCGCAATCGTAGCCGATGGCATAGTAAAACTCGCACCAAATCCAATCGTGGCTAATGGCCATGCCAATATAACGTAAGCGGGTGTATGTACACCGGCGCTTAACATCGCAATAAAACCCACCGCCCCCATTGTCAACCCTATAACAATCGGTAATTTAGCGCCAATAGCACTGGCGACCCTTCCTCCCAAATAAGAACCGACGACACCCATGCCAATTAACGGCAATAGTGCTAAACCAGTCATCAGAACTGAATATCCTCTCACTTGTTGAAAATAAAAAGACAACACAAACAACTCGCCATAGGCGGCCATGTTAAGGATCATACCAATCGCAATCGATGCAGAAAATGTAGATGACCGAAAAAATTTTAATGGCAACATCGGTGTTATGCTGAGTTTTTCAATCATTAAAAATGCCATCAAGCTGGCGATAAAAATACCAAAGCTGCTGATGACGATAGGAGCAAACCAACCATTTCGACCGGCTTCGATCAAACCAAATGCCAGTGCTGCGATACTGACAACTCCCATTAACTGACCCGCAAAATCAAAATGACTTTTGGTGCTACTGGTAGTGTTTAAAACATATTTAAGCGTAAGTAAAAACCCGATGATACCAATTGGCAGATTGACATAAAAAACTGCGCGCCAGCCAAACCATGTAGTCAGCACTGCGCCAATCACTGGCCCGGATGCGCCCGCAAGGCCACCGACCGCTGCCCATATGCCTATCGCGCGTGCACGTTCTTCGGTGTCTGCATACGATGCACTGATCAGCGCTAATGAAGTCGGCACGAGCAATGCCGAAGCAGCACCTTGAAGAAAGCGAAAAAAGGTCAACCAGCCAATCACCGAAGACATAGCACAACCGAGCGAAGTCAGCACAAACAACGCCAAACCCCACAGAAATGCTGTTTTAGCGCCTAAACGATCGCCGATGTTACCTGCAGATAATAATAAACAAGCAAATGTCAACGCATATCCAGCTACCACCCACTGCAATGCAGATATGCCGACATTTAAATTCTGCGCCATAGTGGGCAAAGCGACATTGACGATAGTCACGTCAATGATCACCATAAAAAACCCTAAACATAACGCGATCAACGACAAAAGTTTATTGAATTTGTCAGCAGGCAACGGTAAAACTCCGCAGTTATTTATGAGGAGAACGATAGTTAATATATCATGATTCGAAATATTTTTATCTAAAATAACTCGAACTTCGGTACAAATCCATTATAATTTGTACAAATTTATAAAATACCAGGTGAACCATATGAAAGCCCAAGCAAAATCATTAAACAAATTGGTTGAGCAACTTCCTCCGAATGACCAGCGCGAAGTCCTCGATTTTGTAGCTTTTTTATTAGAAAAAAATGCAAAAAAAACCATATTAAACCAAAATTTACTTGGGCTGGCGCATTAAAGGATATGTCTAAAAAATATACTTCTGTCGAACTTCAACATCAAATTTCAACTTCGCAGAAAACAACTTAATGTTTTTGAATCATTTCTGACAGATGCTATTTTATCTCATGCCATTGAAGTTATTTCATTGTCGATTGAAGACTTGCATTTTGTAGAAAAGGCCTCTAAAGCCTTTAATCTTGATTTTGATGATGCTTATCAATATGCTACCGCAGAAATATATAATCTTAATCTTGTGAGTTTTGACACCGATTTCGATAAAACTAAACGTGGTCGGCTTACTCCAGAAAAAATACAGTAGAAGATTTAAATAAACATTAACCCATCTGTAATTCCAGCCCCACCTTATAATGCTTCATCGCTTGTTCGCGCTCGCCTAATTGCTCGAGCAATTTACCTAAAGCATAATGCGCTTCAGCGCTCGGGGCGAGTGCCAAACTTGCTTCAAAATAACTACGCGCGTTGCCCCACAAATGACTGTTTTGCGCAAGACGGCCTAAAGTTAGCAATAATACGGGATCTTTAGGGTGCGCTGGCAACCATGCTTGCGCAATTTGCAATTGGCGCGCTTGCGTTTTAATTAAGCCGTAACAATGCACTAATTTTTGATCATAATTTTTGGCTAATGTTTTGCGCAGTAATTCTTCGGCTTTATCATTAGCATTTAAACGCAGTAATAATTCAGCATAAGTTAAAATTAAAACAGGGGATAAGCGGGCAAGCTTGGGCACACGTTGCCATTGATTTTGCAAAGCAACTAAATCATTTTTAGCGGCAACTTTTTGTAAAATATTCTGCTGGGTTTGAATTTCTAATTCATCCAATTCTTTTTTAGGCAATACTTCTTTTTTGCGCAAGGTAGGGAAAAAATCCGTCAGACGTTCCCAATCACCTAAATGCATATAGACTTTGATCAATAAGCGTAAAATATAATTTTGATTGGGCGCTAATTGACGTAAGTGTAACAACAGCGCCAATGCTTGTTCATATTTCTGCTGTTGATACTGAATAGTGGCTTGCACTAAACCAACAGCTACTTCTGCCTGCGGTGCAACATCATGCGCTCTGTGCAGATATTTATCTTGCTTATCAAAATCGCCCTGTTGTCTGGCGACGATAGCCAGCGCTAGATAATTAAACCAAGGTTGCTTGACATAATAATTGGCTTTGGTTAATTTTTTTTGTGCTCGCTTCCAATTGCCATCTGCCAACGCCAACAAACCTTGGTCAATTAATGCTTGTGCTGCGTTATTATGTCGTTGCAAACGCCATGCGTGCCAACGCTTCGGGAACAAACGCACACCACGAGTAATGCGCAACAAGATGTGAAATAAAATACATAATAACAATACGCCTACAGTCGCTAACCACAGCGGCATTTCAACGGTCCAATGTTGATAAGCAACTAGCAAATAACCAGGATCAGCACTGATCTTTAAGCCTAGCCACACAGCTGCAAAAAAAATAATTAAGAATAAAAATAAACGCCGCATAGTGTTATCTCAACTTTTCAATCGCTTGGACGGTTGCGGAAATATCCGGCAACTGGGGTTGCACATTAATAGCTTGCAATTCGCTAATAGATTTTAATACCGATTGTGTTATTGCCGCATCCTTAGAAAAATATCGTTGCGTCCAGTTTTTTGCTTGCGCCAAACTGGCTTGATAAATAGTTGGTTGCTCGTGCAATAATGCCCATTGTGCTTGTTGTAACAGCAATTGCAGGTTTTGTTGTAAATACGCTTGCTGCTGTGTTGGCAAAATAGGTTGGATGGGTTGATCGTGGCGTTGGATCACGATCAGTTTAGACAATGCATTCCAACTATTTTGCAGTGTTCTTTGCCATAAAGTTTGTTTGACTGTATTGTCTGCGTTTGTTGTTGGTAAATTTTCAGCCACCGGCTGCACAACAGGCAATTGTGGAATTTGTTGTTGTAACGCTTGTAGTTGTGTTAATGCCCCCGCCAAATCGACGCTAGGTACGGCTTGCAAAGCAGCGATGTTATCGGCCAATTGTTGGCGCACACTGAGCGCTGATGCGCCATCCCATTCAGCCATTTTTTTATCTGCCAACTGTAATGCGGCGATCGCTGCAGGAACGTTCTGCGTAAACTGTAAATTGTATTGCGCCCGTTGCACCAAATCACCCGCTTCTGCTATTGCAATTGCTTTTTTGTCGTTCACATGCGATTGCTGCAATTGCGCTAACACCTGTTGCTGTTGTTGCGTTTTTGTCACCAATTTAGTAATCAGTTGTTGGGTAAGTATTTCTTGTTGTTGGGTTTGATGTTGAAAAAATGCCAGCGAGTCGGTGAGTTTGCCCATTTCGCGGTAATGAAGTTCAAATTCGGCAGTGGTCAATAGTGCAACCACTAAGGCAATGCAAGCGATTAATAGTGCAGAAACAGGACGTTTTTTTGGGGTGCTTGCACAAACCGCTGCGGGGGTTGGTTCGGTTTTGTCTTCCATTGGGTCTCCCACTTCTTTATCTTAATAAATTTGGCCTATCATGGCATATTCTGTGGCTATTGACGAGGGGGGCAATAGGTCATAAGCGCCCTCAAAATATCATCATCAGTCGGGCTATCTGCCACCACAGGGGGTTTTTTAAATCCCAACTTAAGGGCAAGAGCTGCCACACGCGCACTGGCCACTAATAACAATTGCTCACGCAACCAAACACGATGCTGCTCACCTACCATTTTATACAAATTTTGCAAAGCTTCATTACTGGTGCAAACAATGATCTTCACGTGCTGAATGCTCGAAAAAAAGTCAGCGGCAATTTTAGGCAGCACACGTTTATAAACAATAGCTGAACTCACATTAGCACCCCGCTCACGTAATGTAGCAGCCAATAATCGTCGACCACCTGCACCGCGCACCAGTAAAATCTTTTTCCCTTCAACATCTTGCATCTCGGCTAATTTTAATAAACCTTCGCCATTAAATTCATGTGGAACAATATCAACAGGGATATGTAGTGACCGCAAAGTTTTAGCCGTACCTTCTCCAATTGCAGCAACGCGCACTTGTTTAGGCCAATGGTTTATATATGACTGTAACCATGCAATACTTTTTTGCACCGCATTAGGGCTAATAAAAATCACTAAATCATATTGCGTTAATTGCTGGATTTTTTTAGCGGCTGCAGAAATATTTTCTGGCGCAACAATTTCAATCGTTGGAAATGAAATAGCATCTATTCCCAAACTTTGAATTTGTTGGCAAAGCTTTTGTGCCTGCTGTAATGGTCGTGTGATTAATACAGGAATGTAATGCATAGAATAAACTGTATTACCAAATAGTAGAAAGTTTTGCAATTTCACGAATTTTCTTATCGCACGTAACTAATGCAGCACGATGATAAAGTGTAGTTGCGGCAATCAAGCGATCTGCTGGATCAGTACAATGTTGCAATAAAAGAGGGGTCATAGATAAAGCAGCAATTTCAGGCAAAATATTTAATACTTGAATTTGTCGAGCGGCAAGCTCAAGATGCAGAAATTCAGCAGCACCCACACCGGGTTCGATGCGTTTTTTGCCTATCAGCATTGCAATTTCCCAAAGCGTAATATCACAACAATAAAGTGAATTTTCTTGCTCAGCTTCTTCAATAGTTTGTAACGCGGGCTTACTTAATTTTTTAGGCTCAAGTGCATCAAAAATAAAAGTACACGTATCAAGAATGATCATGCAAAGCATCCCAATCTTCATTTAAAGGGGATATGACATCGCCTACTTTACTGTGTTTACGTAGCTTTTTTAGTTCTTCTTTTGCAGCAGCCCTGGTATCAAGGGGAGGCAAAACCCGAGCAATCACTTGTCCGTGCGATGTCACCCAAATTTCAGCCCCTTTATGCGCTTTTGCCAAATAATTAGGCAGGTGAGTGCGGAGTTCCGTTACATTAACTTGTTTCATGGTAATAACCTCATATGTACATATTAAGTGTACATGTTGTTTGGGTAAAAATCAATGGTCGAATAACACTTCTTTTGCCCCCTGCGCCAACAAATCCTTCGCCACGCGGCGGCCTAATTCTGCAGGATCGCTCTTTTTGCCTTTTCCGGCCGCTTTTAGTAATACGCTGCCATCGGGTTTGCCCACGCGACCTTGCAAAGTTAAATGTTCGCCGTCTAATATGGCGTAAGCGGCGATCGGCACTTGGCAATTGCCTTGCAATTGTTGTACCAAAGCACGTTCTGCTTGCACACAAATATGAGTAGTAGGATGATCTAAAGCGTGAATTAATTCGATAGTTTTTTTATCGGGACTACGACATTCGATACCAATTGCGCCTTGCCCTGCAGCGGGTAAACAAATCTCTGTGGGTAAATATTCACTGATACGATGTTGCAAACCCAAGCGTATTAAACCCGCTGCCGCTAAAATAATAGCATCATATTTACCTTCATCTAGATGCCGCACACGCGTATCGACATTACCACGCAACAATGAAAAATTAATATCGCGGCGTTGTGCATGTAACTGACAAGAACGTCGCAAACTTGATGTACCAACCACGCAGGCTTTAGGTAATTCAGCCAATTTGTGATAATGGTTCGACACCCAAGCATCGCGAGGATCAGCACGCTCGCACATGGCAACCATATCTAAGCCATGTGGGTAATCCATCGGCATATCTTTCATTGAATGCACGGCGATATCGGCACGATTTTCTAACAATGCTTGTTCGAGTTCTTTGACGAATACACCTTTACCACCAGATTCGATTAATGATCCTAATGTTTTATCGCCGGTGGTAACAATCGGCAGCAAGTCAACGTGCAAATTAGCATGGTGTGTTTGTAATTGTTGTTTGACAAAATTAGCTTGCCAAAGGGCGAGGGGGCTTTGGCGGGTGGCGATGCGGAGGGTGTGTTTTTTCATAGTGTTTATGCAATTACGTTATATATTACCCCCTTTGAAAAAGGGGGTCGCCGAGCGCTAAGCGAGGCGGGGGGATTTAAAGATTATGCAGCCTTCCTTAAATCCCCCCTAGCCCCCCTTTTTCAAAGGGGGGAACAAAAAAACATTCTAACATCGGTTTTCTACCTAAACTTATATTTACTTTTGTACCCAACGGCAATGGTTTATTAATAAAACCATGGCCAATGCCACTTATTTGCAGTACAGGAAAATCAGCTTCTTTAGCAAACCGTTCAATGACTGCTGGTACTTTAGATGTTCCATCCGGTTCTTCGCCTTTGGTAAAATCACCCAATAACAATGCTTTAATACCGGTGAAAATTGCGGCTTGTTTTAAGTGTTCCAACATCCGATCGACGCGAAAGCCACGTTCATTCACTTCTTCTAAAAAAATAATCTTATTGTTTGGCTTTAATTGCCATGAAGTGCCAAGACATGCTTGTACTAATGTTAAATTACCGCCCGTAATGGTTGATGCAATAATTGTTTCTTTAGCAGCGATCGCATTTAATGGAATTAAATCAGCAAATTTAAGTGTAGCTATTTCACCAAACATGACTTCTTTGAGTTGTTGAATAGATTCAGGTGAAAATTTATCCAGTGCAACCGCGCCGTGTAATACCGGCCATTGCCATTGTTGTTGTAAAAAAATATGCAGTGCAGTGATGTCGCTCATCCCTACGAATAGTTTATTGTGATTAGGCGCTGCGATTTTTTCTAACATGGGAATTAAACGCGCCGATCCATAGCCACCGCGCACACATATGACTGCTTTAGAAGTAGTATTAGTCAGCGCCGCATTGAGTTGTTCAAAACGCCTAGCATCATTATTCGCGCAAAGAAGATCGTCACCAAAAATATCGGGCGGCACGTTACAATGTAAACCCCACGATGTTAGTAATTTTATTACATCGGTTAATAAAGCATCGGCACAACGCGCGGCAGGTGCGATAAGATCGACTGTATCACCAGGTTTTATAGTACACCATTTTTTCAATGTTAATACTCCTGCAAATCTTCAATCAATTGATCTTTTTCACTCCAAATCTTATTAATAAAATTTTGAAAATATTTGCGATATTCGCGATCTTTTTCATAATCACCTAATAATTCGGGTGGAATAGCTAACACTTTAACTCGCACAATAATTTTTTTTGCTTGGCCTGAAAAATAATCCCAGATACTGGGTGTTGATGATGGGTACACAATCGTCACGTCGAGGATCTTATGAAAATATTCGCCCATCGCCCCTAAGGCAAACGCCATGCCGCCTGCTCTTGGCCGCAATAAGTGTTTATAGGGTGAATCTTGTTGTTGATGTTTTTCCGGCGTAAAGCGCGTGCTTTCAATAAAGCTAATAATCGCTGTGGGTATATATTTAAATTTAGCGCAGACTTTGCGGGTTGTTTCCATGTCTTTGCCTTGTAGTTCCGGGTGCTTGGCTAAAAATTCTCGACTATAGCGTTCCATAAAAGGGAAATCCAGCAGCCATGCGCCCTGCCCACCAATTGGCAACAACCACATTAATTGCTTTTTCATAAAAAATTTCAGCACGGGGATTTTGCGATTAAACACTTTTTCTAACACTAAAATATCGGCCCAGCTTTGATGATTACAAACGAGAAAATACCAATCATTGGGTTTTAGATTATCAGCGCCTTGAATGTCCCATTCGGTACGGGTCATTAAACATTGGATCCAATTACAACAATCAGCCCAATAAACTGGCATTTTATTCATCCAGACGTGCAACATATTTTGCCAAGGTTTGATAGGGATCAAGCGCAAGAATGCAAAAATAAAAACGAAGATCGCCCAAAAAATGACATTGATGGTGTGCAAACCGAGCGTCGTTAACATGATAACTTTGGTGATAAATTTTTGCATAAGCTTACTCTTCTAAATAAGTATAGCCGTTCAAGCCTGCTTCTAATTCAATCAAATACTCTTGTTGCAAGCTTGCTGGTAACGATGATGCTTGCAATTGTGTTTGATACGATTTCAGTAATTCTTCCGGCGCAAAATGCACGTAGCGTAGCATATCTGCTACAGTATCGCCACGCACGGGTTGTACCAATTCAAAACCACCGTTTTTGGTTAATTGTACATGCACTGAATCGGTGTCACCAAACAAATTGTGCATGTCGCCCAAAATTTCTTGATACGCGCCCACTAAAAAAACGCCTAAATAATACGGGTGGCCGGCGGTGAAAGCTGGCATCGGCAATGTGGTTTGTAAACTCTGACCATCTACATAAAAATCCACCCGGCCGTCGGAATCACAAGTCATGTCTTGCAATACGCCGCGACGGGTAATCGGTTGATTTAAATCAGACAAAGGCATGATCGGGAAAATTTGATCAAAAGCCCAAATGTCTGGCAATGATTGAAATAATGAAAAATTCGCAAAAACCTTATCGGCTAACTTTTCATTCAACTCATCCAATACTTCACGGTGCGCGCGATGCACTGGTTGCAATTGTTCACGCACACGCAGGCAAATCGCTTGATAAATTTGTTCAGCATGGGCGCGCTCGAGCAAGCTAATGTTGCCGTGATTAAACATACTTTGCGCTTCTGCTACCCAATGACAAGCATCATGATAAATTTCTAATACGGCACGCTCATTGGTATTTTGATAATCTCGCCATAAATGTTGTATCGCTAAATGCTCACTATTTTTTGCGGGAGCGATATCGGGCGCAACTGTTATCTGCTCAATGTCGGTGATATTTAAAATCAACATAGCATGATGCGCTGTTAATGCGCGCCCTGATTCGGTGATAATTAACGGATGCGGTAAATTTTTTTGATCGCAAATTTCTTTGAGAATGCGTACGATATTATTGGCATATTCTTGTATTGAATAATTGATGGAACAAAAACTGCGTGAACGTGTGCCTTCATAATCTACACCTAAACCACCGCCCACATCGACACAAGTAATAGGCGCGCCCATGCTGCGTAATTCACTGTAAAAACGCATCCCTTCTTGCATACCGTTTTGAATATCACGAATGTTGGCTACTTGTGAACCCAACATGAAATGGACTAATTGTAATAAATGCAATTGCTTTACCGCACGTAATTGCTCAACAATTTGTAATACTTGTACTGGCGATAAACCAAATTTGGATTTTTCGCCGCCGGTGTTCTGCCATTTGCCTTTGGCAATAGAAGCTAAGCGCACGCGTACACCAATTAATGGTTCAATTTGTAATTTTTCTGCTTCTTCTAGGATTAAATTTACTTCAGAAAGTTTTTCGATAATGATGTAAACGCGATGACCGAGTTTACGCCCGATTAATGCCAGTCGAATAAATTCGCGATCTTTGTAACCGTTGCAAATTATCGTTGAATTGGGGTTTATCGATAACGCTAGCACTGCCAGTAATTCTGGTTTGCTGCCCGCTTCCAAACCGATTTGTTGGCCGCCATGGCGCATCAGCTCTTCTACCACACGCCGTTGTTGGTTAACTTTGATGGGGTAAACACCCAGATAACCGCCCGTATAGTGTTCTTCTTGTATCGCGTTCGCAAACGCCGTGCGCATGTTATCCAAACGATGTTTGAGAATATCGTTAAAACGCACCAACACCGGTAAACTTAAGCCCTCTGCTAGCATCTTTTTAATGATATCGGGTAATGAGATGCCAGGCTGGTCACGCTTGCCGTCGGGGAATGCGCGTAGATGGCCATCTTCGCCGACATCAAAGTAGCCTTCGCTCCAATGGGCGATATTGTAAATGTCACGCGCTTGTTGAATATTTGTTTGGTTCATGGTAATACACTCCTGCTATAAATTTTGTTACAATATACCAGATTTTTCTAAAAATAGTTACGAGGATAATATTATGTCAGCAGCCCAAAATAATCAGTGGTTCCAGGAGATTTTCAGCTCGGAAGGCTCATCGTTTGGCTTGAAAATCAAAGGCAAATTAGCCGAGGTGCAAACCCCTTATCAACACATTGAAATTTATGGCACTGAGACCTTTGGCAATCTGATGGTCATCGATGGCTGCGTGATGTTAACCACCCGCGATAATTTTTTGTATCACGAGATGATGTCACATGTGCCACTGTTCAGCCACGCTAATCCGCAAAAAGTGGTGATCATCGGTGGCGGCGATTGCGGCACGCTGCAAGAATGTTTGCGTCACCGTTCGGTCACAGAAGTTTGGCAGATTGATATCGACGAGCAAGTCACGCGTTTGTCAGAAAAGTATTTTCCTGAATTGTGCACTTCTAATAATGATCCACGCGCACATATTTCTTTTGATGATGGCATTAAGTGGATGAAAGCCGCGAAGCCTGAATCGTTTGATATTATTATCGTTGATTCCACCGATCCAGTCGGCCCCGCCGAAGGTTTGTTTAAGCAAGATTTTTTTGAAAATTGTTTTAAAGTGCTTAAAAAAGGCGGAATATTTATTCAGCAAAGTGAATCACCGTTGTATCATATGCAGTTAATTAAAAACATGCACGAGACCTTACGCGCTGTTGGTTTTAGTAACACACACACCGCGCCATTCCCACAGCCGGTTTATCCTACGGGTTGGTGGAGCGCTACGCTGGCTGGAAAAGGTGTTGATCTCCAGGATTTCCGTGAAAAAGATGCGCAGCAAAAAACTTTCAAAACCCGCTATTACAATGCAGGCATCCACCGCGCCAGCTTCGCACTACCAGAATTTATGCGGGAACTGGGCTAAATGGAATAACTTTTACGCGCCACCATATTCGACCGCATCTAAACCTTTGTACTCAACGGTTGCGCTGATGCGGATGCCGACTAAATATTTGAATAGCAGCAATAATATCAAACTCGACACGGCTACCCATACAATGATGCTGCCAATACCAATCAACTGCGCGGTCAACTGCTGCGGCCAAGACCAAACTTCTTTATGAAGAGACGACAACATCACATAATCCTGACTCATCACTGCCGCCAACAAACCCCACAAACCACCTACACCGTGCGCGGCAATTGCACCTACCGGATCATCAATTTTAAATTTTTCAAACAATAAAATCGCGAGCACCAACAAAATTCCACCCACCGCCCCGATCAAAAACGCGCCCGTCATGCTAGGCGTAATCGCCGATGCCGCCAACGCTACAATGCCAACCACCACCGCATTTAAAATAATTGTCAAATCGACAGTACCGCTGAAAATGCGTAACACAATCACCGCCGCTAATACACTACCCACAATCGACATCTGCGTATTCAATGCTGCTATTGCCAAGGTTTGCATAATACCCGCCAAACCTAGTGGCGAATTAAAAAAAGTCACATTGGTAAACATCCATCCTGAATTAACGTTAATCCCCACACTACTTAACCATACCAACCAAATACCTATCACACCTAAGGTTAAATTTGCACCGCGCATAACGCTGGATTTATTTTTATCAAATCGCCCCAACCGTGGCCCAAGCAACAACACCGCGATTAAAGCAGCGACAGCACCCGCCAAATGAATAACTCCGCTACCCGCTGCATCAATAAAATGTAATTTTTCTAAAAAGCCACCACCCCACACCCAAAAACCCAGCACAGAATAAATTAACCCAGCAAATAATAAAGCAAATAACCACAATACCCATGGCTTAAAACGCTCTGCCGTTGCGCTGGCAATAATAATTAACGGAATACCAGCAAATTGCGCTAATAAAAAAACGTGCGCCAATACAGGCAATTGTGCGGTTGTAATTAACTGTAATAAATCATGCTCACCGAATTTAAAACTCGGCCAATATAAATTAGCGCTGGCGAAACTACTAAACATCGTGCCATAACCAACGAAGATAAAAACCAGGCTGCCTATTGCAGCCAATACAATGCATTTGGTTAATTGATCGACACTATTTTTTTCGCGCACCGAACCTGCCGAAACCAACGCTGTTCCGGCGACAAAACACATCACCAACACACTCGCTAATAACAAAGATAATGTATTAACCGCGTAATTGAATGTCCACATGATAATCTCCTTACAAAGCCTCTGCGTTTTTTTCCCCGGTACGAATACGAATGACCTGCTCTAAATTCATGACAAAAATTTTACCATCACCAACCTCACCTGTCGCACAAACTTCTTTGATGGTTGCAATCACTGACTCAAGCATCTCATCCACAATGGCAATTTCAATTTTAAGCTCACTCAAAAAATCGGTACGGCACTTCACCGTGCGATATCTTTGCTGCTCACTCAAACCCAATCCGTACCCTTTGGACTCAGTCACCGTCATGCCGCGCACGCCTAATGTATGCAACGCCTGCCACAACGCATCGGCCTTTTCTGGTCTAATAATCGCATTGATCATTTTCATCGCTAATATTCCTCTGTGAAATAATTTCCAATCTTACCCTATACATCGCTCCTTAACTATAGTATACTCAAAAACATCATCATCTACTAAAGGAATTTTACAATGATCGACACAAAATTTATCGACGACATGGTAAAACGGCTATCTGACGCCATTCCATCCAGCCTCAAAGCCATGAAAAAAGATCTGGAAGGCAACTTCCGCAGCGTTTTACAAAGCACTTTCAACCGCTTTGACCTCATCACCCGTGCAGAATTCGACGCACAAGCAGGTGTGCTGGCCAAAACCCGCGCCAAACTAGATAAACTCGAAAAACACGTAGCAGAACTTGAAAAACATTTATCGGGGAAAAAAACCAAGTCGTCCCACAAGTAAAATATTATGACATTAGCAATAGTCCACAGCCGCGCCATCATCGGCATCACCGCACCCACTGTCACTGTTGAAACCCACATCTCCAATGGCCTACCTAATTTTTCCATTGTCGGCTTGCCTGAAACTGCAGTCAAAGAAAGCCGCGATCGTGTGCGCAGTGCTTTACTCAACACACAATTTGATTTCCCCGCGCAACGCATCACCGTCAATTTAGCACCTGCTGATCTTCCTAAAGAAGGCGGCCGTTTTGATTTACCGATTGCACTGAGCATTCTCGCTGCCACCGGCCAACTGCCGCGCGATCAATTAGAACATTATGAATTTGCTGGTGAACTTGCTTTATCCGGCGAATTACGCCCTATTCAAGGTGCATTGCCGTTTTCTTTTGCCAGCGGCAAATTGCAGCGCACGCTAATTTTACCGTTAGCTAATGCCGATGAAGCGGCATTAGCTAAAGACACTGTGGTGTTACCCGCAAACCATTTGTTAGAAGTGTGTGCGCACCTCTGCGCGCAAAAAAATCTAACGCGACATGAGATTGAACTTAATTTATCGAATGACGAAACACTGCTTGATCTCAGTGATGTAAATGGGCAGCCCCATGCCAAACGTGCACTTGAAATCGCCGCAGCAGGTAATCATAGTTTATTATTCATCGGCCCGCCGGGCACGGGCAAAACCATGCTCGCCAGTCGTTTACCCGGTGTTTTACCGATGTTAACAGATGATGAAGCGATCGAAGTCGCTGCTATTGCTTCTATCACCAACAAATCATTTAATCGCAGTAACTGGCGCAAGCGACCGTTTCGTTCGCCACATCATTCTGCATCGAGTGTGGCATTAGTGGGTGGTGGTAGCCCGCCACGTCCGGGTGAAATTTCGTTAGCGCACCAGGGTGTTTTATTTTTAGATGAATTGCCTGAATTTAATCGCCGCGTGTTAGAAGGATTACGCGAGCCGTTGGAATCAGGCACGATTACTATTTCACGCGCAGCACGGCAAGCAGAATTTCCTGCGCGTTTTCAGTTGATCGCCGCGATGAACCCGTGCCCATGCGGACATGCGGGGAATCCTAATCGTCAATGCCGCTGCACGTATGAACAAATTCAGCGTTATCGCACGCGGCTTTCGGGCCCGCTATTAGATCGCATCGATATGCATGTGGAAGTGCCGCCGTCGCCGCATACTTCCCAGCAAAATAATTTACCGAGTGAATGTAGCGCACAAGTGCGTGTTCGCGTCGAAAAAGCGCGGCAAATTCAATTGCAACGTGCTGGTAAAAACAATAGTGTTTTGATGGGTAAAGAGTTAGAGCAATTTTGTAAACTCAACCCCGGTGATAAACAATTATTAGAAATCGCCGTGCAGAAATTTGGTTTATCAACGCGTGCCTGTCATCGCATTATACGCATCGCCCGCACTATCGCTGATCTTGGCAATAGTACTCACATCTCCACCGAGCATTTAACCGAAGCCCTGACTTATCGACAATTGTAAAAATTGGGGTATCATAACAATATGGAACCACTACTTACATTCTCTCTTGATTCTTGGCATACCAAATTTGCGCCTGCACTACAAAGCCAGGCGATCGAATCGTTGGAGGGTGGTCAGCTATTATTTTTTCCGCAATTGGCTTTTCAATTGACGGCAAGTGAACGGCCATTTTTATCGGCTATTTACGCCGATCCCAAATTTAAAAATATTAGTTACAACTGCCATACCGAAATTTTGCGTGGGGCCAAAGCAACTAATGAAGAGCAATTGCAATTAACGAAAATGTTGCAACGCTTTTTGCAACATGCAAAATCATTGATCAATAACGTATTGCCGCATTACAACTCAGCACTGATTTTAGGCCGCACCAGTTTTCGCCCGCTGCAAGTTAGCCAACGCAAAATATCGCCACGCAAAGATGACAAACGCTTGCATGTAGATGCTTTTCCAGCTAACCCCAATCAAGGCCAACGCATCTTGCGCGTATTTAGTAATGTAAACCCCAACGGCGAAGATCGAGTATGGCGGGTGGGTGAACCATTTGAAAAAGTAGCTAAACAATTTTTACCGCAGATTAAAAAACCATTACCCGGCAGCGCACATTTACTGAAGTTGCTCAATATCACCAAAAGCCATCGCACCGAATATGATCACATCATGCTACAGATTCACGATCGCATGAAGGGCGATGACCAATATCAACAAGAAGCGCAGCAAACCGAAATTCGCCTGCCCCCCGCCAGCAGCTGGATCGTGCAAACCGACCATGTCTCCCACGCCGCCCTTGCTGGTCAATTTTTGCTCGAACAAACTTTCTACCTACCCGTCAACGCGATGCTGGATCCCCAACAATCTCCACTACGGATTTTAGAAAGGCTACGAGAGCGAGGATTGGTGTAGCATCCCCCCTATCCAAAAGCAGGGGAATCGGTTATAATTATTGCCCCTAAGCTATCGGTTACCAGGGTTATTCCTGAAGGAAGGACGACGATGGACAACACCATGCCTAGCTCATATAACATCGGTATCGAACATTCTTTTGTCACTATGCCTACTACGCCTACCAATAATGACGAACTATTTGAGGCCATCAATACTTTATTGGGGTCTGCCAAAGCGGCCAAAGAAAATTTAACCGCGCGCGAACAAGCTTTTGAAACAAAATTAGCAAAAGTCGAACAACTGGTAGAAAACCAACTGACAGACATTCAAAAAACCGTTCACCACTTTAAACAAACACTAGACGAATTAAACTCGCAGAATTGGCAAAGTATCATCGATGCCATTCAAAATAGCTCCCAACAAAGCACCCAGGGTTTACAAGAACTTTACAGCAACACGCAAAAAACGATTACAGATACTTGCAAACACTTCGAACAAGCTTCCACGGCAATGGTACGAAATCTAGGGCGCACTATTAACAGCTTGCAGACCAACGATATCGAACAATTCGCTGAAAATTGCACAGAACAAGTTAAAACCGTTGTAAAGTCGGCACAACAGCGGATGCAAGACACCTTGCAATGGTTTCATTGGAAAAATCTCGCCGCTGCCACTTTTATCAGCATGATTATCGTTTTAGGACTAGGGCTTTATATCAACGGTGAATGGCCGTGGCAAGCACATCAAACGATAGTGAAACAACGCAGTGCTGGCCAAGCGTTGATTAATTCGTGGCCACAACTCAGCATTACCGATCAACTCTTGATAGAGAGAAATGTCGCGTGACCAAAAATATCGACACCACTCATTTAGATATGACGACGGAAGCATCGCAACGTATGCGTGCTTTGATGCGAGAAATTGCCGATTTTGTTGCTCTGCATGAAACCATTGAAGGCAAACTCATTGAACGCGAAGCAGCGCTGGAAGAAAAATTAGTGGCCAGCCAAACCTATCTCAGCAACCAACTAGCACGCGTGAAAGAAACCTTGGCTGAAGTCGGCACGATGATGACCGAAACCGGCGCTGCGCGCTGGCGCGTTGCTGCCGATAAAGCGATGAAAGATGGCCAAGAACATTTACAACAAGCACAGCAAACAGTCGATTATATCAATCAAACTATCAAACAAGGTTGTGATCATCTTGAAAAAAGTATCGGCCAAACTTCGGCAAATATTGCACAAGAAGCCCGTGCACTTCCCATTGAAAACTTTAAACAAATTGTGACCCAGGGCGGCGAAAAAATAAAAAGTACAACTGCAACCAATATCGGCCAAGTCACCCAACTGATTCAACAATTTCATTGGAAAAACATCGGCATGATGTTAGGCATCACTTTACTTATTATATTTCTTACCGGATTATTTCTCAGTGACGAATGGCCGTGGGAAATGCACCAAACTGCTGCCAAAGAACGCAATGCCGGTCGTTTATTATTAGCTGCGTGGCCACACCTCACCCCCGCTGAACAGCAAGATGTCGTGAATAATGCTAACAGAAAAAAGACTTAGGGGTCACATCTGGAATTAGGACAGCCAGTTTCATAGCAATGAACTCATATGTCTAATCATCTCTGGCTGTCCTAATTCCAGATGTGACCCCTAAGCCTCGCCACATCACCCGCATCAAAATCATATTGATTATTACAAAACTCGCACGTCACGGTGACTTTTTTATGGAGCCGTAATAACTCTTGAATTTCTTTTTGATCCCACAAGCGCAAAGCACGCTCCATGCGCTCTACACTACAACCACAATGGAAGGCAACCTTTTCTGCATCGTATAAACACACATCTTCTGCGTAAAAAAGTTTTTGAATAATTTCTTGATTAGTAAATTGGTTAAATTCGTGTGAGCTTATCGCCTTCATCATCTGCGTATAATGCGCCCAAACCATCTCCGCGCTTTCACCTGTATTATGCGGCATTAACTGTAACAACATACCCGTCACTGTTTCATCTTCTGACCACAAACAAAGACAAGTTGCCAATTGCTCTGACTGCCGAAAATAAGTTTCTAGTGAATCAGCCAAACCACCGTTAGTTAAGTTTACAATACCTTGATAACGCTCACCCTGTTTTGGCGTAATCGTAATGGCCAGACGGCCTTTGCCCAAAATATGACTATCGGTTAAAGAAAGCAATTCTGGTTGCCATTGCGCCAAACCACGCAACTGAAACTGATGATCACTTTGCACCACTAAAAGATTAATTGCTCCATCACTTTCTATTTGCAAAATGATCGAGCCTTCAAATTTCAAAGTCGCACTCAATAAAGCAACAGCGGCCAAGCCCTCGCCCAATGTTTTGCGTACTTCTTCAGGATAAACATGCCGCTCGGAAACAGCACGATAAGTATCATGCAAGCGGATTATTTCACCGCGCAAATTCAGACGTTCTATGATGAATCGTTGTATGGTGTCGTGTTGGCTCATAAGGAATTGCTCATTTTAACAAACTGTTCTACCCCTAATTTTTCCGCGCGGATGGATGGATCAATATTTAATGCCTGTAATTGTTCTATCGATATTACCGTCGCCAAACTATTGCGAATAGTTTTGCGGCGTTGATTAAACGCTAAACGAACAATTTGCGCAAATATTTTTGCATCATTCGCGACATGCGGAAGCTGTGCATGTGGCACTAAACGAATAAACGCCGAATCCACTTTCGGGGGCGGTTGAAACGCCCCCGGCTTCACGGTAAACAACGCTTGCGCTTGACAATAATATTGTACCATCACACTCAATCGGCCATAAGCCTCGGAGCCGGGGGTTGCCACCATGCGGTCGACTACTTCTTTTTGCAACATAAAATACATATCTTTAATGATGTGCGCCTGCTCTAACAAATGAAATAACAAAGGCGTTGAGATATTATAAGGCAAATTACCCACCAAACGCAGTGATCTATTTGTTTGGCTTAGCTGACTAAAATCAAAACGCAATGCATCGTCTTGATAAACGATGAGCTCGCCTAACCCCTGGCAATTTTCAATGAGCTTGGGTACTAGATCGCGGTCAAGCTCTACCACTTCTAAGCGCGGCAATAAAGGCAATATCTTGGTGGTTAAAGCACCCAAGCCTGGGCCAATCTCCACTACATGATCAGTAGGTTTTAATTGTAAAACTTGTACAATGCGCTGCAATATAGATTGGTCGTGTAAAAAATTTTGCCCAAAACGTTTGCGCGGTAGGTGGTTAGGAATATTTTTTTGCATATAACAGTTGTTAATATTTTTCCGGTCCCCTCTCCCTCTGGGAGAGGGTTAGGGTGAGGGAATTACCCAATACTTTCACTCTGGAGTTTTAGTTTACTCCACGGCGACGTATTAAGCCAGGCATATAACTCTTCTAAATTAAGTGGCGGACTAATGAAATGGCCTTGGACCCAATCACAGTTTAATGCTTTTAATTGTAAAAATGCTTTTTCAGTTTCAACACCTTCGGCCACCACTTGCAAATTGAGCGTATGCGCTAAACCAATAATTGCTTGCACAATCTTATTGTTATTTTCCTGCTCCATGTCTCCCACAAACGATTTATCAATTTTAAGTTCAGTTGCTGGTAGTTTACTCAAATACGCCAACGAAGAATAACCCGTGCCAAAATCATCAATAGAAATCTTCACTCCTAATTCTACCAAACGCGTCAATATTTGTAATGCGCGTTCTTGATCGCTCATTATGGAACTTTCGGTAATTTCCACCATCAGAAATTCCGGCAACACCGCATAACCTGCTAACTGGCCGGCAATTTTATCGGGTAACTCTACATCCACTAAATTCAACGCCGATAAATTAATCGAAAAACAAATCCTAATACCTTGCTGTTGCCAATGCGAACATTGTTGCAAAGTTTTGTTAAGCACCCACGTGCCAATGATAGAAGATAAACCATTGCGCTCTGCCAATGGAATAAAATCATTCGGTAAAATTAACCCGTATTGTGGATGCGGCCAACGCAACAATACTTCTAGTGCAATATTACCGGTTGCCAATTCCAATTTAGGTTGATAAAACAAACTAAGACCATCTTGTTCAATTGCTTGTCGTAATTCATTCACCAACAATAACTGGCGTTGGCTATTTTTATCGAGTTTAGACGTATAAACAACAGTTTCAGAAAAATCTTGTTTGGCTGCATCCATCGCAATCTCTGCACGTTGTGTTAAAGAATCGGCGTCAACACCATGCTGTGGTGCTAATGCAATACCTACTTTGGCTTGAACATTTAACGTTAGATCTTCTAACACAAAAGGTGTTTTGAGTGCTTGATGAATTTTTTGAATGGCGAGCGTTGCATCAGGGGCTGAATTGATTCTGGTTAATAAGACGGCAAATTCAAAATCACCAACACGTGCAATCGTGTTAGGTTCATGAATAACACTGGTGAGGCGCACAGCTAATTGTTTTAAAATGCGATCAGCATTATAGCGCCCTAACGAATTACTAATTTCTTTCATTTGTTCAACACCCACCATACACACGGCGAGTTGCATTTTTTCGTGACGCAAACTGGCTAAAGCTTGGTTGAGGCGGTCTAAAAACAAAATATTATTCGGCAACCCGGTTAATGAATCATGTGTTACGTCATGCGCGACTTGCGATTCTAATGCAGAAGTTTGCATTCGCAATTCACGTGTTTCATCAATGATCATTGCACTCGCTTCATAGGCAAGGATCGAACTCATGTATTGCCCCCAGAAGCTAAAGAAAAACGGCGAGACATCTAACATCCATAAAGCAACATTGGTCTTTTGCGCCAGTATAATCCCTGCCATACTCACTTGATTGGTGAGCGCATAACTTACCAATAGGGTCGCAATCACCACCGAGAGAATACCAACGATTAAACCAAATAACGCTTGTTTACTCACTTTAGCTTTTAAAACACGGGCATTAGAGGCGAGCGACGACTTGAAAGTGGGTTCCATAGTAATGTCCTTATTCCTTTAGATTGCCTTAAGTATAGTCCAGTTTTGGGCAACAACAAGGTGGGGGTTATGTTAAGGCGCATACACCCCACATTTCATTTGACAACCCACACCCAAGTTACATATGATAGCCAGTTCTAATTTTTACATTCAGTTTCAGTACCTAATATAAAGAATTATTGCTATGAAAAGAAAATTCCAACCCAGTGTAATTAAACGTAAACGGACCCATGGTTTTAGAGCGCGGATGGCTTCTAAAGGTGGGCGGCTGGTGCTCAAACGACGACGTGCCAAAGGTCGTTGGCGCTTAAGTGCTTAGTAGTGTTAAGTTAAGCTTTGCTCTTCCCAAGCAATTAAAACTGACCCACGCTGAACAATTTGCGGCAACCTTCCGTAGTGGGAAAAAATATTCCTGTGGTTTTTTAGCGTTATTCGTTAAACCGAATGACTTGGAGCACCCGCGTTTAGGCGTGGTCGTCTCCAAAAAAGCCGTGCGCAAAGCGGTGGCGCGTAATCAAATTAAACGGTTGATGCGCGAAAGTTTTCGTTTAAACCAACATACCATCGGCGGATTTGATATAGTAGCAGTGGCTTATGCCGATATTAAAAAATTCAACAAAACTGATATCCGCCAGACTCTGGACAAACAATGGGCAAAACTCATCTCTTCAGTAAAGCCTTAATCCTATTAATTAAGTGCTATCGCTGGTTTATAAGCCCATTCTTAGGCCAACGCTGCCGTTTTTATCCCAGTTGCTCGCAATACGCCATCACGGCGATTGAACGCTTCGGGATTTGCCGTGGGTCTTTCCTCGCTGGCAAACGACTGTTATGCTGTCATCCCTGGCATACGGGTGGAATAGACCCCGTGCCAGAACTTAAATCAACTCACTCTCACTTGCATCGATAAAATATTATGGAACGTTCACGAATTATCTTATTAAGCGTTTTGTTTTTAATTGGCTTTATGTTGTGGAATGCCTGGCAAAATGAAATGGTCAAACCCGTTGCTGCTACCGCGCAGGCAACACCTGCGCCAACCAGTTCGGCACTACCGCCAACGCAAATACCACATACCGTCGCGCAATCGGCAGCCGCCATGCAGCCTAACGCTACGCCCGTGGTAACGAAAGCACCTGCTGAGCAGCTCATTACCGTCACCACAGACGTGTTAAAAGTAGCGATCGACCCACAAGGTAATTTAGTACAAGCGCATTTGTTAAAATATCCGCAAGCACTCGGTGACAATCAACCGCCTTATCAATTACTCAATGATGATCCTGCTTCTTTGTATGTGGCACAAAGTGGTTTGCTGAGCAAACTAGGCCCGGACACCGAACAAGGCCAAGCCGCTTATAGCGTGCAAAAAACTAATTATGAATTAGCACCTGATCAAAATACATTGACAGTGGATATGAGTTGGCAAAATAAAGAAGGCATTGTCATTCACAAACAATTTATTTTTAATCGTGATGATTATCAAGTCAAAGTGCAATATCAAATTGTTAATAATTCCCAACAACCGTGGTCCGGACAAATGTACGCGCAGTTACAACGCAAAAAACCACCTTCGCCGCCCCATGGATTATTTAGCATTAGCTCGTATGTAGGTGCTGCTATTTCCAGCCCCGCCGCGCCGTATAAAAAATTGAGCTTTAGCAAAATGACCGATCAAGATTTGAATACGCAAGTGCAAGGTGGTTGGGAAGCGATGCTGGAGCATTATTTTTTAAGTGCGTGGATTCCTGATGGTTCTAGCACGTTTAATTATTACAGCCGCGCGAATAATGATCTTTATACCTTAGGTATGGTTGGCAAACCGATCGTAGTTGCGCCGGGGCAACAAACCGTTGCTAACATCAAACTTTATACCGGCCCCGAAAGCATGGATCGTTTAAAAGCAGTCGCGCCTAATCTTGATCTCACGATTGATTATGGTGTGTTGTGGTTTATTTCGATCGCGATTTTTTGGTTGTTAAAACACATTTATGACATTATCGGCAATTGGGGTTGGGCGATTGTGGTTGTAACGTTGTTAATTAAATTGGCGTTTTATCATTTGTCGGCGAAGAGTTTTCGTTCTATGGCGGTGATGCGTAAATTACAACCGCGTATGCAGGCGATCAGAGAACGTTATGGCGATGACCGGCAAAAAGCCAGCCAAGCGACGATGGAGTTGTATCGTAATGAAAAAGTCAACCCGATGAGTGGCTGTTTACCGGTGATAGTGCAGATCCCGGTTTTTATCGCTTTATATTGGGTGTTGTTGGAGAGTGTGGAATTACGCCAAGCGCCATTTATTTTTTGGATCCATGATTTATCGATCAAAGACCCATTCTACGTATTGCCGGTGTTAATGGGTATCACGATGTATATTCAGCAGAAACTGAACCCTGCACCACCCGACCCAATGCAAGCAAAAATGATGCAGTTTTTGCCAGTCTTTTTTACCTTTTTATTTTTAAGCTTCCCTGCCGGTTTGGTGTTGTATTGGTTGGTAAATAACACTTTAACTATTTTGCAGCAGTGGTACATCATGCGCAAAATGGATTTGGATGATGCGAAGAAAAGAGATTTAGCGACGGTTAAATAATGCCATTAAAATGCCATTAATTCGTCGTGAGTATACTGCCTGAATGCCAACGCAGACGAAACTGCGTCCATGCGATCGTTGATTACGTCCATGTAATCGACGGTCTGCTTATGGCACTTCATGCAGCCCACTCTGCCGAATTAATCCAGATTCTGATACCCATAACATATATATGTGCGCTGCCTTAACTCCACTCGATACCATCACTGCAATCGCTACACCGCCCGGGCGTGGTGGTGTGGGCATTATTCGTATTTCCGGTACTAATACCAAAACTATCGCGCAAGTTATTTTGGGTAAGCTCCCACAACCGCGCTTGGCGACTTTCGCTGCTTTTTTAGCGGAAGATCAAAGCGTTATTGATCAAGGTATTGCGTTGTACTTCCCCGCGCCGCATTCTTTTACCGGCGAAGATGTGTTGGAGTTACAAGGCCACGGCGGGCCAGTTATTTTAGATTGTTTGTTAAAACGCATTTTGCAAATGGGTGCGCGCGTTGCCAGACCCGGTGAATTTTCTGAACGGGCTTTTTTAAACGATAAATTAGATTTAGCACAGGCCGAAGCAATTGCTGATCTTATCGATGCAGGTTCTGAGCAAGCCGCGCGCGCTGCAATGCGTTCCTTGCAGGGTGATTTTTCGCAGCGCATTAATTTATTAGTTGATCAATTGATTCATTTGCGTATGTATGTTGAAGCGGCGATTGATTTTGCTGAAGAAGAAATTGATTTTTTAAGTGAAGGCAACATCACAGAAAAAGTCGCGGCGTTGTTACAAGAAATTCACGCTATTCAAACCATCGCGCAGCAAGGCGCGTTATTACGTGAAGGCATGAGCATCGTGATTGCCGGTCGCCCGAATGCGGGTAAATCGAGTTTATTAAACGCGTTAAGTGGGCGCAACAGTGCGATTGTCACGGATATTCCCGGCACTACGCGTGATGTGTTACGTGAAACGATTCAAATCGATGGTTTGCCATTGCACATTATCGACACTGCTGGTTTGCGCGTCAGCAAAAATAAAGTGGAACAAGAGGGTATGCGGCGCGCGCTCGCTGAAATTAATAAAGCCGATCGCGTGTTATTGATTATTGATGATGTTGCCACGCAAGAATTAGACGTTGATCAATTGCAAACTGAATTATTTCAACAGCGTTTGACTTCACATCGCTTGACAATAATCCGCAATAAAATCGATCTTGCCGATGAGCAACCACAACAATATCAAATCGCCGATAATATCGATGTAATTACGCTCTCTGCTAAGACGGGTGCGGGCATTAATTTATTACGTAGTTATCTAAAAAATTGTTTGGGATTTAATAGTCAGCAAGAAGGCAATTTTAGCGCGCGACGCAGACATTTAGATGCATTGGCACGCGCCGAAACCGCACTTAAAACCGGGCATGTGCAAATTAAACAACATCGCGCCGGTGAATTGCTGGCAGAAGATTTACGCGCCGCGCAACACGCATTAGGTGAAATTACCGGCGCATTCAGCACCGAAGATTTATTAGGCTGCATCTTCGCGCAGTTTTGTATTGGGAAGTAAATACGAAATAATTTCTGCCCACAATCGGCTTGCGAACAGAAATTATTTCTTAGGGTAGGCTTATTTTTCAGAATCAAGTTGCACGGCAAAATGCGGGTTTTCAATATAGATAGAACCTTTTTTATCGCCCGGGTAAACCCCGTGGATATGCGTTTTAGCAAGCGTGCCACGTTTGATCGCCAAGCCATGAGTATGCCCTTCAATCGCATGATGCGGAATAAACGCACGCAATAAACCATGGCTGTTTTGCATAAAACGGCTGTATTGCAACGCACTTTCCAGTTTGAGAAATAACACGCTCTGCGCCGCTATTCCCTCAACGTTAATTTCATCAAAAAGATCAACTAATTCTTCTGCCTTCTTACGTTTTTGGATCAAATCAGGGCAAAATAAAATGACCTCAATATGATCATCTGCGTTACTGGCGCTGTGAGTGGTATTAATTTTTTTTATCTTGGTCACGGTGTAATACCTATCTTTAAATCTAAATCTGAATGAGTAAAAAACCTCCTTATACCCTATCTTTCGTCGTCTGAAAAACTTACATAATTTACCTGCACCCCCAATTCTACCAGCCGAACCTTAAGAAATACTTAAATAGAAAAAATATTTTTCACTTTTTCTTCAAATTTTCCTTAAGAATTCCTTAAGGTTTCTATGTTATATAACAGGAGAAAATCTCATGCACAGCCAGAAGTGGATTGTCTGAATGCCAAAAGCAGCCCCACGATGATTGGCAGAGAAAGGGCGTAGGAAATGTTTCAATACACCCTTACCCACAAATAAACAGTAAAGATCTGCTGGGTATTGATTGGCTCGACTTAGCCCTAAGTAGGAATATTTATGTTCGCAAGGGGGTTGTCTGTGCCAAAAGCAGACCCACGATGATCGACAGAGAAAGGGCGCGGGGGAAGTGTCATAAGCAAACCGTCTGCATCAGGGACGAGGCAGACGAGCCTACATGGACGTATTTATGGCGTGTTTGCGTTGACATTCCCCCACGCCCTTTCTTTCCACGATCTTCCGTCTGCTTTTTGGCATTCAGACAACACTAATGCATCCCCTGCAAAATTCAGCTAATATGCCCTACATCTACTCTTGGTAAGCAGGGAAAAACCATGCGTTTGCGCTATCTAATTGCTATCGTTTTAATACCCATTGTGGGCTATGCCACCATTGACCTGTATTCCCCTGAATTCATTCAAGCACGCATAAAACCGGTCGGGGAGGTCAATATAGCCACCCCACAAGGCGCCCAACCGGTGACTGCCGTCGCCGCAGCAGCTGCCAGCCCGGCGGTAGCTAGCGCCGATACGGGTAAAAAAATCTACGACAGCAAATGTGTGGTTTGTCATGGCAGCGGCTTAGCAGGAGCCCCCAAATTTGGTGACCAAGGCGCATGGCAACCCCGCATTGCCGAAGGCATAAAAACCTTGCTTGATCATGCCACTAACGGGTATAAAGCAATGCCCCCAAAAGGGACCTGCATGGAATGCACCGCCACCGATTTAGAAGCAGCGATTAATTATATGGTTAGCGCAGCTAAAGGAAAATGAACCTGCTATACTCTTTAAAAAATTTAAGCAATAGGAATTAATTTATGGATACGCATAGAGCACGTTTCGGCGTAGGCCAAGTTGTCCAACATACTTTATTTGGTTATCGTGGGGTTATCATCGACGTAGATGCCACTTTTCAAGGTACCGATGAATGGTATAACAAAATGACTTCCGGCAGCCCCAGCAAAGATAAACCCTGGTACTTGCTGTTAGTACATGGTTCGGTGCATCATGCTTATGCCGCTGAATCACAACTGGAATCTGATCAATCGAATGAAGCGATAGAACACCCAGAGCTTGATCATTTTTTTGATGATTTTCAAAATGGCATTTATATTCCTCATCGAACAACCAATTAGCTACTCGGTGATTTACCTATGAAATATCTTTATCTGATTCGACACGCCAAAGCGAGCTGGGAAGACGCAAACCTACAAGATTTTGACAGACCACTCACGCCCGTTGGTGAGGAAGATGCTAAAACCATGGCGCTGGCATTAAAAAAACAAAAAGCAAAACCCGATTTAATTATTGCCAGCCCCGCGTTACGCTCCATTAAAACTGCCGAAATAATGGCAGAAGAATTCAGCTACCCTTTAAAAAAAATCAAAACTGAAATGCTGATCTATAATGGTGGCGTAGAAGATATGGTAGAACTCATTAAACATATCGATAGCAAAATAAATACCGCGTTCTATTTCGGACATAATCCCAGCTTAACTTGGTTAACGCATTATCTTTGTGATAGTGCGAAAATGAATATTCCTACCTGTGGCGTTGTTGGCATTTCATTTAACATGAAAACCTGGCCGCACATTTCTGATGCTGAAACTAAATTAATTACTTTCCTACATCCTGATCATGAACAAATCACAGGCGCTCTTTGAAAGCGCCTTTAAGGCGCACCACGCTGACGACCTTGCTGCAGCCAAAACCTTATACCAAAAATTTCTTGAGCTTGATCCCACTCATGCCGAAGCACACAATAATCTCGGCGTCATATTTTATAAATTAAATGATTTCGCCGCAGCACAGCTACAATACACAACAGCAATTAATTTGCAGCCCGATTATTTGCAAGCACATTTAAATCTCGCCATGTTATGGTTACGCCAAGGTGAAACGACTAAAGCTTTGCAACAATTTCAGCAAATTTTACAACTAGACCCACAGTCAACTGTCGCGCATTATCAACTCGGCAATCTTTATCTGGCGCAAGGAGAAATAGATCCAGCTGTTTCTCATTACAATACCGTATTAAAAATACAACCCGAACATGTAGAAACATTAAATAATTTAGGCGTTGCTTTTCTAAAACAAGGCCGCTTCGATCAAGCGACCGCCTATTTTAATCAAGCATTACAATTTGCACCTATGCACACTGATGCGCGCAGCAATTTAGCAGCTACTTTTCTGCAACAAGATCGCTTAAGCGATGCAATTTGGCACTATCAATTATTTTTACGTTTAGTACCTGAAGACAGCGATGCACATTATAATCTCGGCGTTGCATTTATGGCATCAGGTTATTTAACCGAAGCCATCGCAGAATTTGAACAAGTATTAAAATTAATGCCTACACAAGTCGATGCTTGTTGTAATTTAGGCGCGATTTATTTAAAGATGGATAATCCTCAACAAGCGATTTTCTATTATCGTAAAGCCATCGCACTGCGACCTAAGGATGTAATGGTACGTTATATGCTAGACGCACTCACCCAAGAAGGCACGCCGCGCACTGCACCGGTTGAATATATTAAAAACTTATTTGACAACTATGCGGGATATTTTGATCAGCACGTCACTGAAACTTTGCATTATCTCACCCCGCAATTAATAGCCGATAGCCTCGTCAAATATTTGCCGCGCGTACCGGTCAATTGGAATGTGCTTGATTTAGGCTGCGGCACCGGTTTATCCGGCGTAGTATTTCGTGAAATTGCTAAACACCTTACCGGCATTGATATTTCACCGCGCATGCTCAATAAAGCCCGCGCTAAAAATATTTATGATGAGTTGATTGAATCTGATATTGTTACTGCATTAGCGGGGCTAGTTGCTAGCTATGATTTAATTATCGCAGCAGATACATTAGTTTATTTTGGTGATTTAAGCGCAGTGTTTACAGGATGTGCGTGTGTTTTAAAGTTGCAGGGGTTATTGGCATTTTCTGTAGAAGTGGGCAAAGAAACTGATTTTCAATTACAAACTACAGGCCGCTATACTCATTCACGCATGTATATTGAAAATTTAGCAAAACAACACCATTTTCAAATTTTACAAAGCAGTGAAGCCGCTGGACGTATGCAACAAGGAAAACCCGTATCGAGTTTTATTTTTGTGCTGCGGAAAAACCAATGATATCTTGATAAATGGTAGACTTTACCCTTTTCCCTTATTACACTCTTAATATGACACCCGAACAATACCAACATCTCGTAAAAGAAGGCTATAACCGCATCCCTGTGGTGCGTAAGATCTTGGCCGATTTAGACACACCCCTGGGGGTGTATTTAAAGATGGCAGACCAACCTTATTCCTACTTTTTAGAATCGGTGCAGGGCGGCGAAAAATGGGGGCGTTATTCCATCATTGGGATGCCGTGCCGGACAATTATCAAAATTTCGGGTTACGACATCACGGTGCTGACCGATAATAAAGTCACCTCTACGATTACCGTGGCCGACCCATTGGCGTGGATTGATAATTACCAAAAACAATTTCACGTACCGGTTTTGGAAAATTTACCCCTATTCACTGGCGGCCTGGTTGGTTATTTTGGTTATGATACCGTGCGTTATATTGAACCGCGATTGGGTACGAGCCACTTGGTCGACCCGTTAGCAACGCCGGATATTTTATTAATGGTTTCAGAAAACCTGCTAGTGTTTGATAATTTGAGTTGTCAATTGTATTTAATTACACATTGCGACCCTTCACAAAATGATGCGTTTGCAGCAGCGCAACAGCAATTGGATGAGCTTGAACGACAATTACAAACACGATCATTACCAAATAAATCAAGCCAGCCTTCTGGCACTGCTGTTACAGAAGACGATTTGCAATCGAACCAAACGTTTGCAGAATACGCAAAAAACATCAGGCACATTAAGCAATACATCGAAGATGGTGAAGCGATGCAAGTGGTTTATTCGCGCCGCATATCGATACCTTATCTCAGCGAACCGATCGATTTATATCGCGCATTGCGCCATTTAAATCCATCGCCTTATATGTATTATTTAAATTTAGATGATTTTTATATCGTCGGTTCATCGCCTGAAATTTTAGTGCGTTTAGAAGATGGTACAGTGACTCTGCGCCCGATCGCAGGCACACGCCCACGCGGTAAAACGAAAGAAGAAGATAACGCTTTAGAAAAAGATTTATTAGAAGATAAAAAAGAATTGGCTGAGCATTTAATGTTAATTGATCTAGGACGCAATGATGTTGGTCGCATTGCGCAAACCGGCAGTGTTCAATTAACTGAAAAAATGTGTATCGAACGTTATTCGCATGTGATGCATATCGTTTCCAATGTCATAGGTAAATTAAAACCAAATTTATCGGCGATGGATGTATTGCGCGCTACTTTCCCTGCCGGTACGTTGAGCGGTGCGCCTAAAGTGCGCGCGATGGAAATCATTGAGGAATTAGAACCGATTAAACGCGGTATTTATGGCGGGGCTATCGGTTATTTAGCGTGGAACGGTAATTTGGATACGGCAATTGCGATTCGCACCGGTGTAATCAAAGATAAAATACTTACTACACAAGTGGGTGGTGGCATCGTCGCGGACTCCACCCCCGAATATGAGTGGGATGAAACGTGCAATAAATCACGCGCCATATTACGTGCTGCGGCGCTGGTGGCAAGAGGATTATGATATGTTGTTAATGATCGACAATTACGATTCTTTTACCTACAACCTCGTACAATACCTGTCGGAGTTGGGTGTTGACGTGCGTGTGTTTCGTAATGATCAAATTTCATTAAAAGAAATTGCCGAGCTTGCGCCTTCACACATTGTGATTTCGCCGGGGCCAGGCACGCCTGATGAAGCAGGTATTTCGTTAGCACTTATTCAAGAATTCGCTGGAAAAATTCCTATCTTAGGTGTTTGTTTAGGTCATCAAGCGATTGGTCAAGTTTTTGGTGGCAAAATTATTCATGCTAAACACATCATGCACGGTAAAACATCACCGATTTTTCATAATGATACGAGTGTATTTAAAGGGCTGCCCAGCCCGTTTACTGCGACGCGTTATCATTCGTTGGTGATCGCGCAAGACACTATGCCCGCGTGTTTGGAAATGACGGCATGGACTAAAAATGAAGATGGTAGCATTGAAGAAATCATGGGCGTGCGGCATCGTTCGTTAGCGATTGAGGGTGTGCAGTTTCACCCGGAATCGATATTAACGGAACATGGGCATCAGATGTTGAAGAATTTTTTACAAAGCAATACATCAAGAACGGAGCGGCTCACCTGAATGCCAACGCAGACGAAACTGCGTCCATGCGATCGTTGATTACATCCATGTAATCGACGGTCTGCTTTTGGCATCTCAGGTAATCCACTCCTTAGAGCATAGGCATAGATAAAATCATGTTTTCGATCCAAGCAGCTATTCAAAAAATCGTGCGCAAGCAGAATCTTTCTGCGGGCGAAATGACCGAAGTCATGCGTGCGATGATGAATGGCGAAGTCACGCCTGCGCAATTTGCTGGATTTTTAGTAGCCATGCACATGAAAGGCGAAACGGTGGAAGAATTAGTCGCCGCCATTAAAGTGCTGCGCGAATTCATGTTGCCAGTCAATGTTTCTGGCGCACATCTCATTGATATTGTCGGCACGGGTGGCGATCACGCGCAGACGTTTAATGTTTCTACCAGTAGTGCGTTAATTGTTGCGGCAGCTGGTGGCCGTGTCGCTAAACATGGTAATCGTTCGTTGTCGAGCAGCAGCGGCAGCGCCGATGTACTAGAAAAAGCTGGGGTTAATCTCACCTTAACGCCTGACCAAATTGCAGATTGCATCGCTAAAATTGGTATCGGTTTTATGTTTGCACCGCAACATCACACTGCGATGAAACATGCTTTAGCACCGCGCAAAGAATTATCGATTCGCACGTTTTTTAATTTGATTGGGCCATTGACCAACCCGGCACGCGTTACGCATCAATTGATGGGGGTATTTGCTAAAGAATGGTGCGAGCCTATTGCGGAAGTTCTGCAACAATTGGGCAGTGAACATGCCATGGTGGTACATTCAGAAGATGGCTTAGATGAAATCAGCATTGCAGCACCCACTTTCGTTGCTGAGTTAAAAAATAATAAAATTAAAACTTATCGCATTGATCCATCAGAATTTGGCATAAAGCATTCTGCTATTGATGAGCTAAAAGTAAAATCAGCGCAAGAGAGTTTAGCGATGATGCAAACGGTGTTAAACAATAAACCCGGCGCAGCCCGTGATATTGTAGCGTTAAATGCCGGGGCAGCGATTTATATTGCTGGCTTAGCTAAAGATTTAGCCACGGGTATTGATAAAGCCTTAGTGGTAATCGCCAGCGGCGCTGCGCTGGAGAAATTGCAGCAGTTGGTTGAATTTACAAAAAAATGATGAGAATGCACCTATGACTGACATCCTACAAAAAATCATCACAGTAAAACAGCAAGAAATTGCCGCGCGCTCTATTAAAACACCGCTTGCAAAACTCAAAGAAATAATCGCACAAACAACTGCCCCGCGTGATTTTATCGCAGCGCTGCAAAATAAATTGGCGCAGCACCAACCCGCCATCATCGCCGAAATAAAAAAAGCTTCGCCCAGCAAAGGCGTCATTCGGGCTGATTTTGATCCGATAGCTATCGCACAAAGCTATGCGAATGCGGGTGCGGCGTGTTTATCGGTATTAACCGATGAACAATTTTTTCAAGGTTCAGAGACCTATTTAAAACAAGCACGTGCTGCTTGTGATCTACCGGTATTGCGCAAAGATTTTATGATCGATGAATATCAAATCTACGAAAGCCGCGCGATGGGCGCTGATTGTATTTTATTGATCGTCGCCGCCTTAACCGATGAACAACTGATCAATTTAGAAAAATGCGCATTGGGATTAAAGCTAGCGGTTTTAGTAGAAGTACACACAGAAGAAGAACTACAACGCGCATTAAAATTATCATCACCATTGATTGGTATCAACAATCGCGATTTGCGTACTTTCAAAACTGATTTAAACACAACGTTATTATTGCGAGCACAATTACCCGCCGATAGAATTCTTATCACCGAAAGTGGTATTGATAGAAAAGAAGACATCGCTATGTTACAAAAGAACGGCGTACATGCTTTCTTAATCGGCGAAACATTTATGCGGGCGGAAGATCCGGGAGCAAAATTGAAAGAGATTTTTGATGTTTAAAATGTCATTGCGGGGAAGGCCTCGCAATGACACCGAAAAAATTTACGCTTTTGGTAAAGTCACGCCCCGCTGCCCCTGATACTTGCCGCCACGATCTTTATACGACACTTTGCAATCTTCATCGGATTCGAGAAACAACATCTGCGCTACACCTTCGTTGGCGTAAATTTTTGCGGGTAATGGTGTGGTGTTAGAAAATTCTAAGGTCACGTGGCCTTCCCACTCCGGCTCCAACGGCGTGACGTTGACAATAATTCCACAGCGCGCGTAAGTGGATTTGCCTAAACAAATCGTCAACACTTTACGTGGAATACGAAAATATTCGATCGAACGCGCCAGTGCAAATGAATTCGGTGGAATAATGCAGACATTATTTTTGACCGAGACAAAACTTTCTTCGGAAAAGTTTTTCGGGTCGACGATAACAGAATTGATATTGGTGAACACCAAAAATTCATCGGCACAACGCACATCGTAACCATAGCTAGATACGCCATAAGAAATACTGCGTTGCCCTTCGGGCCCGCGCACTTGTTCGTTAGCAAACGGTTCGATCATGCCGTGTTGCTCGGCCATTTTGCGGATCCAATTATCAGATTTGATAGTCATGTGTTTTCCTCTTTATTTATTCTCAATCACAATTTTGGGGAATTTAGCGGTAAAATCCTTCGCTTGCAAGGATAATTTTTCCGCGACCCTTAACGCGATGCGGCGGTAAATCTGGCTAATCGGGTGATCCGGCTCAGCAACCACGGTCGGCTTGCCACCATCGGCCTGCTCGCGGATGCGCTTATCCAACGGCAACGACCCTAATAATTCGACATTATACTGTTGCGCCAACTGTTCGCCGCCCCCTTCCCCAAAAATCGTTTCGGTATGGCCGCACTGGGTGCAGGTATGCATACTCATGTTCTCGACCACCCCCAAAATCGGCACGTTCACCTTTTGAAACATGACGATGGCTTTGCGCACATCTTGCAGGGCGATTTCCTGCGGCGTAGTCACAATCACAGCCCCGCTGACCGGGATCTTTTGCGCCAAGGTCAACTGAATATCACCCGTGCCAGGGGGTAAATCAATGATTAAATAATCCAGGTCATGCCAACGGGTGTCGTTTAACAGCTGCTGGAGGGCGCTGGTGACCATCGGCCCACGCCAGACCATGGGAGTATCGGCATCGACTAAATAGCCAATAGACATCGATTGCAGCCCATGGCTGATAATGGGTTCGAGCTTTTTATCGACGGTTTCGGGGCGAGTTTTCACCCCCAACATCTGTGGTTGGTTGGGGCCGTAAATATCGGCGTCCAAAATGCCTACCTGCGCCCCTTCCGCCGCCAGTGCTAAAGCTAGGTTAACCGCAGTGGTGGACTTGCCCACCCCCCCTTTGCCTGAAGCCACAGCGATAATATTTTTGACATTAGGCAACGTTTGTAAGCCTTGCTGCACAGCGTGAGAGATGATTTTGGATCGGTCGAGCATGGGATTTTATATGTGAAAAAATATCGATGAATTTTAACATAAAAAGGCGTCGTTCAACAACGATGGTCTTAATTTTTAATAATTCCTTAAGGTTAACATGTTAAACTAGTCTAACCGAATCTTTAATGAGATAAAACATGCTACCTAACTCCTCCTCTGCTAGCAAAGACTCTGCGTCCCCACACCAACGTCAATCAGCCCTGAAACTGATCAACCAATATCGCGAACGTAATGCAAAACAAACTGATTTTGGTATCAACATTATGGTAGTCTTGCTAGGAATGGTATTTGCTGTAATACCACTAATCTTTATAGGTTTAGCTGCCTATAGAATTCTTGCACAATTCCTCGCCAGCGAAGAAGGCGAAGAAGATACTTTATGGCCTTACATTTTTCGCGCCATAGCTAGTACTGCGTGGTTGATGATCTGTACTTTATTCGTCAGATATAATAAATATTTTTGGGCTGAATATTGGCACCCTGAAGACTATAGAGACTTCAGAAGAACTCAAGCTAGGTGTGGGGCAGACATATTAACTGTACAAGACATTAAAAGCACAACTACTGAAATAGGCAAAATAATCGATGAATATCAATCATATAGCACGGCATTATATCTAACTGATAAAAAAAACCAAAAAAGCATATACGGATTTGTTCTGTTTTTTTTAATTGTATCAATTACTTGGGGGGAAAGAAGCTCTAGATATAAAAATTTTAATAATTTTAAATCGCATACTGCTATATTCTATTTTCCCGTTCTCCTCCAATTGGCCGCTGCTTTCCTTTACAATGCGCAAGAAATTTTTAAACAGCATCAGCATGCATGGAAACAGCAACAAGAACATAAAAAAACTTTCGACCAACTAAAAATATTGTTTAATAAAATTGACGCAGCACATCAACTCGAAGAATTATTTATAAAAGCAGGAAAACTCGCTGCTAAAGAAGATGCTGAGTTGTTACCGAGAGATAGCATGGTATTTAACTCTTTTAAATTCACTTTAACCGATGCACAAGTAGAATCACATCTTATTGCCATTATCGAAAATTTCTTCCCACTCGGTGTAGTACGACAATTATCCGATTGTACAGGACACGTAACAGTTGGGGCAGCTATGGATTATACAAGGCTCCCAATAGCACGGAAGATGCTTGCTTGTATTATAAACAGCACAAACAACCTTAACAATTACCTAATAAAACTTAAAGACGATTTTGAAACTGCACTGGATGGCCACCAACTGAAGAAAAAAAAGCGTTCACGGCGCTCACAATATTTACAAAATTTAGAATGGCAATATCTTATAAGTCGTGGCGACGATGGCGATACGATAACATTTTATTTAAATCTGGCGCCGCTACTCTATTCTGCTAAACCTCACGCCATCAAATTTGCAAATTTATTAATACAGTTCTATAAAGCCATTTACCCGAATTTAACTTTTAACGAACATAATGACCTATTAACTACTTCACCATTATCTATTGATAAGCCTTTCAAAGAAAATGAACGCGCGCACCCAAATGAAAAATTAACACAATTAAAATTTAATATTAGGCAGCTTTTAGTTCCCGCGCAGTCGCCTTCACAAGATGAAAAATCTGAGGAGTTCGACAGCACAGATGCAACGGATAATCTATCAGACACAACATCAAATATTTCAATGCAAACATTTGATTCAGCGTCGTCGGATAATACCAGCTCAACTCATTCAGTGGATTCAGTATCTACCAATACTAGCATTGCATTAGGCAGCTCGATGCCATATGCTGAAATAGACGAGAAACACCCAACTTTTGAATTTAGAAGAAGCTTTTGTACTCCTACCATTTTTGCTCAATTTCTTTGCGCCGGTGGATTTTTTAAACCACCGAATAAATTTAACATCCCTGATCATTTATATGCTTCGATTCCCATGAATCAACGTCATTTGCTTTTTAAATATAAAGATCAAAACGGCAGAGATCGTCCTGAACACGTTATTTTTTGGTTGACGATTAAAGATAAGGATATTCCTCAATACGTTAAAGCTGATTTTTTTATAAGGGTGCAAAAAGCTGTTAAGGACAATGGGGTAACTAAAAAATATCAAAATATAAACAACCAAATTTCATTGTATACGGTTCGCATCGCCGGCAAAGATTTTGGCGATATGAACATCCACGCCTTTGAATGGGAACGCTTCGCGGAACAACAAGAAGATGGATCATCCATAATATGGACTATTCATTGCCTTAGTCGTTTTGAAGACAAGGTACATCAAAAATATCCGCAAGATACTCAACGATTTGTTAAAAAATAACTTTAATCCGATCTACAATTATTGCGAAAAATGGGGTATATTTGTGCGCTATGACCCAACCCCAACGCAACATTCTTATCACCTGCGCCTTACTTTATGCCAATGGGCCGATTCATCTTGGCCATATGGTAGAATATATCCAGGCCGACATTTGGGCGCGTTTTCAAAGAATGCGTGGCCATGAGTGCCTGTATATTTGCGGGAATGATGCGCACGGCACGCCGATTATGATCACTGCGCGCAAACTGGGCATTACGCCGGAACAATTGATCACTGAAATCCATCAACAGCATGACCAAGATTTTAAAGATTTTAATATCGCTTTCGATAATTTTTATACCACCCACTCGCCAGAAAACCAGCAGTTGACCAATCTCTTTTATGAGCGCCTGCAACAACGCGGCGATATCGTTAAACGCACCATTTCACAAGCGTACGACCCCAAAGAAAAAATGTTTTTGCCCGATCGCTATGTTAAAGGCGAATGCCCCAATTGTGGCGCTAAAGATCAATACGGTGACGGATGTGAAGTGTGTAGCTCCACTTACGAACCGCTCGATTTAAAAAATCCTATTTCAATTATTTCAGGCGAAACACCGATCGCCAAGCAATCAGAACATTATTTTTTTCAACAACAAAAATATGCGCCCTTTTTACAAAGCTGGTTAAAAGACATTAAGCTGCAAGAAGAAATGCAAAATAAACTCGGCGAATGGTTTGCTACGGGTTTACATGAAAAAGACATTTCGCGCGATACACCGTATTTTGGTTTTAAGATTCCTGGCACGGAAGATAAATATTTTTATGTATGGTTAGACGCGCCGATCGGTTATATGGCCAGTTTAAAAAACTTATGTGAGCGCAACAAAAATATTAATTTCGATACTTACTGGGATATTGACAGCAAAGCTGAACTGTATCACTTCATCGGCAAAGATATTATTTATTTTCATGCGATGTTGTGGCCTGCTCTATTGCATGGCGCTGGTTTTCGTTTGCCCACTAATGTTTATGCGCACGGTTTTTTAACTATCGATGGGCAAAAAATGTCGAAATCGCGCGGCACGTTTATTAAAGGCCGTACCTATTTAAATCATTTTAACCCGGAATGTATTCGTTATTATTTTGCGGCGAAATTAAATAATCGCGTCGAAGATTTAGATTTAAACTTCACCGACTTTATGCAGCGCGTGAATGCTGATCTGGTCGGCAAAATTGTCAATATCGCCAGCCGCTGCGCGAGTTTTATTCATAAATATTTTAACGGCGAATTATCTGAACGTTGTGCCGATAAAGCGTTATTAGAACATTGCATCAACGCCGGCGATAGCATTGCAGAACATTTTGAAACGCGCGAGTTCAGCCGCGCAGTACGTACCATTATGGAATTAGCTGATCGCGCCAACCAATATATCGATGCCGAAAAACCGTGGGCCTTGATCAAAGAAACTGCTAAAGCACAACATGTGCACGAAGTTTGCAGCATGGGGTTAAATTTATTTCGCATTTTAATGATCTATCTAAAACCTATTTTGCCTGCTACGGCCAAGGACACCGAGGAATTTTTAAATATAGCGCCCATGACATGGAACGATCGCAAAACTATTTTAGCCAAACACAAAATTAATCCCTTTAAACCGTTATTACAACGCATTACTGAAGAGCAAATAACCGCCATGAAAAATGAAATCGCCGCAGAAGCAACACCTACCAATGATACGCCACAAGTATCTACCCACTTAACGCAAGATCCTTTACGGCCAGAAATTAGCTATGATGATTTTGCTAAAATTGATCTGCGCATCGCACGCATTGTAAAAGCCGAAAGCGTGCCAGAAGCCGATAAATTATTAAAACTAATCGTCGATATCGGTGGTGAAACACGACAGATTTTTGCTGGCGTTAAATCGGCGTATGACCCAGCAGAATTAGAAGGAAAATTAACCGTTATTGTCGCCAATCTCGCTCCACGTAAAATGCGCTTTGGCATGTCGGAAGGCATGGTATTAGCTGCGGGCCCTGGCGGCGCAGATTTGTGGGTGCTGCACCCCGACGAAGGCGCAGAAGCAGGCATGAGAGTGAAATGACACCCCTAGCTGTTATCCGCGAAGCCGAATGCATTGGCTGCACCAAATGCATTCAAGCTTGCCCATTCGACGCGATTATCGGCAGTGCTCAACAAATGCATACTGTGATCGCCAATGAATGTGTAGGCTGTGAACTTTGTATTGCACCGTGCCCCGTTGATTGTATCGACATGATCCCCATTACTAAACCACATTTTCAAATCAACAAAACCAAAACAAAACAACGCGTCATTGCGCGCAAACAACGGCAAACCATCGAAAAAAATCCTGAAGAAATTTCTAACAACGAAGTGATTACACAAAAAGAATATATTCAAGCGGCTCTTGCACGGGTAAAGGCGAAAAAAACTCTTTAAAAGATAAGGTGGGTTAACAGCAGACTGCCAACCCACCACAGATAAGATTACTACCTACAAACTTTTATCTACAAAGAGCTTGTGCCAAGCAAGTACTAGCTGGATCTGTCACCCAAGTTACTTGGTTATTAGCCTGTAAAGTGGGGTCAAGAATGAAAGTATAAGGAGGCGTACCACCCGAAGTTATCTGTTGTGAAGTTGCTGTAATAACACCACCAGCCCCTATGGCAACACTGGCCGTGTAACCCGTGGTTGCATTAGGTGCTGCAAATGCTGTTGGGATCCCATTGGTGCCGGGTGTGTCGCAAGTTCCAGTTAACGCTGCGAAATCCTGCGCACAAGTTTCAACAGCAAGCTTATAAGGGGAGGTCGCTTGCACCACTTCAGTGAACTTTGACCTATTTGTATAATTCTGATAACTAGGAACTGCGATTGCAGCTAAAATACCGATAATCGCTACGACTATCATTAATTCGATTAAGGTAAAACCTGATTGACTTCGAACTACGGGTGTATAGTACTTCATAAAAACCTCCCTCTAAGATATTGATATAAAGGATCCTTCTCCTACTTATGGGCGTTACCTTCGCTAAGTTAAGCGAAGGCAACACCGACATAATCTTTTATCTACACACTTTTATTATCTACACAGAGCTTGCGCTAAGCAAGTACTTGCTGCACTTGTCACCCAAGTTACTTGGTTATTGGCTTGTAAAGTTGGTGTCAAAATAAAAGTATATGGGGGCGTACCACCCGCAGTAATTTGTTGCGAAGTTGCAGTAACAACACCACCTGCACTGATGGCAACACTGGCCGTATAACCCGTGGTTCCGTTAGGTGCTGCAAATGCTGTTGGGATCCCATTGGTACCAGGAGTGTCGCAACTACCTGCCAATACACCAAAATCTTGTGCGCAGGTTTCAACTGCAAGTTTATAAGGCGCCGAAGCCTGTACTACTTCAGAGAACTTTGCCCTATTGGTATAATTCTGATAACTAGGAACGGCAATTGCCGCTAAAATACCAATAATCGCTACGACGATCATTAATTCGATTAAGGTAAAGCCCGATTGCTTTCGAACTACCGATGTATAGTGCCTCATAATAACCTCCATGATTACTGAGTTAAAAAGTAAAGTCTTCTACTTATTTATAGCACTTATTTAGAAACTAGCAAGCGGATTACGACAATTGTGCTAGTTGCTCAAATAATATTCAACCATAATGTCTGAATGCTTATTTGAGCTTAAATATGAAGCTCACTCTACCACAATGACCTTAAGAGCAAACATTAATCAAATAAGTTATGTTAATATGGATTATGTTTATCATAGGCTTATGCGATATTGCATGTGTCATATGAAGACTTTAAAGAGCTTAACCAATGACCATCTCCACTCAACAAAAAGACCAAATCAATAATTTTCTTGTTCAGGCCCGATTGGCCGCAGTTAGCGACCCAAACGTAGTTGAAAAACTAAAATCAGCTCAGCAAAAATTCGTCGAAGGAGTTGCAGACGACGCAGTAGGCATCTTAGAAGAACTGGGTTTTAATAAACTCCTTTTAATGACTGAAACTGGAAGTGTTGAAACCATAAATGAAGAATTGCTCCACTATCTGCAAGAACAATTAGCGTTTGTCGCCGTTGATTATGTCGTAACAGCATTGCCCTATGCTGCCTGTTATAGAGGCACTACTCTTTTGGAAGTGGCTGCAGAACGTGGACTTAGTGCAACGGTAATGCATCTTCTTACACGTGAAGAGAAAACTGAAAATCCAATACCTTTAATTTCTTATTTGGCAGAAGGATTTTATAAAAAAGATAGATCGTCTTATTCCGCAGAAGATATAACACTGCGTCAATATATTCAGGATCATCCTGATCGTTTTTTTGCCTGCGTACAAGATTCGTGGCGACCTATCGCAGTGAGTGCTTTCTTAGGTGACGTAGCGATGTTTTCGTTAGATACCAAAAGTGATACAAATGAAATGCGGGCATATCTTGCTGCAAGTACGCAACCTATAGAACAATCGATTCTCTATTATGCTGTCTTGAGTCAAAACGCTGAAATTATTAAACTTGTTTTAAATAACTTACCTTTTTTTGTTTATGCAGAAATAGAAAAAACGAAGGTGCTCATCAGGTTTATTGAAGAAGAAAATGGACCATTTATTTCATACTGTATCACTGATTGGGGTATAGCTGTTAATGCTATAATGTTCGGAAAAACTGAAACTCCTTTACAATATGCAATAGGGCTAAACAAATTAAAATCGGCTCAAAAATTAGTAGATTTAAATGCCACTTGTAATCTTGATTTATTATTAAATGTATCAAATCATTATTTAACCACTGCCACGCTTGATTTTTTGCATTTAAAATTTCCCGCAGAATTATCTACCCTTTTACAAGTTGCGCTAATGAGTTACCATATATTATGCGAACGTAATCGCAGTGAAGAAGGAACTGAATTGTATTTTGATTTTTTCAAAAAATTAAATCTCAATGAGCGATTACTGAATAATGAACTTGATTTTAGTGGCGCCTACCAAAAGGTAAAAGGATATAATGCTTTACAGTTTGCTGTTTCTTACAAATTACTTAAATTGTCCGACTTTTTAATAACAGCAGGCGCTAATTTAGCTAAATCACTGCCAGTAGGTTGTTCATTTACCGGATTGAATACTGTGGGTATGGCTATCGTTACTGATGATGCAGATGTTCCCCTACCAGCAGCCATTGCGCCAATGCTGATACAAAGATATCGATACCATCCCGATCAAAATATTTTTGCGTGTTTTCCGGCAGGAAGATATAAAGGAATGACTTGTCTTCATCTTGCAATCATTACTCAAGAACAACCAAACGTTCGGATAATAAAATTATTAACGCAGCAGTTGCTATTACACATACCTGATTTCGCAGCCGAAATGAAAGCCGTCGCTGTTACGCCTATGCATGAAAATTATGAAGGCATGAATCCATTGCATACCGCCTGTTGGCTTGGCCATAGCTCTAGTTTTAAAGAATTGGCCAGAATTAGTCAATTTAGAAATTGTGTGATCGCTACAGGATGCTATAAAGGTGCCACAGAACTAGATTTATTGATGGAAAAACAGAATATGCCGATGTTATTGGAAGTATTAAATACCTACTTTGATGGTGATGCAGAACAAGAAGAATGCGGTGAAGAAATTATCTCTTTAGCTGATGAGAAAGCTACAGAAGAAAAAGATATGCTCGTTGCCAAACAAATTAATAGCCATATCTATGAAGAAAAAAATATATTAATGCAGGCAATATCTTTCCTTGATTCTATATTAGAAAAACCATTGAAAGAAAAAGAAGATAATAAAAATTTAATTTATGTTTTATACGTGATTCGAAAACTCATTCAATACGGCATTGGTTGCAAGAAATTAGAAAATGATGATATAACTATAGATAAAAATTATGATGCAATACTTGTACGCTGGGGAATAAAACCCATGATTTTTCCTTTACATAAAAAAATTTCTGCTATTACAAAGCGTTTAGAGGGCCAAGAATTAGCTACAAGCATGCGTGCAAGCCAGCTTAGGCATTCAATAACAATACTTACTGAGAAGGCAACATACTGTTGCAATCAATTTGCGAAGAAAAATGAACACAGTTTACCAGGCAAAGGACTCATCTTTGATCCAGAGCCCTATGAAAAAGCTATTCAAGAACTGACAAAACTAAAAGAGCAGTTAGAAAACTCCGCAGAATCAAAATCTTGTTCCAAGCCTTTATCTGATGAAGAATGCAAGTCGATTACAAAAGAAATCAAAAAACTCGAGGAAACTTTTCTTATTGCAATGCAAAATGATATTTATTTACCGCCGCCCCTTAAAGCTAGACCAGGAGTTAGGCGAGAATCTGTTCAGCCTGATATATCCGAGAGACGGCCAAACCTACAACTTCGATAAAACGTTACCTAACGGAAGGCGGAGTCGAACCGCCAACCTATTGATATTGAATTATCTAGGATTTCGCTCTATCTTGTTGCGGATTCAGATCGTAAAAATTACATACGGAATCTTTGCATGGTGCTTTAATTTCTATGCTAAAACTTCCGTTTCTGAAGCTATGCGCCAAATATCCCATATCTTTATTATCTTTTATACTGATGATTTTATAGCTAACGCCGCCCCACATACAACCTTGCTTGATTTCTAAAACCGTGCTTTCACCTGGGTTAATTTTTTTGCTACCACTGTTAAGTACGCAGCCATTTTCAGACCAAACTTTAGCTTGTACTAGCGAGAACCCATTAGGGTCGTTTTGTTTGCTTTGATTGTTTAAGGTGGAACTAAAATTTGTATCTGCGGCAAACCCGTAGATCGGCAATAAAAGCGCTGAAATGATGAGTAATAATTTAGCTTTGCGTAAACTTTGCATAATAATCTCCTTATAAAGTAAAAAACAGAAAATAGATAATAGAACATAAAATGAAATATAGCAAAATCCAGTGACTTCTGGATCCTATATTTCCGTTATATTAACCCAAATTTGCCATTCTTTGACTTTGCCGCTTTCAAGTTTATATAAATTCATAACATCGAGCTTAACTGGTATGCCGTCAGGTATATGCTTATAAAACATGGCCTTTTGTTCTACGCGAAAGGCGATACGATCTTCCTCTGCGGTAACATCCTTTACCTCACTTTTTAAATCCTTCAATATCTTTTGCAAATTAGGTAAACGTGATTTCAAATCGTTCAAATCAATTTGTTTTGACATTGAATGATTAAACATTATAAGGTCTGAAGCAAAATATTTATCCAGCATTTGTTCGTTTCCAGGTGCAAACGCGGTTACGAATGAATCGAACGCAAATTTATGGGCAAAGCCATCAAATAATTTTTCATCACGCATGGTTATTTTTCCTCTCAAGTGTAAAATGGTTTGGTTAATTGTCTCAATCAATTTTTTTGTTCGATCAAGACTCTGTGCAAGGACTTGCTTGTGAGAAATCAAGGCATCAATTTTATTGAAGTCATCACTGCTGATAATCCTTTGTATGTCATTGAGAGGAAAACCTAATTCACGATAAAATAAAATTTGCTGCAGCATCAATATCTGCTCTTCTTCATAATAGCGATAATTATTATCGCCATAATAAGCGGGCTTTAGTAATCCAATCGAATCGTAAAAACGCAGTGTTCGGATACTGACCCCTGATAGCTTTGCTAATTTCTTTACGGTATAAGACATTTTGGTTTTCTCATCATTGACGTTTAACACCATATAGGGTGACGTAACGAGAGAGTCAATACAATTATAATAGACATTTTATTTTTTGGTGCCGGAAGGCGGACTCGAACCGCCGACCTACTGATTACGAATCAGTTGCTCTACCACCTGAGCTACACCGGCCCGTGTGCAGTATAAAAAGAATGGGGGGCTGTTACAAGCAAATGGGGCATTAATGTGCAAAAATAGCTCTATACCCCAAAGCCAGGGCTGCGGAAGCGCGGTATAATTCGGTCCATATCAAGCTCGGTAGAAGGTTGGGGGTTAGTTTCTGGCCTGATAACATCGCTTGCGGGAACACCAGTCGCATAATAACGCAGGGTTTCACATAACTTACTGCGCTGGTCAATATCCAATAATTCTTTAAGGGTTTTCACTACCAACATCGGGTAAGAAAGCTGTTCTGCGCTTAAACAAGCATCGGGTTGTCTGCCAATAAATTTCTCTAGATTAACTTCACAATCTCCGAGTTGAATCACTATCACTTTATGGTCTTCATTTTCTTGCGTATTTTTTATCGCAAGTTGAAATTGCATTTTTTCTAAACGCACCAAAGGATCTTTTTTGCCTTCAAATCCGTTATTTAATCTTTCTGCAAATGCTGGGGTTACAATCATCATTACTGCATCATATAACTCCAAAACAAGTTTGCGTTGGTAAGCAGCACGATCGAGACCCGTGTTACTGTCAGCATGTTTAAGATCAGAAGCCACTTGTATGCTGGCATTTTCTAAATCACGAGTAAAATTTATTACCCATTGGTCGACAGGCTCATTATCAGGGTGAGCATTCACCGGGTGAACTAAAAAACAATCTCTATCTGCTTTTTCCGGCGCATCACGTTTTACAATTTCAGCAAATTGTTGCAGCAACGCGGCGCTATCATTATTTTGATCGGTAGGAGATGGTGAAAAAAATCTTTGTTGTGGTGCTGGTAAAGCCATTGTAATTTCCTTATTATAATCTAACTCATCAATAAACAAATCTAGCCCTGATAAAACTCCAGAAACTCTATTCTAACGTTATTTGCGGGTTTTTGCCAGTTTTTTCGCTATGATTTTCACCTTAACCATATGTTGTGTTTTGACAGAATAAAAAACACAAGCTATTGTTTTTGTGCTATAATCCGCACTTAATTTGAACAACTCAAACGCGAAGAATATATGCCCTATAAAAAATTTCTGTTAACCGCCGCGCCCCTTTTTCTGATCATTTTTATCGATGGTATGGGGTTAGGTTTAATCTTTCCGATTTTAAATTCGCTGATCATGGATCCCAGCAGCCATTTTTTAGCTGCAAATTATTCGCCACATACGCGTAATTTTATTTTTGGTTTTATTGTAAGTATTTTCATGTTGTGTTGGTTTTTTGGGTCAGCGGTGTTGGGTGATCTCTCTGATCAAATTGGCCGCAAAAAATCGTTGATGATTTGTTTGCTGGGCAATTTTGTGGGTTATTTTATTTCCGCACTCGGCGTAACATTCAGTAGTCTTAGTTTGTTGTTATTCGGGCGCATCGTGGCGGGGTTTACTTCCGGCAGTCAATCGATTGCGCAAGCTGCCATTATCGACATCAGCGACCCACAACATAAGGCGCGCAACATCGGTATGATTTTATTTGCTACGACACTGGGTTTTGTTTTTGGCCCATTGATTGGTGGATTTTTCTCTGATCCACGTCTTCTTGCTTGGTTTACTTTTTCAACGCCACTGTATTTTGCGGCAGTCTTTTCGTTAATCAATGCCGGTTTATTATTTTTTTATTTTCACGAGACGTTTACGCATATTCATAAAGTTTCTTTTAAATTACATCGTGCGATTGAAATTATTCTTTCTGCTTTTAAAAATCACAAAGTGCGTGATTTGTCGATCATTATGTTAGTTATGATTTTAGGTTGGAGTAGTTTTTACAGTTTCATTTCGATGTTCTTGTTGCGTCGTTATGGGTTTACCACAACCGATGTTGCGCTTTTTATGGCATTAATGAGTGTAGGTTTTAGTTTGGGCACTGGGTTTTTAGTGCAGTTTTTTAGTAAGCGTTTTGCGTTGAAGAATGTGACGGCTGCGGGTTTTATTATTTCGGCGTTGTTTATGTTTATTACAGGTTCTATTACTCACGCGCTGGTCGCTTGGATTTGTATAGTGCCTATCGGTGCTGCATTGGCGATGTCTTATTCTTCGCTGTTAACGATGTTTTCGAACCAGGTAGATGCAGATTCGCAAGGTTGGGTTATGGGGATTACCGGTTCGATCATGGCGTTAGGTTTTGGTATAGATGGTTTGATAGTCGGTGTTTTGTCGACGATGAGTGTGGTGTTGCCGATTTTTATTGCGGCGTTTGGGGTAGGTTTGAGTGCAGTGATGGTGTATCGGTGGAGGAATGGATTCCCGCCTGCACGGGAATGACTAACAAAATGCTGAATGACATATGAATTACGGGAATGACAAAAATCTAATACGGGATCATGTATTCCACCAAAAATTGCAACGGTAATGAATCAGCCGCCAGCACCAAAGCTTGCGCGCGCAGTTCGTTCAAACGTTTTTGTGCGCTCGCTAAATCAGTATAAGCCAAATAACTGGAGGCGGGATTTTTTTCATCGTCTTGGTGATCGAGAATATCGTCTTGAATTTGAAAAGCTAAACCCAACAAACTGCCATATTGGTCTAATTGTTTTCTTTGTATTCCTGTAGCGTTCGCAGCTACTGCGCCGAGTTGCACACACACTTGGATTAACGCGCCGGTTTTTAAGCGGTGAATTAATTCTAATTCAGTTAAATTCGACTGACGATCTATCAACTCAAATTCCATTGCTTGTCCACCAACCATACCATGGTTGCCGATCGCTTTGGCGAGCAATTGCACCATCGCTAAACGTTGATCAATATTTAATGATTTATTTTCCGTTAGAATTTCAAACGCTAAAGCGTGTAATGCATCGCCCGCTAAAATCGCGGTAGCTTCGTCGAAAGCTTTATGACAAGAAGGTTGACCGCGCCGTATATCGTCATTGTCCAACGCGGGTAGATCATCGTGAATCAATGAATAAGCATGAATAAATTCTACCGCGCAAGCGGCAGCATTTAATTGTTCTAACGAAGCGCCTAAGGTTTCGCCCGCCGCATACACTAACAATGGACGCAAACGTTTGCCGCCGATTAGCACGGCATATTTCATCGCTTTTTCTAAACGCTCGGAATATTGTTTAGCGTGCGGCAAATAATCGAGCAGCGTTTTATTGATATGAGAAAAACGTTGTTGCGTATAATCTTGAAAGTTCACGAATTATTTTCACTATCAAAAGGAGTGAGCGCCGGTTGCCCATTTTGTTGCGTTAAGATTTGCACTTTTTGTTCCGCCACTTTCAAGGTTTCTTGACAAGTACGCGTGAGTGCAACACCGCGTTCAAATTTTTTCAATGAATCTTCGAGGCTCAAGCCACCGTGCTCTAATTCTTCGACAATTTGGCTAAGCTCAGCCAAGCTGGTTTCGAAGTCGGATGATTTTTTTTCGCTTTTGGATTTGGTCATTAATATTTAGCCCTCTGCTTGAATCGTAGGTCGGTTCAAGCGAAGCGGAACCGACAGCGGTAATTATTTAAACATCTGATGTCGGATCCGTCGCTTTCGCGACTTGATCCGACCTACATTACTCAGAGCAGCAAGGCAGCAAGCTGCTCGATTCGGTTACCATCACGTTTGTTTTATGGTATAAAATAGCATTGTTCAGTACCCTAATTCTACCATTACTAAGGAACTTTATCATGATCAAACTCCACCAATTCCCAGCCTTTTGGGGCTTACCCAATGCCAGCCCATTCTGCATGAAAATGGAAACCTATCTGCGTATGGCTAAACTGCCCTTTGAAATCGTGGTCACCCCCGACCCCCGTAAAGCCCCTAAAGGAAAGCTACCCTTTATCGAAGATAACAACGCAAAAGTCGCGGATAGCGCCCTCACTATCGATTATCTAAAACAAAAATACGGCGATACGCTCGATGCTAACCTAAGCCCTACGCAAAAAGCACAAGCGCTGGCACTACAACGTTTGATGGAAGAACATCTGTATTGGGCGATGGTTTATTCGCGCTGGATGGAACCTGCCAATTGGGCGGTGGTGAAGAAAACTTATTTCAGCAAGATGCCAGCTTTGCTGCGCGGTTTTGTGCCCGAAATGATTCGTAAAAACGTAATGCGCGATCTGCGTGGTCACGGCTTAGGCCGCCATAATCGTGATGAAGTTTATCAATTTGGCAAAAATGACATCACCGCCATTGCGACCCAATTAGCGAACCAACCCTTTATCTTCGGCGATCAACCCACCAGTATCGATGCCAGTGCGTATGCTTTTCTGGCGAATATTTTGGATGTGCCGATGCCCTCACCGCTGCAAGATCATGCCAAAGCGCAAAGCAATTTGGTAAGTTATTGCCAGCGCATGAAAGAGCGGTTTTACGCCTAATTCTCATTGATTCACCCTTAAATGCCCAATTGCACCACTTGGTGCAATTAGCAAATATTTGGTGCAATTGGTGCAATTGGTGTATGATTGGTGCAATTGGTGCAATTAAGGGGGATTTCATGAAACACATATATCCGGACAGAGAATCAAAATCTCTTGAGTTTAAGTCACGCTTACCTAATTTTCACAACTTAGTAAAAACTTGTGTGGCATTCGCCAATGGGGTGGGAGGAAAAATAATTATTGGCATCGAGGATAAAAGCAGGGGAATTATAGGAGTTAGTGAAGAATTGCGCAATCGAATTTACGACGAATTCCCCAACAGTTTATATGATGCAACCACCCCTAATCTCTTAGCAGAAATTTATGAAAAACGTTTCAACGACGTTAGCGTAATGATAATCGAAATTCCATCTAGTATTAAAAAACCGGTCTTTATAAAAAGCGAAGGCACGCCTCAGGGAATATACCTACGAGCGGGCTCTAACACTCGACGCGCTAGTCAAGAATATATTGAAGAATTAATGCGTGAAAACCGGCGAATAAATTTTGATGAAGAACCCATTCAAACCGATATTAACGTATTGTCTAAAGAACTTTTAAAAAATATATTCAAGAGAACTGATAAAGAACGCTTAATTGCCGAAAAAGTAATAAGTCGTAGCTCGGCGAATGCAGAAAAATATTTTCCAACAGTCGCTGGTATCCTTTCATTTTGCGACACCCCCGAATTATATATACCGGAAGCCGTAGTACGCTGCACACGCTTTCGTGGTATTGAAGGGCGAGATATTATACAAACTGAAGAAATACATGGGCATCTCGAAACACAAATAGAAACCAGCTTGGAATTAATAAAAAGCTGGTTGTTACGAGATTATAAATTAGTAGGCGCAAAGTTAAAAGGAAAAATTAATATTCCCGAAGTAGCCTTGCGCGAAGCAATTATTAATGCCCTAATTCACAGAAAATATTGGGTACCCGGCGCTACTAAAATTGCGCTCTTTGATGATCGACTGGAAATATTCAGCCCTGGTAATTTCCCTGGCTTAGTTAATCTCAACCATCTTGGTGACGGCACCACTTATCTCAGAAATCCGCATTTGGCAAGAATAGCCAGACATTTCGGTATCATTGAAAAATTAGGCACTGGTATAAGACTTATTTTAGAAAGTTGTAATAAAGCCGGTATTCAAAAACCCGAATTCATAGAAGGCGCGGATAGTGTTAAGGTGGTATTTTCTTTTTTACCATCAATCAAAACCGTTGCCAGTGATGATGATAAACTGATGGCATTATTCGAAATGCGTGACGCATTAACTCACGGTCAAATTGAAAAGTTTTTACACGTATCGCGTAATACTGTCACTAGAAAACTAAACCAACTCATTAAAGCAGGTAAAATACAAAGAGTAGGAAAAGGACCGGGGGTTAAATACATTCCAACCATTTAATACCGCTGAAATTTTACTCTTACAAGATCATGCCAAAGCGCAAAGCAACCTAGTAAGCTATTGCCAGCGCATGAAAGAGCGGTTTTACGGGTAAATTACTGCGGCTTCACCAACAGCACATTTTTATCCCACTGCGTGTCAACGCCAACGGGTAAAACAAGCAGAGGTGAATAAGTGAGTTTGCGCCAGGTGAAATCTTGCAAATCGGTGGCGAGGGTATCGCTAGGGGAAGGTAATTGGTTAAACTGATCTTTCTTATTACGATTAAATATCGGGGCGCGCCACGGTTGATGATAATTAATCGTGCCTAACCATAATGACTCATTGTTATTTAATACTAAATGCGCATCCCATAAACGTAAAACTAATACTGCTTTTTTTGGTTGCTCAATTAATTTATACATCACTAATACTGGTTTACGATCTTCATAAAATTGACTCAAGATCGGTAAGCGCAAATCGCGCGGTTCATTGGCAAACTCATTGATCATTAATGAAAAAGATGCTTTGGGTAATACCGTCCAACCGCGCTCACTCAATGTGTATTCTATCGCCGGTAAATAACCCGCCCATTGCACATTAAACACTTGAATTTCTTTGCCAAAACGATTGCTGCGATACAGCGGCTCGTTGCCTGCTTCTTGTTTCCACCAATGCTTTGCGCCGACTGTTTGTGGCGTCCATAACGGCGTGTAATTATGAACGGAACGATCATAATTTTCCGTCAACAATGAATAAGATGCAATGACCAGACTAAATGCGACAATAACTAAAATCCCTTGCGCAGGTAGTGTATTTACTCGATGCCTGCGATAAGAAACAGTAAAGAGTGCGACAAGACAAAACCCTAAAATCAAACTGCCGACAACATCAGTCAGCCAATGTGCGCCTAAATAAATGCGCGAAACACCAATACTAAAGATGATAAGTGCAGCTGCGCCATAAGATATATAACGCCACAAATAATTGCGGCCGGTGGTTAATAACACCGCCAGAAAACCAAAAAACGTAATGCCCACTAATGAATGCCCGCTGGGGAATGAATAGCCATTGGGTGATAGTACCAAACCCACCGGCCTTGGGAAATGCACTAAAAATTTAATCGCTTCACCTATTACAAAACAAACCACGCCAATACCAAACCAATGACTAGCAGCCCACCACTGCCGTCGCACCAACAACCATATTAAAATTCCGCCCCACATGATCGCCATTTGTCTTGCGCCGACAAATGAAATACCCACCATAATGTGATCAAACGCTGTGCTACGCAGGCTGCGCATGAAATAATAAATCGGTTCATTCCACCCCGTGAGAATGCCGCGATGATAAACGCTATACGTTAACTCGACAAAAATACACAGTGCGAGAAGAAATAAAATCGCCAACGTTAATTGATTATGACCGAGCGGATCAGCAGGGTTCATTAAAAGTTTTTTGAGAAATGTTAAATTGGCACGCTCATGAATTTTTTTCCAAAGTCGACTCAGTGCATGATTGATCATCACCATCGCTTCGCTATAAATATGTTTGAGTAACCACGAGATACACCACAATACCAATAGTGCAAAAACGACGAGCAAAATAAGTCGCGTTGCCATCTCCGGTGGTAATTCTTTAGAAGCCGCGCCTAACAGAATACCGGGGAACATATAAACTGGCGCCCAAGCCAATGCAGACAAACCATCGCAAATTAAAAAACGTCGCCACGGCATCGACAACATACCTGCAATTACCGGTAAAATAGGTCGGATTGGCCCGATGAAACGCCCTAAGAAAATACTAATACCGCCGTGCCGCAGAAAAAATACTTCGCCCTTTCGCAATAGGTTAGTGCATTTGCTAAAAGGCCAAATATGACGAATGCCTTGCCGATAATGGTAACCTAACCCGTAGCTGATCAGATCCCCCGCTAATGCGCCCGCCATCGCCCATAACATGATAGGAACAAATGGCAAAATGCCCGTGCCTACCAACGTGCCGATAGCAGTCATGGTAACTGTACCGGGAATGAGTAAACCAACTAATGCTAGGCATTCGATAAATGCCACCGCAAACGTTATCACCCCCGCCCAAGCAGGGTTATCATGTAGCCAAACTAAATAGGGTTTTATTTCGATGAGCATGGGTTAAGCAACATTCTCGCCAGCGGCTTGTTTATCCGCATGATAAGACGAACGCACCAGCGGGCCACTCGCTATACGCGTGAAGCCCATCTTTTTTGCTAGCTCGGCAAATTGTTGAAATTCCTCGGGCGTTACATAACGCGCTACTGGCAAATGATGTCGACTAGGCGCGAGATATTGGCCTAAGGTGATCATATCCACATTGTGTGCACGTAAATCTTGCATGGTTATTTCGATTTCCTCGTTGGTTTCACCCAGGCCTAACATTAATCCCGATTTGGTAGGAATACCAGGGAACCTTTTTTTAAATTCTTGTAATAATTTTAATGACCACGCGTAATCAGAACCAGGACGTGCAGCTTTATAAAGTCGTGGCACCGTTTCAATATTGTGGTTAAAGACATCGGGCAACGCTGGGGCGATGGCATCTAATGCGACTTCCATACGACCACGAAAATCTGGCACTAACACTTCAATGGTGATCGAAGGCCGTGCTGCGCGCACTGCGGTTAAACACGCGCTGAAATGGCTCGCACCACCATCGCGCAAATCATCGCGATCAACTGAAGTGATCACCACATATTTTAATTCCATCAGTGCAATAGTTTTAGCTAAATTATGCGGTTCATTTTGATCGAGCGGATCAGGTCGGCCGTGCGCAACATCACAAAACGCACACCGGCGCGTACATTTGTCACCCATGATCATGAATGTCGCCGTGCCATGACTAAAGCATTCGCTCAAGTTGGGGCAATTGGCTTCTTCGCACACGGTGTGCAAATGGTTTTCGCGCAGAATATTTTTTAAGTTGGCAACAGCAGGCGTGGCAGGAATTTTAATGCGGATCCAATCCGGTTTACGCAATGGCTCACTGGCCACCACTTTGATTGGAATGCGCGCCATTTTGGCAGCGCCACGTTGTTTTTCACTGGGATTGGTTGGTTGCGTCATAGTTTTTAGTATACCCCAATTCTTTGGTTAAATAAGCCACCAATTTAGTGGCCACTTCATTTAAATCGCCGGATCCGCCCAGGGCACTGATCTGGGTCATAGTCAAGTTACTATAACCGCAAGGATTAATGCCCGTAAAGGGGGCAAGATCCATGTTGACGTTTAAAGCCAAGCCATGATAAGAACAGCCGCGTCTTATACGCAACCCTAAGGAACAAATCTTCGCATCGTTTACATAAACCCCCGGCGCAGCGGGTTTAGCATAAGCGCTAATCTTATAATCCGCCAGCATTGCGATGACCGCTCGCTCCAAACCACTCACCAAATGCCGCACCCCCAAACCACGGCGACGCAAATCGATGAGCGCATATAACATTAACTGCCCTGGCCCATGATAAGTCACCTGGCCGCCACGGTCGACCGGAATAACCGGGATATTCCCGGGGTTAAGAATATGCTCGCGCTTGCCATTCTGCCCCAGCGTGTAAACCGGTGGGTGTTCAATGAGCCAAATTTCGTCGGGCGTTTCTGCATTACGTTGGTTGGTAAATTCCTGCATCTGCTGCCAGATAATGAGGTATTCACTTTGTTGGATCGGGCGGACGATTAAATCTTGCATTCTTAATTATCTCTAAAATAGCGAGGAACAGCTTGTCTGAGTGCCAAAAGCAGACCGTCGATTACAGGGACGTAATCAACGATCGCAGGAAGCAGGTCCGTCTGCGTTGGCATCAGACAAGCTGTTCCGACATACATTATAATGCCATCAATACCAATTCATTGGCAGAAAGATCGATATAAATAGCATCGAGCTGCTCTTTACTTGTAGCTTGAATAATAATCGTGATCGCCAAATAATGGCCATCTTTACTGGTACGCGATGAAATCGCATTTTCAGCCAGATCAGGCACATGTTTGCGGATAACACTCAATACAAAAATTTCGAATTCGGGGCTGGTTTTTCCCACTACTTTGAGGGGAAATTCACAAGGAAACTGCCAAATTTTATCTGAATCGTTCATTGCACTATTTCCATTGAGATACACTGAAAAAATCAATTCCGTGCCCTATTCCGCAGAACAAAGGCACAGAAAGATTCTAAGTGATATTTATCGGAAGATAAACAAGATTATACATTACCAACCGCAGCTGCAGTGGTATCTGTTCCGTCAGTCGATTTATTTTTTTCCTGTTGGATACGTTGGTAAATCTCTTCACGATGTACTGAAACCTCTTTGGGCGCATTGATGCCAAGGCGCACTTGATGGCCCTTGATACCTAGCACAGTAATCGTAACATCATCACCAATAATCAGGGTCTCCCCTACTCTTCGCGTTAAAATAAGCATTAATATATCTCCTTTGATGTTGCATACCGTAAGACTTGTAAATCTACACCCTGCTTACGGTAACCTTGCAACTAATAGCTAAATAGTACGTCTGTGTAGATTTACCATACGTATAGTTTACACAGCGATCCTTAAGGAAAACTTAAGAACAAGCCAAAAAATGAAATTTATTTTTAGGGGGTGGCTGAATCCAGCCCAAAAGCGGTATGTAATGCGCATGCTCCATGCCCTATTTCTTTTTCATTAATCACAATAGAGACCTTGAGTTCTGAGGCTGAAACCAGCTGAATCCCAATGCCGACCGTTCCTAAGGTCTTGAATAACTTATCTATAATAGCAGGATGTGAGCGTAAACCAACCCCCACCAGCGAAAGTTTTGCCACTTGCATATCTTCTATAAGGGCACTCGCATTAAATTTTTCAGCAAATTTGCGCAATGTCGTATGGGCACGCGCATAATCATCGCGTAAAAGCGTAAAATTCACATCTTGCGCCGCAGAATTAGCTTGCTGATTGAATAAGTCGATATCCACATGAATGGCATTGAGTGCCGTGAGCAACTGCGTCATGCTTTCGGAATCAGCTCCCAGGCCTTTAATCGTCAGTTTTGCCTCGCGCTGACTAGCGGCAATGCCGGTCACGGGCGATGGTTCTTTAGAGCCAGCTTCGAACGTCACCAAAGTACCAGGGCCGTCTTGAAAACTTGATAATACCCGCAGTGGCACACGGTTTTTCTGGGCAAATTCCACCGCACGCTGTTGTAACACTTTAGCGCCCGAGCCTGCTAATTCCAGCATTTCGCTAAAGGTAACGCGATCGAGGCGCTGTGCTTTAGGCACTAATTTGGGATCAGCCGTGTAAATGCCATCGACATCAGTATAAATCTGGCATTCATCGGCTTTTAACGCAGCGGCCAAAGCCACTGCCGTGGTATCAGAGCCACCACGCCCAAGCGTAGTAATTTCGCCACCGGCCGAAATCCCTTGAAAACCCGCCACCACCGGCACACAGCCAGCGGCTAATTCGGCACGCAAAGCTTGGCAATCGACGTTCAGGATATTGGCTTTTTCATGATGATTATCGGTTTGGATACGGGCTTGTGCGCCAGTATAAGAACGCGCCGGGCAGCCTAACGTCATCAACGCCATGGTGAGTAATGCGGTGGAAACTTGCTCGCCGGTAGTCAAAAGCACCGCATATTCACGCGGATCAGGGTCGATTTGAATCGCTTTAGCTAGATTTAGCAAACGATCGGTTTCACCGTTCATGGCCGACACTACCACCACCACATCATGGCCTTGTGCCCGTGTCTGCGCTACTTTTTTTGCCACATGCTGCAAGCGGTCGAGATTGCCGACTGACGTACCACCGAATTTTTGAATGATTAATGCCATAAAAACACTGTTATTGTAGGTCGGATTAAGGAGCAAAGCGATAAATCCGACATTGCGATGCAAATTCAACTCAGTACTATTATAGCGCACCCTGGCAGATTGGCTATAGTTTGGCAGTAATTCCTTGGTGATGTTATTCAGTAAGCAATTGCCCAAAATCGATGAACTTACCAAAATAGTCGCTTTCCTCCAATTCATCGCTGATGCCATTAGCATGAATCAATACCGGGATACAAGAAAACCCCTTAGGTCGTTTTAAGTTTTTAATTTTTTCCTTTACTTCAGCGATGACTTGAGTGGAAATCTCATGCTTAGAAAACTTTATTTCGCAAATATTATATAAACCTATCTTACGCAAGACTGATAAAACTGATTCCTGCGTAAGATAGCACAAGGGTACTAACTTACGCGGCAATCAATTTTGTAGGAATTAAGGAAGCCCTATTTTTGCACTTTATATTTATTGCAAAAACTCTTATTATTGATGTATGAATACTAACTTCGACTGGCCACCACCCTTTACATTACGCCACAGCACGCGCGCTAAAACAGTGAGTTTGCGCATTAGCCCGCAGCGAGGTTTGCAAATAGTCGTGCCACGCGGGTTTAATCCCAATCAAGCGGAACAAGTGTTACAACGGCATAAAAATTGGATTGAAAAAAATTGGCGGCATATTCAATCCGAAGCGACCAGCGAACCCGAAGGCCCACCACAACAACTCACATTATTAGCCATTCAAGAAACGTGGTCCATACAATATCGTTTGCATCCTGATAATTGCACGCGCTTGATGATACAAGATAACAAACAATTAATCGTGCAAAGCAAAGCTACTGCGGCACGCAAATTAAAAATCGTCTTAACACAATGGCTGCATGAACAAGCGCGAACACATTTATTTCCGTGGTTAAATAATTTAAGTGCGCAACATGAATTTGAATATTCGCAAGCACGCATTGGTAGCGCGACTACACGTTGGGGCAGTTGTTCGGCGAAAAAGAAAATCGCCTTAAATTATAAATTATTATTTTTACCGCCCGCGCTGGTGGAATACGTCATGCTGCATGAATTATGCCACACTACGCACCTCAACCACTCACGCCACTTTTGGGGATTATTGAAAATTGTCAACCCAAACTGCCACGACTTACGCCGCCAATTAAAGCACGCCAATTCGTTTATACCGCAGTGGTTGGAAAATTAGTATGTGCCATTACGACCTGACCGCTATTTCAATCTGCTCTAACACAGCTTGCAATGCTTTGTTAAGATGCTGTGGTTTTTCGCCACCGGCTTGGGCAAGATCGGGGCGCCCACCCCCTTTGCCGTCAATGTGCGTAGCAATGTGATTGATCAATTCATTGGCTTTAATACGATCCACTAAATCTTTGCTCACCCCAATAACAATCTGGGCGCGTTGATCAGCGTTAATGCCTAACACCACGACGCAAGATTTTAATTTATCTTTCAGCTGATCAATTAAATCACGCAATTTTTTAGGATCAACATCTGTTACTTCGGTGACTAACACTTTGACGTGATTAATTTCTTTAGCTTGTTTAATCAAATCATCCACCAACGATTTAGCCAAATGATTTTGTAATTTATCGACTTGTTTTTCGAGTTGATGGGTTTGCTCCACATTTTTTTGAATACGATCGAGCAAACTATCGCGCCCAGTCTTTAATAATTTAGCCGCTTCGCGAATTTGATTATCGAGCGCATCGACCCATGTTAATGCGGCATCGCCAGTCACTGCTTCGATGCGGCGAATACCAGCGGCGATTCCCGTTTCGGTAGTAATTTTAAAAAACCCAATATCACCGGTGCGCCCTACATGCGTGCCGCCACATAATTCTTTAGAAAAATCACCATAAGTTAACACGCGTACTTTTTCACCGTATTTTTCGCCGAAGAAAGCTAATGCGCCTTCTTTGGTGGCTTCTTCCGGTGACATTACTTTAATGTCGGAAGCCAAATTAGCGCGAATTTTTTGATTCACTAAATGTTCTACTTTTTTAATTTCTTCCGGCGTCATCGGTGCAGTATGTGTAAAATCGAAACGCAAACGCTCTGGTTCCACCAACGAACCTTTTTGCATCACGTGCTCACCCAACAATTGCCGCAACGCAGCATGCAACAAATGCGTCGCGGTGTGGTTTAGCATAGTCGCATTACGTTTTTGTTGATCGACTTGCGCATATACTTTGCTACCTACTTTTAAATCACCTTGCTTGGCAATACCATAATGCAAATACGCTTGGCCTTGTTTTTGCGTATTTTCGACCATAAATTCACCGCCTTTACCAAATAGCAAACAACCGGTATCACCGACTTGCCCACCACTTTCGGCATAAAATGGTGTGCGATCTAAAACCACTAAACCTTTTTCGCCTTGTTTTAATTCTTGTGCTGATTGTTTTGCACTATTTTGGATGGCAATAATTTTTGCCTCCGGGTTGGTCAATTGCTCATAACCAATAAACTCGCTCTCACCTGATACAGTTGTATTATAATCCACCGCAAATTTAGCTGTTTCTTGCGAGCGTTGTTTTTGCTTCGCCATCTCTTCTTCAAAACCGGCTTGGTCAATGGTCAAACCACGTTCGCGCGCGATATCTGCAGTAAGATCAACGGGAAAGCCATAAGTATCATAAAGCTTAAAAACGGTTTCACCCGGGATAACTTTACCGGATAATTTCGCAATATCTTGTTCTAATAATTTCATACCAATATCTAATGTACGCGCAAACTGTTGTTCTTCTTGCAACAAGACTTTTTCAATATGCGCTTGTTTATTAATTAATTCTGGATAGGCATCACCCATTTTTTTTGCTAATGGCGCGACCAATTTATAAAAGAATGCTTCGCGCAAACCTAATTGATGCCCGTGCCGAATCGCCCGACGAATAATGCGGCGCAACACATAACCACGCCCTTCGTTCGACGGTGTAATACCATCGATGACCAAAAATGCGCAAGAGCGAATGTGATCGGCAATGACACGTAGTGATGTGAGTTGGTGATCATTTTTAGTCGGCAGTTTAATCCCCGCTAACTGCGCCGCCGTCTCAATCAACGGCAAAAACAAATCCGTCTCATAATTATTATGCACACCCTGCATCACCGCCGCTAAACGCTCTAAACCCATCCCCGTATCAACCGACGGCTTAGGCAATGGTTTTAAATCACCATTGGCCGAGCGCTCAAACTGCATGAATACTAAATTCCAAATTTCGATATAACGATCGCCGTCGGCTTCTGGCGTTCCGGGTGGGCCACCAGCAATTTCCGCACCGTGATCATAAAAAATTTCGGTACACGGGCCGCACGGGCCAGTATCACCCATCGCCCAAAAATTATCGGCCGCACCACAACGGGAAAAACGTTTCGGATCAACCTTAATTTCTTTTAACCAAATATCTGCCGCTTCATCATCGTCTTCAAAAACGGTGATCCATAATTTTTCCGGTGGCAATTTAAAAACCTTGGTCAACAATTCCCAAGCATAGTTAATCGCTTCACGTTTGAAATAGTCGCCGAAGCTGAAATTGCCGAGCATTTCAAAGAAAGTATGATGGCGCGCGGTGTACCCGACGTTATCTAAATCATTATGCTTGCCACCGGCACGCACGCAACGTTGGCTAGAAGTTGCTTTATTATAAGACCTTTTTTCTTGGCCTAAAAACACATCTTTAAACTGCACCATCCCCGCATTGGTAAACAGCAGGGTCGGGTCATTGCCCGGCACCAATGCACTACTCGGCACAATGGTATGGCCTTTGTTTTTGAAGAATTCTAAAAAGGTACTGCGAAGTTCGTTGCTGGTTTTCATGGTGGTGCTTAAATTTTTTTAGCTCTTTTTTTGCTTTACCTGTAATATTTGTATTTTTGGAAAACTTCTTCATTTTTATGTTTCACTCAAAATACACCATGGCATTTTTCTTACTCATATTGTATATACAAAATTATATATACGTTCAATTGAAATGTCAAAGAGTTACTTGTTTCTTACTATCTAAGTGGATAATTATAATTGCTCTCCGGATTATTTTCTTATCAATCTGCTCGACCAACAAAATGTGTTTGAATTGTTCCAGCGAGTTTTTGTGCGACTAAAGCATTGAGACTAACTCCGGCCTGCGCAGCTTCAATCGCCAGAGCACGGTGTATTCGTTTATCAATGCGCACATTAAATTGTCCACTGTATTTTTTACGCGATGGCGCAATTGGAATTGGATCGCCATGTTTCCGATAGCTTGCTTTCATTCCTTCCCACGCTACTTTTAATTCGTGTAGCGCTTCTTCCGGCGAATCGCCGTACGCCGAAATATTCGGTAACTCTTCAAAATATGCTAAATAATCACCTTCATCATCTAACATTAAGTGGATACTATACCCATCGAATTGATCATGCATTTTTGTTTTCCTCCTCATGCCGCGCTAGAAATTGTTTGACTTGATATTCCTTTGCCTTACCATTTCTATTTTGTATGGACAATCGATAACTAGCGGGTGAATACCAAATTTGATGACTGCCCGTCTGATGATCAAGCACCCAACCTGTATGTTTCAACAAAGTCTGAAATTCTCGAAAGGATAACCCACGTGGGTTATTCTATGCTCGTAGTAATAATTTTTCGTATTGGCTCATAGTAACTATATATAGTTACAGAGATTTGTCAAGTTTATAGAATAAAATAACCGACAATCTTGTATGATTAAGGAAAATAATGATTTGAGATAAGCCAGGATCTTACCACAATTAATTCATATAAAAATATGTATTTAATAATTTATATAATTAAAAACAAGATTTAGTGGGTAAAAAGGCAGATAAAATGCTTTTACGAATTAATATTAACGTTATAAACCATAGCATTATTGAGATGTTGGCCTGCATTAAAATTTATTTACCCATCCGGCTGTCCTAATTCCGGATGTGACCCCTAATTAAGCTGCACCGGCACACGCACTAAATCGCGGTTATTCACATTATTATCGGCATTACACGGGCCTGCTGTACGGTTCAGTAATGTAAAATAAAGATAGGGTGTATCAGACATTACTTGATCAAAATTTCTGCGCACGCCTGCAATATGAGGATCAAGCAACGCAGGATATTCTTCACCGGTAACGGTGCAACCGGATTTAAACCAAGTGCTGAATCCATTAATCGCCATCAACGACCCAGGGCGCGACCAATGAATTAAATCGGAGCTGGTGAAATAAACAAACGCGGCGGAATTACCACCGCTTGGCGGCCAATTTTGCGTGGTCGCTAATAAAATAAATTGTTTGGCAGGTTGGTAATAAATGACTGAGTTGACTTCAATGCCGCCAATGCCAGTGATTTGATGAAACAAACTGGGAATATTTTTACAGACAAAACCACCAGGATGCGAACTAGACGACAATGAACAAAGCGATGTTTTCATGCCATGGCTGGTTGCACTATTTGCTAATAAATAATAGTTATTATCCGTTGGGTTTTGCACAACGTTAGTTTGATGAGTCATACCTGGCAATGCGGTAGGCTTTATAACCGGTTGACAACTTGCAGTAAAAGGGCCATTTAAACTTTCGCCCAACAATTGATAATGACCCGTCGGGTTATTAGCATAGATATGAACTTGATTATTCGCATCTACCAAAGCACGCAAAGGATTGTCAGGATAAAACGTCGCAATATTACAATGCGGATCATTTTTCCAAGAAAACATCGTCTGTGGAATAGGTGAAGTAACAGCAATATTCACTGCGGGCAGTGTGTCTGCAAGCGCCAAATTATTTATGCCTAATATTATTAAAAAAAGAAGAGCCGGAATGCGTGAATTATTCATGTTTTTCCTTAATAGAAAAATTATTTACTGGGTAATTATTTGCGGGTGGTTCGATCCATATCAGTCAGACTCACACTGCGCTTAGCCCTATATATGCCAAAAGCTTCTTCAATTTTGTTCTTTTTGCGGAATAAAACCACACGATCATCTTCGATCGCAAAACCAATTTTATCCCCTGAATGCAGGCCAAGCTTATGGCGTATATGGCTCGGTATTGTTACTTGCCCTTTACTGGTTAATACACATGAATTCATGGGTTTCCTCCATAAGTATTACTTTTAAAATAAGCATTACTTATAATAAATAGTCTGTCAAGTGATCATATCATTACCCACAAATCGTAGGTCGGCTCAGGAGCGCCAGCGACGGAGCCGACATAACAATGCTAATTAACATCTCATGTCGGATCCGCTCAGCCAATGTCTCAAAAAACATTGGTATTTATCTGCCAAAAAGAGCTGGGATTCATGAATTATAATGGCCGAGCTTGATCCGACCTACTTGTGGGTAATGATATGAAGTGATAATACCCTCCCTATTAAATAATAAACCGATACTCAACTTAAGTAGTTGAAGTAACATTCCCCATCGCTTCTTCGCCTGCAACTTGGATGGTAACATCTTCATAGCGGGCTATTTTGCCATCCCGAATTTGTGTATAACCAAAAATTTTGTATAAACAGCGTTTACCATTTTTTTCTATCAATTCCGTAGTATGGTGGTCGAACCCTTCGTCGCCGACAAAAAAAGTATTGTGCAATTTGACCTTGACGGCATGGATATTTTCTTTAACCCAAGCAATGCGGTTAGCAATTTCTTTGCTACCTTGCAATTTCTTTTCATTAAGAATCATAACGGCATCTTCCGTAAAATACTGCGGAACTTTCGCCGCATCATGTTTTTCCAATACTTCAATTAAAGCACCGTGGATCAAAGCGATTTTTGGATCATTTAAGTCAAGTTTCATAGTTGTTCTCCTGGTTAATTTAAATGGTTTTTAACGCTTCAAATAAAGCATTAATAGTTAACTCTAAATACGCTTGTTTTTTGCGGGGATTTTTTAATATCGCCGGATTAGGTAGTAACGCTCCGGAAATACTACCGGCAATCAATAGCATGATTAATTCCGGATCTAATTCTGGTTTAATTTCACCCTGTTTTTGCAAATATTTAATGGCATTCAGCCAGCTGTTGGGCGAAGCAACTGTGCCGCCTTGTAAAGCACCGCTGTCTTTCGCCAAACTTTGCCAGGCCATCATGCGTACAACATCAGGATTTTCATCATATAATTTAAACCGTTGCGTAATTACTTCTTTAAGAAAATGCAATAACCCTTGGTCGGCATTTAACACTGTGTTGGTTTGTAAACCCGAATGCTCTGCAAATGACAACTTTACCGCCTTCCACAAAATTTCTTTATTAGCAAAATGATGAAAAATCAAACTACGCGTCACGCGTGCTTTAGCGGCAATTTGGCTGATGGAAGTACCGGCAAAACCCTGCGCTGCAAATAATTTTTTAGCGGCGTTTATAATGTTGCTACGGGTTTTATCGCCGCCGGGTCGGCTTTCGCGTTGCTGATTAATCATAGTTATTAGCCCCATCATTAACTGACCAATTAGTCAGTTATGAGGCACTATAACATGTGATTAACCAATTGGTCAACTATGATTTTTTGTAGGATAGGACTTACACGTTGAGGTAGTTAAATGGCAGCAGGATACCCTACCTATAAAATTAACTTGCTGAAGTATGGCGTTGTGCATTAAGCTTAATATTTATCAGCTCTTCGATTAATAACAAACGGAGAATTAAGTTATGCTAGCAAATGGCCAATCAGATATTCCAAACGCAGATACCAAAACAGAACAAGCTCCTACGCCTAAATACACCCAACAAGAATTTGATGGTTTCTGGCAACTATTAAAAACTAACGACCCAGATATTTTTAGCAAATTTCCTAACTATAAAAATTTTATTAATGAACCGCAAAAAGATGCGGCTTCTCCAGCAGCCGGAAAAACGCCTTTGTTTTATGCCCTAAGTAGGAACTATCAGAAAAGTTATAATCAAATAATCAAACAATTACTTGCTGACGGTGCTGATCCCAATTTAGTCGACCCAACGAACAAAATCGGCGCTTTAGAATATGCCGCCATAGATGCAGATGCAGAAGTACTTACATTGCTCCTCAACACATCATCACCATCCCTACTTAAAAGTATAGATGCGCTCGCTAAAGCCTTAAATAATGCCATTGAACGCACCAACGCTACCGCAGTAGGAATATTGTTAAGAGAAGCGATGACAGCTGGCTATCTACAAAAAGTCATGGTGAAAGTTTTCGAATTATCAAATTGTACTTTAAACCAAGGACTTACTGCTTTACATCAAGTATGTGAAATAGCCAATGATTTAGTCAAACAAGTTCTACCGTATGACGAATTCCAAAATAAAATTTTTAATTTAACGATCATAGCACAACTGCTTATTGATATAAATGAAGATTTAGCAGCAAAAGACAAAAAAGGCAAAACACCTTTGGCCATTGTGGAAATTAAAGAGGATACTGCTCCCCCGATTCAGCAATTCGTGGCCGAAATTACTGCCTACCATCTACGCAGAGCTATAACATTTGAGCCTAAAGAAGCCCCTGGTTTTTTACGGATGCCAACATTATATTTCATCGGTTCACCATTGCAGGAATTATTTGCCATACTTGAAAATTTCAACAGTAAAGTCGGCAAAGAACCCGAACCAGCAAAAGTGACTACTGCGCTAAAAAAATTAAAGGCATTAGAAAACCCCCACCAGCAAACCGAAGAAGATAAAAATGATGATCAAGATAAACCATTACAACTAAAGTCTATTAATCAAAAAAATAGAAGCGGCGATACGGTGCTACATGTTGCTGCAAATATCTTTGTTACCTTTGATTATCATTATGAAAAAAACCCGAAGGACCACCAATTAACAATCGTAACTACCCTCATTGCGGCAGGCGCAGATGCCAACGCCAAAGATAAATTGGGCAGAACAGTAGCGATGCGCGCAATTCCATCAGGAAATGTAGAACTCGTTACTTCTTTATTCAACCAAACTACTAACAAGCAAGAAAGGGCACGCATTTTTATTCACGCACTAATGAATGAAACCTATCAAAACATGTTCGATGAATACGTGACTGGTTATAAAAAAGCAATATTTGCGATATTTGTAAATAGAGATGTAGATGTGTTAGTGACACCTTGTGTTCCTTTTAGTAAATCTAGCATTGAATGTGACAAAACCACCCCTTTTGAAAAAGTGATGGAACTCTATCGTCTGAGCACCTCATATCATGTTCTTGCTAGTTTTGCTCCGGACAATTATAAAACACGTACATACAAGGAATTATGTTTATATATCGTGACATTGGTTTTAGATAACATCACCCGGGTCGTGGATCGTCAATCTTTAGCTGCGTTTGCAAAAACCGCTAAAGAAACTTTGGAGCCACAAAATGGTGATGGACAAATGTTTGCACTGTTAAACAAAATAGCCGCACAAATAGAGCCAGTTGTGGCACCATCGCAACCCGCACCAACAACTAATGATAAAAAAAGGTGCGTAATTTCATAAAGGACGTTTACGAAAAGCCCCCAGCGCATAACTCACTTCGGCGCCGAACAAAACTACCAACCAAGAAATATAAATCCAAATAAGAAACAACGGGATGGCAGCGAGCGCGCCGTAGAGTAATTCATAAGAAGGGAAATATCGTACGTATAATATAAAACCTTGTTTGGCTAATTCAAATAAAATCGCGGCAACCACACCCCCGATAAAAGCATTATGTATTTTTACTTTGCAATTGGGCATTACGATATAAAGAAAACTAAATGCCGCTGCGCTTAACAAAAATGGGGTGAGTATTAGTAAATAGGCTTTAAGGTGCAACCATTCTGTTGCGTGCATGACAAACGACAAAGAAAATATATATGAGCTGATTAAAAACCCTAGTGCGATTAATAACGGCGCTAAAAATAAAATGGTCCAATGTAATAATAACGATATTAAACCATTACGCCTTATGGTTACTTGCCAGATCGCATTGAGTGTTTGTTCGATATTAGATAGCAATAAAATCGACGTGACCACTAAAGAGATGGAACCAATTAATGATAAATGGCTGGCTTGTTCAATAAATTTTTTGACATAAGCATAAATGGTTTCACCTGACGTCGGCACAAAATTAGTAAAAATAAAAGTTTGAATATCGTTGCCAACGCTGTTAATGAAAGGGAACTTTGCTAAGACAACTAGAATTACCGCCAATAAGGGAACCAATGTTAAAAGAGTTGCAAAAGCCAATGCACCAGCTCGATTTAAACAATCGTTCTTTTTGAGTTGTTGGCCGATGAATTTTATAAACAGCCAGTTGGTTTTTGGGTGGAGGAATTTCATAAACTAAGACTTCCTTGCAAGTTAATCACGAAAAATTTGTTGGATTTGTTCTATCGTAAACCCACGATACTGCAAAAAACGCATTTGTTTGGCGCGTTCGTTAAAATCTTTGGGGATTATTTTGCCGAAGCGCTTATGTTTAACGCTATTAATTTTTTCTAACCAAAGTTCTGCGTGAGGATCCAATAGCTCATCAATAAGATCAGCCGTAATACCACGTTGATTTAATTCCGCCGCAATGCGCACCGGCCCGTAACCTTTGTTAACACGCGCACGGATATAATTTTCGACAAAGCGTTGATCGCTCAATACGCCTTGCGTCACTAATTGGGTCAGTAAAGGTTCAATGATATCGAGCGCGATCTCACGCTCGATTAATTTTTTCCGCAATTCAAAACGCGAATGCTCACGCCGCGCTAATAATCGCAGAGCGGTTTGGCGAGCATTGGTTTCCGTTATTCCCCCCTTTGAAAAAGGGGGGTTAGGGGGGATTTTAGATGGAAGCATCCTTACACATCCGTCTCTACTTCTTCTTCACGATCTACCATGACGGGTGTTTTCGCTAAACTAAGCTCACGAATTTTAGCTTCAATTTCTTCCGCCATTTTTGGGTGCTCTTTCAAGTAGTTGCGGACGTTATCTTTACCTTGACCAATGCGCTCGCCGTTGTAACTGTACCAAGCGCCGGATTTTTCGATCAACTCTAGTTGCGAGCCGAGTTCGATGATTTCGCCTTCGTGTGAAATACCTTCGCCATAAAATATTTCAAACTCCGCTTGCCTGAACGGTGGCGCCACTTTGTTTTTAACCACTTTGACTTTGGTTTCACTACCAACCACTTCTTCACCTTTTTTGATCGAGCCAGTACGACGAATATCTAAACGGACCGATGCGTAAAACTTCAGTGCGTTACCGCCGGTGGTGGTTTCTGGATTACCGAACATAACGCCAATCTTCATACGAATTTGGTTAATGAAAATAACCAAGGTATTAGAACGTTTAATGTTGCCGGTGAGTTTGCGCAGCGCTTGCGACATTAAACGTGCTTGCAAGCCCATGTGTTGATCACCCATATCGCCTTCGATTTCTGCTTTTGGGGTTAACGCGGCCACCGAGTCAATGACGACCATGTCGACCGCACTGGAGCGCACTAACATATCGGTAATTTCTAAACCTTGTTCCCCAGTGTCTGGCTGCGATACTAATAAGTCATCGACATTCACGCCGAGCTTGGCCGCATACACAGGATCTAAAGCGTGCTCGGCATCGACAAACGCCGCCACACCGCCCATTTTTTGACATTGCGCGATAACTTGTAATGTTAAAGTGGTTTTACCCGAAGACTCAGGGCCATAGATTTCCACGACGCGCCCACGCGGTAAACCGCCAATCCCTAATGCTATATCTAATGCGAGCGAGCCGGTTGAGATGGCTTCGACCGGAACACGGCTCTGATCGCCCATCCGCATCACCGAACCTTTCCCGAATTGCTTCTCGATTTGACTGAGAGCCGCACCTAACGCTTTTTTTCGATTGTCATCCATCATGCACCTGCCTTTATGGTTTAAGAATTGAGGAAACCAGATTATTACACAAATTCAACAAAGTGAACAGAGGGTGAACCATAAATAAATTATTTTTTTGTGCATTTACAAAAAACCTTTTTAACCTTTGCTACAAAGTGCTATACTTGCCCGCTTTTGTTGGAGAGATGGCCGAGTGGCTGAAGGCGCTCCCCTGCTAAGGGAGTATGGGGCTTAAAACCCCATCGAGGGTTCGAATCCCTCTCTCTCCGCCAATATATGTAAAGTTTGCTCAAAGCAATTTGGTCTTCAGCTAGGCGTCAAGTTGCGAGCAAGCGGAGTTTATGTGGTATAAATGAGCATTGCGAGCAGCGTAGACAACGACGCTGAAGAGCAAAGTGCGAAGAGCAAAAGCACCCGTAGCTCAGCTGGATAGAGTACCTGGCTACGAACCAGGTGGTCGGGAGTTCGAATCTCTCCGGGTGCGCCATTTTATAAAAATGGTTATTAATTTCTATATTGCAATAAATCAGATGGTCGGAACTTCGTCTTTCAGCACATCAAATTATTGAGTATCATAAACTACTATGCAACGCTTAATTATTCAGCCATTAATTTTGTTGCTTGGTTTATTTATTACAAGCTCATTGTATGCGCAAAATGATCAGGGGAAAAACCTCTAGTTATATTTATACCTGGGGCAGGCAATCTAGCGAGAATTGCATACAGTTACCCCGGGGGCAATCAAAAAGATTTCAGAAGCTATTGGTTAAACAAAGAAGAGTTTTCATTTTTAGGAATTTCATACCCAATAGAGAACCCAATCTTTCTTGACATTTATCCAACTTTTAAGTGATGTATTAAATTTAAGTCTGCATATGCAATATATAAAAAACAAAATAGCAAACTCAGTAAATTAATGCGGTTAGTAAATTGCATTAATATAAATAGCCAAAACTTAAAGAGAAAATTATATGCAACAGAAAATCGGATTTAAAAACCTATCATTACTTGCTATTTTAACGGCAACTGTGATGCAAATATCGTTAATAGTTGCCTATAAACCAGTTATGTTTGGAGAGATTCTTCTACCCGGCGGAGTTATCGGTTTTCCTTTAGTTTTCACCATAGGTGATGTAATTGCTGAAGTTTATGGTTATAGGCTTGCAAGACGAATATTATGGGAAACACTTGCTTCTTGTGCACTTTTCACTTTCGCCATAGCGGCCATTATTAAACTGCCATCCCCCACAAGTTGGCACTTTCAACTTGCATACGATACTGTCTTCGGTCATTTGTTACGAATATTCTTAGCTGTTTTTGGCGGAATTATTATTAGTTCATTTGCAAATATCTATTTACTTTCCAAATGGAAAATCTACTTAAAAGGTAAATATTTTTGGGCAAGAAGCTTTTTTGCTAGTGCGGTCGGAGAGTTAATTGTTACTTTGATTGCCGATTTAACTGCTTTTTTGGGAACAATGCCCTTTAAAGAATTTACTCACATGGTTTTATCAGTATATCTAGTTAAATTAGTTTATTCACTCCTTGCTGCAATATTAGCAAGCTATGCAGTGGTATTTCTAAAAAGACATGAGGGTATCGACGCTTATGATTATGGTATCAACTTTAACCCATTCAGTTTAAAGGTATAAAAAATCCTAAGAATCAATCAACTTTTCAAACCCAGCCGCAGCTAATTTACAATCCATTTCTACAATTAAATAATCGGCAACGTCTTCTTTGTAATAAGAATCTTCTTCCAAAATTTTCTTTAACTGCGTTTTAGCAATGGAGCGAACTAAGATTGCCCCGCCTAAGTGGCTTTTTTTAGGCCCTGATGCTAAAAAAGTACCAGTATTAATATGCTTGTTAAGCCACTCACAATGCGCCTTAAAATGCGGCGCAACCACTTCAGGTGGTTGTGAAAAAGATGAGATTAAAATAAACATTTTATAGCCTCAATATGATAGATAGAATGTAAAATCATGCCTATTGTAAAATAAACACAGCTAGCATACAATTAATTTTAAATGTTAATTTGGATAAATATCATGGATAAAAACAAAGCTTCTTGGATTGCTTTAGTTGGATTAAGTATTGCAAATTTACTTGGTTGTCTTGATTTAACCATCGTTAACACAGCACTTCCCGCCATTCAAGGTTCTTTGAATTTAAATACAATACAGTTGCAATGGGTGATGAATGCTTTATTACTTGCACTCACTGCTTTTATGGTAATTGCTGGGAAATTGGCAGATAGATTTGGACGACGACGAATCCTTTATATTGGAATGTTGTTGTTTGCAGTTAGTTCGCTTGGTGCAGGTTTAGTAATGAGTTTTCACGCATTAATATTCTTTCGATTTCTTCAAGGAATTTCGATTGCAATATTATATACCGCCCCTGTTGCCCTTATTCCGTCTCTTTTCCCAGAAAATACTGGAAAAGCCATGGGTATTTTGTTTGGTGTCAGTGGAGTTGGTCTTACACTTGGCCCTGTTGTTGGTGGTATTTTAACAACATTTTTTAATTGGCATATTATTTTCCTTATTAATCTCCCTATTATATTACTTTCATTTATCTTGTGCATAATAACTTTACCTGAATCAAAGGCGGCTAATAAAGATAAAATCGATTTTATTGGTGCTTTATTATTAATTATTGCTCTGCCATTGTTGATTTTTACAACAGTAAATACTCATATCATTGGCTGGTTAGCTTTACATACGATTTTATCGTATGCTCTAACCCTAGTATTATTGTTTTTATTTTTTATGCGTGAACGTAATATTAAATTTCCAATCATCAATTTTCATTTATTCATAAATCATAAATTTATTATAGGACTAGTTGCCAATTTTTTTCTGGCTTTTTTTTATGCGATCGATTTATTTTTTATCCCCCTCCACCTACATAATGCAGATAACTTTTCTAGTGAGAAAATTGGATTAATCCTATTAGCCCCCACAATGATGATGGCCATAATATCTCCTTTGTCAGGAACTTTATGCGATCGATTTGGTACTAAAACTATATTATTGGTTGGTTATATGTTTTTTATTTTCTCAGCATTGCTACAAATTCACTTTTACAATAATCAACAACTTGACCTACTTCTAATCCCATATATTTTATTTGGTGCAGGATGGGCCTGTATTTTAAGCCCCTCATTAATTACTGCCATGTCATCATTACCTGAAGAAATGGGCGGGGTTGCTATTGGCGCTATTGGAACTTGGCATAATTTTGGGGCGACTTTAGGGCTAGCTATTGGCGCAATAATGAGTTATCTAAATGCAATGCATTTGATTTTGGCCACTTCGCTTTTGGCTTTATTTGCTATCTTATTTGGGTTAATGAGCTTTAAAGCAGCAATTATAACCAAAAATGCTTAAATCAACCAGAAAGAATTCAATTATTCTGATTTACCTCTAAGCCGCAAAGAAAGCCAAGTTACTTTTTCTGGGTATTGTGGCAAAACAAACTTTTCATAAGTCATACGCATCGCTGCTGTCATTTTCTTTGGGTAAATAATAAAGTCATATCCCTGGGAAGCCCATAGTGGCATTAAAATCGGGCATTCTTCTATAACATATTTAAAGCAGTTTTTTGAAATAACATCGTAGCTCATTTTACTATCAAGTTTATCTTGTCTGCTAAGATAAGAATTAATTGTTTCATCAATAGCATTTTTAGTATTAATATCTGAATGATAATCACTAATTAACTGATCACGGTATAACTTACAAAATGAATCATATTGGTAGTGGCTGTCCCAACGAATAATTTGGTGGCGCATGACCAGTTTATTCAATATATCTGAGTTTCTTTCAATCCACTGCTCTCCTAAATTTATTGCCAGCTGATATGCTTCTGCCTCAGATAAATCATTGAAATAATTATATCGCTGAAGGCTATCCGCCAACATTATTGTGCATTCTTCAAAATCAGAACGATTTATAAGATCTATCGCTGCTAATAGCTTTGCTCCCTCATGATAGATCTGCCCCACGCTGACAAGAAGTATGGCCCGCTTTTTATGGGTATTGGGATTAACACCTCGAAATACTGCTCTATAAAAATCACTCATTTTTTATCTCCTTCTAAATTAAATATATTTAACCACGTTTACCGAGACCATAATTTCCTTGGACCCGATCTAAGAGATATTCTCCATACATTATTGGTGGAAGCTTTATTGGGCTTTCAGTATTAATACAACTTTCAAGGACTTCAATCATTGCATGCATGTTTGGTTCAAAGAAAAACGGAACTGAATATCGCTCTAAACCAGAACGATTGATGACGCGATGTGGCATAGATTCGAATGTATTATTACTCCAACGTTTTAACATGTCACCACTATTTAAAACTAAGGTATCTGGCACATAGGGGACTTTAATCCATTCATTTTCATTATCTTTATTTTTTATCTCCAATCCTCCTATGTTATCTTGAGCTACTATAGTAAAAAAACCATAATCGGTATGTGGGGCAATACCATATTGATCTTCAGGAATAATACCTAATTGTTTTGGGTAATATTGCAAACGTAAAAAGTATGAAGGATTAATAAAAAATTGATTTAAATCATCTGGCTTTAAACCAAATGCAACGGAAAAAACTTCAAGCAATTTATTAGATAATTTTAACAAAGCGTCACGATAATCATATATAGCTTTTCTAAAGAAAGGTAATCCATCTGGCCATTGATTGGGACCAGCCAAATAAGCATTTATTTTATAATCAGGATGGCTTTCTGGTAATTCAAAAGCCATTATAAAAGATTCCAGTTGATTAGGTTTTTTAGCGGCACCTTCTGTGGATACTTTCAGTTGTGAGGCGTTAATGGGCATATATCCCCTAAAACAATTATTTTGTTTTATTTTCATTTTTTCTTCTAATGGCAAAGCATGGAAATCTTTTGCGGCTTTAAATATACTTTTTATTAGGGCAGCAGACACCTGGTGGTTTATTAAATAAGCAAACCCTATATTTTTGAAATTTCTGGTAATGTTATCAGCAACTATTTTTACACCATTAATCGGATCGTTCCATAAAGGGAGCAAATCAATTTGGGGTATGGCAAAATTCTTTTTCATATATATTCCCTCTGTTAATTTAAATTAAATTTCGATGTAATAATTATTATTTTTATCATAGCTATTATCAAATTTAAACATATTGTAATTTGTTGATAAATCATGAATATCGGTTTTTTCTATGCGTTTCAAATTATTAGCTATTTTTACAAAAAATGGTACCAGCAATAATTCAGTTATATAGCGATAAAACCATGAAGTTAAAAACAAAATTATGAAGTCTTCGTGAGGAACACGACCATAAAATGCGAAAAAAATAAATGCAAACATGCTAACCCCAGTGGCCACTAAACTTGATGAAATAAAACGTATCCCAATATATTTGCCATCAAATGCAATTTTAAGTTTAGCAAGAAGATAGGCGTTAACATGTTCTGCGATTATTACCGTCATGATAGTGGACATAAAAATTTTTGATGTGCCACTAATAACAACATAAATCGCATAAGAATCATTGGAAAAATGACTGGGATATTTTATTACTATTTCTGCAAAAAAAATAAATAACCCACAAAATAAAGCGCCATTCCATATTGCAATTCTTCCTCTTTTATAACCATATACTTCCGTAATTATTTCTATAAAAAAATAAGTTAGCGAAAAAAACAATATACCAGCAGGGGCTCTTACCCCAAAAACCTCCACTATTTTATATCCGTTTAAATCAGATGCAACCGTTATAAAAACATAGGCTGATATAAGCGCCCATAAATATTTATAGTTAGTGGATAAATTTTGCATTGGCTCGTTCACCATTAATGATAAAACCACTTAAAGAGTATGCTAAACATTCCTATTGATAAAAAAAATACGACCGCCATTCGTATAAATATTTTTTCACCGTAAAACCAAGCTTTAGATTTAGCTAAAATAAACATACCAAAAAACGTAGAAATCAGGTAAGCCTGAAAAAAATCTATTGCTGATTTTGCCTGCGCCTCCACAAAGGGGTTATACATCTGCCCCATTTTTTCAGCGAATTCGGGGCTTGGTAAATAATATGCCAACTGATTATAAACAATAGTAACTATACTAAATATCAGCCCAAGTAAAATTGCATTTTGTGCTTTCTGATAATTAAAAAACTCCACAATACATAAGCATACGAATAAAGCAATAGAAAAAATTAATATCCCCATATCCAAAATGATGCCATATAAATTCACATCAGCAGTACAAAACCAACACGAAAATAGCGTTAACATTGCAAAGGCAAGCATTAAAAAATCAACTGGCATCTTGGAGATGAAAGATTGAGGAGTATTTTGCATAATATTAACTCTTTTTAATCTTTATTTCTGCATTATCAAATGAAATAATTAAATTACTTGCAATCGCCTTCCCAACAGCAACACCTAATTTTTTTCTATCTGTTAATTTAATTTTAGATAAGTAAGAAAAAAAATGGGGGGGCATGTTTTTTTGTTGATATCTTCGGTTAGCTTCACTTGAGATAATAATAACTTCATTATTTACCAATTTAACCCTGATAGGCTTTTCTGCATTATGTATACCAAGCCATTTGAGCAAAATTTTATCTGCTTTTTTAAAAAAATGTTTTAACATAACGATAAACCTTATTGATTATTTATGCCTTTACATTAATATGTATTACTACCCCAATTATTTTATATATTGCAGCATTTAGATGAAATTTAATATCATCATCTCCAGGCTCTAACGAATGAAGAATAGCAGTATTACCTGTGTTATTTAAATATTTTCTGAGTATAAGCTTATCTTGATCTTCTACTCTTACCATAACTAAATTTTCATGTTGTGGTTGTTTTATCATATCAACCAAAAATACAGACCCCGCATTAAAAATAGGTTTAATATTTTGGTCTGAAACGACAGCGATTGTTCCTGGAGAATATTTCGGTATAGCCATTGATACAGTACCAATTTGCTCTCCATTAAAGTTATTCATTTGATACAAGGCAAACGTTTTAAATTGATTTTCTAAGATTGCTTGTTCCTGCACATCTATAACTTTAGTTTTCCATTGCATTAAATCATCTAATGTTAGTGGGAAACCATCTTGGATAAAAAATTGAGAAATTTTAAATAACGTATCTATACGAGGATTTTCAACTTCACCATTTAATAATCGCTGAATTAAAGAACGATCAACACCTATAGCTTGGGCTAATTTATAAGGAGTAAAGTTAACGTTATCTCTATTCGTTTTTAATGCCAATAGCGATTTAAGTGCTTCTGATAAATCACTTGAATAGGTTAGTGAGGTGGTAGCAGCCATTCTGAATCCTTTATCTGATAGCCACTTATTATAATGATAACGTAGCAATGATGCAACTCTTTTTTAATATTCTCTGTGGTTATCTCTTCCTAATATCTTACAAATATCGCCTCAAAAAATAGATTTTTCCGTTATTTATAAGATATGTGTATGATTTATTCTGATAGATTAAATTTTTAGAAAAGCGTTGCATTAATGCAACTATGATGCTAAGATTTTTATACATGGTGTATAAATAATACACAATGATAAATAAGGAATTAAGGTGAGCCTATGCTGATAAACTGTAATACTGATGTTTGTTATAACCTTAGGAAATATAATAATAATGTGCCCGCCCCCATCGCAAGAAATGACTTTCAAGCATTATTAGAAAACTATCGTAAGCAACAAAAGGGAAAAAACAAAAAACCACTTCTCACTTTAGTGAACCTGAAACGTGATTCCTCGCGCAGTACTTTTATTGCTCAAATTAAAATACTAGGTAACCCAATTGTATTCGAGTGTTCTCCACAAAAAATAGTACTGAATAATCAACTATTGAATGAATTCTCTAAAAAAGCTATTTGTATGTTAGCCTATATTGCAATGATAGATATCACAAAAGATAAGAATCAAATCTTCTCACAGAAATTTGATCCAGAAACTAATAAAACTATTTTTAATCTAGGAATGGAAGGTTCCCCAATAACTATCAAAAAAACCGCTTCAGAGGTTTCACTCGATTTAGATTTATTGACTTCATTAAATGTAAAAGACGCTCACCTTATCGGTTTTAATCTAGCTTATGAACAAATGTTAGCAGAGAAAAAAGAAATTCTTCTACTAGAAGAATCAATGCTAAAAAAATGACCAATGCGATCCTGGTTTTTATATTGAAAAATTACGTGCTACGTGTTAAAATTATCTTCTCGAAATACTAATAGGATGATATAAATATGAACCAATTCACACTCGTGATAATTTGGATATCGATCGGCGCTTTAAGTCGAATATTACCTCACCCTGCTGACGTTACTGCTCTTACTAGTTTGAGCTTGCTCGCTGGATTGCAATTTTCGTATACTCGCTCACTTTTGATAGTTGGCATTAGTTTATTACTTTCTGATTTAACACTGACTTATTTATGGAATTACCCCGCTTTTGGTTCTTGGTCATTATTTACTTATAGTGGTTATGCTGTTATTGCTTTAGTAGGTCATAAAGTGTGCGTCGACAATAAACCTCGATTGTTTGGCATGCTCATAAGTCTATCAATGTTTTATTGGCTATGGACCAATTTTGGCACTTGGTTACTCAGCGGTCTTTATCCGCACACAGCGCTAGGATTTACTACATGCTATACGGCAGCACTGCCCTTTTTACGCAATAGTTTGTTGGGAGATATTGCGTGGATGGTTACATTATATTGTTTGCTAAAATATTTGCTGCGGGCTTCCACTCACGGAATTGGTCGTATATCAAGTTATGGGTGAATCCAATAAATCCTAATTTTGACTAAATAATTGCAGTATCCAATCTTGTAGTTCTTTCGTATTGCCCATATCACCAGAGTATATGTAGGTAGGTATCAAAGGCTTGTTAAAAGATTGATTGCTTCCTAATTGCATACCTGTAGGAAACAATAATGCAGCCGCTTGATCGGGAAAAACAATAACACGGTTCCAGGTAGACGCTGCCACAATTGCGGTTGGTTGACCTACCTGAATCGTATTAGGGATGGATAATAAATCTTTGACAAAGCTTGTGCATTCACTACCACAACGACCATCTGTTACCACAATTACTTTTGCTGTGATTGGTTTTACATAAGCTATGATTTTATCATCAGAGTTAGAAAATGCATTGGTAGTATAATCCATGTGAGTTTGGTGATGAGCAATTGCTTGTTGCATTTGTGCAATCATTGAAACCGGGGATTTAGATGTAATCATATTTTTCAAGTTACCTGCACTCACGCGAAATTGCGTTATATTAGCATTGTTCCATGCAAATGCCTGCCCTAAAGACTTTAAATAATTCTCACCATATAAATTGACTAGAATAGGACGCATATATTGTGGATCTCCACCCGTATTACCACGCACATCAAAAATAATTAAACGTTTATTTTTTAATTCAGACATCTTATTTGCAATTCCATTTAGAAGCTGTGTAGTATCACTACCTTGCGCTGCTAAACCCCATGCAAAAATAGGAATGGAAATCCAAACACCATCTTTACCGATCGAATGAATACCAAATTCAGGTATTGGACCAAAAGCGCCAGTTTCTACCATTAAGTTAACATCAATTGGGTTCATATTGGCAAGAGGAGTATTATTGTAAACAGGGACCCAATGTAGTTCATATGAATGAATCGTTCCTGCCTGCGAAAAACTACAAGTTTTAAATTGCGTTCCCCATGGGTTATTATCCCAGGTAAACAAATGTGTAGACACTTCTTGCCAAGTACTAGGGTATGTTACATTTCCACCCCAATAAGGCAAAACATTGGTGCGCATAAGTTGTTCCGCTGTTTGCCCATCACACCCTAATAAAGTTGACCCTACTGGTGGTAATGATTGCCAAATATTCGTAGCGTGGCTGCTAAAGATTACTTTATATTGCTCATTTCGCATCGCAACAATAAACCCTGGCCATTGTTCACTTGGATTCATTATTTTTAACAGAGGCACAACTTTAGTATGATAATCTTGAAAACCGTTCACATAAAATCTTAAATCATAAATATAACCTGAAAAATTTTCGATAGTAGGAACACGTTGCAATGCTGCCAGATATCCGCTTTCAAGCCAATTTTTATAGTTTGGAGGGGCAGTTTTTATCTCTAATGGCGTATTTTCTAAAATAGTATCATGGATAAGCTTTAAATCATTTTGCGTCATATTTTGCCACGGATTGATGCCTGTGTTGCCATAAGTGTCAATAGAAAATATAAGATTAACTGTCAAAATAAATAACCGGATAAAATGATTTTTCATTTAGCTATTTCCTAAAAACCAATTGATGAGATATCTTCTGTTAATTTTTTTAATAATAAAGAAGTATGAGCATTAATAAACATATGATCACCAGGAAACATATGCAACCTAAAATTTGCTGATGTATGGCATTGCCAAGCATGTAAAGCCGCCAGTGTAATTGCATCATCCTGCAAACCGCCATAAATAGTCAAGGGGACAGTTAATGGGTCAGAGTGCTTATACTGATAATTAAATGTAATAGACCGATCTGCTTTTAGCGTAGGCAATAATAAATTTATATATTCTTCATTTATTTCATTAGTTAATTTTAGCGAAAACTGCTTAGATAAGAATATTTTTAATTCTTCATCTGACATAAATCGATTTAGTTTATTATCTGCTGCATATATTGGCTCTGCTGAAGCCGCTAAAAATAAATGTAATATTATATTACCCATCATTCTAGTTACTTCAAAAGCGATTAAGCCCCCCATACAATAACCAAAAAATATCATTGGGCGATCATTATAATTTTCAAGTTCCATCACTAAAGGTTTGATAAATTGTTTAATATCTGTATAAGGGGCAATATCTATAGATTCATCGCGGCCAGGTAGTTCTATAGCATAAATATCAACCAATGTTTGCAAAGCCTCAATCCAACCATAAAAAATCTGGGCTGAGCTTCCGCCAGGATGAAAACAGAAAAGACGTGGTTTTTTACGGGTGCTATTTTCGGAAGCAATTATTTTAACAAATTTGAATGGTTCATTATTCATGTGTCGAAGCCTCAATTACTTTTATTTGACGCAGACTTGGTATAAAATATATTGCTAAGCCTAAAACAAATACAGCGATAGCATATAATTGTGCTTGCTCTTGCAAATAATCTTCATTTAATAAATTACCAGCTATAAAAATAGCTAATGGGGTGGCAGCTACTGAAATAAAATTTACCATGGCCATAATAGCAGGAATATCTGTAATAGCTGGATATGTTTGAAATAAATTTAAAGTACTAACATTACCAATAGCAAGAAAAAACCCCATCGCTGATAACGCAATAAATGCGGTAAACAAAGAGTAACTACTAGCAAAGAAGAAATAAGCTATCGCCATCAATAAATATGGGAGGATTATTCTTAGCCATAAACGGCATTTAAATGTATAAGCCGACATAAGAATCATCCCTAACAAAGCACCAATACCTAATGCCACCTCCAAATGTGATAAAGTATTTACGCTTCCGTGGAATATTACTTTCGCATAAAGTGGCATAAATAATTGTAAGGGGCCCATAAAAATATTCATAAGAAAAAACAATACTAACATGCGCACAATAAGCGAATAGTTTTTAACTTTGACAATTAAACTTAAGGATGTTTGGTTAGGTTGTATATTATCATTACACTGCTTAACTATTTTAATGGTTAGTTCAATCAGCCCTGCAATACCATAACTTATAGTTGCGCATAAGAATAAACTATAAAGCCCAGACACCTTGTAAAAATACACTGCCATCATAGGCCCTACAATTGTTGCTATTGAAATAGTGGAACTGAGTAATGCGGTCAATTTTTGCAATCCTCTACCACTCACTAATTTTATAGGCAGTGTTAGTAAAGCCGGGTTAAACAAAGCAGCAGCTATATTAGCTAAAAAAGTGCTGGCAACAAGCACGATAACATTTATTTTTCCTTGACATAATATAATATAGATTGCCATTATAGAATATAATATACTACGGAAAAGATCACTAGCTATTATTAGCTTTAAAGCCCCCATCTTATTAATTAACTTTCCGGTCTTTAACACCATAAATAAATGAGGTAATAAAGAAATACTAATAAATAAAGTTAATAAACTTTTTCCGCCAGTTACCGTGACGTACCAAATTAAACCAACAAGCAACATCTTGTCACTAACGTTGGTTAGCATCTGTGCTATGTATAATTTAGTTGGGTTATTATTTATTAATCTTATGATGTAATTATTGCCCATCTGTAATCACCTTCGCTAGGGCAGCCACAGTCTGGTTTTTTAGAAATTGTCTAACACTAAAATGAATGCCTTGCTCCCTAGCTTTTGTCATCACTTTTATCATACCAATAGAATTACCACCCAGACGGAAAAAATTAGCACCTGCCTGCAAATTTTTTATGTTTAATACTTCTTGCCAAATATCAGCAATTTTTTGTTCAATAACACTCATAGGTCGGTCAGATAGTATCACCTCATTTACCATAGCATCTGAACTGCTTACTGTTGCACCAGCGATGTTTATCATAGTTAATGGGGTAGCTCGAAGAGAGCAATTTATATTTTGTAACAAATATTGCAACTGGGCATTAAATTCTCGTGTTATTTTATCTATGCATTCTTCAGTAAAAACACTTTTTGCATATTCAAACGCTCCTACAAACTGTTTCCCATCATCTTCGATAGATAATATTAGATATCTTTTAGCTATCTGCAAATCAAAGTTTATAATTGTTGATTTTATATCAGTAAATTTTAGATTGATTTCTGCTGCATTCTGAAAACTGAATACAGCTTGGACTAAAGGTGGAATACCAGGCTTTCTTTCAACCTGTAAAGAGTTCAATAGTATGTCAAATGGGATATCCTGGTTTTCTAATGCGGAGAGATTATCACTTTGAACTTGCTGAATAAATTCCGAAACTAATAGATCTAAATTAATATCAGCAACTATGGGTAACATATTTACCATAAAACCGAATAAACTTTCCATTTCTGCATAGCGACGATTAGCAATGGCAACACCAGTTATAAATTTATTCTGTTGCGTGCAACGATACAATAACAATTGGTAATTGGCTAATAATAATGCAAATGGTGTTATATTAAGCCGTGCTGTTGTGTCAATAAGCATCTGACGAATATCAGAATTAATAGCAAAGGAGCATATGCCTCCAGCTCTATCTTGATTAGATATTAAATTAGGCGATAAATTTAATTGGTATGGAATATCCTTTAATTGATGCTGCCAAAAGATTAATTGTTCTTCATGTCCGTTATGTTTTATCCACTCTCTTTGCCAAAATGCATAATCCTTATATTGAATTAAAGGCATTGGTAATTGCACCGATTGACCACTAATAAAACTGTTATAATAAGTCGTAAGTTCTTTTAGCATTAAACCAAATGACCATGCATCGGTAATTATATGATGAAGCGTGATACAAAAAACTGCTTTGTTCGCATCTAGATATAGTATAAGCGCACGAAATAAAGGGCCATGTGTTAAATCAAAAAGCATAGATATTTCATCATTTATACGAGATCTTAAGTTAACATCATTGATTCCAGCATTAATTTTTTCAGTTTGAATTGAAAATTCCATCTTATTTTCAATTTTCTGTTTAACTTCGCTATTATCTAAATAAAATATCGTACGTAAGATACTATGACGCTCAATAATTATTTCAAATGCCTTCTTTAAATAATCAACGTTAATCTTACCTTCTATTAATCTAACAAACGGGACATTATAGTTTTTACTATTCGGCTCCAGTTGTTCATGTAACCATATGCTTTCTTGGGCAAATGATAATGGTATATCTTCACAACATGGGGTGGGATAAATCACACGATCATGAAAAAGTTGTTGTTGTTTTGTTAATTTTATTGCATCTAATATTTTATTTTTGTTTTCTTTTAATTGATCAATTAAATCTTTTGTTAATTTATTTTTATTCCCCTTTATCAGCAACTTATCGCCGTCATTATCTATTTTGATACCCTTTAGACGTAACTCTTCTAATAGTGAAATAACTATCATAGCGTAACCTCTACATAAGTCTGTGCCCCTAGTTCAGCAGTATTTTTTATATTGCTGGCTATTAATATTGCGATTTCTTCTGCCATATTTTGTAAAACAGCATGTTTAAAAAATTCACGTAGATTCATAGAGATCTTAAATTCGCTCCTGATTCTAGATAATGCACGAATAGCACTTAAAGAGTGTCCACCTAACGCGAAAAAGTTATCACTAATACTGATGTCTCGACTTTCTAGAACGTCACACCAAATTTTTGCTAAACGTTGTTCGATATGATTACGCGGCTGGATAAAATTATCTTTTTGTGGTGAAATGGTATCTATTGAAATATCTTGCCCCCTGTTTCCAACTATTCCTACCGTTTGTTTAACGATACATTGCACCCCTACAATTATTTGTTCGATAACTGCAATATAGCTATTATAAATCTCAGAAATATTTTTATTTGAAAAATAATTGGTTTGATAAGAAAACTTTACTTGTAATTCATTTTGCGGTGCAATAATTAAGGTAAGAGGATAATTTGAATGTTCATCAGCCTTTAAATTTGAAAGTGGAAGTAAATTTTTATCATCTATAATAATACTTTTAGGATAATTCTCATATACCATCAGCGTTTCAAATAATGAAGTGCCAGTTTTTAAACCTAGTTGAGCCTGAATTTCAGCTAAAGATGAGTATTCATATTGCTGTAATTCAAGGTTGATAGACTGTATTCTTTGTAAATAATCACCCACAATTTCTTCATTATGGAAAGTTACCCGAAGCGGTAAAGTATTGATAAAATTACCAATCATACTTTCAACCCCATCTAAATCAATTGGTCTTCCTGATATAGTGACTCCAAATACAACATCGTCGGTTTGACAATAGTTTCTAAGGAATAATGCCCAAGCACTTTGAAATAAGCTATTAATTGTAATTCGTTGTTGTTTTGAAAAATTATATATTTTTTTACTTAGATCATTATTAATTGTGTAAACTACTTCGTCATAAACAATATTTGATATCGTAGTCTCTAGATTTTTGTTTAACAGTGGCGTAGGCCTATAATCAACAAACATGGTCTGCCAAAAATCTGTTGCTCGTGTTTTATTTTGCTGCGCCAACCAGCTTATAAAATTACGGAATGGTAATAATGGTGAAGAACTAGGTTGGTTCGCATATAATTGTCTTAGTTCAGTTATAAGTCTAGCTACACTCCAGCCATCCAATAAAATATGATGAAATGTCCACAATAATTTGTATTTATTAGGATTTAGTTTGACTAAATTAATACGCATTAATGGTGCATCATCAAAGTAAAATCCTGTTTTTTTATCACGTTTAAATAATTCAATAAGACTATTCTTTTGCTCAGCTACTGTTAAACTCTGCCAATCATGTTCGATCCATTTTATAGGGGCTTTATTCAGTACAATTTGTTGCACATCGGCTATATTTTCCCAGCAGAAAATAGTACGTAATACGGAATGTCGTTGTATTAACTGATTCCAACTTGCTTGTAATAAAACTGTATCTAGAGCACAGTCTATATCCCAACACATTTGACAGGCATATTCAGATGGATCCATTGAGTAAATCGAATGAAATAACATCCCATTTTGCATAGGTGATAAGGAATAAATATCAGTAATATTATCTGCACCATATTTGTTAGTTATATATTTTATATCATTTGATTTTATTTTATAAGTCATGCAATGCTTAATAACAGTAAGCAGATTTGTTAAATAATATTTTGCTAGTTTTCTGATATTTTTTTGTTTAAAATAAGCATCGCTATAAATAAATTCAAATTGTAAGTGGCCATTGATTACTATACCATTAATGTTTATTAAATATGGTCTTAAGTTTTCCGAGGCGCAAGCATTGGTAACTGGGGATGTCGTTAAATTAAATAATTCATTTTTATTTTTGTTACTATCAAATTGTCCTAAATAATTAAAACTTATAGTTGATTTATTACATAAAGATTCACGCGTTACCTTTTTTGGATGTAAATAGCGTAATACTCCATAAGATAGCCCTTTCACTGGTAGGCTTTGTAATTGTGATTTCATTTTCAAAATAAGTTTTTCTTCATCTAATTTCAAATCCAGGTCTAGCGCCAAAGGAAAAGTAGATGTAAACCACCCTACGGTACGCGATAAGTCTACATCTTCAAATAAATCTTCTCGTCCATGGCCTTCTAAATCAATAACCAAGTGCTTCAATCCGCTCCATTGCCCCAATGTTTTCACCAATGCCGCTAACAATAAATCATTAATTTGTGTTTGGTAGGCTTTATTTGCGTGATGAAGAATATTGCTCGTATCTTGTTTTGATAACCTTATGTTTACAGATTTTGCTGTTTCTTCCGTATTGTTTCCATTTTCGTAATCTATGGGAACCATAAATGATTTGTTTTCCAGTTGTGATTTCCAATAGTTTATGTCATGGTCAAATGAACCCGAGGCAATTTTTTCATGAATTTTATGCACCCAGTAGCGCAATGACGTAGTCTTAGCCGGTAATTGTATAGGTGTGTTTTCAATCAAGCTATGATAAATAGTATTTAGGTCTTCAAGAATAATTCGCCAAGATACACCATCCACCACTAAATGATGAATAGCCAATAAAATACTATCATGCTTTTTATTTCTTAATATTAGTGCATGCACTAATATTCCTTGATTGACATCTAATGAAGCTTGACAAGCTAGCTGAGCATTTTGATAGTTATTGCTGTTTTCTTCTAATGATACTAAAATAGATTTCTTTATAACTTTAGATGGATAAGCTTGTTGCCAACCATTAGATTTTTTACAGAATTGTAAACGAAGCGCGTCATGATGTTGTATCATTATTTCTAACGATCTTTCTAATATAGCAGGATCAACTCTTTTAGATGTATGTAAATTAAATGCTTGATTCCAATGGTTAATATTGGCTAAATCATGCTCAATAAACCAGTGCTGTATAGGCAACAAATTAAAATATCCCGTCAGTGTATCTTGTTCTGCATCCGTAAATATTTTCTGCCCAATTACTTTACCTAATTCTGCAATCGTTTGATATTGAAATAATTGCTTAGGTTTTAATGATAAACCCCTTTTTCTTGCCTCTACAATAATCTGTAAACTAATAATAGAATCTCCACCCAAAGCAAAAAAATTGTCGTGAATACCAACTTGTTCTAAATTAAGCATTTTACGCCAAATTTCAGACAATAATTTTTCGTTTTCCGTCGTTGGTAGTACAAAACGTACTTCTGGTTTAGAAATTTGTGTTATACTAGAAAGTGCTTTAGTATCTACTTTACCATTAATGGTTAATGGAATGCTGTCTAATAAAACATAAGAACTCGGCAACATATATTCAGGCAATTGTGTTCGTAATGTTTCTTGGATCATATTCAGATCAAATTCTGCATTTTTTGCAATGATATACGCAATAAGTTGTTTTTCCTTTTGTTCATTTTCTTGTACTATGACGACCGCTTGTTTTATAGTTGCGTAGTCTTCTAGGCATTTTTCGATTTCACCCAACTCAATACGATAACCTTTAATTTTTACTTGATTGTCAATCCGCCCCATAAACTCCACATTACCATCTGCGAGGATACGTCCTAAATCCCCCGTTTTATAAATTTTATCGCTGTCGATTTCAGGAAATGGGTTTTTTATAAATCGCTCTTCAGTTAGCTGAGGAAGTTTTAAATAACCACGTGCTAATTGCACTCCACCTAAATATATTTCGCCTATAACACCGATTGGTTGCGGTTGTAAGTATTCGTCTAACACTAGCATTTGCGAATTTGCAATAGCTTTACCAACAGGAATACTAATAGTCCTAGGGATATCTTCACTCAATTCATATATAGTACATGCAACGGTAGTTTCAGTAGCGCCATACTCATTAATAAAGCGCATTTGTGGTGAATGTTTGCGCCAAAAATTTAAATCACTTTCATAAAGCGCTTCACCTCCAATGATCACCGTTGCTTGTAGTTTTTTTAACACTTCGATAGAAAATACCTCTTGCAATAATTTTAAGTGCGCCGGGGTTATTTTAATAATACTATAATCTTGTCTCTCTTCTAATACTTGCAACAAACCTTCTACACCTAATTCATCTGGAACCATAAAAACTGTTTTGCCACAACAAAGAGGTGCAAATATGGTTGTAATTGTAAGATCAAACGCAATTGAAGAATGGACCGGTGCACCACAACCTTGCCTACATTGATAATATTCCAATGCCCACATAATATAATGTGCAAATCCTTCGTGATGTATCATCACTCCTTTAGGTTTACCTGTGGAACCTGAAGTATAAATTATATAGGCCAAGTCATTACTTTTTGATTTGCTAGGAAGGTTATTGACTAAATAATGGGGCTTGGTATTGTTATAATTATTTATATCGACAACCTTCCCAGCAAACTCTGTAATGCGATCAAGCAAATGATTTTGTGTCAATACTATACTTGATTCGCTATCTTGTAGAGTATATTGAATACGTGACTTTGGACTATCCGCATCTAGTGGAATAAAACATCCACCCGCTTTTAAAATAGCCATAAATACAATAGCTACTTCTATTGAACGCTCCATCATAACAGCAACACATTGGTTTATTCCTACACCATGGTCTTGTAAATAATTAGCTAATTGATTGGATTTTTCATTTAGCTCATGATAAGTAATCGTTTGTGTTTTATATGCTACTGCAATAGCCGTAGGATTTCTTTCAACTTGCTCTTCAAATAATTGATGGACAAATATATTTTTTCTAAAAGATCGTTTTGTAGCATTAAAATCGCAAAGTAGTTTTTTGCGCTCTTGCATTGATAACAATGAAAGCTTCTTAATTGGTAACGATTGATTAATTAATAATTGATTAAATAAATTTTCAAAATGATTTGATAATCGACTTATGGTATCATGATCTAACAATCCAACATTATATTCAAAATCTAATGCTATTTTACCATCATTCACTTGTGCCGATAGCGTTAAATCAAATTTTGCTACTGGTGGTGTTAAATTTATACTTTTTATATCTAAGCCGGATAATAAAAGTTTATTTGTAGATTGTTCATTCAAGTAAAACATTGTTTGAAATATCGGTGTATATGCTAAGCTACGTTTCAACTCTAATATATCAACTACTTTTTCAAAGGGAACCTCTTTGTTTGCATGTGCCTCTAACATTTTGTCATTTACCACCTGTAATAAATCAATAAATGACATATTCGGCGTTATATCTATCCGTATTGCAACTGTGTTTACAAATAATCCAACTACGTTATCTAAATCCGTATGAGCACGACTAGTAATTGGAATACCAACAATTAATGTATTTTGCCCACTGTAGCGATATAGAATCGCAAAATATGCTGCTAATAAAATTGTAAACATGGTATAATTATTTTTAGTTTTTAGTATATTTTTAATTAAAATAGTTATATTGGGATTAATTATTCTTTGATAATGAGCGCCAACATATGTTTGTTGTGCAGGCCGAGGGTGGTCGTAGGGAAGCTCTAAAATTGGCAAATCTCCAGCTAGTTGTTTTTTCCAATATTCAGATTGATCTGAAAAATAACTTGTATCAAGTAATGATTTCTGCCAACAAGAATAATCGATATATCTTGTTAAGAGCCCTGGTAATCTTACCTCCTCTTCTAGCATCATCGCATTATAAATTTTGCTTAGCTCGCTAAGTAATATATCTATTGATTCTGCATCTGCAACAATATGATGTATGCAAAATAAAAATATATGTTCATTTAATGACTGTTTTATAATCACTGCTTTATATAATTTGCCGTGGCTTAGATTAAATATATTTTTTTCATAGCTACGAATATATTCATTTATTTTATTTTCCTTATCTATATTATTACTAATATCAATGTATTCAAGAACTACATCATATTGTTGATCAATTTTTTGCAATACCTCACCTGATTCATCATTAAAATAGGTTCGCAATGCTTCATGTCGTGCTAACAGATTAGCCCAGCTTTTTTGAAAAAATTCAATATTAAGTTCCCCGGCTATTTTAAATGCCATTGGGATATTATAATGGTAACCACCTACTTCCATATTGGCAATAAACCACAATCGTTTTTGTGAGAACGAAGCAGTCGCACTATTTTTATTGTGTGTTTTAACAATAGGTGGCAAAACTCTTTTCTTCATTTTATAAGAATCTTGTAAAAAACTTATTATGTCTTGTTTATGTATTGTAATAAGGTTGCGTAAATCATTTGTTAGTTTTTTTTGGGTCGCTCGAAAATGCAAAGCTTCATTTTCTAGCCATAACTCAACTCCAGCATCTTTAATTTTACCGATAACTTCCAAAATATTTTTTGCTGTAATACTCATTTTTAAATTGTTCCTTCTTCAATGGTTTGGTGAGCAACTAAATCATTAAATTTTACCGTGGGGGTTAGCATAATTAGCGACAAATATTCTGCAAACGAACTTAACGTTGAGTATTCAAAAATTATTTTTAATGGGATTTCAATATTAAACTCATCTCTAATTTTTATTGCCAACCGAGTGGCCAATAAAGAATGGCCACCTAATACAAAAAAATCGCTATGTAAACTTATTTTTTTGTTATTTAATAATTTTTGCCAAATTTTGGCTAAATCTCTTTGCAAGGGTGTTTGTGGTGGAACATATTTGATTGCATCATCTATATTAAAATTTGGTAACGGTAAAGCTCTACGATCTACCTTGCCATTTGCCGTTAACGGAAATGTTGGCAGCTGTACGATGGTATGTGGGACCATATAAGATGGCAGAATCTGTTTAAGATAGATTTTTAATTGATTAATATCCAAATCATTTTCTGACGTAGATGTTATATAGGCTACTAAAATTTTTTCATCAGCTATATCACCTATGCTCATCACTACTGCTTGTTCTATATCTGACCTTTCAATTAATCTACTTTCAATTTCACCTAGCTCAATTCTAAAACCTCTTATCTTAACCTGGTTGTCAATTCGTCCAATAAATTCAATTGTGCCATCTGATAAATAGCGCCCTAAATCTCCTGTTTTATATAAAAACTCTTGCGTTACAGGATGTCGAATAAAACTATTATTGCTACGTACAGGATCTTTCCAGTACCCGCGTGCCACGCCTATTCCACCGATATGAAGTTCTCCTATTACTCCTACTGGAACTTGTTGTAATCCAGCATTTAAACTATAAAATCGTTGATTGCGCATAGGTTGGCCATATGGAATGCTTTTCCATGTAGGTTGCATTGTGTTAATTGAGTGTATAATTGACCAAATCGATCCTTCGGTAGCACCACCTAAACTAATGGCTTGAACATTATTTCCTATACATTGCTTAATTTTTTCAGGCAAACTAAGTGGAATCCAATCACCGCTTAATAAAACTACACGCATTTTAGCTAATTGTTTTTTAATTTCTTCATCGGGCTGCTTACTCACAAACTTTTCTACTAACATTTGCATGAGTGTTGGTACTGAATTCCATATTGTAATAGCTTCTAATCTGATAAGTTTAATCCATTCATCCGGTTCTTTATCGCTCCCTGCAGCTGGTAATACCAAACGTGCGCCTGCTGCAAATGCTCCAAAAATGTCATATACGGATAAATCAAAATTAAGCGCAGAAACACCAAATACGCAGTCTTTCTCCTGCACTGAAAATCTTTCGTTGATATCTAAAATGGTATTTACAGCCCCACGATGGTCAATCATTACTCCTTTAGGAATACCCGTAGAGCCTGAAGTAAATATAACGTAAGCAAGATCAGTCGTTTTTTGCAAAACTGGTAGTTTCGTCGATGGTATACTGCGCCATTCGTTTTCATCATCAACAGCTAATACCCTGATATGTGGTGGCCAAACAATTTTGCTTTTCCACCGTGCTTGCGTTAATACAATTTTTACTTCACCTTGTGATAAAAGGTTATCAATGCGTGCTTGTGGGTCACTTGCAATAATTGGCAAATAAGCAGCCCCTGATTTTAAAATACCTAAGACTGCCATTATTTGTTCCCAACCTCTTTCCATAACTATAGCCACTAGTTGGTTAGGTTTTACTCCTAATTGATATAAGTGATTACCAATTCGATTAGACGCTAACTCTATATCGCCATAAGTAAATCGTTTTTTATTCGTCACTAAAGCAATTGTATTTGGCTTTATAGCAGCTTGTTTTTCAAATAGCTCATGTAAACATTTATCATAATCAGCAAATAAATAGTTTGTATTATTCCAGTTTAAAAACTTATGTTGTTCACCTACCGTTAATATCGAAAAATTATCAATAGTTTGATCAAGATTAGTAACTAATAGTTCTAGAACTTTGTTAAAATGGACAGATAGTTGTTGTATGGTTTCTGATTTGAATAAATTATCATTGTATTCAAATTGACAAAGTAACTCATTGTTCTGTTCTTTTACAAATAAGGTAAGGTCGAACTTAGAAGTAGTAGGATGATAGTTGATTTCTTCTACGGTAATATCTGTAGGAGCCAATACTTGAGAATAAGTATTTTGTAATACAAACATTACTTGGAAAATGGGATTATGTTGCAAGTCCCTTGGAATATTTAGTTTCTCTAAAAGATGTTCAAAAGGAACCTCTTGATACGTTAATGCATCCAATACCACGTCCTGAACATTCTTAAGCAGACTTCTAAATGTAGGATTACCGAACAAATTTGTGCGCAATACTAGGGTATTAGCAAAAAATCCTATGAGTTTTTCTATATTTGTTGCTAAACGATTAGCAACAGCAGTACCAATAATAATATCAGCTTGTTGAGTATAACGATAAAGTAGTACATAGAAAGCGGTTAACATCACTGTAAATATTGTATTTTTATTTGTTTTAACCAGTGTATTGACCTTCTGTGCTGTCTCTACTGGCACAGCAAAATCAAAAGTTTTACCGGTAAATTCTTGTGTAGTAGGCCGCTCATAATCGAATGGCAATTGCAGAAGTGGTAAATCACCAGATAATTTGGTACACCAATACTCAAGCGCTTGCATCGATCTAGACTGACCACTCTGCAAACGTTGGGCAGTAGAATAATCAATATATTGGATCGGCAAATGATCAATTATTACTTCTTTATGGTTAGTATTTTTATTATAAAGCTTAGTAAGTTCCTGTTTTATTAGACCAAGTGACCAACCGTCAGCAATAATATGATGTAAAGAAAATAACAAATAATAATGCGACTTATCGACTTTAATAAGATAAGCTTTAAATAGTGGTCCTCGTTCTAGATCAAATGGCGTATTTTCAATTTTTTCTACAAACCTGCTAATTTTATCTGTAGATATACTAATTTCATTACTATAATCGAGAATCTGTAATATTTGATCAGGAACCGAATTAATGACTTGCATTATATTATCATTATTTTCATGAAATGTCGTACGCAATACTGTTTGCCGTTCCAATAATTTCTTTAAGCTTAATTCTAACAACTCAATATTAACATGGCCCTTTAAATTAAAAAGCATCTGTAAACAGTAGGCTTTTAAATTGGGGTAAAATCGCTGCAAAAACCATAATCTTTGCTGCTGAAATGAAAGTGGCCCTGACGATTTTTCTTCGGTTATTTTTTGATTAACATTACTAGTTATAAGTAAATCTTGTATGTTATTTAAGAGCTTAGCCTGCTGTAAAACAGTGGAGTGGGAAAAAATATCTGACAATTTTATGTTTTTACCCATTATATCATTCAAACGCACATTCAAGCGCATAGCACTTAAAGAATTACCACCTAAATCAAAAAAATTATCTGTTGTCCCTATTTTTTCAACTGACAATACTTCTTGCCATATTGTAACCAATTGTTCTTCAAGTGCTGTTTTAGGTGACTGATAGTTATTTTCAGTATTTTTAACAATATTTAATGCTGAAAGTGCATTACGATTTAATTTTCCATTCGCAGTAAGTGGGAAGGTTTCCAACATTATAAAACTATTAGGTATCATATGCGTTGGCAAATATTCCATTAAATATTTTTTAAGCTCTTCAGCCTTAAGAGCATCTTTCTTTTGAGGGATTATATAGGCAATAATACGGTCAGCATCCACTATGACTGCAACATCTGAAACCGCATGATAAGCTCTTACCATGGACTCAATCTCACCAAGCTCTATCCGTATACCATTTATTTTTACCTGGTTATCAATTCGCCCTAAATATGCGATATTACCATCTGGTAGAAAATAAGCTAAATCACCCGTTTTATAAAGTCTACTTTTTTTATTGCCAGCAAATGAATCATTAATAAATTTTTCCTGCGTAAGTTCAGGGCGGTTGAGATAACCACGAGCTAAACCAATACCTCCTATATGCAGTTCCCCAGGGATTAAAGGGGGCAGTAATTGGTTATTTTTATCTAATATATATAATTTAATATTTGCAATCGGCTTACCAATTGGAACTAGATTGTCTTCCTTAACTTCATTACAATTAAAATAACTGACATCAACTGCTGCCTCTGTTGGGCCATAAAGATTATGAAGTTTAACATTTGGAAACTTTTTATTAAATTTTTCAACTGCTGTATATGTCAATGCTTCTCCGCTACAAAATACTCTTTTTAAACAATGGTCGTATAATGCTCTATTATTTTGCAAAAATATATTCAACATTGAAGGAATAAAATGCAATGTTGTAATTTTATCACGCTCAATCAAACCCATTAAATAATCAGAATCTTTGTGACCATCTACAGCAGCGATAACTAATTTTGCACCCGTAATTAACGGCCAAAAAAACTCCCAAACCGAAACATCAAAACTGTATGGGGTTTTTTGCAAAACTACATCAGAACTATCTAATTGATATTTTTGTTGCATCCAGTAAAGACGGTTCAAAATTGCTTTATGTTCAATTACAACGCCTTTAGGAGCACCTGTAGAGCCAGAGGTATATATTACGTACGCAGGGTGTCCTAAATTTGAACGTTCAGGTAGATTTTTAGTAGGGTGTAATTGGAAAATACTATCATTATCTAAATTGATGCAATTAATTGCACCAGGTATTTTATGAATATTATCAATTACCTTATCATGCGTTAATATTGTTTTAGATTGACAATCTTCTAATATGGCGCAAATTCTTTTTTCCGGTAGTGTAACATCTATGGGTATATATGCGCCCCCTGCTTTTAATATTCCCAATATTGCGACAACCATTTCTATTGATCTTTCCATGTAAATACAAATAAAGTCATTAGATCCAAATCCATTTTTAACTAAATGGTATGCCAGTTGATTTGCTTTTTGATTAAGCTCAAAGTACGTTAGTGATTTATCATAATATTTTATTGCAATCGACATAGGAGTATCATCTACTTGTCTTTCAAACTCTGCCGATAAACTTGCTGAAAAATTATAATGTGTCTGTGTATTGTTCCATTTTTTTAAAATATTATTGCTATCAAATCTATTCACAAGCGGTAAATAGTTTACTTGTTTATCTAAATTTTTAGATACAACTTTTATAAAATGTAATACCCCTCTATGTATATTGAAATAGGATAGATGATTTTCTACGCTAATTTCTTTTGCTTTAACTTCAATTTTTAAGGCATTAGCATCAGAGAATATATTGATGTTTTTATAGCGAAATGATAGATCATTAAAAAAAGTAAATTTATTTTTAATATCCTGTTGATTTAAATTTACCTTATATACTGCATCAGCAAACAATCCACAATCACTAAAATCAACTTGATGGTATATATTCTGTGAGAAAATCTGTTTTGTTAAATTACTTAGCTTTTCTAATTTTTTGACAGGGCTTGCATAAGAAAATGGTTCCCCGTTATTAAGACGATAAATGTAGAGCAATATCATTGTTAATAATAATATATGGCTTTCCACACCTAACTTTTTGGAAAGTTTCTCTATTGTATCAGTTACGGTAAAATTAGTTACTTGATGGTTTAAATGTCCTGCATTAGCAATCCCTTTAAAAATATTTAACTGTTGTATTTTATCTACCCAATAACTTTCATTTATACGCGCTTTTTTAAATAAAGATACTAATCCATCAATTGTCTTTTTATCAGGATGAATATTATCTCCTACTCTTATATCTAAACTCTTTACTATTTCGCTAATAGAAATTTCAACACCTGCCAAAGTGCAGATATTTTTTATCTTAATAACACCATTTTTTGCGACCACGCTAATGCTATTTTTATATACATCTATAATGGTTCCATTTTTGTTTCGGAAAGATGTTTTTTGTATTTCAAATTTTGATACAATAAAAACTTTTGATTTTATAATTATCTTTGGCAACCCCACTGGGTTTGCATAATTGCCAAAATAAGTTGCTAAAAATAACCTATTAATATCTTTGCATGTTGTATTCCAATCGATAAAACCATTGTTTGGTAATATGTGATTTTTTCCATAATATGTTCGTTCTTGAATATTTTGTTTAATAAATTTAACATTATTATTCTCAATATCATCTAATAGGCTATCAAATGCACTCTGCGCTTTTTCATAAGCTTTTAAATTAAGCGATAATGCAGTATCGCTTGCTTTAATAATAAATTGTGTTTGTTTAACAATATCACCTTGATCAACCTTATCAGTCATTAAATGAAAAGTTATACCGTGAGTAGTCTCTTGATTTATGATTGCCCAAGTAGTGCTATTTACTCCAGCATATTTTGGTAAGGGCGCATCATGATAATTAATAGCTAATCTTTTTGCTTGCCTTATTAATTTCTGAGGTAAAATAATATCATTAATTATGCTAAATAAATATTCAAACGAATTGTAAGGTTCTTTGATTTCGTTCAGATCATTAATATGGATTATCTTTTTACTATCGAGCCAACTGATTATTTCTTGGTCTTGTGTTATTACACCTAGAATTTGATAATCTCTTTTTAGTAATGATTCACAACATTTTATCAATAATGTGGTTTTTCCTATTAAATAACATCGTCGTTGATCATGCATATTCAATCTCCTTTTTCTCCCGCAATACCATATGCTGGGGATGACTTTCTTTAATAAATACTTTGCTAAGCAACATGCAAGCAAAAAAACTTAAGGGAACTATCCACAAAGCAAAACGGTATCCCAATAGTTCATTCTGAGCTCCGCTTAAGTGTATTCCCATAGTAATTAATAAACCAACCAATGGCTGCACAAGGCCACCCGTGATAACAACAGCCATATTATTGAAACCTAAAGCAGCTGATTCTGCGCTATGGTTATTATCTTTCACTACAGCAAAGCTAAGTGCTTGCCCAGCAGATCCTATACCCATAATAAAGAGTAAGATCCATAAATAATAAATATTTAATTGACAATATATGACAAGCAGACCACTGCATAACCCTAATAGCCCCACCATAAATAATATCAATCGTCTACTACTAACCCATTCCGATACAATACCTGCTAATGGGCTACCTATTGCTACGCCAATCCATATCATAGCAATCAGTGCTGAACCTAATTCTGGGGTAAAGTGATACATGGTAGTGAGATAAGGAATGCCCCATAATGAAGCGAATGCGGTCATCGGCACCCAGCTGAAAAACGCATAAGCAGCGACTGCCCAATTTTGCCTAAGACGCAAGATAGTTAACAATTCTGTTAAAACTGTTGGCTTTTTTTCAATTACCTGAGTTTGTTTTTCATGCGCATTTTCCCGCACAAAAAGCAAAACGGAAACCACGAGAAACGTACCAAAAAATGCCAGATATACTAAAGCAAGACGCCAACCCACCCAATCAACAAAACTACTTAAAGGCGCAACACCACACATAGCACCAACCGCGCCCAATAATTGCGCAATACCCGCTAATAATGCAAACTGTTTAGCTGGAAAATAGCGTACTGCTACCACCAGTACGGAAACAAAACCAAATGCTGATCCCGTTCCTGTTAATATGCGCGCCAAAACACCAACCCAAAGTTGATGCGCATTGGCTAACAGCAATATACCACTAATGCAAAAACAAAGTGCAATCGCTACTACATAACGTATATTATAACGAGCTAATAATAATCCGGCAGGAATTTGCATAGCTGCATAAGTATAAAAATATGCGCCCGACATAAAACCAAGTCCTGCGTGATCAATTTTTAAATCATGCATTAATTGCTGCGTCATAACCCCTGGCGAAACTTGTAGTGCCATTTCGAAACAAAGAAAAGTTGCCATAATAAAATAAATAAACATGGCGTGATTAGTCTTTACTGTTGATAGATTAGTTATCATAATGACCCCCGTCGTATTTATTTTTGTTAAACTGCAACATAGTTAATAAATCTTGTGAACTTACTTGTTTCTTATGAGCTCTATTCTTAAATAGGTGCCCAGGCAGTGGGATTTTCCCCGGTGATGCCCAACCTAAATAACCTCGTTCATCAATATAACAACGGCTTAAATTTGAATTATCTTGATGTAAGCAATAAGGAACATCTAAATAGCCTTTGATAAAAGCAGTATGCAGCGCCAAATCTAACTTGGAATTAAGGTTAAGTACCATTTCTACTAAAAATACCACTTCTTCATATAGCCGTTGCTTTTCTTCTTCATCGATTGAAAATGTCTGTGTTCGTGCTTCTTGCGCAACAGCAAAAGCCATTTCAAGCGATGCTACATTTTCTTCAATGGTAGGAATGCGATGCGCTTCCGCAGCTGTTTTCACAATCAACCGCTCACAACTTGATTGCGCAGTAACTCGTGCACTTTCTGCAAGAATTGCAAAAGCACCTTGAGTTGTCGCCGGAAAAACCCCCATATAAGTATAAACCACCACATGCCAGTCAATATCATTAAGATATTTTTCTGCTAATTTTCGCAATACCAACAATGCTGCAATATCTTGTTGACTATGCGTACCCTGCGCATAACTCAAAGAAACACTTTTGACACCATATGATTTAAAAAATAAACACTCCAAAATAGTTAATGCGAGCAATAAAGAGGGTGGACAAAGTTGGCCGAGCATACAACCAGCAAAACTTTCGAGATGGCATAAACGGCCTTTTGTCGTTGCTTCTGCAAAAATTTGCGCGCATTCGGCCCATGCTTGTATCGCTTTTTCTAGAGGCACTCTACTGTAGGGTAAACAATAAGAAATTGGACCGCCTTCTGTGGCATCTAAACCACTAGCTAGCAATGCTTTAAATATTTCCTTTGGTAAAGCGGTACCATGACGCACTTGAACGGGAAAATATCGTGTCATTACGCCCTCTAACATTTTCCCGGTAGTTTCTTTGCCATGAGTAACGATGGGAAACCCATTTAATTTATGCCCTGAATCCAAGGCACGACGTGCAGCATCATATTGATTAACACGCGTATAGCTGTCGATAGTTAAAGTACCAATAGTAGGAGCGCAAGCAGACTTTACTTTTATTAAACCTGTCTGCATTTCTTCTACCGTACCAAAACCCATACGCGGCTGCACAATCAGCTTATTATTTTTGCGCATCTCATTGACAAAACAATTAAAATATCCATGATTGATAGTGTCGTTATTAACGCTGTTTTCCGCTGTTTCCAGCATATTTATATCCTTTTTATTTATTGCTCTTTAACTTCATTAACATAACTAATAAAATCATCTACTGATTTATCACCAAAAAATACGCGTTGGAACCCAACATCTAGTAACTTTTGCACATAACTTTCATTATTATTACCTAATGTACCTAATTTACCTCCGATTACCGTTTTCAAGTTCCGCAATACATCATGTTTTTTTAACTCATTCATTATTTCAACCCCTTCAATATGGCCGTGTCCATTAACCGTACTGATTACTAAAATATCGGGACGGTGATAATGTGCTTGTTTAACCAAGTAATCGATCGTTATGCAATTACCGATGTTAATGGCTTTATGACCTAACTCTTCGATCAGTAATTGCATGTAAACCAAGTTCCAGGTATGCGAATCTGAAGAAATACTAGAAATTAATATTTTCTTGCTCATTTTATTCCTTTCTTAAAATGTAAATTCACTTAAAATACTACGATCAAACAAGCAAACATCTTTGATCTGTGGTTTACCACAAATAAATTTCAATAAGCGCTGAATTCCAATACCGCAACCGGCTGTTCTGGGAATTAGCTTATGTTTAGACATTTCTAAATAGTTTTCATAAGCTGTTAAGTTCGTATTTAGCTCCTGCATACGTCTTATGATTTGATTATATTCATATTCACGTTCTGCCCCTGATAGCGCTTCACCATAGTTTTCGGGATAAACCAAATCAAAATTACGATAAACTCCTTTCTTAGCTGGATCTTCTTTATCATAAAATTCACGTTTAAAGTTTGTTACAAAGCAAGGTACAGGGCTTTCAGCTGATAACTTATTGCAAAAAGCATCCACTTCTGTAAGCGGCATACCTTCTGTGCTATAACGTGGAAATGCTCCTTTCATTTTAGGTAATTTTCGACCAAGTAATGTCAATTCAGCAGCACACTCTTTTTCGATTACCGCAAAAATATGTACATACAACTTTTCAATGAAAGCCATGATTTCATCCATATTTGCATTTTTAATTTCAATATCAAATTGTGAAAATTCAAGCAAATGATTAGAAGATGATTTCTTTTTAGCAAGTTCCAGGCGAATATTAGGAGCCATAATGTAGATTTTATTGATGTTTTCGGGGATCAACGCCAACTGTTTATGGAAAATCATGCTTGCTGTTAGTTTTAATTTACGTTCTTCATACTGCAATTCAGCAGGATACACATCATGATTTAGCGGATCAGTAATCGGCGACATCAATAAAGGCATTATTTGAATAAAACCTTGATCATGAGCAAATTTTTGCAGTTCCATTAAAAGTACATTCTGTATTTTAAGAATCGCTGGGAGATGTTGTGAATTAATATGATTGATGAAGTTATTTAAAGATGGGGTACTCATTAATATTCTCCTTGTTAAAGATAGGTAGGGCTATAATAAAAAAATTAATAAATCTATGTATTAAAATATAACTCAAAATAGTTGAAACTTTTTATTGCTTTTATTGGTATATAATATTCAACTTTCATTTCAATTGTCAACTAGTTATAATAAATATTCATTATTATCCATATATGCATTTATAAAAATCATTAATGGGCATATATGTGGGTTGCTAATTATTAACACTACAACTGTTTGCAAAAATATTTCTCATTGCGTATTTCTTTTTTTGTAATCGATTTACTTTTATAAATTACTATAAACAAACTTTGTTGCAGTGATATTTCTAAGCAGTAACTCTTTGTAACAAAGTAATTCAAAAATTATTTTTATTGACAGAAAAAATGTAAATGTCATCATCACATTTATTTTCGATAAACAAATTAGGACATCAGTGAAATATTTAACAATTGTACGAGGCATTACTTCAATAATTACAATCTTGTTATTGTTAGTGACTACACTTGCTGTAAAAGCTGACGATATAACAGCACAAGAAATTCCATCTGTATCTACGAATTCATCAACTACAAATCAAAGTGCTATTACAACGCCCAGCAATGTTATTATCATTACGCGGCAAGAAATTCAGGATAGTGGCGCTAGCAATATTAGTGAAGTACTGCGTGAGCTCACGGGAATTCAAGTCAATGATCTATTTGGTGATAACAGCGCAACGGCCTTAAGTATTCGTGGCTTTGGTGATAATGCCGCCAGTAATTCGTTAATATTAATTGATGGTTATCGATTTACTAATCCAGATTTATCAGTACCTGATCTCAATCGTATACCGATACAAGAAATAGAGCGTATTGAAGTCATCCCCGGTAGCGCTAGTATTTTATATGGTGACCAAGCCGTAGGTGGAATTATTAACATTATTACGTTCCATCCCATGCACTTTGTAACAAATATTGTCGCCAGCTATGGCAGCTACAATCAAATAATTTACGGCGCTACCATAGGTGACAATTTATCTAATGGATTCAATTATTTATTCAATGGCTGGATAAACAATAGCGATAACTATCGCCAACATAATAATCAAGATACTAATAATTTATCAGGACGCATTGGCTATAACTATAATACCGGATCAATATTTTTTAATTATCAAAAATATATTAATAATTTATTATATGCAGGTGCATTGACTGTCGAGCAAGCTCAACAAGACCCACGACAAGCCCAAACAGATACAAATTTTAGTGATCAAAATACTAATATTTATCAAGCGGGTATTAAACAAAAAATGGGCGATAATTGGTTATTACAGACTGGCTTACAAAAAAATACCACTTTAGGTAGTGGTTTTATCTTTTCTCCTTTTACTGAAAGACGCGAAATAGATGATTTTAATCCACGTATATTAGGAAATATTGATAACAACTTAATTACAACGGGCATTGACTACGAGAATGACCAATACCGATTATTAAATTCTTTATCCAATACCAACAATTCACAGCAAGAGAAAAGTGTATTTTTTCAAATTGTTTCACCCATTCTAGCAAAACTTAATCTCACACTTGGTTTAAGAGATGCTAATTTAAGTGGCACTACTGTTGCCAATGACATAGAGCACGATATCAATAACAATGCTTTTGTAACAGAGCAGGGGTTAAGTTATCAAATGACTCGTAATTTGCGCTTATATGTTCGTCGCGAAAGCAATTTTCGCTTTCCTAAAGCCGATGAAGAGGCTTCGCTACCATTAGGTGTCAATAATTTAAAAACTCAAACAGGGGTATCTTATGAAATAGGAACGGAGTGGTACATAAAAAATAATGCATTGAAATTTAGCATTTATAGGCTTGCTCTTAAAAATGAGATTGCTTTTGACCCTACTCAGACACCCGAACAGCCTTTTGGAGCTAATACAAACCTATCCCCCACCCTACGCGATGGTATGGTTTTGACCGACCAATACAACTTAACTCGTACATTATCATTGCTGGGTCAATATAATTATGTTGACGCACGTTTCTCTTCTGGTATTAATAAAGGTGATTATATTCCTTTTGTCGCTAAAAATATTGCGAGTATTGGTTTAAATTATCAATTTTTAGAAAATTATAATTTATATATTAATGATACGTATATCGGTAATCGCTATGCTTCTGGCGACATTTCTAATGTTAATGGTATACTAGGAGGATATTCAATCTATAATATTAATTTAAGTTATCAGCGTGCTAAATGGACTCTCTCTGCACGCGTTAATAATTTATTTAATAAAAAATATAATTCATTTACGGTTTATGAACCTTCTTCAATGAATGATTTTGTTTACCCAGCTCCTGGGTTTAATTTTTTATTAACTGCTAAATATCAGATTGGTTAGTATTATGTTTAAAAAATCATACCTCTATTATGGCACGATCTCCTTATTTTTACATTTAGCCATTTTATTATTGCTATTGATGAAAATAAATACGCCAAATAAGGTTACTAAGGGCACGATTACATATATGAGTACTTATATAGCTAAGACAACAAATAATGAATATTCTAAAATAAACCCTATCAGACAACCTCCAAGCAAAAAAACTTTAGTTGCTAAAAATAGTCGCACTGCTGCAAAAAAAAATAACATGCGTTCTACGACAACTATAACTCATCAGGGTCAAAGTGAAATCGCATCAGCGAATGATGGAGAGTCAATTTCTTTGCTATTGCAATTATTACATAAACAAATTCAAAGCAATCAGCAATATCCAAAAAGTGCATTATTATTAGGCCAAAAAGGCACCACCCGTGTTGAATTCCGTTTAACACCTGATGGCCGTATAGATGCGTTAAAAATCATTTCACCCAGTGGTAGCAAAAGTTTAGATACCGCCGCATTAGCGGCAGTCAGTGCTATTAATCCAGTCAAAGAAGCTGCAAACTATTTAAAAACAACACAACAATATTATATTGATGTTATTTTTAGTTAAATGCATGTTTTTTCCACCTCTACCCAGCGGTTTTCTGACGCTGAAGTTAATATTGCGTCGATAATTTCACAGCACCGTAGACCATCAATAAAATTGGGGGCTGTTGAAACACCTGCTTTGATCGCATTAGCAAAATGTCGAAAACTTAAGGTAAAAGCATCTCCATAACCCATTCCCTGTGCGGTGACTCCTAGCCCAAGCTCGCCACCGAGTGCTGGGAACCAAAACAATTCTGCGCCTGGGTGCGCACGGCCTATTAATACGGTGCGATAACCTGATAATTGTGGAGCATCCTCTGCATCGAATATTTGTAATTCATTACTCCGTTCCCAGCTAAATCGTAGTGCACCTTTTTCGCCAACAACAACAAAATAGACATCGTTCTTAAATCCTGGCAATGCCCAACTAGCTTTGATTGATCCACTGGCTCCATTTTCAAAGCGAATGAGTGCGGCTGTTAAATCATCAACATCAACTTCGCCTTGTTGTATTTTATCATGAGGCAAAGGGCGTTGTGCAATAAAACGCTGTGTTAATGCGCTGACACTCGCCACCTCACCGACCAAGAAGCGCGCTAAATCAATAATATGTGAACCAATGTCCCCTAGAGCACCTGCGCCTGCTCTGGCTTTATTGAAACGCCAGTGCAAAGGAATAGTGTGATCATTATTATGATCTTGAAAAAAATGACCTTCAAAATGTCGGATTCGCCCTAGTTTTCCTTCTTGAATAATTTTCTGAGCTTGGGCAATGGCGGGCCAAGCACGGTAAGTAAAATTAACCATATGTATTTTACCGGATGCTTGTGCTAGACGCGCCATCTCAGCAGCTTGGTGGCGATTAAGTGCTAAGGGTTTTTCACACAAAACATGTTTGCCATGAGCAAATGCATCCAAACACATTTCAAGATGCATATCATTTGGCGTAGCAATATCGACCAAATCAATGTCCGGGCTACGAGTTACGGTGCGCCAATCACTCTCTGCATGTTTCCAACCCCAACGCATTGCCTCATGTTGAGCAAGTTCCATATTATTATCAACCAAACGTACTAATTCAAAGCGATCACGATTATCATCAGTGAATGCTGCTAAATTTTTCATTGATAAACTATGTAATTTAACCATATATCCTGCACCCACCATACCTACACGTATTGAGTTATTCATATATTGTTCCTCTCTGAAATTTGATTAAGATTTACTGTTCGCAAATCTCGATTAATTTTAGTTTTAATCGGCCAACCAACTATAAGTGCAGCCGCTAACAAAATTGCGCTTCCTACCCATGCCACTGCTTGAATAGGTAGATGATCCACAATGATTCCACCGAGTAATGCACCACCACCAATGCCCATATTAAACATGGAAACATATAACGCTGACGCAGCATCGGTTGCATGAACTGGTAAAGTAAGTATTAATGATTGCAGAGTAATCGTTAATATACAAATACCCGCCCCCCAAACAACAACTAATAATGCAGCGAGAATATCTGTTCCTGCAGATAAACAAGCGCTCAGCATAATCACTATTGCCATAGTAGTCATGACCCATTGGCACGCATGGCGTAGTTGACGATCTGCTAGCATACCAGCCAATATATTACCAATAACACCTGCAGCACCGAATAAGAATAAATAAAATGCTAAATGGGTATGTGCGACACCCATATTTTTTCCTAACAGGAGGCTGATATAAGTAAACGCACAAAAATGTCCAGTTAATGCAAGCGCTGTTGCTGGCAATAATTGTCTTAACAATGGGTGACGAATTAGTTCAGGTAATTGACCTAAACAACCACGACTTTCGCTATGTAATTTGGGGAAACGAAGAGCAATTGCAACACCAATCATTAAGCTAATAAAAGCAATAGCTACAAAGACAAAACGCCATCCTACCCATTGTGCTAATAATGTACCTGCAGGTACGGCCATTACGGTGGCAACAGCTATCCCACCGAATACTATTGCCGTTGCACGTGCTTTAGTTGATTGCCCAGATAAACGCATACATAATGGACCTACAATCGACCAAAAGACGCCATGACTAAAAGCGCCAATAATGCGTGCGATAAACAAAATCGTTAATGAAGGTGAGCAAGCCACCGTTAAATTTGCAATCGCAAAAAGAAAAATAATAATTAATAATAACATTCTTCTTTCTAATGGAGCCAACCAAGTTGTGATAAAAACAGCAGATAAAGCCACTGTCCAAGCATAACTTGTCACCATTAGACCTACTTTACCGATGGGTTGTTGAAAACTCGTACTAATCTCAGGGAGAATACCGACTGGTACTAATTCTGCGGTAACAAATATGATTGCTGCAATAGTAAGTAATAATAAGGAAAACCAGTCTGTTTCATTTTTAATTGTTGATCGCATAATTTATTTAAAAAAAGTTAATAAAAAAAACATAATGGGTAGGGTATAGGTCCAGCTATCAAATCGATCTAACATCCCGCCATGGCCAGGCAGCAATGCACCAAAATCTTTTACTTGCATATCGCGCTTTATAGCTGATAGTGACAGATCTCCTACCTGCGCTAAAAGACTAATTATCATTCCGAATGCCATGCATGTTAGATGTGAGTACATTGGTAGATTATATTTTAATATTAGCCCAAAAACAGCAGTTATAATAATTCCACCCACAGCTCCAGCAATAGTTTTATTTGGGCTAATAATTGGTGCTAATTTCTTTTTACCAAAATATTTACCTGTCCAAAAACTTGCCAAATCACTGATAGTAGCTAAAATACAAATAAAAAACAAACCACTAAAACCAAAATCATTCCGTAACAATACTGAAAAATTGAACATCCATCCAAAATAAAGAACAGCAATGATTGTAATGGACATGCTTTTTATTGCGCCATGTGATTGCTGCAATAACACAGGCGTTAGCATTATTACGGATATTACAATAACAGGGATGCATAAAAAAAATAATTTGTTCCTAATAATAGTTGCTAATAGAATTAAAAAAACAAAAAAAATAGATTCAGAAAAATAAATTTTATTGTATTCTATTTTTGCTAAAAATATAAATTCTTTAATAAAAAAAATAGACATGCCAACAATGATCACATTGAAAAATGGGCTCCCTATATAGGCTGGAATTAAAAATATAGGGACAATAAATAAAAAACAAATAAAACGTAACCATAGCTCTCCTAATCCACGCGAATGGTTTTCTTTTTTATTTCGACCTTTGGCAAATAGAACTAATATCAATCCAATTAGAAATAAAGCCCCGACTACAATTGTATTGTTAAATAAAATAATGTTATTTGTAATCATATTAAAAAATCCTTAGATGCCCCGCCATCGGTGTGATATCTTCCGATCAAGCACCTTAGGGAATATTACGTTAAGAGCTATTTCAAGTTTCTTTAAGAAGGGGATATAATACGGCTGCTTATTTGCTAAAGCAGTAATTGCACGTTCAGCCACTAAGATGGGTGATGTATTCTTTTTTTTCAAACTTTCTATTTTATAATAGGCAAGTGCTTTTCTGCCTAGACGATGTTGCATTGCTGTTTCCATCGGTGGTGGTAAAAATGTAGTAACATTAATTCCTGTTCCATGTAATTCACGCCCCAAGGATTCGCTCCAAGCCCAAAGTGCACCTTTTGCAGCCGCATAAGAAGAAAAAAGTGGTAAAGCACAACGCGCACCAGTAGTTACAATATTAAGAATAGCCCCATTTTTTCTAGCTATCATAAAGGGTAGTAGCTCCCTGGTAATGAGTATGGGCATAAAATAGTTTGCCTCAAAAAGGCCTCTTGTTTGTTTGACATCGGATTCCACAAACACACCGGCCTCGGCCATCGCAGCATTATTAATGATAACGTCAATATTAGATAAATTATGTTGTTTTTCAGCAATCCATTTTTCAATTTCCAAGGTGTTAGCAAGATCTATGATTGCAACTTCAACAATTATCTGGTAACTCTGCTGAAGCCTGTTTGCAAGCACAGCGAGTTTGGAATTATTTCTACCCACCAATAATAAGTTACATCCTCTCTGCGCAAGTATTCCCGCAATGGCCTCACCCAAACCACTGCTGGCACCTGTGATTAAAGCACGCTGCCATTTTAGATCATCATTACTCTTTTTATTTTTAATAGGGTAACATGTCATCAAATCTTTTTTTATGCTGGGGTTATTGTTTTTTCTATAACGGTATAAGAGGTCAACAATTGAATCAAGCTCATTTTTTTGAGTAAATGCATGAGCTGATATTCTTAGTTGCCGATTACGCTGCGTCAGTATAATTTTTTGTTTTGCACATTCCTCAACTATTTTTTTAAACTTATTGTCATCAGAAAATGATATTGTCACAATACCCGATTTCGCATGAGGCAATCCATTTGTTATTGGGTCAAATCCAAGATTTGCTAAATTACGAACTAGATTTTGTTTATTATTTGAAATTGCATCAAAAATATTTTCCCATCCAAAAGATTTTAATATTTCTATGCTTTGAGAAAGCCCTGCTATTGCTGCGACATCTAAAAGCCCTGGTTCAAAGCGACGAGCACCATCTACAAATTCGAGGAAAGGATCTTCGTGATTACCTGCATTCTTATGTGATGCCCAGCCAACCAAGGTCACATAAAGGTGATTCAGCAACGCAGATTTAATGTATAAAAATCCTGTTCCTACCGGACCGAGCAACCATTTTTGCCCACCACAGGCCAAAAAATCGCATCCCCATGCATGTACATTAACTGGCATTGCTCCAACAGATTGAATGGCGTCAACTGCAACTAAAATATTTTTTTTATGACATAAGGCAACTATTTTTTTTACATCATTTTCTCTTCCATCTAAGTAACTAATAGAAGAAAAAGATACTAACCTTACTCGAGATAAATCAGCGGTTAATAGCTGCTCATAAAATTCAACGCCAGGCTCTGGAATAATCGGATGGGATTCAACGCCTTTACTTTTCAAGTTTTCCCAAACAAACCGATTGGAGGGGAATTCATCAGCTGGAAAAACGATAATGTCGCCATTTTGCCATTTTATGGCATTAGCAATTAATGAAAGGGCTGTAGACGTGCTTGTAGTAAAAGCAATCTCATCTGAATTTGCGCCGATAGTTTCTGCCACATTTTTTCTGGCAGACTCAATCAGAGATAACCATGTGTTAAAATGCATTGATAGTGGTTCACACCCTTGGTTTACTACAGCATTCATTTTATCTGCGCTTTGTTTTAATAAAGGAGAAGTAGCAGCATAGTTAAGAAAAGAAATACCATTTAATGCTGGGAATAAACACTTTTTATGCGGGAATATCATATGAATCGACCTAGCAAGCAAAAGTTCTTTTTAAGCGAAAAATGATGGTTGTTATACCGCCAAAAATACACCACAAAATAAATATTTTAATGAAATCAATCCCTAAACCGTATGACTGCGAAAAATAAGCTGCCATAGAAAATATCATTAAAACTACTAGGCGGTCAGTTTGCCCTACTGGCCCAATACTTTGTATTGGCTTGTTAATTAGTAGGCCAATTAACCCAGAAAAACTCGTCATCCATGCGATACAAAGCGCTATGACTCCAAGATACAACCACTTTGGGTCTGCTAAAGATACAGCAAGAAGATATAAAATATCACATATTTCTGGCACTAATCGATTAACAATCTCGCCCTTAGGAGTATTTTTTTTATAGTACTCTGCAACAAAACCATCTAGCGTTCCTAAAAACATTCTAAACAGTGTTAATAGTATTGCTAATAAATAGAACTTAGGCATGTCTTTGTTCAGAGCAAAAAAATAGCACCCTGCAATAATCCCCCCTAGAGGTAACATTGCATAGCTAATCAAATTTGGATCGATATCGCGAGCAAATGGAATGACTTTTTTAATGACAGATCTTGCCGTATATTTTAGTTGATAAAGACCAATATCCATACACTTCCCTCTCTCATTTATCACTGTTACTAGTTATTTATAAAATTTGCAACTAATTCATTCACCTTGTCTGGATATTCAACATGAGGCATATGCCCGCAATTTTTCAAAATGTGTAGTTCTGCAGTTGGATATTTTTCTTTTGCTACTTTAGCTTGTAATACTGGTACTATTTTGTCTTCCTGCCCCCAAATTATCAACATAGGAATACTTAATTCCACGATCGCGTTAAGTCTATTTAATAAACTGGGTTTCACCCCAGAAAAATTCATGCTCTCTCTAATAGTCGACAAAATAACTCTCTGGCTATCAGACATCATTATGTTCTCATGATTTAATTGGTAAAAATCAGCAGGTAAACTATTTTTATGAAAAATGTTCATATTTAGAATTCGATCTGAAAAAATCTTACCGAGGGGGATCGATAAAATTTCGCCTAAAAATGGTATCGTCAATAACCTCAAATACAGATTTATTTTTTTACTAAAACAAGGACTACCAATTAGAATTAATTTCTTAATTTTTTCATTTTCTATGAACGCTGACTGTAGAGCAATTCCACCACCTAAACAATGGCCAACCAATATGATGTTAGATAAATTCAGCTTTTTAATAAAATCCAATACAAAACTAGCATAATAGTCTATGGAATAATTTTCTTTTGGCTTATCCGTTTTTCCAAAACCTACTAAATCAAGAGCATATACTTTACCAAAATTGGACAAACTTGCTAAATTGAATTGCCAATATTCCAATGATGCTGTCAAACTATGTAGCAATACAATATCATAACCTCCTTTCCCCATGGTAATATACCTGGTTTTTACTTGATTAATCTCAATATAATTATCAATTATTTCCATAGCCACTCCTTATAATTTTTGATTGCCATATTGTAACCTTATGCTCTTTATCTGCTATAAGTCGGGCTAAATTAGTACGATGCTTCCATAAGATAAAAATAGCCATTATGATAATTGGTAAAAGATTAATATTTGCGGTACTAATAACGTATATAACGCAAAACATGCTAGCGCTTAGAGAAGCTACTGAAGAAATCTTTGTAAATTTTATTAGAAGCAACCAAATTATCACAAAAAATATCCCGATAGGATAATTTAGAGCGAATAGCACCCCTAGAAAAGTAGCAACACCTTTCCCACCTCGAAATTGCAAGAACAGGGGATAAAGATGGCCTAAAAAAGCCGCTATGCCAATAATACCTAATTCCGCACTATCGAAATTAAGCATTTTAGCAATTAAAACAGGTAATAATCCTTTTAATATGTCACCTACTAATACAATTGCAGCAATTTTTATGCCACCAATGCGCAAACAATTGGCAGCCCCTGGGTTATTTGAACCATGAGTGCGAGGATCAGGCAACCCAGTTAAGCTACAAATCAAAGTAGAGCACGAAATAGAACCGCATAAATAGCTGAATAAAATACAGGTGGTTAATAAATACATAATTACTCCTTACTACCTAACGTAATGGAATAAAATCCCCACTGATCAACAATAACATCTAAAATTTTGAACCCAACGTTCTGCGCCCATTTATTGATGAGCACTGGATCTCTAAGTTTCATGATCAGAGGTTGCTGATTAAAATCAACAAAAGCATTGGCTACTAAATCGAGTTGTTTATGTCCAGCTAGATTAGTGAAAATAAACACCCCTCCTTTTTCAAGCATAGCATACGCTTTGGCTATTGATTTTTTAATGAGTTCGTCATCAGTAATCCAATCATAAAAACCAGCAGCAACGATTACATTTGGTCGTGAAGAAACTTCGGGGTTTATTACTTGATCAAACGCATTACCTTTTACAAACTGTATGTTTTTAAACCCAAATGTTTTTGCTTTTTGTTGACCGTATTTAATGCTAGCATCATTAATATCTTGGCATTTTATTAAAACTTTATCTTCTCCAACCTCAGAGAGCGCCTCGAATAGATATCTTCCTGAGCCACTTGCCAAATCATGAATAGTGGTTACTACACCTTTTCCCCTATTGTTAGTAATAATTGTTGTAATCAGTTTTTTTAGATTATCTTTTCTATTTCTTACACCTCTCCAACCCACATTATTTAAAAAAACCCTATCAATCAATTTACCAATTATGAATCGACCATGTGCTTTATTGTCATAGATGTATTCCATTTGTTGACCTGAAGTAAAACCATGTTCAAAACTATTAGCAATTCCTGTGCTCAGTTTTCCAATAGTTTTAATAGCGCCAGACATTAAAATTGTTTGCAAATCTCTCATTTAAGTTGCTCCTTAATAAAGTATTTTTCGTTAAATCATAGTATTCCGATTAAGTACGTTACTACCCACCGATTGCCCGGTTGAAACATTCAGTTTAATTATCGAAGATGAAGGATCCTCGAAAACAGGACTTAGCCTTACTACTGCATTTACATCCTGTTTAGAAAATTCTTTTTCTTTAATTTTATCAGTGTCGTTTTTTTCTTTCTCAGTAGACTTAGCGGTTGCCGCTGTTATCTTTTTTTTTAAACCCAGGTCATTATAAACGGCACGCGTTACATCCGCAGGAAACGCGCCGACTAAACCGTGCAAGGCGGTGTTGGTGAGTATAACTACAGATAATTCATTGGCGGGATCAACAAACATCTTCGTACCATACACACCACCCCATTCATAGCTACCTGCATGTCGCGGTGTGCCTGCTTTTTCTGAATCCCGCACCACTGCAAAACCCATGCCAAAACCATAACCAGGGCCTGCAGCGGGAACATCGAAACCATCCACTTTATCTTGAGTCATTAACTTAATAGAATCGGCTTGTAAAATAGGTTTACCTCCGCGCCGAATCGTTTCTAAAAATGTCATATAATCTCTTGCTGTACCTGCCATACCTGATCCACCTGATGGATAAGCTTTTGCGTTAGTAATACGACCTGGAGCATAATGAATAGGGCCACAACCCTCTAACAAAACTTTATCTTTCGCTTGCATAAGGCGTGCTGACCCACCAGATTTATCACCATCGGCATATGCTTTTGCCAAACGTTCAACCGATTTCACATTAAAACTTGTATCCTTCATACCCAAAGGTTTAGTAATATATTCTTCCACAATAGCGGGTAATTGTTTACCACATGCCTTTTCGAGAACTGCGCCTAAAACATCTGTTGCTAATGAATAACACCAAGAAGTACCCGGATCAAATGTCAATGGTACTTTTGCTAAACGTTCTAAATTTTCATCTAACGACAATACACTTTCATCCATACCATCGGAAACTCCGGCAGAACGATAGGGTTCGTTATCTGCAAATAAAAAGCCATAAGTAAAACCCGCCGTATGCGTAAGTAGATGACCCACAGTAATATATGCGTCTTTTCCATTAGACAATTTAGGTTTAAATGATGGTAACCAATGTGTAATTGGTGCATCTAATTTCAACAATCCTTTTTCTACTAAAGCCATGGCAGCAGCGCTCACGATAGGCTTGGTCATACTCGCTAAACGAAATAAAGTATCTTCTTTAACCGGCTGTTTTTCTTCGCGATCTGCCCATCCGGCTTGTTGTTCGAAAACAATTTTACCCTTGTAAGCAACAACAACATTTGTTCCTACAATACTTCCTTTTGCAATGGCTGCTTGTATAACTGCTTCTAATTCTTTCATAATATTTCCTCTCTAGGTTAAGTGTTAATAAATTATTAAGTGGCTTGATATATTGGCAACGGTTTTTTCGAAACAAAGCTATTAATATAATTACGCGCTGGTTTTTCAATTAAGCGATAGGCAAAATCCGCTAATAAAATAACAAACGTGGCAAATATTAACATAGCTATTGCATGTGCGGTATTGTCGTTAATACCCGTAATTGATACTAATTTCTGTGCACCCGCAAGAATAAAATAATTCATTTGATTATGAATCAAATAAATTGCGTAGGAAATTTCACCTAATCGATAGATTGGCTTACTCCCCACAAAACGTGAAATCAAGTTCGTGTTTGGAATTAGTACTAATACTAACAATGGAAATAGGGAAACGATCCAAAGATCCGCCTGTTGAATGCTCATAAAAACCAATATGAGCACTACTAATACAGGAGCAATCCAATTAGATGATATCCATTGTTTAACCCATGAAACTTGTGAAACTCGAAATACAACAATGCCTAACACAAAATCAGCTACACAACGTACAACAGGATATACAGTACCATAATTCCAGATATCTAACAGCCCAGCTCGCTTCGGCTCATCAATCAATGCGGGTAAATGTACCAACACCGGCAATGTGACAAAAGAAATAATTGTGATGAGTCCCACCAAAAACCAGGAACGGCGTAAACACAAGAAAGCAAAAAAAGGGAAGAACAAATTTGCTACCCACTCAGCACTGACTGACCATGCTGGCGTATCTAAACTTGGAACATGGATTACACTTTGTAGCATGGTAAGATCAATCAATGTAGAAATTGAAATTGCCGGGCCTGGCCAATGATCCATCCACCCTGTAGCAACCAATGCACCTGCCGTCAGTATCATAAGCGCATATAATGGATACATACGAGCAATTCGACGCACTAAAAAATTTCCATACTCTTTCCAATCAATCGTTTGTGCAAAGCGCTGTCCATAAGTCATCGCAATAATAAAACCCGACAATATTAAAAATAAATCCACCATTAAATACCCATGGTGAAGAATATTCGCGCCAATACCAGGTGGCAGTAAACTACTGGCACCAAAGTGATAAAACATAACCATGGTAGCAGCAACACCACGCAAACCAGTTAATGCATAGATTTCTTGTTTTCTCATATTCATATAAATATTTCTCCTATAGTTATCTTTAGTAACCTAATAATATGTAATGGTCTTCTGAAATGGGAATGCTTAGTTGGAGGTCAGTAAAATCCAACATCCAATGTTCATATTTAAAATTATTTTTTTCTAAAGCATGACCTATCGCGAACACTTTCATTCCTGCAGTTTTTGCAGCTATTAATCCCGGAACAGCATCTTCAAATACTATACATTCTTCAGGCGATACGCCTAATGCTTGCGCAGCGGACAGATAACCATCAGGTGCTGGCTTTCCTTTTTGCACATCTTCAGCCGCGATTAAAATATCAGGGATAGGCAAACCAGCTGCTGTCATACGGCGCATAGCTAATTCACGCGTTGCTGATGTCACTACACCCCATCGATTAGATGGGAGGGCGAATAAAAGTTCTTGCGCTCCGGCAATAGCTGTAATGCCATCGACATCGGCGATTTCTTCGGAAATGAATCGTGCTGTTTCTCGATCTCTATCTATGTGCATTGGCGTAAATAACGCGATAGTTTCTGCAGTACGGCGACCATGTGATTCTGCTAAAATGACATTGCCATCTAAACCATGCCGTTTTGCAAAACGATGCCAAGTACGTTCAACAACAGGGGTTGAATCGACGAGCGTACCATCCATATCAAATAATAATGCTTTAGCGTGATAAACAGCAGAAAGGTTATGGTCTAACATGAAATGTCCCTGATCGTATTTTGTGTAATAAAATAATGAGTTATCCAAGTAAGATCACTCTTTAATCGTGCTAAATTTCCATCGCGGTAATCATTTTCAAGCACATAATTTTTAACCCAACCCGCTTGATTAAGTATTGCTAATGTAGCTGTCAGTTCACCATCACCACTACCTAACATTGTGTGACCTACTTCACCATAAAAGCCGTCCTTAATATGAACTTGCGGAGCAAAATAATCTCCCATTTCATTAAGTAACTTGCTAACAGAAATTTCCGCCTTAATTGGATTATAACTATCAAAAATGAAACAAAAATTATCGGCATTAATTTCTGCGGCTAAACGTTTAGCCCATACAATTGATAAATCATTTTCGTTTCCCAAGCATAAACGACGATCTTTTGCTTCTTGACATACCCAACGCAACATTTTAGCAGTGCGCATTAACGTTGCCTCATCACGAATAATGCCTTTATGAAAACTAGGGAAAAAAACTAAAGGAACTGAAAAATAATAAGCGGTATCTAATATAGAAATAATCAATTTTTTTAATTTTTGCACTTCATATCGATTTAATTTTGATCCTAATCCAATATCATTCAGTTGATTACCTGCCAAAGCAATAATATGAATTCCATATTTCGCACAAGCTTCAAGCGTTGCTTCTTGTCTTTTCAGATCATTTAAACTAGGAGAACGCCCTGGACCACCAAAATCCATTTGCAACGCCTTAATATGGTGTTCAGCACAAAAACGCACTGCTTCACTACCAGAGACAGGTAAACGCCAGTCAGCTAAGGCGAGAGATACAGGTTGATTAAAAAATGGCGTATTTAACATCATTTTGCCTCATGGTTTTGATAACTTTGTGAAATGGGGGTAGCTTGCATAATATGTTGTAATTGTGCTTGTTCATTCACCACCCAGCTTTTTCCATGCATCCCTTTACCACGTGTTTGTATGAGTTTAATTGCAGCACTTTGAAAATGTTTAGGAGACATATAATCGGAATAATCAAAGTCATCTGCACGTCGACTGCGTATCCCTGGTGTATCAACCATTTTGGCGGGTAATAACTGCACTAAACGCACTTGCTCGCTAACATCTTCTTGCGCCAACGAACTTATTAGATTAGATGCGGCCGCTTTGGTTGCAGCATAACCGGAACGATACGGCCCAGCGTTATAAACAACTTCAGAAGAAAGGTGCACAAACAAACTGGGAGTGCGTTTTTTTAAGAAAGGTAAGGTAAGTGACAAACTTAACCATAAACCATTTAAATTAACATTTAATTGTTGCTGCCATTCTTCTTCCGTAACAGCGAGAAATGGTGCGCGTTTAGCGCCATAATAAACAGCCGAATAAAATACAGCATCCAATTGACTGCCAAATTCATTCAACGCAGCCATTAATTGAATGCGACTTTCTTCAGGTCGTGATAAATCCAATTGTCGCCATTCAAGCGCTAAATGCGTAAACTCAAGCGTATTTTTAGGCGGAGTGCGACTTAACACCACCACGCGTGCATCCGCTTTTACTAACGCATCAGCAATACCCCTACCGATCCCAGCTGACCCACCCACCACAAAAACCGTTGTATTACGCAAACTAATATTCTTAGATGACATAATTAATTCCTTTTTAAGTGCGAATTAATGCGGATACCCAGTTTCATTACACGTTGCGAATTAATTTGACGAGGCCCATTTTTGGATAAATCATCCATAAATCTTGCTGCGTCTTTTAAATCAAGTATGTGACTAATGAGCTTTTGATAAAAAATTCCATTAGCAGTTAGTTCCGTCATGGCTTGCAATAAATGATCGTTGGATACGCCTCGGTGCCCGCATAAAATCAAGGGTTTATTTTGAATTGTATAAGTATTAGCAAACACGCCTTGTGCAGGAACTCCACCACAATTCACCGAACGCAATTTTGACAAATTAAGCCCTGGCAGACTTGGTACACTTGCGACTTCTGGTAAGCCTCCGAGCAAATCGACATAACCATGCGGTGTGATACAATCGACAGCATGTGACAAACAAGCCAACGTACTGTGACGAGGGGTGGCTATAAGTGCTGATCCTGGCGCAGGCAGATTGGTGTGTTCAATATGAAATGAAGATAACTCATTAAATAATAAATCAAGATCACCGTGAATTTTTTGTGTACGACTCCAATTGAGTCCTTCTTGATGATGATGTACAAAAATTATTGCTACCCGTTTACCAAAACATATTCTGGCCAATAATAATGCAAGATGACCAACAATACCATCACCATAAATAATCATTGACTCTCCACGATGCTGAGGTTGCATTAACTGAAAAGCATAAAATACCGCAGCAAGCGGTTCTATTAATGGCGCTAATGTTAGCGGTAATGTCTGTACAACAGGGATGACTAATCCAGCCGCAATTACCGATGCAGGTATCCTAATATATTCTTGAAATAAACCATCGACATTATGCCCCAATAAAAATTGCGAATCATGAGGATTAGTTGGGTTAATTAATACCCTTGTTCCAGGAGTAAAATAATCTGGGCAACCCGAGCCCGCTTGAACTATTTCAGCCACACCCTCATGACCTATTACACGAGCATTATCATTACGCTCTCCACGTAAAATTTGGATATCAGTGCCACATAATCCTGCAACTAAAGGAGCAAGCAGCAGTTCCCCTGCTCCAATCATCGGGGTTTCTACTTGACTTAGTCTAATACCCATAGAACTACGAACAATGGCATGATGTGAATTAAATGATGAATCAAGCATAGTATTCTCGCTTACTGTAAGTTGTTGCATAGAGAGCAGCGCCCATTAAATTATTTACCTCCGCGCTACTGGCAATAGCAAGACGACGTTCAAAAAATGCAGGGTCAAAACGACTACTGAGATAAATTCCCTGCTCAGAAAGATGCCGTGTGAGGAAAATACGATAATATGTTGACAAATTAACCACTACTCCACCCGTTAGAACGATACGATCTATTTCTGGGTCTAGAGTCAGTGCATTACGTAGTATTTCCGCAATAGGTTGCGTTGTTAAATAAAGCAATGTATTTGCAAATTCATCATTATGCTCTAATGCTTGATACAAAGCAGTTTCAAACGTTAATCCGTGTGATTGTAATGCGGCTAGTTTTGATGATTGCCACCATACTGGTTTGCATTCAGCCAACAATTTGCTAAGCGCTCTTAAACCACGTCCAGAAGCAAAAGCAGCCACATGGTTACGGCCACCACAATCGCATCCTAATTCAAGCGCTTGCCCTTCAAAACACAAATTAATGGGAAGGTGACCTATTTCACCTTGCAGCCCAAATTCATCTAATGCTATATGTTGGTTTCTAGTATCAAGTAACCTACAAGCAACTCCCGTACTAATAGTTAATAACAAAACCTTTCGAATATCAGTATCTTGTAAATTATTGCCATAATGGATAAGCCCTGCTGTTACATCATTAACAATATGCCATGTTAATTCGGATGCGGCTTGTCGAAGTAGTGTTAACAAATCAAATGATGAATTATCATTACCCCACAAAGGCCCAGAACCGTACACTATTCCATTACGACCATTTAATGCTGCGCCTAATGAAATTGAAACTTGATTTGTATTAAAGCGATGTGAGTAATAAAGTGCGGTTTTTACGAGATAGTCAACTAAATCTTGTTTGAGGTCGGCTATCGATTTATTAGGAGCACTATGAAAGCTAAACGCAGGTTGCTGGCGAATTTCGCTTAACCCTTCATAAGCTAAATATAACCCGGAACGAAAATAGGTTCCTCCTAAATCAAATACAATAACAGCATCCTGAAATTCCGCAAATTTCCCTCCAGAAATACCTGGATGCATCGTTTCATCTTTTTTAATAATTTTGCTGGTATACATGTTAAGATACCTGATATTGTTGTACTAGTTTATTCTCGTAAAAATTTATATAATTTAAGGCAGCAGATAGTTCATTTTTGGTTAAATCATTAATGAAAATCACATCACCAATTCTTGCCGTGAGTGGCACACGCTGCAAACCATTACGATGTTTAATCGAATCATTCAACGCCGTATCGATTAGATCTAAAGTAAAATTTATATGGGTGATCGGTAACCCTACATTGATTATTAAATTTAGTGCGCGTTCAGCTTCTGCTACTGTTATCAAATTACGCTGAAGTGCTAACCCAATCGATAATGCCATATCTATAGCAACAGCCTCACCATGCAATAAAGGTGGGTTAGCACGTAATTCTAATGATGGACTAAATGTATGTCCGTAATCTACCGCACGCTCTAAAGTCGCTTCCCATAAATTCGGCTCTAATTCTTCAAGCATACCGGAGATAGCCCGAGAAAAGATTTCATTAATTCGTAGATTATTGCTAGAAAATGCATGTGCATCTAATTTATTCACTTCCTGTTCTAACAATTGAAATAGCTTATAATCTTTAATAAGAGCGATTTTAATAATCTCAGCAACACCATTGGTGATATGTCGTTCATCTACTGTTTTTAAAAACATAGGGTCAATTAATGCAGCAACTGGCGGGAAATAGGTACCCAAACGATTTTTATGATACTCATGGTTAATCCCCGTTTTGATACCAATGCCAGCATCAATTTGCCCCATTAAAGTGGTTGGAATACGAATGTAAGGAATACCGCGGCGATATAAACTTGCCGCAAAACCAACAATATCAAGTAACACGCCACCACCAATGGCAATAACTGCTTGCGTGCGACGCAGTAATCCCGCTTCAATCATTGCATCGACAACACTAATAACTTGATCCATTATTTTACAAACTTCATTGCCAGATATTATTTTCCAGATCGGTGTAATATTCCAAATGCTAAAATAGGTATTTAGTTTTTCATGATAAAGATCAAAAACAACTTTATCGATTACCACCAATCGTTGTTCTTTTTTGACACCACTCACCCCACAGGTATTTGCTAAAGTGGAATTCATTGGTTCAAGTAACCCACGATTTAAGATTACTTCATAACTTACTTCTTGCCGCGCTTGCACTCTCCAATAGGTATCCTTCCGCTTATCAAGAGAAATTATTTCATTTGCGGATTTTATGTGGTGGTTAATCAGTGAATTCATCATTTTTATCTCCTCATATGTGGTTTTTTAAATTCTTTTTTTTAACTATTTAATGCCATCAAACACTTTTAAAAGGTAAAGTTCGTGGTATCCCTTCATTATGATTTTTTTCTTTGTTATAAACCTCTTCATCAAACTCCCCCTCACTCTTCGCCACCATCACGGTGGTATAAGCATCACCCGCCACACTTGTTACCGTGGATGCAATATCATTAATACGGTCTACGCCGGCTATTAATGGCACTGCGCCTAGCGGTATGCCAACAGAACTCATCACAGCACTGATCACAATAATCGCGGAACCGGGCACGCCACCCGCACCCATGGATGTCAAAACGATACTGACGGCAACTGCTAAATATTGTGAAAGATTTAATTGAATTCCATATAGATTGGCTGCAAAAACTACTGCTACACTTAAATAAATGGTCAATCCATTTAAATTTAATGAAGTTCCAAGGGGCAATAAGAACTGCGCTACACTTTTGGAAACACCGAGATTTTTTTCCACACAGCGCATTGTTGTTGGTAGCGTGGCAACGCTACTGGTGCTACCGAAAGCAAACATCAAGGCTTCGATGATCCCTTTAAAAAAAGTAATGGGGTTTAAGCGGGCAACTACAGCTAATGAACTTAGGTAAACAATAAGTATATGCAGTGCACAACACAAATAAACAGTGCCGACAAACTTAAATAGTGGTAGTAATGCTTTCACACCAAATTCACCCGTGATACAAGCAATGAGTGCAAAAATCCCATATGGCGCAAAACTCATTACTAAACCTGCGAACTTAAATACGACTTGGGAAAGACTTTGAAAGAAATTAACGACAGGTTTGCCTTTTTCACCAGCCAGGTTAATAGAAACACCTAGCACCACAGCAAATACTAAAATTTGTAATAAATTCCCGCTTACAAATGCACTAACAGGATTTGCGGGAACCATATTTACAATAATATCAATCAGAGAAGGAGCTGCTGGAAGTGCGACTGAAGCCTGGGATATCAATTGCAACTGTAAACCACTGCCAGGCGCAATGAGTGTGGCCACGCTTAACCCTATCAGGGCCGCCATGCCCATACACAACATGTAGAGTGAAACTGCTTTAATGCTCATACGACGCATTTTTTGTACATCACTCATGGATATTACCGCACTTACAATGGCGACAAACACCACTGGCGTAATCATCATATGTATGGCATTAATAAAGAGTGTGCCAATAGGTTTTAAATAAAGGGCATGATTACCGATGGCTAAACCTGTGCTGGAACCGGCAATAAGACCGATGAAAATTTTCTGCCAGGATTGGAGTTTTATCCAATACTGAAACGGTGCTTTAATCCTAGTGTTCATTACTGTCCTCCGTTTGTTGTACTTATATCAGCCACTATAAACAATTGTTGTTGCATGGTTCTTTCAAGGCGGTAACTGCTTGTAACAGATTATTGCAGTTCCAAAGTGATCTTGATTAGACCTAGCAACCCGATAACTTGAAATAATAATACAAGTTTTGAATTAAGATGTCAACATATGTTGAAATTTTTATTTACTTTTTTGGTTTTATATAAAAATTCTCTTAAAAATCAATAAGTTAGCTTGTAATAATTGGGGACTGTACTAAAAGAAAGCAAAGAAAAAACTTGATATTTACAGTAAAAATGTATTGAATGCGTTACAATAAATATTCAACTTGGCCCATCATTCAGTTAAAGATGAAATTATTAAAATTAAATTAAAGGTTAGAATGTGGCAAAAAAGTATCCCCAATTAGGCAAGATCCTCAAGAAACTGCTATTTGATCGTGATATGAAAGCAGTGGACTTGGCGCGTGAGGTAAACATTCCACAACCCACAGTGCATCGGTTAATTACCGGTAAATCTACACGCCCTTATAAATCTTCTTTACAACCGATTGCTGATTATTTTTCCGTCACCGTCGATCAGTTAGTTGGTGAAGAACCTGTCGATCAAGCAAAAACGAATGAAGCAAAATCACTAACAAAAAGCAAGATTAAAGCGATCCCACTGCTTGCTTGGAAAGCGTTAGGCAATATGGAACAAGCACGGCAAGAAAGCACTAAGGAAATTGCCGTCACCCAAGATGTGAGCGACCATTCTTTTGCATTGATTATGACAGATTCTTCGATGGAACCTTTATTCCCGCGCGGCTCCATACTTATTTTTAACCCAGATATTACAGCTCGTGATCGAAATTATGTACTGGTTAAATCGCATGTCTCAGGCACTTATGTATTTAGACAACTATTAATCGACTTAGAACATAAATATATTAAATCGCTAAATCCCGATTTAAGTACTTCGCGTTTACATTTATTAAGCGATGAAGACAAAATTATGGGTTGTTTAATAGAATCGAGAAACAATTATCTGCAAAGTGATGCGGATGGTTTTATTGAAGGGGGCACACATGTTTCGTAAGTTATTTACTAAATTAAAAGCTTTTTCTAAACATCTTAAAGAAGAACGAGCAAAGATGCGTTATCTGCCAACTTATAAATTAGCTGAAATCATTCAAAATGATGAGAATGATTATACTGTCGTAGTACAACTCGTCAATAAAAGCTCATTTTTTTATGCCAAACCCGAGGAACTCTTGGCGGACGATAAAATGGTAGATTTGTTTTCACAAAGAGATATTCGCGCACTAACCTATTTAGGCTACCTCGGCATTAATAGCCCTAAATATAAAATTTTAGCCAAAAAGTTAGCCGCTGGTACTGATAAATTTGTGTTTGCTATCAAGAAAAAAGGCGATAAAAATATAATTACGAAAACTGCCGATCAAATTATCAATGAAAAAGATATTATCGCCAGTATGCACCCGGAAGATGCAAAAACGATTGGGTATACTGTAGCAACGGAAGATGTGCTGGAAGAAAAAAAACAAATAGAAGAACTTTTAAAAGGATTAGAAGAAAAATAAATGAGTAGCGCTATTAACAAAGAATTTATTAAAAAAAAATTGATGCAGACTTGGTCTAAAGTATTGAATTCAAATGAAATTGTAGATAATCGTGACTTTTTTAGCTTAGGCGGGGACTCTATGAACGCAATATCAATCTTAACTGATATTTACACATCATTTAACATAAGAATTTCTTTAGAGGAATTCTTAATGAATAGGACCTTGCAAGAGCAAGTCGAAATCATTTATTTAAAATTACATGATATCACAGAAATATAAAAAACGGAACTATCATGTGTGGAATAACAGGCGTTTATTATTTTGATTCATGCAGAGTGGTTGAAAATTGCCACTTAGAAGCAATGATAAATAAAATACTTTACCGTGGCCCTGATGAATGTAAATATTATATAAATAAAAATTTTGGGTGTGCTTTCTCTAGACTTAGTATCATAGACTTGGAAAATGGGACCCAGCCGATGTTTAACATCGATAGATCAATTATATCAATTTGTAATGGCGAAATTTTCAATTATAAGGAACTAAAACAAGAGCTTTCTCAAAAAGGACATCACTTCAGTACAGATAGTGATATGGAACTCATAATTCCATTATATCTAGAATACGGGCTTGATTTTTTCAATAAGATTAATGGTCAGTTTGCTTTAATGGTTTTCGATAAAAATAATGACCATATAATATTAGCTAGGGATCATTTTGGAATATGTCCACTTTATTACACTATTACAGATAGAACCCTGATTTTTGCCTCAGAAATTAAAGCCATCTTAGAACATCCATTGGTCAAATCCGAACTTGACCTTATTGGCCTCGACCAAGTATTTACGTTCCCTGGGCTCATAAGCCCAAGAACGATGTTTAAAAATATTAATAGCATGCAGTCTGGCCATTTTCTGCAAGTTAATTCATCTTTCGATATTAAAATAATTAAATATTGGGATTATAATTTCTCCAAAAAGACGGAAAATATACCTGACAGGACTGAGGATTCGTATATTGAAGAACTCGACGAATTGTTTACCCGTGCAGTTGCATTAAGACTACGTGCAGATGTTTCAGTGGGGGCTTATCTAAGTGGTGGTTTAGATTCTTCCTTAGTATTAGCCAACATGCGTTTACTTCTTGGTAATGATGCCAAAATTATGTGCATATCAGCTGATTTTGATAGCAAATATGAATCGGAAGGAAAATACCAAAAATATATGGCTGAACATTTTGATGCCATTTTACATACTTGTTTAATTGGTACGCAAGAGATATCATCTACGCTACAAAAAGTTATTTATCATAGTGAATGCCCTGTGAAAGAAACTTTTAACGTTGCCTCGTTTTTATTATCAAGTTTAGCATCAAAGAATGGACTAAAAGTTGTTTTGGCTGGCCAAGGTGCTGATGAGTTATTCGGAGGGTATGTAGGCTATTTATTCGATTTATTTGGTCCAAGCTTGAGAAATGATATGGATATATCTGAACAAAATATACAATCATCGTTGTGGGGAGAAAAAAATTTTGTTTATGAAAAGAAATATCATGCATTTGAAAATATTAAACGAGAGTTATATTCTGAAAAAATAAATACGATCTATAATCAAATAAGCTGCATCACCCATCCAATAATTGAGCAAGACTGCGTTGAATCAAGATCACCTCTTGCTAGAAGAAGTTATATTGATCTTAAACTAAGACTTGCTGACCACCTATTATCTGATCACGGCGACCGCATGGCAATGGCAAATGCGGTTGAAGTACGATATCCTTTTTTAGATATCAATGTTGTTAATTTCGCCATGAAGTTGCCAGATAAATTTAAAGTAAACGCAAAAAAAAGAAAGTATATAGTTAATAAACTTGCAAAAAAATATTTACCTGATTTGATCATAAACAGGGAAAAACAAGGTTTTTCAGCACCAGGAAGCCCCGATCTTCTTCGTAATAATATTGAATATATTAATGATATTCTTTCCTATAATAAAATTAAATCACAAGGTTATTTTAATCCAAGTACTATAGAATCTTTAAAATTAAAATATATATCACCTAACTATCGAATAAAAGTTCCTTTTGAATCAGATCTGATGATCACTGTTTTGACAATGGGTATTTTTTTAGATCTCTTTAAAATATCTGCATTATAATTCTTGAGTATAGGATTTTTTATGATGGACATAAGCATTATGTTTTTTCCAATCGCTTCTGAAACGAATAATCCATACCAACTACTCATTGATGCTACAAAATATGCTGATAAAAATGGATTTTCCGCTGTTTGGATACCTGAAAGGCATTTCAATAGTTTTGGAGGTATTTTCCCGAACCCTGCTGTAATTAGTGCAGCCCTTGCACCCATAACTAAATCGATTCAATTACGCGCGGGTAGTATCATTTCTCCATTATATGATGTATTACGAATAGTTGAAAACTGGTCTGTTGTTGATAATCTATCTAATGGGAGGATTGCTCTTTCATTCGGCGCTGGTTGGAGTCCAGACGATTTTTGTCTTTTCCCTTCCCGTTATAAGAATAGAGATTCAATTCTATATGAACAAATACAAGAGATAAATATTTTATGGTCAGGAGGATCCATTGAGCGGATAAATGGACTAGATGAAAACAAGGAAATTAAATTTTGGCCGAAACCCGTACAAAAAAAAATACCTCTATGGATTAGTATTGCATCAAATCCAGCATCTTTTGAAAAAGCAGGTAGCTTTGGAGCAAATGTATTAACGCATTTAGTCAATCAAGATCTTAATGGCCTAAAAACCAACATTGATAGATATAGAGCCGCAAGAAAAAAATCAGGGCATAACCCAGAAACTGGGAAAGTTACATTGATGCTGCATACATTTGTTAGCTCATGTACTCATGAAGAAACACTTAAAATTACTGAACAACCACTAAAAAAATATCTTGCGCATATTATAGATTTTGGTGGTGTAAAAGCCAATAATTTTAGTAATAATAAAATTACCGAAGAATATAAAGAAGAGCTTCTACATATAGCTTATAAAAAGTTCATTAACGGAAGAGTGCTGATAGGTAATAAAAAACATTGCAAAGAATTTCTTGATAAAATATCAAATATAGGTGTTACTGAGATAGCTGCACTAATTGATTTTGGTTTACCTAATCAAGATGTTCTAAAAAGTTTGGCGCTTATCAAATCATTATTTTAAATCATGGCTATTAAGATAATCAACAAAACCCTTGATTGCAGGGAACTTAACCAAGTCTAGAATTCTAACCTCACGATTTAACGATATTTGTAATTCAGATTGTAGCTTAATGAGCAATAAAGAGTCTCCGCCTATATCGAAAAACTTATCGTTAATATTTATTGTAGTAATATTTAATACTTTTTCCCAAACCATTTTAACTTTTTCCATTGTGGTAGATAATATTTTTTCTTCTATGAAGTCATCTGCAATTGCATTAATTGGAGAATTAATGTATTTTTCTATAAGGTATTTTAAATCAGTTTTGTTATTATTCGTAAGGGGAAATTCCTTGACAATAATAATTTTTGATGGGCGCATAAATTCGGGTAAATTTTCTATTATTTTTCTTTCAAATAGTTGTTTATCAATATTTTTTTGATAGAATTTCAAAAAAGCGACCAATCGAGGCATGTCATCTGATGCAAGATAAGTTCCTACAACTGCACTTTCAACCTCAGGGTATGAATGTAAAAGGTTTTCGATCTGAGTACAATTAACTCGAAAACCACGAATTTTAATTAATCGATCTTTTCGATCAATATACTCCAATCCATTGGCGCATCTTTTTACTAAATCGCCCGTTTTAAACCATCTCTTAATTCCAGCAGAATCAAGGTCAGCATAATAAAATTTTTCTTTATTTAAACTATACTCATGCAAATATCCCTGGGCAATTGAAACACCACCAAGATATAACTCTCCTATCTGATGATCACTGACTAACTTACTTTCTTCATGCATAATCGCAATATCAATGCCGGGGAGTGGAACACCAATTACCGATGCTTCATTCTTAGTTATCTCTTGAGTAATTTCAATATAGGTCGAATGAATAGTGCCTTCAGTAATACCAAACATATTAAAAACCTTTACTCGATCTGCAATTGCAAGTGTAAACCATGAACTAATTTTTTTTGGTTGCAATGCTTCTCCACCAAAAATTACCAATCGCAATTTGAGCTGTTCTAAAATATTGCTGGGCTTACTTAAAATTGTAGTCTGCATTAAATAAAAAAAAGAAGGGGTGGTATTTAAAATAGTAATTTTTTTATCAATAAGAAATTCCAAGTATTCTTCTGTTGATTTTTTTATTGTAGAATTTGGAATAATCAATTGTGCACCATTACATAATGCTGAACATATTTCCCAGATAGAAAAATCAAAGCTTAATGAATGAACTAGCGGAATACAATCACATGAAGTAATATTATATAATTGTTTTGTTGCCTGAATGAGATTCACTAAACCGTTATTCTCTATTATCACTCCTTTTGCTATACCTGTTGAAGCAGATGTATAAATAATATAGGCAATACTGTTAGTTTTTATCAAATCATCTATTTGAATTGTATTTTTAGGTGATTCATCATTTACATCAATGAAAAAATTGGCGAGTTTTTCTAAGCGATGTTTATAAGTTGCCGCTGAAATTATATAATCAGCTTTTGATTTATCTATTATCGTCTTTAGGAATGATTCTGGGTAAGATAAATCTATAGGGATATAGGCATAACCTAATTTAAAACATGCAAACATAGCTATCACAAAATCTATAGAAGGAGGCAGGGCAATAACGATATTTGCATCAGCATAGATTTTTTTTTGCATTAAAATTATGGAAAAATCATTAATTTTTTCTTCAAGTTCACCATAGGTAATAGAATTCCCATCAAAAACCACAGCCACTTTTTCTTTATTATAGAAAATTTGCTGTAAAAATAAATCATAAATTTTACATTCTTTTTTCATAAAGAAATCTCTGATTTACAAATATCTTGTACCAAACCAATATATTTTGTAGTTTCTTGTATTAAGGAATAAAACTTTTTTATGATATGTTGAATAGTACTATCATTGAATAACTGATCGCTAAAATATATCCCTCCTGATAATTCATCATTGATTTCTTCAATCTCCAAAGTTAATTTAAATCTTGCGATGTCATCATTTTTCCGATAAAACTCAGTAGACATATCAGGCAATTGTAATAATAAATCATTTTTATTATGCAATAAAAAAACCATCATCACTTCGATAGGGTCAGAATTAATGTTAGTAGGCCGCTTAATTAGATTTTTTACAATACTATTGTATGGAATATCCTGATTAGTTAAAACTGCAACAATGTTATTGTGCATTATTTTTGCAAAATTTATAATGCTCATTGTTTGAGTAATGTTAATTCTTAGAATAACAGTCTTTACAAAATATCCAACAATATCTTGTATATCAACATTGTCTCTCCCAACTGTAATAGTTCCTATTGGGAAATCCATACGCCCTGAATAATGGTGGATACATAAAGACCATAAAGAAAATATCAATGAAAATAAACTAATATGAGAATCTTTTGCTATTTTTTTTAGTCTTTCTGTTATAGTGGTTGTAATATTTAGCGGTATATATTTCCCCGCGTGAACAAGCTGATCTGGATTTGCATAATCTGTTGGCAAATCCAGTAGTGGGATATCTTTGAGATATTTTTGCCAAAATTCCCATTGTTTAATCCAAGCACCATCTTCATATAATTTTTTATTTTTTAGTGCATAATCAAGGTAAGCAAAGGGTTTAGGCGTATATTGCGTTTCCTTTTTGAGCAAATAATCCTGATAAAAATTTCTAATACTCCGATTAACAATTTTCCAAGACCACATATCATAAATAATATGATGGGTCGTGACCGATAAAATATATTTTTCCGTAGATAATTGGTATAGTTTGATGCGCAATAAAGGGGCATTTGTTAAATCAAATTGTTTGCGCCCCTCATTAATCACCATTTTTTGAATTTCATCCTCGCTATATTCAGCAACATTGATTACTTGCAAGTTAATACTTACACCCACATTAATTACTTGGTACAATTCACCCACCTGCATTCGAAAAGAAGTCCTAAATACATCCTGTTTTTGTACTAGCTGGTTAAAAGCATACTGTAAAGCGGTTACATCTAAATGGCCATTGAGAAAATAAGAAACAGCAACATTGTAAGTATAATTATCAGGTGCTAATTGTTCGATGTACCACAACCCCTTTTGAGAAAAATGCAAGGGATAGAGTGTTCCATATGAAAAATTAATTTGGTTGTCTTTTTCTAAATATGTCTTTTTAGACTTAATTATTTTTGCAATACTTGATATTGTTGGATTCTGATAAAATTCACCCAAAGATAATTGAACAGCAAATATAGTATTTATTTCTGACAAAATTTTCACGATTAATAGTGAATTACCCCCCAGCATAAAAAAATTATCAAGAGGATTAATAAGATTTATACCTATAATCTGTGCCCATATATGCATTAACTGTTTTTCTATGCACGGATCGCCATTAATTTGTAAATTTTTCGAGGTATGGTGATTTTCTTTTTGGCTATTAACGAATAGCGTTAAAAAATCCGGATCATTTAAAATATTTATTGCATTAACTAGAAGTTTATTATTTACATTTCTTGAGCCATTTATTTTTGATTTTTTAGTTATATTTTCGCAATCATGAATTGAGGGATACTTTAATTGAAGCAAATCAATTGGGTTAAATCTAAATTCAAAATTATTTCTTGCACTATACTTAAGCGATTCTAGAAAGGAATAGGCTGATTTATTTTTTTGAGTTTCCTTAATATTAACAACAATTACGCTAATTCTATTATCTATAGCGATTTCAGCAATTTTTGATAACACTTTATGTTCAATACCTTTACCTAATACCCTACAAGCCAATAAGAATTGTTTAATTAACAATGTTTCATTCATAATCGTAAAAGCTATAATACCTGATATACCATAACAACCAAAACGGTCGCTTATTTCTATTGTTAAAATTCTATTTTTATTATTTAAAAAATCTACAATGTCATTTTCACCCCAATATAAATCGATTAGATTGAATTGATTTACAAGTTGCGTTAAATATGATACCTTAGTTATTGTTGTACTATTGACATCTTTAAAAATAATTTCCACGTTTAAGTCATAAATAAACCTTTCAAATAGCTTAATTGATTCTTTAAAATCAGATGTATTTAATTTTTCCATTTTTTTATTTTTATCTATCTGTAAAAAAATTTTAAACACTTTTTTAATTATTACTAAAGTAAAAATTGAAAATCCCGTTTGTGTGTATGGAATGTGCGCAATATGATTAGCAAAACTATCATAATGTATATCTATAAAACCTTGTTTAATAAAATCTTTAGATTCAATAAAATAAAGCCTCTTCATATTTCCAAGGTCACACAACACCTTTTTTTCAACCCACTTTTCAGCTCTGCTGTCAGGAAGAAAGCAAATAACCAATGGGGTAATATGATGCTTAATGAAATTATTTATCGCTAGTACAAAATCATTCGCTAATTCCAAGAAATCATTTTTATTTATGCTTTTCTGATATTGAAAGTCAGTAAAACGCACGAGAAGAATATTAATGCCATGAATATTCTTAGCAAATAAGCTATTAGAATTGAGAAGTTGTTGAAATAATTGGTGATAAGGCGCTATTTCCAATTTCATTGGAAATTGTATTTTTTCTAGTAATAGTTCAAAAGGTGAGCTAATCATCCCAACAGTAAAAGAGGCTGCTATCACTAGTCTGATTTGCGGTAACCCATTCACATCCAACATATCAAACTCCAACTATTCACCATTCTTTTATATATATTCGGCATGGTGATCGACATCAACTGTAAGATAGACATTTTTACAAACAAAAGTTATCATTGTTAATATCTTGACTATAACATACAAAATAAATTTTAAAAATATTTTTTCTTAATATGAAAAGATTAAACAACAAAATAGCCTTAATAACAGGCGCTGGTAGTGGTATCGGTCAATCTGCAGCACTTTTATTCGCTAAAGAAGGTGCAACTGTGGTTGTAGTTGACCTGAATGGGGATAAGGGGGAAAAGACCAGAGATATGATCTTAAAAATGGGCGGGGAAGCCCTATTTATTCATGCCAATATTACTCGAGAAACAGATTGTCAGGATATGATAAACATAACTGAGAAAAAGTTCGGAAAGCTTGATGTCTTATTTAATAACGCAGGGATTATGCATCATAAAGATACTAATGCTGTTGACCTAGATGATAAAACATGGGATTTAACGATGAATATAAATGTGAAGGGGATCTTCCATAGCTGTAAATATGGCATCCCAGCTTTGCAGCGTTCCGGGGGCGGCTCTATAATTAATATGGCGTCTTTCGTTGCTTTATTAGGGTCAGCAAAATCAAACTTAGCTTACACGGCAAGCAAAGGTGCTGTTGTATCTTTGAGCCGAGAGCTTGCCATATGTTACGCGCCTGACAATATTCGGGTAAATGCGCTCTGCCCTGGTCCAATATCTACAGAAGCTTTCAGAGAGTTCATAGGACGCGAAACTAATATAGAATATCATTTAAAACGAATCCCTTTGAAACGCTTTGGTCGCCCTGAAGAAGTAGCCAATTGCGCGTTATATTTGGCAAGTGACGAATCTTCTTATGTGACTGGTAGTGTACTAATGGTGGATGGTGGAATCACGGCCACTTATCTTTCTTCTGATTGACTACTATAGCAACATCATAATACTCTTATAGATAATTTACAGCGATGACCATTGAAAAAAAACTTATTGACATTTGGAGATCATTACTTGCTATAGAGCATATTTCTATTTACGATAATTTTTTTGATATAGGTGGTGATCAGTTGCTTTTTATGGCTCTCACAAATCGAATTCAAACTATTTTTGGTTTAGATTCCGCAATTTTTATCGACAATAAATTTAAATCTATCTCAGAACAAGCAAATTTTATTAAACGACTCCAGAGGCATTCGCACCAAAGTATGCTAGTAAATTTGCGACCGGGGTGTAATAATCATCCAATGATATTCATTCATCCCGTTGGTGGAACATTATTTGGGTATATGCCACTCATAAACAAACTTATTACTGAGAATAACATCTGGGGTATTCAAGAAAATTTTTTATTCGGTGATTTTAATACATATGACTCTTTAGAAGAACAAGCATCATTCTACATTTTTAAGCTAAAAAAAATTTTAAATTGTAAATCAATAATATTAGCTGGGCATTCAATGGGGGGATCCATCGCCTTTGAAATGTGCAGGCAACTTATAAGTGACAAGTATAATGTTAAACATCTCATCATTTTCGATAGTTGGGCAAAAATGCCGTTTGATGTAACATTTAGGAATCGTTTTAAAGAATTTATATTACGGCAATTTGATAAAATAAAACCCGACCACTTTCTAGATATGCAAGAAAATTTAGATACTTGGTTAATAACTATGTGGAAACGAATGGAGCTGTTATTACGATATAAACCTGTAAAAATACCTGTAAACGCTACATTGTTTTTACCGGGGGAAATTATTACAGAATATCAAACTGACACCCCATATGATAATGGATGGTCCGAATTCGTCAACCAGTTGCAGTGCTACAAAGTATTAGGGAACCACGAAACTATGCTCACCGAACAAAATGTTGAACCCGTCAGCAATCATTTCAATACTTATTTAAGTAGCTATTTTCTCTGAATCAGAACCACAATTACGAAAAGGATTGAAATCTATTCTGGTGTCCGTATAAGGCTGCACAACTTTTTTCAAATAATATGTGATAATGCTACCAGGGTAAGCTAATATTGCCGCCGATAAATACATCATCAACAATTCAGCTATGATGATAGTAGCAATATTTACATTTGACATACGATGATCAAAAAAGGCAAAAAGCGCAACAACAATGGTAAAAGTATCACCAACTATAGTCGAAGTCATGCTCCGCAGTGCAAAATAACGCCCTCTTGTTAAAATTTTTAACTTGCTGACAAAATAAATATTCATATATTGTCCAATAGTGATTGTTATTACTCCAATTAATGCTAATCGTAAATTTGAAACCATACTGGCATCAAAGCTTTTGGTGTAGGCTGACCAAAAATTAGGCGCTGGTAGTTCTGTAACGAGGGTTGTAAACAGACCAAACATAAAATCACTCAACATTATTATACAAAGAGCATATTTTGCAATTTGATAACCATAAATTTCTGAAATTATATCCAATATAAGGCATAAAAATGGATAAAAGAAAATAGCGGCACTCACATATACATGACCTAATGAAACAATATAATTCTGCACAGAAAGGCACACATCTATAAAAGTAGCGCCAAGGATAGCAAGCACTATTAAAAATTTGGCTGGAAGTTGTTTGTTTTGGGTATTCAATTTTAACCTAAACTTTATGTATGTGGAACTGAGTGGTCTAGTTTAGTGGAACATCGGGATGTAATAATATCATAATATCTATCCTTACCTCAATATTAGTTTGCTAATCCTCTACTAAATTCTAAAGTCCAAGCCTTGACAGCCTCACTGGTCAAACCAATGGCCTACCTGTCAATGAGTTATTTTCCAAACCTGAAGCTGGCCATAAATCTATACCTTTTTTGAAGGGATTGAATTGATCACCCACAGAATCGTCATTGCCAGTAAGTTTTTTCAAGACTAGTACAATGATATTTGCTGGCAAGGACATAATTGTTGCAAACACAATTAGCAATTCTAATTATCGCCTCATAAATATTCATATTAATCAAATGCTTAAACGATTAAAAAGTACGATTCTTTAGTTCTAGCACTTTATATGAGTAGACATTTTAGTTGGTTATAATTAAACTATTGTTTTTAGTCTAATTTGGACGTGTTTATGCCCATAATTACCAGTAAAAGACTTGGAACACCTGTAAAAATCTATTTTGAAGTGCATGGAAAGGAAGGTGGGCAAGCCATCATATTTCATCATGGGAATGGTAATGCTTCACGAGATTGGGGGCCACTGGGTTACCTTGAGAAACTGGCATCTCAATATAAGCTTGTTTTAATTGATATGTTAGGCTATGGCAACAGTGAAAAAGCAACCGACCCTAAAGCATACGATCCTCAATTGCGCGCTATGGATACTATTGCTGTTCTTGATGAACTGGGCCTAAAAGATAATATTATATTTTTTGGTGGCTCTATGGGTGGCCAACTAGGTTTTACGCTAGCGCTTAACCCTAAATATCATCATAGATTTAGCATGTTTATCATTACTTGCGCAACGCCCTATGGAACCGCCGAACTTTCACCACAATTTGTAAAATTGTTAACCCCAGCAAAACAACGTGGAATATGTTATTTTGTTGAAGAGTTAGAAAAAGCCATGGGCAAACCTTTCCATCCTTTTATTAAAACAACTTTTTTATTAAACAATGTAGATGCAATGATCGCATCAAATACTATCGCGTGGCCAGATTATTCCAAAAGTTTACATTTAATAAAAACCCCCTTCCTATTGATTGTAGGCGAAAAAGATCCTATATATAACCAGGTTTGTGCCTGCCACAAATCTTTATCAAATAGTACTTTGGAAATAATAGCAGGGAAAGATCACGTTGATACTTATTGGGATAGCTCTGTTTCTGTGCCTTTAATAATAAAATATTTAAATTCACTCACCTCAATTGATGCAAAGTCTGACGAAAAGAGCAGAACTAAAAAAAAAGAAACTACAAATGTAAAAAAAATTGACGCCCCTTCAGCTGAAGAGGTGAGCGCCAGCCTAAACAATGCTATTAGAGGAAAAAAAGCATCCCCAAACCACACTAAAAATCACAATATTGATCCTCTTAATCCTTCACTAAAGCTAAACTGTAATGTTTTATAAAATAAATTACTCCTCAACATCAGCCTTTTTGAGTTTAGTGGGTTTTGATATTGATTCTAACTGTGCGCAAAAACCCTTAAAACTTGGATGCTCTAATAATACATGCGGGGAGATTTCAAGTTTTAATTTCTTTTTTATTTTATAACTAATCTCTATAGCCGATAAAGAATCGCCACCTAATTTAAAGAAATCATCTTCATTTTCGATGCTGTTTGTTTCAAATATTACTTGCCAGATTTGTTTAACAGCCGCTCTCATATCGCTAACAGATCCATCCAAACTATCCTGAGATTTTTTATTACCATCAGCATATTGCGTGTTAGATTCTGATAGATTACGAGTAGTGTAGGATGTCATCATAAAATTGTCGATAGTGAAATTTGAATTATCTATATCTCGGAGCTTTGAGATTAACACATGCGGCGATGACATCAGTAATACTTCCTCTAACAAACTGGTTCCATCAATATTGCTGACAGCATAATCGAAGCTATCATATACTTTTTTTTCTTGATCATTTGGAATTGACTTGAGCTGTACAATCACTTTACCAATGTGTTGGCCGCTGCTCATATAACGAAATGCTTTGGTTATATCCGCTTTATCAAATATTTTATATGGGAGCGGTTGATAAACATTATGATTTATTAGATGGCACACGTCTTTCATTAATTCAAGAAAATCTGGCATTTCAGGGTGTAGAGAAATCATAGAGAAACTTGCTCCTTGCGGGAGAATTTTCAAACTAGGTATTGCATCAATGTTTTTACCATAATTGCCAAGCTCTAAATAATGCCCATATGGTTTTAGTGATGAAAAACTTTTTAAAAGCCCCTCTCCACTAACAGCACCTAAAATAACATCAAAAGAATTATCATTAAACTCTTCATAAAAAAATGGCGCTCTAGATTCAGCAACATATTCAATACCTAAATTTTTTAAAAAATCTCTTTTATAATTATTCCCAGCGGTAGCATATATTTCTACCCCAATATACTGTGCAATTTGAACGGCTGCTAATCCTACGCCACCTGCAGCCGAGTGGATTAGAATACGCTGCCCATTTTGGATATTAGCCAAATTAATAAGTGCGTAATGGGCTGTCGCATAAGCAACAATGACTGTCGCGGCATCAATTTGAGATAGATTATCTGGTTTTTTAATAACATGTTCTTTTGGAACAATTACATGAGAAGAAAATACATGAGGACTATATGCAATCACCCAATCCCCCGTATTTACATGTGAAACTCCACTGCCCATTTTAACGACACGACCAACAATTTCCCACCCTAATATGATTTCGCAATTTTTAATTACTCCCAATACATGTAAAACATCCTTAAAATTTAACGATAGCAAAAATACTTCGATTTGTACTTCATCAGCATTAGGCGTCCTAAGTGCGGCGGGTTGAAATATAAGTGAATCAAGATCACCGATTTCATTGATAACTAAAGTTTCATTTTCTAAAGTATTATTTCGCATATTGGTTTACTTTTTAGAATATTTATATTTACTTGTTTTAAAGTAAAGCCTTCAACAGTAATTAGTTTTTCACCTTCTACACTCACCAACTCAATATTGCATACTAGATTATTTGCTTCACGATTAACATCAGTTATAACCTGTATTAATGAATAGAACCTAATTGGTAACGGTGAATGTATTGTTAGTTTCTTAATATAGTAGGGTAAATATTGCCCTTCATAAAACTCTGTATGATAACTTATTGCAACATCAATTAATGAAGGATGTAATATAAAATCAGCTAATTCCAATTTATATTTATCAGAAAGTACAATTTCAGCTAAATAATAATGAGAATTTTGTTTAACCCACTTTAAACAAGACCAATGATCGCCAGTACTTATTGTTTTATCATTTTTATATTTTAAATACGGTGAATTTATACAAGGGATATTTTCAAATTCAGTAAGTTGTGATTTTAAATCAAATAAACATACACTTTCCGAGGTTGACGATAACTGCCCTTGTGATAAACTCACCCAACTACCATTAATATGGCTTTCAAGATTAACTATATTTTCAACCTTGTCAAATATTGCACGAATTTTAAGATTATTAATATCGTCAACGAAACCTGGCCTCATGAAAGAAAATTTTTCAATCGTTTTTGGAGGGAACCCAGAGAGTTTTGAATAAACATGCTGACTCAATTCAAGCATCAATGTACCTGGAATAAGCATAGTATTATCAAATTTATGTTCTTTTATAAACAGTTCCCATATGGAATTTTTTATGGTAACTGAAGTTTTTATTTTTACTAAATTACGTTGTATATACTCAAACAATACTCCCGTTTCATTCCAGGCGGGCCATGCCAATGAAATTATAGGGCAATCACTGCTTGTATTTTTAAGTGCATACGCATCTAAATATGAATTTGCTGCCACATAATCAACTGCACCTGCAGCACCTGTAATTGTATTTGATGCTGAACACATTAAAATAAAATCTAAATTCTTTCGATCGATTAACCTTCCTAATACTTCTAAACCATAAATTTTAGCTTTAAATGTTTCTTCAATAATACTAATATTTTTGTTCCATATTAAGCCTTCTGGCAAGGTAGTAGCTGCATGTATAACCCCATTAATTTCTCCAAAATATTTTTTGGATTGATCAATAATAGAAGACATTTTTGTGGAATCAGAAATATCCGCAGAAAATATCAATACTTTATCCGTAATAGAAAATATTTTAGATAGAGTTTCTAATTTACGTATAAGCATCTTAGGTGTCTTGGTATCTGCTATGACTTTTGACCAAGTATCCTGGTCGGGTAATTTTGATCTAGATATTAAAATAATTTTTGCGCAATAATTTCTGACTAAATATTCGGCAAATACTAAGCCAACCCCACCGAGCCCACCTGTAATTAGGTAAGTTCCTTGAATGCGGAATTTAACAGATTTAGATACACTTTGCTCTGAAGCATCCTTGTACGAAAGAAAGTTCCTTGCAAAACGTTGTTTTGATCTTAATGCAATAATTTTTTTCTTATCAATAATCTTTAATTCTCGGCATAGCCCTTCGATCAAATCATGTCGATTATCTTCCAATCTTACATCAATACAACGAGATTCAATTGTATTGTATTCAAAAGGTAGGCAATGCACTGGGCCTAATACAGTCGAATTAATAAGGCATAAATTATCTTCTGTAGATATTTTTACGACGCCGTTAGAAATGACAAAGAGTTTAATGCGCTGGTTATTTTTACCTAATACTTTCCCCAAAGCCAATAGATCAAAAAAACCATTGGCAATATTGCTTTCATTGGCCAATGTTAGTGTTGCGCTGTGAAGTATAATAATCTCTGACTTAGTTTTTAGTTTATCAATGGAATATTGCCAAACTTGCATTCGTTCTTGTAACCATAATTCATCTACGTCATGAACATCATTTTTATACGATGCAATAGGCATGCTTATAAAACTTAAGTTGCGTTTTTGTTTTTGTAAATGTGTCACCATTGCCTTACCTATACCCATTGGATCTTTTGTAAAAATTAGAGCTTCTGGTAAAGCCTCGGATATTTTAAACCCGGGACGTTTTGTCCATTTTGGAATATAAATCCATTTTATTACCTGATCATTTTTCTGCACTGCAGGTAAGAATACGTTTGTCGCTTTAATATTGGGTCTTATCAAGTAAGGTTGCCTGACTAACGGGTATGTTGGTAATGGTACTCGCTTTCTATCAACTAAATTTAAATACTTTATACTCAACCAATTTATATTCTGTCCAGCTACCCATAATTGCGCCAATGTGGTGTTTATTTGGCTAAATATGTTGAAGTTATTTTTAAATAAGCTCAAACTCTGGATAATCTTTATTTTATTTTTAACGCTTTGGTAATTATTTTGCTGCGTAATCGGGCCTAATTGGGCGATAGGGCTAATTTCAACATAGAGATCATGTCTTTCTCTTAAAGTAGAAATTAGATTTTCATAAAAAAAAGTTGCGATCGGTGAGCATTCGTTATTTCTTAAATTATTGATGAAATTAATTTTGATTGGTATTTGAGGCGCGCTAAATTTAACAAGTTTAATAGTATCGGATACTTGTTTAATGTTTACACTTGAATCAAAATATATAGTCGGGCACTCATCAAGTATTTCATAATCAATTTTTGACCGTTCAAGTTTCTGTTGAAATTTTTTCCCGTAAGATGCATCTACTGAAACTAGACAACGTGTTTTTGTTAGTATTGCATTTATTTCGATCGGTTTATCTTTAATTAATATCGTCAAATCATTGACTGAGGTTAATATTGACATCATGATTTTCTGTCGCCCAGTTTGTAGCACTTTGGTATGTAATAATAATAATTTAATGCCATCTTCAATGCTAAAAATATTGGCAATGCAGGCAGCAACATATTCCCCAGCACCAAAACCAATTAACATCTGAGGGTTAATACCCCATCCTTGCCATGTTTTGGCAAGACAATATTCAAATACAAACAAACCCAAAGGTTGAATAATCGTTCGATAATAATCATTAAATTTACAAATTTCAGTTTGTAATAAGATACCCTTAAATTCTAGACCAGTTTGATTTTTTATTGCATCAAAACAAATATCAAGGTGAACTCTAAACTCTATAATATTTTCATATAATAATTTAATAGTACTTAAATAGTCGCGCATTGGAATATCTGGAAAAAGAAAGACACTCTTTGGTTCTAGTTCGTCTTGTTTATTACTAAAAGTGTTTTCTGAACCCATAAAATATAAAGCATTTATTGCATTTTCTTTAGAATCACAAATTGCACACCAACGAAATGGAAAATTTTTTCTCCCTATTGTTAATGTGTAGGCAATGTCTGCAAAATTAAATTCATTTTCTTCATTTAGAAATGTAACTAAGTTATCTTTTATCGCTTCTAACTCTCCGATAGATTTAGCCGATAAAGGTAAAATATACGTTTTGTTTTTATCGACCCCTCTCAGTAAATTTATTCTCGTATTAGGTGCTTCTTCTAATATAACATGAGCATTTGTACCACCCACCCCAAATGAACTAACACCAGCTCGTCTTGGTGTATTATCTTGTTGTTGCCAGTGTTGCGTCTTTTGTGCTACATAAAGAAAGTTATCCACTAATTCAAGCGCTGGATTGGGATATTCACAATGTAGAGTTTTAGGAATGGTTTTGTTTTTTAATGCTAAAACAGTTTTGATAAGCCCAGCTATACCTGATGCCACATCTAAATGACCAATATTAGATTTTACAGAACCGACTAAGCATCGGGGAAATTGTGTTTTAGAAGTTGATAAATATTGTTTGATTGCCGCAATTTCAATTTGATCACCAAGATTTGTTCCTGTGCCATGTGCCTCAATATACCCAATTGAACCTGGATCAATGTTAGCAGATCGAGCAGCCATTACTAATACTTCATATTGACCTTTGATGCTCGGTGCGGCAAAACTAAGCTTGTCGGAACCATCATTATTTATCGCAGATCCTTTAATAATTGCGTAAATATTATCACGATCTTGGAGTGCATTTTTTAAAGTTTTTAATATAACTATTCCTCCACCATTTCCAATTACGGTGCCTGTAGCAACTTCAGAAAAAGGCCGACAATGACCATCTTTAGAAAGGATCATACCTTCTTTGTAAAGGTAGCCCTGTTTTAAAGGAAAAGTTATAGACACTCCACCCGCTATTGCTACTTGACACTTATTTTCCAACAAATCATTACAAGCTTGATAAACCGTTACTAACGAACTAGAACATGCAGTCTGGATATTTATGCAAGGACCTTGAAAATTAAATTGATATGCAATCTGTGTGGCCAGAAAATCTTTTGCATTACGAATAAATGCATTATACCCATGCTCATGGTAATTAAAATCTGCGCTGTGAAGTATATTTTTTTCAAAATAATTATCGTGCGAACTTGATGAGGTATAAACCCCTACTAATCCTGGATATTCAAAGGGATTGTAGCCAGCGTTTTCCCAAGCCTCCCAAACACATTCCAATAATAACCTAAATTGTGGGTCAGTGAGAAAGGCATTTTTTGTGGTAAAATTAAAGAAGTCGGCAGCAAAAAATTCAGCCTTCTCTAGATATCCTTTTGCGGGAATAAAATTAGGATCACTTAATATTACCGGATCAACACCCATATCAGAACACAACTCAGTGGGTTCAAAAAAAGTTATCGATTCTTTACCATTAATAAGATTATCCCAAAATTTTTCAATTGAATCTGCCCCTGGGAAACGAACAGATAATCCAATAATTGCTATATCACCCATAGTTATTTCTTATACTGAACTTTAGGATTAAGTTTTTTTAATTAAATTGTTAAACAACATGTCATATTGTACCAGTGTTTTCTTATAAATCGTGTAAGCCTAATAGCAGTGATATAATAGTAATCTTGGGTCTAATGCGACAGTCCAAATCTTGTCATCAATGATCTGGATACTTTCATGCAATATTGCAAAAATATTTCATCCATTTAAAAAAGGCGGTATCCAAATAAATGTGTATAGAACTATACCTACCAACACCCATCATTACACCACGCTTAGTATTACGGCCGCCGCAGATAGGTGACAGCGCTGTAGTTAATGCTGCAATTACAGAATCATTAGACATGTTAGCTGAATTCATGCCCTGGGCTAAGATAAAACCCACTGTTGCTGATACAAAAGAAAAGGATTACCTGCGTTAAAGGTTGAGTGGTAATTTGTGTTATCCGGCCACCAATAGCACCGTTATTGGTGGCCGGATAACACAAAAAACTTGCATTATTCGGCCACCAATAGTATAGTTATTAGTGGCCGGATAACACAAACCGAGGGTGTCTTTTATGTTAGTAGGTAGATTGCCTGAACAAGAAATTTTAGAAAATATATGCGCGTCAAAACATGCGGAATTTCTGGCAATTTACGGGAGACGCCGTATCGGAAAAACCTTCTTAATTAAACATTTCTTTAGCAAGAAAAAATGTATCTTTTTCCATGCAACAGGTGTTAAAGATGGCGCTTTAGCAGAACAAATCGCACGTTTTATTAAAGCCATTAGCGAGACTTTCTACAAGGGAAGTGAGATTAAAGAACAGACGAATTGGCTTGATGCTTTTGATGCTTTAACAGATGCAATTAATAAACATACAGACGAAGATAAGAAAATTATTGTTTTCTTAGATGAACTCCCCTGGATGGCGACGCATAAATCTAAATTACTACATGCCCTAGATTATTTTTGGAACCATTATTGGTCCCATGATACCAGAATGAAATTAATTATATGTGGGTCTTCTGCTTCTTGGATAATTAAAAAGATTATCAACAACAAAGGTGGGTTACATAACCGTGTTACTAAAAAAATTCAATTAAAACCATTTACGTTGCAAGAAACTAAAAAATTCTTATTCTCTAGAGGAATAAAACTAAATAACTGGCAAATTTCTCAAATTTACATGGTCACCGGCGGAGTGCCATTTTATCTCTCAAGTATAGAAAAAGGGTTATCATCTGCACAAATTATAGAGAAAATTGCATTTAGCAAAGATGCCCCACTATTAAAAGAATTTGATAATCTGTTTTCTTCACTTTTTGATGAAGCGAAACCCTATATAGAATTACTGCGGATCATTACTAAATATAGATATGGTATATCGCAAGCAGACATCAGCCGAAAATCAAAGCATTTTTCACAAGGCGGTCGTATCGTCAGCAAACTTAAAGAATTAAAAGAAGCAGGTTTTATACTAAGCTTCAAACCGTATCAGCATAAAAAGAAGGGGATATATTACCGAATTACAGATGAATATACATTATTTTATTTTTATTGGATCGAACCTATCAGAGATACACTACAAGAAGAATCATTAGAAAAAGGCTATTGGCAAGCTATTCAATCAAGCTCAGCATGGCATAGTTGGGCAGGATATTCATTTGAAGCGCTTGTTTATAAGCATCTACCGCAAATTAGAAAAAAACTGGAAATACCCGTTACAGCCATAGCCAATAGCTGGCGCTATACAACAACTAAAAAAGCCCAGGTAGATGGCGCACAGATAGATTTGTTATTTGATCGCCGTGACGGCAACATTACAATTTGCGAAATTAAATACTCTGAAAACCCTTTTATCATTGATAAACAATATGCCAGAAGTTTAATCAATAAACGTGATGTATTTATGCAAAAAACACGAACAAAAAAACATATATTGATTACCATGATTGCAGCAAGTGGCATAAAAAACAATTTATATGCCGATGATTTGCTTAGCAATATAGCAACCCTGGATGACCTATTTATTTAATGGGTTTAATCGGCATTCGTGAACCTGCAGCCAATATTTCTAATAATTTTGTGATGACCAAATGTAATTGCAGCGCAGATTGTTTGATTTCGGCCACGCATTCTTTTTGATCGGGGGTGAGGATTTCATTATCTAGCACTTCGGCCAGGCCAGAAATTCCGGTCAAAGGCAATAAAAGTTCGTGGCTTAATTTTGATATAGGCCGAATGCAATCAGGATGTTTAGTCGTTGAACCGAGCTTTAACTCTAATTCACTGACTAAGGAACTTAAATTTTCTTCTTCCATTGCAGCACCCTCTTCAGGTATAATCCTTTAAGTCATTTTTAGTAATATAAGTTGCTTTCAAGCAACAGTGGAAGGGTAGCTTTAAAGCAACAGCCTGTCAAGTAGTGTAAAATTGAATGGTAAAAATTGGAACCACCGTGAACATATCAACCGAAGCAATACACTTTGTACTATCAGACCTCATCGCGAAAAAATCGCAACGCGATGGTGTTAATTTCACCAGCGCCCAACTGGCGCAATCGATTAACGTTAATCGCTCTATAGTGCATCGCCTGATCCACCCCGACCCTGATAAACGCGTGCGCAACCCGCAAATTGAGACACTGATCAAAATTGTTGAGTTCTTTCGTGCAGAAGGCTTTAACATTCGCATCGACGATTTATTAGCTACCTTTAAAACTAAAGCCGCCGTTGATGTACAAGCACAAACGATAGCCCCCTTCATTATTGAAAAAAACCGTACCACTGTATTCGCTCGATAGCCTAAGCACCCAACAAATTGGTACCGTCGCTGTTAAGCTGGCTGAAGAAGCAACACATACAATTGCCTTTACACTTGACGAAGATCTAAAACCCATCTTCAAAAAAGGTTCGGTTTTTATTGTGGATACTGACCTGCACGCCGAAAACGATACCTTGGTTGCAGCCAAAGTTCACGGGCATCACAAAATTTTAATCAGAAAATTTTATAGTGAAGGCAACAAAAAAACATTGAAAGCATTTGATGATAGCGCAGCCATTATACTCATGCCGACCATGCAATATCAGATCCTCGGCGTGGTTATCCAAGTGAATGCTAAAACTTAATATTGTACGGAGACAAAACCATGGCAAAACAACTCTTAACCATTTTTGAAAAAATAGATAAAATTTTATGCACCTTCATGGGCTTAGAGCAAGAAGAATCGCACCCCGATAGCGTACAAATGGTCGGCAAAAAATTGGTAGTTACCAGCACCAGCTCATTCAAACGTCATGCCATCAAAGAAGTTTGGGAAGAATTAAATGCCACAGAAATTGAGCACATCAGCCCAGAAAACCGCGCAAAATTAGGTTTAGCCGCTGGCAAAGCGATCGCCAAAAATCTAGTAATCTCGTTTGAAGACGCACCTATCAACAGGAATTAACGTGCAACGATTTTTATGGTTCTTAACCCTGAGCTACTCAATGACGATTGTGTTAGCCAATTGGTTTAATCCTGAATTAATTCGTATTGCCGATTTAGATATTAATGCGGGCATTTTAATATCGATCCCTGCTTTTTTATTATGTGCTTTAATCACCGAAGTCTATGGCTATAAATTTGCACGTCGCGCGATATGGTGTGGTTTTTTATTTAGTATTTTTCTCATGCTGTATGGTCAAGCAGTCATCTACATGCCTAACCCGAATTACCCCACTCATAACGCTATGTTTGACCCATTACTCGCGACGAATATTAAACTCGCACTGGCTTCGACTCTGGCTTATTTTGCTGCGCAACCGCTTAATGCCTATATCATGGCCAAACAAAAAATCAAATGGCGTGGTCGGAATCTTGGCTTGCGTTTATTAATTGCCACAGCCATCACGGCGGGCATTAGCAGCATTATTTTTAATTTAGTGATCAGTTATGGAACCAGCAGCCCGCTTAATTTATCAACGGTTATTTATGCGACCTTATTTATTAAATTGGCTGTTTTGTTATGCGGTTTGCCGCCCACGATTTATCTTATTAACAAACTTAAGCGGGTGGAAAATAGTGATGTTTATGATGATCATAGCAATTTTAGTGTTTTGAGTTTGAATACGGAATATAGCGCGGGGATAGGAAAAGACACATGTACTTAGATAAACCGGTAGCTACCAACACTGCTGCCATCAGCAACACACCCAAATATCTTTGGTTCTTAATGCTCACCTATTCCATGACTGCTTTTGCATCGGGCTGGTTTGATCCACGCCAAGTTAAAATATTCGGGCTTTGCACTGGCGCCGGCTCCATCGCGTTTCCACTGACCTATTTGCTCACTGATGTTATCACCGAAGTATATGGATATAAAAATGCACGGCGCGCCGTGTTAGCGGGTTTGTTATTTCTTTCGATCTTTATTTTTTATGGGCAATTCGTCATTCATTTTCTTAGCCCGCTGTCACCGAATAAAACCACACTGCCACTTTTTTTACATGCTAGTAATCAAATTATCGTGGCATCGTTAGCCAGTTATTTAGTTACCGAAACAGTCAACCCATTTATCGTGGCAAAACTAAAAATTTCGTTTCAAGGCAGGTTTATGGCTTTTCGCTTTATTATCGCTACTTTTGCGGCGTATATTGTGGATGAACTCACCTATGCACCCATCGCATTTTATGGCGTAATGAACATGCACAATTTTATATTTCATGTGCTTGATTCTTGGGTGTTTATGATTTCAATCGAATTATTGTTATTGCCACTGTCGATTAGAATCGCTAAATACCTTAAAACCGTTGAAAAAACCGATATCTATGACGATAAAACCAAATTCAATATATTCAGCTTTAACAATTTTTACCGCAAGTCAGATAATCATTACAAAAACTAAGTATCCGATTAGCGCTGCCCCACGACGCACTATACCCACTACCATCGTGTCCATAACAATGAATGATCAGTGTTTTATTCTCGCCGCTCATTTCAGTTGCTAAACGCACATCGGATCGACCACAACGAATGCCAACTTTAGTCGTCGTTGTCAATGAATTAACTGCGGGGAAAAACGGTGCGATTTTTTTAAATATATCTGCGCGATCTTGGTCACGCGCTGTTTTATCAGTATCACCGATTTGCCGCGTAGTACCAAACACCACATCGTTGCTTTGCGGGCGAAAAACCACATAAGCTTCTAAATCTTTAATATTAAATGAATCACGCTGTGTTAAAGCTGGATTTATTTTTGCAATCTCAACTTGGCCACGAATAGGATATATCGCATCGTCTTGCGTTAGATATTTTGCCTCCCACCCCGCGCAATTAATGATAATGTTATAGTGAGCAGCCAACTCATTGAAATTATTTATTTTTGTAATTTCTAATTTCCCGCCCAATTGCCTAAATCTATTCAACAAATGGGGCCGGTAAATAGCGACATTTGCTAGTGGTATATGGGTTAGCTGTGTTTCTTCGTTGTTTAAATAGTTGAGCATGGGGATGATCTGCACGCCCGATTCCGGTAATTGACTCAACTCGCTAAACTTCGGCAGGCTATCAAAACAGAGTTGCCGCAACAACGAGCGTTCATCATCCGGTGCATACCAGGTCGCGATCGCTGCATCGGAGTTCGTATCCAATGGCTGATCTTTGCTGAAAACGGTGACTGAAAACCCTTGTTCCAGTAACACAATAGCATTGGTAATACCAATGACTCCTGCGCCTATAATTGCTATTTTAGATGACATAAGCCAATTGTAGCTTTTAAATTGAAATTTGGTAAGATAAGGGCTATTTTAAAACTAGAGCTATTATAAGCCATGCTTAACTTTACACACGTCAAAGACCCCAAAACGGGCGAAGAATATATCGAGACCTCGTTGGCCGGTAAAATATTACTAAACAACCCGCAGCTGAACAAAGGCACTTCGTTTACCGAGCAAGAGCGCCATGTGTTTGGCTTGCTGGGCAAATTGCCCGTGCAGGTGGAACCCTTAGAAGAACAAGTCAAACGCGCTTATTTACAATTCCAGGGTTACAATAACGACCTGCAAAGAAATATCTATCTCAACAATTTGCACGATAAAAACCAGGTTTTGTTCTATAAACTGGTCAGTGATCATTTAAGTGAGATGCTGCCATTAATATACACCCCTATTGTTGGCAATGCCGTTAAACAATATAGCCGCGAATTCCGCCAAGCACGTGGTTTATATATCGCTTACCCTTATGGCGATCGCATTGAAGAAATTCTCGATAATCGCTCACATCCGCAAATTGATTTGATCGTAGTCACCGATGGCGAAGGGGTATTAGGCATCGGCGATCAAGGTGTGGGTGGCATGGATATCCCGATTGCCAAACTCATGGTGTATACGCTCTGTGGCGGCATCAGCCCGTTAAACACCTTGCCAATTTTACTTGACGTAGGCACTGATAACGAACTTTTATTAAATGATCCATTGTATTTAGGTTTACGCCATAAACGAATTCGCGGCAAAGAATACGATGATTTTATCCAAAAATTTATTGCGGCGATTCAAAAAAAATTCCCCCATGTTTTTTTACAATGGGAAGATTTTGGTCGTGAAAATGCCAAAAAAAATCTCGATCTTTATCACGATAAACTTTGTAGCTTCAATGACGATATTCAAGGCACCGGCGTAGTGACCATGGCAACGATTATGGCTGCTGCTAAAGCCAATAATTCTACCCTTAAAGATCAACGTATTGTTATTTTTGGGGCCGGTGCAGCAGGCACAGGTATTGCAGACCAAATCTGCGCGGGGATGCAACATGCAGGCATGACCTTACAAGAAGCGCGTGCACGTTTATGGTTAATCGATCGCCCTGGTTTATTAACCACTGCTATTACTGATGTATCGCCGGGTCAACGCCCTTATCTGCGCGACAAAAATGAAGTAACGTCGTGGGCATTAACCACGCCCAATAAAATTGATTTATTAGACACCATAAAAAATGTGCGGCCAACAATATTGATTGGTTGTTCTGCCCAAGCCGGTGCATTTAATCAAACTGTGATTGAAGAAATGATCAAACACGTTGCACGCCCGTTAATTTTACCTTTGTCAAACCCAACTGATCGGGTTGAAGCGCATCCTCTTGATGTCTTGCAATGGTCTAACGGTAAAGCCCTAATCGCCACCGGTAGCCCGTTCCCAGAATTGGAATTTAACGGCAAAAAAATTCGCATCGCGCAATGCAATAATGCGCTGGTTTTTCCCGGTATTGGTTTAGGTGTTATCGCGACACAAGCCACCCGTTTAACCGACGCGATGTTGTGGGCGGCATGTACCACCCTCAGCGATTGCTCACCTATTTTAAAAGATCCTAACGCACCATTATTACCAACGCTAGATACTGCACGTGATATTGCTCGCAATATTGCTTGCGCCGTTGGCCAACAAGCACAACAAGAAGGCTTTGCAGCAAAAACTTCTGCTGCTGAGTTGACCAATGCTATTAATAACATCATGTGGCATCCCCATTACGTTCCTTTGAGAAAAATTTAATGACTAAGAAAAGCGATTTGAATACCCGTTTATTTGTGCTCGATACCAACGTCTTGATGCACGACCCAATGTCGTTGTTTCACTTCGCTGAACACGATGTCTATTTACCCATGGTGGTATTAGAAGAACTTGATCGCTGGAAAAAAGGTTCCACTGAAATTGCGCGCAACGTGCGGCAAACAGCGCGTTTGCTCGATAAGCTCATGGTCGAAGCCACTCACGACCAAATTGAGCATGGTCTGTCTTTTAATTTATTGCCCAATTTAGCGGTTAAAACGCCGCCCACGGGAAGTTTATTTTTTCAAACCGAAAGTATAGTACCAAGCCCGCTACCTTCTGGTATGCCGGGTAACAATCCTGATAATAGTATTCTGGCTATTACTATTGCATTGCAAAAGAAACATCCTGATCGGCAAGTGACTTTAGTTTCTAAAGATATTAACTTACGTATTAAAGCCAGTATTTTAGGCACACACACCGAAGATTATTTTAATGATCGGGTGTTGCAAGATATTAGTATGTTACATCGTGGTATTCATAAATTAACGGCAGATTTTTGGGATACGCATGGCAAAGATGTTAATTCATGGCAAGAGTCAGGCCGCACTTTTTATCGCGTTACTGGGCCTTTAGTCGCCACTTGGTTTATCAACGATGGTATTTATTTAGAAGACAACCCGCCGTTTGAAGCAATCGTGCGACAAATAGAAGGTGATACTGCAGTGGTCGAAGTTATCACCGAATTTCGTCATACTAAACATGCGGTATGGGGCATCACGGCACGGAATATAGAACAAAATTTTGCGCTCAACGCGTTGATGGATCCTGCTGTTGATTTAGTGACGCTTATTGGTTCGGCAGGTAGTGGTAAAACATTGTTATCATTGGCGGCAGGCTTGACCCAAGTATTAGAAAAAAATATTTATCGCGAAATTATTATGACCCGTGTCACCGTGCCGGTGGGTGAAGACATTGGTTTTTTACCGGGCACCGAAGAAGATAAAATGACACCGTGGATGGGCGCACTATTAGATAATTTAGAAGTGTTACACACTGTGCATCACGACACTATGGATTGGGAACGCGAAGCAGCAGAAGATTTATTACGCAATCGCATCAAAATCCGCTCATTAAATTTTATGCGTGGTCGCACTTTTTTAAATAAATATATTATTATCGACGAAGCACAAAACCTCACCCCCAAACAAATCAAAACACTGATCACGCGCGCAGGCCCTGGCACTAAAATTGTTTGCTTAGGTGACATTGGTCAAATCGACACACCGTATCTAACCGAAACCAACTGCGGCTTAACCTACATCGTTGATCGTTTTAAATCATGGAGCCACAGCGCACATATTACATTAGTGCGTGGCGAACGCTCTCGCTTAGCCGATTTTGCGACCGAGGTTTTATAAATAAGGCCAACTGATCACTGGTCGATTGTGAACTGTTGGTTGCTCAACAGTTTCGCATCTTGATCTTTTGCCGTTGCTATTCAAATCGCATCGATGCATTGAAGATGCAAAAGAGGTGCTTATCTCACGCTCTGCATTTAGATCAGCTAAAAACTCTTGGCCGACTAAAACATTTAGAATGTTATTAAACCGTCTAATTATAGTAGATATATTAGGCCTAGCAGCTGCAGGTGATAGCATTCCTTTAATAAGTGATTCAATTTTTATGAAACTAAATTCGCGTATTCCTCGATATTTATTAAGACCAAATAAATTGCTTAACAATAATCCTAGTGCGTAAATATCCGATGCTTTACTGAAAAGCACCGGTCTTTTCGCCCTAGATTTTTTATGATTTTCTTTATCTAAAATATCTTCACTAGCGACAAATTGAACAAGCATTGAGGTAACTGGATCAGCCGGTTGATTTCTTTTTGGCCGAGCTTGTTGAGCTTGCGCAACATTAATTGCATTATTGAAATTAATAAATCTAGCTTGGTTTTTTTCAGGATCAAATAGAATATTATCTTCATGAATATTTCTAAGAATATAACTGTTGCTAATCCCCTTTCTTTTTTGGTTCTTTAATAAGTTTCCTTCGCCACTTATTATTGCAAGTTGTTCACACAACTGAACTGCTATTCTTACTTTAGCAAGCAATGAAAGCTGAGTCATTACCTCTCTTAATGGTTTGCCTGGTATTTCTGTAGTAAATAAATAAGACCCATTATTATCAGCAACTGAAAAAACCTCAAGATCCAATCCAGTAGCTATATCTTTTTGCGCTTTTACCAACTTATCAACCATAGGTTCTTCAAAATAAGTTTGCCGTGATGAACGAAGAGATCCTTCAACTAATAATTCTGTCGGAGTAAATTTTTTAACAATATAGATTTTTTCATCACGAGTTACTTTAAAGTTTTCAATTTTCACACCAGGCAGCTGAAAAGAACTACTTTCTTCTAAAATTTGATAGGTCTTACCGCCGAGGATAAGATTTTGTTGCGTATATTTTTGTTCCTGATCAATATGAACCTGATCAGATGGCATATTTGATTGCGAACTAACGACTTGACTGGATGAAGAAGCTATTTCGCAATCATCGACCGCTTCATGTTTTTCAGATTCATCATCTGAGAAACTTTCGATATCATCTCTTACGAATACTGGCGGCATTTCCTCTTTATCTTCTTCTATATTATCTGGGGAACTTACGATATTATCCCCTACTGCCTGCTCTTCATATTCGTCTATAGGATCAATTCGAGCAACAAAAAACTGCTCGTAATCATTGATGGTTTTTTGTATAGATCGTTTATGACCAAGTATCGGTTTGGATTTTTGCTTTGCTGAGTTTTTTGGAGACATGTTTATATCACTTATTTTAAAAAATGTTGTTCTCTGATCTCCTTATTTGTTCCTAATGACAAATGTAAATGAATGTATATTGTTAACCTTTAACGCATACGATATTGTACCACTGAAACCTTAAGGAAATCTTAAGGGGATGGGGTCAAGTCTACGATCTTGGCCCCTATTCCTTCATAATCGGTTTACCGGTACGCGTTGGCGTTTCCCACCTCTATCATCTTCCGGACGTGTACCTCTCGGTAATCCTGCGTGAACATTTTCGGTAGATCTTTCATCAGATGGTGAATGGGAAGAACTAATAAAACCATGGTTAGAGAGTAAAGCAGCGTCTGTCGCTTTCGACCTTGCTGCTTGCCAAGATTGCGTTAGATTTTTATCAGTTGGTAACGCTGGCAGTGGGTTCTGTTTCTGCGCTCGCTGATCTTTTGCTGCTTCAGTTTTTTCTTTTTCCAGCCTAGCATTTTCTAAAAATGCTACGGCTTCATTCAAAGCAGGTAAGATTTCAAATAAAGGATTCCTATTATCATAATCTTCACAAGTTAGACTGTTGATTAAAACAACTATCTTTGACCAAAATGGATCTGTTACTATTTTTTCTGCAAACCCAGCAGCAGGTGTTTCTTTAAGCAATTGAAAAAATTCTGGGAACATTAATTTTGCTATTTGCCCTACTGCATAGGCATCTGATTTAATATCAAATTGAGGAACTTGTGGTGGAATATTTTCATATAAATCTAGATTTTCTTCATCCAAATATTCTACAGCAAACCCGCCAGGATATTTATATGCCGTCGCCATTTCAGCAAGAGTACGCGCTGCACCGCCGTCAATTAAATAAATATCCTTATCATCGATCAGTATATTAGAGTCACTGATATCTCTATGAACAATTCTATACGGACGTAATCGATCAACTTTTTCACAAAGATCACGAAATAATTTGAGTCGCTGAAAAGGGTTGAATTTTTCTTGTAATTTATTTTTTTTAATATAATAAAACAGCTCCATACCATTAATTTTTTTCATCACTAAAAAAAACTTGCCGTCATAATAGAATACATCATGGTCAGTTTCAGTGCTTTTAAGATCTAAAATTGCATTCACTTGCGCCGCCCTGCCAAAAGTGTAAGCTAAAAAAATTTTATTTTCTTGCACTTCCCGATCAAACATTTGTTTAGGTAGCGTGAGGCCACCAGTTTTAATCAATTCTTCTGGTCTTTTTGATATTTTTACACCCAGATCAGGATGGGTAGTGATAGTTTTAAAGACAGCGGTTGTACCTTTGGGGCAATCTTTGTCGGGTTTATTAGCTATTTTAAAGGTAAAGCGATTTCCATTTTTATTAAATAGAGTAAATTCTAATACTTGATTTTCTCCCTCTTTGACGCGGCTTACTTCCCCAATAATCGTTTTCTCATCTAAAGCATATAAAGGCGTAGTTTGATTATTTTCAGGAGGAACAACTACAGATGGAGTATGTATAAAAAGCTTACGACTACTTGTTACTGGTGCTAACTGAGTGACTCCCTCGGCCGCGTTAGTTTTTACGGGCGAGAGTGGTACTCTATTCGGTGAGGAATGGGTGCTTTTGACAACAGTGCTGCCGTGATTTTCTACCTCGACCTTTATTTTGGCTTTCTTAGGTGACCCGGTAAGATGAAAACCAACAGCTTGGTTTTTGCTTTTCCCATGATCACTTTTAACTTGGGGAAGAATTTTTTCTTCTTTCGCCAATGTAGCTAATGCTGATAGTGGAATATCAAATCTTGGTTTTGTTTTTCCTACTCTAAGGCTTAATGTACTATCCGAACGAGGCATATTATGTAAATGGCCAGGTTCCATGCTGATACCATGTACCTCACGATTAAGAGCTTCTAATTCTTCATCCTTTTCATCTTCTTCTTGTTGTTGTGCTCCTTGTAGTGTTTCTTGTTCATCATCAGAATCAGGCAATGGTACTAATTCATGTGGAAGTAGTGGAACATTGTTCTTCAAAAAATTAGCATCGCTCCGCAGCGCAGTAGTAGGCCTACGGCTGGCAGTACTAGCGGTTGATGCCGTTGATGATGCATTTGAAAGTGGTATCGGCCGTGGAACCCCAGTGTCTTCTTCAGAACTATACGCAGCATCTTCATCATCACCATCAGACATTTCAGGGATTGAAGCTCTTGAACTTGCTCTTGATAACGGAGGCGAAGGCGTACGCCTGGATTCTACAGGGGATGAAGAACGGCCTCCTAATAACAACGATGGCCTGTCCGGAGATTCTGAACGCAATGATAATGATCTAAATGATGTAATTTCCGAAGATTCTGAACCCAATAATGATGATGGGGCTGCTGGCTGCTTTTTTGGCTGCATTTTCAACTCACTTATTTTTTATAGTTGCATGAGATCTCCTTATTTGTTCCTAATGACAAATGGTGCTAGGGGGCATGGCCCCACTAGCGGCTGGTTAACCTTTACCGAAGGCTGGATTGTACTCCACCAATCCTTAAGGAAACCTTAAGAAAAGGGTGGTTTTGAAAATAATTTTCTGTTCCCCCCTTTGAAAAAGGGGGGCTAGGGGGGATTTGGGGAAGGAGGTAAATCTACTGCGTCGCCACCATAAACTCGGTTTTATTGCTGTTATCGTGGGCGTTCCACGGGCGGGCATAGAGCATGTCGATTTTGAGGAGGTGAGGGGCGGTGAAAGCGGCGGGGTTTACTTTAAAATTCCACACATCTATGCCACGTGCACCTACCAGTTGGCTGATGGGGGCTTGATAACTGTGTTTGATAACCGTGATAAATTGCGGATCATAATCGGCAACAAACCAGGAATAGCCGGTCGATGGGTTGGCCGCTAAGGTTATGGTAAATTCAGGGGCGGTTTGTGATACCATTATCGTTTTGCCAGGATCCGACACGCTAGGCGAAGGCTTAGGGGCGGCATTAGCGCTGCTATAACAGCCAACCATAATGGCAAATAAACTGTAATAAAATATCGATTTAATTGTATTTCTAATGGGCGTAAACATAATTTCTCCTTAACATCGCATGTCGGCTCCGTCGCTACGCTCCTTGAGCCGACCTACGTCAGTAATCATTAGATATGAGTGAACAGTATATCATGCAAGTCATAACAGCATTCAATCCCCCACTACCCAAAAAACACGACAATCGTCTGGAATTTGGCAATTTACAGGGTAGCAGTTTTGCTTTGGCGATCAGTTGTGCCGCACGCACGCACTCTGGCCCGGTGTTAGTCATCACCACTGATATGCTGGCCGCCAACCAACTCGAACAAGCGTTTAATTTTTTTGCGCCCGAGTTAAATATTTTAAGCTTCCCCGATTGGGAAACCTTACCGTATGACAATTTTTCGCCGCACCAAGATATTGTTTCGCAACGTCTGCATACTTTAGCACAATTACCGCATTTAGAACGCGGTATATTGATCGTACCGATCACCACCCTATTACAACGATTATCACCCACTACTTTTTTGGAAGGATCAAGTTTTAGTTTTGATCGCGGCGATAAAATTGATCTCGATAGTATGCGCAAGCGTTTAGAACGCAGCGGTTATCGTTGTGTCGCTCAAGTGATCGAGCATGGCGAGTTTGCCGTGCGTGGATCAATTTTAGATTTGTTCCCCACTGGCAGCGATTTGCCATATCGTATTGATTTATTCGATCAAGATATCGATACCATTCGCACCTTCGACCCGGAAACACAACGCTCACTAGAAACTGTGCAACAAATTCGTTTATTACCTGCGCGCGAATTCCCGATTACTGAAACTGCTATCACTCACTTTCGTCAAAAATGGCGCGAGCAATTTTCCGGCAATCCACTCAACTGCCCAATCTATCAAGATGTGAGCCAAGGGTTTTATCCACCGGGGATTGAATATTATTTACCTTTTTTCTTCGAACAAACAGCGACGTTGTTGGATTATTTGCCGACAAATAGTATGCTGTTTCATGTAGGGGCTACGCATAATCATGGTGAAAAATTCTGGGCTGAGATCAACGAGCGTTATGAACAACACCGCTATGATGTAACACGCCCATTACTAGAACCCAAACAATTATATTTAAATGTCGGCGATCTTTTTGCGCAATTAAGCACATTCCCGCAAATTCTATTGCATACCGATGCCGTAGCAGAAAGTGCCGGTAAATTTAATTTTGCTACACAAACGCCACCGGAATTATTGATCAACAACAAAGCAGAAACTCCTTTGGCAGCCATTGCCGATTTTTTAACACAAACAGACGCACGCGTTTTATTCTGCGCCGAAACTGCCGGGCGACGTGAAACATTATTAGATTTATTAAAAACCATTCAAATATTCCCGAAAAATTTTTCGACCTGGCAAGAATTTTTGCAAAGCGCAGAAAAAATCGGCATCACCATTGCACCGCTGGAACAAGGTTTATATTTAATCGACCCTGCGCTGGTATTAATCGCAGAAACGCAAATATTTGGGCAGCAAGTGATGCAACGGCGGCGACGCAAAGCAAAATCATTTGACAGCGATGCGGCGATTCGTAATCTGGCAGAATTAACGGTAGGCGCGCCAGTAGTGCATATTGATCACGGTGTAGGCCGTTATCTGGGTTTACAAATTTTAGAAATTCATAGTACACCAGCAGAATTTTTAATGTTGGAATATGCCAATAATGCCAAACTTTATGTGCCGGTAGCCAATTTACAATTAGTCAGCCGTTATAGTGGCGTTGACCTCGAACATGCCCCATTGAATCGCTTAGGCTCACCGGAATGGGAAAAAGCCAAAAAGAAATCAGCCGAGCAAATACATGATGTCGCGGTGGAATTATTAGATATCTACGCCAAACGCGCGGCGCACCAAGGCCATGCTTTTGTCAACCCAGCCGCACAATACGCTGCTTTTGCAGCCGGTTTTCCGTTTGAAGAAACGCACGATCAACAACAAGCGATAGAACAAGTAATCGTCGATATGCAATCACCGCGCGTGATGGATCGTTTAATTTGCGGCGATGTGGGTTTTGGCAAAACCGAAGTAGCGATGCGCGCGGCATTTATCGCTGTGCAAGATGGCAAACAAGTCGCCATTCTTGTGCCAACTACTTTATTAGCACAACAGCATTATCAAAATTTTAAAGATCGCTTTGCCGATTGGCCAGTAAATATCGAAGTCATTTCGCGTTTTCGATCAGCACAAGAACAGAAAAAAGTCTTAGAGAATTTAGGCAAAGGCAGCGTGGATATTGTCATCGGTACGCACCGTTTATTGCAAAGCGATCTGAAATTTAAGAATTTGGGATTATTAGTAATCGACGAAGAACATCGTTTTGGTGTGCAACAAAAAGAAAAACTAAAAGCATTGCGTTCACAAGTAGATGTGTTGACGATGACAGCAACACCAATCCCACGCACGTTAAATATGGCCATGTCGGGCTTGCGCGAATTATCGATTATTGCTACACCCCCGGCACGGCGTTTGTCGATCAAAACCTTTGTACGCGAACGCAACCCCAGTTTGATGCGTGAAGCGATTTTGCGTGAGTTGTTGCGCGGTGGGCAGATTTATTTTTTACATAATACGGTGGAAACGATTGAGCGCTGTGCCGATGAAATTGCAAAATTGGTTCCTGAAGCACGCATGGCGATTGCCCACGGGCAAATGCATGAGCGCGAGTTGGAGCGGGTGATGGCTGATTTTTATCATCGTCATTTTAATGTGTTGGTTTGCACAACGATTATTGAAACCGGCATCGATGTTCCCACTGCTAATACGATCATCATTGATCGCGCCGATAAATTTGGGTTGGCGCAGTTGCATCAATTACGTGGGCGGGTAGGGCGCTCGCACCATCAAGCTTACGCATATTTAATGACACCCCCGGAAAAAACGATTACTAAAGATGCGATTAAGCGTTTAGATGCGATTGCTGCTTTTGAAGATTTAGGGGCTGGATTTACCTTAGCGACGCATGATTTGGAAATTCGCGGTGCGGGTGAATTATTGGGTGAAGAGCAAAGCGGCAGCATTCAGGCGATTGGTTTTTCGTTATATATGGAGTTATTAGAACATGCCGTGGCTGCGTTAAAATCCGGCAAAGAACCTGCATTAGATAAACCGTTGCGATCGGGCACGGAAATTGAATTACCCATTCCTGCGCTGATTCCTGAAATTTTTATTCCTGATATTCATACGCGTTTAGTTTTTTATAAGCGCATTGCGAATGCTAAAGATCATGAGGCATTGCACGATTTGCAGGTTGAGATGATCGATCGTTTTGGTTTATTGCCCGATGGTACTAAAAATCTTTTTCAGATGGCTGAATTAAAATTAAAAGCTCATGCATTAGGCATTCGTAAAATTGATGCTAGCACGCAAGCAGTGCGTATTGAATTTGAAGAGAAACCCAATATTGATCCCACTATAATTTTGCAACTCATTCAAAAGCAACCAAAATTATATAAACTCGATGGCCCCAACCGCTTGCGCTTCACCCCGCCCGCCGCAGAAAACAAAATCGACATCGCGCAACTCGAAGCATTGCTCACGCAACTGGCAGCGCAGAAATAAAGAAATGTGTAAATAGCTGCCAGGTTATTGCTTGTCTCTCGTGTGCAAGCTTGCTCCTCGTATTCGGCGCTTGCACAACTCGATCCAACCAATAACCTGGCAGCGATTTACGCTTCAATTTATTTGTGTGCGGGTAGGTCGGATCAAGGAGCGCAGCGACGGATCCGACATTCAGTGCCTAAATCATTATCGTTGTCGGTTCCGCTTCGCTTGAACCGACCTACGCAGAAAAAACATGAAATAACTTCTGTTCGCAAGTGGATTGACTGAGTGTCAAAAGCAGACCGTCGATTACATGGACGTAATCAACGATCGCAGGGACGCAGTTTCGTCTGCGTTGACATCAGGCAAACCGATTGCGAACAGAAGTTATCGTGTAGCGTATTCGCGCGATTTACACCTTACAATTATTCGTCGACCGACAAAACTTCGGTTGCTTGTGGGCCTTTGGGGCCGTCTTTCGCAACAAATTGGACTTTTTGTCCCTCTTTTAACAATTTAAAACCTTCCATGGTAATGTCGGAAAAATGAACAAACAAATCTTTGCCACCTTCAGTAGGTGTGATGAATCCATAACCTTTTTGACCATTGAACCACTTCACTGTGCCGATCGACATATTTAAAGCCTTTAAATAGAAGTAAAAGGACTTACATTCTACTAAAACTTTCTGTTTATGCAAATGGGTCAATGAAAAATATTCGGAATCGCCAAAGTAAATGCCGCAATAGGCGCATCAAAAAGAGAACTATCATCCCTTATCATCTGATAACTGCCCTGCATGACGCCTACGGGCGTTTTAAGCACACAACCACTCGAATATTCAAAACTCTCACCGGGTTGTAAATGCGGCTGCATACCCACTACACCTTCACCTTTAACCTCTTGCACCTGATTATCGCCATCAGTAATCACCCAATGCCGTGTTAACAATTTCGCTGCTTGCGCACTGTCATTGCGAATTGTGATGGTATAAGAAAACACAAACTGATTATTGGCAGGGTCAGACTGCGCTGGCATATAAGTCGTTTTTACCTTAATTGCAATATTGGGGGTGGTCTCTTTATTCATAATCTCTCAGCCAGTAAATGGGTATTAGCCCGTTAATTATAACAGAAACAGGGGCAATTTATGTTATTCTATACCCAACTTTATTCTAATCTCAAGGTAGCGCCTTATGACCCAAGATGACTTAAAAAAAGCAGCCGCAGAAGCAGCATTAGCCTATATCCCCCGCAATGGTGTCATTGGGGTTGGTACGGGTACAACCGTCAATTATTTTATTGCCGCCCTGGCTAGCATTAAAAACCAACTTGATGGCGCTGTCGCAAGTTCCGTTAAAACAGCCGAACTTTTAAAAGCTGCTGGTATCCCAGTGCTTGATCTCAACTCTGCTGGTGAACTTGCAGTGTATGTCGATGGTGCTGATGAAACCAACGAACATTTACAATTGATCAAAGGCGGCGGTGGCGCTTTGACCCGTGAAAAAATCATCGCCGCTTGCGCTAAACAATTTATTTGTATCGTCGATGAAAAAAAATTAGTGCCGCTATTAGGAAAGTTTCCACTCGCCATCGAAGTTATCCCCATGGCACGCAGTTACGTTGCAAGAACATTAGTAAAATTAGGCGGCTTCCCCGTTTACCGCGAAAAATTTATTACTGACAACGGTAATGTTATTCTTGATGTTCATAATCTAGACATGAAAGATCCCATCCACTTAGAGCAAACGCTTAATAATATAGTCGGCGTTGTTTGTCACGGACTATTTGCTCAACGGCCCGCCGATATTTTATTGCTAGGAACAGCGACCGGCGTTAAAAAATTGCTGCGATGATAAAACGTTTTATTGCTATTTTATTCAGTGTTTGTTTGTTATGGGTTACACCGACTTTTGCGGCTACCGCTAAGTTTACCGTATTGACCTTAGATGATGCTATTTTATTAGCTTTGCGCTACAATCCCAATATTCGCAATGCCGAAGTGCAACGGGTGATCGACAAATTTAATTTGCGGCTCGCAGAAAATAGATATGAAGTACAATATGCCCTGACGGGCAGCGATAATTTTGCGCGCACGGCCTCTGCGGGTGCAGTGTCGGAAGGCAATACATTTACGCTGACACCGCAAGCACAATTATTGCAATCGTCGTATGGAACTACAGCTACTTTACAAGCGCCCAGCACTATCAATCAAGGCAATGGCCTGCCGCGCAGTTTTAATCCTGGCATCACTTTTAGCGTTACGCAACCATTGCTACAAGGCTTTGGCAGAAACGTTAATATGATTCCACTGTATAATGCACAAGACGCTGAAATCACCGCACGTTTAAATTTAAAAAATACTATCATTCAAAATGTGACTTCGGTGATTAGTCAATATACCACGCTAGTACAAGCAACAAATACCCTGAAAACATTGCAATTAGGTCTGACTAATTCGATTACCACTTTGAATCAATTCCGCGCACAAGTGAAAGCCGGGCAAAAAGCAGCGGCTGATTTAGTGCAGTTTCAAGTAACCGTGGCTAATCAACAACTTTCTTTGCAACAAGCACAAGTAGCGTTACAAACACAACAATATGCGTTGCTGATGTTGCTGGGTTTAAATCCGAATACTCTGTTCAGCGTCACTGATGATGTCACCATGGGCGATATGCAAATTCCTACGCTTGATCAAAGCATTCGATTGGCCTTGCAACATAATATCGCTTATCAACAAGCTATTATTGCGCTACGCGCATTGCATCGCCAAGTATTATTGGCGCATGACCAAACACGACCTACGTTAAATTTACAAGTGCAACAAACACAAGGCAGCGGGCTGGGTAACGGCAGCAATGCCAATTTGCCGAGTTTATTTAACGGGCAAAATGGTAGCACCAGTGTCGGTTTATCATTGACTGTGCCGATCAGTAATTTGCCTGCACGCACGGCCGAAGTTGCAGCCCGCGTTGCGTTAAAACAAGCAGAGATCACACTTTCGGCATCTAAAGATCAATTGGTGAGTAATGTTTCCGCCGCTTATTATTCGCTGGTCAGCCAGAAGCTACAAATTGATCAAGCCAATCAAGCTCTGCAACTCGCCGGGCAAAATTTAAATATCGCCAATGTCAAACTTAAATATGGGAAAATTACCCCATTCGAAGCCAGTAGTTTACAAACTGATTTGATCAATGCGCAAATTAATTATATTAATACTAAAACCAATTATATTTCATCGTTAGCTAATTTCGATCAATTGTTAGGCACCACAACGGATCGTTGGCAACTTCAGATAAGGTATTAACATGCTCAACTATTATCGTTATATTGTTATTTTTTTTATCGCATTGTTATGTACCGCTTGTGGGCATGGCAAATCTGCGGCATCTTCTGATCAAACTATGGTGGTATCTGATCAAACCAATACTACTTCTTTATTTTTTAATGGCACCATCGAACCGATCAATCTCGTGAGTGTAACAGCCGCAAGCGATGGCAGTGTTACGGCCATGCATTTTGCCTATGGCGAAAACATTAATAATCATCAACTGTTGTTAGTGGTGGCTTCACCGCAATTAGCCAGCGATTATCAAAGTGCATTAGGTGAATATTTAAAAACCAAAAAAGAATACGGTGATAATCAATTACAAATGCAAGGCACGGAAGAACTACATCATTTAAAAATTATGTCAGAAGATGACTATCGCTTAGCCAAAAGTCAAAATTATGATGTGGCGCTAGCGTATATCGAAGCGGTGCGCAAATTGGAAGCTATCATGACTAAAATTGGAGTGCCCGCTAAACAGTTTGAACAATTAAATATTGCTGATATCGCCGCCGTAAAAAAAGCCTTGTCACAACGTACTGATATTTTATCGATTTACGCACCTGCTACCGGTGTGGCTTTATTGCCAGAAAAATCAGGTGATTCTTCTGATGGTTCAGCCGGTCAAGCGTTAACTGTGGGTAGCCAAATTAAATCAGGGCAGTCATTATTGATGGTCGGCGATATGTCGGGGCTTGCCATCGATATCAAAGTGAATGAAATTCATATCAACGAAATTAAAGTGGGGCAAACAGCTACCGTCACTGGCGATGCGTTCCCCGGTATTACTTTACAAGGTAAAGTGGCGCACATTAATCAGCAGGCGACCAGTGATCAAAGCAGTGGCGCAGCTACTTTTCCCGTGCGCATTATCGTCAATGAGATTACTGCGGCACAACGCAAAGTCATTCATGTGGGGATGAGCGCAAAAATTGATTTGGAAATCAAACAACCCGCCACTATCAAAGTGCCATTGGCCGCTGTGTTTACCAAAAACGATCAAACTTTTGTTAAAGTAATTGATAAAAAATCCGGCAAGCTTATAAATAAACCAGTGACTACCGGAGCAACGGATTTAGATTCCGTAGAAATTAATGAGGGATTAAACCCAGGCGACAAGGTCATCACTAATGCCAACACTCATTGAATTACACAACGTCACTAAAAGTTATCATGTGGGTGACAACGAACAAACGGTTTTAACCGGCATTGATTTTAAATTAGCCACAGGCGAGTTAATGGCGATTATGGGCAGCTCTGGCTCTGGTAAATCGACGTTGATGCATATTCTAGGTTTGCTCGATCGTCCCACTTCTGGCACCTATTTATTAAATGATAGCGATGTTACGCGCTTATCGGAAGATGAGCGCGCTGATTTACGTAACCGCACCATTGGTTTTGTGTTTCAATCCTTTTTTTTATTGCCGCGCTTAACACTGTTGCAAAACGTCGGTTTACCCTTACATTATCGCCATTGCGAACACGAAGAGATGGAACAACGTGCGCTGCAAATGCTCACCAAAGTTGGCTTAGCCAAACATGCTAAACACAAACCCAATCAATTATCGGGCGGCCAACAACAACGTGCAGCTATCGCCCGCGCTTTAATCGGTAATCCTTTAGTTATTTTAGCCGATGAGCCCACTGGATCTTTAGACTCGCACACCGGCCAAATGGTGATGGATTTATTTAAAGAATTGAATCAACAAGAAGGCGTAACTATTATCATTGTCACTCACGATCACGATGTTGCCGCGCAATGTCAAAGGACGGTGCATATTCAGGATGGGCGGGTGGAAAATACTATTAAATCATAAAAAAATAATTTACAATAGAGAAAAGGTAATAGAAATGAACCATAAATCCACACTCAAAATTACAAAATCCAGCGGAAATGTGTTCGCTGACTTAGGATTACCAAACCCAGAAGAATGTCTGGCAAAAGCTGAACTTGCATTCCAGATTAATAAACTAGTAAAAAAAAGACATTTAAAACAGAAAGAAGCGGCTAAATTATTGGGCATCGATCAACCTAAAATTTCAGCGTTAACCCGAGGTCGATTATCTGGATTTTCTGTCGAACGACTATTCAAATTTCTTACCATTCTGAATCAGGATATTGAAATCATCATTAAGCCACATCGCAGTACTAGCAAAATACGCAGTGCACCTCATATCCATGTCACGTATGCAAGTGCATAAACATTAGCCAACCTAGGCCAGGGGCGTGCTTCTTGCAGAAGTGGGCAGAATTCATCAGGGATGCGGCCATGATGCCGGAGGTGGTTGTCCTTCTGCCCTAGAATAATTTTCACCAGGTTCACCCTCCTGCTCGTGTATTACAAGAGAAGGAATAAGCTGTTGGCAAAGTTTTAGTAGATCCTTTCTGGATTTGGCCGCGATCTGATCTTTATCTGCTAGGCATTGGAATAAAAAATTTGGAAAGTTTTTACGAATTTCCGATGATGCAGGTGAGATATCAAAGTTAATGTCTTTTAACACTGACATTTGTTTTAACTCACCTAATCTTTCAAAAAAATTGCCTGCTAGGATTAATGCTTCTCTTAAAATTTTCTCCATACCGCTTTTATGTGTTTGTTCTCCTTCGTCAGTAGCTAAAGCACCGCTGCATTCGGTAATAGTTTCTATTAAGATATTGGTAAATTCTTGGTATTTCTTACCGGTTAAATTTTTCTGCATAGCAGTTATTTTTGCCTGTAACCTTTCATCAGTAATTTGCTGCGCAGCATCTGACCGTTTACTTTCTGCTACAGCGCTTGCAACTAGATGTATAGGGGGTTTTGGATGTACGAGCACTGCTTTATAAGATGCTGGCTGCCCCAATGCAGCTTGTGCTAGGTTTGCTGGGTTTGCACCTTTATTGCTGACATCTTTCATAGTCCATTCAACATATTGGCCACCTGCGACTTCTCCCTCAGCAAATTCATTTGGTTCATGTTCGGAAAATGATGGAGGGTTATTGTCTACTGATTTCTTCGCAGCAGGTTTTGCAGCAGGGGTTTTTGGTTTATCTTTTTCTCTTATGGCAGATTTGTTTGAATTATCTTTGGAATAGGGTCGAGAGTTATTGTCCACCGATTTTTTCGCGGCAGGTTTTTTTGGTTTATCTTTGAAATAGAGTCGAGGGGCGGCAGGTTTTGCAGCAGCGGGTTTTACAGATGCCCCTTTTTCAAATTTTACAGTTTTTTTAGATTTTACAGTTTCAAACTCTTCATTATCATCATCTTGTTCACAATCTGAAGGTTGAGTAGTCGTTGTCACCGCACTGGTTGATGCTGATTTTGGCGGTAATGAGGGGGTCAAAGATGTCGTTGATGATACCGATGGAGATTTAGATGAACCGCTGCTACTTTTAGCACTATGCGGCGATGTTGATGCTAAAGAAATACTCGATTTGCTTTCATCTTCCTCTTGTTGATTAACATCAGTTTGGGAGGATAAAGTAGTATTACCTTTATTTTCTTTTGGTGCTTTTTTTTGCTTACTCTGTCTTTTTTCAAGTACATTTTGTTCTTTTAAGAACCCCTTAACATCTTTGGGCAAAATTAAGTCCATTGCTTTTTCATAAATTGACAGGCCGGATCCTATTTTGGTGGATACTCTGCATCCACCTTTTAATAAACATTTCACAGTAGCAGTTTTTACAGCGTCTAGTTTTTCTTTAACTTTATCATATGCAATTAAGCAGGCTAATAAAGCAGTTTCACGATCTATATTTAAAGCGTGACGATCCATCCTTGCCAAACCAAGAAAATACCCTACAACATCTGTGTGAAAATTAGTAGCTGCCAGATGCAAGGCAGTGCGACTAAAACTGGTGGTTGTATTTATAGTAGCGCCGTTTTCACACAGATATGAAACGATCGATAAATGACCCCTAGAGGCGGCTGCATGTAAAGGAGCCCACGCGTAATAGTCAAATGCTGCAAATTCTTCAGGAGGGGATTCATATGACGCTACTAGGTCTTTGTATAGCAAAAAATAAATTTCTTTGGCATTCAGATTAACCTTTTTGTCTTTTAATAACAATTTAACAATTTCAATATTTCCTATATAAGCTGCTAGCATTAATGGAGATGCTATGGTTTTTTCAACTCGCTCTATACTAGGCCTATGCAGGTGATTTAGTAATAGTTCAACCATTGCAGTGTTTTGTGTAAGGATGGCACAATGTAATGGCGTGCGGCCTAATTTGTCGATTTGGTTTTTCGTAGACTTAGACAGTAGCCGCGATACTTCTTCTGGCTTATCAGAAAGTATCGCCTGCTGTAATGGTAAATCACTTACCTGCAAAAGATAGTCTAAAACATTGTCTTTGTCTTCTTGAACTGCACTGGCTGATTTTGAGTTCGGCAATGATGAGGTTGAAGATGTGGACGGGCTAGAGCTACGTTGATTTGTAAGACCAGGATTACTTGAAGAGATCCAGGCACGAGGTGTACTATTTTTTTCTCTTGCCGCTAGTATTTTTATGCGGTCTTCCATTTGGAATCTTGCTGTAAATACAGCAGATATTGATGGTGGAATCTCTAATTCTATTATATATCTATTAAGTTGATCTTTTAATTCCATTATTTCTGAGCTCAAGCATTTTTTCAACAGATGTATGATAACCTCTTTTTTATCATCGTCTGATTTTTTAACGACGCGATAATTTTTTAAACAAAAAATAAGAGGGATCAAGCCACCGTCATCTCGTATAGCATTCATCTCTTCACTTAATTTCACCCAATAACCAATACCTGTCTTTGGGTCAGCCTCACTTTTGCTTGAGGCAGCATCCATACTAAAAACAGCCCGATCCAACATCGAGAGCAAATACTTTACTGTAGTTTTATCAAAATTGCCGCCAGCTATGTGTAAAACTGTTCTGCCTTGCTCGTCTTGGCTTTTAACGTCGGCTCCTTGAACCAATAGATGGACGATTATATCTGTCTGCTCATTGCAGGCAGCAATGTGTAAAAAAGCTCCTTGTAAAACAAGGGGCTGATCAGTAGGTTGTTTGGTTGCTACTGACTGCATATGAGATGAAACAGCAAATTTATCATGCTTAGCATCAATGCCATTTTTATGATGCGGCATCAATAATTCAACCATAGCCAGCTTGCCCATATAGACAGCAACGCACAAAGGTGAGGGGGTATGTAGTGGAGGCACTGATTTTGAAAGATCAACATCAGCCGAGTGTTCGAGTAATAATTTAATAATATCAATGCGATCACAAAAAATCGCACAATGTAAAGGCAAATGATTATTTTCGTCAAACTGATTTACTAGATCGGAGGATTCGGAGGATGAAGATAATAACCTTTTTACTTCAGCAACATCATCTTTAATAATGGCTTGGTGTAATGGTAAATTACTGGTAAGTGTTGTTGTTTGTTTTTGTTCAGAATTTGATTTGCCGAGCATGATAGGGCCCCATAGAGTTGAGTGGTTTAAATAATTGTACCACCAAAAGCTTAAGGTTTTCTTAACATATTCATGCGTTAATTGATAATTATTTTATTGCTTGATGGGTATTCTCTCTTTTATAATAAATTTCTTTCATATGCTCCGGCTCATCAAGCTGATTGTAGTCCAGGAAAATTTCTTCATCTGCTTTGATATCTCGTATGGAGACGAGGTGATCGCCACCATCGGCTATATTAGCTTTATCACTATGATTGATATACCAACCAATTTCCATGCGATTAAATTCTTTTGGGCAGAGACATTCCTCATCGTTTAAAAAAATGCAATATTTAAGAAATGCGGGTGGAATATCTTTAATAGCCATTTTTCTCGGGCCATAATCAGTGGAGACTTGTGCTCCAGATGGAATGTCCTGTGTGGCAAAAACACCGATACCGCCAACGGGAGAAGGTTTTAAAACAAAAAAGAACTCGCTAAATTTCATAATTATTTATTCTCATTTAAGATTCAAACACGAGAAAAGTATAGCATTTTTCGCGTATTTTTGCCATAATAACACTCTTCTTTAGCTTTAGCGCGAGGTCTTATGCAAAATCAGCCACTGTCAATAAAACGCCGTAATAGCGTTGCTGTGCAAGTAGGTAAGATTATCATAGGCGGCAATGCCCCAATTGCTGTGCAATCGATGACAAATACCGATACCGAAGATGCCAAAGCCACTGCTGATCAAATTATTCAATTAGCCAAGGCCGGTTCTGAATTAGTGCGCATTACTGTTAATACTGAAAAAGCCGCTGAACAAGTTCCTCATATTCGCGACCTCGTGCGTGCAGCCAATTGTTCTGCGCCTATTGTCGGTGATTTTCATTATAACGGTCATCGCTTATTGACCCAATATCCCGACTGCGCAACTGCTTTAGATAAATACCGTATTAATCCCGGGAATGTGGGTTTTGGACAAAAACGCGATAAACAATTTTCGATGATGATCGAAGCCGCATTGCATTACGATAAACCCGTGCGCATCGGCGTAAATTGGGGCAGCTTAGATCAAGATTTATTAACACATTTGATGGATGAAAATTCTAAATCGGCACAACCTAAAGATGCCAAAGAAGTGTTGCGTGAGGCGTTAATTCAATCGGCTTTATTAAGCGCTAAACTTGCCGAAGAATTAGGCATGGGCAAAAATAAAATAATCCTTTCTTGCAAAGTGAGTGGCGTGCAAGATTTAATTGCCGTGCACCGCGAACTTGCTGCGCGCTGCGATTACGCTATTCATTTAGGTTTGACCGAAGCAGGCATGGGCAGCAAAGGCATTGTTGCTACGACAGCTGCACTATCTGTGCTGTTACAAGAAGGCATCGGCGATACCATTCGTGCTTCGTTAACACCCGAACCCAATGGCGATCGCACGCGCGAAGTCATCGTCTGCCAAGAAATTTTGCAAACCATGGGTCTGCGATCATTCACACCTTTAGTTTCTGCTTGCCCAGGTTGCGGTCGCACAACGAGTACTTATTTTCAAGAATTAGCAGCGAGCGTGCAAAATTACGTACGCGATCGTATGCCGATTTGGCGCAATCATTATATCGATGTAGAAACCATGTCGCTTGCAGTGATGGGTTGCATCGTTAATGGTCCTGGCGAAAGCAAACACGCTAACATCGGCATTAGTTTACCCGGCACAGGCGAAGAACCGGTAGCACCGGTTTTTGTCGATGGCCGCAAAACAGTGACTTTACGCGGCGATAAAATTGTTGAAGAATTTCAAGCGATTATCGAAGAATATGTTGCGACTAAATATCAACGCAAAGTCAATCAAGATGTTTGTGACACTGAAAGTGTGTGAGCCAAGAAATAGTCAGTCGTAGGTCGGATCAAGGAGCGCAGCGACGGATCCGACATGCAATGCTTAAGTTATTTTTGTTGTCGGCTCCGCATCGCTTGAGCCGACCTATATCCAAACGCTTTGAGCATAGAAAGATATTTTTTCATCGCTGTTTTTAACTTTACTATTGGTTTTGGTTCTTGTTCAAGCAAAACTAAAAATCTATCCCGCTCTGCATTTGAAAGGAACAAGTGCTCTTGATCTTTTACAAAATCACTTTGCTGTAATTTAACATCATCATTATCATTCATCTGTATATGGGCTGGCATGATACGCCTCAAGAAAAAAGCTGGTTAATATATGTTTTATTTAATATAATGTATATTGCCTGGCGATTAAATGCTTGTCAACCCGCCAAATCAAGCAATATATGACTTTTAGAGACAACCGTATGTGACATTTTACATTATATATATTATAATATAGTTATAACTATATATTTTAACTTAAGGGGGTGATTATGGGTGTTCCATTTATGATTCAAGAAGCTGATAATCGAAGAATTGAAAATTTAAAAAAAGGCTTGGGCATTCACAAAAAAATTGAGGTCATTAGAGCAGGCCTTGCTTTGCTTGAGAATGAAATGCTGCGTTCGAAAAGAATTAAACAATGGAAACATGCGGCTAAGCTTGCGGCTAAAAGTAGTCATGAAATTAATAAAGAATTTCAACCACATTCACGGATGAAATAATTGTGACAATTACTCCAAAACGCTGGCATATATATACCGTTGATCTTGAACCTAGAATTGGAACTAAACCAGGGAAACAACGCCCTTGCTTAGTGGCACAACCAGATGAGTTTGGTGAAGGCGGTTTAAAAAGCACTGTTGTATTTCCTTTAACCTCAAAAGTTATTTCTGGAAATTTATTCCCGTTACGAGTAAGAATTCCAAAAGGTATCGCTGGATTAGATCAACCTAGCGATATTTTAATAGATCAAATTCTCGCCTGGGATAATACTCTTTTTCGACAAGAGCTTGGTGTACTACCTGAATTTCTAATTGATGAAGTAAAAACCGCGCTAAAAGATTTTCTTGATTTATAAGCAACTTTATACTTTAAAACAAGGTGATGAACTTATGAAAAAAATTAAAACTCAAGATTGTCCTTTTTGTGGGAAAGAGCCATACCATCATCAAACCAAATTAATGACATTACGTTATAAATCTAATCCTATTACAATGAAGCAACCCGGATATTGGTGCGATGCATGTGGAGAAGGTGTTATAGGTGGCGAAGATCGCAAAACAACACAAAAAGAATTACAAACTTTTCGTGCAGAAATTGATACCGCCGGACAGCTCTTTTAACGAGCATGAATAGTATCCTTAATTCGTTGCAAACCATCTACTAATAATTCGCGCGGGCAAGCAATATTGATACGTGCAAAACCTACGCCGCCTGCACCAAACTTATCACCGATATCTAAAGCAACTTTGGCTTCTTGGTAGAAAAAATTTTTTAATTCGGTGCCATTCATGCCAAGCGCGCGGCAATCGAGCCAAACGAGATAAGTGCCTTCAGGATGAATCACTTTTATCTGCGGAATATATTGCACAATAAATTCCGTTAGATATTTAAGATTGGCTGCAAGATAGACTAATAATTCATCCAGCCATGATTCAGCTGTGTTATAGGCCGCTTCTAACGCCACAATTCCAAAGTTATTGGGATAGTTTAAACATAAACTGTGTTGTTCTTTTTCATAGCGCTTGCGCATTTCAGCATTAGGAATAATTAAATAAGCTGCTTGCAAGCCAGCCAAGTTAAAAGTTTTACTGGGCGACATGCAGGTAATGATATTATTCAAAAAACTTTTTGCAAGACTGGCTATTGGAATATGTTTATGATCGGGATAGACGAGGTCAGCATGTATTTCATCAGAGATTAATAAGGTATTATATTTTTGACACAGTTGCCCGACGCGTTCTAATTCATCTTTATTCCACACTCGCCCCACTGGATTATGCGGGCTGCAAAAAATAAATATTTTTGCGCCTGCTGCAAGTTGCTGCTCCAACTCAACAAAATCCATAATATAACGTTGGCCATCAAATTTTAACGCATTATTAACGAGTACCCGATCATTGAGTGCAATAATTTCGCTAAAGGGATAATAAACCGGCTGCTGAATAATAATTTTATCGCCAGGTGCAGAAAAGCAGCGGATTAACATACACAAAGCAGGCACAATGCCTGGGCTTTGCGCCAACCATTCTTTTTCTACCTGCCAACCATGACGCCGCTGTAGCCAGTTAATAATAGCCGCATAATAACTATCAGGAACAAAAGAATAACCAAAAACACCATGACGAGCACGCTGCACTAATGCGTCGATGACTGAAGGGGGCGCCATAAAATCCATGTCGGCAATCCACATCGGCAGCACATCGGTTCCACCGAATAATTGCTGGCGCAGATCCCATTTGACGCAACTGGTATTGAGGCGATTTGTTTTTTGATCGAACATTTTTTTATGATAAAATTTTTCTGCTTGTTGTTGGTTCATATTAAGTACTTTTATTTGGATGACTGGTTAAAACAGCAACTAAGCCGATTCCAATCAACACTATCATCGCTACAGAGACAAAAATAAAAACCGCTTTAAATCCTGCTAAAAAAGCTATTGCCGCACCTGCTGTTTGATGAGAGGTACTCACCCATTGAAATAATACCGCAGTTACCGCAACCATAATAGCAGCAGAAGTATTCCACATGGCGTAAACAGTACCTATCGCAACACTGGCTTGATGATGTTCGACCGCACTCGATGCCGAAATTGCCGCAGCGACATTATTCAGTGCCCAAGCCAAACCCACCAAGAAAAATGCAAATAATGCGATTGCGACCACTGTATAGTATGCAAAAATAAGATGCAACAATGCTGAAATAAAGCCAACCAGGAGTGCGATAAATAAAGTATTTTTTGCGCCGATTTTCGCGACAAGATTACCTATAAAAGGCGAAAAAAGTACCACGGCGATCGGAATGGTTAGTAAAATAAGCCCGGCATCTCTTGGTGAATAATCTAAAACGTTTTGCAATAATAATGGTGAAAATAATAAAGACGGCGATACTAAAACACCCCCCATCATACAAGCTAATGCCGCTAACAAAAAATTGGGCTTGGTAAAAAAATTAAAATTCATGATCGGGTATTCTTGTCGATTTTCTACTTTTATTAAAAGTGGCAATGCGATTATAAAAATTAATCCTAAAATAAGAGTTAGGGGATCCGTCCAACCTACTTGCGCACCGTGGATCAAACCATAAATTAAAGAGACTAAAGTTATGGCCAATAAAATTGTGCCGCCTACATCTATGGGTGTTCTCTTTTCAGCTTTAGATTCTGGCAAGCATGGTAAGCAAAATGCAAAAGCGATTATCAATAATGGAATATTGATATAGAAAATCCAACGCCAGCCCCAATGCATGACGATAACGCCGCCTAAAAATGGACCAATTGCCAATCCAACACCGGTTAAACAAGCATAAAAAGCCATCGGATAATGCGCTTTACCTTGAAAAATTTGCGTGACTAAACCTGAACCTAAAGTGACCGTCGCCGCTACTCCTAAACTTTGTACGCCGCGGAAAAAAATAAGTTCCCAAAAATTATTAGATAATCCCGCACCTAATGAACCCAGCGCAAGTAATAACGCGCCCAGGTAAAACACCAACCGTCGACCATAAATATCACCAATGCGCCCCGAAACAATCATAAATATGGCAACCACAATGCTATAAATATTGAACACCCATTGTAAATTTAAGATCGAAACATGAAAGGTGTTTTGCAAAGTAGGCAGCGCGGTATTCACCACGGTGTATTCTAAAAACGATACAAATGCGATTAAGGTGATGCCTAAGAGGGCGAAGTAATTTTTACTCACTGGTTAATCCTTACAAATTATTAATATAAACATAAAACCATAACAAACTTAAATTTTATTTCTAATTAGACCAATCATTATATAACAGATTCATTGTGATATTTCCTTAATTCAACCATTTTTATTTTATTCAAAAGAAAAACTTTTTCTCCATCAAAATCAAATACTCAAGTATAGAATCAATCTTCTCCAGCATTGACATCACCATTATCTGAAGTTATTCTCTTTCTTATTCAAATGATGCGGCACTATTAATATGAATTTGCATAGATTTAAATATCAAGAATTGTTCTCTGGATTATATCTAACATCAATGTTAGCCTGTTTAGTTCTTTTCAATAGAGTAACCATAATTTGGGATATCCCTATCGTAGCAAGTTCTTTGGTTCTTCCTATTGTTTATGCGATCGCCGATATAATTACCGAAATTTATGGCTATGAAATTATGCGAAGATTAACTTGGATAACTTCAGGTTGTTTGGTTATATTTTCTCTTTTCCTTGAAACAGCAAACTCTTTACCTGTGGATCCCGCATATAAACTCGATTACGAATATCGTGCTGTGATATCCCCTATATTTCTTGTCTCTATTTTAACAGTTATTGCGCTCGCATCTGAACAATTTATAAATTCTTATTTTTTGACAAAATGGAAAATTATAGTTCGTGGTAAATATTTTTGGTTACGATGTGTAGGCTCAACCGCGATAGGTTCTTTAGCTGGGGTTTTTATTGGTTATACCAATAGATTATATTTACTGCCATTGGAAGAAGCTTTAAAATTTATTTTTTCTGCATATATTTATTATTTAATTTGTGCAGTGATCCTTGCAACGCCAGTAACTATTGTAGTTTCCTTTCTAAAAAAACTTGAGCCAAAAGAAGCTCTTAACCTTAGCCAAATTAATTTTAATCCTTTTAAACTGCGCGATGAAATAACTTAATATGGCATCTTACTTAAATTAATTTTCAAGATTTTGTTTAAGTAAATTATAATTTGTATCGTAGCTATGCTTTAATTTATGGAAGAAAATTTATCTACAACTTCAACTCTCCCAGAAGCCAATGACCATTTAAAGGGGTTAAAATTTGTACCGTAGTCGTATATATCAACTCCCTCAGCTCTTTTTATTATATTCACCACTAAAGTACCAGGAAATGATAAAACCACAGCAAAACATATCCTTAACACATATATAGATAATGACATTTCTATAAGCTGTATTAGTGAAGGATATATTAGGAAACCCCCAATACAAAAAACAGCTAATTGGACAATTTCACCAATCGCAGTTGATCCTATGCTTCGTAACCAAAAATATTTACCTCGAGTCATAATCTTCCATTTAGTTAAAAACAAAGCATTTAAAAATAAACCAACTAATATTCCAAGAGTCCCAAACATTGCTGCGATAAGGGTTTGGCCGAATACCCAGTTGAAATAATCGGGGTGATTTTGAGATAAGGGTGAGGGCATTTGAAGAACAACTGCAATTGATGCTGCGTGTAGTAAAGCACATAAAAAATATGCCCAAATAACCTGACGAGACGCCTGGTATCCATAAACTTCAGCAATAATATCAATAAAAAAGAAAAACAATGGAAGAATAAATGATCCCCCTGTAAACAAAAACGGGCCAAAAGTTACTAACTTATGTATTACATCTGCAGATGTAATACCAGCAGTTGCAGCCAACATAGCTAAACACGCAAAATACTTAAATTGACGCGGCGAAGTTTTAATCATAAGCTACTCTTGTTAAATTAGTTGTTAAAATTAACTAGCATACGAGGATAATATGCCCATAAATTTAGTTGGCAGTTGGAAATTATTAAATTGTAAACAATTTGATTCCAATGGATTGCCTGAAAAAGACCCCTTTCAAGATGCATCAGGAATGATTATCTATGATTCCGATGGTATGATGTCAGCTCATCTAATGCGCTCCGATCATAAATCTAATTTATCTAATGATATACACCAGACTTCATTAGAATCATTTAAATCGTTATGTGAAAGCTATATAGCTTACTATGGCCATTATAGTATTAATAATGATAAAAATATAGTAACACATCATGTAATTGGTGCCTTATGGCCATCCCTGATCGGTGAAAAACTACATAGGCGCTTTAAATTCATTGATGATAATACTTTAATTTTATGCAACATTACACCAGAAGCTATTGGGTGCGAAAAACCCATTGTTCGTTATTTAACTTGGCAACGTTTAACCACTAGTAAATAACTTAATCTATTTTTCAAGGCTTAATCTGAATGGATTAAAATTTGTTCCATAATCATAAACATCAATACCTTCTTTTTTCTTTATGTACATAACAAGAAGCATAGCAGGCCCTCCACCCAAAATAGAATAAAATATCCTTGTAAATAGATCAGATAAATACAATCTGCTTATTTCATCAAAAGATAACGCAGAAAAAGCAATTGAATATATAATAGTTAACGTTACTAGATCGCCAACCAAACAAGCAAAAATCATACGCAACCAAAAATAACGACCTTTAGTTAAAATTTTTAATTTTGTAATAGTATATAAATTTAAAAAACGGCCTAGAAAAATAGCAATAATCATTGTCGGTACACCCTTTAAGAGTGAGCCAAATACGGTTTGATAAGCGTCATTAGCATGCCAGTAAGTCGGAGACGGCATATTAATTATAATTAACACAAAAGAAGTAAAAATAAGTTGGCTTAGTAATATATACCATAAGAGCGCGCGAGATATTTTATATCCATATATTTCTGCGATAATATCTTCTAATAACAAAACAAAAGGTAAACTTAAAATACCACCGGGCCCCACAAGAAAATCAATCTTTACAATTTTATAGAGAACAGCACAGCCAATTAAGCTAAATGTAACATATAGCATTAGCAAAAAAGTAAGGTATTGTGGCTTCACTTTTTCGATGTCTAATTGCTTGTGCAATTGATCTAATTTTTCCATTTGATTTACCCAGAGATAAAGAACAATTACTGTGATGTTTCCAACTTATAGCTTACATAAAATAGATGGATTTTTCTTTTTTTCTTCGATATGTAGTAAATGCTTGATAAATCCCATACAAAGTTTATATGCCTTTTCAGGTTGATCATGGTAAACTGGTGCGCCAGTATCTTTTATAACCTGCAAATTGATAAACTGTTTTGGTACATAATGTGCGGCCTCTTCAGCACCCTCATAAGGATGAGTCGGATTACGTTCACCAGCTAGCCATAATACAGGACAACAAATCTTTTTTAAGTTATGACGAAAATCAAGTTGCAATAATTCTTCCTTATAAAATTTTATTCTCATCGGCATATTTACTCTTGCCGGAGCAGTAAAAGTAAATTTCGTGCGAGAAAAAAGTGGCACGCATGTTTGAGCCCATTTCTCAAATATACCTGGTTTTTCTGGATTTTGATAATAGTCACATGCAAGATCACCCGCTTCTTCATGGCCAATTCTTTTATAGGCTTTCTTCATTACGTCAAGTGATACTCTAGCTTCAGCATCACAAAAAATTAACGCTTGTGGGTGAGCGGAATATTTTGCTAAATATGCCATAATAACATATCCGCCCCATGAATTGCCCACCATGATGGGATTCTCTATACCCAAGTTTTTTGAAAACAAATAAAGATCTTCACTACATTGCGATAAATTCCATTTTACAGGATCGCCATCTTCAGTTAAGCCGCAACCACGTTGATCAAGAAAGATTACCTGCAGGTAAGATGAAAATTTACTCCAAAAATTAATTTCTATGTTATGGTCTACGATTCCAGGCCCTCCGTGCAGTACTATCATAATAGGTAAAGACCTATCAAGTTTTTCAATTTCTTTTTCATGATAAAAGATTTTGTAATACATTTTAATATCAGAAACTTTAACAAAAGGCATAAACACCTCCATTAATATAGAAAAAATGATTTAATCTTTATTTTTTTCTTTTTGGTTGGTATATTCCATAATTAATGTGGTAAGACCGCCATCAACGACAATATTTTGAGCAGTAATATAGCTAGATGCAGCTGAAGCTAAAAATAAAACCACATTCGCTATTTCTTCTGCTGAACCAAATCTATGCCCTAAAGGCACATCATTACAAAGAGCATTATATTTATCTGGATTATTTTCCAACCATTGATCCCATATGGGAGTTTTAATATAACCAGGAGAAATAGCGTTTACCCGAATATTTCGCGTAACCAAATCAGCAGCAAAATTTTTAACAAGCTGTATAACTGCAGCTTTAGTAGATGAATAAATGCTATGGTAATCAAGACCTACTAATGCAGCTATCGATGCGTTTAAAATAACAGATGCATGTTCGTTAAGATAGGGTACAGCATTTTGAACTGTAAAAAATGCTCCTTTATAGTTAATGTCACTAATACGATCGAAAATTTCTTCGGTCGCATCATTAACTATAACCCTTTCTGCAATACCTGCATTAACAAATAAAACATCAATTTTTCCATATTCATTAAACACTTTCGCAAATAGTTGTTTAGTATCTGTTAGGTTTTTTACATCTCCTTGTACAGTCATTACATCACCGTGTATTAATGTTTTTGCCTTTTCCAAAAATTGAGGATCTCGGCCGGTAATAACTACCTTTGCCCCTTCTTTGGCAAATAACTGTGCGGTTGCTAAGCCAATACCTTTACTACCACCTGTTATTACCGCTACTTTGCTTTTTAAATATCCCATAATTTTTCCTATATTTAATTTTTAGTTATTATAATGTAGCTATAATGCCAATACAAGGTATTTCGCCTAAAAACTCTGTTTGTTTAGGAAAAAATCTTACTTTCTTAAACCCACATTGAAAGAGAATTGCTTCCCATTTTTCTTTATCTATAAGAGGTGTCAACTCTCTAATTCCATCATTAAAATACCACCAACCCTCCGCCAAACCCCAGATCATATTCTTCCACAGCGGTACTGGCATGTACTCTATAATAAGTAAACTGCCGCCTGATACTAGAAGGCTCTTCAAATTATTTATTGTATCAATTAGAGAAGGTGTGGCATGAATTACGTTTAATGCCAGCACGAAATCATGGCGTGTATCTTTCAAAATTAAAGGGGGCTCTTTGCTAATATCAAATTGTATAAATTCCATAAATTTAATATTTTTTTTATTAGCCGTTTCTATAGCTTTTGCTAAAAAAAATCGGCTAATGTCTGTAAAATAATAACAAATATTTTCGGAATTCAAATTTTGTACGATGTGCCAAGTAAGCCTACCAATACCACCACCCACTTCAATGACAGATATTTTTCTTTTTTTTGATATTTTACTGAGTGTTTTTTTCAAATAAATCTCATGCCAACCGAAGTTGGAAATTCCTTCCATGACTTCTATAGCAGGTTCTAAAAATCTTATATTGCCCGAAGGATATAACACACTAATTGCAGGTATTCTTCCCGATAGAGCTTGTGGATAATGCGTTATACAATGCTGAAATAAATTGCATATTTCTTTATATTCAGGAAACTCCTCAGTTAAATACATAATTCGATCTGAGATTGAGCGTGCCCCATCAACCGATTCTAAAAATATTATTTTACTATCTTTATATTTAATAAAACCCGCCAAGCTTAATTGAAAAAGCATATAACTTAAAAACTTATTAAACTTTCCTTGTATTTTCAATGTCGATCGAAGCTCAATTTCAGAATATTCTGTTTTAGCTTGAATAGCTAACCCAGAGGTAATAAAATAATCAAGAATGCAATAATAACAAATTCTATTAATTGCTTTCTCAAAATTGCTATATCCTACAGATAAGGCTGCCTTCGTCATACTAATATTACTCCCATTTAATTGTATTTCAATATCTACTTACTATAGTTTTATATATCGTTGTAATATCAACGACATGTGGTGCATCCATGATGGTCCAATGATTACCTCTTACACTAACAACCTCAATATTCTTCGTCGAAAAATTACCCCAATGATTTAATGGATCAGCTACTTGAATAAACTGTTCATCAATTATAGTTGCCTTGAAAAGAGTGATATCAGACTTAATTGGTTGCGGACAATAATTCAACAAAAGCTCAAATCTATTACGCAATAGGTTTAATAAAAAAAGTTTCTTATTATCATCAAATTCATAAAAATCTTTTGCATAAATATTTTTAAAATAAACTTCATTTCGTAGATTATTGCTGTATTTTGCCCAGCTATCAATCAAAGTAATGTTTGATACTTTTTCACCAATAAGTTCAAATTGTTTAGCAATTTCAAATGCGACAACCCCACCAAATGACCAGCCAACTAGAAAATATGGGCCTTGCGGCTGCAATTGTTGTATTTTTTTTACATAATATCCTGCCATTGCTTCTATAGAAACAAAAGGTTTATAAGAATTAGCAAAAATTGGGTTTTCAATTCCCCAGATGGGATTAGGAACCTCTAAGTTCATTAAAAAGATTTGGTAATGAAATAGACTGCCATTTCCTGGGTGAATAAAAAAAATGGGGGTGTTATTATTAATGCCGCTCTTCAAATTAACAATGTAATCTGAGCATAAAATATCTGGGGGTGGTTTTATAAGTCGTTGCACAAAAAATTCAATGTCTTTTGCTGAAAAAATATCATCAGGAGTGGTCTTAAAACCAAGCTCCTCCTCGATACGGGCCACGATACCTATCGCTACTAAAGAGTCTCCACCCAAATCATGGAAATTACTTGTCAATTTTAATTCACTATACCCCAATGACTCTTTAATAATCGTTAATATTTTATCTCTTATTTGTACATCAGATAAATTTTGTACCTTATCTGATGTATGATTAACTACGCTTTCTAATTCTTTACCAATACTCGTTTTAATTTCGAGTAAATTTTCATTCCAATATCTTTGTTTTATAAATGGGTAAGTTGGCAGCGGAACTCTAAACCGTCCCTTGTGGGGTATTATCTTCCAATCAACCTTATCTCCGCTTATCCATCTTTTGACAAGTTCATCAAGTTCCGCACTATTACTTGAATTAGGTTTAAAATCTTGATCAGAAACCGATAATTTTTCCAGAGCATCTTCTATATTCTTACAAATCCAAGTACGACGGTAATTAAAATTGGTTCTACCCACTTGTAATGTATAGGCAACATCATCTAAATAGCCAGGGTAAATATTATTACCAACATGCTTTGACCGCAAGAAATTTAACATCATTTTTCTATACGACTCTAAAGCTTCTGGCGTTTTGCCTGACAATGGAATAACTTTATATTCTTCCAAATATTGCGATCTATGTTTTTCATCGTTATAGTTTTTCAATACAACATGTGAATTTGTTCCTCCCATACCAAAGGAACTTACTGTAGCAAAGATTTTTTCATCGATATGCGTTGTTATTTTTTTCTGTTCTTTATTAACATAGAATGGACTTTCTGAGAATTTTATTTTATCATTATGCGCCGTATAATTTATATGCGGTGGTATCAATCGTTCATTTAAGATAAATATTGCTTTGATTAAACCTGCTATACCTGCTGCTGATTGAGCATGACCAATATTATTTTTAACAGATCCTATCGCACAAAATTCTTGTTTTTTAGTTTTTTCCTCGAATATATCTATTAAGGCAGAAACTTCAATCGGATCACCTATGCTAGTTCCAGTTCCATGTGCTTCAACATAGCAAATTTGTTCGGGATCTAACTTTGCCATCTTCCATGCCTTTCTAATACAATCAGATTGTCCATGTTGACTGGGAGCCGAAAAACCTACTTTATTATTACCGTCATTGTTAATAGCATACCCTTCCAAAGTAGCATAAATATGATCCCTATCTTTAATTGCATCTGCCAATCTCTTAAGTATTACCACACCGACTCCAGACCCAGGTACTGTACCAGAACTTGTTTTATCAAAAGCACGACAAACACCATCTGTGGAAAAAATAGACCCTTCTTCATACAAATAGCCAATATTAGATGGCAGTATTAATGAGACGCCTCCAGCTATAGCAATATCAGATTCACCAAAAACTAAGCTTTGACATGCTTTAACCACTGCCACCAAAGAAGTAGAGCAAGCTGTGTTTACATTCAAGGCAGGGCCAGTTAAACCAAGTTTATAAGCAACTTTAGTTGCAAGAAAATCTTTTTCGTTTGCCAATGAAGCTCTTAAGGCTGATGACTGTGTGCCATTAAATTTTTTATTCTCTTTCAAACTATAAAGATATTCACTGTCACCCATACCAGCATAAACACTTATGGCGCCATCATATTTTGTTGAGGTGTAACCGGCATCTTCCAAAGCAGACCATGCAATTTCTAGAAAAATTCTTTGTTGTGGATCAGTTATTGATGCTTCTTCAGGGCTTAAATCAAAAAAATTGGCATCAAATTTATCAATATCTTTAATTATACCAGATGCTCCAATATAATCCTTATGATTTATTAATGACTTATCAACCTCTAAGTCAAATAGTTCATTTTTTGAAAATCGACTTATACAATCAACTCCATTTTTTATATTCTCCCAATATTGCTCGATAGTATCTCCACCAGGAAACTTGCCTCCTAAGCCAATAACAGCTACCGCGTTAGTATTAATATCAATTTGATCTTTATTTGACTCTATTGCAGGATTTTCAAAAGAAGAATTGTTAGAATCAAGATAATTTGCTAATTTTCTTATAGTAGGATAATTAAATAAATCAATAACTGTTAAATTATAGGAAAATATTTTAGTGATTTTACTAAATAGCTGCATTATTAATAATGAATTACCACCCATATCAAAAAAGTTAATATCGATATCTTTAACTTCTTTTCCTAGAATTTCTTGCCATATTTCACTAAGTTCTATTTCTAATGTAGTTTTTGGTTTGTTAAAATATGTATTATTGTATGATTGATTTGTGATCTTTGGTAAGGCTTCTCTATTAACCTTTCCATTAATAGTCAATGGTATATGATCTAAAAATACAATTTTAGGTATCATATAATAGGGTAATTTATTTTCTAACAATGATTGTAAAGTTTTGGTTAAATCTCCAGAATTTAATTGGCGTTTTGGAATAACATACACTACCAATACCGCGTTTTTGCCGTCCTGATTTTCCGTTTGAATATGTGCTAATGCTTTAGCTACTGAGTCATGTTGCATTAAAACCGCTTCTACTTCATCTAGTTCAATGCGATAGCCGCGCAGTTTAATTTGATGATCAATACGCCCTATGTATTCGATATTTCCATCATTAAGATACCTTGCTAAATCACCGGTTTTATAAAGTCTTGCGCAAATTGATTTACTAAATGGGTTATTTAAAAATTTTTCCTGTGTTAATTCCGGCTGATTTATATAACCCATACCTACTCCGTGCCCACCAATATAAATCTCGCCAGTCACATTTGCTGGTACTGGTTGCAAGTTTTTATCTAAGATATATAAATGTACGCCCGGAATGCCACATCCAATAATTGATTTACTATTTTTAACCATTTCTTGTGTAACTTGAATATAAGTCGAGTATACAGTTGTTTCTGTAATACCATACATATTAAATATTTTCGGCGACTGATCGCTATGACGTTCAAACCAAACCTGAAGATCTCTTGGTTTTAAAGCCTCACCAGCCAATATAACGAGGCGTAGGCTTTTGAGTCTATTTTGATTTAAAGATTGTTCGTAAAAAACAAGCTGATTAAATGCCGAAGGTGTTTCATTGAGCACTGTAATTTCTTCCTCAACTAATAAATGATAAAATTTATCAGGTGAATAAATTTCTTCTTTAGAGGGAATAATAAGACTTGCCCCATAGCTTAGCGCACTAAAAATTTCCCAGAGTGATACATCAAAAGCATAAGAATGAAACAACAAAATATTATCATTTTGATTGAACACATATAAGGATTTGGTAGATTCAAAAAGATTAACGATATTAAAATGAGAAATTGAGACCCCTTTCGGTTTTCCAGTGGTTCCTGAAGTATAAAAAATGTATGCTGAATCAGATAAAGAGATTTCCTCATGTTGTTCTTTTGCTTTATTATGTACAACAAGTGGTATATTTTTTTTAAGATCAATAGTTAGTGCCTTAAAATCAGTAAAAAAGGCAAAATGCTTTGTCTGTGTTAGTATTACCGAAATACCTGCATCATCGGCAATATATTTCAATCGTTCTTGTGGATAATCCGGATCCAGTGGTATGTAGACAAATCCTCCTTTAAAACACGCTATAATACTTATTATTAACTCTAAACATCTTCCCGTCGCAACTGCTACACGAGCTCCCTTTTTTAAACCCCTACCTTGTAAATACGATATAAGGCTATCGGCATGATTATCTAATTCTTGATAAGTTAATTTATCTTTTGCAAATTTTACAGATACTGTATTAGGTTGCACTTTAACTTGTTTCTCAAATAACTTATGAAGCATCAAATTCTTTCTAGGTTTATAGTCACTGGTTGACCATTGACGAATTATATTTTCTTGAGACTGATTACTCATTAAAGTATAATGTGATAGTCTAATCTGTGGTTTTGAAACAATTTTATTAATAAGCGTCTTAAATGCATCGATAACAGCATGAATAGTTTTTTCTGAAAAAAGAGTACTACTATAATAGATTCCACCCATAAGCGATTTTTCTTTTTTTTCTAATTCAAATGTTAAATCAAACCTGGCGGCATCATACCCATCACGAAAAGGAACTATAGTTAGGTCGGATAAATTAGGTTTTGTGGTTTCAATATCATGATATGCAAACAACACTTGAAATAATGGATTACGATTTACTTCTCTTTTTAGGCCAAGTTTTTCAACTACCATGCCAAAAGGAACGTTTTGATTTTCAAGTGCTTGGGATACAAGATACCCATTACGTTCTACCAGTTGCAAGAAAGTAGGATCATCACCATTGCTCAATCTTAGTGCTAAAATATTAGTAAAATACCCAATCAAACCTTCAAAATCTGGGTTAGTTCTTCCTGCTACCGGGATACCTATTACAAAATCATGTTGATCCGCAAATCTAGCGATTAATATATAAAAAATACTTAAATAAATAGTAAATATGGAGGTTCTGGATTTTTTTGCTAATTCTGATAAATTTTTAGAGATCTTGTTATTGATTTCAAAATGAATATATTTTCCTTGATAGATATTTTTATCTGGTCTGGCAAAATCAGTTCTAAGTTGTAAAGACGGTGCATTTTCTAAAAGTTTCTCCCAGTACATGAGTTCTTTTTTTGTAACTTCTGATGTTAATAACTGATTATGCCAATTTGAGTAATCTAAATACTGTACTGGTAATGGTTTAAGTGTATGGCCTTTCCCAGTACGATGATAATTATAAAATATAGATAGTTCTCTATATAATATAGTATGTGACCAACCATCAAAAATCATGTGGTGTAGTGTCAATAACAATAAATGATTTCTTTTACTAATTTGGATTACGCGTATCCTAAATAGTAAATTATCCGTTAAACAGAATGGGGTTTTTACTTCTTCTTCTACTAATTTAATTAATCCCTCAGTAGAGATGTGCTTAATTTTTTCAACTGAGAAGGGTAAATTATATTTATCAACTACAACTTGGTGGAGAATACCATTTATATTTTTAAAATGAGTTCGCAAAGATTGATGACGCTCCACTACATCCTCAAATGCTCTCTTTAAAGCATCAATATCCAATATTCCAAACATCTTTAGCGCTATTGGCATGTTGTAATGATGCGAAGTTGTTGCCAACCGATCTAAAAACCATAAACTTTGTTGGTTATATGAGGCGGGTATTAATTGATTCTTTATTAATTTCGGCATTAGTTTAATACTAATATCAATTTTTTGTTGCCGTTTATTCTTAATCAGATTATCTATTACTAAAGTTAACGATTTAATATTTCGCTGGTCAAAAATCTCTTTTATAGGTAATTTTAATGATGTTTTTTGAAATATTCTTGAGAGAATCTGTAGAGCTAATAGTGAGTTACCACCCAAGTCTATGAAATCATCTGTGGTATTAATCGTAGTTAGACACAATACTTCTTTCCATATATTAATTAATAAAAGTTCAATTTCATTTCCATTTAGAAGAAACTTATTTCCGTTGGTAGGTTGAGTTAATATAGACCGATCACCAAGAACCCTTTCTATAAATAAATTAAGATTAGAGGATAAATTGGCTATTTCAATTAACTTTTCATTTTGCGGAAAAATTTTTCCTTTAGTATTTTTTACACCCTTCATTGAAGCAACATAAGATTCATCACATGGTGAAAATTTAATTTTTATAGCTTGTTCTGTTTTTACATAAAAATAAATTTCTTTTCCCTTGTTTTCGCTTTTAACATTTTTTAAACTGCGTAGGAACTGTTCTGCCGGTTTGTTAACATCAGTTCTGCTAAAAATTATCTTAATTTGATGAGTCCGTTTTTGCTTAGCTATTGCCCCTAATTTCAACAACATCGCATGCTCAACCCCTTTACCTAAGGCTCGGCAACTAAGCAACATGTTATCTACCACCAAAATCTCTTTTTCTATATGAAAATAAAAGAAACCAACTAACCCATAATCGCCAAATCTATCACTTGCGGATACAACATATGTCGCACAATCATTTTTTTTAAGATTACCAATATTTATTTCACTCATCCTGATAGTAGTGGTATTAAACTGATTGGTACGTTGTGATAGTTCAGCTACTCGCGCGACATCATTAGCTTTTAGTTTAACTATACCAATTTTGAGATTGAGACTATCGATAAAATTTTTTAAGCTAGGATGATTACTCTCTTCTTTGTTTCTTTGTATATGCTGTATATATAAACGCTGCCTGTTTTTATCTACTTTTGAAACCTTATGCTTATCAAATGCCCATTGAGATTGCAGAAAAGTTAAAATTTTATACTCATCACTAGGAAGTTGCAACGTTAATACTTGCGGACAATTTGCTTTAACTTCCGCGCATTCGAGTGGATTATCATCAATAAAAATAAAACTACTTAATGTCAAACCCAATATTTCTGCCAAAACTATTAAATTCTTTGATTTCGGCTCCCAATTAACGCACCATTCTGTGATGTGTTCTTTTTTCAAAAGTAAATCATCCCTATTATTAAACACTTCCTTTATATCGCATTCATTATTTTTACTACAAATACAAAGCAAAAGACCCAAGTCTCTTTGCTGCAATAAAAATTTTTGTAATGCTAGACGACTTGGTGTAAGTTTTATCCCCATAGAACCAACTTCTCCACATACTCCGCTCCAAAGCGTTTGATCGCAGTCAACAACAATTACTTTGTAAGGCTCCTGGATTATCGAATTAATTTTACGCATAACCACTAAACTTATTCCCATTTCAAAACTTTGCGTATAAGGTATATGTCCGACCTTGTCGGTAAATGAATCATGGACAATTGGAATTTTATATTGATTACAAATTTCTTCTGAAAAAATAAAATAAATTCCATTTAAAATTGACGTTCGGTCAATAATTTCTTTTTCTGCTTTAATCAAAAGTTTAAATAATTTGCTATTTTTATTATAGGATGGTGGACAAAAGCAAATGATGTAAGGTATGCTAAATTTATTTTCAATTATTTTAAAAACTCTTACTAATTCATTAATATTATACGCCAGTGTTTCCTTAAGATTATTATTTGCCTGTGATCCTTTGACCCAATCTTCAAGCCTCAGCAAGAGAACGTTATAACCATGCTCATTTTTTCTTACAATACTGGTGGGGTCTAGCAATTGTTGGAATACTTGGTTATATGGAGCTAACTCAACATTATTTGCTAAATTAAGTACATTAGCCAAATATCGAACCCCCTTTTGTACAAAAACTGAGGTAAATGTACTACATATTATTATTTTCTCGTTAGTTACCTTACTAACTGATTTACTTGACTCTTTTTTTTGGCTTTCCAATAGCTCTATTAAACCTGCTTCGGTTTGCAAAAAGGTAACCAATCTCCCATCAAAAAGTTTTGCTGGAATAGGAGGAACCACCTCAATTGCACCCTTATTTTTATAAGAAGAACTTACTGCAAACAAATCTTCAACTTCATAACAAGTATGATAAAAACTGATTTTTTCTTTTAGATATTTTTTAACCGAGTTACCGCTTACCAATTCAATACGTGAGTTATCCTTAGTTTCTAGAAGACACAGATAAACATTTTGTAACTCATCAAAAATCATATCGCCTATATTTTTGATTTCATAGAACTCACAAAAATATTTAATGGCGTTTCCTATGTCTTCACAAGCATAACCAAGATGATGCAAAATCATATAACAATCCTTATTAAAAATTTTTACTAACACTATTACGGTACAAATTTGTTAGATTATGGTTAAATTCAATGAATTATTAGAAAATTTGATTCTCTGATCCAAATGAAAATAGTCTTCTGAATTGAACCACATACGAACACGCAAAATAATATAAAGTAAACTTCATACTTAAAGAATTTATCTATGACATTTCGTATATTAAATTAACTGTCTATGTATTACTATATTAGGTCGAAATATTACCATATCTCTACCAATAAATTAAATTGTGTCATATATATATACCGATAGCGAATTATTTCCAGTTATGTGAGAATGCCGCTCCATTTAATTTATTTTCAAGCAAAACATGTCAAAAATTAAAGTTACGATTATGTCATTATTCTATGCTAGAAATAAACTTTTTAAAAACTGAACCCATATTTGAAAAAATCTTAAAAATTTATTCCTATTTATTAAAGGTACCATAGTGATGCAAGAAATTAATACACAAATTGTTGGGAAAACGAGATCTAGTTATAAATATATAACACTACTATGCACTTTAGTAATAACTAGCTTCATGTTAGATAGTATCGTTCAAAATTATTTTGTGTCTTTAGGTTCGCATTATATATGCGCTGCACTTCTTGTCTTCCCACCATCATATATGATATGTGATATTATAGCTGAAGTTTATGGTTTTAAACAAGCGAGACAAATTTTATGGTGTGGATTATTCAGTTGGTTAATTTCAGGCGTAGTTATCAATATAATTATCAAGCTGCCTTATCCTGTTTTTTGGTCTAATTATAGTGTCGCATTCAGGTATGTTATGGCTCCTTATTTCCATAATATACTAGCGATTTTTTTATCCGTAGTTGTTGGACAATATTTAAATATATTAGCAATATCAAAATTAAAAATACTTACTAAAGGCAAATATTTTTGGCTTAGGGCCGTTTCTTCTTCTTTTGTAGGAGACTTCGCGACGGTTTCATTAGCAACAATAGGAGTTTTTTTTGGAAGTCTACTCACAGGGCAACTTTTTAAGCTAATACTTCTTGAATTTGTACTCGGACTCATCTATGAGGCAATAGCAGCATTTCTTGGTATGTATATTATTGCCTTCCTCAAAAAATCAGAAGGCATAGATGTTTTTGATACAAAAACCAACTTTAATCCATTTATCTTGGCTACCGAATAAACTTATATGACTTTAATAACAAAAACGCGCCAAGGTAGCAAAGACTAAATCGACAGATTTATTCATCAGTAATGCCAAAAATATATTTTTATTACAATTTAAACCATGTATGGCACTGGCATCATCTGATGCTAAAAAAACTGCTACCTCAAAATAGTCTCTGGTTTCACATAATGTCACTAACCTTTTCCATAAAACCCATTTTGCGAGAGGTATTTAGTATATAAACTCTTCATTTAAATTATTGAATGCAGTTCCCACAAACTGCTCACTGGCAAAGCATACATATTTTTCCCAAACGGTAACACGTTTTGTCCTAAATAAAGTACGGCACCAGCAATAAATTTTTTACCGGTAGTTTCTGCAAGGTCTTGCAAACCTTTAAAATCTTGCGTTGCTACTGAGTTGCTCGCTTTTACTTCTATGCCAACTATTTCACCTGCTGCATTTTCTAATAAAACATCGACTTTTTGCCCCGCTTGAGTACGGTAATGAAAAAGTTGTGGTTTAGTTTTGCTCCAAGTAGCTTGCTTATAAAGCTCCATAGCCACAAAATTTTCTAAAATTTTTCCTAATAAATGTGGCTCAACCATAAATCGTTGGGCATCAATACCAAGTAAATGACTGAGTAAACCCGTATCGTTTAATAAAACTTTGGGCGACTTTACTAAGCGTTTGGAATGATTGCTTGCCCAAGCTGGCAAATATTGGATCAGAAAAGTGATTTCTAATAATGTCATATAACGTTTTAATGTGGTTTGCGCAATGCCTGTAGTACGTCCCAATTCTGCAAAATTTAATAAAGTTGCCGCGCGTGCAGCGAGCAATGTGAGTAAACGTGGCAATTCAGTGAGACCTTCAATATTAGCGATATCGCGAACATCTCGTTGTAAAATGGTAGTAATGTAAGAGTCAAACCAAGCTCGGCGGCGATCAGGTGTTTTACGATCAACAATTTCTGGATAACCACCCGTAGTAATTATGTCTATAATTGATTGACGATCGAATGACGTTTTTGTCACAGTAAATGGGTGGTAATTAAAAAGTTGATCGATAATAGTTTCTTTAACACCGTGTATTTCTCCCTGTGAGAGTGGCCACAACGTTAAAATTTCGATACGACCCGCTAATGATTCAGAAAGTTGAGGTAACAATAATACATTAGCTGACCCTGTTAATAGAAATCTTCCGGGGGTACGTTTTTCATCTACCGCTAATTTGATCGCTCGAAATAAATCCTTTATATGTTGGATTTCATCCAAAATTACATGGTCAGGCATACTTTGAATAAACCCATCCGGATCTGCAAGCGCTAAATTGAGCACCGTAGCATTATCCAAACTGTAATAATTTGCTGCATGTTCAGGTAGACTTTTGGTTAGGGTGCTTTTACCGGTCTGGCGCGCCCCATTTATGAGCACAACAGGGGTATCTGATAGTGCAGCTTGGAGGTTAGTTATTAGGTTTCGTTGATACATGGATGAATTATAGCCACTTAATGGCTGAAAATCAACCATTCAGTGGATGATTTTCAGCCATTACCTAAATTGACCACTACTGACCCTTCAAATCCTATGCTTTTTCACGCCCCACCGGCTTACCCTCCCGAGCCCAGCGGGTATTCTTATTAAGGATCTTTATGATTTTAGGTGTTATGCCTCTTAATAACTCGGTTAATGAGTAACGTTTGCGGGTTTTCTGTATGGATGAGTGCATAATAAAATCCTTGTTAATAACAATATCACCCACACTGCTCTTTAAATATAGCTTTGACCATTTCCAATTGTTCTATCAAAATTGAGTGGCTGCTATCTTCTATAACGAGATTTTTTGCTTCCGTACCACCAGAGTTTATCGCTTTTGCCAAAGCCTCACCTTCTGTGGGTGTGGCAAATTGATCTTCTCTAGGGTTAATTATCACCGCAGGCACTTTAATTTCTTTTGCCCAACCGCTTGCATCAAAAGCTTTAAACGCATCAATTTGTCGACGTTGGTCTGCTGCGGATTGTGATTTTTCTAGCATAGGAACAAAATTTTCTCTAAATGTTTTTTTATCCATTTTGACTTTATAATCTGCACCAAAACAGGTTTCATAAATCAGGTCGGAATAAACATCAAGTTTGCCACTTTCTCTAAGTTTACATAATTCTTCATAAATCAGCGCCGCTTCTGCACTGAGCTTCATTGCTGCACTCAATAAAATTATTTTTCTGCAATGTTCTGGAAAATCATGGGCTATTTGCAAAGTAATTGTGCCGCCCAATGCAAAACCAACTACGATAGCTTTATCTAAACCGAGTTGTTGGATAAGCGCTTTAATATTAGCTGCCATTTCTGCAACGCTCAATGGCTTGCCATTATCTTTAGTTTTACCAATTCCCTGGTTATCAAAAATTAATACTTGCCGTTCAACGCTAAAATATTCTGCAACCGGCCGCCAAAAATTGATGTCGCAGGTATACCCTGCAATAAATACGATGGGGGGTAATGCGCTTTTAGTTCCCAGTAATTCATAATTAAACTGTACATTATTGATTGATTGTATAGGCATAATTTCTCTCAATTTTAGCTTCCATGAGGCATAATTTTAGCATAAGATGTTGCCAATTAGCTATATGACTTTTCCGTCATTAAACCATAGGGGAATTAACATGAAAAAAACTGTCGCCGTATTATTTATGGGTAGTGCAATTAGCTTGTTATCTGCTTGCAATACTTTAGCCAATCTGCAAACGCAAAAAACACAATTGCAAAACGGTAATACTGTTTATACAGATATTAACGTTACACCGACGGATAACTGGGGCTGCAAGGAGGTGGGCGCACCACAATCTTATACTTGGTCTAAGCTCCAAGATGAAGGGCAATTCAAACTTACTGGCGCTAGTGGTCTGTTAAAAGACAATGCACTCGCTTATGCCAATCAACAAAATTTGAATATAAATTATATTAATCTAACAATCCCCAAGCAAAAAACACTGAGCATAGGTAGCAGTGATAGTTTTATTTTAAATGATAATGCACAAGCAATTGCGACATTTTATCAATGCCAACAAATTAATCCTGATCATAAACTTAGCGCAGTAAAAACTAGTAATATAGGATTTAGTTAGTAATTAAAAGAACAGGTGAAATAATGCCATATACGACAAGAATAGATAATCAGAGTGGTTTAATTATCTTGACTACATTAAATATATTAAAGTACCGAGCCTTATATATGTAGGATCTAAAGAACCTTCCGTTAATGATCTTAAAACACTCAGTAAACAACTTCCTAATAATCAACTACATATTTTTCCTGGTATCGATCACGTAGAATTATTTTGGAATGGTAAATTAGTTGCACCGCTGATTAAAGGTTTTTTAAGGAATCTATAAATGCATATAGAAATGTCAGCCTGGGCAAAAAATCACAAGAATTGTTGACTTCGGCCCCGATTGTTCCTGGTTAAAATAAAAGCTATTTAATATTATGTATTGATAATTAATTATGTTATGCTAGTTTCCTGAAAGATATACTTCTAAAGGAGCTGGGTTTTGGTTAATGAATATATAATGTATTGTGATGAATCTGAAGCCAAAGGGCGATATTATTCAAATTTTTATGGTGGGGCTTTAGTTCGCTCAAAAGATTTAAAACTAGCAACTAGTTTTCTTAAGCAAAAGAAGAGCGAGTTAAATCTATATGGAGAAATAAAGTGGTCTAAGGTCACCAGTATTTATTGTGGCAAATATATAAAACTTATGAATAGCTTCTTTGATCTGATTGAAAAAGATATGATTAAAGTACGAATGATGTTTACTCAAAATATTTATGAAGCAAGTAACCTAACTCCATATCACCGAGAACATGAATATTTTTTATTATATTACCAATTTGTTAAAAATTCATTTGGCTGGCGATATTCAAATGAAACCAGTCAGCCCATCGGACTTAGAATTTATTTTGATAAACTACCAAATACACGTGAAAAAGCGGAACAATTTAAATCATTCATTCGCGGTTTATCAAAAAATCCTGAATTTATTAAATCACGAATCTTTATTCGCGATGATGCAATCGCTGAAGTAACATCTCATGACCACGTCATTTTGCAGTGTTTAGATGTTGTATTAGGAGCTATTCATTTTCGTTTAAATGATAAACATAAAGAAATTTCTATTGAAACTGGAATACGCGCTAAAAGAACAATTGCCAAAGAGGCATTGTATAAACATATTAATAAACGTATTTGTTTTATGCATCCTAATTTTAATATTGGCCTTACTACAGGGCGAAACGACAATCTAAAAAATGCTTGGTGTCATTCATACCGACATAGGCTTTTTGTTCCGAAAGATAAAAAGATAGATTTGGGTAAGGCAAAGAATAAAGGAAAGAAGAAACAAAAAAACCCCGCTTCTGCTATGTCTTTCGACGTGGCCCACGTGGAACGTGAGACTTCGCAGTAAGTAGGGTTATATTGAAATAATAGCTCTTATTACATAAAGTGTCAACAGTAAACATACAGATTATTAAAGGTGAAATTATGGAACGCAAACTAGCATCTATTCGAAAAATTAAAGAAATACTTCCTATTCCCGATGCGGATATGATTGTCAAAGCTGTCATCGATGGCTGGCAGTGTGTTTGCAAAAAAGGTGAATTTGCGCCCGGTGATAGTTGTGTTTATTTTGAGATCGATTCTTTTTTACCGCTGCGGCCTGAATTGGAATTTTTGCGCAAATCATCGTATCGCAAAATGGGTGACCAAGAAGGCTTGCGTTTAAAAACAATTAAATTACGCAAAACGCTATCGCAGGGCTTGGCGCTGCCAGTGCAGACGTTTCCTGAATTAGCGGGGCTTTCATTAAAAGAGGGCGATGATGTTACCGAATTGTTAGGCGTGATAAAATTTGAGCCGCCAATACCTGCCGAACTAGCGGGAATCGCTAAAGGATTAATTCCATCATTCATTCGTAAAACCGATCAAGAAAGGATCCAAAATATTTGGGAAGATATTAAAGATTGTACGGATACTTTTGAAGTGACATTAAAACTAGACGGCGCTAGTTGTACCTATTATATGAATGATAACAATTTTGGTGTTTGTAGCCGTAACCTTGAATTGGTTGAATCAGAGTCAAATACTTTATGGAAGATCGCACGCAAGATCGATATAGAAGGAACATTACGCAGCACCAAAAGAAACCTAGCTTTTCAAGGCGAGATGATTGGTGAAGGCATACAAAAAAACCCTGAAAAAATTAAAGGGCAAGAATTTTATCTGTTTGACATCTGGGACATCGATGCACAAAAATATTTGCATCCCGCTGAACGCACTGCGCTCCTCGAAACTTTTTCGGGGAAAATAAAACATGTGCCATTTTTAGGCGTTTTTTCTTTCAAAGAATATCCCTCATTAGAATCATTACTGCAATTAGCAGAAGGCCCTTCGCTAAACCCTAAAACCGAAAGAGAAGGTATCGTTTTTAGGTCAAATCAAGCGGGCTTGCGATTTAAGGTAATTTCAAATAAATATTTGTTGCATGAGGAATAAATAAAGTAAACACCGGGATTGCAGGTAGATGTAGAAATTTAGTCTTAATGAGTAATCTCCTCGAAAAATCGTCGGCTTGCTATTTTTCCAAATTTCTTTGCATGATGTGCGAGTTTTTTTATTAAAAATTCATGCATTTATGAGATAACCGCCTAAAATATATAGACCTCGCCACTATTTAAAAGGTAAAATGCGCCATGAAAACACAATAAAGAGTAAATCATGCCTGTTAATACCTCCGAGCAAAACTTTTTTAAATTACTTGCCACGCAAGCCAAGGAAAATCCTAACACCAAACCAATATCCGAAATGACGCTGGAGGAATTTCGTGCCGGTGTTAGCGCGATGTTAAAATATGCAGGGAAACCTTTTGCAATAGAATTCAAAGATACATTCATGCCTGCACGAGATGGCTACCAAATTCCCGTTCGTATTTATAATCCCAACACTAACAAAACCGAACCGGTATTTATCTGGTATCCGGTGAATGGCTATATTTTAGATTTCTATGAGGTGAATACTGTTATTTGTTCGCGTCTGGCTAAGTTTTTGGGCATTAAAGTAATTATCCCCAATATTCGTTTAGCTCCTGAACACCCTTTACCTATTCCTATTTATGATGGCTATGATGTTACTCATTATATTTCCGCCAATGCCAAACAACTTGGCATAGATCCTAATAAAATATTTATTGGCGGTGCAAGTTCTGGCGGAAATTGCGCTGCGGTGATCTCTTCTTTAGTGCGTAAAACACACGATTTTAAAATTCACCATCAGATATTATTAAACGGTTTGTTTGACATCAGCCAATCTAATCACGATTACGAGAGTTACGAAAAACAAGATTTAATTAGCACCAAAGAACAAGCTAATTTCATTTACAGCCATTTTGGTATAAAACAAAAAGATTATAAAAATCCCTTATTTTCCCCGTATTATGAAACAGATTTAACCGGTTTACCACCGACTACCATTATTGTGGGTGAATATGATGGTATCCGTAGCAATTCTGAAGCTTATTATAAAAAACTTAAGGCTGCAGGCCATAAAGTGGAAAAGATTTTATTGCCGGGTCAAACACACACTACTATTGTTTATCGCGGCGTCATGACCGATGGTGAAGATCCCGCTAAAGTAATTGCGAATGTTATTAAGCGTGATTTAAATAATAAATAATGCTACTATTCAAGAAATGAAAACATTACTCACCCACATCTTTAAAATAGCGATGCAATCAGCCTTTGGCGCTGCGCAAGCTGATTATGAGCCGATGATTCAATCGGCCACGCGGTCAGAATATGGCGATTATCAGGCGAATTTTGCCATGCGTCTTGCTAAGATATTGCAAAAAAAGCCGATGGAAATCGCGCAGACAGTTATTGATCATCTAAGCCACCGTGAAACATTCAGACTACTAGACCCATCAGGCCCAGGCTTTATCAACATCACTCTGAGCGACGAATTTTTAGCGCAACAATTGCAAAAACTAATCGGCGATGATCGTTTGGGCGTTGAAAAAGCGCACAAACCAGAAACCATCGTCGTTGAATACAGCAGCCCCAATGTTGCCAAAGAAATGCACGTAGGCCATTTACGTACCACTATTATTGGCGATGCGTTTGCGCGCATTTTTGATTTCTTAGGTCACAAAGTTATTCGGCAAAGCCACATCGGCGATTGGGGCACACAATTTGGGATGATTATTGAATACCTACTCGAAACAAACCAAGCTAATATTAAACATTCTATCAGCGAACTAAATTTACTGTATAAAAAATCCAAACAACGTTTTGATGAAGATCCAGCATTTGCCGATAAAGCACGCGCGCGCGTAGTTGCATTACAAGGCGGCGATAAAGCTACCTTAGCAATCTGGCAAAATTTAGTCAATGAAAGTGAAAATTATTTTGCAACTGTTTATGAAAAATTAAATGTATTATTGAAACATGATGATATTCGCGGTGAAAGTTTTTATAACGATACATTAGCAAACATAACTAATGATTTGGAAAAACGACATATCGCCGAAATAAGTGACGGCGCTTTAGTGATATTTTTAGAAGGTTTTGTTGATCCCGATAACAAACCGGTGCCGATGATTATCCGCAAAAAAGACGGTGGTTATCTTTATGCGACCACGGATCTGGCTGCAGCAAAATATCGCATCGAAACCTTAAAAGGTAATCGTATTATTTATATTACCGATGCACGCCAAAAACAACATTTTGCCATGCTATTCGCCGCCGTGGATAAAGCCGGTTGGATGACGGCCACTGCTAAATTAGAACATGTTCCCTACGGTGCTGTTTTAGGTGAAGACAATAGACCGTTTAAAACACGATCCGGTGAAACCATCAGTTTAATTTCTTTATTAGATGAAGCAGAAGAGCGCGCCGCTACGCTGGCAACGGCAAAAAATCCTGAATTATCTAAAGATCAAATCAAAACAATCGCCAAAGCGATTGGCGTAGGTGCTTTAAAATATGCTGATTTACGCGCTGATAAAGTGAAAGACTATGTATTTAGTTGGGATAAAATGTTGTCGTTTGATGGCAATACCGCACCTTATTTGCAAAATGCTTATGTGCGCACGCGCTCGATATTCAGGACTGGAAAAATTGATCTCAACAGCCTTAAAACAGAAAAAATTATTATCGCGGAACCAGTAGAGCATTTATTGGCTGTTAAATTGTTAGAGTTTTCTGATATCGTTCCTTCCATCGCGCACGATTTAGGTTTGCATCGCCTCTGTGAATATCTTTACGACGTAGCGGCTACCTTCCATAAATTTTATGAGCACTGCCCAATTTTATCCGCCCCCGATCAAGCATCACGCAACAGCCGATTATTGTTGTGTGATATTACGGCGCGCACGTTAAAACTCGGCTTAAGTTTGCTGGGCATAGAAGTTGTAGAGCAGATGTGACCCTAATGACATCAAGTCGTAGGTCGGATCAAGGAGCAAAGCGACGGATCCGACATTCAACGCACGAAAATCACTGCTGTCGGTTCCGCTTCGCTTGAACCGACCTACATCCTTTTTCAAAGGGGGGTAGATCATCTCCTTTTATAATTATAACTTATACCCATGCCCACCACCTCAGCTGTCGTATGCTTGCACGATAAAATGCTATTTTTAGGATCATGGCTATTAGCTTTTAATAACTCTCTTTCTTTAGTGGTCATTTGAATTTTTGAACTCGTTGGTGATGACAACTTTACCGCACATGTGCCGCAAATACATTTTCCATCGCATTCGTCTTTCGGTGCTTTATCTTGCAAATTAGTTTTAAGGAACGATAATAAATTTGCTGCTACCGCTGGAGCTTTTAATAACTGGGGCTTATTATTTCCTTCTGTAACAGCAATCTCATCCGCAGCGGGATTAACAGTATCGTGTGCTGGTATTGTTTGCACGACATCAACAGCAGCAGGTGTAACCTCACTGACCACTTCGGGTTGATAATTTTTAGCCTTGCTAAAATCTTCCACTGTTCTAAATGGAAAAACTTTTAACCAGCGCAAAATATTTTTAAATTCTGTATTGCCGACCGAACTAAGCAACATCCAAGGTTGCTCAGTAGCAGGCGGCACCGTATTATGAAATTTGCCTTTTTTAAAATCCTTTATTATTTGTTTGGCCGCTTGATCTGCACTTTCTTGTGCAGAGAGAAGAGAACCACCCTGGCCGGTAGCCCAGCCCGCAATGTACTCAGGCCGTTCAATATCTGCTAAAGGGCGTTTGCCAATAGCCGTAATGCAGTTTCTCATGCGAAAGCGTTGCTCTTTTTGAGCACGATCAACAAATACAGCTGCCAAATCGTTACCATCTTGATAAAATTCTTTAATTGATAATTGAAAATAAAAATGCAATCTTTTTTCAGCCCCGACCTGCATTGGTTTATCACGAATTCGTAAAAAATAATCATAAACTTCTTGTTGTTGTTTAGTCAGTTGATTGCGATCAATGCCTGTTGAATCAAAAGAAGTTTCGATCGAAATACCTAGCCCTTCTAGTTCTTTCAATTCTTTAAGCCCAATTTTGCAATCGCTGGGATTACCGCGTGCAAAAATACGTACAACTGATAACCCTTCTTGTCTTAAATAACGCAGAAAAACGGGGTTAATCTTCGTTCCCTCTAACTCATCGGGGTCTTTTAAAAATATTCTTGCTAAATCAGCAGCGACATTACCATTACCGATAATACCAATATTAGGATTTTTACTGTTTTCAACTAACGGCCAATCGCTTTCATTAAATGGGTCAAATTCCTCGTTATACGCTTTAGTAATTAAATCCGCAGAAACCACTGCATGTAAAGACTCACCGGGAACGTTTAATTTAATATTTACTGCAGCACCACTGGCATCAACGAGACAAGCATATTGCTTCTTTAACTGTTTGAGCGTGACATCTCTGCCCACTTTAATTCCACCAATATATTGCACACGCGGATCATCCAACACTGCACTTAATACCTCCGCCTGGCGCTTAGTTGCTACATGATCAGGTGCAATACCATCACCGACTAAACCAAATTTATTGCCATGTCTTTGTTCAATAATAATAATCTTAATGGGCAAATCAGAATCTAATAAAGATTGCGCTAGATAAAAACCTGCCGCACCACCGCCTAAAATACAAACTGTCATGGGATTATGCTCACTCCAAATCATCGGTTCTACTAAACGCAACCAACCACGCACTGTGCCTACTTTTAACAAGTTTGCTTGCCGTTCCATTTCTGCGTGAAGATCGATTTCACCTCTTGCAACGCGGATCGCCAGTGGCGTTACCGTCGGTCCCCATATTTTTTTGCGTGGCGGCTGCCCGTTCCATTCATATTTTCCTATGCCTTTTTTGCGCGGCAAGCGATGATTAGTTAATAAAATTCGCCACAGATCTCGCAAACCAAGACCACCCAAAACACTTTTAACACCAAATAATTCAGCCAGATCAGCATCTAACCCAATGGCAGTAAAACCTTTGGTACCACGATACGCAGAAACACTCGAAATACCCATGCGTGCCATAAAACCTAATACTTCCTGACGTAACATTTCTTTATAAGATTCACATCTCTCTTTAAATTCACTCGGAGTTAACTTTAATGATTGATCAGGAACGAAACCAAGATAAGGGTTAATGATATCAACGCCCCCTATCGAGATAGCTTGGGCCATATCACGGCCAGAAATTAATCCTCCCGCTTGCAATGCTAAACTAACATTTCTGCGCAAACCGGCTTTCAGTAACGCTTGATCAACCATATTGGCAATTAATACAGGGGGAACCGGTGCGCGATCATGATCCGATTGAAGATCAGACAACACTAATAATGTAGCACCTTGCCGCACTAACTCCACACATTGCTGTTGGATACGCGTAATAGCTGCCTGCAAACCACCATTACGCTCATGTGCAACATAGGTGATATCAACCACATGCGTATTCAATGTTTGATCAGCTTGTAAGCAAGCCATTTCATAATTATCGACAATGGGAGAAAACAACATAAACCCTATTATTGGCTGAGTATTTAATTCAGCTAAGGCTGGTTTTTTCCCCACAAACGTCTGCGTTGACATATAAGCACCTTCTTGCTTTGATGCTAAAGCAGGGTTGGTGACTTGCGAAAATAACGCTTTAAAAAAATTACCTATATAAAAAAACGAACCTTTTACCAAAGCTTCCATCGGCCCTTGATCCGCCATTGAACTCGTTGCACCTGCACCACGATTAAATAATGGCTTCATTACCATTTTATCGGTTTCTTCGTTCCAACCCGCGCGTAATTTTCGTGCGTCTAATTCCGCCTGGCTAAATACAATAGGTTCTTTTTCGACGGTTTCAGGTTTACACGTTTTTAATCCATTAAGTTGTGCTTGCTGCCACTGCAATATTTCTTTACGCGGTTTATGTAAAGCATAGGTGCCGGTTGCTAAATCAACTACTAATGGTCTTCCGGGTTGTAAATCGAAAACAGAACCATCGATATCTACTGCTCCTAATTCTGATCCCGAATAAAGCATTTCAGCATTGACCACCCCTCGCTGTGGACGAAACCCATTTTTATCGCGTACAATAACAATTTCATCCTTTACAACAACAACACTGCCATTGGGCCCTTCAAAGGATACAGCAAATAAATTATAAAATTGGCTAGCTATATTGTCATTTGGATCATAAGGGTTTATCGTCGAAGCAACAATTTCTTCTGCTGAAAAACCCAGCAGATGCAGCATATCCATATAAATAGACATGATGTGTGAATCACTAAAACCACTTAGATTCACTGACTCTACACCTAACAATTTCTTGAAAGCAGGATCGTGGGTCAATAAACGCACGATTAATTGCAACGCATTATTTTCACCATTATTAGCAAACTTAGGGAGCGGCTGAATATTTTTGACCGTTGGCAAAGTATTAGTAGCAAAGCGAGCGTGAGGTACACCAGCGCTGGCTTGAAAATCAGGGTCACTAAAATCTGTATAATATTGCGCAAACTTATCTTCTTTCACCAATGATTTATAAATCACATTATACGCAGAAGCACTCACAAGATGAGGACGACTTGTATAATTAGCCTCTTGCATTGCTAACTCAAAACGCAAACGTGTGCGAATTAATGCTTTTTCAAATTCTTCGACGGTTTGTGTTACTGGTTTTAAGATCACAAACTGCACTAATGCAGTTTCTTGTTGGCGCCCTAAATAACCCAATAATTCGCGCTTGGTCGGCACTGCACGTTCACCCGCGATGGCCAGCCCTTCTTTTGCCAACAATTGCTGAAATAATTCTAGCGCTTTAGCTTGTGTTGCCGTATCCGCGCTTGTAAACATAGGAGCAATACAATAATTATTTTTTTGCAATTGCAAATTAGGAAATAACTTTTGAAAAAAATGCAAGAGACCATACCAGGTAATGCCGCAACCATCGCCGGTTTTAGAATCAATACTCTCCGAACCACGTTTCATTAACCGCTCTAACATGATCAATAATTTATCCGTTACGTCGCGACAAGATTGACCATCTAAGCGAACTACTGCGCCAGTACCACATGCATCTTTCTCCATCACTGTGGGGTCATAAAGCGACGGTTGTTCCGTGGTTACTTTCGCAGAAGATTTTTTTGGCGTGGCAATGCTAGCCAATGTTTTAGGATCCAACGCGCCTTCCGTTAACGCGGGTGTTACTGGCTTTGCTACTGCAGATGATTTTTTTTGACCTGTGATCGGATCCAACTTTATAAATGCTTCTTTTAACACGGCGACTTGTGATAACAATACTTTTATCCAAGGAGAAGGAATATGCGCAGCAAATTTATTGATCCGCGCTACTAATTGATACAATTCGTCTTCATCCAGTAATTCTGGCTTAATTTGTCGCGCAGTCGGATGTAAATAGCCTTTTGCTAATAATTCTTCATACAATTTTTTTGGTAAAAATATTTGGCCACCACTAAAACTAGCGCCAAAATTTGGTCCTACTACATCTTGTCTTAACAAAATTGGCTGCTGATAATCAACTGTAATTTTTGCCATCGGGTAATGCCAGGGTGCGCCTAAAATAGTGAGAGAACCCCCAGTCATAAAATTAGCTAACATTTCACCTGCCCATTCGGTTATTGCGTCAGCACCACTGTTACGCACCAGAGCACGATCACCCAAGTAACGCGCTGCTAACCAACCACGCGTAGCGCCATATAACGATTGATTGCCTACACAGCTCTTCACAAATATTTCAGCACCATCTAAAGAAGAACCCGTACCATCGTTGGTATTGTTGGCAATTAACGTTAAATTACCAGGAGCTGCAAAGCCAAGATTCTGTCCTGTCGCTAAACCATTAAATTTTACCACGACAGGTTGCGCAAAAAACCTTTCTGCAAAATCGCGTTGCTGAGTTAAATAACCAATGCGCGCGCCAAACGATGCGTCAAGACTCGATGCGGGTATTTCAAACTGGCTTTCACCTACCGATATAGCGGCAATGATTTGATTTTCGCTATAACTGGATCCTTCCTGTTTTGCGATTTTTCCAAAGGCTTGCTGAAAAGGGTTTACTGGTCGGTCTAATAATTTTTCTAAGCCGGTTAACGGAGCCTTATCTTTTACCCGCAATAAATCAGTTCGACCAACCGCTTGTTTGGGATCACTAAACCCATATTTTTCCAAATACACATTGAGCGATTTAGCCGTCGCAATCAATATTCTTGCGACATCTTCTGGTTTACCCTTAAATTTTTCATCAATAATTTTCTGATTTTGTGTGGCAATTCCGGTTGGGCAGCTACCATCGTGGCAAACTTCTGCCATCACACAACCCATTGCAACCAATGGCTCCGTTCCCACTTCTACGTCATCTGCACCCAACAACATTGCTTTAAAACAATCTAATCCGGTTTGTATGCCACCACTCGCGCGCAACGTAACACTGCTGCGTAAACCTTGAGCAGTTAAGGTTTGATGCACTTCTGCTAGTGCAGTTTCCCAGGCATGAACAAATTCGTATTTCGCCGTTAAAGGTGCTGCTCCTGTTCCACCTGGGCCTGCGATATTAATAATATCCGCACCACATTTAGCGACACCTGCTGCGATGACGCCAATACCATCCCGTGCTGCCAATTTTACGGAAATCCATGCGCGGGGGTTTGCACTACGCAAAGCTTGAATTAAGCGTTTCAAATCTTCAATCGAATAAATATCTTGATGTGGCGGCGGCGAAGCAAGGGTGATACCAGGAGTAGTGAGTCGCGCTTGTGCTATCTCAATCGTTACTTTATGGCCAGGGAGTTCACCGCCTATACCAGGTTTTGCTCCTTGGTTAACTTTAATTTCTAAGACTTTCTTATTAGCTAAATATTTAATATTCACACCAAAACGGCCCGACGCCACTTGACCGATAAGACTTTGAAAAACAGTACCATTGCGTTTGGGTAATTCACCACCCTCACCTGAATTACTCATTGGGCCTGCTAGATAAGGCAAATTATTTAATTCTTCCATTGAGCTTACATTATGGATTGCCATCGCTATTCTATTCACCGCTTCTGCGATCGTCATATGGGCTTCTAAACTAATCGAACCATACGACATACCACCCGTTAGAAAATGCTCTAAACATTTCTTTACGCCCGGGGATAATTCTTTAACCATTTTTTCGATAATACCGTCGGATATATAAACCTCATTCAAAGCTTTTAATGCAGCGGAAGTTGCTGCCGTAGGCAGAGAAGTTGGTGTGGCAGAAACGGTACTGAAACTTCGGTTGCTACTCTGCACTATAGCCGAATTCGCAGTATTTGTAGGTAATTTAGAAAGAGATCGTTTTAAACCATTAGCTACCGCCGTCGTAGCATTAGCAGTATTTCTTAGAGGCGCAAAAAACTTCATCATGACACGTCAAGTCCTTATATTTTAGGTGAGGCGCGACTTTAAACGTGCTTTGCTTGAAGGTCAAGGGGAAAAATAGGGGTCACATCTGGAATTAGGACAGCCAGAAAAAAAATTGATGCACATTGAATTATTGAGGGCTGGCTGTCCTAACTCCAGATGTGACCCCTATTTATTAATCTTCCGATGATAAGATAAATAAATTTCCGTCGGGGTCTTTAAACTGTGCGTAAGTGCCCCAGGATTCTGCCACCGGTTTACTCACAAATTCCACACCTTTTTGCTGTAATTCTTCATAGGTTTTTTGCACATCTTTCGTTGCAAAAACCACATTGGAAGGTGTGCCAATTCGATCTTCCTGTTCCGGGAAGGTAAATAAAACCACGCGTGTTTTCCCTTCAGGAGTCGATAGTTTAATCCACCGTTGCCTATTTTCAAATGGAATATCGGCTTCAACCTTAAAACCAAGTTTTTCTACGTAAAATTTTAATGCACGATCTTGATCGCGAACTGGAATGCTGGCAAATTTCATATGTGTAATCATAATTTTCTCCTATTAAAAATTGCTATTTAGCTAACCCAAACTTTGTATAAACTGCAACCAGCAAACCCTGTTTTGCGGCCAGCCATGCTTCATCTTTTTGCACTTGTTGTTCACGCTGCGCAAGATCAGTGTCTACGACAGATAAATGGTTTTTAACATCACAAGCGGCGACGGTATTTTCAATCGATAACACTTGACGCACTTCTTCGCTAATCGCCGGATAAAATTTTTGCATTTCTGTTAATGATAAATCTTCTAAGCGACATTTTTTGGCAACGCAGTGTGCGACCATTTTACCGACTACTTCATGCGCAACGCGGAATGTGGCACCACAACGCACTAAATATTCAGCCAGCACAGTTGCATTGAGATAACCATCATTCACTGCCGCGCGCATATTTGCGGAATTTACTTTTAACGTCGCTAATAATGGAATATAAATCGCCAAGGTATCGCGCAACGTTTTGATGGTGTCAAACAACGGTTCTTTATCTTCTTGCAAATCTTTATTGTAAGCAAGTGGCAAACCTTTTAATAAGGTAAGCAAGGTAAATAATGCGCCATAGACACGCCCTGTTTTGCCACGTGCTAATTCAGGAACGTCGGGATTTTTTTTCTGCGGCATGATGCTGCTGCCAGTACAAAATGCATCATCTAAGGTAATAAAATTAAATTCTTGGCTCGACCATAATATTAATTCTTCGCTCAGGCGCGATAAATGCATCATCGTGATTGCACTCGACGCTAAAAATTCAATGATAAAATCGCGATCACTCACCGCATCTAACGTATTCAAATAAATACCATCAAACCCTAATTGCTCAGCAACGTAATGGCGATCGGTGGTAAATGTCGTGCCCGTCAATGCACATGCGCCCAACGGTGATTGATTCACGCGCAGCCAAATTTCTTGCAAACGCGTGCTGTCGCGTTGCAACATAGCCACATAAGCCAACCAATGTTGCGCCAAGTAAATCGGTTGCGCACGCTGCAAATGTGTATAACCCGGCAAAATAACATGACGATGTTCTTTTGCCATCGTTAATAAGGTATTTTGTAATTGGGTTAATAACTCTACAATCTCTACTATTTGTTTGCGCAAATATAGATGAATATCTAAAGCAACTTGATCATTACGACTGCGCGCGGTGTGTAATTTACCCGCCACATCACCGATGCTCTCGTGCAGCATCCGTTCAATATTCATATGAATATCTTCGTCGGCAATTTGAAACGTGATTTTACCTTCAGTGACTTTTTTGGATATTTGTTGCAAACCTTGTTGCAGTTGTTCGTTTTCAGCGGCAGTTATAATTCCACATTTCGCTAGCATTGCAGCATGGGCGTGACTACCTAGAATATCTTCATAAACCATCGTATTATCAAATGTAATGGAAGCGTTGTATTGTTCTACACTGGCATCAGTTGGTTTACTAAATCGGCCCGCCCATAACTTCGCGCTCATTTTTTGTCTCCCTCTTTTGCAGTGCGATGATAAGTTTCGGTCGGCAAGCCCCATAATTTAATAAAACCAAGCGCCGCATGATGATCAAATTGATCGTCAGCTGCATAAGTAGCTAGATCTTTGACATACAATGAATAGGGTGATGTTCTACCTACTACAATCGCATGGCCTTTATGTAATTTTAAACGCACTTTTCCGGTAACGCGTTGTTGCGTGTCTTGAATAAACGCGTATAACGCACTACGTAGTGGTGAAAACCATAAGCCTTCATAAATTAAATTAGCAAAACGCTGTTCGATGATCGGTTTAAAATGCGCGACTTCGCGCACTAACGTCAACGCTTCTAACGCACGATGTGCCGTAATTAAGGTGATTGCTGCAGGTGCTTCATACACTTCGCGCGATTTAATACCGATCAGCCGATTTTCAATATGATCGATGCGCCCAATGCCATGCAAACCTGCCAGGTTATTTAACTCAGCGATTATATTAACAAAAGATTTAGCTTGACCATTCAGCGCCACTGGAATGCCTTGTTCAAAATCGATAGTAATTTCTTGTGCTTTTTCCGGTGCAGCAGTTAAATTTTTGGTGAGTGCATACGCTGCTTCCGGTGGTTCAGCCCATGGATCTTCGAGCACACCACATTCACAACTGCGGCCCCATAAGTTTTGATCGATGCTGAATGGATTATTTAATTCAATCGGTAACGGAATATTGTTCTGTTTGGCATACGCAATGGCATCTTCACGCGCCAGCGGATGTTCACGCGCCGGTGCGACAATTTGCAAATGCGGCGCTAATGCTTTGATACTCACATCAAAACGCACTTGATCATTGCCTTTGCCAGTGCAACCGTGCGCTACGGCTACGGCATTTTCTTGCTGAGCAACTTCCACTAACGTTTGTGCAATCAATGGGCGCGACAGGGCAGAAATAAGCGGATAAATGCCTTCGTATAGCGTATTGGCTTGCAGCGCAGGTACTAATAATTCTTGCGCAAAACGTTCTTGTAATGGCAACACCAAACATTTGCTTGCGCCAACCTTAAGTGCTTTTTCACGCACGGGTTCTAATTCTTTGCCTTCGCCCACATCCATAGTAACGGCAATAACTTCGTAGCCATATTGTTCTTGCAACCATTTGATGGCGCAAGAAGTATCGAGGCCGCCGGAATAAGCTAAGATAATTTTTTTAGTCATGGTAAAACCTCTCTCTTCTATTATAGTAATGATAATAACTATGTTAACAAATACAACAACAATGCCTTCTGTGCATGTAAACGATTTTCACTTTGCTGATACACCACTGAACAAGCATCATCAGCTAACGTTTCGCTCACTTCTTTGCCGCGTTCCATCGGCAAACAGTGCATAAAAACCGCACCAGCGGGCGCTTGTTTCATCAATTTTTCATTCACTTGAAAACCAGCAAACAAATGTTCTTCTGCCTCGTTTTCAAAACCCATGCTAGTCCAAACATCGGTATAAACCGCATTGGCCTCCGCCACTGCTTCTGCAGGTGTAGCAAACGATTGAATCACACCCACTTCACCAGTCAGTTTTTTTATTCTATTCATGCTCGATCGCACAATGCCTTCATGCGGACCACGCGTAGCAGGGCAGCAATAATGAATGTTAATTCCCATTTGCGGCGCAAGCAACAATAAACTATGCAAAATATTATTGCCATCCCCAATATAACTGAGGGTTAACCCCTCTAATGATTTAAATATTTCTAATAAGGTCAATAAATCTGCCAATATTTGACAAGGATGATGCAATTTCGTTAAACCATTAATAATCGGGATTCTCGAAATATGACGCATACGCTCGACGATACTATCATCATGGGTACGCACCATCATGGCATGACAATAACCGCTTAATACCTGCGCTTGATCTTCTGGCGTTTCGGTTTTGCGCGAGCTGCCTACGCTTTCAACTACAGTGCCGCCTAATTCTTGCATCGCAATAGCAAAACTAAAACGTGTGCGCAATGAAGGTTTGTCAAATAGTAAAGCCAGATGTTTGCCGGCTAAAATAGCGGCGGTTTTTTGCAGATGACGTTCTTTTTTCAGCAACAACGCTGTTTGCAATAACTGCATTAATTGTTCAGAGCTTAATTCCTCACCCGTCAAGAAATGTTTGGGTTTCACTTTAGTTGTCATAACTATACCTCTTCTGCAATGACACCACTTGAAAATTATTCAACGAATAATGGGCGATAGCGTCTACTAATGCTTGTGCCGCACGCAGCGTAGTCGCATGACAAATATTTTTATCGACTGCAAAACGTGCTGCTTCTAATATCGCTGCATTTGGTTGTGAAATATCATGCAATGCAATAATTAATGCACAGCTCGCAGGCAATTCAGCAGTGCTATTGGCAACTTCACACGGTATATTATTTTTTTGTAATGCGGCGGCATTGTCAGCATTGGCCCAAATTTTAAAGTCCCCGTTTTTAAAGTCCCCGTTTTTAAAATTAAGTTCTGATAATTTTTGTGCCAACTCAGCAAGGGGTTGTTGCAAAGCATCTGCAGCAATTAACCAAACATTGCCTGGTTGCGGCAACATGTTACCGGCAGCAATTTGCGCTTTAGCATATGCTTCTTGTGGCGTAGCGCCAATGCCCATCACTTCGCCCGTCGATTTCATTTCCGGGCCTAATACCGCAGCCGCTAAAGCAAATTTGCCAAATGGCAGCACGGCTTCTTTCACACAATAATACGTTAGTTCATGTGACAATTTAACACCCTGGCTTTTTAACGTTTGCCCCAATGCGCAACGTGTTGCAATTTGCACTAATGGCAAGCCAGTGGCTTTGCACAAAAACGGTAGCGTTCTAGAAGCGCGCGGATTGACTTCGATAATATAGATCACATCGTCTTGCACAGCGAATTGCACATTAAACACACCGCGCAGTTTTAAATAATTCGCAATGTGTTTTACTTGTTGTTTGATTTCTTGTTGAATTTTTTGCGACAAATGGATCGGTGGTGTAATGCATGCTGAATCGCCTGAATGCACCCCCGCTGCTTCTACGTGTTCTAGTAAGCCGGGAATTAACACATCGACACCATCAGAGATGGCATCTACATCCACTTCAATCGCATTTTGTAAAAACTGTTCGAGCAACACCGGGTGTTTGCTATCGGTCGCAAACGTTTTTTGTAAACAACTTTGTAATTGCTGCGTAGTGTTAACGACCACCATCGCAGAACCACCGATGACAAACGATGGGCGCACAATAATCGGGAAACCAATTTCTTGCGCGGCGGTGATACCTTCATTGATATTATAGATACAGCAATTTTTGGGCTGCGTTAATTTTAACGTGTGTAACAGTTGTTGGAATTGACTACGATTTTCTGTCTCATGGATCATCGTAATATCCATGCCCAGTAATGGAACGCCCGCAGCAGCTAACCCTTCTGCCAAATGTAAGGGTGTTTGTCCCCCGTATTGCACGAATACACCTTCTGGTTTTTCTAAATCAATAATCGCCAATACATCTTCTAAGGTTAACGGCGTGCAATAGAGGCGATCGACAACATCATAATCGGTAGAAACCGTTTCGGGATTGCAATTCACCATAATGGTTTCATAGCCTGCTGTGCGCAATGCTTTAGCCGCATGTACGCAACAATAATCAAATTCAATCCCTTGGCCAATGCGATTGGGACCACTGCCTACGATTAACATTTTAGGGCGCTTGCTTAAATTTGCTTCACACACTTGTTCATAAGTACTATAAAAATAGGAGGTGGGCGTTACAAACTCACCCGCACAACTATCAATACGTTTATAAACTGGAATAATCTGCCACTGTTTGCGCAGTTGTGAAATTTCATCGGCGCTACAATTTAATAAAGTTGCCAAACGCGAATCAGCAAAACCTAATCTTTTATACGATTTTAATAATGCTGGCGTGAGTGTGGTTAATTTTTGTTTTTTAATTTCCAGTTCCGTTGCAATAATATCAACAATAGTATCTAAAAACCAAGAGTCAATCTTCGTAATCTGTTGTATTTCTGCTACCGGCATTTGTCGACGCAATGCTTCGCCCAATGCCCACAGTTGCGTCGCTCCTGCTTGTTTTAGTAATTTTTTAAGGGTGGGTAGATCAGCGTCAACATAATTATCGCTAAAACCATCTGCGCCAGTTTCTAAACTGCGCATGGCTTTTTGTAACGCTTCGGCAAATGTGCGGCCAATCGACATCACTTCGCCCACTGACCACATTTGTGGGCCGCGCGCATCCACACTGCCGGGGAATTTTTCTAAATTAAAACGCGGAATTTTAACCACGACATAATCAAGACTCGGTTCAAAAGAAGCTGGCAATTGATCGCCGGTAATATCATTTTTTAATTCATCGAGCGTGTAACCGACGGCTAATTTTGCGGCAATTTTTGCGATCGGGAACCCAGTGGCTTTTGACGCAAGCGCGGATGATCGCGATACACGCGGGTTCATTTCGATCACGACCATTTTTCCCGTTTGTGGATTTACCGCAAATTGCACATTGCTGCCACCGGTGGTTACACCCACCGCGCGTAACACGGCAAATGCCGCTTGGCGCATCGCTTGATATTCTTTATCCGTTAATGTTTGAATGGGCGCAACGGTGATCGAATCGCCGGTATGTATGCCTAGCGGATCAAAATTTTCCACTCCGCAAACAATAATACAATTACCTTTTTTATCGGCGACGACTTCTAATTCATATTCTTTCCAACCCATTAAGCCTTCGTCGATCATCACTTCTTGATGTGCTGAAGCAGCAAACGCTTTTTGACAAAATTCCATAAATTCTTCCGGCGTGTTGGCAATACTTGCGCCACTGCCGCCTAAGGTAAATGAAGAACGAATGACTACCGGTAATTTAATTTGATTTTGCGCAGCAATTGCTTCGGTTAAGCTGTGCACTTTAATTGCTTGCGGCACTGGCAAATTAATTTCTTGCATTAACTTTTGAAATAAATGACGGTCTTCTGCCAATTCGATCGATCGAACGGTAACGCCAATAAGTTCAACATTATATTTTTTTAATACACCGGCTTTAGCTAAACCCAATGTGCAATTTAATGCTGTTTGGCCGCCCAACGTTGGCAATAAGGCATCGGGGCGTTCTTGTGCAATCACTCTTTCTAATACATCTACCGTAATCGGTTCGATATAAGTTACATCAGCCATTTCGGGATCAGTCATGATAGTAGCGGGATTAGAATTGACTAAAACAATGCGATAGCCTTCTTCTTTCAACGCTTTGCACGCTTGGGTGCCTGCGTAATCAAATTCACAAGCTTGCCCGATGATAATAGGCCCCGCGCCAATAATGAGAATAGTTTTTATATCAGTTCTTTTTGGCATGTGCGACCTGCATGAGAGAAATAAAATGTTTGAATAAGCTGGTTAATTCGATAGGCCCTGGGCCGGCTTCGGGATGTCCTTGAAAACCAAATGCCGGTGCAGTGGTGTGTTCGATTCCAGCGATCGATCCATCAAATAGCGAACGATAAGTGACGCGCAAACAGCTAGGCAGATTATTATCTGCAACAACAAAACCATGGTTTTGGCTGCTAATTGCAACGTCGCCGTTTTTTAAATTTTGCACGGGGTGATTAGCACCATGATGACCGTATTTCATTTTTTGTGTTTTAGCACCCGTGGCTAACGCTAATAATTGATGCCCCAAACAAATGGCCATGATTGGGATATTTGCTTTTAATAATTCTTGAATCGCAGCAATCGCATAGGTGCAAGCAGCCGGATCACCAGGACCGTTGGATAACACAATACCATCGGGTTTTAATGCTAATACTTCTTGCGCGGTAGTTTGCGCAGGAACAACCGTGATGTTGCAACCTACATTCGCCAGGCAGTTTAAAATACTTTGTTTCACACCAAAATCATAGACAACGATGTTATAAGTTTTGTTGTTAGCATCCCAGGTATAGGGTTTTTTAGTGCTGACTTCTTTAGCAAGATCTAAACCTAATAAACTAGGAAATTCACGTGCCAGTTGTTGCGCTTTTTTGTTATCAATGGTTTCATCGCCTTGCGCTGTCATGATGCAACCGTTTTGGCTGCCGTGTTGGCGTAAATGTTGGGTCAACGCACGTGTATCAATATCGCTGATGGCAGTAATTTTATGTTGTTGCAAAAAATTTTGTAATGTATCTTGCGCGCGCCAATTGCTGGCACTGTGCGAGAAGCTGCGCATCACCACGCCCTGCAGAAAAACTTGCTTAGCTTCCATATCCTCGACATTGACGCCTACATTGCCAATATGGGGCTGGGTGAAAACCAAGATCTGCTGGGCATAAGAAGGGTCGGTCAACATCTCTTGATAACCCACCTGCGAGGTATTAAACACCACCTCCCCACATACATGGCCTTCATGCCCTACGCTCACCCCTTCAAAAACAGTGCCGTCTGCCAATACCAGCACCGCTGCTTTTAACTCTTTCATAGTATCGCCCGCTTGCATATTTATTCAGTTTTGTGTATTATTATACATTCTGAGGGGAAATGCAAGTGCTAAATCCCCCCTAACCCCCCTTTTTCAAAGGGGGGATAAGAAGCGCAGTTTTTTCAAAAGGGAATATTTTGACAGGTACCATCTATATGATTAAAGCAGGCATTATCGGCGTCACTGGCTATACCGGCATAGAACTATTACGGCTATTACAGCAACACCCAAACGTAAAGGTAACCCACGTATTTACCGAATCGTATAGCGACCAAGAAATCGCTGAGGTGTACCCGCACCTCAAAAATCACGTGCAGCTCAAAGGCGAAAAACTCGACCTCGATGCCATCAACAAAAACTGCGATGTGGTTTTTATTTCACTCCCGCACGGCCACGCCGAAAAAATCGTCGCGCCTTTGCTACAAGCAGGCAAAAAAATTATCGACCTTGGTGCCGACTTTCGCTTAAAAAATGCAAAAGACTATCAACAATGGTATCAACACCCTGCAGTTGCTGAAACGCTACTGCAACAAGCTGTATACGGTTTACCCGAACAAGGAAATCGCGCTGCCATTGCCGCAGCGACGCTTATCGCTAATCCTGGTTGTTACCCCACCGCCAGTATTTTAGCAACACTGCCTGCATTAAACGCGGGCATTATCGATCCACAACAATGTATTTTTGATGCTAAATCCGGTGTATCGGGCGCTGGGCGTAGTCTTGCTTTGCAAACACATTTTTGTGAAGCGACTGAAAATTTAACGCCCTATCAGATCGCTGGGGTTCATCGCCATGTACCTGAAATCGAACAACAACTTAGCACTGCGGCAAAAAACTCCATTACTATCCAATTTACCCCGCATTTGATACCGATGATACGCGGGTTATTAGTCACTGCTTATTTTAAATTAAATAAAGCGATGACTCAGACTGAAGTGCAAACCATATATCAAACTGCTTATCAAAACGAAACGTTTATTCGCATTTGCCCTGCAGGAAAAGCACCACAAGTAAAACAAGTGCGCGGATCAAATTATTGCGACTTAGGAATTTATGTAGACCAACGCACACAACGTTTGATTGTGATCAGCGTGATCGATAATTTAATCAAAGGCGCAGCTGGGCAAGCGCTACAAAATATGAATTTGATGTATGGGTTGGTGGAAAACACTGGGCTTATAAATAATGTGGGGATGTATCCTTAAATAAAGGTAACTATTATGATCAAAAAAATCGCTGGCAATATATGCGCACCCAAAGGCTTTTTAGCTGCAGGCATTCATGTGGGTGTGCGTAAAAACACTGAAAAAGCTGATCTCGCATTGATCTACAGCGAACAGCCTGCCGCTGCTGCCGGTGTTTTTACTATCAATGAAGTTAAAGCTGCACCGGTGATCTTAACCGAAAAACACTTAAAACACGGCACATTACAAGCAATCATCGTCAACAGCGGCAATGCGAATGCATGTACCGGGAAACAAGGCATGAGCGATGCCGAACAAATGGCTGCAGCCACTGCTGCGCAATTCAATATCAGCGCCGATAAAATTGCTGTGAGCAGTACTGGGGTTATTGGTGTTCCGATGCCGATTGAAAAAATTACGGCTGGTATTGAGAAAATAAAATCGCAACTTTCAACCAATGGGGATTCTGCTGCACTCGCCATCATGACTACTGATACTTTCCCAAAAAGCATTGCGGTAGAAATAGAACTGAATAAAAAAACCGTACGAATTGGCGGTATTGCTAAAGGCTCTGGCATGATTCATCCCAACATGGCAACCATGTTATCGTTCATCACTACTGATGCTGCGATTAGTTCCACCGCGTTGCAACAAGCATTAACGGCTAGCAATAAATTATCTTTCAATATGATCACGGTGGATGGCGATACTTCTACCAATGATATGGTAGTGGTGTTAGCAAATGGTATGGCACAAAACGAGAAAATCGATTCCATGCATCATGCCGATTGGCAAAAATTTTGCGATGCGCTTGCTTACGTCTGTATTTATCTGGCGAAAGAAGTGGCACGCGATGGCGAAGGTGCTACCAAATTAATTGAAATGCAAGTACATGGCGCAGTAAATGCCGACCAAGCACAACTGGCGGCACGTGCAGTTTGCCGATCACCGCTAGTAAAAAGCGCGATCTACGGTGAAGATGCTAATTGGGGGCGTATCGCCAGCGCGCTAGGGACCTCCGGCGCAGAAGTGGATCCCGAACAACTATCGATAGAATTAGGCACGATGATGTTATTAAAAAATGGCACGCCACTGCCTTTTGATGAAGACGCTGCGCGCGAAATACTCAAACAAAAATCGATTGTGATCAAAGCTAATCTAGGTAAAGGCAACGCGCAAGCAACCGGGTGGGGATGTGATCTAACCCCCGATTATATAAAAATTAATATTTCATATCGGAGTTAATGGCCCATGAAAAAATGGATCGAGAAAGCATCTCATTTAATCGAAGCGTTGCCTTATATACGACGTTTTTGTGGAAAAATATTTGTAGTGAAATGCGGCGGTGCTGCACTGGTTGACCCACAACAATTGCACAACATCATGCAAGATATCGCACTACTGCATTTTTGCGGTATTCGACCGGTGATCGTACATGGCGGCGGCCCTGATATTGGCGCAATGTGCAAACGCTTGCAAATTCCCACGCAATTTTCTAATGGTTTGCGCGTGACCGATGCTGACACCATGGAAATTGTGCAAATGGTTTTATTCGGCAAAACCAACCGCGCCTTAGTGACAGCATTAAATCAATTTGGCGTAAAAGCCGTCGGCTTAACGGGGCAAGATGCCGCATTTATGCAAAGCAAAAAATTTATCGCCACCAGTGATGTAGATGCCGATGTAGATTTAGGTTTTGTCGGTGAAATAACTGATTTAGATACCACATTAATTACCACATTATTAGCGGGCGGTTTTTTACCGGTTATTGCGCCGATTGGCATCGATGAACATGGCCAAGCGTACAACATTAATGCCGATACTGCAGCAGGCGTAGTTGCCAGCAAATTAGCCGCAGAAAAATTAGTGATGTTAAGTGATGTCAATGGTTTGTATGCCAATATTGATGACCCCGAAACACGACTACATGTTATAAAAGCTGCGCTCGTTAAAACTTGGCTTAATGAAAAACATATTTCTGGCGGCATGATTCCTAAATTACAAGCGTGTTTACATGCGCTAGATAATGGGCTTTCGTCAGCACATATTTTAGATGGCAATATGCCACACAGTTTGTTGCTAGAAATTTTTACCGATCAAGGTGTGGGCACGTTAATTACCAATTGAGGAATATATGATGACTAATGACTACCAAACCTTCGACAAAACCAATGTCTTTAATACCTACGCCCGTTATCCCATTACCTTAGTAAAAGGCGAGGGCGCATATGTATGGGACATCCATGGTAAAAAATATTTAGATTTTTTATCTGGCATTAGCTGCACCTCGCTAGGTCATTGTCACCCCACAATTACTGCTGCCATCATCAAGCAAGCCCAAACGCTTTTACATACTTCCAATTTATATTATTCCCCGCCCAGTATTGAATTAGCAAAATTCTTAATAGAGCACGGCGGCTTAGATAAAATATTTTTTTGCAATTCTGGCGCCGAAGCCAACGAAGCAGCCATCAAATTGGCGCGTAAATATCATTGGCGCAAAGGTGCGAAAAATAAAAATGTGATTTTAAGCGTGGACCATTCTTTTCATGGCCGTACCTTTGCTGCGCTTACTGCTACTGCAAAACCAGCGATTCAAGAAGGCTTTGCGCCACTACCACTCGGCTTTAAATACGAAGACTGGGATGATATTCATAAATTCTGTCAAGCCATTGATGAAAACGTGGCTGCAGTAATCATTGAACCTATTCAAGGCGAAGGCGGTATTCATGTTGCACCGCCTGGTTTGTTGGAAGCAGTACGCACAGCTTGCGATAAAACCGGTGCATTACTCATTTTTGATGAAGTGCAATGCGGCTTAGGGCGCACCGGCGAACTATTTGCTTATCAATATTTTAAAGTGAAACCCGATATTATTACCTTGGCTAAAGGTATTGCCAATGGTTTACCGTTAGGCGCGATGTGTGCTACCGAACAAGCCGCCACTGGCTTTGCATTGGGCGATCATGGCACTACATTTGGCGCCAACCCCGTTTCTTGCAGTGCTGCGTTTGCAAATTTAACCACTTTAATCGATGATCATTATTTAGCAAAAATCAAACAACTCAGCGCTTATTTATTGGCTAGTTTACAAAATTTGCAAAAAAAATATCCGCAAGCTATTAAAGAAATTCGTGGGGTTGGTTTAATGATCGGCGTTGAATTATCGGTTGATGCTAAAAAAGTTTTGCAGCATTGCCAAGAATCGGGGTTATTAGCCAATGTTACAGCAGATAATGTGTTGCGCTTGTTGCCACCCTATGTTATTGAAAAATCGGATATTGATTTTGCCGTAGATGTGATCGCAAAAACACTCTAGAGAAAACTTATGACCATGCCAAATGATGATAATTTAAATAAGGCGGATTTAATAAAAGCTATTCAAGCGCTCTTGCAGAAAGGAACAGTAGAGACGCAAGAAGAAATTTGCGCCGCGCTACAGCAACAAGGCTTTGCAGTGACGCAAACAAAAATCTCGCGTGTGCTACATAAGTTGGGCGCGATAAAAATGAGTGAAGGCGAAAAAACCGTTTATCGCTTACCTACCGAATTTCGCTTAATGACGCCAAATGATTCGTTGCGTCATTTGATTCACAATATTGTTCACAACGAAGTATTAATCGTGATTCAAACCGTTCCTGGCTCGGCGCAACTTGTCGCTCGTTTGCTAGATCAGAAAAAAGAATTGGGTATTCTCGGCACCGTGGCGGGCGATGATACTATTTTTATTACCCCAGAATCGACGCAACAGATTCAAATAACTTATCAGAAGATTTATAAGTTGTTATTGAGTTAAAATATTTTTTGAACACTGCGAGGATTTACAACAGCAGGATCACTCGCGGTACTGCCGCTAGAACGAGCAGCGGTACTAGAATGAAACCCCTCATCGCGAGCTAAAACAGCCGCTGCTTGTTGATCTTCATAGCGCAACCGCAGTTTTATTGCATCGTTTAGTGCTTTCACTCTTTGTTGTAATTTTCTATTTTCCCTATATACATCTATTGCTATTCTAGAAGAAACATAATTGTCATCAGTTAATTCAGCGGGCATTGCTACCAATACTTCTAAATCCTTATCTAAATCATGCAATTCTTTTGTCATATTAAATTGTTTAAGTATCGCTGGAGAAAATGCAATATGACTTGCTAATAAATACTTTAAAACCTGATGAAAATAAAAAGCTAATGTTTGATCTGAATTTTTTATAGTTTTTTTTGCTTCGAGAACAAAATCGTTTATAGGTTTTTTAATTAAATCATCTCTGCTAGCTAACTCTGGTATAGAAGGCTTAAGGTTGAATAAATCAATCATAGCAGCAAATGCTACTGCATATTTCTTATCGGTCGGGTAATAATATTTATAAAAATATTGTGCAGTTGCAAGAAGAGCAGCTATAGGCTTAATAGCCCGATAGGCTTCAACTCCCCCAACCCATGTTTTCAGCTCTTTTTTATAAGTTGCTTCTTGTTTATAAAAACCAAGGGGATCAACTGCTTTAAATTCACCGCTATCTTCTGGTGCTGGCATCGACGGAGCTGATAGTGGTGCCAAGGGTTTAAGCGGCATAGAACGATAAATCTCCTCAATATTTGCAATAGGCGTTAAAAGAGCATTACAATCGTTGATGGCACTTAGCATATCTACAACAAGCGAAGATCCATCTTCTCTTATACTAGCAGCTAAGAGTTGCGCCATCTCCCAATTTTGGTTGGACAGCGCCAGTTCTAGAGGATTAGAACATCGATCCGTTTTATCTCTAATCGAAATATCGGCCCCCTTTTGGCAAAGTAATTTAACTAATTCTTTATCATCCCTGATAACAGCCATATGCAGTGCTGTATATCCTCTAGGGGGTTCTTGATAATCGATATTTATGGCACCAAGTGTATGCAACCATTGTTTAGCGTCTGTATGCTTACCCATTAGTAATAATCGCAATAAAAATTCTCCTTTTTGTTCAGGGTCTAAAAAATCAGGTTGAAATTGTAATCGTTGATAAATTTCTGAAAAATTATGACAAGCCAAATAAGCTTGTTTAAAATTGTCCTTAAACTGTAGCGATTTTTTAAATGCAGTCAATACCTTTTGCTTTAAATCATCCGCTTCAAGTTTTTCCTCTTCCTCACATCCTGTAGAGGTTAATATAGACTTTAGCGCTTGTTGCAATGCAGTTAATTGTTTAATGATATCATCAATTTTCCCTGGTCTTCGAATACAAATTTTTATCCTTTTGTTTTTTTTATCAAAAATAATATCATCTTTCTTTACACCAATAGTTATACCCAATAACCTTAATACAGGGTCAGCTACGGCAAATAAATTTGCTTTTGCTATTGGGATATCGTCAATTGGTTGATAACTCAACCTCAAAAAATATTTATTATTATCTTGCGCAACCAGGTCGTGTTCTATCGAAAAATATTTTCCAATGGACGCCCTTTTAAAATAATGATTTAAATATTTGATTTGATGTCGGGCATAAGCGGTTCGAAATTTCTGATGACAATTATATAGAATACGGACTTTCTGTTGTTTATCATAAATTGTTTTAGTATCGCCCGTTTTTTCATCCGTGATTTTTATGACTGGCGTGTGATTAGCATCCACGTAACCACTACAACGAAGATGTGGTTTACCAGGGTAAACAAACTCTAACCGCAACGGGTTACTCATAGAAGGCAAATAACCATCATCTGAAAAATTACATTGCAGATCAACCACATGGCCCGTATTCAACGAATCATAGTCAGGATCACTTAAGGTAATACCCCGTTGTTGCAATGGAGCTAGTGGGTCTACCACTGGAACAGGTGCAGTGCCGCTTACTAATTGAGCTTGTGCTAAAACTTGTTGATAATTAACCGCTGTTAATGTTCCTTTATCATAACGACAAAAACCCACCTGGTGATTACCCCATTTCCGCGCTTCTAAAACGATATTGATAGCATCACAGGCAGTTTTTGCAGTTGTACCAATTTCACTGGCACAAATTTCTGGCACGGTGGGGAAACGTAATATTTCGTTATGCCGAAATTCTAATAAACCAAAATAGCGATTACCATGATCTTCCGCTTGCCCTGCTTGCGCTGCTAGCATTTCTTGATATTTTTCATTTAACTTGCTTGTTGTACCTAGATCTTTAGCACGAGTGGGTGCGCGCGAAAAATCAAACTTTTGTTTTTTAGCGACCGCATTAATAAGAGCATGGCTATATGCATTTCTTTTATAAGTGTGTTGATCACCTTCTTCAATTTGTTGAGTACGATAAATAACGGCCGCTCCGTAGCCACTAGAAGTAGTGATCGAGATACCTTGTCTAATCCAAGTAGTAGGTGCATATTCAGCATCGGGTTCAATTTTTTGTTCGCGCATTAAATCTGCGACAACTGCTAGACTTGTTGCTCTTTTTATAGCGTCTATGGTTTGCTGCAATTTAGTGAGGGCTTCTTTCCTTGCCGCCATTCTATTAAATTCATTGGTTACACAAGAAAAATTTGGCTGGCCGTTTTTACCAGAGATCAAACGTCGCAATAGCAATCCATCGGTCGCGAATTGGCTATGTAACTCCTCGGCCAGCGGCGGAACCGAACATAGTTGACGGTCAAGCGTTAGCATAACTTGTTCTGTTATGCCACCTGCACAATCTTCAATAACGATATACTCTAAAGCTAAATGACCAATGATGCCCCTTTTACGCAACTCATACCGCACTACCATTTTTTTATAATATATATCCATGGCACTATATAAGTCTTGAGCATTTAATTGCGCCCAACGTGTATTTTCATCCGGATAAAGTTTTAATATATCTGCAAAAGTCCTTTGTACGCTTATAAGACGGTCAATGTAATCTTTTCTTTTACTAGCATCATCACCACCAATAACTTGATATTGATTTGCATCAGCAAGAGGTTGTTTTGCATCAAGCGGTTCTAATTTTAGAAAATCTCTAATTATTTGAATTGGTATAGAAAGCTGTTCGCCATTGGGGTCACTAAATGCTGTGACAATTTCATTTATAGCATCATTATCTTGACAGCCAACCCTAGGCATAAAATTTCTAAAAAGATCCTGCCAATTAACATTTTTTATACGCAGGAATAAATTAGCAATTAAAAATAGGTTGAGTTTATCTACAGCCAAATCAGTACATATATGCCATAACACTAAACTACTGCGAATAGCTACAACGAATTTCTGTTTATCTTTATAATAATTATCTAGAATGTAGCCAACTATTTTTTCGAGTGGGGAACCCATAGTAAGTTGCTCTTGGCTATGGCCATACTTAATGCTCCAGAAACTGTTCATATTTATAGCATTTGAGGGTAACACAGTACTTTTATGATGTTTGACGGCAGCACCTGCTGCGCTTTCTTTAGTTTCAGCATAATCTTTTTCTCTAGCACGCTTTTTTTGCTTAGGTGTTTTTTTAGGTGTACTTGATGCGTTTTGCTGCTTACCATTGTGCTTTGACGCTTCTTTTTTCCTTTTCCTGGTTTTTGCTGGAATAGCTTCTGCGTGCTTTATTTTTGCTGATTGACGTTTCAAAAATACTTTTTCTAATTTAGCAAAATTTTTTCTATTTTCATCTATCTCTTTCTTTAAATCATCTACTTGCTGTAACCAAGCAGATTTTTGTTCTTGCTTTTCTTCAACAGGTGCTTTATTTACAGATAGCTTATTTGCATTCCAAATTTTTTTACGAACTTCTTGATAACGTTCGTTTAATGGGGTTGTTGCCAAATAATTAGCCACTGATTTTTCTGTGCTTTCATCAAGAACAGTTTTGCTAATAGCTACCAAAAGTATAAGTGTTTTACTATTGACTAAAGATCTATCCGCGAATATTTTTTCTGCTTGTTCTAGCCAATCGATAATGTATTTTTTTGTTGAATCCGACAATGGTTCTGAAATTTTCGCTAAATGAAATAACAGGCTATAATAAAGTACTAATTTTGGTTTATTAAAACGTTCATATAATATAACAATCGGTACTGTTGCATTGCATAATTCCTTAACACTCAATAAAAAATGTTCTTCGGCTTCAGCTAATTCTGCTTTGCGACCACACCGAGAAATTGCTCTTGCACTATACAGATGCCAGTTCTCCTTGTACTGCTCATATACTTTATTCTGTGAATTAATTTCTAAAAGGCCCGCACATAAACGCCATGCTAATTTTGGATTATTATCTAACAAATCCACAATAAATTCGCCTAAATTTTCTATATCTAATTTTTTCTGCGCGGCCAAATCTAAACTAATAGTTATTATTTTTTCGACGAGAATTTTAGAATCAGCGCTTTCTGGTCCATTTATAATCACCATTATATAAAGCCTCAACAAATCCTGTTGATCCTGCGGCGTAGCAACGACTGCAACAGCATTTGCAAAATCCACACAATAGAAATTAGGGTTTATAGCTATATAGGTAAATAATTCATCAAGAGCACGTTCACGGTGAACAAAGCTCAAACCTCTTGCTCGCTCTTTCCATGCTTGAAATAAAATTTTGTAATTATCACTAGTTGCTGATTTTTCTTTGCAACAGTCTTCGAATGCTTGCACTAAATCTCCTTCTGCCCTACTATAATCATGCCTTGCAATTTTCTTTGCTTTAGCAATCGCTCGAAATTCAAGTAATGATGAATATTCTTGAATCCTAAACCAGTGAGCAAATACTTTTGCTAAATCCTCAGTTTCAGTTGTAACTTTCTCATAATGCTGTTTAGCTCGTTCTAAATGTTGGTCAGCTGTAGATATATCACTTAGATCCCTATACAAATATGCTAATAAAATATGGCAAATCGTTAGGGCATTATAGTCATCTGATTTTGTCTCAGAAAGACTGGACTCGACCTTCTGGATATATGTTGCAATATCTGTAGGTTCATTGTATTGCGTTAGGTATTGAGTTAGTTCCGCCACAAGAGCATGTAGTGGGGCAATTTCATCTGCGGAGCGGGGCCTTTGGATCAGCATAGGTATTACCCATTTATATTATCAATTTATATTACCAATTTATATTAGGTAAGCTATTAACCTTAAGCTATAAATAATAACATAAAAATCCTACCCACGCACCTGCCCGTTACCCTGTACCCGGTATTTAAAGGTGGTTAATTGCTCAAGGCCGACGGGGCCACGGGCATGGAGTTTGCCAGTGGCGATGCCGATTTCAGCACCCATGCCGAATTCGCCGCCATCAGCAAATTGCGTTGAGGCATTGTGAATTACAATTGCGCTATCCACTTCTTGCAAAAACTTTTCTGCGGCTTTGTTATCTTCGGTAATAATGGCATCGGTGTGTTGTGTGCCATGCTGTGCAATGTGTTCGATGGCAACTGCTATATCTTTGACGACTTTAACGGCAATAATGGCATCTAAAAATTCAGTATCATAATCTTTTGTATTAGTAGCTTTGACGCGCTGATCTAATTTTACCGTTTGCTCATCGCCGCGTATTTCACAACCGGCTTGGATTAAGTCATTGATGATCGCAGGTAAATGCGATTGTACTACAGCTTGATCGACCAATAAAACTTCAGTCGCGCCACAAATCCCCGTGCGGCGCATTTTAGCGTTTAATACTATTTTTCTAGCCATTTCTTTATCTGCCGCATGGTGAATATACGTGTGGCACATGCCCGCTAAATGTTTAAATAAAGGGATACGACTTTCGGCGGCAATGTGGTCAACCAATTGCTGACTGCCGCGTGGAATGATCACATCGATATATTGATCCATCTTTAACATTTCGCTGACGGCAGACCGATCAGCAGTAGGAACCATTTGCACAGCAGTCGTTGGTAATTGTGCTTTATGAAGCCCTTCGTGTAACGCCGCTACAATTGCCGTGGCTGAATAAAAACTTTCACTGCCCCCGCGCAAAATAACTGCATTGCCCGATTTCAAACACAAACCAGCCGCATCAGCCGTAACATTAGGGCGCGATTCGTAGATCACACCGATCACACCAATCGGTACGCTGATGCGGGTTATCTGCAAACCGTTGGGGCGTTTTATTGCAGCGAGAATTCTACCAACGGGATCCGGCAAATCAGCAACCGTTATTAACCCTTGTGCCATAGCTGCAATGCGATCTTTATTCAATGCGAGCCGATCGAGAAATGCTGCGGTCAAATTTTTTTGTTGCGCCAACTCCATATCTTTTTTATTCGCGCTTAGAATTTCTGCACTGTGTTGTTGAATAGCTTCTGCCATCCAACGTAACGCAGTGTTTTTTACATCAGTAGGTGCTAACGCAAGTATGTACGCTGCTGCGCGCGCGGCTTTGCCTATTGGAATCATAATTATACTCCTGATTGAACAACCAAATCATTGCGGTGGATCATTTCCTCGCAACCACTATAACCTAAAATACTTTCATATTCTGAACTTTTACGGCCAATGATTTTTTTTGCTTCATGCGATGAATAATTGATTAAACCTCTAGCGATCTCATTTTTAGCAGCATCGACAATACAAATAGCATCGCCTTTATTAAATTCACCTTGAATATCAATCACACCGACCGAGAGCAAACTTTTCCCTTGGCGTAACGCATTTACTGCACCAGCATCGATGGTAATAGTGCCATGTGGTTTAAGATGTTGCGCGATCCAAATTTTACGCGCGTTAATGGGTGTAGTGCTCGGAATAAACCAAGTATTATTGCCCACTTCATCAATCTGCGTGAGTGGCGATAAATGTTTACCGGCAGCAATCACCATGCGACAGCCCGACGCTAAAGCAATTTTGGCCGCAGCTAATTTAGTAATCATGCCACCGGAACCAAATTGCGTGGCAGAATCACCGGCCATGGCTAAAATTTCTGGTGTTAATTGCGTCACTTCAGGAATTAAAGTTGCTTTAGAATCAAGGCGCGGGTTCGCTGTGTAAAGCCCTTCGATATCAGACAATAATACTAGCGTATCGGCACTCACCATTTGTGCCACCCGCGCCGCAAGACGATCATTATCACCAAAACGAATTTCTGCAGTAGCAATAGTATCGTTCTCATTAATCACCGGGATCACGCGTAATTTTAATAAAGTGTCTAAAGTATTTTTAGCATTCAAATAACGTTTGCGATTTTCACTGTCATCGAGCGTCAATAATATTTGCGCCACGGTAATGCCATGTTTTTCCAACGCCTCGTGATACGCATGTGCCAGCCGAATTTGCCCAACCGCAGCAGACGCTTGTTTTTCTTCCAGTTGTAATGGGTGATGCATGAGATGCAAATGACGACGCCCCAATGCAATTGCACCGGATGAAACGATAACAACATCTTGCCCGCGCTGCCAACATTTTACGATATCGTCGACCAGGCTATTGAGCCATTGTCGATGAATGGCACCGGTTTTGTTGTCGACTAATAGCGAAGAGCCAATTTTAATGACTACGCGTTTTGCATCTGCGATATGGTGTTTCACGTTTTAATCTCGATTATGTTGCTTTCATTAGATTGACAGAATAGCACGAAGATTATAGAGTTCAAATCAGAACCTCAAATGGAGAAACCAACATGTCCAGCCACACTACTGATAGCAACATCCGCCCTGATTTTGATGCCGAATTAAAAGAAATCGCTAATTATGTCGCTAATTATAATATTTCTAGTCAAGAAGCGTATAACACCGCGCGCCTGTGTTTAATGGATACGCTTGGTTGCGGTATGTTGGCGTTGCGTTATCCCGAATGTCGCAAATTATTAGGCCCTATTGTGCCTGGCACGATTGTGCTGAACGGTGCACATATTCCAGGAACGCAGTTTGTGCTCGACCCCGTGCAAGCGGCATTTAATATTGGCACGATGATCCGCTGGTTAGATTTTAATGATACCTGGTTGGCTGCTGAGTGGGGCCATCCTTCTGATAATCTCGGTGGTATTTTAGCAATCACCGATTACATCAGCCGTTGTAACATTAGCGCCGGTAAAGCACCCCTTCATATGAGTGATGTATTAACCGCTTTAATTAAAGCGCATGAAATTCAAGGTGTATTAGCCTTAGAAAATAGTTTTAATCGCGTCGGTTTAGATCACGTGGTGTTAGTCAAAACTGCTTCTACCGCAGTTATTACCCATTTATTAGGCGGCGATACGCATGAAATCGCCTCTGCGCTTTCACAAGCATGGGTCGATGGCCAAAGCTTGCGTACTTATCGTCACGCACCCAACACCGGTTCGCGTAAATCGTGGGCGGCGGGTGATGCGACCAGTCGCGCAGTGCGTTTAGCCTTATTAACGATGAAAGGTGAAAAAGGATATCCCAGTGCTTTGTCAGCAAAGTTATGGGGTTTTTATGATGTGTCGTTTAAAGGCAAGCGATTTGTATTTCAACGGCCGTATGGTTCATATGTAATGGAAAACGTGTTATTTAAAATCTCATACCCTGCCGAATTTCACGCGCAAACAGCAGTTGAGTGCGCGCTTAAATTACATAAACAAATTAAAAATCGCTTAGATGATATTAAAAGTATTGTGTTAACGACACATGAATCGGCCATTCGTATTATTAATAAAACTGGGCCGCTTTATAACCCTGCTGATCGCGATCATTGTTTACAATATATGGTGGCCATCGCGTTAATTTATGGTGAACTAACTGCTGATTATTATGAAGATAAAGCCGCTAAAGATATGCAAATCGATGCGCTGCGTGAAAAAATGGCGGTGGAAGAAGATACGCAATTTAGCCATGATTATCATGATCCAGACAAACGCTCCATTGCAAACAGTGTGCAGATTTATTTTAACGATGGTTCTAGCACCGATAAAATTACTGTGGAATATCCACTCGGTCATCGTCGGCGCCGACAAGAAGGGATCCCGGTATTACTAGAAAAATTTGCGAGCAATTTAGGCACGCGTTTCCCGCAACAACAAGCGAAGAAGATTATTGATTTGTGTCAGGATCAAAACAAATTGGAAGCTACGCCAGTTCATGAATTTGTGGATATGTGGGTGATTTAATGTTACTCCAAAAAGATCAATCGTGTTTTTTATTAATCGATGTGCAAGAAAAATTAACGCCTAAAGTTTTAGACTCGGAGAAGTTAATTGCCAACTGCCGTTGGCTATTACAAGTGGCGCAGCGATTAAATGTGCCAACTTTAGTTTCCGAGCAATATCCCAAAGGTTTAGGGCACACCGTCAGCACTTTGCAAGAATTATTTGACACGAAAAAAGTGGCAGAAAAAGTGCATTTTTCTTGCGCTGCTGATGCTGGCTGTTTACAAGAAATTAATAAATTGCAACGCGTGCAAATTGTAATTGCAGGTATTGAAACTCACGTTTGTGTAATGCAAACCGCCATCGAATTAAAAAACCACGGCAAACAAGTTTTTATTGTCGCCGACGCCGTTTCATCCCGCCATCAACAAGATGCTGATCTAGCATTACAACGTATGCGCGATGCCGGCATAAAAATTATTACTAAAGAAATGGTATTATTTGAATGGCTGCGGCAAGCAGGCACAGCGGAATTTAAGCAGATGAGTCAGGAGTTTTTGCGTTGACCCCCATATATTCTTTTTAACTAAAATCATTAAAACTTTAATTACTGATTCCGAGCAAAGAACAGCCTCCCTTGAGGTTTACTTTGATCAAGAAAAATCGTTTACACCAACTATGCCACCCGAGATTGGAGCATCAGCAATAGCTGCGCGGCAAATTAATATATCGACTATTGTTCCATTGGCCTTTTCCCGCAGTTCTTTCTTAGGGGAAAAAGATATTATTTGCGCTACTATCAATCAACGGGGATCTTTGCATTTTGAGCCTGGCACAGAATTAGGCGCGCCAACGGAATTTTTTTCAGCTGGGTGGCAGAGCAATGCCGTGCAAACCGCAAACTGGTTCTCTCAAATCAGTGTAGCTAATAATGAAAAAGATGTAGTGGAAGTTATTAAAAAACAATTTCCAGATATTATCGATTTGTCAGTGCAATCACAGTCCCAAATTCCTGCATTATATGCAACAGTTAAGCACCGCCAGAAAAAAATGCCAATATCACTAATCTCTTCTGGGATAAATAAATTTATATCTGTCATGACAGCTATCCGCGCCTTTAGTTCTGGGGCTATTATGATAGATGAAATAGAAAATGGCATATATTATGGCATGTACCCTGAGTTTTGGAACGCACTGCACCAATTTGCGATTGAAAGTAAAACTCAGTTGTTCTTGAGCACTCATAGTTGGGAATGCTTAAAAGCAGCTAGTAATGTAATTGATAAATTTGATAAAGATTTTTCCTTAATTCAAATTTTCCAAAAAGATGGTTATAGTAAAGCTGTTGTGGTTCCTGGCGACAAAGCGGCAGCAGCTATTGAAAATGGTATTGAAGTAAGAGGCTAAAAATAATACGTAGAAGTTGTATTTACACATTCTACGTATTCTGTTTTAAAGATTAAAGATTCAACGATAGTATATAGCCATATCACCTAATCACCATTTTGAAAAACATCTCATTACCAACAAAAGAGCAGTAACTCTCTACCAGGTATTGATTGGCTCGACTTGTGCAAGCGCCGAGTAGAGGGTGCGGCGCAACCTTCGCCCGAAGGGCGGCGTCATGGATGACGCCGCTCGCTAGTAAACAGGGATGTTTTTCAAAAGGGGTATTAATATTTTTCTTTCAACAGCGGCAGCGATTGCCCTTCTAATAATATTTGTGTGCATCCTTGCGAGGTAATCGGTCGGCTGAAATAATATCCTTGCACTTCATCTACACCAAATTCCTGTAAACAATCTACTTGCTCTTGCGTTTCCACCCCCATTGCGAGTACGCGTATTTTCATATTATGAGCAGCGGCGATGACCGATTTCACTAATGCTACATCTTCTGATTTACTGGGTAAATTTGAAATAAAAGACTGATCAATTTTTATTTTTTGAATAGGGAATTGCATTAGATACTCTGGATCAGAAAAATCTGCGCCAAATTTGTCTAATATTAATTCGATACCGACTTCGCGCAATGCCAGTAACATTGGCAGCACTGATTTAGCGTCATCTTTCACAGCGGCTTCAGTTAATTCAAATTCCAAAAATTTAGGGGGTAATTTTGTATCTTTTAAAATTTGCACTACACTGCCTAAAAAATCTTTTTGCAAAAATTGAAACTTCGATAAGTTGATTGACATGGTAATAGGCGACAAACCACCATTCTGCCAAGCCTTATTCTGTGTACACGCTGTTTTTAAAATCCATTCGCCAATCGGAATCATCAGGCCAGATTCTTCTGCTAACGGAATAAACATATTAGGTGGAATCAAACCATGGTTCGGATGCAACCAACGCGGCAACACTTCTATACCAATCATTTTTTTAGTTTTTATATCAACCACGGGTTGATAATGTAAAACGAATTCTTCTTCAAGTAACGCATGTTGCAAATCATTCTTTAAGGCTTGCTGGCCTTCTTTGGTCAACGGTTTCATCCCCGCCCGGTACATCTGAAAATTATTGCGTCCTAATTCTTTGGCGCGGTACAACGCAGTGTCTGCATTCTTTAACAAGACATGCGCATCTTGCCCGTTTTTGGGATAAAGACTAACGCCTGCACTACTAGTAAAAGATAGTTTGCGGCCTTCAAAATAAACCGGTTGTGCTAAACTGGTTAATATTCTTTGAATAGGTTGTAGATAATCTTCTTCTTTTAATAAAGAATTTAGTACGACTACAAACTCATCTCCCCCTAATCTTGCCACGGTATCGGTTTCACGTATGCACTCATTTAAACGACCTGCTACTGTTTGTAATATCGCATCACCAGCGGTATGGCCCACGGTATCATTGATCGTTTTAAAATAATCTAAATCAAAAAATAAAATTGCTAACATCATGCCGTAGCGTTTTGCAAAAATAAGTGATTGATGAATACGATCGATCAATAACCCGCGATTGGGTAAACCGGTCAGTGTGTCATGCGTGGCTTGATACGATAATTTTTCGGTGACTGTTTTATGACTAGTCACATCATAAACCATGCCGACAAAATAACTGACATTGTCTGCTTCATCAGTAATAGGTGAAACGTGTATCTCAGCCCAATACATCACACCACCTTTGCGATAATTACGTAGCGTTGCTCGTCCTTCTGATTTTTTTTCCAGCGCAAGATGTATATTACTAATTTCTGGTTGGTCGCGATCTTCGCCTTGTAAAAATAAACAATTCTTTCCTAATATTTCTTCAGAGGTATAACCCGTCATTTTTTCAAAAGCAGGATTAACATAAACGATCGCATGTTTTGGTCGCTCTGCTTCAAAAATCATAATGCCATCACCACAAGCATTAATAACGGAACCTGCAATTTCTTTGAGTTTAATTTTATCTTTTTCAGGGCCTCTGACCGTGCGTAAGCTCCACAAATTATTTACTGTTTCACTTAACACCCATTTTTTGATGAGCAATTTGACTAAATTACAAACATCTTCAGCCACGAGCGGTACTTTAACAATATAAAATCTTTCCTCTTGCCCAAAACGTTTGGCCACTGCTTCTGATTGTTGCCCTGGTTGTGCGCAAATGACAATTTGTAACTTGGGCCCGGCTTCCGCTATTTTCGTAATCGTGGTAACGCTAATTTGCTCGGGGGCTGAATGAATGTTGAAAAAAACGAGTAGATAAGGAGTTTGATGTTCTAACGATTTGGCAATAAACTTTAAACCCGCTTCACAGCTATCAGCTGAATCGAATTCAGTGGTGAAACCTGTTGGATTTTCCTCTTTACACGCTGACAAAATATTGCGTAATTCAGTATCAATACCCGGCTGATCATTCATAATGAGAATATGATACTTATTATCTTCACTCATACGACACTCCCTTGGAAACTAATTTAGTCCCTCTTATTAATCTATAGCAATAGAAGTGTTATTCTGCAACTATTAATGATAAAAACAGCATACTTTAAACCTTATTTTATTATACGCTAATGAATATATACTTCCGCTTCATAATGGTGCTTTATAAAATCTGGATCGCCAAGAAACAAAGTGTTTTGCGTAAGTCAAAGTTAATGTTCCATGTCTTACCGACTGACTGTGATTTTAACTTGCATATGACGAATTCACGTTATTACAGCTTCATGGATTTAGGTCGGATCGCTTTGCTCGGGCAAACCAAACTATTACCCACCTTAATGAAATTGCGTTGGGGGCCAGTGTTGGTAGCGTGTGAACTCAGCTTTTTGCGCCCGTTAAATCCTTGGCAAGAATTTTCTTTAACAACAAAATTAGTTTACTGGGATGAATATTATTTTTATTTTGAACAACGTTTTGAAAAAAGAGGAACGCTATATGCCATCGGTATGGCAAAAGGAGCCTTATTAGCACGCGGGAAAAAAGTGTTAACTAAAGATTTTTTTGATCTCGCGGGCGAAACACCGAAACAACCAGCCGAGCCGGTGACTATTAAGAATTGGAAATTGTTGACCGAGGCAAAGAAAAAGCTAAGGGTCAAGCCTTGAGTTGCCTGATCCCTTTACTTCATCACAGCGATATTGCGCCAGAAATTTTCCAAACTGTCCGTTCCACCGAAAAGTGTGGTGAAAATCGTTGAGTCGGCCAGTAAGATGTGTCCGGCGCGTTTATCTTGCGGCGGCATCCAAATAAGTGCATTGAACTCTGTGTTTCCTGCCTGCGTGAACGGATGCGGCCGATCGAGATCAATCGGCTGACGTGCCAACACATGAATGTGCTTTATATCCTTGGTAGTCAGCGCGTAATGCGGTAAATGGGGATGAAAATTAAATGTTGTAACTCCTTTGAGAAGCTCGAGCTTATCAAGTTCTTTGTTAATCGTCAGCGGCGCAATCTCTTTTGTACCTTTAACAACTGCAGGACGCAGGCCGAACTGATTTATCACCGGAACATCAAACGCCTTCATCAAAGAACGCGTGTATTGTCCGAAGCGCTGTTGGCGCGGCACCAACTCATCGCCATGATGTTTGTATTCTACTTGGCGTTGCTTCATATCGTCGGTGAACCCTACGTCATGATGCGGCCCGATCAATAAACAAGTTCCCTCACGTTTAAGCCACTCGCGGATCGCAGCGATTTCTTCTGATGCTGCTTCCTGCCCAGAAAGCAGATGGTCTAATCCAAAAACCATCAGCGTATCCGTATCCGCTAAGATCCGCTCATCGATCGGCAACTTATATCCAGCCTGATCAATACGCTGAAATATTGCCACGGGATACCCAGTGATTTCCTCAGCAAGCCCTTGGAAACTAAGCGTAGAACGATGAAAGAGCTCCAGTGTACCTTCGATGCCTTGCAGAAAATGCATCTCATCCCATTCCGGTGTTTCATAGTCAGGCCATGACACGCGACGAACTTCCGTCATGGTAGAAAAACGATTGTCCAATACTCTGAGTTCCCGATTGGATTCCCACGGATAACTCCAAGTCCAATAAATACTTATGCGCCGTTTGCCCGCCGTGTATTTGCGCGGCACATGGTTCTGATTATAAGTGCGTGCTGGTTTGATATTGCTGTTCATCGATGAATCTCCTTTATAGAATATTTTTACTTCCTAACGATGCGAGATAGCGCAGCGCTTTAAGTCCGGGAATAAAAAAATAAGCGCCGCCACGTACCGAAGTAAATGCTGGCAGGCCAGTGATTTTTTTTCGGATGGGACGTTTCGGAATGGTGAATTCCAAAGTGCCATCTTGATTACCAATAATGGGATCGCGCTCATTATCGAGTTCGTGAAAATTCCGATCATTCGCCCATACATTCTGTGCGAACTCAAACTGGCGAATAAGGCTTGCACAAATTATGAAAGCAGCGATGCCGCGATCCACACCATCTTCAGGAGCATCTGTTGGCAAAGGCGCGCCATAAGTGGCACCACGGCGGATCATCCGGCGACGATTCATATTTTCGCCTGTATCACGCGGATTCATGCGACGAATGTGTGAACCTAACGGTACTGCATAGCCATGTGGATCCATTTTTTTATAAGTGAAATCATTGTTGCGCTGCGGATCGGCGCCTAGCGTGAGATCATCTTTTTCTGGTGCTAACACCAGCGGCGCACCGCTGCGCCAGCGACCCATGAGTTTGGCAGCAATAAGTTCTTGCTCTTCGAGTGTTTGGCCATTTTCACGCAGAAAATCACGAAATTTTCCCACATGTTCTTGGAGACGGCGATAAGCCATGAAACTGCCATTGCGTGAGAGAATTTCTGGTTGCGGCAAATTGGCCGATTGGTCTTTTTCGTCTGGGTAACCCAAAATAAATTCACCGGCTTTTAAGGGCGCGCCGGAACCGGGAGTTGGCTCTTCACCCGATCCTTCAATGACCGGTTGCGAAAGGCGATCGCGGTAGCCAAAATGATCATGCGAATATTCTAACGGTGGTATGGCGTCGAGATCCAATGACGATAGCACTTTTACGCCTTCGCACTGGTCAATCAGTTTTTGATGCTCCGCTTGGCAGCGCTCACGCTCAGCGGTATTGCGCGCAAAGAGAATAACAATGGCGTGCAGATCAGGGCTGGCTAAATCTCCTATCCAGTTATCCGGATGATTGTCACCGGTATCGCCGAGCATTTGTGCACGTGCCACCATACCTTGCTTGAATTCCTCGGGAAATGTAGCCAGCGAGGCTTCATCTAACCCCAGCGCCTGCAGACCATTCCAAGTGAAGGCAACACTCACCCAACGATTATCTTTTTCAATCGACGCGCGCGCTGCTTGTACCGAATGCACTTTTTCGTGGATACCGGCGAGCCAAGCGCGCCCACCTTCAGGATTTTGAAACGACAAGAACACGTAGCGACCTGTGAGCGCCGGTGCACGGGTCAAGAGAATATATTGAATATCATCTAACTCAAGCATATCGACTCTCCCATCATTGCATTTGATCGAGCATAGCGGAAAACGCCGCCTTCAGTTTGAGCGCTTTTTTTATTTCATCTGCACTCACGAAAGGATATTCGCCATACTCAAGAAAACTGGGGCGCTGATGTTCACGCACAAATTTAACAAACGCTGGCGTATTGGTTTTCCAATCCTCGGGAAAACCTTCGAGGTTTACAAATACCGTTGTAATACCTGTTATTGAAAAAAGCTCCACCGCATCCTCAGTGTATTTATCAAAATCAGTATCGAAGATACCTTGATACATGAAATAAGTTTCTTTGCCGATATCAAAAAGCACCCAACGCAAATAATGCAGCTTGAGTACGGCGAGGCAGTGTGGATCACCTGCTACGGCATCCTCGATAGTTTTACTATATGCGCGCACGGTATCCACTTTTCCTGGTTTGACCTTCGCAATGATTGTGAAACCATAACAGGCCGGTGTTTTAGGAAAGACTGGCCCATATCTGCCTTGTTCAAGTTCGAAATATCCCTCTTTCGGGATTGCCATAGCGGCAGGTTTCGTCCAGTCGTTTTGTTTAATTTTCTTTGGCATTGTTATCTCCTTATCTGAGTAGTGATTGTATTGAGTCGTTTGCAGCCATCAAACGCAGCCATTTTATAGGCCATCGTATAGGTGGGCGTTGCAAACGTAAGTCGGTTGAAAAGATCAATTGCTCCGCCTTCATGAATTATAGCCTGCCCCAGCCCGATGAGTTCTGAAGCAATATCACCTAGAATATGAACGCCAAGCAGACGATGATTGTCGCGCTGAAATACCAGTTTTAGCATGCCTTCAGGATGACCAGAAATAATGCCGCGCGGTAGTGCCGCGAAGCTAGAACAGCCAACTGCATAGTCAATGCCTTGTGCTGTTGCATCCTCCTCTGTGAGGCCGACGCGAGCCACTTCCGGCACAGAATATACCGCCCAAACCGGTAACGGATCGATTGCTTTTTTGAATGCAATATCAAAAGCATTGCAGGCAGCAACTCGCCCTTGTTCCATGGACACAGAAGAAAGTGAAGGACTGATCACATCACCCGCCGCGTAAATTCCTTCGACATTGGTCTGGAAATGTTGATCCACTACAATCTCGCCGCGTTCATTTACCGCCATGCTAATTTCCTGCAGACCAAGTCCCTCGGTATTTACTAAACGACCTAACGCAAGAAGGACCACTTCAGGCCGCAAGATTTCGCCGTTTTCCAATGTCACTTCGAGAATATTTTTGGATCGCTGGATGGACTTAACACAACTCTCCAACATTAAGCTCATCTTCATGTTCTTGAATATCGTAGCGGCAAGTTGAGACATCTCACCATCCATGGTTGGCATTAAGCGATTTCCAGAATGGATTAATGTCACCGATGAACCAAGTGCAGTAAAAATCGAAGCATATTCACAACCGATGGCACCTCCCCCAACCACCACTACACTCTGCGGGAGAGATGGAATAGTAAAAAGATTATCAGAATCGTAAACGTTCGGGTCGTTGAGGTAGATATGCGGAGGATGAAATGGACGCGAACCGGTAGCAATGAGAATACGTTTGGCGGTGAGCTTACGATCCTTCACAAATACTGTACGGCCTGGACCTAAACGCGCTGCACCATAGATGACGTCAATCCCTTGGTTAACGAAGGCCGATCGAGCACCTTCCTGCATTGCCAAGCATACTTCAGACGTTCGAGAGCGAAGTTGTTTACCGACTAGGGTCGGATCCACATGGCCTGTAAGCCCATATACAGCACGATCACGAAATCCAGTGAGGTACAGAGCTGCATCACGCAGTGTCTTGGTCGGCGCCCCGCCGGTCGTGACAACTACGCCACCCAGCACATTGCGCTCTACCACCAGCGTTCGATGCCCATAGAAGGCTGCCACCTCAGCTGCGCTTTGCCCTGCAGGGCCGCCACCAATCACTACAAAATCGTAATGGTCACTGTCCGTCATGAGTTTTTCAATCCATTGTTAATCTCTACCCGAATTTGTTAATATCCAACTTCAGAGTATCTTTTTACACTAGTTTATAAACTCATAAATTGCAAGAGCGACCCTATGAATAACAAGGATGTTAATTTAGATGAGACGGATTTCTCACTCGTATTGGGCGGCCCACTTTATCAGTTCTACCTACGCACTCGTTTATTGAAGCCGCCACTCAATCTGGTAAAACGACGCATCGTAGCTATTTCCTTATTTGCTTGGTTACCGTTACTCATACTAACACTCATCGGCGGCGTAGCCTTCAAGGGTGTTAGTGTTCCATTTTTTTTCGACATCGAGACACATGTAAAATTTCTCGGATCACTTGCATTACTTGTTGCGGCGGAAGTTATCGTACATCAGCGCATTAAAATCATCGTGTCACAATTTCTCAAGTGTAATATCATTTCATCGAAAGATAGATCGCGATTCGACAGTATTGTAGCCTCCACCATACGACTACGAAATTCCATCACCGTGGAATTATTGCTCATTGTTTTTGTCTTTACAGTAGGGCATTGGATTTGGACACAATATACATCTCTGCACGTAGCAACTTGGTACGCGATACCTATCAACGGTAATAAAATGCAGCTCACGCTAGCAGGATATTGGTATGCTTTTGTCAGCCTCCCCATCTTTCAATTAATCTTGCTACGCTGGTACTTTCGCCTATTTGTTTGGTATCGATTTCTCTGGCAGATTTCAAAACTCCCATTGCACTTGAACGCGCTGCATCCTGATCAAGCAGGCGGACTTGGTTTTTTAGCGCAGAGTGTATTTGCATTCGCACCGGTGCTCATTGCATATGCATTATTGCTGGCGGGTTTCATCGCTAACCGTATCTGGTACGCTGGCGCGACACTGCTTGAATTTAAGCTGGAAATCGCCGGCTTAGTAGTATTCTTGATGATCGTGGTTTTATTACCGTTGACTTTTTTCATTGCTGCACTTGTTCAAGCAAAAATAGCTGGCCTGCGCGAGTATACAATAGTAGCCAGCCAATATGTGAATGACTTTCGTGGAAAATGGATAGGCACTTATTCAGCTAACCCAGAAGAGAGTCAAATGCTACTTGGCACTCCAGATATCCAATCATTGTCTGATTTGTCTAATAGTTTTAACGTAGTACGTGCGATGGGCGTAGTGCCGTTTAGCCGCGGAGCCTTGTTGCGACTTATGATTTTGATACTCATCCCATTCTCGCCCCTATTGCTGACTATGATTCCGCTCGAAGAAATAGTTGGCTCACTCATTAAATTATTGTTATAGGGTAAAAGAACCGACCGAATGGCGCTAACTTAAGTTATCATACCCCTAATCAAAAAACTCTGAAATCTCATTAGGTTTTTTGCCTTTTTCTTCGGTTTTTTCTGCGCTAGGTTCTTTAAATGTGGCGGCGGTTTTTAATTTAGTGGTTGCAGCCGCTGGTGTTTCACTCACTCTAGCTTGATATTGTCTACCATCATCATCTGTTACTACGCCTGTTTTCCAATGTAATTTTCGATAAGGAGCTGTGTCACCCATTTCTAAAATAGGATATTTGATAATTTCAAAAAACGGCGAGTAATCAAAATCGCTGGGGGTATATAATTTAGGGCTGCGTAGAAATAATTCAACGTCCTCTGCATCACCCGAACGTTTTAACACCGGTAAAATCGGAAAACCAACCGTTTGGAATGCTTCTGCTAATAAAGACGAACAACTTTCTTTGGTTGATCCGCCCACATTGGTAGTAAACAAACTGGAACGCCAGCGGCGCGGCATAATAGACCACGGAAATAAAAAGCGCGCGAGGTCTAAAATTTGTCGTACATCATACTTCATGCCCAAACGGCCAATAGCATAACCGATCACTTGTTGCGCATCTTGGCGCGTGATGCCGGTGGGCCTACAAATACGAATGTGATCATCTTTATATTTAGACAACGGTGAAACAATAATTCCTTGGCCTAAGATACTTTCAATGATTAATTGCACGTCGGCTTCGCCGTGATAAAATTTTCGCACACGCTCGCGTAATTCTTTGTTTTCGATATCATGCACACGACCGATATAAAGCGCGGAATGCGACCAAGAACTTTGGGTAATTATTTTTATTACGCTGCTGACGCGACTACGGCCTTCGATCAACAAAACATCACATGGTCTTAATTCATAGAGAATACGCTCAAAATCGCTGAGCGGAAAAGCACGTGGGTCTTCAATTTCGTCAGTTAACCAACGGGTCATTGCTTCGCGTAGATTTTCGATGACAGTCATTTGCTTTATTATCCTTTGGATTCCCGCCTACGCGGGAATGACATCAACTAAATATTTTTTGCTTGCTCGATGGCATTGCCCAAATAATTCATCGGGGTCATTTGCCGCAATTTTTCTTTCACTGCTTCTGGAAGCGCTAAGGTCGCAATAAATTCATGCAACACGTCGGCATCAATTTTTTTACCGCGCGTTAATTCTTTTAATTTTTCATACGGCGTTGGGCAGTGGTAACGGCGCAGCACGGTTTGAATCGCTTCGGCTAATACTTCCCAATGCTGATCTAAATCGGCATTCAAACAAACGCTATCTACATCCAACTTCTGCAACCCTTGCCGCAATGCTTGATAAGCAATAGCACTATGCGCAAAAGCCACCCCCAAATTACGCAATAAAGTGGAGTCACGCAAATCGCGCTGCCAGCGTGAACGCGGTAAATAAGAAGAAAAATGTTGGAAAAAAGCATTCGCTAAACTTAAATTACCTTCGGCATTTTCAAAATCGATCGGGTTAATTTTATGGGGCATGGTTGAAGAACCGACTTCACCAGCAACCGCTTTCAACTTAAAATAACCTAAAGAAATATAACCCCAAACATCGCTCGCAAAATCAATAAGAATGGTATTCACACGACCGACGGCATCACACAGTTCAGCAATATAATCGTGCGGTTCGATCTGTGTAGTATAAGGATTAAATTCTAACGCTAAATTTTCAATAAAAATTCGCGACAGCGTAGACCAATCGACTTCAGGATAAGCTGCAAAATGCGCATTGAAGTTACCCACGGCGCCATTACATTTACCCAGTATTGTCACCGCTGCTAATTGTTGTGCTTGTTGTTTTAAGCGCGCGACAACATTGGCTAATTCTTTACCCAGCGTAGTAGGTGTGGCTGGTTGACCATGTGTACGTGAAAGCATCGGTTGTGCAGCATAACGATGTGCCATATCGGTTAATAATGTGATGATGGCATCGATGTGCGGCAACACGGATTCTTCGCGCACGGTTTTTAACATCAGTGCGTAAGCTAAATTATTAATGTCTTCAGAGGTGCAAGCAAAATGGATAAACTCGCTGACATCGGCCAGTTCTTTTTGTAAGGCAAATTTTTTCTTTAAAAAATATTCGACTGCTTTTACATCATGGTTGGTTTCACGTTCGATATTTTTTATTTCTTGTGCGTCGTGTTCAGAAAAGTTATCGACGATTTGATCGAGATATTGTTGCGCCACATCGCTGAAGGGTGGCACTTCGTTGATTTCAGGTTGTTCGGCCAATGCTTGCAGCCAGCGTATTTCGACCAGTACGCGAAAGCGGATCAAGGCATATTCACTGAATACCGCACGCAATTGAGCAGTTTTCAGCCCATAGCGCCCATCGATGGGTGAAATGGCAGTGAGTGGGGTCAATTCCATAGTTTTTCTCTAAAAAGCACGGGTAATGAGGTAATAAAGCACATACAACCAGCCAAAGAACCCCTGGATGATAGCCCATAATACCGAATGGTTCACGCTCCAGGAAATAACCACCGCTAGGATGTTCCCCAAACCGATGCCGATGCCGCCGTAGCCATAATAAGAGTAGTTATTCTGGATTCTCATAAAATATTCCTCAATCGTCAGTTGATTTTAGTATAATATATACTCATTGAATTACAATGCCAGAAGGGGATAGGATACATATGATTAGTGCGTTACTTGTCCATGATGTGCCTATTGAATGCATCAATCAAGCGGCCATTACCTATCATGTGCCCGCCACCCTCATTATTTCGGTGCTTGGCGTCGAAGGCGGCTCGGTGGGCATGGCTTCGCCCAATAAAAACGGCACTTTCGATTATGGCCCCATGCAGATCAATACCATCTGGCTGGAAAAAATAAAGCCCTATGGCTATACCCGCGAGCAAATCCAATATGACCCCTGTGCCAACGTGATGGTCGGCACTTGGATTTTAGGCACTAATATTGCCTCCACCCCCGACTTTTGGCGCGGCGTAGCGGGCTATCATTCTTATACCATCCCTCTCAATGAGCAATATCAATATAAAGTGCGCGGCATTTATCATTTGTTATCGGATTATTTGTCGAAGCCGACACCCACCACTGCCTCCTCCATTGCTGGGGGGCAGATAAGGTAAGAGAAAGATGGAATCCAACTCCTACCTGTGTATAATAGTTGTCTGTTCCAAATAAATATACTAAGGAACCCCTACCTATGAAATTTAAATCATTATATATAAAAAATTTCAGAATACTTGAAGACTTCCAAGTTAAAAAACTTGGGCGTTTAAATCTCATTGTGGGAAAAAATAATTCCGGTAAAAGTACCGTACTAGAAGCACTTAGGATTTATTCAGGAAATGCTAACCCTGTTCTCTTATCTAGAATTGCCGATGAGCATGATGAAATACCCGCCTCGAATGACAAAGATATAATGGATAACGATAGAGCATTTCCATTTGAATCTTTTTTTACTGGGCGATGTTTTCCAAGTGATGAAGAAAAAACCATTCTAATCGGTGAAAATGAAAATGCTTCTGATGCTCTGCAATTGCGGCATACTTACCTAATAAAAAGAGAAGAACCTCTTGAAGACGGTAGAAGTATGCGGAGTATTACACGCCCTATTAAAAAATCAGAATTAAGTGAAAACATAGACGCTTTTCACGCCATCAGCGTATCGAAGGGTGATATTATAGGATTTATTCCTTTGGACGAACCTTTTCGCCCTAGAAGATTTAATTCACCTTTTGAAAACCAAATAAATTTACCTTGCAGCTATATTTCTACACGATTTATCTCACAAGATGAATTGGCCGATGCATGGGATAAAATTGCTCTTACCGGTTATGAAACTCATCTAAAAACTGTTTTAAAATTTATTGATGATGATTTTGAAAATATTGCCTTTATAAAAAATGAGGATAGAGACGCCGATCTTTCTTTTGCGAGATCATTTTATTCACGATCCCCCAAACGCTTTGCTAAAGTAAAATTGAATAATATAAAGCAACCAATTCCCTTGAACAGTATGGGCGATGGTATGTTAAGGGTAGTTCAATTAGCCTTAAAAGCCTCATCAGCAGCAGGGGGAATTTTTCTCATTGACGAATTCGATAATGGTTTACATTTTAGCGTACAAGAAAAAATTTGGGATTGGTTGTTTGATCTTGCAAAAGAATTCAATATCCAAGTTTTTGCTACTACCCATGGCGGTGACTGTGTGGACAGCTTTGTTAAAGTAGCGCTCGGAAAAAAAGCGGGTGAAGGCGTTTTGTTTCGCGTTGGCCGCAGTGCTACAAAAAGCAACAAAGGAAAAATAATTGCAACGGAATTTAGCGAGGAAAAACTAGCAACCATCAGCCAGGCCGATGTTGAAGTGAGGTAAACAATGAGCCATAAAATTTTATTGGTTGAAGGTGAAAATGACCAAAAATTTTTTCGGGCATTATTCAAAGTACTTGGTTTAGATGTCGATGTTAAGGTGAATACACCAAAAGATCACGGCGCTGAAAGAAATGGAAAAATGGCTGCCTTTGCTCTCCTTGAAGAACTGATAAAACAGCTATTCGATGGGAGCGTTACTCATTTAGCAATGGTGATAGATGCAGATTATTCTGCTGATAGTTGGGGATACTCAAATACCCTAAAACACATTAAAAAAAGAATGGCCCATAGTAATTATAATGACCCAATTATCTTACATTCGGGACTCTCTTTTCCTCATTCAGATGGACTCAACGACTTTGGTTTATGGATCATGCCTGATAACGCCTCAGAAGGGATGCTTGAAGATTGGATCGCAACTGCTGTAAAAAGTTCAGAATCTCCCCTTCTACAACATGCTACTGAGGTAGTGAAAAACCTCCCTAAACCACAAAAGTTTAAATCAATTCATACCAGCAAAGCAAAAATTGCAACCTGGATGGCCTGGCAAAAGTTACCAGGGGAAGGTTTATATTATGCAATACAAAATGACCTTATTGACAAAGAAAACAAATCAGCCAAACAATTAATCGCTTGGCTAAAACATATTTATACCCAATGAGTATCGACCTACAAATGCTTTAATTATAAAGGAGATCCAGTATGCTCAAACGTGATATTTCTACTGTTAATGTTCTTATCGCAGCAGCCGGGGGAATGATTGGTTCCGGTTGGTTATTCAGCCCTTTCATCAGTGCGCAAATAGCGGGAAGTAATGCTTTAATCAGCTGGGTGATTGCGGCATTTTTCATGTTATTTATCGCGTTGCCTTTGTGTGAATTAGGCACGATGTTTCCGGTTTCAGGTGGTCTAGCGAATTACCCCACTTATACGCACGGCAAAGAAGTGGGATTTTTATTTGGTTGGACTACCTGGTTATCGTATCTCGTGATGACGCCAATCGAAATTCAAGCGATTTTACAATACGGCAGTCATTTTGTTCCGGCACTGATTGTACATGACTCTACCACTTTCAAACTTTCGGGGGTTGGCTATATAGCCGCCGTCGGTATCATGTTTTTTGTAGTGGTGATTAATACTTTTGGCATTAAATTTTTAGCCGAATGTAATAAGTACACCAGCTTAATTAAATTTATTCTTCCTAGTTGCGCTATCGTCGGTTTAATTTATACCGCGCCTTCGTTTACTAATGTGCACATCCATTTATCTGATAAACAAAGTTGGCAACAAATTTTTTCTGCTTTATCGTTAGGCGGTGTCGCGTTTGCTTTTACTGGTTTTCAAAATGGTTTGATTTTAGCGGGTGAAGTGAAAAACCCGCAACGTAATATTCCTATCGCAATTTTAGGGGCAGTATTGGTGGGCTTCGTTTTATATTTTATGTTGCAATTAAGTTTTATTGTCGCTATGCCCGCAAAATATTTGGCGCACGGTTGGCAGGCGTTGACCTTCCCCGGGGATAGTGGCCCGTTGGTCGGTTTAACATTATTAGTCGGTTTGGGAATCGTTGCTGCGTTGTTAATGTTCGACGCTGCATTTTCACCGTTTGGCACAACCTTAGTTTATACCGCAGCGACTTCGCGCATTCTTTACGGTATGGCTGAAAACAAACATTTACCACCGATTTTCTTGCGCGAAAATAAATATAAAATTCCGCACATTACTTTGTATGCGAATTTTTTAGTGGGTATTTTATCGTTCTTGCCTTTCCCCGGTTGGCAGAAGATGGTAGCGTTTTTGTCTTCTGCGAGCATTCTTTCTTACGGGGCAGGCCCGATGTGTTTGTTAGCATTACGTAAATTGCAACCCAACCGCCAACGACCATTTAAACTTTCTGGCGCGTTGGTGATTTCACATATTGCATTTTTCGTGTGTAACTTGATGTTGTATTGGTGCGGATTTTCTACGCTGTGGAAACTGTGCATCGCGCTATTAGTTGGCTTAGTGATCAGCTTGCTGTATCAACGGAAAAGTATTTTTGCCAGCGGTAGCAGTTTATATTGGTTTGTCTTCTACATGGCTTCGATGTTAGTGCTTTCTTATTTAGGCACCTTTGGCGGAATTGGCGTATTACAATTCCCACAAGACGTTGTAGTGATGTTACCCTTCAGCATATTGATGTTGCATCTTTCACAACGTTGTTTAGATCAAAAATCATATGATCTTAACTACACGCCGGTGAATTTAGGCGCGACTAAGGCTGAGACTTGAGGATAGGGAACTGTTGCATAACTTCAGAAAGAAGCCAAGGAGCGGCTTGGCTGAATGCCAACGCAGACGAAACTGCGTCCATGCGATCGTTGATTACATCCATGTAATCGACGGTCTGCTTTTGGCATCTCAGCCACCCCGCTCCTAATCCTGCCTACTGATAGCTCCATTCCCAGATATAATCCCACTTTAATAAAATTCCCTTGCTATATATAGATTCTATATATATAATTAATATATGTTGACTGCCATCTATAACAACAATAAAAAGGCAAAATAATGAGTAATATTATACCGTTCCCAAAAGTACCTTCAAGTTCAGAAGCCGAAAAAATAATTAAACAGTTAGTAACACAAGGTAAATTTAGTTGGTCTGAACACTGTAAACAAAGAATGAAAGAACGCAAAATCACGACACCGGAAATTATCAATTGTCTATTAAAAGGAAGGATAACCGAAACCCCATTTTTTTCACATGCTAATGGCGGAGGATATGAAACAAGAATGGAAAAAGGCACTGCGGGAGATTGGTTAAGAGTGGTTGTATGTTTGAAATTAAGTCAAAAATTATTAGTCATTACTGTAATCAACAAATAAGAAATTATCATGAAAAAATATCATTACACTGAATGTGGTTTAAAAAATATTTATTTAGTTAATGGTTTTAAGATAACCAAAAATAAGAGTGGGGAGAAAGAAATATTTATCCACGATATTCATGGTTTACATAGAACTATTGGTATGCTTCTCGTTTCTAAGCATGGCCCTTTGTCGGGCAATGAAATAAAATTTATCAGGACTACTTTAGATTTATCACAGAAAACCCTAGCCCGTATTTTGGGGCTTAATTATCAATCTGTTTTATTATGGGAAAAAAATAAATCTACAATTTCAAAAACTGCTGACCATCTCTTAAGAGCGCTTTTCTTTGCTTATCTTAATACTAAAAAAAGTAAAGCAATTTACGATAAAATTAATGAAATTGCTGACTTTGATGCGGCCACTGCGGCCAACTCAAATATGGGGAAAATTGAACTCGAAGAGGTATCTGATGAGTGGCGCATGGTTGCTTGACTCCCCCATTCCCCTTAAATCTTTAACACAACCTTAATAATTTGAGGTATTTGCTTATGTCGTTACCTACAGACGATTCAAAAAAAGAAAAGGTAGAGTCAGGAAGCATAACAGTAAATTTTGAGGGACAAAAAATTGGCATTGATCAACTACTTAAACTGTCGCCCGGTGCTGAGCGTTTTGCTACTGAAACAGAATATAACGCACGCCCCGCACGAACACATAGAGATCGTACAGGGTTAAACGAAGTAGTTGCTAAAATCCCTCATCGAAAAATTTCTCAAGAAGAGTATGAAGCTCTTAGGCAGCGCGCAAAAAAAGTCAGAGAAGAAAAAACAGAAATTTATAAGGTGAAAGGCCTGGAAGATGAATTAGGCTTGCGGGCAATAAAAGAACTAGAACCAGAAGACCCCATTGAGTACGGTGGTGAGCTTCTTTTTTTCTATACAGAAGAACAAGCAAAAAAATATCTTCAAGAAACAGCCGACAAATTTTTATATCCTATTTATACAAATGAAAAACCATTTTTTAAAATATTCATTTCTGCAAATAAATCAAGAAGTTTAGCAGCTTATGCTAATCATGCATGGCAGGTACAATCACTCAACTACTTTCAAGTTCTTGACGCAGAAGGAAATATCCTAACATTACAGGATAAAGCAAAAACGATTGCAGTAGCAAATTTAGAGGCACGAATAATTTTCGTAGAAGGGGATTGGAAACCTAAGTGCATTCTTTATGCTAAAACTAAAATACCTCAAGGTTACTCTTTGCAATGGGATTATGGTTCTGATTATTGGAATGCACTAGGGGTAGTACCTCAGCCCCTAATAAAGCAAGGTCACACCTTAAAACCTTCTTACCGCTACGAAGTACAACCGCCGAAAGAAATAACATTGCAATTTGTATTACTAGAATTTAATAGTATTATACAGTATATTTTTTTATGGGAAGATTTAAAAAATGCCATCGCAAAGCATGGTTATTTTACTCATTGGCTTCCAGAAGTCGAGGCATGGGTTGTTGTTAACAAAGAAGATCTAGATGGAACATTCGCCCAATCACCTGGCTCTTCAGAATATCTTCTTTTCCGTGACAAATTTTCCGTATTTAAGGATGTTGGCCTTGTTGAAAAATTTGATGAATATACGAATGTTAAGGGCTGGAAATGTATTAAGGATGGCCACATTCGCCTTGCAAACAAACAGCTAGACATAGCTAAGATACAAGCAATTGCTGAATATTTTATTAGGTTGCTACCCCAATCATCCGATCCAAAAGAATTAGTACAACATAATAAAAATGGAATACTAATTAAGCGACCTTGTCTATTTATTACGTGGATCAAACAGGCCGAAGCACAGCAGACAATAGTGAATGCCGCAGCCACAGAACAAAAAGGGCTTCCACCCTATTCGCAACTGAGCAGCCTAACAGACACCCTTAACCCTAAAGCCCAGAGTGGGAAAACGAGCAAGGACGCCTCACCGCCAGTAGCTGACCCAGTAAATGGCGCTGTTCCAGCCGCACTGCCAGTGTTAGAGCAAGCTGCGCGTGCTGTTCCCTCTTAATAGATCTAATCGTTGACATCGCTCTTCGAGTAAAACGAGATATTTTTCTTGCATGGTTATTGATAAAAAACTATTTCTGAGAAGCTCTTGCCATGCTGGGTGCGCTTGCTTAATTTCTTGCATAACCCCTGCGATCACTTTCTCATTTAATTGTAATTTTTGACCAGCAAAATAATCTAAAAAATCCCATTTTTTTAAATTATTTTTTTTACCATTGAGCGGCAACGCTAGTTCTTCTTTGACGTTTTGTTGCGCGATAGTAGTGTTTAATAAATCATAAGCGGGCGATAATGTGGTTTTTTTATCGCGCGTAATTAATGAAAAATTTTTTAAATGCATGTCCTCATTACCAACTAAAAAATTAAACAATGTGAGTTTAAATAACTTAACGGCTTCTATTTTTGGAAATGTGCAAAAGTCAGCGATTATTTTAGCAACTTTCTCCATAGAACTATTATATTTGGTATCGCGCGTCATTTGCGATAATTGCGCAAAATCCTCCATTGGTAATTTTTGGTCGTGCCCTATTCGATCAAAACGTTTAACAAAATACGTCATGCTGTTGTCTTTTGAATAAACCAAGCCATGCACAGGAACTTCGATACCAACCTTGGCAGCCATCGACATTGTAAGCGCTTCATTTTCCGGCAGCTCAGGATAATATTCACTTTGTGGTTTTAAAATATAGCGGCCGTTTTGGTCCACCAATTCAAATTTAGCTTCTTTGATTTTTAATATCGCGCTGAGTTTGGCTTGCACTCCTTGCAAAGACATTTTGCCAGCGCGTGCAATAGCTTCAGCGCGTTGCTCGGCGGCACTATAATTTAAAGGAGCCAGTTGATTTAGCTGAGCAGAGAGTAATTTTAATCCACGCGCGGAGTAATATTCTTGATCATTAATTTCTTCATAGGTAATGGGACAACGCATCATACTATTTTCTCAACAGTGACCGCTCCGACTAAATCATTCCCCACTTGTAACAACTGTCCGAAATAATCATTCTTATCTAATTTATATTTTCGCAACAATGCCTCCAATGTTGCGCCTTCAGGTAACACTCCTTCAAAAAATGGTGGAAACTGCTTAAATTCATAAATCTTTTTTTCCAACGGCATAGTGAGGGATACCGGTACACCGTGATAATCTGGTTGATAACAGAATCGATATTGATTTTCATTAATTTGCTCCAACACCCCAGCAAAAATACCATTCATCAGCACGCGCGCTTTTCTCATTATTTTTCCTCCGCCTCCGCCGATGCCTCAAAAGGGGTCTCAAGCTTTAGCTTGATATTTAATGTTTCCAAAACTTTTAGCAAAGTATTAAGTTGTACCGTTGCCTTACCCTTCTCGATATCAAAAACCACGGTCTTGCCGACACCGGCTAACTCAGCTAGCTGCTGTTGTGACAAACCGCTTTGCTTGCGAAAGTAGTGCACTGTTTTAGCGATTTCGTTAGGAGTCATAGCATGACCTAAATATAAGTTATTTTACTGTTATAGCAGTAAAATTGATCTCTGTAAAGGGGAATCAATGTTTGTATTCAATATTTCAGATAAAAATACTGCTTTAGCAGTAAATATTATCAAATTTTATGAAAAATTCGTATATAGCTAATTTAATACGGATATATTACTGCTATAGAAGTAATAATTGAGCTGGAATTGCACTTTGATTGGATTGGCAATTTTGCATTTTTTAAATTAACGTTTATACTATATATAAATAGTATTTCTGTTAACTTAATGAGTCGGTAGTATGAAAAAATTGGCTGCTATTCAAACTCTAATGGCGTTTGACAAAAAAGGGAAGTATGTATTTACCAAACATGATATGGCTAAATTATTCCCTGATGATAATCCAAAAGCCTTAGATGAAGGCTTAAACCGGTTAGTGCGAGCAGGTTTAATTAAACGCGCTTGTCATGGGGTTTATGTAAACGCTTTTGCACAATCTTTTGATAGTTATGTGATAGAGCACGTTGCAAAAGCATTACGCAGAAATACTTATAATTATGTTAGCCTTGAATCAGCGTTGTCTGAATATGGGATCATTTCTCAGGTTCCAGTTGATCGCCTTACGGTGATGACAACAGGTCGCAGGGGGATTTACAACACTCTATATGGTGTTATTGAATTCACGCACACCCAAAGATCTGTTGCCAACATTATTGATCATATTCAAACAATTACAGGGCGGCCGCTGCGCGTAGCAACCAAAGAAACTGCATTGCGAGATTTAAGACGTGTTGGCCGTAATCTTCATTTATTGCAACCAGAGGTAATTGACGATGAACAAGAGTGAAGATTTTAATCTATTAGTAGATAGGGCAATGAATGTGGATGGACGTGCTCGTATGCGCCCTGCTATTGCAAAAGAATTATTACATTATGATATTTTATTTTGTTTAGATAAAGATGGATTATTAGATAAACTAACATTTCAAGGAGGAACATCTCTCAGGCTTTGTTATGGGGCAGCAAGATTAAGCGAGGACTTGGATTTTGTCGGTGGGCAAGAATTTGCTACCGCTAATTTGACTAAAATGAAAAATTGCCTTGAAAAATATATTGGTGAACGCTATGGATTAGAAATTTCAGTTAAAGAGCCCAAAGAAATGACATTACTTCCGAAATATCAAGAGATCAAGGTAGATAAATGGCAAATTAGTCTTACTACTACGCCAGAAAAAAAAGATATCCCAAGACAAAAAATTAAAATTGAAGTAGCGAACGTACCGGCATATTCACGTGTTCCACAATCGCTGCGACAAAATTATGAATTCTTGCCTGATGGCTATAATGATATGCTTATCATGACAGAAACATTAGATGAAATTATGGCGGATAAATTAGTTTCTTTAGTAAGCTGCCAACGTTATGTGCGATATCGTGATATTTGGGATTTACGTTGGTTAAAGCAACAAGGAGCAAAAATTAATTCTCATTATATTCTTGCTAAAATTAATGATTATAAAGAAAATGATTACCCAAAAAATTTAAGCTTAACAATAAACCGCTTAGATGAACTTGCTCGCAGTAAAGAATTTTTTGATGAAATGTCACGGTTCATCCCCGCAGATGTTCTCGATCGCACTCTGCAAAAAGAAAAATTTATTGATTTTCTTATTAACGAAAATAAATCTTTGCTGATTGAAGTAGAAAAAATTACTACGGGTAATTAAAATCATGAACCAACCCATCCTCCACATCGCGGTATTCGCGCCGATTTACCATGGTTTTGATTATTTAGCGCCCAAAGATTGTGTGCTGGAAAACTTAAAACCGGGGGTGCGTGTGTGGGTGCCGTTTGGTAAACGGCAAATGGTGGGGGTGTTGTTAGCGGTTAAAAACACGGCGCAAATTGCGGTGGATAAAATAAAACCAGCTTTGGAAATAATTGATGATGCACCTATTTTGCCGGACAGCTTATTGCAACTAATTAGCTGGGCGAGCGATTATTATCATCACCCGATTGGTGAAGTGTATGCCAGTGCGTTGCCCACTTTATTGCGCCAAGGCAAACCGGCTGAATTTAGAAAAACTAAATTGCGCACTAAAATTAATGAACGCGAGCCACAATACACAACTAATCTGACATTAAACGCACATCAACAACAAGCGGTCGATGCGGTCAGCGCTTCATTTAATCAATTCAATACTTTTTTATTACACGGGGTTACTGGCAGTGGCAAAACTGAAGTCTATTTACAAATTATTGAAAAAACCTTAGCGGCACAACAACAAGCGTTAGTGTTAGTACCAGAAATTAGCTTAACCCCACAAATCGTCGAGCGTTTTCAAGCACGTTTTAAAGTGCTCATCGGTGTGTTGCATTCTGGCTTGACTGATCGTGAACGGCTCGATGTGTGGGTCAAAGCGAATAATGGTGAAGCAGCTATTATTATCGGCACACGTTCAGCTATTTTTACGCCACTCTTGAACCCGGGCATTATTATTATCGACGAAGAACACGATGCTTCATTTAAACAACAAGAAGGCTTTCGTTATTCGGCGCGTGATTTAGCGATTGTACGTGCACGCTTAGAAAAAATTCCCGTGTTATTAGGCTCGGCCACACCGGCGTTAGAAAGTTTACATAACGCGCTACAAAATAAATTTCAGTTATTGCAATTGCCCGAACGCGTTGGTAATGCTGTCCACCCCCAATATCATATTATTGATCTGCGTAATCAAAAACTAATAGCGGGTTTAGCGCCTTTGTTGCTAAAAAATATTCGCCAACATTTAGATAATAACGGGCAAGTGTTGTTATTTTTAAATCGACGTGGTTTTGCGCCGGTATTAATTTGCAATGCATGTGGTTGGGTCGCTAGTTGCAAACGCTGTGATGCAAAATTAATTTTGCATCAATATCCACCTTTATTGCAGTGTCATCATTGCGGCAGCGCCAGTGCGATTATCAATCAATGTGGCAATTGCGAAAGTCAAAAACTTGCACCCATAGGGCAGGGCACACAACGTTTAGAACAAACCTTGACTGAACATTTTCCGGATGTAGGTATCGTGCGCATCGATCGCGATAGCACGCGGCGCAAAGGCAGCTTGCAAACGATTTTAGATACCATTCATAATGGCCAAAATCGTATTTTGATCGGCACACAGATGTTAGCTAAAGGACATCATTTTCCTGATGTTACTTTAGTGGCGATCTTAGATGCTGACGGTGGTTTATTCAGCGCTGATTTTCGTGCGGGTGAACGCATGGTACAATTGTTAACACAAGTGGCGGGAAGAGCAGGGCGCGCCGAACGCTTGGGAGAAGTGTTGATTCAAACGCACAATCCTGCCCATCCTCTGCTCACCCAATTAACGCAACAAAATTATTTTAATTTAGCACAAACTTTGTTACGAGAACGTATGTCAGCGCAATTACCACCTTCAGCACATTTAGCTTTATTTCGCGCCGAAGCGATCGCCAAACAACATCCGCTGGATTTTTTAAAACAGTTAAGTGCTTTAGCACAAAAATTAAAAGTCAAAGACTTACAATTATTGGGGCCTATTCCATCCGTGATGGAACGCCGTGCTGGCCGTTATCGTGCGCAATTATTGCTGCAAGCCACCGAACGCGCACCATTGCATCAGTTATTAAAAAAATTAGTATTACAAATTGAAACCATTCCATTAGTACGCCGCGTGCGCTGGTCATTGGATGTTGATCCGTTAGAGATGATTTAGGGTGGTATAACCTTAAATGAAATGTTATAATTTTTAAATCTTAACAAAAACAGCGGGGTGATGAATATGGCTTTTCCTAAAGGTGGTAACCAAGTGGATTCAGATTCAAAAAAAGAAGAAGGGGGGGCTGGGAGTAGTGCATTAAATGTATCTTTAAGGCGGACAACTAAGTTCACAAAACCTTCACCGCAAGGATCGGGGCGCGATCCAACTGTTTCAACGACATCAATGGCTTCTGCATTGCAAAATTCCCTGCCAAGCTCAGTGTCAGTATCACCTCTTTTGGCGGTCGTTGACTCTAATTGGGATCCAAATTCTGGTTTTTTAGATAGAACACGCTCTACGGCTATTGCCCACCCAGCATCACCACCTCTTGCCCCATCAAATACTTCACCCTCTAGCGTAGCAACAACTACTTCGTCTTCATCGTCGTCGCCGGTTTCTGCAGGAGGATCATTTGTTACATCAGCATCGCAGATGCCCGCTTTAGCAAGATCACTTTCTAGCCTAGGTGGTCCACTTGCAAAATTGCCCCCTGCCAGAACACCTGCATCACAGCCACCCATTCGCACAGCTAAAGAACAATTAGAAGAACAATTAAGAAATCATATTATAAAAAATTTTTGTTTGGATCCCGATCAAACTGATTTTCACTTCCATGAAAGTGGCAAACCTGTGCCACCTCAAAGCTTCGCAGTTTCAAAGTTTAAACGCTATAAAAGTGCTTATGATGGAATGGCCAAGGCGGTGGGATTTGCAAAAAAGACCGAAGCATTCAAGACTATTACAAATCCCATGGAGTTTAATCAGGATACTGAAATCAGCAACGAGCAATATAATATATTAATCGCTAATTTAGAAGAATTCGGGCAAGAACATGATATTGATTTTAAAGTTGCCGAAGCGCTCAATAATATCAAAGAGCATAAAACGCTTGTTACAGTATTAACAACACCCACACAATTTCACATACGTTACACAGTACAAATAGATATACCAGGTAATCGATTTTCTGATTTAAGTATCGAACAACAAGCAGAATATTTTATGGCTTATCGTTGTACGTATAAAAATGATTGGGATGCCATAGATGAACCTATTAAAAAAATTTGGGGCGAACGGGAATTTGCAGAATATTTTCCAACTAAATATCTTGCTAGCTCAGAGAGCAAGTCTACTGATTTTGATCAAGCCCTGCAAGAATACACTTCTTGGTTTAAGAAATTATCGGATACTGATAAAGATAAGTTTGCAACAATCATTGGCTTAAAAACTGATGCATATCTATTTTCGCATCTACAACCAGGTGAAAAAATACGAGATTTTGTAAGCTGTCTGAAAAAAATCAAAACCGAACCTACCAAATTCGGCATGTTTACTGGGCAACTTAAAAGGTTCCTTGGGCAATGCCAATTTGAGAAATATTTTCCAGAAGAAAAACCTTCTACTATGCCCACTTGGTTTGACAGACTTAGTCAATGGGAAAAAGACTCTTTATTAAGCACTATAAAACCTGTAATCGATGAAGAGAAAAATACTAATGACCCTGCTATTGCCATGCCCGCTACAGAAAGAGCTACGCGCCCAGGCGCCAGTAATTTATGGATAAGCATAGCCGCTGTAATGGAATCCCATTACAGCTTACAGCCAACAATTGCTGCGGCTACTAAAATTAACTTGCAAACCGAAGGCGTTTTGTTTCCTTCTGGCCGTAGTTCCGCTGTTGCAGGTGCTGTAAAACAACAAAAACCCGTTAAAAAAAAATCAGAGGGGGTACTCGCTTTCTCTTCACAGCCTGACCCAACACTTGCTGATGTTGCCACAACCACGACTTCTGCTTTAAACGAATTGTTTACCGTACAAAACATTCAACAAGAAATTATATTATGTAAAAAATATCAAAAGATACTTTGGAACGACAATGGTAATCGCTTCCGCGTTGACCATTTCCCATGGCCAATAAACCCCGAATTTGTTTTCTGCCAAACTTTGCTTAAACTTTTTGGCGGTGGTGACGGTGGCCTTGCATCAGCAAAAGATGCGGTGCTTAGTAAATTAGATACTGAACTTACTCCTATTGGTTCTAACCATAATTTAACTAATCTCGTAGATTCTGAAGCAGCACGTGCGGTAATAGATAGCGTTTCTGAAGTTCCAGGAACAGATGGCATAATAAAAATGGTAAATGCATTTATAAAAAAAATAATGGCGGGAAGAGACGAACAGGCCTCTCTTGCTATTAAAGAATTTTTTGATGCTGCGCTAAGGGGTAAATTAGATACCTCATTAATTTCTCCTAATCTCTCGCCATATCGTAACAATCTTTCATCGCAAGAAGAACTGCGAGACCCACGCGTCAAAATTTTAACGCGCATTCTTGTGCTACTGAATGGATATTTTAATATCAACAAAAGAATGGAAAGATCACAAAATCCTAACTTAGAAATAAGTGCGATTGAAGGGTTGCTTACTATCTTTACTGGAAATATTTTTCAGGGCAGTTGTAAAAGCGGAAAAGATCGTAAAGGTATGATGAGAATTTATATGGTCGCTTTAATGGTCTTTATGGCTGAAAATAACAATAGAATGCCCGATCACAATCATAATCCCGATGGAGATTTAGAAGCTTACAAGGCCAAAGACGTTAAAAAAGCACCGACCGAGGGCGTTCATAAAAAACAAACCGATAGACAAAAATTCGTTATTATCTACGCCGATTTATTCGTTACTCACCATATGGCTATATTAGCTGAAACTAACGCAGATGGTAGTCAGGGCTTAAAAGACATTGGTGGAAAAAATAAAAAAGGAGAGGACAAAGGCGGAGTATTGCCCAAAGACATTCGTGAGAGAATTGAATTGATATGCCCTGGGCTTATCGCTAGATTAGAAGAAAATGGCGGTTTAAATAAATTCAAACCATTAAAATTTGTTCCTGTTGAGAAAAAACCTATAATGTTGAATAGTGATTGGTCTGCTGATCATACAGATGACGGAATGGCTGCTTTTGCTCACTTGCTTAATTCGCCAGAGGAGGCCAAGACATCGACTGATGATCAAGATATCGCGCGAGATGTTAGCCCATCAATTATTTCAGGTAGCCCGGATTCTCGGAGGGCAACTGTTATGCTAGGCAAAATATGGGCTGAGCTTAACCCAACGGTGACTGAAACTGTAGTTACTGCTGCAGTAGTTACTGCTGCACAAGAACCTGGGCAACCTAACCCAAACAATGCGCCGCCGCCTCGGGCAAATCTCAAATAAAAAGGATAAAGATGTGGCCCAATACTAAACTCACCAAACTGCTCAACATTCAACTGCCGATCATTCAAGCGCCGATGGCAGGTGGGCCTACTACACCTGAATTAGTAGCTGCGGTGAGCAATGCCGGTGGTTTAGGTTCGTTAGGCGCGGGTTATTTGGATCCCGAAGAAATTCGCAAGATTATTATTAAAATTAAATCGTTAACGGATAAACCCTTTGCAGTAAATCTTTTTATTCCTGAGCCACATCATGCCACTAAACAACAAATGCAGTTGATGATTAAAACGTTAAAAAAACTTTATCCTAAGTTTGCTAGAGAAATTAATCCTGTTTTTGCACCCTTTGTTTTTCCTTTTGCTGAGCAATTGCAAGTTATTATTGCAGAGAAAGTTCCTGTCTTTAGTTTTACCTTTGGCATTCCCGCTGCACAGTGGATAAAGAAATTAAAACTCGCCAAAATAAAATTAATGGGCACAGCAACTAACTTGCCGGAAGCATTAGCGCTACAAAAAGCCGGTATTGATGTTATCGCTGCGCAAGGTTGTGAAGCGGGTGGTCATCGCGGTACTTTTTTAGGGCGGGCAGAAGAGGCATTGATTGGCAGCTTTGCGTTAATTCCACAAATTGCCGATCATACTAAAGTACCCATAGTAGCCTCTGGCGGCATCATGGATGCGCGCGGAATTCTTGCTGCACTTATCTTGGGTGCAACCGGTGTGCAAATGGGTACGGCTTTTCTTGCTTGCACTGAATCAGGCGCGCACGCCAAATTCAAAAAAACAATTTTGCAGAACAAGCAAGATAATACTGTGCTTACTCGTGCTTATTCCGGCCGTTTAGTGCGTGCTATAAAAAACAAATTTACTACGGCGATGGAAGCTTACCAAAAGCAAATTTTAGATTACCCGATTCAAAATTCCCTCACCCGCTCCCTACGAGCCGCTGCCGCAAAAAAAGGGTTGACCGATATCATGTCGATGTATTCAGGCCAAGCGGCTTATTTAAGCCAAGATCTCCCCGCCGCTGAATTATTGCGCCGTTTGGATGAAGGCGTAAAGCGCCTTATGCGTTGAATAATTATCTTGTAAGTAAATAGCCCCGTCGTAATTTATAATTCGCAAGATTTTCACTCAGACTTAAGAAAATCTTAAGGTTTATGGGGTAGAATGACTGTTATATTTTAATTTTATTGAGGGGTTTATTATGTTTTCTGATGGTGCTAGTGGGAAAAATGATGTGGGTGCAGATACTGCAAAGCAAAATATTAGTGGGGCTAAGGAATGGACGGAAGCAATAGTTGCAGAAGATGAAACAGAAGAAGAGGGTCAATCGGGAAAAAATAAACCTACTCCTGCAAAACCTCCAAAAGATCCTTCAAACTCTACATTGTCTCACAATGCAGCTAAATTTTATCCTCCAGGTTATGTTCCACCACACTTGCAGCCAATGGCAAGTTCAACAAGCAGCGCGATGTCATTTGCTTCAAGTGGCAGTTCCTCTTCCGCAACTTCAACAATAGGAATAACTTTAGGATCATCGTTTGCTAAACAACAAACTTCTACAGACAATGTTAGTAATGTTAGTCATGAAGGGAGTCGAGGTTATTCTAATGCTTATCTTGCAAACCCAGACGGTTCTACCGATGGCGGATCATACGCAGATGATGATGGTGACTCAGCTGTTACAGCCGGAACCGATGTTGAAAGTAATTTTTCTTTAGATGCCGACACCCTTTCTCCTGAACAGATCGGTCAATACAAACAGAGATTATTGGCTATAGCTGCACTGGATGTTACTCAATATACAGACGAGATCCATCAAGAAGCCGAAGAAATATTTAAAAAATTGCGAAAAATAGACTTAAAAAATTTTAAAAATATTGGTGGAAAAAACTTGCTGCATTATGCAGTGGCTAAAAATAACGTGAAATTTGTACAGCTATGTTTAAAGGCAAAAATAGATTTTAATCAGCAAGATATTAATGGAAAAACTCCCGTACAATTTGCGATTGACAAAGATCATACAGAGATATTGCAAGTTATTTTGTTCCATATTGTCAGTAATTTTTATAAGCTTTTTCGACGAAAAATTGCGTTAAACTTAGATTTGGTAAATCAAATTGTTGCGGCTATCAAGATTAAAAAAAATATCAATGATGTCAAAAATGAGAGGGATGAAACTTTAGCAAATATAATTACTTTTAACGATAAAAAAGGTCTTTGCATGACCCTATGGAATGCTGGGGTCGTTATTCCCGATGACATATTACAAAAACAAAAACCGTTTGTTCCTACTTCTCCGTTGCGTTCTCCAACCTCTGATCGACTTAGTATGCAACACCCCTCACAATCCCGCTTATTAGATAGCATAATGCCTGCACTTTTATCCAGTGCAATTGATGAAAAGCCTTCTTTAACTACCGCGCTAGCACATAGAAATGTTGATGCGGTTGTTCAAGCACTGGTAGACGGGCAAGATTTTAGACAACTTTTAGATGTTCTTGAAAACGATAATGAACAGGATCAAGAATTTTTGATACAGGTTGCTTTTGAATTAATTGAAAACCATTATCTTGGAGAAAAAGACGTCTCGGAACAAGAAGCGTGCGAATTAAATAATTTTAAAGCTATATGCAATAAATTAAAACAAATGGAAATTATTCTTAAAGAAATTGTTAGAGTTGACGAGGAAGAACTCAATCCAACATTGCTACACGAAGCTGCAAGGGCGGGTAAAGATCAATTAGTATTATACATGATAACATCCGAAAATATTACTGCTGAACTTCAAGACGAGCAAGAAAAAACCGCTTTGGATTACTCTAAAGCGGCGTTTGATGAGTTAATGCAAGATCCGGAAAGAACCAAACTGGAAGATCACTTCCTAAACAACCATCAGCGCATAGAGCTTTTGCTGAAAGCTCAAAAAAGCGTAGAAAAGCAAGATAGCTATATTTCTGACGCAAGTCCTTTTTTTAGAATACCGGCCCAACCTTTGGCTAGACATCGCAGCGGTGAAACTGAAACGAAGCCGGAACCTACAGCAGCAACAAATACCTCTAGTAGAAAAGACACAAATTTAGCATTGCAGATGGACCTTCATGATTTATATACATCAAATCAAAACTTACACTTAGATTTAGATAGTATTATTGCAAGAATATTTTATTTAAAAAATAATATTAAAAATAATTTTATATACGATAAAAAAACGGAAGTTATCGTTTCAAATGGTAATGGCTTGGTCAATTACTATTATATGCTGTTTATTATCAATGCATTTAATGCAAGTGACAAAAGTAAAAACAGCAGTCAGATGCAATTATTACTAAGTTTAACTGATACTACCAATGAATTTATGCCTGCTCTTTCGGCATTAGAAAATAACTTTAACGACACCGATGCAAATGTTCTTGCTAATGTTTTGCTTAAATTAAAATTAGTAGATCAATATTTTGCAGAACCTACTCTGATGGCAGATCGCACTCAATTTGATACTTTTTGGCAAGCACTGCCCGCTCAGGAAAAACTGAAACTTGAATTAGCCCAAAAAGCTGCAGCTCCTCAAACTGCTGCGAGAAAACCATCTGCTAAGGCCGCACCAGCTGCCCCTGCGCCACTTAGTTCATTTTCGAGTAGTATCACTGCTGGAAAATCTGTTGGTCAAGGCGTTAGCGACAATAACCCCCGTAGAGGTTCTAAGGCCGCAAAACGCGTGGCAATAACAGAGAATTTAGGATCTGCTAGCACGTCAGCTGCTAGCGCGCCAGCTGTCACTACACCGGAACCTCCTCCTGTCAAACCTACTGGCCGCTCATGGAGCAGCATTGTTCAGGGTGGGCCTAGATAACCTTCTCCACACCACTGGTTCTTGACTACTTAATTATGTCAAAAATGGTAATTTTTGTCAATTCCCTAGCCCCTCCCAACTATATAAGCAAATAAACTTACAAATCCACATGGGATTTAAGATTATCTTAAGGTTTGAGGACTACACTATAAGTATGAGGATTATGAAAGGGTTAATAACCCCGTTTTGTATTAAGCAGGGAGCAATGGTTAAAGCTGGAAAATACCATCCCCAGTGCGAGTATTAAAGTGTGGTAAAGAGAAATAAGGTGATTTTATGTCATTGCCTGAATCTAAAAAAGATGTGCCCAACAAAGAAGAAACTCAAAGTAGTAGTATACCCTCAACTACACCAGCAGCGGCCGCAAGTGTTGTAGCGCCAATACCGAAAGGATGGAAGAGAGCATCGCAGACATATGGTCAAGCACACCCTGACACGCGCGAAATACTAACGCGCTATTTGGAAAAAACCTTTAGTTTATCTTCACAACAAACAGATTATAATTTTCGCAAAACAATAATAGCTGGCCAAGAACCATCACAGCCTGAATTACAAACGTATGGCATGTCAAAAGTCAAAAGGATTAAAAGCGCATACGATGGAATGCTCGCTGCCCTTGCTACACCGGAGCTTAAAGAAGAATTTAGGAAAGCAATAAGTATTTCACCCATCGCGGAATCAGATAAAGCGCCATTAGATATAGGTGATCATGCTTATAATACCTCACTGGCAGAAATTGAAGCTTTTGGAAAAACGCATGGCATTAAACTTAAAGACGCCGAAGCCTTAGCTAATGTAAAAAAACACAAAACCCTTGTCACGGTGTTAGAAACCAAAGCAGAAGAAAAAACCGGTACTCACCGTTATATGATCCTAATTGATCAGCCTTGCAATCGCTTTTCGCATCTAACACATAAGCAGAAGCAAGAATATTTTGAAGCTTATTTCAGTACCCTTAAGAACGGGAGCAGTGAACATTATGCTTTTTTAAATTATTTTCAAAAAATTGTTGCTAATGAAGGGGGAAAATTTACTTCAGATGATATTGCGTTAGCAAAAAACTTTTCTTTAGCAAGAACTACTAAACCGCCAGCATGGTTCAAAAACATGAAGCCATGGGAAAAAGCTAATTTAGTAAAAATCATGAATGTGATCTTCGATACAAAAAATTCAGATCCCGACCCTGCTATTGCTACACCGGCGACGATGCGCGGGAAGCGGCCTGGTGCAAATAATCTTTGGCTAAGCCAGTGCCTTGTTGTAGAAACTAATAAGCAAGGCGATGTTACTAAATCAAGCATTACGCCTGCTGTTCTGCGTAGTTCTGCTGTCGCTGTTGTTAAAAAAAGCAAGATTTTTGGATTAGTTACTAGTCCTCTTCCTAGTTTTGATAACTCGTTAACAGCACAAAACATTGCGCAAGAAATCACCTTGTGTGAGCGTGCGCAATTATCGGCACATGGTTTCCCTTGGGAAACCTCAGAACCGCGTCAAAAAACCGTTGTTTGCCATAGCTTATTAAAAGCAGTAGGCGGTGGCGATACCGGCCTTAACGCCGGAAAAGAAGATGGTATCGCAAAGTTAAGAAAAGATATGCCGCAATATAAATATATCGGCATTAACCACAATATCACCTGCTTCGTAACTACCGGGAAAAACGCAGATCCTGCAGATAAAAGATCTTCAACAACGACAGATAGACCACGCAAGAGAACTGCTGGGGCTGGTATGGGTTGGGTGCTCATGAAAGGTGGTATGGACCAATCTTCAGACACTTCACGCGATAGTGAAATAAAAGCAATGGTTGAAAGTTTTGTGCAAAAGGTAGTTATTCACGCTAGTGTAGATAATTTTGTAAAAAATATACACCTTGATTATGATCTGCCGCAAGATGATGATTTTATAAAAAAATTAGCATTTACAACAGCGTGCAATAAAATCAAAGAAATTATTCAACAAGCCGTATTAAAAAACAAAGCTACGGATAGTTTAACTATCATGGAAATTCAAAGTTATCTAAAATTAAATACCGGCAAAGAATTAAATAAAGTACAAGCTGCTAATATTTTGCTAAATATTGAACGCAATAGAGTTTTAGTTGAACTCTATAAAGACGCCAGCAAAGGTATATTGAATATTGCTAGCATACCTTTGACCATACAGGTGTTAGGTTTTACGCTTGATCAACAAAAATCACTAGGCCAAATATTAGTGCTATTAAATCGTTTTGCTAATATCAACGCTGAAGTGCCTGCCGATTTAAATACTAATCTGGAAAAAAGTGCTATCGAGGGATTGCTTACAAGATATACTGGCAATATTTTTATGAGTGGTTGCAAGAGCGGCAAAGATCGTGAAGCTGTAATGCAATTGTATATGGCAGCTTTAACTGATTTTTATGAAGAATATGGAAAATTGCCCAATCATAAAGACCCAGCAGATAGAGAAAAATTTGTTGATAAATTTGCGCAACTCTTTATTACTCACCATCATGCTTTTCTTTCTGAAACTAATTCCGATGGTTGCCAAGGTTTAAAATCTTTACGTAATATATTACCTAACGACATCATTGTACGTATCAATGAACTGAGTCCAGGGCTTATTAAACTTCATAAGCACAGTGCGCACTTAAACGATTTGCATCCGTTGAAAATAGAAAAACTCCCAAAATATAAAGCGGGGGATTCAGATTCAGAATCATCTGACTCGCCTTCCGATGACGAAAAAGACTATCAACATACCGAACATGATACTAAGGCGATGCTGAAAACATTGGCAAAAGCCACAGGAACAAGCACCGATGTATTATTAAAGCACGCATCACTCCCAGATAATTCTGATGAAGAGGAAGATAAAACCGATGAACCGACACCACCATCTTCCTCAGCAACTTCTGATTCTGTTTCTGGCGCACAACAAAATCAACCAATGAGTACTTCGTCGAGCTCAAATAGTAATCAATCAACTACTAGCAAAGAAGACGAAGCTTTTTTTGTACCAGCGACCCACGATCGCCATGTCGGGCATGGGCGTAACTAGATTGGCTCATCAAACATCAATATTCGAAGCCGCTAACGCATTTTGCTCGATGAACTCGCGGCGTGGTTCGACTTGATCGCCCATCAAAGTAGTAAAGATTTGATCGGCTGAAACGGCGTCTTCGATAGTCACGCGTAACATGCGGCGTGTCATCGGATCCATAGTGGTTTCCCAAAGTTGATCGGGGTTCATTTCTCCTAAACCTTTATAGCGTTGTACCATTAACCCGCGTTTGGCTTCGGTCATTAGCCATTCATAAGCTTCGCTGAAATTCTTAACCGGTTGTTGACGTTCGCCGCGTTGTACATACGCCGTCGCCGATAACAAACCATGCAGTTTTTCACTTAGCTCTGCTAAATAATGATATTCTGCCGAGCTAAAGAAATCTTGATTTAATAAATAATGGTGTTCAATACCATGCGCATGTAAGGTGATGTTCGGTAAAAATAAATGACGTTCGGTGTTTTCTTTCACGGTAACGAGATAACGCGCACCGTTTTGCACCACCGGTAATACTTGCTGCAATTGTTGCGCCCATTGTTCTACCGCTTCTTTATTGGCTAATTGTTCGAGTTTTAATACCGGTACGTTAATTAATTCTTCTAACATCGCTAAGGGATAACGACGCGCTAACCGTTTGATGGTATTAAACGCAGTGCGATAATGGGTAAGTAAATTTTCTAAACCGACGCCTTTGAGCGGCATGTCGGAGTTGCTTGGGAACAATGATGTTTCTTCCAAAGCAATTTGTGCAAGATAAGTATCTAAGGCCACATCGTCTTTGAGATATTGTTCTTGCTTGCCTTTTTTAACTTTATACAAAGGTGGTTGTGCAATATAAATATAACCACGTTCGATCAGCTCATGCATTTGCCGATAAAAGAAAGTTAATAATAATGTACGTATATGCGAACCGTCGACGTCAGCGTCGGTCATGATGATAACGCGGTGATAACGCAATTTATCGGGGTTATATTCATCGGCACCAATACCACAACCCAGCGCGATAATTAAAGTAGCCACTTCTTCCGACGCCAGCATTTTATCGAAGCGTGCTTTTTCCACGTTAAGAATTTTGCCTTTAAGCGGTAAAATCGCTTGATTACGACGATCACGCGCTTGTTTGGCAGAACCGCCTGCAGAATCACCTTCGACCAGATATAATTCACAAAGAGCGGGATCGGTTTCTTGGCAATCGGCCAATTTGCCGGGCAGGCCAGCGATATCTAACGCGCTTTTACGTCGGGTCATTTCACGTGCTTTACGCGCTGCTTCACGCGCACGCGCGGCGTCGATCATTTTAGTGACGATGGCTTTAGCATCAGATGGATTTTTTAATAAAAATTCTTGTAGTTTTTCAGCGAGCAATGATTCCACGACGCCTTTTACTTCTGAAGAAACTAATTTATCTTTAGTCTGCGAAGAAAATTTGGGGTCAGGCACTTTTACCGACAAAATAGCGGTTAGCCCTTCGCGCGCATCATCGCCGGTGGTGTCGATTTTGAATTTTTTGGCATAGCCTTCTTGCTCGATATAATTATTCAAAGTACGTGTTAAACCACCACGGAAACCGGCTAAATGCGAGCCACCATCGCGTTGTGGAATATTGTTGGTGAAGCAAAATAAGTTTTCTTGGAAAGTGTCATTCCACTGCATGGCTATTTCTACAACGATGGTTTCTTTTTCAGCGGTAAAATAAAAAACTTTATTATGAATGGATTGTTTGCTGCGATTTAAATATTCCACGAACGCTTTAATACCACCTTCATAATGAAAATTATCGCTTTTACCATCACGCTCATCGTGCAGATATATTTTTACGCCGGAATTTAAGAAAGATAATTCACGCAGACGTTTCGCTAAAATATCGTAGTGAAATTCGGTGTTGTGTTTAAAAATTTCTTTACTCGGATGAAAACGGATTTCGGTGCCACGCTCTTCAGTCGCCCCGGTAATCGCTAATGGCGCTTCGGGTTCGCCCAAATGGTAGGTTTGTTCATATAGTTTGTTGTCACGTCGAATAATCAATAATAGTTTTTCGGAGAGTGCATTCACCACCGAAATGCCCACACCATGCAAACCACCCGATACTTTATAAGAATTACTGTCAAATTTACCACCCGCGTGCAGCACGGTCATAATGACTTCGGCGGCAGAACGGCCTTCTTCGTGATGCATATCGACAGGGATACCACGGCCGTTATCTTTGACGCTCACCGAATCGTCGCGGTGAATCGTGACGTGGATTTCGCTGCAATACCCAGCCAGCGCCTCGTCGATGGCGTTATCGACCACCTCAAACACCATATGGTGCAAGCCCGTGCCATCATCGGTATCGCCGATATACATACCAGGGCGTTTACGCACCGCATCGAGGCCTTTGAGTACTTTAATATTCGAGGAATCGTAAGTGGTTTCTGTGCTCATTTTGGTTGGCTTTTTTAGTGATAAATGAAGCCCGAATTGTACCATTTTTTTGAAGATTTTGTGAGCTTTTTTTGCGATTTTGGGGAAGTATTTTAGGGTGTTGAAATCGGGATAATCAGCAACATTAATGCTGATTATCCGGATATCCAGCAATAGAGTTGCTGATTATCCCGAATACAAGATCAAACCTTTGAGCCAATTATAGGTTTTGCAGCCAATTTTTAAAATTGGGGTCATCAATAAAATAGCCCGACCGATCAGAAGTTTTTCCAATCAAATGTTTTTTCTGTAGCACGCGTAATGCAGACTGCACTGCTGGGACCCCTAATTCATCAATCCCTAGTGTTTTCGCCAAAGTAGTGCGGGCTTGTTCGCTAAATAAAGCTTCAAATCCGATGGCAATCTCTCGCAGCAACAATTGCTCGAGTTTAGAAGCACTCCCCCATATTTCTACAAACGCACGATCATTGAATATATCGACCAGCAATTGTTTTTTGGCTTCATTAATCGTTTGATCGGGATTCAACGCAAGCCGTTCCACCAACGACCTAGCAAGCTGGGGCACTTTCTCCATTTCTAAGAACGAGTCCCACAAAATCTTTTTATCCAATTTACGGCGTGTTACTTTTTCAAATACATCCGACAAATGGTCGGTAAATTCCCGACCTAATTCAGGAAACGGTAGGTTCTGGCCAAAATGAAAGAATGGTGCGCTGGCTTGAGAAAACATATCGCGCAATCCCTGGCGAGATGACCCAGTGAATATAACCTTCACATTATCTTTGTAGAGGTCAAGCGCAGTGCGCAAACCTGCGACAAAGCGTTCATTATCCTGATTTTTTGCGAGTATTTGCACTTCATCCATGAGCAATAGAATGTTCCCGTGGTCGGCCAAACGGGAAATTATGTTTTTCATGTTATACTGGATAAGCTCTGGCTTCCTTAGTTCTAAACTTCCTTTAACTCCAGCTACTTCACCCCCTATTTTTTGAATATGCGACAAAAGCCCGGCTTTTATAGCCCCTATTTTTTCAGCGAACTCTACTAATGCGCGAACAAATTCCTCTTGTATATCTGTTCCGGCATCTAAAAAACTAAAGTAAAACGTGTACCAGCCCTGTTTTTTAGCAATCGGTTGAATGTCTTTATTTAAAAACTCAGTTTTACCCATGCGCCGTGGGGCAAAAAAGATAAGGGCGCTTGATAGATTGGTATCAAACATGCCTATTACTTGTTGCGCCAGCCTTAAGCGTGGGAAATGCCATAAATCTCTTACCATGAGGAGCCCCCTTTTAGATCTAATTAGATTAACACAATCTAATTAGATTTTCAAAATCTAATTAGACTTTATCAATCTAATTCGATCTAAAAGTGTCGATAGGTCAGCTCAAGGAGCGCCAGCGACAGAGCGGATTGGCGTTTCGAAGGGGTGTTGAAATCGGGATAATCAGCAGCATTAAAGAAAAATAGATTAATACGAAGAACTCTTTCACTTGCAGAACCGTCACCCGTATAATCTGGCAGGCCTTTTTGAGTGGCCTCATCTGGCTGTGGAGATAAATTAGCAGGTTTTTCTATGTGAGCTTGGGTTGGCATTTTCTAATTTCTTTTTAAAAACAGCAGCTATTAATTCATTAGGGATGATAGGTTTATGTTCAAGATTTCCATAATGATCTTTAACAATAGTCCAAGGCTCACCGGGTGCATGAGTTGAATTAGAAAGTTGTATGCCACTATATTCTTTGTGAACATCCCATACGTTTTTAATGAATGCCTTTAATTCATCTCCCTGTACTCCTTCGGGAGCCACAAAATTAAAATCTGATGGAGCTAAATCAAAGTCAGTTTTTTGCACCTCACTAATAAGCCCTGTGACTGGCTGAGTTCCAAATTTTCTTGTCTGAAAATATACGTCCTTTACAACAGGCCCCCAAGACCACGCCTCAAAAGCCGGATCAAAAAGTGGTTTATTATAGATAGCAAGATGCCATGCATGAGAATAAAATAAGAGTTTTTGTAACTTCAAGGCAATTATATTTTATAAAAAGAAGTATGTCCAGCCCCTTTAATAATTTATGTTTAATTTATTTCGTGCATAATAGGAATTTAACTTCTATTTGTGCTGATACTCACAACTGCTATACTAAAATATATTCTACAGGAAGCTATGCATGGCAAATATCTTAAAATTAATTAAACAAATAAAGTTGCACACGTGGCAAGTTAAAAACATACGAAAAGCTGTTAAAAAAGCTAAAAATAAGAAAACTAAATTCATTGAGTATGAAAAAGTTACTGCTTGGCTCAATAGTTGGGGTACAGCAAAAGAATTAAAATTGCCTAAATATAACGAAGCTGGAGATAACAATGCCCACCAATAAAACCCTAAAAACAGCCAGTTTGCCGCCAGATTTATTGCACGTCATTCGCGATAAAGGCACTGAACGCCCTTTTACCGGCGAGCTGAATGATGAAGATCGACCGGGCACTTATTTGTGTAGGCAATGTGGTTTAGCATTGTTTCGCGCGCAATCGAAATTTCATTCCGGTTGTGGTTGGCCAAGTTTTGATGCAGAAATCCCCGGCAAAGTAAAACGCCTAGCCGATGCCGATGGTCGCCGCACCGAAATTTTATGTGCGCGTTGCGATGCGCATTTAGGCCATGTTTTTCACGGCGAACAACACACCGCATTGAACACACGCCACTGTGTGAATTCGATGAGCTTAGATTTTGTGACGGATTTAAATGTGGAAGACACTGAAGAAGCCATTTTCGCCGCCGGTTGTTTTTGGGGCGTAGAATATTATTTTAAAAAATTACCGGGTGTGTTATTAGCACAAGTCGGTTATTCCGGCGGTACTAAAAATAACCCCACTTATGAAGAAGTTTGCACTGGTAAAACTGGCCACTATGAAGTCATCCGCGTGATTTACGATATTAAAAAAATTAATTTTGAAGCTGTAGCGAAATACTTTTTTGAAATTCATAATCCACTGCAACGCGACGGTCAAGGACCTGATATCGGCCAGCAATATCTCAGTGTGTTGTTTTATTACGACGCTGCACAAAAGAAAATCGCGGAAAAATTAATTGGCATCTTAGAAAAACAAGGTTTGCAAATTGCTACGCGCATTTTGCCAGTTGGTATTTTTTGGCATGCGGAAGAATATCATCAAGACTATTACACTAAACACAGTAAAGCGCCGTATTGTCATCGCTATGAAAAACGCTTTAAGGATTAAACTTTTTTCGCAAGTGCTCTAATTGTTTCGCGCAGCCATTGATGAACTGCGGCGTTACGGTTTTTCGGGTGCCACACCATATCAACTTTCATTGGCAAGTAGGGGAAAGGGATCGGTTGCATTGCCAACGGTAAATGTTTAGTAAATTTTTTTGCCACGCGCTCCAACACATTGCAAATAAGATGCGTATTCGGCAAGCTGTAAATGGCTGCAATGGTATGTGGCACTGTGGCAACAGCGCGACGTTTTAAGCCTATTTTCTTAACTGATTGATCAGCAATGGTTTGTTCGCTGGATTCATAATATAAAATGACAATTTGTTCTGCTTTAGCAAATTGTTGTAGCGTCATTGGTTGTTGCAAGAGCGGATTTTTTTTCCAGCCCAATGAAACCGCTTGCTCAGTAAAAAGCGTCTCGGCGATTAAACGTTCGGGTATTTTAGGATAAAGCCCGATTGCTGCATCAATTTCACTGTTTTCAAATGCTTTTTCATCGTTGATATAATTCAAGTGTTTAACCACGATATCAATGCCCGGCGCATGTTTTGTTATATATTGAATCAGCGGCGGCAAAATAATAAATTCCGCATAATCGGACAGACCCAGCGTAAATGTTTCCGCCGCTTCAGCCGCGTTAAATATTTCTGGTTTAAAAAAAATGTTTGACGCTTTTTCTAATACCTCAGTCACTGATTCGGTTAACTCCAACGCACGTGGGGTAGGGATCATCCGGCTGGCCTGCCCGCGAATAAAAAGTTGGTCTTTAAACGTATCTCTTAATTGCTTCAAAATATTACTCATCGCCGATTGCGTGATATGCAAACGCTGCCCAGCGCGCGTCACATGTTTTTCTTTCAGCAACGCATCGAAGGCTACTAATAGATTGAGGTTTATTCTTGATAGGTCGGTTTTCATGATTTTACTTTATTAATGCGTGAAAAAATCATCCAGTGTTACTAGACCACCATCTACCATTTCTTCCGAATACATCGTTTCTTTAAGACCATTTGCTGAAATAATAGCGAGCCGAATTTGTTTATTTGTCCGCGTTATTTTCTTAAATGTCTCGATTTTTTGCTTTAATTTCTGCGCATATTGTTTATCAATTGCAAACGGCTGCTCAGTATACTTAATTTCACAAATAGTGATGGTGTCATCGTCTCTGTCAAATAATAAATCTATCTGCGCACCTTGATCTTTAGAAGCCTTTCTTGGCACATACCGCCAGGTATATGGCACTGCTGCTGCACTTATGTTGAGCGCTTGGCTAATTTGCTGAATATGCTTGTAACATATCGCCTCAAAGGCGTATCCCGACCAACTATGCCATGCTGATGAATTTTGTATTTTGTCCCAATGCCCTTTGAGCATTCCACTTTCTAATAGCGAGCCTTTAAGTGATTCAATCCAATTAAAATAAAACAGACTATATTCATCGATAATTTTATAATAAAGACCTTTTTTGTCATGTTGATATGGTTTAAAGCGAACGATAAAATCTGTTTGTTCTAAATCTTCCAACCAAGTTGTAATACGCCCTCCACTGGATTGTTTTTTAACGTTGCTTATTAATTCTTCCTGCCCTATCCCATAGCGGTGACTTGCAATAATTCTGGCAAGCGCAATATGCTCATCAGCAGCATCAAATAAGGTCGCATACAAATTATTAAATTCTTTTAGTAAAAAACTCCCTTTTTTAAAAGCTAATTTTTCTATTATTTGTTTTGCAGATAAACCGGGTTCGGCTTGTGATAAATAGAAAGGTATTCCACCTAAAACCATATATAAGTGAGTAATCTGTCGATGATTTAATCTTATTTTTAAACTATTTAGATATCTCTTGGTTTGATCTAAATTATACGGCTCTAAATGTATCGTTCGTGTCACTCGATTATAAAGACCACCTTTATTATTCACAATATTTTTTAAGATCCAGCCAGAAGCTGAACCGCAGATGATTAATTTAATGCGGGGATCTCTAGACCAATGATGGTTCCAATAATATTCTAATGTCTGTAACAATCTTGAATTTTTGGTCACCATCCAAGGAAATTCATCGAAGAATATAACAATTTTTTTGTTCTTGGGGCTAGCATTGATATTTTCGGTAAGTGTTCTAAATGTATCGCGCCAATTTTTTTTAACTTCTAAGCGCGCGCCAGGATATAAGAAAGTTTCACCTATTTCTTCAGTAAAATTGCTTATTTGCTCAACTAGTTTTCCTTTTTTCATCCCAGTCACATAGAAAAAAACCGTACCTTTTTTATTGGCGAAATGATTGCGTATCAAAAAAGTTTTGCCAACCCGACGTCTCCCGTGCAAAGCAACAAACTCAGGTTGCGTAGATTGAAAAATTGACTCTAAAATTTTTTGTTCAGCCTCACGGCCTACTACATGTGGCATATATACCCCCTTTGTGTTATCCCGCCCCTATGAATGATACCCAACGGGGCGGGATAACACAAGATTTATGTTTATTCCGCCCCTATGAATGAAGCTCAACGGGGCGGGATAACACAAACAAACACCTCTTTCATAAATCAATAATAATGATGATAATTATTTAAATAAACAATTTCCCTAATTTATAGCCTAATTCTATACTGGTTGCAACTAAAACTTAAATCTACGAGGTGATCTTATGAACACAATCAACATTTCAGAAAAAGCATTAAACCTTTATCAACAAGCATTGCTATGCGATTTGATGATGGGTTTCGAACCGGAAATTGAAGTTTCCTATAAATGGGATGTCTTAGACAGATACAGCAAAGCCGGATTTAACTACGTTTCACTGGCAGTAGCTACCGATGCCACTAGTTTGGAAAAAACGGTGCAATATATCGCCGCGCAAACAGCGCACATTAATTCGGCGCCGGATAAATATCTGCTGGTCAAAAAACCGGAAGATATTTTACGCGCTAAAGCTGAAAATAAGTTAGCTGTGGGTTTTATGTTTCAAGGCACCAACCCTCTACACAAAGATTTCAATATGATTGATCTTTATTATCAACTGGGCGTGCGTAGTATGATATTGGCTTATAACATTCGTAATCCCATGGGTGACGGTGTCAGCGAAGCGCACGATGCAGGTTTAAGCAATCTTGGAAAAAATCTGATTAAAAAAATGAATCAGACCGGCATGTTGGTTGATCTTTCTCACACTGGCTATAAAACCGGTATGGAGGCTATGGAGCTTTCAGAACAGCCGGTAATATTTTCTCATTCCAATGCTTATAACGTATACGCTCATCCGCGCAATTTAAAAGATGATCAATTAAAAGCGGTTGCTGCCAGCGGCGGTGTCATTGGTATTAATGGCTTAAGTGGAATTTTGGGAGATGATAATAACAGCCTACAAAATTATATTCGGCATATTGATTACATCGCACAATTAATCGGTGTTAAACATATTTCGTTGGGAACTGACTTGATTTATTTTCCGGAAATTTTTGACGAATTCATGAAGAACAATGCTATTTTCTATAGCAATCATTATACCAAAGCATTCCGGCCGATTACCGAGTGGAACAATATACAACCCGAGCAAATTATTGAAATTGTTGAATTATTGCTGCAACGCGGTTATTCAGATGCCGATATCAAAGGCATCTTAGGTGAAAATTATTTACGCGTGATTAAACAAGTGTGGCGGTAACTGTGGAAATATAGATCCCGCCACTTGCAGCGGGATAATATTTTTAATTTAGACTAATCTCGGACTTAAGCCCGTATTTTCTGCTTGCCCCAAAACAGTAGTTGGTGCAGGTATAGCGAGTTGATTATCGACATAAGCGCTGGGATTGTACCAAGCAAGAAATCTGTTGGTACCTCGCGCTAAACAAGGCTGCTTCATATGTTGATATACAATCGTTTCAGCCGCCTTTTGTCCATATCTATAAGCTTTAAAACCATCAACGAGAAGGCTAAGCGGTGTGCTTTTTGAACGATACTCAGCATCAGAAAGTTGGTTGGTGAGAAAATTTAAACAGGTTTCTTTCCCTGCTTGTTCTCTACAATCATAAGTTAGTATTTCTTTGAGGTGTGTTGTTACCATAAGAACGAGGGCTGAAATTAGCATAGAGAAAATAACCTTAGAGAAAATTGATTTTTCAATACACAAATTACATACAGCCAAAACCACTACATAATAACTAGCCATGCGCTTGGTAGACGATTCTTGGGCGCGAGCACGGGAAGACATTTTTTCTTCGGTGAGAAAACTAAGTTCTGCATCCTTTGTCTGCATTAAATTTAAATCTACGTTATATTTTCTGAATTGATAAATTAGCGCCCTATGATCAAGTTTTTCAATGAAGTCTGTTATTTGTTGTGCTGCTGCTTCTATTTTTTCTTTTTTGGCTTCTTCAAAACCAGCTTTTTTTAAATCTTCTTTTAACGCATTAAAAATTTCTTTTATTGTACCGCATTCTGTGCCAAACCAATTTGAAAGCACTTCATCATTTGATGAAACCTGCGTTTTAGCAACGTGCACTTGCGGTGCGGGCTTGGGAATTTTTGGTTTTTTATTTTTTTTCAAGAGTGCGCCTATAGCAGCCGCGCTTGACTGTGTTGTTTGTGATTGATCTTTATCCTTTTCATCCTTTTTGTCATCAGAACCGACTGATTTGATTTCTGCCGACGAGGCGAAAGGTGGTTGATAACTATCCCAAGCTTCTTTATCTAATTGAAAACTCCTATCTAAACGATCAAAGCTAGTATATTTTACTAGAACCTCGTTACTACCTTCTTTTAGGATAATTTCTGTTTTTTCACAGCCAAAACTCTCGATTAAAAAACCTAAAAATTTATTTTTAATTGCGGGACTTAACCCTGCGGGTAATGTGATTTTAATAAGTTGCTGAATATCATCATTTGCTACTGCGCTCGCTCGAAGTCTCTCAATCTTTCCAATAAAGGTCCTTAACATTATCACAGCTTTTGCGGGTTGCAATTTCATAGCGGCCTCATCCGGGTTAAAAATTAATAGTTAAAGTTTAACTGGATGTTTAATAGATTGCAAAGATTAAATTGATCAAAGCTCAGCGGCGATAGCATCCAATGCCGCTTGGGCGCAGATACCGTCTAGCTCAGGGGTGGCGCCGCTAATGCCAATCGCGCCGATATGTTGGCCATCTTTAGTGATAATCGGCAGGCCGCCTTCTAGCAGAACGATGCCCGGCACGCTGGAATATGGGCTGTTATCCATGCTTTTGTTTCTTTCGGCCAGCGCTTTGGTGGAAATCGGGATGCTGGCCGCAGTCATCGCTTTGAGTTGCGACATACGCACACTGATAAAATTATTGCCATCCATGCGACGGTAATATTTTAAATTGCCGTGCGCATCTAAAATGGCAATCGAGATTTTGAGGTTTTTTTCAATAGCTTTTTGTTCGGCACTATCGGCCATTTTTTTCGCCATGGCGAGCGATAAAGCTTTGACTGCAATGACCATTTCAACACCTGTTGGCTGAATTGTTAGACTCAAAATATTATAACAGGTGTTGTATTAAAACTAAACTTTCAAAATATCTATCTGGTGCTGCGTCAAACCAAACGTTTGAAAATCAACGCTGGCCGGATCACTTGCATTCAACGTTGGCTGATGATTATTCAACGCTAAAATTGCGTGATCTAAAGCGGAAGCATTGTTTATATAATGATTAGGATCATGGATAAAATCATTAAATGTTTTTATCGTTCCGCCATTCGGTGCATCGGTAGCATGACTTAAATCATAACCACGGCGCTGGATTTCTGCACGAATAATTGAGTTTGTAATTTTTGTTAACACTAATTCCGTGTACATTTCATTTTTTTCCTTCAAATAGAGTTCAAAATTACTCTTTGATAATTCGAGCGTACCTGAGGCCAAATAATCAGAACTGCTATTTAAAATGAAAATCGCTTTTTCAATATCGGTGGGTAATATCGGATGTTTTTCAGGATCATGCAACCATTGCTCTAGCCAATGATTGAAAAACTCTACTGACCCGCCAAGCCCAAATGTGGCTTTACTTAAATCAATATGACTCTGATCTAAAAGTTGACGCATATGCGGGATTTTTATCGCAGATAATACCACTTGCGTATAAACAGCATTTTTCTGATCAGGCGTTAAATATTGCGTGACGAAATCTTTTTCGCACCGAATATCTTCACCCGTTAACAAACTCGTGATGGGCTCTCCACCATTTAATACGACGATCTCTTGATCTAATCGGCGTGCCTGCAGCGGGTGATTTATTGGCTGGCGTAGATAATAATTAAAATCTTGAATCGTAACATCAATCGCATGACTCAAATTATAATGACGCGCACGCATTTCTTCGCGAATAATACGATTTTCGATTTGTTCTAATACATCATCTGTTTGATATTGGGCTGTCCCGCTTTGAGAATATGAAGTACCACTACCATCCGTTGGTATATCGATAAACATGACGCACCTCCTTGTTAAATATCTAATCCCTGACATTTTCCTGACATTGTTTTTACAGTATAGCCAAAATAATAAAAATGTGGGTGGACCAGCGAACAAACTTGCTATTATTACTTTATGTATTTATAATAAATGAATTAATGGTTTTTAATTGGTTTATTACTAATTTGCTAAATTAATAATTTACTACTATACTAATAATATACATTAATATATTAGGAGGATAGTCATGGGTGCCCATCAACAAGTAAAAATAGTCGGTACTAACGGCCAGGTATCACTGGGGAGAGAATACTCAGGAAAAATGGTTCTAATTGACCAAATTAACGAGACCACATGGGTTATTAAATCAGGGGAATTTATACCCGACGCGGAAAAATGGCTCCATCAAGGCGATAATATGGCAAAACTAGAAAGAGCGTTAGATTGGGCTGATAAAAACGACCCCATTGATAACTTTGATCAGCTGACCAAAGAGATTGGGAATGGCTAAGATCAAAATTGACATGAACAGCCCTGAATTCCAACGTGACTTTTTTGCTCTGGAAAAAATCGAACAATTGGCGCTTATTAGAACCTTAAAGAAAGTATCCCAACCCGAGTGGACAGTGTTATATATTGATAGTGGGTTAAAATGGGAAGCCATTTTATCAAGACAAACTAAATCAGGTGACCGTATTTATTCTTTTAGGTTTTCACAAAAATACCGCGCCTTAGCAATAAGACAGGGTGATTATCTAAGATTATTAACATTGCACGCTAATCATGACTCTGCCTATAAATAAGGCACCTTTATTAGGAAAAATATTATGCCGACGGAAATAAAGCTTTCTCAAACGTTGGAAGAACGGCTCATTACTCTTATTCGTGAAAAACAAGCCGAACAATGGTTAAAAGAAAATAAAGTGGCTGTGGAAGCTTATAATCACCGTATCGAACAAGATGGGGTGTTTAGTGATGGTATAAGAGTTTTCTGAATGTTCCACGTGGAACATTAATGCCTCCTGAAATAGTGCAACCTTCCTCAAATCCCCCCTAGCCCCCCTTTTTCAAAGGGGGGAACAGGAAGTTCAGTGTTTTTACAAAATTATGTGATTACTCCAACCTAAGCGCCACTAGCCCCCCTTTTTCAAAGGGGGGAAGAGGTAGGTCAGTTCAAGCGAAGCGGAACTGACAGCGATAATGATTCTAGCATCGAATGTCGGCTCCGTCGTTACGCTCCTTGAGCCGACCTACTTGCTCCAACCTAAGCGCCACTAGCCCCCTTTTTCAAAGGGGGGAACAGGAAGTTCAGTGTTTTTACAAAATTATGTGGTTACTCCAACCTAAGCGCCACTAGCCCCCTTTTTCAAAGGGGGGAATAGGAAGAGGTAGGTCAGTTCAAGCGAAGCGGAACTGACAGCGATAATGATTCTAGCATCGAATGTCGGCTCCGTCGCTACGCTCCTTGAGCCGACCTACTTGCTAATCCGCCCTCCTTGAGCTGACCTACATCGTTACCCATAAGCAATGGGTAATAAATAGCTGCCGGGGTGTGATTGGCTCGAGTTGTGCAAGCGCCGAGTAGAGGGTGCGGCGCAACCTTCGCCCGAAGGGCGGCGTCATGGATGACGCCGCTCGCTAGTAAACAGGGATGTTTGTCTAGCGAGCAAGTGAGCACACCCCGGCAGCTATTTATACCACTTGTGGGTAACGATATACTTTTCAAAGGGGGGTGCGTGCTGTTCCATGTTCCACGTGGAACAATTTGCTGGGAACACTGTCGCGTAATTCTGAGAAAAAACTAATATCCGTCGCGGTAATAAACACCTGCGCTTGCAGTTCGACTAAAACGGCTTTTATCCGCTGCCAACGTTGGGTATCCAATTCCGCTGCAATATCATCGAGTAGATAAATACACTTCTTTTCTGAACAACGGCGCAACTGAATCCCCTGTGCTAACAACATCGAAAAAACCAATAACTTCTGCTCCCCACGAGAAAGCACATCGTGCACGGGCAACTTATTAATACGAATATCTAAATTCGCTTTTTGCGGCCCTACACTGGTGAAACCCAAATGTTTATCGCGCACAAAAGCATTGTCTAACTCCTGCTGCAAATCAGATTGCGGATCCCACCCCCGCTGAAATGTAATAACCAATCCTTCTAGATCAATTAACTGTGACAAAATTTCTTCGACCACCGGCACTAACTGCTGTATGTAATGTTCGCGTAATTTCGTTAATTCCAACCCGTGTGATACCAACTCCGCATCCCAAACTTTAACTTCTTTGGCAGACACCTCCTGCGCCAATGCCGCATTACGCTGTTTTAACGCACGGTGAAAACGCTGCCAGATAGAAAAAAATTGAGGTTCCACGTGAAACACTCCCCAATCTAAAAACTGACGACGCATTTTGGGTCCGCCATCTAACAAGCTGTAACTATCGGGATTGATCATTAATAAAGGTAAGGTTTGTGCTAATTCCGCACTTGATGTGAGCTCATCATTGCCTAATTTGATACGTGTTTTACCGTTTAGTGTTTTTTCAATGCCAACGGGAACTGTTAAACCTTCGTGGGTTGCAACTGCGCCAAAAATAGAGAAATTTTCAGCACCATAAGAAATAATGCGATTAGAAGTGTGACTACGAAAAGAACGTCCGCGACTTAAATAGTAGATCGACTCTAAAATGCTGGTTTTCCCACTGCCATTCGCCCCAAAAATAAGATTAAAGTTACTCTCGCACTCTAAACTTAAACTGTGCAGATTACGAAAATTATTCACCTTTAGGCGTAATAATGACATAGGGGCCTAGATAAAATAGAAATAGATGGATTGAAAAGATTGCACGATTCTTAAATCCCCCCGCCTCGCTTAGCGCTCGGCGGCCCCCCTTTTCAAAGAGGGCAAAATTTACAACTGCATCGGCATGATTACATAAACATCTGCATTATTATTTTCGGCCGATTTTTCTTGCTCGACGCGAATACTGCTATCAGAGTTAGTAAATGTAAACTGCATATTGCCCGCATTCAACGCGTTAATCACGTCAAATAAATAAGTAACATTAAAACTAATATTCATTTCGCCGCCGTGATAATTTACATTTAATTCTTCTTCTGCTTCTTCTTGTTCGGTATTATTAGCAGTAATGCGCAATGTGCCTGCTTGCAACTCAAATAACACACCGCGATGTTTTTCGTTCGCCAATACGGCAACACGATTAAGTGCTTGTTTTAATATATCGCGATCAACGATCAATACTTTATCGCCACCAGTGGGAATAACCTTAGAATAATCGGGGAAACGACCTTCGATAAGTTTGGTAGTAAAAACATAATGATCTGTTTTCACTTGCAATTGATTAGAACCAAACAGAACATCGACTTCACCGGCTGTATCTGCTAATAACCGCGATAATTCCAACACTGCTTTGCGCGGCACGATCACTTGCGCCATACCTGGTGCTTTCGCTTCTATGCTGCTATAACCCATGCGATGACCATCAGTCGCTACTGCCACCAATTGATTATCACTCACTTCAAATAATAAACCATTTAAATAATAGCGCACATCTTGCTGTGCCATCGCAAAACTGGTTTTTTCTATAACGCTACGTAAATCAGTTGCTGGTATTTTAAATTCCAAGGTTGCAGAAAATTCTTCGGTTTTAGGAAATTCATCGGCAGGTAACGTCGCTAAACTAAAGCGGCTCTTGCCCGAACGCACAATCACTTTTTGTCCATCAAAATTAAGATCGATCTGCGCTTTTTCTGGCAAGGTTTTGCAAATATCAATGAGTTTGCGTGCCGGTACAGTAATCTCCCCCGCTTCGCTGATTTTTTCTAACGCAATGCGACCTTGTAACTCGATTTCAAGATCGGTACCGGTTAAAGTAAAACTTTTTTTATCCGATTTCAGCAACGCATTCGCCAATACGGGGATTGACTGACGTCGTTCCACTACACCCGAAACGAGTTGCAACGGTTTTAATAATGTTTCACGATCGATCGATATTTTCATAGCAACGCCTTTTGTTAAGTTTCCAATATCCGTAATAAATTTTTAAAATCTTCCGCAATATCTGAATTAGATTCGCGCAATTCTTTGATCTTACGATGTGCATGTAATACCGTCGTATGATCACGCCCACCAAATGCATCCCCTATTTCCGGCAAACTGTGATTGGTTAACTCTTTAGCTAACGCCATCGCCACTTGCCGCGGCCGCGCCACCGAACGCGAACGCCGCTTTGAAAGCAGATCAGCCACCTTCAACTTGTAATATTCAGCCACGATCTTTTGGATATTCTCGATCGTCACCAATTTATCTTGTAACGCTAACAAATCTTTGATCGATTCTCTCACTAAATCAAGTGTTATGGAACGCCCCGTGAACTGCGCATTCGCAATGACCCGTCGCAACACCCCTTCCAATTCACGTACATTCGAGCGCACACGCTTAGCAATAAAAAACGCCACTTCCTGCGCCAAATCAATACCCACCAACTGCGCTTTACTGATCAAAATAGCGACACGGGTTTCCAACTCTGGCGGCTCGATAGCTACCGTCAAACCCCAACCAAAGCGTGATTTTAAGCGCTCTTCGACCCCGCTAATCTCCTTGGGATAACGATCGCACGTCAAAACCACCTGCTGTTGGCCTTCCAACAATGCATTAAATGTATGAAAAAACTCTTCTTGCGAGCGATCTTTACCCGCAAAAAACTGAATATCGTCGATTAAGAGCGCATCTAATGTACGATAATAATGCTTAAATTCGTTAATGGTATTGGTTTGTAGCGCTTTAATCATGTCTGCCACAAAACGTTCGGAGTGCAAATAAAGTACTTTAGCATTCGCCTTCTTTTGCAAAATCTGATTACCAATTGCGTGCATCAAATGGGTTTTACCCAACCCCACACCGCCATAAATAAACAACGGATTATACGCCGCACCTGGGTTCTCGGCGATTTGCAACGAAGCTGCTTTAGCCAACTGGTTCGACTTGCCCTCGACAAAACTATCGAAGGTAAACGCGTGATTGAGATTATTATGGCGCTGCACACTGATTTCACGGATAACGACGGGCGCAGCTTTGTTGACTTCACGCATCGTCATCGGTTTGTCGGGCTTCTCGTTGGCACGACTACCAATCTTCAGAATGACCTGCGGCGGATTATCTTGGCTCATCGACCCCAACAGCTCGGTAATGCGCGCCAGAAATCGCTCACTGACCCAATCTAACACGAATTGGTTGGGCGCAAGCAAATACAACGTGCCATCACTCGCCTCTGGTTGCAGCGGTCTGATCCACGTATTAAATTGGCTTGGTTTAATATCCTCTTGTAGAATATTTAAACACTTTTGCCAGAGAGAAATTATCGGCACTCGAAAAACCTGCTGTATTTTAATGAAGTATCACGGAAAAACAGTGTATACCTTATCGATTTAAGAATCCATCCACAACCCAAAAAAAATCTGTTGATAACTCTGTTGATAACAAAGGTATTCGCGGGTTGATATCTTGTAGATATTATTACAGCCTACTTGCTGATGGTTTTTATCCCGTTTCATTCAGTGATTATAAATGAGTTATAAACAACAATAAAAGTTTAATAAGTATCTCATAAATAACGCTATTTTATGAGATTCAACAGATTTTGCGTTGCCTTATTATGATTATTATCTTTTATTTAAAACAATATAATTATAATAAGAGAAAGCAGATTTGTTGATTTTAATTATTTTTTTTCAACGGCCATAACCATGAGTCGTTATGTTTATAACTTTATAATTAGCAAAGGTAATTTCATAAATAAAGTCTTGTGCCCCACGATCGTAAACAAATTTGCGACAAGAATGGACAGTTGTTTTTTGATTAAACGGGTTTGAGTAACGATCTGTACATTTTTTAACCCGAATTCTTTCGGTGGGTTTACCACAATTCTGTAAAACCTTGGCTTCACTATCGCCGATTAAGACTAATTGTGTACCACAACGCATGGCTTGGGCTTGTGAGCTGAATAAAAATAATAGAAAAATACCAAGAATTGAGATAAGTTGATGAGGTTTCATAGAGAATAATGTATTTAATAATTACACTTAATTATTTAAACACATTTTTTAATTGATGTCACTAAGCTTAGTGATTAGGAACTTTCGAGTTAAGACATTATGAAATATATTTTATATATACTGTGTTTATTGACGACAATATTTTTAATCACCGTTTTTTTTATCCTTTACCAAGGCTTTTCGGATCATATTCAAAAAAGTGATGTTGCCGTAATTTTAGGCACAAAAGTGCGGGCCAATGGCATATTATCGGGCAGATTAAGAGCGCGCCTTGATAAAGGCATTGAGTTATATAAAAAAGGCATCGTTAATAATATTATTGTGAGCGGAGGAACAGGCAAAGAAAAGGTTAACGAAGCAGTAGCCATGCAAAGTTATTTGCTAAGCCAAGGAATTCCAGCTACTGCAATTGTAATGGATAAACACGGTCATAACACAGCAGCGACCGCTAAGAATACGCTAGCAATAATGAATAAGCGTGGTTTTAAAAGCGTAATCGTGGTATCGCAATATTTTCATATTGCACGCGCGCGTTTGGCATTCCAACAATGTGGAATTGACCCTATCTACAGTGCCCATGCCAACTATTTCGAATGGCGCGATTTTTATTCCACCACCCGCGAAGTCATGGCTTATTATGATTATTTACTGTTCAACAATTGCCATTAAGCCCAAACTTGTCTAAAATCCCCCTTTCCCTCACGCTGGCATAGCTCAGTTGGTAGAGCAACTGATTTGTAATCAGTAGGTCCCCAGTTCGAATCCGGGTGCCAGCACCATATAAATCAAGTAGTTAGCTTATCTTAATAAAACCGTGTTTTGGGCGGTGCTATGTGGGTGCTATGAATTAGCTGGGACTTTTTTAGTTTTATGTTGTGTGGTTGCATCATAATTTATATGGTTTAGACTACTAATCACTAGGACTATATTCAAAGACAAAACATGCAAGTTGCAGCTCAAAAGATTCTTTATAACTTCAAACAATTACAACCACGAACAAGTTGGTCATTTCGACACATTGAGCGCAAGGAAACGAATGCTCACACTCACAGTTATCATAGGTACCCTGCAAAATTTATCCCCCAAATAGTACAACAATTAATTAAAAAATTCGCTCCGACCGGTAAAGAGATTATTTGCGATCCCTTTGGTGGTTGTGGTACTACTTTAGTTGAAGCGAAAATATCAGGTAGGAGAAGTATTGGGTTTGACATAAACCCAATCGCAAAATTAATAACTGAAACTAAAGTTACCCCAATAAATCCAAAACTTCTCGAAAAATGTAGAGAAGAATTTATGGACAACTATAAAAATTCACAAAAGAAAACCTTACCAAAATGTTCACGTGTCAATTACTGGTTTGATACAGCTACAATAAAAAGGCTTGATAGGGTTTATTTCAGTATTAAAAAAATAGAAAATAAAAAAGCAAGGAAATTTTTCTTTTGTGCATTTTCTCATATTCTTAAGAATTGTTCGCGTTGGTTAATGAAAAGTATAAAACCAACAATAGATAAAGACAAGAAAATCCCTGATGTAAAAGAAGTTTTTTTGCGGCACCTCGATTCAATGATACAAAAAAACAAAGTTTTTTATTGTGAGTTGGTAAAATCCGGCAACTTAAATGTGCCAGCTGTTATGTATCGTCGCGACTCAACCAAGCCTCTTCCAATCAAAAAAAATTCTATTGATTTAGTAATAACATCACCTCCATATGTGACTTCTTATGAGTATGCTGATTTACATCAATTATCTCTCTTATGGTTAGGGAGAGATGCTAGTCAATTCAAGGGTTGGCATAAGTTTACTCAAGAGTTTAATGAGTTTAGGAAAAAATTTATAGGAACCAGTTATAAGCAATCAAAAGATGTAAATTTTAATAGTTATATTGCAGAGGAAATAATTAATCGGCTTGAAATAATCGATAAACCTCTTGCCGCAGATGTGGCAAATTATTTTTCAGACATGAGAAGATTTTTTTCTGAAATATATCGAATTATAAAATTTGGTGGTAAGGCTTGTGTTATTATAGGCAATACGACCTTAAAAGGAGTTGAAATAATAAATGCTCAGGTTGCGGCTGAACAAATGTTACGCCTTGGATTTAGAAAAGTTAATTTTATTAAACGAGAAGTTTTAAATAAAATGATCACGCCTTGGCGCGACAAAAATACAGGAAAATTTACAAGTCTTTCAAATCCAGCTAAAAAAAGAGTCTATCAGTTTGAATACATAATTGTAATGGAAAAATAGGAAACCAACATGTTTGACATTAATACTCTCAGAAATAAACCTAGAAAACACATGCGTTATAATCGTCAAATAGAGCGGATAACTGCAAAAAACGATTACATTAAAAATATTGAGCAAGCCATTGAAACCACAATAAAAAATATTCGCGAGCAATGCCGTTCTTTTGTGATTTATGGAGAACCACAAAGTGGAAAAACGGAAATGATGATAGCACTTACATCTCGGTTACTGGACGAGGGTTTTAAGATTATCATTATTTTACTTAATGACAGTGTCCAGCTTCTAAGTCAAAATCTTGGACGTTTTAGACGTTCTTCTATTGATCCGGCACCCAAAAATTTTAACGAAATACTTGATCCCTCAGTTACTATCGGAAGTGGGGAGTGGGTAATTTTTTCTAAGAAAAACTCAAAAGACTTACAAAAATTAATTCATAAAATTGGCCATGTTAGTGAGAAAATAATTATTGATGATGAAGCAGATTATGCGACTCCAAATGCAAAAATAAATAAAGGGGAAAAAACAAAAATAAACTCTCTCATTGAAGAATTGTTAGGCGACAACGGTATTTATATCGGAGTTACTGCTACACCTGCTCGCCTCGATTTAAATAATACATTTAGAAATGAAAATGAAAAATGGGTGGATTTTGCCCCGCATCCACTTTATAAAGGTAAAGATGATTTTTTCCCTACATCTGTTGAAGATATTAAATATAATTTAAAACCGCTTCCTGATACGGACGATACCCCGAAATATTTAAGGGAGGCGTTATTTGGGTTTTTAGTAAATGTTGCCCATCTTAATATAAAAATAAACCATAAAGATGAAAAAAATTATAGTATATTGATTCATACAAGTGGTAAGCGAGCTGATCACAGTAGCGATTATAAGGAAGTAGTAAAAACATTTAATATTTTAAGTAAAGAAAATGATGAAAAATTTGAAAAATATTACCTCACTATATGGGAAATAGCTAAAGAAAGATATCCTGGTGAGGAAACGGAAATCACAAATTACATTCGTGAAAATATTAATCGCAATACAATTGTTGTTATGAATAGCGACTCTGATAAAAATGTTGTGGATTATGATAGCGCAACAAACCCATCAACACTTTTTACAGTTGCTATCGGTGGAAATATAGTATCCAGGGGGGTAACTTTTGATAATCTTCTTTCGATGTTTTTTACGCGCGATGTGAAGCATAAAATACAACAAGATACATATATTCAACGTGCCAGAATGTTTGGTGCAAGAGGAGGATATTTACCTTTTTTTGAGTTACATATTCCAAAAAACTTGTATATGGATTGGCATAAATGTTTTATTTTTCATCGCCTATCACTTGAATCAATCAGATCAGGTAATGGTGCCCCTGTTTGGCTTGAGGATAAACGGATTTCTGCAGTTGCAGCTAATAGTATAGACAAAACAACTGTATGCTTTGATAGAGGTGAAATGAGCTTTGAGATTTTTAACTACGATAATAATCTAGAAAAAATTATTGATGCCAATAAAAATAGTTTCCATACACTAGAAATGTTGGCTCAAAGATTGGGTAAAAATAAACTTCCAGATTTCCTTCTCGATTTTATGAAGTGTTTTAGCCCGAATGGGGATGATTCTATAGCCATTCATCGCTCTGGTTCAATTAGTGGTTATAAAGATGCAGATCAAGATCGAATTGAACGTTCTCGTGGCTTTATAGGAAACAGAGAACTAGAAAAGGACAAATATCCAAAAGCCATTCATCACATTAAAATACTTTATAATGCTGAAAATAAAGGGCGTATATTTTATAAATACGAAGATAGTATTCAGTTTTTAAGAAATGTTAGGAAGAATGAGTCATGATTAAAGAGTTTGATTTTTATCACGGGGTTGTTATTTCAAGAATATTACACACATCCCGGAGAGAAATTTCCATTAAATCCTATTCTGAAAATGATAATGCATCTTATGTTATTGATAGTAAACGTGGTATCTATATTAAATACTGTACAAAGCGATTATCACCTTGGCGATTCTCATTCCAAAAAAAACATCATGATGAGATTCTAAATATGAAAAATACAATAGGGAATGTTTATCTATTGTTGGTTTGCAACGATGATGGAATTGTTGTTCTTAATTTTAGCGAAATTCGAGAAATCTTGGATGAAGTATATAAAAGTGTTGATTGGGTGAGTGTCGCAAGAGTAAAAGGTAAAATGTACACGGTTAAAGGATCTGATGGTAAGTTAAGGTTTAAGGTTGGAAGAAATGAGTTTCCTAATAAAATTTTCACTACTGAGCAGTAACTATAGGTAGCCTAAACAATCTATATTTTCTAAAGTTTATTTATTACAGCAAATTAACCGGTACAAAGCAAAGCATTGCCATCTTTAAATTCATATACAAGGTTATTATGACTGGAATAGCACCACACTTATATAATACCCTCCATTAAAACCTTGACCCACCCCCACCATCAGCGCTACCCTATTCATCGGTGTTCAAAACACTTCACAAAGCGGTAGCCGCGCCCGACATGCGGTTTTTTTACGTCCGTCCATATGGCCGGGTGTGGGCTAATACAACACCCGCAAGGGGAATAAGTCCACCGTCTTTGTGCGGTTTTGAACACCCGGCCTCCCTTTGCACAACAAAGGGAAAACTTCAAAAAACACACAAAGGAACCATCATGAACACACAATCTATCCAAACTCTCAACGGCATTTACCAACTTAATTCTAACCTTACTCCACAACAGCTTTATGATGCCGTTAATGCCTGCCTTTGCAAGGCGGAAGCATTAGCAGCGACAGCAGCCAATACCGATTTTGAAACCTATAGCGCAGAAACTATCGGCAATTACATGTGGGTTTTGAGTGATATTATTCGCGAGGCAAGGTGGTTGTATGGCAAAGCAACCCCCTGCCAAAATCAAGATATGGTAGGGGAGTAGCCAAAAAGGCGGTACGGCGATGGTGGATTACGCCCTATGGGCTAATCCACCCCACATCTAAACAGGACTCCAAAACTGGCAATTAGTTTATTTTCATGCTATAAGGTAAACCATGGGTAGACCAACTAGAAGCAAAATAAACCAATTACTGTCAAAATGGCCTCAGGGTACGGTTGCCGTACAAGCTGAATTAACCAAATTGCATGTCTCAAAGCAGCTCACGGTAAAGTACCAAAAGGGTACTTGGCTAAAACGCATCGGGCGTGGGGCGTTTATGCGTGCTGATGACAGTGCCGATTGGATGGGGGGCGTCTATGCCATCCAGCAACAACTTAAGCTACCAATACACCCCGGCGGCAAAACCGCATTGCAACTACAAGGCTATGCTCATTTTGTACCATTGGGTAAGAATTATCCGGTTTGGCTGTTGGGTGCAGCTAATTGTAAATTGCCCCTCTGGTTTAAAACATACTCGTGGGGTATGGCTATTCAATATAGCGCAGCCAAACTTTTTTTAGACGGTGAAAAATTAGGATTGGTTGGGCACAGCATAGGTTCTTATTCCATCGAGATATCTTCGCCCGAACGCGCAATATTGGAGGTGCTGAATTTTGTGCCTGGCGATCAATCATTTGCAGAAGCGCGATTGTTGATGGAAGGGTTGACCACTTTAAGGCCACGACTTGTACAACAACTTTTAGAATGTTGCAACTCTGTTAAAGTTAAGCGATTATTTTTGTATTTAGCGGATAGTTGTCAGCATCCATGGTTAAAAAAAATAAATCTTAGTAAAGTTGATCTAGGACATGGAAAACGCATGATAGTTAAAGGCGGGCATTGGGATGCTAAATATAAAATCACTGTTCCAAGCGAGCCATCATGAAAAATACCATTTATTATAAACAAGCAGAATTATTATTACGCGTAATCCCTGTCGTTGCTTCAGAATCATGTTTTGCTTTGAAAGGTGGAACCGCGATTAATTTTTTCATCCGCGATTTACCCAGGCTTTCTGTCGATATTGATTTGACTTATTTACCAATAGAATCGCGTGAATTAACGTTAACTCATATTAGTGAAGCATTAGAACGGATCAGTCAAAAAATTCGTAACGTATTGCCTGATGCATTTATACAGCATGGAAATGCAGCAAGAGCACCTGGTGCGCGCAAGTTGATGATTAAATGGCAAAATGTCCAGATTAAAATTGAACCCAATGAAATTATCCGAGGCAGCGTATTTCCACCACAAGAACGTGATCTTTCCAACAGCGCCGAAGAATTATTTGGCATGGCAGTTTCTATTAACACGCTTTCTTTTGCTGATTTATACGGAGGAAAAATTTGCGCAGCCTTGGATAGGCAACATCCGCGCGACTTATTTGATATTAAATTACTGCTTGATAACGAAGGTATAACAGAAGAAGTGCGCAAAGCTTTTGTTGTGTACCTTGCCAGCCACAACCGACCTATCAGCGAATTACTCAACCCACAACGGTTAGATATTCTTTCCAGTTATCAAAACGAGTTTGCTGGTATGGCAATTATTCCCGTTGAGCATGAAATCCTCGTGGCGACGCGTGAACAATTAATTCAAACCTTGCAAAAAAACTTAACCGAAGCAGAAAAATATTTTTTAGTTTCGGTAAAAGAAGGGCAACCGAAGTGGGATTTATTAAAAATTCCTGGTATAGAAAACCTTCCCGCTATTCAATGGAAATTAAAAAATATTCAGCAAATGAATAAAGAAAAGCATATAAAAGCGCTTGAAAGTCTTAAAGAAAAATTGAATTTAACTTAATAATAGCATATTGCATTTCACCCTGAACGGCTTGTGTTTGGTTAGTGTTAACTATCTCGGCCTTTGCGCCGTTATATGCTACAAAGAACCTGCAACTTGCATTGCGTGAGATAGAATTTTTGGGTGAAAAATCCTGCTTTAAGTAGATAGTTTAAAATGAAATAATAATTAATGGAGTTAATGGTAGATTAAAGAAAAAATTATTAATTATAGGTCGGGAAAAATAAAATTTAATAATTCATTCGATGATTAAGTAAAATTTAATGATGTATTTAGCAATTAATAGTTACTTGGTTAAATATAGTATTCGAAGTTTTTCTAAATAAATAGATTAAATTGAAATTATTAAAGTGTTAATAAATATAGTGTATGAATAAATTAAAAAGTAAAATAATAAGTAGTAAATATTTAAGTTAATAGTTGAATGATTGAATAATCAACGCAACTTTAATAAGTTATTAATGCTTGAATCAGTAAGTATTGTTAGTGAGTAAATTAAATAATGATCAATAAATAATGGTAATAGATAAGTTAAGTCGTTATTAATCGAAAATTACAATAAAAATAAACAAAAAATGTTGATTCTTTAGATTCTCCTGAAATAGTGACCGATTCTCAACCCGCTGCGAGAATAAGCCACCTTATCGTTCCTTAAATACATAAAAAGCTCAACAGGTACGAAGAAATAAGAAAAAATCCTTATTTTTTCAAAAACGCCTTTAATATAGCAAAGGCGGGGGTTCGGGTTGTCCTTTATACCCAACATCTGAATCCACAATCTACCTGATTCAGTCGCAATCCCTGCTAAGGACAGAGGCCGTTACATTTCAGTAACGCAGGCTAGACAACAAGTTGCTTGCGCAACTTGTTCATTTGGGCATCAAGACTAAGAACTCACTGCATTATAGTTCAGAACCTACGCGCTCTTTCAGATCCCGTGAGCCTTACTAAGGGTATTTTGAGTCGTCCTTAGCGCCGACTGTAAAATTCTATTAGACAAAAATCAAAGCAAAGTGATCGCAAGCAATATTTGCTGAAGGAGGTGGGTGCTATTTGTTTTTGACGGGTAAATATCGAAAAAATCATGCCGTCACGTGAAAAAAGTGACGGTAAGAGGGATTTTGTCGCGTCAGATCAAGAGTTTTGCCGGGTGTGCTTGCATCGTCACTGCCGACAAACAGTATGTCGGCAGTGACGATGCATTAAATATTTGAAAATAAGCTACCGCGCTTCGCTTGCTGGCCGATTTTTGCTTGCGCAAAAATCGGCTCTGCCTACATCAAGGTTTATTGATTGCAAATACTTATCTAAACTTTATATTCATTTCAAATAGCTCAATTTTCCCCGTTCTTGTGGAATAATTAGCTTGATAAAATTTAAAATTATTGCGCCCCTCTTTTTTGCATTTTTCTTCTATAATCTTAATTATTTCAATTTTGTCTTCCATAGAAGTTTCAATACCAAATATAATACCTTCCAAATCTGAAAAATTATATTTTAATTTTCTATTTTCTTTATTGCTAAAATCAATTGCCAGGCCATATAAGATTAGCCTATGTTCCTTTTCATGAGACCATCCTTCAAGTTTTACAGTTACTGTATTAAGGAAATCATCCCAATATTTTTTTCTCCATTGGCCTTCGTTATTAAAAATATCTGCGCAAGAGCTTTTGTTTTTATTTTCATCCATATACCATTGATCATATAAGACGGGTATTGGTAGTCGGCCGAGAGAGCGAAAAAAATCAATCTCTGGATACCTGTCATTGTATTTAATTTCAAAAATACTTGTATCTTGATAGCTTAAGCGCGGTTGCATCCTACTATCAAATCCCACAATACGTTGTAATTTAATAGTAGGAGTTCCTTGTGAGCTTAATGTTGTTTTAAATTTTAGGCATATCCCTTTATGGTTATGGCCATAATAACTCCACATAGAGGGGTTTTGATAATTAGTTTGAAAGCATGCAGTATACCATTCTGGGTGAATAATTTTTTCTAAATTTTTAAGATATTTTTCAGGAAACTCTAAGAAAATAAATTTTCCATTATGGTTTTTATGAAAATATGGATTATTATAAATTGCTGTCAAATAAATTTGGTCATGAATATTTTTTTGCACACCGTATATTATTCCCTCTATATTTTCAACATTAGGATATTGCACTACTAACCTATTAACTTTATCAAAATATTCAAAGTCCAATAACATTTCCTCGGCTTTATTCAAAAAAGCATATTCGGGATATTTAGATAACAATCCATGCCTTGAAAAGATACATTTTAGCGCATAATAATGTAATATTTTTAAGTAAAATAAAAGTTCATTTCTTCTAATTGGACTATTGCGTGATGCTAACCATTCGGGATATTTCTGTATGCGTTCATTTTTAAAAAATTGGTCACAAATTTCTTGATATTGGTTTTGATATCGAGGAGGTAAATTCTTAATAACCATACGGATAGGGATGTCATCATCTTTTATTTCGTATTCGCCATCAGTAATAAAAAAAGCACTTATATGTAAGACACATAGTAAATAGTGCTTTAAAAAATTCTTCCAAACAATAGAATCACCTTGCCAAAAAATATTTTTAAACCCTTCCAGAGGATCATTTAGCTCCTCGCGTGAAGCAAAATATATTTCTTGCTTTTCAAGTTCGGCAAATTTACCGAGTAAAGCCTCAGCCGAACGAAATCTATATAAATGCTCTAACATGTATAAACCCTTTTATATGTTAAAAAATAACCTTCATCAAAGATACAAATCAACTTAGTAGTATAGGAGAATATAAGGATTTTATAAATATACCATATTGATCATTAGATGTTTTTATACCTCAAAACGAACTACGGTGCGACTGGCGATAAAGGCTTCCAAATCAGATTGGCGATATTTCGCCAAGCGTCCTATTTTAATGTATGGCAAGTTGTAGCGTTTATTGGTTGCCCATACATCAAGCGTACCTTTGGCAACCCCTAAATATGCAGCGGCCTCCGTCCGTGTTAATAATTTATCTGTAGCCTTATTATCACTGCTTTTATTGATTTGTGTATTCATGATGTTGCCTCGTTAATAAAGGATTAATTTGGGGTGGTGGATAGAAAAATTTGTTTTAATGGGTTTGAACTGGTTAGAAGTAACGACTAAGAGAAATCAGAATCAGCTAAATAATGGTGATTAAAATTTGGGCATTAAAAAAGCCCGATGGATTTCTCCATCGAACTTTTATTGAAAGATTAAATTGTTACTGCGGGTTATAACTCACACCAGCATAGCAATATTTATACACTCAATGAGATCGCATTTCAACAATAACCAAAAGAATTTGCATATTTTGTTATTCACAAAAATTCTAAATAAACGTTTAACACTATAAATATAGTGTTTTTTATTAAAATTATGCCACAAAAATATTTGCATTTTTTTACTTGTAAAGTGACGTAATTGTCGTGCGTGACGGTTTTTATATGTATTTACTAGATATTAATCAACTGGTTCTTTCGATTGTTTCAATTTAACGCCCGCTGCTTCCAATATCGCACTCGTTGCCCTTTCAACCGAAGCACGTACCGGATCTAAATCTAACCGAGCGTAAATAGAAGTCGCTTGAATGGATTTCTGATTTAATGATTTACCAATCATCACTAATGAAGCACCGGTACGGGCTTGCCAACTGCCAAGCGTGCGACGTAGATCGTGAATGCGGATATTGTCAATTTTTGCTCTTTCTCGAATACGCTGCCAACCTTTTTTAGGTTCTACCAGGTGGCCATGTTTACCAGTGCTGGGAAATACATAAATATTATCATTCGCTTGCTGTTGACGTTGCTTTAGGATTTCCACGACTTCCGGTACTAGCGTTACAATATGAGGAGTGCCGTTTTTGGTATGCGGAATATGCCATTCATTATGTTCCAGATAAATATCTTTCCACTTCATGCTCAGTACATTGGAGCGGCGTACACCGGTCAGAATACTGATCCAAATATAATCCCGGATGGATCCGTTGGGTTCTTCTGCCAGTGCTTTAAAAAAGCGTGGTAATTCCACCGCTTGTAAAAAGCGTTCACGGGATTTCTCTTTAAACTTTTTAATCCCTTTCGCCGGATTTTCCTTGTTCCATAAACCGAATTCATTGGCTTTAACAAACATGACGCTTAACAGCGCCAATAAGCGGTTGGCCGCGTAGTGTCCTTTATCAGCGCCAATCTCCTGATGCAGTTTTTGGATGTCTATTTTTGTAATATTGGACAGTTTACGTTTTGACCAGGGTGCTAGGTAGCGGTCAAACTGGGCTTGGTCTTCCTTCCAACTGGTTTTATGGAGCTTGGAATGGCGCTCCAAAAATTCATCAAAGAATTCTTTTAAAGTCATTTCACCCCGTTCGGCACGGCGCTTATCATTGGGGTTTTCGCCCTGGGCGATGGTGGCATTTACTTCCGTGGCTTTACGGCGGGCTTGCTCTATCGTCAGGTCGGGGTAGCGTCCAAGTGTTATGCGTTCAGGCTTACCACTTACCCAGCGGTAAACAATAAAAGACTTGCTGCCCCTGTCGGTGATGCTTAGACCCAGGCCACGCAATTTGGTATCATAATAGTAAGCACGTTTTCCTGTGGCAGGCGTTGGTAAGCTATCAAGGCTGGCTTTGGTGAAATTGAATTTATTGTCGTCGTTACTCATGGTGATGGCCTCACGATCATGTTTTCAGTGCTATACCGGTGCTATGTTAGAGGTTAAATTTGGCTAGATTTCGCATAGCACCGTAAAGTCAAAAATAGCGGAAAACCCTTGATATGTAAAGGCTTGTTAAGCTTCGTTAATCAGTGGAAAGTGGTAGGGCTTAAAATTTGTAATCAGTAGGTCCCCAGTTCGAATCCGGGTGCCAGCACCATATAAATCAAGCGTTTAGCTTGTCTTAATAACGGTGTTTATCTACTTAACTCTAGCATTACTCCACAACAACTTTATGACGCAGTAAACGCTTGTTTGTGCAAGGCTGAAGCCTTAGCAGCAACGGCGGCGACTACGGATTTTGAAGCTTATAATGCGGATACTATCGGCAATTATATGTGGGTTTTGAGCGATATTATTCGCGAGGCAAAGTGGTTATACGGCAAAGCAAACCCCTGCCAAAATCAAGATATTTCAGCTTCATAGGGGGTAATAGCTAAGCCCTGTCTAAGGGCGAAAATACCTTAGGTGGGGCTTCAAAAGTGGCAATTAGTTTATTTTCATGCTATAAGGTAAACCATGGGTAGACCAACTAGAAGCAAAATAAACCAATTACTGTCAAAATGGCCTCAAGGTACGGTTGCCATACAGGCTGAATTGACTAAGTCGCATGTCTCAAAACAGCTCACGGTAAAGTACCAAAAAGGCACTTGGCTAAAACGCATCGGGCGTGGGGCGTTCATACGTGCTGACGATAATGCCGATTGGATGGGGGGCGTCTATGCCATCCAGCAACAACTTAAGCTACCAATACACCCCGGCGGCAAAACCGCATTGCAGCTACAAGGCTATGCCCATTTTGTACCATTGGGTAAGAATTATCCAGTTTGGTTGTTGGGCGCGCCCAATTGTAAATTGCCACTCTGGTTTAAAACATACTCGTGGGGTGTGGCTATTCACTATAGCGCAGCAAAACTTTTTTTAGATGGTGAAAAATTAGGATTGGTTGAGCACAGCAGAGGTTCTTATTCCATCGAGATATCTTCGCCCGAACGCGCAGTATTGGAGGTACTTAATTTTGTGCCTCTCGATCAATCGTTTGCAGAAGCGCGATTGTTGATGGAAGGGTTGACCACTTTAAGGCCACGGCTTGTGCAACAACTTTTAGAATGTTGCAACTCGGTGAAAGTGAAACGATTATTTTTGTATTTAGCGGATAGTTGTCAGCATCCATGGCTAAAAAAAATAAATCTTAGTAAAGTTGATTTAGGGCATGGAAAACGCATGATCGTTAAAGGGGGGCAATGGGATGCTAAATATCAAATCACTGTTCCAAGCGAGCCATCATGAAAAATACCATTTATTATAAACAGGCAGAATTATTATTACGCGTAATCCCTGTCGTCGCCTCTGAATCTTGTTTTGCTTTGAAAGGTGGAACCGCGATTAATTTTTTCATCCGCGATTTGCCTAGGTTTTCTGTCGACATTGATTTAACTTATTTACCGATTGAATCGCGTGAATTAACGTTGACTCATATCAGCGAAGCCTTAGAACGAATCAGTCAAAAAATTCGCAATGTATTGCCTGATGCATTTATACAGCATGGGAATGCAGCAAGAGCACCCGGTGCGCGGAAGCTCATGATCAAATGGCAAAATGTGCAAATTAAAATTGAACCTAATGAAATTATTCGAGGCAGCGTATTTCCACCACAAGAACGTGATCTTTCCAGCAGCGCCGAAGAGTTATTTGGCATGGCTGTTTCTATCAACACGCTTGCTTTTGCTGATTTGTATGGAGGAAAAATCTGTGCTGCATTAGATCGGCAACATCCGCGCGACTTATTTGATATTAAATTACTGCTTGATAACGAAGGTATAACAGAAGAAGTGCGCAAAGCTTTTGTTGTGTACCTTGCCAGCCACAACCGACCTATCAGCGAATTACTCAACCCACAACGGTTAGATATTCTTTCCAGTTATCAAAACGAGTTTGCTGG